>ENA-ORTP01000002-ORTP01000002.1-human-gut-metagenome-genome-assembly--contig:-NODE-2-length-379599-cov-38.618887_pt1 | contig 379599 bp, 269 predicted proteins | sample MGYA00241913_ERZ509190 | MGnify/ENA primary metagenome ERZ509190 (study PRJEB26280, sample SAMEA2338839) | human gut metagenome | biome: human gut; feature: human-associated habitat; material: faeces...
AACTTCGTGTTTCGAGTCTTTGGACTTGGATGCGAAGTTTTTTTATTTCTCTCCAGCTTCAAAGACACTAGCGTGGAGAGAATCTATGACGAAAGGAAAATACATTTCCCTCACACCGTTGGCTTTCGCCCTTGGTTCGGCGCTGTCCCTACATGCCGTCGCAGGCGAGCCGTACATCAACTCCAGTACTTCCTTTGACAAAGATACCGTTTACGTTGTCGATGACAAGCCATACGTAGTGATAGGAAACCGCACTACGACCCCGGTGGAAATCAGTATTGCGGAAGGGGCGAAATTAACCCTGCAAAATGCTCACAACCAAATTTCGCAGGATCACGTTATCGACGGTTCGATGCCCAGTGGCGTGGTTTTCTCCGGCGGAGATTTACTTGTTCTGCAAAACGATCCCTATAGAAAGGATCTCAGCAGGCCGGATAACGAGACGGATCTTTTCTTTATTCGAGCTTCAGGCGGCATTATCACTTTTCCCGGCAACCCGAATCCTCAGATTGGGGGTGTGGTCTTTAACAACGCTTCGACCGAAATAAGAGGAGACCTTGCCCACGGTATTTACCTTGAAGGTGGGGCCGCATCTTTTAAAAACGGCTTTCTGATGACGATGGACCGCTCGCCGATTCCTGGAGAACACCAACAAAAGGAACAGATGTGGGGTGTTAAAGTGGACGGGGGCGGGCTAGTCGCCGGAAAAAACATTGAGATCAACATGATCGCAGGATCGTTTGATCTGTCCATGCGTGGTATTTGGGTGCTCGGGGGCGGCGATTTTCAGGCCGAATCTCTCACACTGAACTTGGATGCCAATACCAACAATCTTATTTCTACCTCGCTTACCGGTTTGGTGGTCACCGGAGCAGCAGGCAAAGCAGACTTGGCTTTGACGGGGGACGTCAACATCAGCATTAAGAACGCCGCCAATACTCGCGCAACCGCGCGCGGCATGGAATTGTCTTCCGCCCGGAATTACTCTTTTGCCGGAAACACGGTCATGGACATTTCCAACGTCGCCAACGCATATGGCCTGACCACTAGTCAACAGGTTGATTTCGGTGAAGCGCTAACCGTCAATATGAGTCAGATCGGTGATTCAGCCATTGGCGTCAATGCCACTTCGACGGCCTCCGTTACGGCGAAAAAAGCCGTCTTTCAGATTGACGGTGATCCGACGTATGGCAAACAGGCGGTGTATGCACAGTTGGACGCTAAGGTGTCATTCTCGGATTCTTTGACTACTAATGCCGAGTTGCTAACCGTCAATCGGGCCACGATAGACGTTGTAAAGAACTTCGAATCCACAGACGACGTCGCAATAACCGCCCAGGCAGATTCCCACATCCTTATCAATAGTTCGAAACAGGGTACGGTGCATTTTTCGGGATACACCGAGCGTACGGCCGGTTGGGGCGGAACTCCCAACGGCACGATTTCCATGAACATCGGCTCCGGTGCCGATGGGGACGACTCCTACTGGAACGTTACGCAAGCCTCCACGCTGACCAGTCTGTCGCTCGCCAAGAATGCGAGTCTGTACTTCAAGGTTAGGGACACCGATTTAGACGGCACGGACGCCTTGATCACCGTTACCGGAGCGGCGGCTACGGCGGTTGAGCTTGCCAGCGGCAGCAGCATTGCGCTCTACGGTTCCGGATTCGATTTAGAAGCAGGAAAGACTATCCAGCTTATTAAGAGCGACAAGGGTATCGAGAAGGACGGCAATGCCTTGGCTGCGGGTGATTCTCTGGACGATCTTAAAGGTGACCTTACCGTGATCGACATTAAGTCATTGATTCGAGCGACGGAAACGGGGTTTAGTAAAGACCAGTACGATCTCTCAATGAAGACTGATGAATTGCTTATCGCAACCATTAAAGAGACGGCTCCAGCACCGACTCCGGACCCAGATCCTAATCCAGATCCCAACCCTGATCCAAAGCCGAATCCTGATCCGGTACCAGAACCGGATCGTCCAAGCAGCGACAAGGTAAATGACCAGACGAACGCGCTGATGCAGTCGAGCATCGCATCCGCCGCTACGATGTATGCGGCCGATGAGCTCTTAATTGACTCCACGATGAAGTCCCGTCAGGGTGTGCGTCAAACCGGTCCCTTTGCGGCCGCTCGTGTGGGCAAGTACGACCTCGACGTTACCGGGGACGCGGACACCACGGTAATTTCGGGCCTCTTGGGCTACGCCTTCAACGTGCAGGATTCCGAAGTCGGAATCTTTATGGAAATGGGCCACGGTACCTACGACACCCGCACCGCCACGACCGCTCCGGTCGGAGAGACCAAGGGCGACGGCAAGCACAACTATGTGGGCTTCGGTGTCTACGGCAACTATGCGACGCCGATTGACTGGCTGCATGTCACCGGATACGTGAAGGGCGGTTGGCTTCGCAATGAGTTCTCCGCGCCTATTGCCGGCGTTTCCGTAGATTTTGACCGCACGAGCAATTATTGGGGCGCTCATTTAGGCATGTACGGTGAATTCCAAGCTGCTGGGAAGATCAAGAACAGAACATTCCTGAATTATTTCTACGACGGCCGCGAGAGCGAGTCCTACACCGCCTCGGGTTCTTCGGATGTGGCAGGAGCGGATTTCCATTTCAATTCGCTCAATTCACACCGAGCACAATTGGGATCGGTGTTTGAATACGCCTACACGTCCGCCCTGCGTCCCTATGCGGCGTTGACCTACGAATACGCCTTCAAGGCGGATGCCAGGGGCCGAGCCACCGATCAATTCGGTGATCTGGGTTTGAACGGTACTGACCTCGAAGGCAGCACGGGCATCGTGTCGCTCGGCTGGACGTATCAGAACGAAGCCAAGCGCTTCGAATTAGACCTGGGCGTGAACGGTTACACGGGCAAGCGTCAGGGTGTGAGCGCCCAAGCACAGGCCGCCTGGAAGTTCTAAACGTTCTCACCTGAGAACCGGTACGCTGCGGTCCAAGCAGCGTACCTTCCGTGATTGATTGTTGGATCCGTTCAGGTGAAGACCTGCAGTCACATGGATTCAACAGCTTGGGTGACGGAAGGCCGCAGGCGGCAAAGCTGCCGCTTCGATGAAGGTTGTCGGCTGGTTTCACACGAAAGATCAGCATCCTGAAGGATTGCAGTGCTGATTACCCATGCGGTTAGTATCACAATGCCGCAAATTGCATTTGACCTGCAAATGGCTGGAATGACCTGTACGCATTGTTGCGGAGGAACGTCGGCCGAGTCTCGTGCGCAGACTTCGCGTTGGATCGGCAGTCTGCGATTATCCTGGCTGTTGATCAGGCTTCGGTCGATTTGGTTTATGGTCACCCCGCTGTTGAGAAGCATGATCTGGTCGAACGAATCGAAAGCCGCCGCACACTGCCAAGGCGCTCGGGATGGGTAATGACCAGTACGATTTAATCACTGTGCCGTAATTTCTTCAGAGCAGAAACAAATCGGCCTCAGGCGACGCGGGTTCGTCTGAGGCTGTTGCTTTGAGGAATGCATCGGTGATGCTCAAAGCGTCGAAGATTTTCGGATTGGTTTAACTTAGAAAATCAGCATTCGACTCATACATAATTTATTGAGGCCGAAGTTTTTGTTGGCTGTCACCAATGGTTGCTTTTGAAAATGGTTGGATTACTTGACGAATACGGATGAATTGAGTACAGTCAATTAAGCAGAAAATGACCATTTCTGCTATTGCGCATGCAATGAAATTTTACACGGGGGGGGGTAACAGCCCTCTCCAGTGTTGAGAAATCAGCACTTTCTTTCTGACGAACTTCGTGTTTCGAGTCTTTGGACTTGGATGCGAAGTTTTTTTATTTCTCTCCAACTTCAAAGACGCCAGCTTGGAGAGAATTTATGCAAAAAGGAAAACTGACGCCATTGGCGCTGGCTCTCGGATTCGCGGCGACAGCCAATGGTTTCGCTGCAGAAGTTACAGGTCCTTCTATTCTTGCCAGTCGTGCGTTTGATGACGATACTATTTACACGGTGACAGATAATGTTGCCGTGATCCGTTCTGATGACACCAATCCCGTAGAAATTACGATTGCTGCAGGGAAAACGCTGACGCTGAAAAATACCAACATCCATCCACAGACCAAGATTCTGGATGGCAGCAATCGCGGAGGCTTGACTTTCACGGGAGGCAATCTGGTCTTGCGGCTGGATGACACCAGCACAGACTCCGATTCCGAGCGATGCTTCTTGCGTGCTACATATGGCAAAAACACAGGAACAACGACCTTTAATACGGACAGTGCTGTTGTCATGGAAGGCAGCGTGCCTCAAGGCATGGGATTCCACGGAGATATTAATTTTAAAAACGGTTTTGTGATGAACATTGACCGTTCAGCTGGTGATGCCGCACGCAGCATCACCGCAGTTCTCGGTCAACTTGGCGGCACGCTCACCACAACCTCAGCCGATATCAACATTACGGCTGGGAAGAATGACACTTCAATCACTGGCATCGAACTTGGGTACGGAGGAAATCTGAATGCCGCCTCCCTGAATTTGCAGCTCAACGGCAGCAATGCGCAAAGCCTGAAAGTGGTGAAGGGCATAAACATCTGGGACCATAAAGATTATCCGCATTACAACCAATATGGAAAAGACATCACGATAGCGGGACCGGTAACGATTACGCTCCAAGATGTTCCTAGCGCTAGTTCTTATGCGCTCAGACTTACCGCAAAGCGCGACTATTCTTTTGCCGGGCCAACGAAGCTCACAGTGAACACTTCGGATCGAGGGTACGGTTTAGTCACGAATCAAAAAGTGGATTTCACTGATGATCTGACGATGGATTTCAGTGGGAACAATCATTCTTGGGGTATTTTTGCGAATGCTGCGGGTCAAGTGACGGCGAAAACTGCCTCCATCAATATGCAAGGAGGCAATTCACATGCGATTTGGCTCAAAGAAAACGCTTCTGTCACTATTGCGGAAGCGTTAAAAACGAATGCACATTACGCCATGGTTGGCCAAGGAGAATCGACCATTGATGTACAAAAGGACTTCATCACCACAGCGAGATCTGGTTTATCAGTTCAAGACAAAGCGAAGATCTTCATAAATAGTTCAGGCAGCGGCAAAGTTCAATTTTCAGGCTTTACCGAAATGGACGATAAATCTGAAGGTCAGATTGTGCTCAATGTCGGTTCTGGCAGTGTTGACGAAAATTCTTACTGGAACGTCACTGATCGCTCAATCCTCACCAATCTTGCAGTGGCTTCGAAAGCATCACTCAATTTCCTTCTGACTGCCGATGTGCTTTCCTCACTGGCCGATGATGAGGCCATTGTTTTAGTGACAGGGACGACTCCAGTACTGCTGCATTCTGCAGCTTCTGCTTCTGGTGCGAGCCCGATTACGCTTTCAGGCACGGGACTTAAGCTCAACGCAGGCGATGAAGTGCGTCTGATTAAGAGCAGCGCAGGCATTGCGCTGGATAAAGCCGACAATCGCCTCGCTGCGGGATCTTCTCTGGACGAACTCAAAGGCAATCTTAATGTGGAGCACATTGCTTCCTTGTCTCGAGTTCAGGAGACGGAATTAACAAAAGACGATTACGATCTCAAGATGAAGTCGGAAAACATGCTTGTCGCCACGATCAAGGCAAAGCGGCCGAGCGTCGACAAGGTGAATGACCAGACGAACGCGCTGATGCAGTCGAGTATTGCATCGGCTGCAACGATGTATGCGGCCGACGAGCTCTTGATTGACTCCACGATGAAGTCCCGTAATGGTGTGCGTCAGACGGGACCGTTTGCCGCAGCAAGAGTCGGTAAGTATGACTTGGACGTTCGCGGTGATCTTGAAACCAATGTGATTTCGGGATTGCTGGGGTATGCCGTCAATCTGCAGGGTTCCGAAATCGGCGCATTTGTCGAAATGGGTCACGGGACCTATGACACCAAAACGGCTGCAGCTTCTCCGCTGGGAAAGATCCGGGGGGACGGCAAGCACAATTACGTTGGGCTGGGCGTTTATGGGAACTACACCACGCCTTGGGAATGGCTTCACTTCACTGGCTACGTGAAGGGCGGTTGGCTTCGCAATGAGTTCTCCGCGCCTATTGCCGGCGTTTCCGTAGATTTTGACCGCACAAGCAATTATTGGGGCGCTCATTTAGGCATGTACGGTGAAGTCCAAGCTGCAGAGAAGATCAAGAACAGAACGTTCCTGAATTACTTCTACGACGGCCGTGAGAGCGAGTCGTATGAGGCTTCAGGGTCTTCGGCGGTTGCCGGAGCTCGGTTCCATTTTGACGCTCTGAATGTTCATCGCGTACAGGCCGGCAGTCTTTTTGAATATCAGCATTCCTCGGCTCTGCGGCCCTACGCTGCCGTCACCTATGAGTATGCCTTTAAGGCCGATGCTGAGGGGACTGCGCGGGATCACATTGGGACTCTGGCCATGAACGGAACGGATCTGGAAGGCAGTACCGGCATACTGTCGTTGGGATGGACTTTCATGAATAGAGCCAAGACCTTTGAATTTGATGGCGGCGTCAATGGCTATGTGGGTGTGCGTAAAGGTGTGAGCGCGCAGCTGCAGACCGCCTGGAAGTTCTAAACGTTATCGTCTGAGAACCGGTACGCTGCGGCCCAAGCAGCGTACCTTCCCCGATGATTTTTGGATCTGCTCTAGTGAAGCCTGCGTTCGAGGTGACGAGAGCTTATGCCTCAGTTTGAGGTGCGCAGAAACGAACGGATACCTCTGGAGAGCTCTTCGACCGCGTTTTCGAGCTGGACCTCAGAAAAGCCCGCGAAACCGAGGATCAGACCGTACTCTTTGGGCGCATCGGCAAAGCAGGGCGAAAGAGCGCGTGTCTCGAGGCGGTGTTCCCGACGCAGGTAGTCCGCAAGATGCACGTCGTCGAGCGCTTTTTCAAAACAAAAGCACAGGTGCGTGCCTTGGTTGTCGATCGTGAGGTGACCAATGTCGCCAAGAAAGCGGCCGATAGCGCGGATGGCTGCGTTGCGCCGCTTGGCATAGAGCACTTTCAGACGCCGCACATGTGCGTCGTAAAAACCTCCGCTGATGAATTCGGTGAGAATGGTTTGGTGTACTTCGGACTCATGTCGGTCTGATAAGAGCTTGGCGCCCTCGAAGGCCTTCGCAGCACTTTTGGGGGCAACCAAGTACCCGAGGCCGAAGCCCGGGTAGATCATTTTCGAAAAGCTGCCGAGATACACCACGGAAGATTGAATCTCTGCGATAGCAGCGAGCGCCGTAGTTGGTGAGCCGGCGTAAGAGAGTTCATTGTCGTAGTCGTCCTCTATGATCCAAGCCTTGTGCGCTGATGCCCAGCGGATTAGAGCCTCTCTTCGCTGCCGCGACATGAGCATTCCGAGCGGGTACTGGTGACTCGGCGTGACCAAAACGCCTCGGACTTCCGGGAAAGCAGAAAGCTGTTCGACGGAGAGCCCTTCAGCGTCAACGGGTACAGGTGCGGGACGAAGGCCCCAGTAGCGAAGTGTGCTGCGGTGGACTTCAAAGCCTGGGTCTTCGTGTGCGACGGCATCACCAGGATTAAAGAGAATTTGCGCGCACAGAGCGAGGCCTTGCTGAATACCCGAGGTAATGATGATCTGTTCGGGGTCACAGGAAATCCCTCGAGCAGAGCGCAGATGATCTGCGAGTACGCGGCGAAAAGGCCCCCAGCCTCCCGGATGGCAGTAGCTGTTGTGCATCCAGGGACTTTTAGAGATGCGCGCAACAATCTGAGTCCATTTTTTCCCCGGCAGGCTGTCGTAGTCTGGTGCGGCAACCGCCAGCGGTTCTTCGGTCTGAACATGGAACTGCGCAGCGCAGAGCGCCAGTTGCGCGCGTTCAGAGAGTTCTGGAAGACCGGCCGTCTCTATAGGCGGCCTGCCTGTGCGGGGGTCTCTCCGTTCACGCAGCGGCAGATGCTCCGCAACGCACGTGCCGCTACCCACTCTGGCATCGCACCATCCTTCATCTACTAAGCGTTTGTAGGCGGCCGTTACGGTATTGCGCGAGATGCCGAGGCATTCGGCCAGAATGCGCGAGGCAGGCAGCCTGTCGCCGGGTTGGAGCCGGTGTCTGATCTCCTCCTGCAGGGCCTTAGTGAGCTGCTCGTTAAGCGGCACGACTGAAGTCTGATCGAGTTTGATGGAGAACGGATGGGGCGTCATGGAGAGACCTCTAGTGCAGCGTAGCTGTGCAGACCCGCAAAGAAAATGTTAACGCCGACGTAAGCGAAGATCAGTACGGCGAAAGCCGCAAGTGTCGCTGCGGCGAGTTTTCGCGGGGGAAGTTCGCGGCGGTGATCAAAATGAAGAATAGCGAGGAAGGCGCACCAGGTGATGAATGCCCAGGTCTCTTTGGGATCCCACGCCCAAAAGCGTCCCCAGGAGTGATGCGCCCAGATTGAACCGAAGAAGAGGCCCCCGATCGTGAAGATTACGAGTCCGAGGAGGTTCAGACGGCGGATGAGCGGTGCAGCTGTTTCCGGTGCGGCGCCGCCGCAGAGAAGTGCGGCTCCGGCGCAGGCAGAAAGGCCAAAGAGTGCGTAGGCTGTAAAGGAAAGCGTGACATGTGCAACCAGCCAATAGCTTTGAAGGGCGGGCAAAAAGAGCACTGGAGCAGTCGGCACCGCATAGAGATTCAATGCCAGCAGCACAATGCCGCTCAGCATGATGCCTCCGCCGAAAAGCTGCGGGCTGCGGCGGACGGAGGAACATGCGGCGGACGCCAATGCAGTGAGAAAGGCGCAGAAGACTGCCGACTCATAGAAAGTGGCGGTCGGAAAGGAGAGAAACCAGTCCGTATTCATCTGCCACATGTACCAACGCCACCGATCCAGAAGTCCCCAGCCGAGGCCAATTAAAGCAAGAAGCGCTGCGGCAAGACTGAAAACGCGAAGTGCTTTGCCTCCGGATGAAAGCAGCTGGTGTGAATTGGGCTGAGTCTGAGCCGCACTGGCCGGAACCCTCCGAGCCGTAAATGCAAGCGAGAGCCAGGACAGCAGAGCGCCGATGACCAAACCTGTTCCAGACAGGGTGAAGAGTTCTTCAATATTCATGGCTGGCCTCGGAAAAAGATCGTGAACCGAAAGTGATGAAGGCGTAGAGCAGCAGGCTCAGTCCGGTGACAAGACCGCCGGCATAGAAAAGCCAGGCAAAGGGTGTTTTGGCAACGGAAAGAACGGTGTATTCGAGGTTTTTGAAGTCGCCGACTTCGATGACGAGATCGTCTTCGATCCATTTCGCGTTCTGATACGGCATCACCCAGTGGCTCAGATCTTCTCCGGAAGGTCTGATAAGCCGAATCAGATAGCCGGGATTGCGCATCTGATCGGCGTCGATGGTTTGGGGACGTCCTTTGACAAAAGTGATGGTCGGCGAAAAGTCTTCGATAAGGAGGGATGTGCCGTCGGTGAGCTGGATCGGTTCGCCAATGGCGATGAGGTAACTCATCTCGCGGTCACGAACGGCAGCTTTCACCTCCACGGCGCTGTCTTTTCGAGGTGCAAGGCCGCAGTCCTGCTGATAAAACGTGACGCCTTGATAGGATTGGGGACTGTTCACCGCCAGAAGCAGGCTTGAGGCGGGAACAGTGTCATCCCGCGATGAAGAGAACCGAATGGTTGAGGCATAACGTTCGGGGCGCGTAGTGCCGGGATAGACGTCGAGTTTGAAATTAAGGCATTGAACCAAGAAGCCCAGAGGCCGTTCGTTGCCCGCATCGTCAAACCAGGTGGCTGCGCTCTCGCCCTCACGAATGTAGACGAAGCCCTTGAAGCCTAAGGCAAAGTCCAGCCCCATGCTGACCACCATCGCCAGCAGTCCGGCATGAAGACCGATTATTGCCAGCGATTGCCGCGTGAAGGGCGCTCGAGTGCGGCGGATCAGGTAGAGGACCAGTGAGAGGGCTGCCGCGGTGCTGCCGAGGATCTTCAGTACAGCCAGAATGTCAGCGATATACGGCCTGGACACAAAGTTCTTGAGGGTCTCCATCCCGGAAGACCCGACCAAAAGGACGCCGCCGATGAAAGCAAGCAGTACGCTCAAAGGGATGCGGCGCAGGTTGGAGAAGAGATGGAACATGGCAAAAGCGTGCAGGAATGGAGGCTGGAGAACCTCAGCTGGGACCAGTCTATGAAGCCATTTCCGCAGGTGCAGAGCCAATTGAAGACCTTTTGATGGTGCCAATATGAAGGAGGCATCCAAATCTCTAATGAATTGGATGGCAGGGGATAAGCTCTTATGGGTAGATCCGCAAGGCAAGGAGGCGTATTGCCGCGAATCATTTTTCTTCCTTTGCAGCTTTGAGCTGAGCGTCACCTAAATGATGAAATCTCCTAACCGCTTGCCAGCAGCGCTGCGCCGCTGCCAGAGATACGGCATTCCTGCAGCATTCATCTTTGCGCTTATGTTTCATGGCTTGCTGCCTTCCGGCGGATGGTGCTTCGAAGTACGTGAACTGCTGACCAGGACGGGACAGGCGTTTATTTGGGGATTGACTTTGGCGGCTCCTCTTTTAGTTGCGGCATCGACGTCGACTGCTGTCGGCGGGATTCAAAGCAGCGGGTTTTGCCGAGTCGGGCGCGTTTTTCTGGCCTTCATACTCTCAACGTTCCTCTGCGCAATGGCGGGAGCGCTGGCCGCTGGAAGCGTAGAAATGACCTATCCTGATCTGAGCGCAGAACTGGGGGTGCGGCAGGATCTGACAGCGGCTGCGGGGTGGAGTCAGATACTGCCGGTTCTGCCGGTGATGCCGAAAATGCTGATGCCTGGCGCAGTTGCGGCAGCACTGGGAACCGGTCTGCTGCTGCGCTGGGCGGGTTCTCAAAACGTGCGCGCTCTCGTCGAATCCGCAGGCATACGACTGATGGCTGCTCTGCGCTGCTATCTGAAGCTGCTTCCGGCGGCGGTCTTCTGTCTGACAGTGGGGGCACTCACTCGCGGAGGATTTTCTTCATTAGGACAATTCGGCGCTGTCGCGCTTTTAGTGTCGGGCGTCACGCTTACCGGTCTGTTGGTCATTAATCCCATTGTCTACAAATTATTTGCACGACGCCCCGTGCGCGGCGTACTGCTTGATCTTCTGGAGCACAGCGCCTACCCGGCGTTTCTCTCGCGAAGCTCGCTCGCAAACATTCCAATGAACCTTGCGTTCTGCCGGCGTTACGGGGTGCCTGACAAAGTCGCGTCGATCACGATTCCTCTGGGCGCTGCCTTTAACATGCCAGGCGCCGCTGTGACGCTTTCCGTCTATGTGAGCCTTGCACTTATCGGAACAGGCATGGGCGATTGGGGAACGCTGGCAGCGGCCGCAATGTGCTCGGCGCTTTTTTCCATGGCGGCAGCCGGCATCCCGAACGGTTCGTCCGTTCTGTTGCCGACGCTTCTCGGTCTCTTTGGGTGCGGTGATTCAACTGCTGCGGTGATGACGGCATATTTTGTGATCTCTGTCCTGCAGGATTCTGTCGGCACTGCACTCAATTCCTCTTCGGATGCGTTCCTTACAGTGGCCTCGGCGGGCGGACACTCTAAGGCGGATAGGGCGGCAAACCTTATGCGAAACTGAAGTGGCTCTGCCATTGAGCAGGAAAGTGGCTCCGAAAACTGGCTGAGCGACGGGAAGAATCTCCTTCATCAAGACTGCACCGCTTTGACCGCGGTGCAGCACCTCAAAGGAGATCCATCCATGCACCCTCAAAAAACAACACGCATAACCATGCTGATTGCTGCGGCCTTGATCAGCTTGCCGACGGCCGCATCAGCTCTCGGAACCGGCCGTGCCGCCGGTACACCCCTCACGCCGCCCGCTCAGGCGCTCGATGCGCAGACCTGTCTGTCATGCCATACCACCATCAGCAAGCTTCACACCCGCGGAGCGCACAAGGACGTTAACTGCGGGTCGTGCCATACGGTGAAGGCCGAACACTTTTCTAAGCCCTCCGCTGCGAACCGTCCGACGACTCGCTTTGACTACGAATCTTGCTCTCAATGCCACACCTCGGAACATCAGGACCTGATGAATCCGAAATACCATTATGCGTGGGCAAAAATGGGCGGGAATCCCGCCTACTCGTTCATCCGAGATCAGGACGACGGTTGGCCGCGGTCGCTGCAGTACCGCTTCCCTCGTTTCCATTCAAGCCTGATGGCCGATTTTGTGGCGAACCGCGCGAACGGACGCTTCCAGTACGATGACAAGACGGGGCAGGGGAAACCTCAAGAAAAGCACTGGGATGTCATCAAGGACATGCATCCGGAAAACGGCGATCAGATGATGGGCGACGTTATCGGCATCGGCTGGCGTCCGCACAAGGGGCGTGAAGGACAGCAAGACTCCCGCTGCCTGCTTTGCAAAACGTCCGAGACCATGATGGAGTACTCATACGATCTGATGTCGGCGAATCCCAAGGGTTATGACTTTTCAAGTCCGGTGGTCCCGATGCTGAAAAAGATTCAGACGGGCTTCAACTGCAATTTCTGCCATGACCCGCATTCCGCAGAGCCCCGAATCATTTTTGCGCCTTTGATTGAATCCATGACCGGCGAAAACGGCAGGGAGAACTTCTATCAGAAGACGGTCGGCAGCAAAGCCTCCACTCCGATTGAGGTCATCGACATGGGTTTGCGCGGCTTCACACGGAAGATCGGCATTCTGAAGGACTACAACGCTAATTTCCAATGCGGTCAGTGTCACAACGCTGCGAATCGCTATCTGACTTACAAATGGCTCAAGGACGATAAGCCGGTTAAACCGGAGGACCTGCAGAAGGCCGGCGTAAGCCCCTACGCGACGGAGTTTTTTAAGGATCCCCTCGAATCCTGGGCCTGGTTCAAGGCGAAGGGATGGCACCAAGGCGTCAACGGCACGACCGGTGTCCATTACGTCAATGGATCGGATCATCCGCATGTTGAAATCATGCTTCAGAGCAAGCACGGTCAGGCCGGGGTGACCTGTACGGACTGTCACTTCGCCCGCAAAGCGGACGGCAAGGCTGAACATCAGCCCAGTCTCGTGAAGCTCAAGGTTGAGAACACCTGTATGCGCAGTGCCTGCCATGGTCCGGGCTCAAAGAGCAATTGGACCGATCCGGGACAGGCGCTTTATACAATTGAAGCGATTCAGCAGGAATACCGCATCCGTGTGCAGAAGATGGAGATGGCTGCTAAAGACGCACAGCGGATCTTCATGAAGCTCAAGGCGGGCGAGGCGAGTCTTCCGCAAGAGGTTAAGGAGAAGCTGGAAACGGCCTATGAGAAATACCTCTCCGCACGAGATTGGTACCTTACCGACCTTTCTTCCGGTTTCCATGATCCCGAAGGATTTAACCGCACGGTCTCCGTGGTGACATGGGAGCTGCGCAAAACGAACGCAGCGGCGCAGGGCGCTCTGAAGAAAACGCCGGTCAAGCAATAGCATCCGTCGTTTTTCAAAACTAGGGACGAACATTGCACGAGGGGCCAGAGCCTTTTGGCTCCTCGGTGCGGCAATGAATAATGCCTCAATAAACATCAAAGAAAAAAGAGCCCATGAAGACAGCAAGTCCTCATGGGCAGTCAAGTCCCGTGCGCAGACCTCGCGTTTGGATCGGCAGGTCTGCGCTTCGGATAAAGAGAGATCAATCAGCTATTAGTCGCGGAAGGCCTTCAGAATCTGACGGCCGGCGATGTAGATCATGATTTCGTCGGTACCGCCGCCGATGCGTTCGCAGCGGACGTCGCGCCACAGACGCGAGACGCGGGCATCGTTGGTGTAGCCGAGGCCGCCCATGATCTGGATGGCGTCGTCGATCACCTCGAGGGCTGTGCGGGCGCAGTAAAGCTTGGCGAGCGCGGCGGTTTCACGCATGGATTCCTTGCGGTCGGCCTGAACGGCGCAGCTCAGGACGAGGTGGCGCATGTTCATGCACTTAACCTTCATCAGCGCGAGCTTTTCCTGAATCATCTGGTTGAAGCCGATGGGCTTGCCGAAAGCAATGCGCTGATTGGCGTAGCGGGCGGCGTCTTCAAAGGCGCATTCCGCAAAGCCCGTGCAGCGCGAGGCGTTGATCAGGCGTTCCATTTCGAAGTTGTACATGACGTTGAGGAAGCCCTTGCCTTCTTCGCCGACCATGTCTTTTTCTTCAACGACGACATTGTCGAGATACACCTCACAGGTGCTCACGAGATGCCAGCCGATCTTGTGGAGCGGGTTGATCTTGACGCCGGGGGCCTTGGCATCGACCCAGAAGAGCGAGAAGGCGAGCTTCGGATCTTCGCACTTCGGATCGCGGGCGAGAACGAGCATGTAGGGATATTCGGCAGCGCCCGTGATGAAGGTCTTCTGACCGTTGATCACGATCTTGCCGTCTTTGCGTTCCCAGATTGTGGTCGCGGCGTTGTTGTCCGAACCGGCGCCCGGCTCCGTCAGGGCGAGGGAGTAGGCGGGGTCGCCCGTGGTGGACGTGCTTTCGGCCGTGAGGCGAAGCTGCTCGGGCGAGCCAAAGTGGATCATCGAGTGCATGCACTGGCCGTTGGTCATCAGGAAGGCCGGCGCGCCGCACTTGGCGATTTCCATAATGGCGAGCATCTGCGTGACGTAGTCGGCCGGGATGCCGCCGTGCTCTTCCGGAACGCCCAGGAGCGAAATGCCGTTTTCGGCGAGGGCCTTCACAAATTCACGCGGATACTTGCCTTCTTCGTCATGCGTGCGGAAATATTCTTCCGGGAATTCGTTGTTGATGAGTTCGCGGATGCTCGAAAGAAGGAGCTCCTGCTCTTCGGTCATGGTGAAATCGATTGCCATGATGCGTATTCCTTGAGTAATGGATTCGAAAAGAGTTATTCGCCGTCGGGGAGCTTGAAGCCCATCACAGCGTCCGTGAAGAGGCACGGATCCATCGTCTTGAGGTTTTCGTCGATGATCGGACGGAAGGCCATCTTCGAGCAGACATCGCGTTCGATATCCACGCCCGGAGCGACTTCGATCAAGTGCAGACCATCTTCCTTGAGCGTGAAGACAGCGCGTTCGGTGATGTAGCGGACATCGAGACCGCGTTCGAGAGCGACCTTGCCGCTGAACGTGATTTCGGGAAGGCTTTCGACGAACTTCGTGACGCGGCCTTCCTGGGTGATGCGCAGGCTGCCTTCGCCCACTTCGGTCTTCAGACCGCCCGCGGTCAGCGTGCCGCAGAAGACAATCTTGCGCGACGTGGCGGAAATGTCGATGAAGCCGCCCGTACCCATGATCTTGCCGTTGAACTTGTGGACGTTCACGTTGCCGTGCTGGTCGACTTCAGCGAAGGAGAGGTAGCAGACGTCAAGGCCGCCGCCGTGATAGAAGTCGAACTGCGCGGTCATGTCGAGGATGGCGCGGGTATTCACGTTGGCGCCGAAAGCGACGCCCTGCGTGGTGATGCCGCCGATCGGACCGGTTTCGACCGTCAGCACGAAGTCTTCGTCGCAGCCTTCTTCGCGGGCGACGAGACCAATGCCGTCAGCAATACCGACGCCCACGTTGCCGATGGCGCCCTTCTTCATTTCATAAAGTGCGCGGCGGGCGACAACCTTGCGCTGGTTGAGCGGGATCTTGACGCGTTCGCTGTCGTCGAGCGTGAAGTCGCCCGAGATGAAGCGGTTGACCGGCGCGCCGCCGTAGAGCTGCGTCTGGGCGGGATCAACGACCACGATGTCAACGAGGTAGCCCGGAATGCGGACAGCCTTCGGGTGGAGCGTAGCCTTCTTCACCATTTTCTGAACCTGCATCATCACGATGCCGCCGTTGTTGTGGACGGCTTCGGCGATGACGAGGGCGTCGAGGTACATCACTTCGTCTTCGAAGGTGGCGTAGCCTTCACTGTCGCAGGTCGTGGCGCGGATGAAGGCCACATTAGGCGCGACGGTCTTGTAGTAGAGGTATTCCTTGCCTTCGAGGCTGACGAGGCTGATCAGGTCCTCTTTGGTGATGTCGTTTAACTTGCCGCCCTGATTGCGCGGGTCAACGAAGGTGCCCAGACCGATTTCACTCAGAATGCCGGGCTGATGGGCGGCCGAAGCGCGCAGCATCTGCGTGAGGACGCCCTGGGGGTAGTTGTAGGCAAAAATCTTATTTTGTTCGGCCAGTTCGGAGATGCGCGGAGACTGACCCCAGTGGCCGCAGAGCGCCCACTTGACGAGGCCTTCCTGAGCGATCGGACTGATGCCGCGTTCAGCGCGGTCGCCGAGCCCCGTCGGGCTGATGATGCCGATGTTCTTCGGCGTCTGCGTGGTCTTATAGCGTTCAGCAAGGGCTTCAATGAGCTTCGTGGCTTCAAGGATGCCGCCGCCGGCGCCGAGGACGCAGAGGGTGGATTCATCGGGAATGTACTTGACAGCTTCTTCGGCCGTGAGAACGGGAACTCGGCCGTTGATGCGCTTCGGGCGTGCAAACGTCATGGGGGATGTCTCCGGAGTGACCGCGCGTGGCGTAAGCAGCGCGGCAAAGGAACGTAACGGGGGATTGGGGGCCGCGATTGGAGCGACAATGCGGCCCCCGGCGGCTGCCGCAAAGGCGGCAGTCGTTCCTAAAAAAGGGGGCGGAAGTTCGAGTCAGCGGACCGAGCGAACTTCCGGGTTGGCCCGATTAGGCCTTATTGATGATCGTGAGGACCGTGCGCAGGTCGGCCACTGAGATCTGGCCCGGGGCGGAAGCGGTCTTCACGGCGCCGAAGGTGGCAGCGGAGCCAAAGGCTTCGCCCGTGAGACGGCTCGTCACGCCGGTCTTGCCCATGCTCATCGTGATGATCGGGCGATCGGCGTATTTTTCGGCCATGTCGACGGTCGCAGAAAGCACCGTGAGGACGTCCTGACGGCAGGTGGGCATCAGCGCAATCTTCGGAATGTCAGCGCCGAGTTCCTGCATGCGGCGCAGGCGATAAATGATTTCGTCCTTGGCCGGCGTCTTGTGGAAGTCGTGGTTGGACATGATCACCTTCACGCCGCGGGCGTGGGCGGCGGCGATGGCGTTCTTAACGAGCTCGTCGCCCGTGAAGAGCTCGAGGTCGATCAGATCGACCAGGCCCGTTTCCGCAACGGCGATATTGAGGGCGATGTAGTCGTCGGCCGTCAGTTCGGCTTCGCCGCCTTCGTGCTTGGAGCGGAAGGTGAAGAGAATGGGCTTTTCAGGGAAAGCGGCGCGCAGCGTCTTGAGCGCTTCGAGAACGGCGGCGGAATCGGTGACGGCAGCAAAGTGGTCGCCGCGCCATTCGAGAATGTCGAAGTCTGCAGCGGCGTAGGCGGCAGCTTCGGACTTCACGGCGGCGAGATCCTTGGCCATAAGCGAAACGATGATCTTGGGGGCGCCTTCGCCCACGGTGATGTTCTTGATCTGAACGGTCTTCATGACGATATTGATGAATGCAGCGGGGGATGAGCGGAGCGAGCACAGACGCTCGGGCTGCTCAAATGGAGTGGGAGCGGCGGGCCTCCGAAAGCAGTTTCCCACATTGAGAGGCTGCTTAGGAGACATCCGCGGATTGGAGAGCTGATCTGGATTACTTGAATCCCATCTTTTCCTTCACGTATTCGATCGGGAAGTCTTCGCCCGTCCAGAGCTTGAACTGTTCCCAGCCCTGCCAAAGGAGCATGGCGTAGCCGTCGACCGTGGTGCAGCCGGCTTCCTTGGCCTGCGTGAGGAGCTTGGTGATATGCGGGTTGTAGACGCATTCAGAGACGACGAGGCCCGGACGCAGCCAAGAGGCATCACCCACGACGGAGAGTTCGTGCAGGGGCTTCATGCCGACCTTGGTGGCGTTGGTGAGCACGTCGGCGGAATCAATGGCGGCGCGGAAGGCGGCCGTGTCGTCGAGGTCATGAACGGTGACCACGCAGTCGGTCTTTTCATTGACGCGCTTGGCAAAGGCATGAGCGCCTTCCCAGAATTCGTCCTTGCGGTTGAAGAGCTTGACTTCCTTGAAGCCTTCGACAGCGGCGCGGGCGCCGATGGCCGTGGCAGCGCCGCCGGCGCCGACGAGAACCATGGTCTTGCCTTTCGGGTCAAAGCCCGTTTCCTTGATGCCGTGGAGGTGGCCCGTACCGTCGGTGTTGTAGCCGATCAGGCGGCCGTCCTTGTTGACGATCGTGTTGATGGCGCCGGCGAGTTCAGCGGCCGGATCGAGTTCGTCAACGTATTCGATGGCGAGCTGCTTGTTGGGCATGGAAACGCCCGTGCCGCGCATCTTCAGAGCACGAAGACCCTTGATGGCGTCGGGGAAGCTTGCATTGTCAACCTCAAAGGCCATGTAGCAGATCGGCAGACCCATCTTTTCGAGGGCGCAGTTCTGCATCGTCGGCGAGAGGCTGTGGCGAATGGGGTAGGCCATGAGGCCGATCAGTTCATACTTAGCAGTAACTTCCATTTTGATTGCTCCTGGATAGAGAGGTGATTGGATGTCGCACAGGGCGTCTGGCAGCAGGCTTCTGACGAGGGTGTCCGGTGTCGCCCGAGCGCGGCATTCGTTAGGCGTTTAGCCTGGAAAAGATGTCGATAGGGGTTTATTTGTTCGCGACGGCGCGTTCGCCCCAGCGCAGATCGTTGTGCGGAATTCGGAAGACCGCGTAGTAGCGCTTGAAGAGGTAAATGGCCGAGAGGAAGGTGAGGACCGCGAGACCGAAGTCGAGCAGAATCACGTAGCGGATGCTGATCTGCGAGAGGTAGCCCGTCGCGAGCGGAATGACGAAGTTCGCGAGGCCGCCCATCATCATGTAGACAGAGGTCACCTTGGCTTTGCTGTCAGGGAAGAATTCCGCCATTACAGCCACGCCGAGCTGCAGAATGCCGCCCGCGGCTGAGAAGCCGATCAGGAAAGCGCCGGCCGTGCACACGAAGGGCGAGGGGTAGAGGTACAGAACCGCAGATGCGACGCAGGCGATGAGGCCGTTGAGCGTCATGGCCCAGACGGAGCGCACCTTGCTCTTCAGAAGGTAAGCAAAGGCGAATACGCAGACGAGCGAGCCGATGGAGTAGTAGGAGATCGTTGTGAGCGATTCGGCTTCCGTCATGCCGCCGAAGGCTGCGGCGTAGCGCGGCATCCAGACGGCGACAACGTAGAAAGTGGAGAAGGCGCAGACGCCGAAGACAACCGCCACCAAACCTTCGAGCATCATCTTGGGCTTGGCGCGCATCTGCGGAACATCCGCACCGGCAGCGCCCGAGCCGCTCGTGCCGGGGAAGCGGCACTTGATGATGAAGAGCGAGAGCACGATCAGGATGGCGCCCGGGACAATAAAGGCCCAGCCGTACCAGAGGCCCGAAACCATGAGAAAGCTCACGCACATCGGATAGAGCATCTGACCGAAGGACACCATGGCCTTAAGCAGAATGACTGCGGAACTCGAAGCCTTCGGGAAGCATTCGATCATGGCCGGATAGCCGCCGGTGTCAATGGCTGAATTGGCCGCGCCGACGCAGAAAGCCAGAATGAAGGCTACGGTGAGATTCGGGCTGTAGGGGATGCCGAGGAAAAAGAGAACGTAGAGGACGAGCCCGAGGAGGATCATCGAGCGGCGGCCAAACTTGTCTGAGAGTGCACCAAAGAAAAGGATGGTGACGAGACGGCCGAGGCCGATGCCGGAAATCAGGTAGGCGATGCCCGCGCTGTCGGTTGCGAATTTTTCTGCAAGAGCCGACATGTTCTGCGCGAGTGCGATGACGCTTGCACCGTGCAGGAAGTACGCGACGTAGATGCCGATCGCCGCGACGAGAAACGATGTGCTTCCCGCTGCGGAATTGGGTTTAGTCATAAAAGCGTTCTCCGGTTTTATTGAAGAGAAAATTAAAGGGTGTCTGCTTCAATACATTTGTATTGTTTAATCCGCAGCGGTTTTAAAAGTCATTTTTAATTGGCTTTATTCGCCGGTCGGATTACTTCCTTTGGACAGGAGAAATTATCAAAATGTGCAAAGCCTTTGGATAGGCAAGAAAATGTTTTGTTTGCCAATATTTCTGCACGGCCGAAACGCCGGCTGACGAGTTAAAAGGCTTTTAATACTCTGAAAATTAAGGAAAACAGTATCAGCGCAGGAACGATCGAAAATGACTTGAATAGCTCGAATCGTGCATGGAGGACTGGACAATCTTGCTTGGCCGAGGGGTGACCGGCCGGGTCCCAAGCCTGACGAGGGGCTTCAGAACCGGCGGCAGGGCCTCCTTTGGGCTTGAGCGGCGCAGGGCTGTTCAAACTGGGTTGGTCGTCCCTTATGCGCTGAAAATGCTTTGGTTTACTTGATCTATTTTCGATTTGATGAGGATGCTGCCGGCAGCAGTGAGGGATGTTCGTACGTCTTATAGGTTCTAAAGAGGGCGAGATGGGCCGTCTGCAGCTGCATCTCTATATAGGGAAGCGGCGAAGTGAATCCAAAGACTCACAGGGCTCAAGCAGCCGCCGGAATGTCGCTGTTTGATTTGTAAACGACTGACGGGCTCGATTCCTGCACGGAACGCGAAAGAGCTCAGCAGGCTGAAATTCGCTTAATTAATTGAAAAATAAACGAAATACGAAGAAACTATATTGCAGGCGCTGATGGCTATCTTGCACGGAGGATGGAATTGAGCTGCCATTCAAAGCGAAAGGGCCTCTTCTGAAGGAGGGGAGAACGCTCTTGGAGCAACTTAGGACGAGTGTTTGAAAATGCCGGAAATCCGCCTCAATTAACTAGTACTGCAGGGGAATTGACACTAGATCGGCAGGATGACGGCGCTGTGCCTTTGGGGGAGTTGGAACGTGCTCAGCAGTGGTCGGCGGCCTGAAGTGCATGGATCCCTGGCCATTGAGGGAGATTGGAGGCGAGCTGACGTATTTTGCTCCCTGAATAAAGGTTTTGTCTGGCGAAAATTTAGAGAAAACAAAGGAATGCTCTAATTTCACAGAATGTCAGCGGGGATGAAGCATGCCATCGCGTGCAAGATAATTTAAACGAAAAACAAATATGGCTCTCGTCAAGATTGTTTTTGAAGAGCACTATTTGCATCGATCGAAATGCGGTGCGAGCAAAAAGTGTTCAATCCTTAAATGATCTAGTTTATTTAGCGGCGGCAAAAGCTTCAGATCTCACCATGATGCTCTGGGGTAAAGCTGCGTAATTTCTGAACCCCAAGGAGTCATTATGCATATCGTCTCGTGCTTCAAGGTCGTTCCCGAAGAGCAGGACATTGTTGTGACGCCCGATCAAAAACTTAGTTTTGATCGTGCGGATTTCAAAATCAGCCAGTTCGATCTGAACGGCATTGAAGTTGCTGTACAGCTCGCCGGTGAAGGCGACGTGGTGACGGCGCTCTCCGTCGGCGGCAAGATCCTCGAAAACTCCAAGCTTAAAAAGGATGTGCTTTCGCGCGGTCCTTCCGAACTGTGCCTTGTCAAGGATGACGCTGCGTTTGAAGGCGCGCTTGCTGAAACGACTGCCTCGGCGATTGCCGCCGCCGCCCGCACGACCGGTTTTGATCTGCTGGTGTTCGGTGAAGGGTCCGGAGACCTCTACGCTCAGCAGACCGGTCTTCTTGCCGCCCGTATGCTCGGCGTGCCCTGTGTGAATGCCGTGAGCAGCATTGAAAAGACCGATGCAGGCATCCGCGTAGAGCGCTCGCTTGAAAACGAAGTTGAAGTCATTGAACTCCCGCTTCCGGCTGCCGTCTGCGTCACGAGCGACATCAATGTTCCCCGCATCCCCACGATGAAGGCGATTCTCGGCGCCGGCAAAAAGCCCGCCAAGACCCTTTCGACGGCTGACATCGGCTGGACCGCTCCGGTGAAGACCGTTGAGCTCGATGCCATTGAGGTGCCTCCGCGCAAAGAACGTGCTCACGAGGTCCTCGAAGGCGATTCCGCTGTGGCCGATTTCGCTGCCCGCATCAAGTCCGCCCTCAAGTAATAAGTCATCACGGAGATAAGAGTCATGAGCAAAATTCAAACTGTCTGGGTCTACGCGGATGCTGCTGAACGTTATGCGGATCTGATCGCCGGCGCGCGCCGCTTCGGCGCCGTGGTGAATGCTGTTGTGCCGTGCGAAAGCTGCGCTGCTGAACTTCGTGCCTGCGGTCCGGCGGCCGTCTATAACCTTGGCCTTGCCGAAGGCGAAGCCATTGAGAACTACGCGGAAACGATCGCTTCGCTCGCGCAGGGCGAAGGCAATCTGTTCCTTTTTGATGCCACTCGCCGCAGCAAGGCGCTTGCCGCCGGCGTAGCCGCTAAGCGCGGCGCCGGTCTCGTCAACGATGCACTGAGCCTCGAAGCCGGTGACGCTGTGAAGGCCACCTTCCGCACCTACGGCGGTCTCGCTGCCGCGGCTGTCCGCATCGTTTCCGCTGACGCCGTGGTAACGGTCGGCGCGGGCGTCTTTGAACCCGAACCGGCAGATGCGTCGGCTGACATCCCTGTCATTGCGGTCGAGAAGGTCGCTCCGGCTGCCGCGATCGTCGTCAAGGAACGCCGTGCGAAGGCTGCCGCGAGCGTTGATCTGACGAAGGCCAAGCGCGTCATCGGCATCGGCCGCGGCATTGCCAAGCAGGAAGACATTGCGATGATCGAAGCCTTTGCCAAGGCCATCGGCGCCGAAATCGGCTGCTCCCGTCCGATCGCCGAAGGCGAGCACTGGATGGAACGCGAACGCTATATCGGTGTTTCCGGCACGCAGCTCAAGGCTGACATCTACATTGCGCTGGGCATTTCCGGCCAGATTCAGCATATGGTCGGCGCCGCCGACTGCGGCGTGATCCTGGCGGTCAACAAGGATAAGAACGCGCCGATTTTCAAGGATGCCGATGCCGGCATCGTGGGCGACCTCTACAAGATCGTTCCGGAACTCACCCGCGCGCTTTCCTAAGCGGCGCTGAGTTCACCGCAAAGGGCACCCCGCCGCGGGGTGCCCGAGACCCCACTTGCAACCCCTAATTTAAGGCGCCGGGCGTCTGCACTCGATGCCGGCAGCTCTCAAGTGCTCAGCACTGCCTGAGCTGCTGCCAAACAGCATCCGTCCGCGCTGTATCAACCATGTCCGAAGAAAAATTCGACGCCATCGTAGTCGGCGCCGGCGTAGCCGGCTGCGTGGCCGCCTACGTTCTTGCCAAGGAAGGGCTTGACGTTCTCGTGATTGAGCGCGGCAATTATGCCGGCAGCAAAAACATGACGGGCGGCCGTCTCTACGCCCACAGCCTCGAGCGCGTCATGCCGGGCTTCGCTGAGGAAGCGCCCGTTGAGCGCCTTGTGACCCGTGAGAAGATCTCCTTTATTACCGACGATGACTCGGTGACGCTTGACTATCACACGGGTGAAGCGTTCTCCGCGGAGGCGGCATCCTACACCGTGCTGCGCGGCAAATTTGACCAGTGGCTTCAGGAAAAGGCCGAGTCCGAGGGCGCCCAGTTCATTCCGGGTATTCGCGTCGATCGGCTGCTCCAGGATGAAACCGGCCGGGTGACCGGCGTTCAGGCGGGCGAAGACGAGCTCCTCGCCGAATGCGTGATTCTTGCCGACGGCGTTAATTCTCTTCTGGCCCAGTCGATCGGCCTGCTGCCGAAATATCACGCTCACCAGTACGCCGTCGGCGCTAAAGAAGTCATTGGACTCTCTAAGCAGGTCATCAATGACCGCTTTGGTCTGAGCGACGGTGAAGGCGCTGCCTGGCTCTTTGCGGGTTCTGCTTCGGCTGGTCTGATGGGCGGCGGCTTCCTCTATACCAATGAAGACTCCATTTCACTCGGTGTGGTCTGCGGACTGGGCAATATTGAACGTTCGCCGAAGACTGTGCCGCAGATGCTCGAGGATCTGAAGAATCATCCGTCGGTTAAGCCCTTGATTGAGGGCGGCGAACTGCTCGAATATTCCGGTCATCTCGTCCCCGAAGGCGGCTACGACATGGTGCCTGAAAAGCTCGCCGCAGACGGCGTGCTGATTACGGGTGATGCAGCGGCCTTGTGCATCAATCTGGGCTTCATTGTGCGCGGCATGGATTTGGCCGTCGCTTCCGGCGAATGCGCAGCTCGGGCAGTGATCGACGCCAAGAAGGCGGGTGATTTTTCCGCCGCCGGACTGGCCGGCTACCGGCGTCGTCTCGAAGAGAGCTTTGTGCTTCGCGATATGAAGCAGTACCGCAATGTGCCGCACCTGATGGAGAATCCGCGTCTTTTCTCGGACTACCCGAAGATGACCGCGGGCATCATGCGCGACCTTTTCCGCTACGACGGCTCGCCGGTCCCGCCGGTTCGCAAGAGCCTCTGGCAGCGCGTTAAGGCTGCCGGCGTTATGAATCTCCTTAAAGACGGCTACGGTTGGGGGAAAGCACTGTGAGCACGAAGGAAATTAAGTTCGTCAACGTGGACGAAAAGCTCGGCAAAGACAAGTTCTTTGTGGATGAAGAAAATGCGCACATCGTGCTCTGCGATGAGCCCGACCGCAAAGAATTCCGCAAGCTCGTGAAGGCTTGCCCGGCCAATCTCTATAAAGAGGCCGACGACGGCACGATCAGCTTCGACTGCGCCGGCTGCCTTGAATGCGGCACCTGCCGCGTCCTCTGCGGCGACACAATCCTCAAGAAATGGGAATTCCCGCAGGGAACCTTCGGCGTCGAATTCCGCTTCGGCTAAGCCGGCGTCTCCGGGGCTGAGCCTCGATTCTCCTAGCCGCCCGGCCTGCGGATTCCTCGGCGCAGGCCGGGCCGGTTTCTTCTCCAAGCCTTCCATTCCATACCGCTCAAGTCATGCGTCCTGAATACACGATTAATCCCGAACGCCGGGCGCTCTATCGCCGTCAGGGCTTTTGGGGCGACGCCACGCTCGCTGATTATTGGCATCAGTCCGTGCGTGCTGTGCCTGACCGTACCTGTGTTGTTGACAGTCAGGGCGGCCGATACACCTACGCTCAACTCGACAAGAAGGCGCAGCGTCTGGCCGGCTGGATGCACACGATCGGCGTTGGCCGCGGCGACGTGGTGGCGCTCAATCTGCCGGGCTGGGCGGAATTCACCATCGCTTATGTTGCGGCCTTAAAGCTCGGCGCCATCGCGATGCCGCTTCTGCCCGCATGGCGCGAGGCGGAGCTCTCCTGGGCGCTGGATTGGTGTGAAGCCAAGGTGGTCTTTACGGCTACGGCTTTCCGCAAAAGCCGCCCGATTGAAATGCTTGCCAAACTCGCGCAGCACCTGCCGAGGCTTTCTGCCGTTGTGGCCGTGGAAAAAATGGCCCCGCTTGCCCCATCGCTGCGTTCGCAGGAGGGCGTTTATGCGTTCGAGGATGTCATTGCCGGCGCGGAACCGCTCCTCACGCCGATTCCCGCTGATGCTGATGAAGTCGCAGCAGTGCTCTTCACTTCAGGCACGGAAGGACGCCCCAAGGGGGTGATGCTCACGCACAACAACATTCTCGCGAGCGAACGCGCCTATGCCGACCGTCTCAATCTCACGTGGCGGGATGCTTTTCTGATGCCCGCTCCGCTCGGGCATGCGACCGGGTTTCTCCACGGGGTGACGCTGCCCTTCATTCTGGGCGGCAAGAGTCTGCTTCTCGATATTTTCCGCGCAGATGACTGCATGAATCTCTTTGAGGCCGAGAAAGCAACCTGCGTATTGGGGGCGACGCCCTTTGTCTTCGATATCCTCGAAGAACTTCGGCAGCATCCGCGGGATTTGTCCTCGCTTCGCTTTTTCCTCTGCGGCGGCACCACCATTCCGCCTAAGCTCTTTGAAGACTGCCGGCCTTTCGGCATTCGGCTCTTATCCATTTACGGCTCGACCGAGTCTTCGCCGCATTCGCTGGTGCGCCTCAATGACACGCGTGAGCATACGGAAGAAACGGACGGGTGCGCAGTCGACGGCGTGGAGATCCGCGTTGTGGACGATGCCCGGCATGAAGTGCCGCACGGCCAAGAGGGCGAAGAGGCGTCCCGCGGTCCGCAGGTCTTTGTGGGGTATTGGGGAGAGCCAGAGATGACCGCACGAGCGCTTGACGCGGACGGCTGGTACTATTCCGGCGACTATTGCCGCACGGATTCCGAGGGCCGCTACATCCGCATCACCGGCCGCAAGAAGGACATTATTGTGCGCGGCGGCGAGAATATTTCGAGCCGCGAAGTCGAAGATATTGTGCTCGAATATCCCGGCGTGCGGGAAGCCGCCGTAGTGGCTATGCCCGATGAACGTCTGGGCGAGCGCAGCTGTGCGTGCGTGAGCATGCGCCCCGGCGCACCCGTCCTGCATCTGACGGACCTCGTCGCATTCTTTGACGGCCGGCGGGTGGCTAAATATAAGTTTCCGGAATATCTCGTGGTGCTCAATGCGCTGCCCCGGACGTCTTCGGGGAAGCTGCAGAAATTTGCCCTGGCTCGAATGGTCCGTGAGCGTGTGGCAGCCGGTCAGCCCTCGGATTAGTCGGCCGCACGGTCACCGCGTGAAGATGAAAGTGAGGCATAACGAAGGCAAACCCATTCTGTCTTTGTGAGCGAAAGACTTGAGCCTCTCAATGGCTTGAGAGGCTGAGTCGAGCCGCTTCTTGGCCGGCGATCCTGCCGAAGACGACGCAGGCCAAAACGCCGTTGCCGCCGGGACGGCTTTTGCCGTGAAGATTTCCGACGGTCTCGCCGGCCGCAAAAAGACCCAAGAGGGGCTCCTCGGATTGATCCAGAACGCGGGCCTGCGTGTCAATGGCAACGCCGCCCTCTGTTGAATGGATGTTGAGCCGTTCTTCGCCGTAATAAAAGGGCGGTTCATCAAGCGCTTTAAGCATCGTCGTTTTGCCAAAGGCCTCATCGCGTCCAATGCGAACCGAGTGGTTGTACTGCTTAACGGTCTCTTCCAAGACCGCTGGATTGCAGCCAATGCCTTTGGCAGCCTCATCGAGCGTCGCGGCTTCGCGCACCGCGCCGGTCATCAGTTTGAGCGAGAAGTCATTGTTTTTCACTGTTCCGGAGTCCGTGAGCACCCACATCTTTCCGTCGGGGAGGTTTTGCAGGGCTTTGCGCAGCGCGAGCCAGGACGCTCCTTCATCGATGAAGCGTCTGCCTTCTTTGGTGAGGTAGATGTCGCCGCCGACATAACCCGTCACTCGGCCGCCGTTATAGGGGACGAGCAGAACGGAGTCCATATTGACGATCTTTGCTCCGACGGCGCTTGCCATGAGAATGCCGTCGCCGGCAGCACCGTCAGTCAGAATGCCGCGCGTATTGGCCGAACTGCGCAGCGTTGCCGCGTAAGGGCCAAGCGCATTTTCAAGCAGGGCTGTATTGGCGGCAAAGCCGCCCGTAGCCAGAATCACGGCATGCGCTCTGGCTTCGAAGGCCTGACAGCCTCGGCAAACTCCCGCAGCACCGACAATATGGCCGTTCTCAGTGATGAGGCGTTCGGCACGATGGCCAAGCAGAATCTTCACATCCAGCCGGCGAGCACACTCGAGAAGCGCCATCACATAGTCGTATCCGGCCCGCACAGGGCTTGAAATGTGACCCCTGCGCTGAAAGGATGAATAGGATTCGAAGACTTGGTCGCTCCAGTGCACGCCGTGCGCTTCGAGCCACTGAAGCACCTCTGAAGAGGATTCGGCAAGCTGCCGCATCAGAATGGGGGAGGCGGTATCTCCTCCTACCTGCAGCGACTGCTTCTCCATCAGCGCCGGCGAATCCGTGATGCCAAGCGGTTTCTGCCGCTTGGGATCGACGGCATTGAAGTAGCCGCTTGACATGATTGAATGTCCGCCGATCATCACATCTTTTTCGAGAATAAGCACCCGCCGGGCGCCGGCTTCACGCGCAGAAACCGCTGCGCTCAAGCCTGCCAATCCCGCTCCAACGACAATTACATCGGCTGCGGCGAGGATTTCCTGAGGCTGGCACCAGGATGGGCCGGCTGTTAATCCCAAAATGCCGGCAAAGAGCTGACGTCTGGTGATCATGCTCACTGCTCCAAGGAATTTTCCGCACGCGCAAGAAACTGCGACGCAGCCAAAATCGTATTGACGCCAAGTTTTTGAAAAGCATTGGCGTGGTACATCTTCACGGTCGTCACGGAGATGCCGAGAAGATCAGCAATTTCTTTGTTTTGCATTCCTTTGACCGCAAGATCAATGACTTCACGTTCTCTTCCGGTCAGTGACAGCACCTGGCGTTCCATACGGCGGCGGTCATGCTCACGCTTAAAGGCATTAAGAGACCATGCGACGGCAGTACGAACTTTGGCGAGCAGCGCTTCAGGTTCAACGGGTTTTTCCAGAAAGTCGACTGCACCGTTCCGCATGGCATGTACGGCGGTGCCGATATCGCCATGGGCGCTCAAAAAAATGATCGGCAGCATTGGTTTGCGTCTCAGAAGCAGTGCGCGCTGAACTTCCAGGCCTGATCGGTCCGGCATGCGGTAGTCCAGAATAAGGCATCCCGGAGCGCTTAGATCCTCTTCATCGAGATAACGCTCTGCGCACGGCCATACGCGGACTTCAGGGAAAAATGTTTCGAAGAAAAATTTCTGTGAAGCCAGAAAAACTTCATCGTCATCAACGATTCGAATGACTGGACGGACCGTTTCAATTTGAGCGGTTTGCATCATGATTTGCGCTCCTCGAATGCAGTGCCGTTGAGAGAGAGCTTCAGCGGAAAGCGCACGATGGCGAGCAGGCCGCGTTCAGGCTTGCGCTCAAAGACGAGCATGGCATCGGATCGTGCGGCGATGGAACGGGTTATTTCAAGGCCCAGACCCAGACCGTCCGGTTTCATGCTCGTTTGTGCATGCGAGAGTTTGAGGAATTCCTCATCGCTCAAAGCAGGGCCGTTGTCTTCCACCGTGAGCTGAACTTCAGATGCTGAGCGTTCAATGCGGATGCGGATGTAGGGCGTCTCTATGCGCGTCTGTGCCTGCGCCGCGTTCCGGATGAGGTTGAGCACGAGGAGTTCGAGTTCTAGTTCATCGGCCACCACCCAGACATTTTCCGTTTCTGTCACCTCCACCGGAATACGCCCGCCTTCGCCGTTTCGATAAACAAGCACTGCTTTGCGGACAGCAGCCGACAAGGAACACGGCGCGGCAGACGCCGGTCGATGCTTAGCATATTGCCGCACGCGGGAGATGATCTCGGAGATGCGTTCGGATTCAGCTCGAATGGTGCTAAGTCCGGCAGCGCATTCCGGGTGCGCTTTAAGCAGGTCGCCCAAACGGACGGAAAGCGCCGCCGAGAAGTTGATGATGGAGGCAACGGGCTGCTTCAGTTCATGGGCAATCATGCTCGAAAGCTGAGAAACCGCCCCGACACGCTCGACCTCGCCCAATTGTTTTTGCAGCTCACGGATGGACTGCGCGTTAGCGTCACGCTCAGTAAGTGCGTCCGAAAGCTCCTTTGTTCGCCTTCTGACGAGCACATGCACACGCAGTTCATTGAGGAGGAAGAGCACCATCAGCGCAGCTGCGAAGAGGAGCGGTCCTTTGTATCGCTCAATCACTGCGTGAACTGAAAAATCCCGAAGAAAAGCGTAGGGGCCGAGCCGCAGCGTACGGTAGAGCTCGTTAAGCGCTCGAAAATCTCCGGCCGCCCACCATTCGAAGTCATTTGTGTTCGGCATGGTGAGCAGACCGATGGATACCCGACGGACGTCTTCGGGCGAAGCGGTTCCCATGGATGCCACAACCCAATCCGGATAGAGTGCGCTTGAGCGTCGGCAGGCAAGTTCGGGTGATGTCTGCTCATGAACTACCCGCAGGAGCCCCTTCTCAAGTGCGCCGACTGATTCAAGCCGCTCGAGCATGCACGCAGGAATAACGCCGACATCAGCGCTGCCCTTCATGAGACTGCGGACGATGTCAGGAAAAGGAAACTGAAGAAAGATCGTCTCGCTGAAGAAATGCTCCGGGTCGTATCCTCGGGCCTGGATCTCGCCAAGCGCGGCAAGCCACCCGTCCACTGAGTAGGGTGTTCCGGCTGCAATGCGGACACCTTCGAGATCCGCAAGGGACTGAAGATCAGTGCGGTCTTCACGAACGACGAACGCGGCTGCCACGCCTCGAGACGGGTCTGCAGCTTCCGAGCGCTTGCGCGTGGCGAGCAGCCTCAGGTCATTCGTTTGAGCAAGCGTAAGGTAGAGCCCGCTCGGAAGGATCAGGAAGTCTGGATGCAGGCGTTTAACGTCGCGTGCAGCGTTGATGGCGGAGATGGTCTCAAAGGCAATGTTCCGTCCGGGGAGCGCTTGACGGATAACGGCTCCTGTCGCAACAAAAAGGTGATCGCGCAGCCCGGGCTCAAGCGTTTCAGCCATGGCAATGACGATGGACTTCTCTTCAGCCTCGGCATATCCGGGACGAGGAAGATTGGCCAAAAAGAAGGCTGCCGTGAAAACGGAAACGGTAAGGAAACGACTGAGCATCAGGCAATGATAGTGGACTCATGCAGGTTTCCTCACCTCCGCCGGTACGTGAGGAAAACCTCACCTCACGCGGGAGATGCCTCTCGTTCAGGGCTCTCCATAGACTGCTTGGCAAATGCAGAGCGAAGCGCTTCAGTCAGGATGAAGCAAAAAACGCTCAGCAGTATGGAGAAAGGAGAAACACCATGCAATCAACTCGACGCCATCTCTTCAAACTCGCCGGCGGCGCGGCGCTTCTGTCCGGTCTTTCTGCTGTGCAGGCCGCGGTTCCCCGCAGCAGCATCGAAAAATTCGATGAGCAATACGATGTCGTTATCGTTGGCTCGGGCTTTGCGGGACTCACCTGTGCGCTTCGGTGCGCCGAGAAGAATTACTCGGTGCTGCTGATTGAGAAAATGACGATCCTCGGCGGCAATTCGCTCATCTGCGGCGGCAACTTTGCCTGTCCGGGCAACCCCAATCAAAAGAAGCTCGGGATCAAGGATTCCCGTGAAATCTTTATCGGCGACTGCACCAGAGACGGCCTTGGAATCAACCATGTCGAACTGCTCGATGTCATCTATGACCGCTGCAACGATGTCGTGGCGCTCCTGCGCAAATACGGCTGCACGGTAGATGATTCCCATCTTGGCATCAGCAGCGGTCATACTGCGGCCCGAATCATTGAGTCAACGACAAGCGACGGTTCCTGCTATGTCCTGCCGATGCTCAAAGCGCTCAAAGGCATGAAGAATGTCACGATCATGAACCGCACGAAAATGGATTCCTTTGTGATCGATGATACCGGCCGAGTGGTGGGCATCGCTGCGCGCACCAAATACAGCTTCAACTCCAAACTTGCGAGCGATGACGCAGACAATACGTCCGGTGAGCAAAAGTTCTACGGTGCCAAGCGCGGCGTGATGCTTGCCGCAGGCGGTTTCTCCCGCGATACGTGGTTCCGTCAGATGCAGGATCCGCGCGTGCAGCCGACCATGGATTCAACCAACCAGCCCGGCGCCACTGCAGGGGCGCTCACCGCCGCCTTAGACATTGGTGCCGCACCGATTCAGATTTCTTGGCTGCAGTTCCTCCCGTCATGCAATCCTGATGAGCCCGGGTACGGCATTTCGGCAAACTTCATCGAACACGCCTGCTACCGCTACGGCATCATCGTGAATCCCAAGACGGGCAAGCGTTTCGTTAACGAGCTCGCGGGCCGCCAGCCTAAAACGGAAGCTATGTTCGCCGTCATCGGCAAGGATGAAAACTATCCGGTGGCGATCGGTGACTCAGCGGCGGCTAAGGCCGTGAATCCTGCGTTCCTCACGGCTCCGCTCGAAAAGAAAACCGTAAAGGTATTTAACTCTATTGATGAACTCGCTGATTTTTATAAGATTGACCGCAAAGCGCTGCGTGACACGATTGAGCAGTACAACGCTGCCGTTAAGAGCGGGAAGGATGAAGCCTTCGGCAAACCGATGAATGTGACGAATGGAATTGATGTATCCAAACCGCCTTTCTATGCCGGCCGCGTTTGTCCGAAGATCCATCACACGATGGGCGGCGTTCTGATTTCGCCCAAAGGCGAAGTCATCCACATGCGCACGCATAAACCCATCCCCGGTCTTTATGCCGGCGGCGAAGTCACGGGCGGGGTTCATGGAGCGAGCCGTCTCGGTACCGTCGGCATCATCGATGCTCTGACATTCGGCATGGTGGCGGGCGAAAACATTTAAATGGCCGCTCAGCGGAGGCCGAAACTTTAACCTAAAGGATGGATGCATCCGGACCGCCAACGGTCGGCTCCATAGGAGGCGCATAAAAGAATGGGAGGCAGCGTTTTGTCAGTCAGCGCTGTCTCCCATTTGCAGGGTGAAAATAATGCGTCAGATAGGGGCGCAAAGCCTATTGCTTTCCAAACGATCAGTCTTCGGACGCTTCGTCGGGATGCTCTCCCGAACTCTTGCCAAAGCGCCGACGGTACTCCGAAGGCGAGCAGCCGACGTGGCGCTGGAAGAGTTTGGAGAAGTGATAAGTATTTTCGTAGCCGATATGCCAGGCGATTTGGTTGAGACTCTGCGTGGTCGTAGTTAGCGCAAACTTTGCTTCGGTAATGCGCCGTTCAATAACGTAGTTGATGGGCGATACCCCGTATTCGCGTGCAAATTCATGAGCGATATAGCTCACTGACGCGCGAAAGCGTTTGGAGAGCGCCTCAAGGGTGATCTTTTCTCGATAGTTTTCGTTGAGGTAAACAAGCACCTCTCGGATCAAGGCGTTCTTGAGCTGCTTGTCTTTCCCGGGACGAGCTGCAAGTTTGAAGTTTTCGCGGAAAAGAACGGTTAGCAGCGTGGCAATCAGATTGCCGAGAATGTCAACGAGAGGATTGGCCTGGGTTATAAGCGTGTCAAATTCGCGAAAGAGCGTGCGGATGGTATCTACGCCGAGCGCTGCGTGAACGACCGGAACAGAGTCCGGTTCAAGAATGAGGGACTCTCCTCGAACGTCGTGAAATTTGAAGCCGTAGACGGCGCAGGTGAATGTTTTTGCCGGATCAGCGTCACTTGAAGCAAGCATATGGAATTTGCCGTGCTCCAAAGCGATGATGTCGCCGGCATGAGCCACGTATTTGTTGGCATTGACCATCACCTCTACCGTGCCTCGTTCGACCCAGATAAGCTCTGTTTCGTTTTCATGCATGTGGTAGCCCGAAGCCCAATGCGGATCGTCACTGACAACATAGCGCATAACGCGGGGCGTTTTGCCGCTTTCAAAATGCATGACGCCTTGAGTCTGGAAGACATGTTGGTACATGGTTCTGATGGCCGATGAAATTGAGATGTGTTTAGCCTACAGGGAAGAGAACGGTAAACCGTGTATACCGTTGCTCTGCACTTAATTCAAATCAATAGCCTGCGCATGACGGCTTCTCCAGGCAATAAAGGCGGCGAGCAAGATGCCGCATCCGGAGATGATGACGTCAAATTTGAAGATCTCATGGATAGACCATTCGCGGACGATCCAAGCCGTGATGAGCGGCATGGTGAAATTGGAGATGCTTCCCGCACTGTAATAGATGCCTGTGGCCCGGCCTCTGGCCCGAGGAAACTGAGAAGCCATCATGGCGAGGCCAAGCTGTACAACGCCGCCGGCGGCGGCAAAGCCGAAAATGAATGAGAAGCCGAACATCACGGTCGGCGACGGGAAAAAGCAGGCGACGGCGAGCGCGAGCGTTGAGACAGTGGTGCAGCCGAGCAGCATCATCTGCGGAGACAAAAATGTCCGCAGTGCGAGCGAAGAGCAGAACACCCCGGCAAGGGATCCGGTGGTGTATATCGAGAGCAGTTTGAGCGCCTCAGAATAAGGCATCCCGGCAACGGATTCCCCGTACTGCGCGAGCCACTGACTCACAATGTAAAAAGTGGCCATCGCGGTGTACCCAAAGAGGGTGTAGCTGATGAGCTCGGGCATCGCGATGCGGCTGCTGCGCTTCAGTTTGAGCTTCGCCTCGGGGTCATTGAGCTGCGCGAGCTCAGCGGCAAGAGGCTCGCCGAGGCGTGTGGGCTGATCGGGAACCTTAATGGGCATCCAGAAGAGCACGCAGAAGTTGAGTGCAAGGATGGCGGCTGCAATGAGAAGACTCCAGCCAAACCACAATTCATGAGCGACCAAAAAACTCAGAATGAGCGGGAGCGAAAACTGCCCCGCTGCGACAAACGCTTTGACCAGAATGACTGCCGGTCCCGGTGCCTTCGGGAAGAGTTCCATCAGACGAGGATAGGTGCCGGCATCGAGCAGACTGTTGGCTGCGCCGGCTAAGAGTCCGAAGAAATAAGCCGTTCCGACATCATGCGTAAAAAGCAGGCCGATGAAGAAAGTGAGATAAGTGACAGTGCCGAGCAGCACGAAGGGACGCCGGCCGTATTTGTCTGAAAGCGAACCCGCCAAAACCAGGAGCGCAAGACGGCCCAGACCCAGCGAGGAAATCACGACGGATACGCCTGCAGCATCGGTCTGCCACTGCACTTCGAATTCGTGAACGTTGAGGCTCATCACGAGAACGCCGATGCCGTGTACCAAGTAGTTGAGGTACAGACAGAAAGCGCCGAAGTATTTTTTCGCAGACATTAAGACGATCTCCTCTCTGGGCCTGCGAATGCTGCCGGCTTGGGTGCCGTTTTCGCTTCCCGCCCGAGGGGGAGGTACGGTCTGAATAGTTTGGTTTGAGCAAAGGCCGGAAACACCGCCTTTAGCTGTGTTCCTGCGCTTTGTCTCTATCCAAAGTTGATCCGGTATGTCGTTCGTAAGCCGGAGGAAATTGTCGACTGCAGAGCAGGTGTGCCTCTACCTCGAGCTGTGCATGCCGGCACAACAAAACTGCACGATGCATAACGAGGGGAACGGATGCTCGGCGGCGATTAAATCACGACGAGACAGCGCATTTTATTGAAAAATAGGCAAGTATACAAATAGGGCTGAAAGGATCGTGTTTGCCCTCCGGCGGGAGGTAATCTCAAAAGTGAAAGGGGGTATGCTGCAGAATAGTTCAACAATGCGGCGTAGTCCGGAGTGCGGGAGGTGCTAAGGAGTGCTCTCCTTTTGCCGGAAGGAGAGACCTTAGACCGTGCTAGTTAGGATGACCTAGCGTGGTCAAAAGAGAGCTTCGCGTCGGCATTTGAAAAATCAGCATGACTCGCCATGCAGCAAGCCTCCAACATAAAGAAACCCGCATCCCATTTCGAGAGGCGGGTTTAGGCTCTGGCGGCAGGCTTCGAGGCTGCCGCCGGCAGAGGCGCTGCGGAATCAACGCCAGGCAGAATCCAAAATCGATACGGTGTCTTCAAAAGTGAGTGCAACGGCATCCTGCTCAAAGAGCGCGGCGCCGACGCTTCGCGCCTTGGCGGCAAGCTTCGGGATGTCGTCGCGCGTAATGCCGTAGTCGCTCATCTTCAGGTCGGCTACGCCGCAGGCGATCTGAAGGTCATGGAGGGCGCGCAGGAAGTCATCCGGATGAACGGCATCCTTGACGCCGAGTGCATGAGCGAGCTCGATAAAGCGCATCGAGTTGGCTCCGGTCTTGATCATGTGACTGAAATAGGCGATCGACAGCATAATGAGGCCGGCGCCGTGCTGCATTTCGGGGCATTCGCCTGAGAGGGCATGCTCGAGAGCGTGCTGGCTTGTCAGCCGGCAGCAGGCCATGACATAGCCGCCGAGGGTATTGGCGATGGAAACATGCTCGCGGGCTTCGAGGTCATGGCCGTCCTTCACCGCACGGGCAAGACCCGATGCGATGTGGCGCACGGCCTCAAGCGCAAACATATCGGACATGTAGTTGGGACGCTTCGTGAGGTAGCCTTCAACGGCATGAAAGAGCGCGTCAAATCCCTGATAGGCCGTGAGCTTGGGCGGCACTGAGAGCGTGAGTTCGGGATCTACCACGGCGAGTACGGGGTAAAGGCCGGGATGGCCGCCAAAACCGATTTTTTCTTTGGTTTCGGGGTTGGAAATAACGCCGCCGCCGTCGACTTCGCTGCCGGTGCCTGCAGTGGTGGAAATGGCCACGATGGGGAGCGGAGCAATTTCAATGCGCTTGCGCCCGCCGGTCCCCTGAGGCACATAGTCCCAGAAGTCGCCGGGGTTGGTCGCCATCATGGCCACGGCTTTGCCGCAGTCCATGACGGAGCCGCCGCCCAACGCAATGACAAAGTCGCACTCGGCTTCACGGGCGGCAAGCGCGGCTTTCATGACATTGTCAACAACGGGATTGGACTCCACCATCGGGCAGTACACATATTGAGCGCCTGCGCGCTCAAGCGCTTTCATGGTGCGCTCAAGTGCACCGGTGCGTTCAGCGGATTTCCCGCGAGACGTGAGCAGAAGCGCCTTCTTGCCGGGAAGCTTTTCGTCACCCAAGGCGTCAAGCCGGCCGGAGCCGAAAATAAGACGAGTGGGCGTCTGGAATGTGAACTTCATATGAAAGGCCTCCAATGGAATCGATTCTGAGTGTTGGGCAATCTTTCCCGCGGGGCGGCAGCTGTTTGAGGGAGCCGCTCAGGCGAATATACAAATAATAGTGAAGCCGCCGTCGATCGGCGTCACGCAAAACGGCGGGTTGTCAGTTTGGACGTCTGAATCAAGCGGCGGCTGCGGCAGCTGCCGGCAACGGCTGTGCGTATCACTTTAGGCATAAGCCAGCAGAACAAATGGGAGGGGGCAGCGGCAGGTAAAGGATTATATGTAAGGGTAACCCATACACCTAATTCGATTATATACAAGCATTATTGATCCGATATGCGTCCTGACTGGACCTATCTACTTTTAGGCAATATCTCAAACGTATACTGGGACAGGCGTTTCCAGGGGGGTATGCAGTTGAAAATTCGGATTTACCCTTGTAATATTCGCGTCACAAATGCAAATGATTCGCATAAGTATATTTATTTAGCTGCAACCTCCCTCGAAATTGTTTATGAAGTAAACAATAGTGACTCGGGAGAGGGGGCCTAACGATTGAATCCCATGAAAATCTCTCAGTCCCTTCGCAAGTTTGCCGCTGATGAAAGCGGCGTTACCGCTATCGAATACGGCATTCTGGCTGCAGCGATGGCTGCGGCCGTCGGCTACATCTTCTCGTCGGACGGCGCATTCATCTCAGCGCTGCGCGACAAGTTCCAGCAGATTGCAGACGATATTTCCGGTGCCGGCAAGAACGTCAGCATTAAGTAACTAAGCGGCAGGCTGCACTGCAAAATGAACGCGCTGGGCGTATGGGGGCAGTTCTTCAGCATGGCCATTCTGGGGTTGGTTCTCTGGGCGGCTGTGTCGGATCTGCTTTTCCGACGCATACCGAATGCGGCAGTCGTCTCTATCGTCCTTGTCGAGGCAGCGGCGCTCGCGGCAGCTTCGCTCGCGGGAAATGGAACTGCGGCGCTCGGTCTTCTGCAAAGCGGTTCAGTTTGGGCTGTGGGCGTGCTGATTGCGGGATTTCTTCTTTATCTCACCGGAAGGATGGGAGCGGGCGACGTAAAGCTTGCTGCCGTCCTTTCTTTTTGGGCGGGGTCTGAGGCGCTCCTCTTTTTGATTCTTCTCTCGCTCGTCGGCGGACTCATGGTTTTGGGTCTTCCGATCTTGCGAATGATTGAAACAAAGACAGGGTTTTGGGCGGAGCGTTTGGCGGGGGCTTTGGGCCGGCCGCTTGAATGCACGCCGATCGGTCTCCTCGGCGGTGAGGCTCAGAAGGGGCTTCCCTACGGGCTCGCCATAGCGGCAGGTTTTGCTGCAGTGCAGTTCGGCGTTTTCTCACACATTTTCTAAGTCTTCTTCGAGATGGTTTGAAACTTTCCGGCAGCTCCGGCTGCGGGAAGGCAGGGGCCTTGTGCGCTCAAAAAACGGACCAGACCGTCGGGATTCCACGCGACATCAGGAATGAGATCGTGAAAATCAAAACTTCTTCTCTACTGCTTCTCGGTTTTGCCGTCGTCCTTGCGGGCTGTGCGGCTTTCGTCGCACGCGGGCTTCTCGCTCCCCATGCGGCAGAACGTCCGGCCGCTGCGGCGCAGGCCAAGGCTAGCGAGGCGCAGGTGCCGCCCGTTTGGGCTGCGGCTGCAGCCAAACCGGTAGAGCCCGGCGAATTTCTCTCCGGGACGGCGATCAAATGGGTGGAGATGAAGGCTGACGAGGCCCCTGCATCAGCGATTTCCGCCAAGCGTCCGGGAGACCGGACGGCCGCTGCGCTTCTGATGGGCGCAACCGTTAGGCGCTCAGTTCCGCAGGGTGAACTCATCACGCAGGATGATGTGCTTTACCCCGGCAATCCGGGGTTCCTGGCGGCTGTGCTGTCGCCGGGCAAGCGTGCGGTGTCCATTCCGACCTCTGCGGTGTCGAGCAACTCCGGTCTGGTGAGTGCCGGCGACTGGGTGGACGTGATCCTGACATTGAAGCGTGAAACCGCTGAAGCCATGGCGGATCAAGAGGACAAAACGAGCGGCATGACAAAGCTCGCTGCTCAGACCATCCTCACCAACGTCCGCGTGCTCGCGCTTAATAACTCAACCGAGAGCATTGCGCCGCAGCCGGAGACGGCTCCGCAGAAGACGGATGCCAAAAAGACGGCTTCGACGGCCGCGCGTCGCGTTGACTACCGCACGATCACGCTTGAAGTGACGCCCATGGAAGCACAGGCGCTCGCTGTGGCTAAGGAAGCCGGAGACCTTCAGGTGTCTATTCGCGGTCTGCGTGAACCGGAGACCAAAGATGCGGCCGGCACCAGCACAGTGAATGAGAAGACCGCTGCCGTCACGCATCTGCAGGATGCCACGGGCATTCTCGGCACGCAGCGGCCGGCCGCTAAGACTGTCATTACCTATCAGGGTGCGGCTGTTGCGCCCGTCACCTTCTAACCGATTGAAGAGAACCATCGTGCAGATTCCACACCTTGAAGATTCAGTCAGCCGTTCTTCCCGTCTGACCCAAAACCGGAAGCCGTCGCGCGCCGTATTTGCGGCAGCCTGTCTGGGCGCACTGCTCGGTCTGGCTGTTTCCCCAGCATCGGCAGCGCTGAAGGCACAGGTTCCGACAGACGTCAAAGTGCTCGAAGGGGCTTCAAGCTTGAAAAACCTCAAGCTCACCAAGCCGACGAGCAGTCTTCGCGTCTTTTTAAAGGAGGGCGCTCTGCTGCAGCTCCCGAGCGCAGCGGCAAAAGTGCTTGTTGCAACGCCGGGCATTGCCTCCTATCAGATGCCTTCGCCCGATCAGGTCTTTTTCTTCGGCACCGCTGCCGGATCAACGACTTTTTATGCGCTTGACGAAGCCGGCGCGGTGATTGCAGCAGTCCAAGTGACGGTTGAACACAATCTCGAAAAATTGAAGGCCGACATCAAGCGGGCCGTGCCGAGTGCGAGCATTGAACTCGTCCCGGCGCTCAACAACCGCATGATCGTGCGCGGCAAAGTGAAGACGGCGCTCGACAGCCGGCGCGTCACCCAGCTCGTTGAATCCTATTTGGTCTCATCGGCCGCCGCAGGCGGTCCGGGGCAGGGCGGCGAGCAAGGCGGCCAGGACGGAGGCGGTCAGGGCGGCTCCGCCGGCGGTCAGTCGAGTCCGGTCATCAATCAGCTCAAAGTTGAAGTTTCTCAGCAGGTGAATATTCAGGTGCGGGTTGTTGAAGTATCCCGTTCACTCACGCATTCGCTCGGCTTTAACTGGGGTGCGGTGCTCAATACCGGCCGCGGCCCACTTTTCCTCGGCAACGGCACTTCGCAGGGACTCTTCTCCACGCACGCGGCCAACAATTCACACTTTAATCCGGACGGCTCCTTTGAGGACGGCAATGCCAACATTCCGGGGCTGATGCCGGATTCAAACACGGCGGGCGCGGCGCTCGGCGGCATTTTCAATATGGGCCGCATGTCCTTGGGCGTGCTCATAAATGCTATGAGCGAATCCGGTTTTGCTTCGCTCCTTGCCGAACCCAACCTGACGGCGATGTCAGGTCAGCCCGCCGCCTTTGCGAGCGGCGGCGAAGTACCGATCGTGATTATTACGGGCAATTCCATCACCATCGACTACAAGTCCTGGGGCGTGATTCTGCGCATGACGCCGACGGTGCTTTCGCCTAACCGCATTGCAATCCATGTGGCGCCTGAAGTGAGCGAACTTACGAGCGAAGGGCAGGTGATTCTTTCGGAAGGCTCCGTGATTCCAGCGGTGCGCGTGCGCCGAGCAGAAACCACGGTTGAGCTCGCGAGCGGCCAGAGCTTTGCCTTGGCCGGCATGCTTCGCAGCGAATCATCGCAGACCGTGAACGGTGTGCCGGGACTTCGCAACCTTCCCTTCGTCGGCCGTCTTTTTGAATACGAACAGACGCAGGTCGAAGACAGCGAACTCGTGATTCTGCTCACCGCCAATATCGTCGACCCGGTTTCTTCGGGCGATCTGCGCGTGCCGGGACGCGGCATCAATGCCGTTGACGCTTATGCACCGCGTCAGGCTTCAATCGGCTACCTCTTCTAATTGAAACGGATGCGGATGAAAGATATGACACACAACAGCAATCAGCGCCGCTTCAGTCTGAAGACTCAGGCGCGCAAAGGCACGGCAGCGCTCCTGAGCATTGCCTTGATCGCAGCGCTTACGGGCTGTGAAAGTTTGAGCTACATGGGCAATGCGGTTCAGACGGCGGGCGGCTACGCCTTTGACAAAGCCGAAGCAGGGTACCGTGCGGTTGAAGGGCTTGAGACCAAGACCGTTGGCCGTGTGCGTTCCTCGAATTTTGCTCAGACGAGAGACGAGGCGCTCTCCATGAAGGTTCAGGCGAAGTCGCTCTACCTTCGTGCTTCGGCAAACGGTTCGGGTCTCACCGATGAGTCGATCGAGTCCGCCAACAAGTTCCTCTTGTCGCAGGGACCGATCCGCCGTCAGGTGCTTACCGTCGTGCCGCTCTCCGAGCGAGGCGAAAAGCTCGCCCGCCGATTGGCCGAAGCGCTCGAAGAAGCGGGCGCTCAGGAACCCAAGCTTGCCGTCTATGTAAATGAAAAAACCGGCCAGCGCGACTTCCCGGACCGCCGCGTGAGCTGGGACCTGGAGCTCATCAGCGAAGCCTACGTTGTGCATGCGCCGGAGTGCGAGGTGGCCGATCCGACTCGCTGGACGATTGAGCCTTACGAGGCTGTCGGCACGTTGGGCTGCGCCAACAACGCCAACATCGCCATGATGGTGAGCGATCCGAAGGATCTTCTCCGTCCGCGTGCGCTTGAAGGCGCTGACGGCACGGCCAGCAATCTGGCCGTACAGAAATATCAGACGGGTGATCAGGAAGACCTGATCGACATCGACTTCAGCCAGGAGGATTGATCGTGGATAAGGAAAACGAAAACAATGCCTCCGTCGAGGGCATCACGACAGCGGTGTTTTGCCGCGAAGGCGATCTGAAGCAGTTCACCGACGTATTCGCTCGGCTCGGGCGCAGCTGCACAGCCGCTCAGAAGGGCGGCATCGACGAAGCTCAGGCCTGGCTCACGCAGCATGACGCCCCGGGGCTCTTGGTCGTTGATATTTCTGCTTCGCCTTTCCCAGTGCCGGCCTTGGCGGATTTGGCCGCCTTGGCGGGCCCCGGCTGCCGTATTGTGGCAGTAGGCGCAGAAGAAAATGTTGAACTTTACCGCTCTCTCCTCTCTGCCGGTGCATTTGACTATCTGGTTTCGCCGGTGGCAGATGCTTTGGTGGTGGAGCTCCTCAACCGTGCCGACAGCGATCGCTGGCTCGGCATGCCGGATGCTTCAAGCGTGCGGGTCGGACAGACCATTGCGGTGACGGGTGCTGCTGGCGGAGCGGGTACGAGTACCGTAGCGGCGCTTTTGGGGCGCTGGATTGCGGAAGCTGCCAAATATCCGACGCTCCTCGTTGATTTCGATCGCCGCAAAGGTGACCTCGCGCTGCTCCTCGGTCTCAAGGCCGACAACGGCTTGGCCGGCATTCTTTCGGCCGCTGAAATCGACTATCGCCTCATTGCCCGCACGGTGCTCGCCGACGGTGAAAAGAAGCGCCTGTCGCTCCTCGCTCAGCGTCCCGGTCCGGAAACGCCGGTCGATCCGCAGCTCCTCCTTCAGCTGGGCGGTGCGCTTTGCGAACTTTTTTCTGTTTCGATTTGGGATATCCCGTCGCATCGTCCTGCGGGCAGCGCAGAGATTCTGAAGAACGCCGATGTCTGCGTGATTCTCATCGACTACACGGTTTCGAACGCCCGCGCAGCGAAAATTTTGCTCGCTGAACTCGGTGCGCCGCAGCCCGGTCAGCGCCGCTTCTTGGTGGCCAATCACTGCCGAGCCGGTGCGGGCAAGCGCAGCAAGCCCGTGCTGACGCGTGAAGAGTTTGAAAACTTCCTCGGCGTCAAGGTGGACTTTGAACTGCCCAATGCCGGGACGGTCCTTGACGCAAGTCTCCTGCAGGGAGCGCTCACTTCGCAGGCGGCTCCGGCCTTTGCCCGCAGTATTGAAGCGCTCGCCTGCGGACTGCTCGGGCGCGCTGGCGCGCACTCGGCGGCACCCGGTTTTGCAGAGCGGTATTTCCCGACCGTCATGAAGCTGCTCAAGCTTTTGAAGCTCACCGGAAACAAGGATTCCGCCAAGGCTGCGGCTTGATGAGCGGCTGCCGACCTCAAGAAAAGAGACCGTTTGGAGAATAGTGAAGATGCTCGTTGGTACTCGTCGACCCATTCCGGCCGCTGCCCCTGCGCCGCGCCCAGCCCAAGAAGTTCGGCAGGCTGGGACTGTCCTCGGCACTGCGCAGCCAGGCGTCGAGACGCCGCCCGCCGCGATGCCGAGCCGGCCGTCGTTTGCTGCCGCCTCGAACGCTGGGAGTGCAGCCGTGCGCCGCCCCGGCATGCGTTCCATGCCGCAGAGCGCTGCTGCGGCACCTCAGGCTCAGGCACAGGCTTCGGCGGAACTTGCCCGCGTGCGCCGCACGATTCACGATCAGGTGTTTGCGCAGATTGACCCGATGAAAGCGGCGACGACCAGCAGGGAAAATCTCGCTGAACAAGTCGCTCAGCTCATTCGTGAGATCTGCGACCAGAACCGCTTTCAGCTGACGGCCGCTGAAGAACAGGCCATCAGCGCGCAGATGCTCGACGAAATGCTCGGCATTGGGCCGATCGAGCCGCTCCTTGCTGATGAAACCGTTACGGATATTCTCGTTAACGGCGCTGATAAGGTGTTTGTCGAGCGCTTCGGCAAACTGGAACTCACACCCATTACCTTTATTGATGAAGAGCACGTCTTCAATATTGCGCAGCGCATTGCCGCGCGCGTCGGCCGCCGCATTGATGAAGCCAATCCGATGGTCGATGCTCGTCTGGCAGACGGCAGCCGCGTCAATGTTGTTACGAAGCCGCTGGCACTTGACGGCACATCCATTTCAATCCGCAAATTCAGCAAGCATAAGCGCAATTTGGAAGAGCTCTCCGAAGGCGGCGCACTCACCAAGGAAATGGTGGAGCTCCTTTCCCGCGCTGTGATGGCGCGCCTCAATATCGTCGTTTCAGGCGGTACGGGCGCGGGCAAAACAACGCTGCTCAATGCCTTGTCCTTCAAGATCGGGCAGAAGGAGCGCGTGGTGACGATTGAGGATGCGGCCGAACTGCAGCTCAATCAGGAAGACATTGTGCGTCTGGAAACCCGTCCCGAAAGCATTGAAGGCGGCGGACAGATCACCCAGCGCGATCTTGTTAAGAACGCGCTTCGTATGCGTCCGGACCGCATCATCTTGGGCGAAGTTCGCGGCGGCGAGTGCTTTGACATGCTCCAAGCCATGAACACCGGTCATGACGGCTCGCTTTGCACGGTGCACGCCAATAATGCGCGCGACGCTCTGATCCGTCTGGAGAACATGGTGCTGATGGCCAATCTGCAGCTCCCGCTCAATGCCATCCGCCGTCAGATCGGCGGCGCGGTGAATATGGTCGTGCAGATTGAACGCATGCGCGACGGCAAGCGCCGTGTGGTGTCGATCGTTGAAGTCTGCGGCATGGAAGAGGACGTCATCCAGACGCAGGAACTCTACAACTACCGCATCAAATCCATCTCTGCCGACGGACGGATCGTAGGCGAATTCGTCAATACGGGGCTGCGCCCGAAGTTCTATCAGGACCGCGCACATCTCTTCGGCGGCAATTGAGAGGACAAAGCTCATGCTTAATCTTTTCACGATTTTGGTGTTCCTCTTCGTACTTTTGGGCGTGCTGGGACTTCGTGCCTTTACGAACCGCGCACGCCGCGAAGAAATGGTTCGCGAAAGACTCACTGAGCTTTTGACGCAGGTTGAGGAGGAAGCCAAAAGCGTTGCGCCGGTTGAATATCCCGATGAATCCGTGCTGATGGGGCTTGACGACTATCACGGGCATTTCCCGAAGCTCCATGCCCGCATCGTGCGCATTCAGAAGGGACTGGAACTGCTCGGCTGGACCAAGAACCTGCGCCTTCGCGTATTGGTGCTTGGAGCTCTTTCCTTCACGGCAGCCGCACTGGTGGGCCGCATGACGGACTATCCGTTCCTGATCGCATTTTTCGGAGGCGCTGCGCTTTTTGCCTCTGCGGCGGCGCTCCTTTATCTGCGCGCTATGGGCGAATGGACCGAAGAGCTCGGCAAATCGCTTCCGGAAGCGATCGACTCCATCGCGCGAATTTGCCGCGCCGGCGTGCCGGCTCAGACCGCCTTCGGACTTGCTGCACAGAACCTGCGCGGAGCGCTCTCGGAAGAACTTCGCACCATCGACCGGTGGCTGCGCCTGGGTGTCCCCTTGAAGCAGGTGCTTCAGGAATCAGCACAACGCGTGCCGCTGCCCGAATACCGGTTCTTTGCCGTCATCGTGATCATCAGTCAGGAGTCGGGCGGCCGTCTGGCCGACACGCTCGAGCGCTTGGCGGCCACGCTTCGCGAACGCGCGGAGCTTGCGCTCAAGGTGCAGGCCAAAACATCCGAGGCTCGTGCGTCCATCAAGATCGTCGCCTGCCTCGTGCCCGGCGTGCTCATTTATCAGTACATCCAGGCGCCGCAGGACTTTCAGTTCCTCGTTACCGATCCGACCGGCCTCAAAGTGCTCGGCTACGCTGCCGCGAGCGTTGCTGCCGGGCTTTTTGTGACCTGGCTGATGGTTCGCCGCATTCAGTGAGGCTCGAGTCATGATTACATGGATTATCGTTTTTGCCCTCGCGCTCCTCTCTATCGTCGTCTTTGTGTTTGCACTGCGCTCCCAGCAGGATGCTGAGGCGCTTGAAGATCGTCTGGCGGGCACCATTGATGAAGAAGCGGCTGCGCATCCGCATCAGGCGGGCGGCATCGAGCCGCTGCCGGAATGGATTCAGCCGGCTGCTCGGTTTGGGCTCAAGCTCGCCGGGAATGACAAGAGCCGTGAGACAACGGCGCTCCTCCTCGCCCAAGCCGGTTTTGCGCGCCCGGGTTCGCTCGGCGTCTTTTTGCTCCTCAAAACGATGCTCGGACTCGGCATTGCGGCTGCGCTCTTTTTCGGCACTCAGGAGCGAAGCATCGGCACCATCGCGCTCATGGGGGCGGGCTACTTTGCGGGCGGTATTCTGCCGGAATGGGTTTTGAAGTCGATGGCCGCACGGCGCTATACGGCGCTTGAGCGCAGCATGCCCGATGCCCTTGACCTCATGGTGATCTGCGCCGAGGCCGGCCTTCCCTTTACGCGCATTGTGAAGGTGGTGTCGAGAGAACTGGAACTTTCCGCACCGATTCTCGCTCATGAACTCGCACTCACCAATGCCGAACTTGAAATCATGCCCGAGCGTTCAGCGGCGCTGCGCAATCTCGCCGAGCGTACGCGCGTGCCGTCTATTGAAGGCATGGTTTCAACGCTTATTCAAGCCGAACAGTTCGGTACGCCTCTGGCGCAGGCGCTCCACAACATTGCCGCCGAATCTCGGTCGACCTTGATTTTGACGCTCGAAGAACGTGCCGGGAAGCTCCCCGCCCGTCTCTCTTTGCCGCTGATGACATTGATTCTGCCGCCCGTCGTAGCGATCGTGGCCGCACCCGCACTGATGCGCGTCATCCGCAGTCTCCTCACCTGATTTTTTTTTCGATCATGACTACTTCTGTTCACAGTTCCTGCCGACGCCCGCGTCCGGCCATGAAGGCCGCTATGCTCTTTGCCTTTTCGGCAGCTGCGCTGATGCTTTCGGGGTGTGCGTCCCTCGCCGGCGCGGGGTCGGACAGCCCGATGCCTGAGCGCACCATCAAGGAGCGCACGCCTTCAGAAGTCGTAACAGCGCCCAAGAAGGATCGTGACTCGGCGCTGCGCCTTGCGCGCATGCTGGTGGCTCAGGGACGCTACGAAGGGGCGCTCGGCGTTTATGCTGAACTCGACCGCCGAGGCGGCATGGATGCTAAGACCCTTTTGGAATATGCAGGGATCGCGTCGCTCATTGAACCGCCGCGAGCTACCTTGACTTTGTTTACCAGAACCAAAGCCCTTGCAGAAGCTGAAAAAGTGAAATTTGCTCCGGCTGAAGAAGCGGGGCTCCTCACTGGTTTAGGCCGTGCTTATATGGCTTCAGCCCGCATGAGCGATGCGCGAAGCGCACTCGCGCGGGCCGTTGAGCTCGACGACAAGAACGTTTCTGCGCTCAATGCTTACGGCATTGTTCTCGATGCTGCGGGTGAGCACGAGGAAGCCGTCAAGTACTTTGACAAGGCGCTTGCCCAGTCACCGACGAACGTGCAGGTGCTTAACAATTTGGCGCTCGCCAAACTCGGCATGAACGATGCCAAGGGGGCCTTGAAGGTGCTCGGCGACGCTGAGAACTTCAGCTCGTCGGACGCTTCCGGGGTTCTGACGCCCAAAATGAATCTCGCCTTTGTGCAGTTCATGACGGGGTCGGCTGATCGTTCGCGTGAGACGCTTCAGAGTTTTATGACGAATGAACAGACCGAGGATGCTCTCAAAAAGTTTGCGGCCATGAAAAGCCGCATTGATGCCGGCGAATCTACGCTCGCCGATGAGTGCCTGCGGGCGGCCGAGAAGATGATCGAAATTCGCCCGAAATCTGCGGATGATTCGGACTACGGCTATGAAGTGCCGCTTGTCGTCGAGCCCGTGAAGACGATCGAAACAAAGGACGCTGCCGGTCTTTCTTCCCATGCCCAGACGTTCCCGAAGGGCAGCCCCGAAGCCGCAGCTGCGCTTGAGGCGCTGAAAAAGGGCAGCGCTGGTCAAAACGGGAGCAAGCCCTAAATGACTGTCGGGATCTTCCGTTCGCGAATCTTTGCCGCCGGCCGTGCTTTTCTGCGCGACGGGCGCGGCGTCTCCGCGGTTGAGACGGCTTTTGCTTTTCCGGTGATTCTGGCTGCGTTCTTCATCATTGTGGAATTTGCCAATATGGCGCTCACGATTCAGGTTGGTGAAAGCGCAGTCTCGAGCGCGCTTCTGCGCTTTCGCGATGCCGGTGAGCTGGGGGCGTCCGCCGAAAATGACATTCGTCAGGGTATTGCAGCCTATTCATTTGGCTACCTCAAGCCCTCGAATGTCTCCCGCGTAACCGTTGAGGCCTATGAGTCGCTGGACGCGCTCGGCAACCCGGGCGGAACGAACGGCGCGGGCGAGGACGATGAGGAAGGCACCGCAGAAGCGGACAGCAGCTATCCCGCCTGGAAGGTGGTCGTCGTGATCACCAAGGACTTCATTACGCCGCTTCCGCGCCTCATTCTGACGAACCGCAAAGATTTCACTTATCGCTACGAACGCGTCATCGCCTACTACCCCCGCATTGAAGAAAGTGAAGGGGCGTGAAATGATTAAGAGTTCCTTTTTCAAGAAGATTGCGGCGGCCGCTGCCGGGCTGCATCGAGAATCCGGGTCGATTGCCGTGGAAACAGCGCTCGGCATCACATTTTTGGTGAGCACTGCCGTGATTCTTTCGGATATGCACCAGATCGGCATTGAGCGGGAACGCCTTGAGGCAGGCGCTGGCAGCATTGCTGTAAATGCTGCGCAGCAGCCTAAGCTCACGCAGTACGGGCTCAATGCGCTCGTTGACGCATCGCTCGAGACCGAAACCCGTGACACCGAAGTCATCATCATGAATGTGCTGCAGTCCGGCGCCGTGCAGTGGATGATTCGCCGCGGCGACGGGGCGATGCTCTGCGAACTCAATGTCGAGGGGAAGTACTTCACGGGCGAACTGCCGGTGGATCCGCCGGAAATTTCCGGCGAAGGCAATGACGAGAGCGATGTGGACGGCAGCACGATGTCGATGATTGTGGTGGATGTCTGCCGCCGTACGGCAGGCTTTGAATTGGGCAAGCACCTGCGTCTTCCCCGAGTGATTCAGGTGGAGAACATCTACCGCTCCAACAACCGCGAAATCAAGCTCGACGAAGCGCTTGAAGAAGAAAATCTGATGCCGTCGGACGATGATGGCGAAGGGAGCAACGCATGATTTCTCTTCTTTGCAAACGTGCCCAGTCGCTTTTGGCCCGTGTTCTCCGTGAAGAATCTGGTTCGGCTGCGGTCAATGTGGTCTTTTTCCTGATCGGCGGCATTGCGCTCACGGCCTTTGTGGTGGACGCAACGCGCGTGAGTGCCGACGGGGCTCGCCTCAAGCAGGCGACTGATGCGGCTGCACAGGCTGTGGCGATGGAGGCGGCGAAGGACTCCGAGACGGATGTGCTCGGGATGGCTCAGCGCTATGTTGCCGTCAATCTGGGTTTGGATAAAGAGCAGCTCTCGCGTGACTTGAGCGTTGCGGTAGAGCCGGTGACCTGGAACGACTATGAAGGCTATCGCGTCTCAGCAAGCTTTCGGGCGCTGCCGTCACTTTTAGGCGGCCCGGGGAAAACCGTTGAGGTGGCCAGTGCTGCGGTGGCGATTTACAACCCGCTCGAAATTGCTTTTGTTGCTCCTTCCACGATCAACGAGACGCAGCGAGACATGCAGGCGATCCGCGACATCGGTGAGGCCTTTTATGACGAAGTCATTGACGGACGGGCTGACCGCTGGATGGCCTTAGTGCCTTATTCAGACGGCGTCAATGTTTGGGACGATGCCAAGGGCGTTTCGCGTATCCGCAGCTGGGCGATGCCGGATCGTATTGAGCCGCAGTGGTTCCGCTATATCAAGCAGGGGGCGGGCGTCTCCAATATGGCCTCTCCCGATATGCCCGATGTCCGCAAGAAGATTCTTCATGTTCGTCGGGGAATGCTTGGCGGAGAGCTCTTCGATTGGACTGAACCTCCGGCAGGATCTTTTGAAATCAGCGCTGAAACCTGTTACGGCGGCAACTGCATTATGTCGAACTATCCCGGAGGGTGGCCTTACATCACGTGGCGGGGACCGGTGATTCCTTCTGCGGGCAGCGGATTAACCGGCCCGACTGATCAGCGCTGGATTGCGGCTGACGGGACTGTGCCGCTCACAGCACTCCTGCCGCTCACGGATGAGCGTGAAAAATTTACGGCACGTCTGCAAAAAATGATTGGCGATCATGAAGAAATCAATCACGCCATCAACATGAATATTGCAATGGGCTGGGGGGCAATGGCGCTTTCGCCGGGGTTCCGCGGTATTGACGGCTGGGGAGATCTCGACCACCCGCGTGACTTCAGCGAAGACGGCAAGTCCACCGTCAAGGCGATCGTCATGCTGGCCAATTTGAATGGTCCGCTGATTGACATCGACATGGATGCCAACAACTTTTATCTCGATCTTGAGAGCTTGGGCGGCTATGCCGATACCGGAGACCGAGATTTTGTCCGGCAGCGAATTGAAGATTTGTGCGACAGCTTCAAGTCGCATCAGGACTTCTATTTCTACATGCTCATCGTTCCGCCCTCAACAAATGAATCCGGGCTTTGCCGCTACAACGAGCTTAAGCCCACGCTCCTCGCCTGCGGACGCAATTCCGGCGATGTGTCTGAAGTTGAGACAACGAGCTTCGCAGAAGGCAAAGAGACGGTGATCGACAGTTTGAAGCGTATTGCATCGGATCTTGAAAGTAAGAGCAGCTTTGCGCGGCTTATTGAATAAGTTTGAAACCCAACCCAAAAGGGAAGAAGCACAAAATGACTACAGCGAATCTCTCCTACGGAAGCCTTGAGCTTGCGCTTGAGCCGCGAATGATGTTTGACGCGGCGGCTGCGGCTACGGCGGCAGAAGTGGCGGCGGATGCTCAGGCGGATGCCAATCCGCCAGTTTCAGCGGATCCTTCCGCTGGCGACATCACCGTGGATCAAAACGGCAATCCGGGTGCTCAGGTCGATCTCTTCGGCAATGTCCAGGCTGAGCCGCTTGCTGACGGTAAGACTTACGACTCGCTGACGCTTCAGGTTTCTGAAAGCAGCAAAGGACTGGCCCTTATTGTTGATGGAAAGGAAGTACTCCTCACGCAGGGCAACAAGGTTCAGATCGGTGATCCAGACGCTGACCGCTATGCAACGGTGACGGTCGGTGCGGACGGCACGGCAACGGTGGTCATCAAAATCGGGTCTACTCAGAATGCTGACCAGCTCCAAACGCTTATTGACGGTCTTGCACTGAAGGTTGCAGACGGCACTGCCCAAACTTCAGCGGATGTGACCGTCAAGATCGATGCGCTTTCTTATATGAATGATGGAGGCACGGCTGATCTGGATATAGATCGAACCGTGAAAATCGAGAGCAGCTACAACTTTGCGCCGGAAGTGAATGTTGGCGGAACAGAACTGTCCGGTCTTACAAATGCACCCGGCATCGAGAATGCCACAAAGATCTTTCTGTCAGACAACGGGAATTTTGCCTTTGTAGGCGACAAAGACGGCGATATTGCTGTCTTTAAAGTGACTGACGGGAAGCTTTCTTATCTGCAGACTTTTGATCATTCAAGTGTTGATGGGCTTGGAAGCATTACGGATATTGCATCTAGCGCTGATGGCCGTGTCCTTTATGCTGTGAGCGGGAATAATGTATTTCGTTTCCAAGTGGCAGATAATGGTGATTTAACCACTGAAGGTCAAAAGGAAATATCAGGAACTGGCACATCAATTGCTGTAAGTTCTGATGGTACTACCTGTTATATCGGCTATTTTGCTGATTATGGTTGGGGGAGTTCATACGGCGGTACAAAAATATCTTATGAGAACGGTCAATGGAACGATTCGGATATTGGCGAAAATGCTTCAATGGATTTTGTCAGCTGCGGAGACTATGTCATTAAATTCCGCAATCATGAGTTTGCCTATGGCCCAGAACTTAAAGTATATGGTGCTGACGGTGAAGAGTTATTCTCTCAAGATCTTGATGGAATAGAAGAGGGTGATGGTGTTCTTAATATTACGGCATCAGATAACGGGCTAATAGCTGTTCAATTTGGCGGTAAGATTCAAATTTATCAGGCTAATTTTGCTGAAAAAACTTTTTCTAAAATAGCGGAAACTGATAGTTCTAACGTTGTGGATATTGCGCTCTCTCCAGCTGGAGATCGTCTTTATGTCCTTTCAAGCAATGACTCTGGGACGCTTTCAGAATTTCGCGTGACGCAAGAAGGTCTTACCCCGATTAAAACAACACCTGCAGTAGGTGGTGATGCAGCCGGACTCGTTGTGTTTGACTCAGGAAAGGTTGGGATTGCCGCGGGCGGACAGGTGCTTTCTTATGAAGAGGCGGAAGTTCATAACGCTACCTTAGGGGAGTCGGTTAATGTCGGCGGGTCGCTTTCCATTACCGATGCCGATCGCGATGCTGCCAATTCCGGCAGCGGCAACTACGGTAACGTTTCTGTCACCTTCGAAACGAATGATGAAGCCAAACCTTCAACAGCGTTTGAATGGACGGGAGCAGACGGTTATACGCTCGAAAATGGCGTCATCAAGAACGGAGACCGTACGATTGCTGCGGTTGAGAAAGCTGATGGGAAAATCGTTCTGACATTTAAGGATGGCGCAACAACAGCCGATGTGGCCGCAGTTGTCAAGCAGGTTTCCTTTACAGTCCAGTCTGCAGCTGCAAACGGCAGCGTTTCCGTCAAGACGACCGTAACGGATAAAGACCAATCCGTTGAGAAAACGATTCAATACGAATTCTCTGCCAATCAGGCTCCTTCAGCATCCGGTTCTTCTGCTGTAGAAAATGAGTATTACAACACGACAGGCATGTCATCGCCTATCTTCAAAGATGTGGCGATCAATGTCGGTGAACTCAATCAGAAAGTATCCTCGATGGAGCTCACGGCTTCGGGTGATTTTGCTGAAGGTGAATATTGGGTGGTCGACGGAGTGCGTATTCCTCTGAATAGCTCATCAGACGGCACTACGAAGAGCGGATACGCCTATCAGTATGTAGTCGCTGACGGAAAAGGCGTGCTGACCATTAGTTTTGATGGTGGCATTAAGACTGGGGCCGCTCAAAACGTTGTCAATTCGATGACATATGTCAACGAGAATGCCGAGGCTCAGGTTAGTGAGCGTGTTTTCGCTCTGACTAAAGTGACCGATAACGGCGGCACCGATAACGGCGGGGCTGATTCATCAATTATTGATGATGTCACGGCGACTATTCGTGTGCATCTCAGCGTCGATCCGGATGTAAGTGTTGATGCGCCTGAAACCTCAGACACAATCTTCATGCATGACGGCGTCATAACAGGGGCTGATTATTACGTCAACGATCTAGCACAGACTCCGGACGGCAAGACGGTTTTCGTGATGTCGTCTTCCGGCAGCGATGGCTCCGGGACGTACACGTTCTACATTTACAGCCGCGGTGATGATGGCGCATTAACACTCAAAAACGCTTTTGAACTTGGATCATCTCCAGGTGGATATCCTGGGAGCATCGTTGTTTCCGCCGACGGCAGCTCTGTTTATGTCAAGGCAATTTCCGGTGAAAACTCTTTTGTTATAGGCGTTCATGGATTCATGGCAGATGCCGACGGGACTTGGTCTCCTATTGAAGGCATTGATCTGACCTCTGAGTCTGATTCGTGGCAGGACATCTCCTTAGATCCTTCCGGCAAGTACTTTGCGGCGCTCACCGAAGATACTTTGTACCTTTATACAGTTGATGCTGACGGCAGTTTGAAATTGATCTCGCAGTTCACGCGGGATGAAATGAATTTTGCGGATCAGAATCTAACGGCCATTAAATTTTCCGGTGACGGCAAATCCATATATGTTCAAAAAGACAGTATGGGCGATAAGAGCGGAATTGCCGTTGTCGCAGTGGGTGAAGGCGGATCGCTTAATCTTGTTCAATCATTGAATTACGAGACCATCAATGCGGATGAGTCTGGGGTCAAAGTCGATGATGAATTTATGCTGTGGAAGGTTGGGAGTGTTGTTTCATCGGCGGATGGTCAACATCTCTACGTTTACTCCGCATCTGCCATTGGGAGCCGCTACGTACTGACTTTTGAGAAAAATGATGACGGTACGATGACTCTCGTGCAGTCATTAACTGTTGGTGCGGATTATGGATTCGAAGGCGAATCGATCAGTATTCAAGAAATGCATCTTTCCTCCGACGGCAAGCTTCTGTTTGCCTCAACTGAGGATGGAAAGATGGTTGAATATACTGTAGATGCACTTTCTGGCTTCTTGACAAAAGCCGGATCCATTGATGCGGGTACAGAAGGTTTTGGGAAATTTATTGTTTCTTCAGACGGTAAAAATATCTACTTTAACAGTGGATCTCAGGGCGTTTATTCTGCGTCGGCATTGCCTCAGATTCCCTACACCGGCAATTCCGCCGAAGTAGGCAAATATCTGTCTGGCGTCGATGCGGATGTTGAGGATTACCAAGATTTCAGCATTACGATCGAGCGCAACGGCGGGGCGAATACTTCAGACGGCTTTAGTTTTGCCAAGACTATTGGTTATACCTTTGCGGACGGAGTGATTACCGGAGCTGACGGCACTCAGCTCGGTTCTTACAGTGTCGAGGGCGGCAAGCTGACGATTACATTCACGGGGTCGCTCAATCACGATGTCTTCAACACGGTGCTTGGGGCGGTGAAATATGACGTGCCGTCCGACGTTGCCGGTGAAGTCGTGCTGAAGGTCACCATGATTGACAATGTCGGCAAGTCCGACGCTCAGATCTTCAGCGTCAAAGCCACTGACGGCTCTATTGAGACGCCCGACGAAGAGACCATTCATGTCCCGGATCCCGAGCAGCCGACCGACTTTCTCGCGAATGTTGATTTCTCGGGCATCAAAGATTCCATCCTTGGACACGCGGCTTCGATCACGGTAAATGTCGACTATCCGAACGGCACCTTTGGGCTCAGTGCAGATTCTGGTCTGACGCTCAAGGATGACGGCTACGTCTACAGCGGTGACGTGAAGCTCGGTGCATGGTCTGCCCGCGAAGGAACGCTTTCCATCACACTCGAGCAGGGCGTTGATGCAGACAAAGCCGAGGCGCTTTTGAAGGCAATCACCTTCACCGCCTCGGGTGCTGAGCCAGGTGCAGATCTGTCGGTCGATTTAAGCATTGGCTTTACGTCCTCGAGCGGCAGCAGCGATTCGCTGCTGATTGACAATGCGGTGACGCTGCAGATTAACGATGGTCCCGAATTTAACGAAACGAAGTATCCGGACTACGCTTTGAGCGGTACCTTGGATGTTGCGCTCGGCGGTTCAGCGGGTTCTATTACGCTGCCCTCAGACCTCTTTACGGATGACGTCAAAGTGGCGACCGTCACCGTGGAACTTCTCGATGAGAACGGGAACGTTATCGAAAATGGTCTTCAGAAGCTGGGGCTGAAGTTTGAGAATGGCAAACTCTCCGGCACGGTTTCGAAGACGGGTGCCTATCAGCTGCGAATCACTGCGACAGACGAGAGCGGTCTGACGGCGAGCCGTGATGTCACGCTGACCATCATGGAAAATCAGCCGCCGGTCGTTGTTGATGGAAATGTCAAGGTGCCCGAAGTCGTCTTCAATCACGAGACGAACTTCAGTGTCAAGGATTGGTTCAAAGACCCGAATGAGGCCGATGAGCTGACCTTCACGGCAGTGAAGGGGCTCCCCGATGGTCTGACTATCGACGCAAAGACAGGGACGATTTCCGGCACGCCTCAGGAGGTCGGTGCGTTCTCGGTGACGATCACGGCCTCGGACGGCAAGAATGCTCCGGTGGAGTACACCTTTAAGCTCACTGTTCGCGGCAATCAAGCCCCGCAGGCTGTACCGGATACCGCTCCGAGCGTTGTGGTCGGGGGCAATAATTCGTTTGAGCTCAAGGACTTCATCAAGGATCCTGATGGCGACGATTTGACCTTCAGGGTTGACGGGCTGCCCGATAACAGCGGGCTGAGCTTTGATGCTGACACGGGCCGCATCTACGGCACGGCGACGGTGACTGAACCCTTTAAGCTCACGATTACCGCGACGGACAGCTACGGCCTTTCGAATACGTTCGAAGTGACGGTGGGTGTTCGCACCAATTCCGCGCCCGAGTTTGTCGGCGCGGGATCGACTCATGAAGGGCTGCCGGCGGTCTTCGGCGATACGGCCGGCGGGATCAGAGCTGATCTCAATACGCTCTTCAAGGATGCCGAGGGCGACGGATTCAGAGTGGAGATCACCGAACCCGCAGAACTCCCTGAGGGTGTCTCTTTTGATGCCGATACCGGCATCTTAAAGGCGGACGCGAATTTCGAAAACGGCTTGGCGGTGACGGTGAAGGCCACGGATGCCTATGGCGCTTCGACCACCCGCACCATTTGGATCGGGACGCAAATTGCGCCCGTCACCAGTGCGGATGCGGGCGTTGCCAACCCGGCATTTGGCCGCGGTCTTGACCTTCTGCGCGACACGGGACTCGGACGAGGGCTCGAGCGCGAGGACTTCAGACCTACGGTACTGGCGGCGGATCACCCGGTCTTCGAACCGATCTTCGGCAAGCCGGCTGCGCCTCTGGAAGAACCCTCGGCCTCAGAGCGCCTCTTCGCGCTTTATAAGCAGACCGTCGATGATGAACGCGACGCCAAGCTTCATACCGAAGAGGTTCGCCGTGACCGGGCGGTAGAGCGCGCTGTTGAAAAGGTCGAGCGCTCAGACAAATCCGCAGCACGCGTGACGCTCAATGAGAGCGCAGCGGAATTGCCGTCAGCTGACTTGAATGACGTTGCTCAAAAGGGTTTAGCCGCGCTGCTCGACGCAGAGACGCCCGAGCAGAGCGAGGTCGCTGACACGAGTCTCACCGCTGCCATTGAACGCCATACGGTCTATGCCCGCGAAGGCATCTTTGCCAAATCCGATGATCTCGCTGCGAGCTGATCGCTGACAACTCACTTATTCGGCACGGACGCTCACTCTGGCAGTCCGTGCCGCCGAACCTACTCATTCTCTTGCCTATTTCAGGATTTCCAATCATGTCTCAGATGAAAGCCTCTCGGATGATCCGCCTTACTCTTGTTTCTACGTCCGTCGCCGCAGCGCTGATGCTCGCCGGCTGCTCGGTCATCGCGCCCGAAAAGCTTTCGAGCGACGATCTTATGCGTCTTGCCAATGTCGACCAGCAGCTGATGTTCGCTGCGCAGGAACCCGTCACGGCTCCCATTACGATGGAAGAGGCTGTTGCCCGTGCGCTCAAGTACAACCTCGAACACCGCCTGGCCATGATGGAGCGTGCGGTGCAGGAAAACATCGCTGATGTGCAGAGCATGAGCCTCTTGCCCAAGCTCACGGCGTCGGCAGGCTACCGCGACCGCTCCAACGAACTGGCGAGCTCGAGCGAATCGCTCGCAACCGGCAAGGAGTCGCTCGTGCCCTCTAAGAGCAGCGAACGCGACGGCAGGACGGCCGATCTGGAACTCTCGTGGAATGTGCTCGATTTCGGTCTGAGCTACTTTGAAGCCCAGGCTTCGACCAACAAGTCCTATGCCTCCGAAGAACGCCGCCGCCGCGTGGTGGCCGATATCGCCCGTCAGACCCGTGCGGCCTGGCTCTCGGCCGTCAGCGCCGAGCGTCTGCGCGACGAAGTTGCTGATGCGCTTGACGACGCTTCGAAGGCTCTGGCTCAGTCCAAGGAAGCGGGCGGCCGAGGTCTCGTGAAGCCGCTCGATGCGCTTCGCTATCAGCGTGACCTTCTCAACATGGTTCGTCAGCTCGAAACGCTCGAAGACGAATTGGTGAAGAGCAAAGCCAAGCTCGCGACCCTCATGAACCTGCAGCCGGGGACGCCGTTCCAGCTCGCCGTTCCCTCGACGGATGCTGAAGCCGTTCCGGCCGTACCCTATAAGCTTAGTGACCTCGAAGTGCTCGCCATGGTGCGCCGCCCTGAGATTCGCGAAGAAAGCTATCTCGCGCGCAATGCTGTGCTCGAAACCCGCATGTCGCTCCTGAAGCTCTTCCCGAATGTTCAGCTTTTTGCGGGTCTCAACTACGACAGCAATAAGTACTTGGCGAACAATGACTGGGCGGACGTGGGCACCCAGGTGAGCTGGAACCTGATGAGCCTCTTCACTGCACCGAAGATTTTGAAGGGCGGAGAGCTTCGCGAAGAACTCGCTCCGCTTCGTCGTCAGGCTATCCGCATGACGGTTCTCTCCCAGGTGCACGTTGCCTGGCATCAGCGTTTTGCGGCTGAAAAGGCCTTCCGTCGAGCTGACGAACTCTCGCGCGTACAGAATTCCATCGACAAGCAGGTTGAAAATGCCGTGAAGAGCCGAAGCGAAACGAAGCTCGAAGCGGTGCGCACGAAGGTTGAAACGCTGCTCGCCAAACGCACGCGTGATCTGAGCTATGCCGAAATGCTTAACGCTCAGGATGCCATCTATCAAGCCGCGGGCTTTGATACGGTACCCGCTGAGGTTGCCGATCAGTCCATTTCGGGACTCGCTGAAGCCATCGGCGCGCAGGACCGTATCATCGCCGACGGCGCAGTGCTGCAGGGGCTTTACGGCACGCAGGCCTTGAAGGACGGCGTGGGCGACTATAAGGAAGCGTCTGCGAGCTACCGCCTCAACCCGGAAGTTGCTGCGGCTGCGCAGGAGGGCGGAGCGGCCGTCCGTCTCGTTTCCGGCATGCCCTGGGAAAGTCTCGGTTCTTTGAAGGCCAGCCGGTAAGAATCGTGCTCGAAATGAGGATGATGATGGAAAAGCTCCATACGCTGAGCGCAATTTGCTCGATGGCTGCAGCTTTAACAATTGGCGCAGCTTCGGCTGCGCCGGCCCCTGCGGCAGGGCTTTCGAGCTCATCAGCATTGGCTGATGCGGTCGAATTCCGCGCACAGGTAACCGCTAAGGCGCAGGCGCTCCTTTCGAGCGAAATGCCCGGTGAAGTGAGTGCTGTTGCATTCCGCGACGGTGAACGTTTCAAGGCCGGAGACGTGCTTGTCGAATACGACTGTGCGCTCCCCAAGGCGCGGCTTCTGCGGGCGGAAGCCGCAGCATCGGCCGCTGAAGGCCGCTGGCGCAGCGCCCGGGAACTCAGAAAGCTCAATTCCATCAGCACGGCCGACTATGAAGAAGCCCGCGCCAACGTCGGGATTGCGGCAGCCGAAGCCAAGGCTGAACGCATTCAGGTCGGCCGCTGCAGCATCAAGGCGCCGTTCTCGGGCATGGTGGGCGAAACGTATGTGCGCCCGCATGAGTATGTGGGAGAAGGCCAGAAGCTCCTCACCATTTATGAGGTGAGCGCCTTTGAGGTTGAGGCGATCCTCCCTGCGGCGGCATTGAAAGTGCTGCGGATTGGGAGCCGCCTGACGCTTACGCTGGACGATACCGGTGCGGTTTATCCGGTCACCGTGTCGCGCATCGCCGGGAGTGTGGATCCGGTCAGTCAGTCGGTGAAGGTGACGGGCGAGCTCCAGCTTCCCAAAAGGGAGAAGGCTGCGGGTGATGCCGGTGCGGCAGCGCTCCCGCTTCTGCCCGGTATGAGCGGACGAGTCGCTTGGAGCCCTGCTCCATGATCATTCGAACGAAGCCGGGAGCGGAATCCGAAAAGGGTTCCGCTGCCGAAGGGCTCCAGGAGCTTAAGTCTGCGTTTCTGAAGTCCCGTGAACAAACCGAGCGCCTCGAGCGCGTTATTCGTCTCTGTGAAACTGCACGTGCGGCAGCCGATCGCCGAGCGCTCGGCTACACGGCGCTCAACGATACGCTCGCAGCGATTGACTACCGTCAGGCAGCGCTTTGGTGGCGGGCGGCCGATGATGCCGGAGCGGGGCGAATCGAAGGGCTTTCGGGCGTTGCGGATCCGGTTCGCAATGCGGCCTTTCCGGCTTGGCTCGTTAAGCGCCTGGGCGGCTTCGCAGATGCTCATCCGGCCGGCGCTTCTTCTCTGTCGGGTTCCGCCTTGGCCGATGAACTCGTGCAGCCCTTCAATGTGCTCGAGCATCCGCCGGCCGCGGATCACGACCGAATGATGGCCAAGGAGTTTCTGCCGGCTCAGGCGCTTTGGGCCGAATTGCCGCTTAAAGCGCCGCAGGCGGGCGGCACCGGCATCAGAGCGGCGCTTATCCTTTGGCGGGACGCCCCGTGGGCGGGGGCCGACAAGGCTATCCTCACCCATCTAGCGCGTGCTTATGCCGATGCGTGGAGCGCCATGCCGCTTGGCCGCAGCGACTGGTCGGGCGAGGGCACCGTGAAGGCTCACTCCGGAAGGCTTTTGGTCTGGAGCCGCAAGCGCTGGGTGCGCTGTGCAGCCGCCGCAGCAGTGGTCGGAGCGATGCTGATACCCATTCGGCAGTCCGTGCTTGCGCCCGCAGAAGTAACGGCCAAAAATCCGTTTGCTGTTCGTGCGCCGCTCTCGGGCGTAGTCGAAGAAATCGTCGTGAAGCCCAATGCGCCGGTCAAGGCGGGGGATCTCCTTGTGCGGATGGACTCACGCGACCTGCGCGGTCAATTGGAAGCTGCAAGGCAGACGCTTTCTGTTGCAGAGGCCGAATACCGGCAGGGGCAGCAGCAGGCCTTCTTTGATGAGCGCAGCAAGATGGCTTTGGGGGTGCTTAAGCGCCGTCGTGACCAGGCGGAAGCGGATGCAGCTTTTCTTGCCGGAGAACTCGAACGGACGGAGATCCGGGCAGACCGCTCAGGTGTTGCCGTCTTTTCGGACCCTCAGGAATGGCTTGGTCGGCCGGTAGCAGTCGGCGAACGCATTTTGATGGTGGCGGACCCTCGGGCAGTGGAGCTCGAGGCCGACATTCCGGTGGGTGACGCCGTCGCGCTTGAAAAAGGCGCCGAAGTGAAATTCTTCCTCAATGCGTCGCCGACGAGTCCGCTCGAAGCAGAGCTCACTCGAGTGGCCTACCGCGCGTCAGCCACGGCTGACGGGACGCTTGCCTACAAGGCTCGGGCCGAATTCGTCCAAGCCGAAGGTGATGCGCCGCAGCTCGGCCTCAAGGGCACGGCAAAGTTTTACGGCGAAGAAACCTTTCTGGGGCTTTATCTCCTTCGCCGGCCTCTGGCCACGCTGCGGCTCTGGCTCGGCGTTTAAGCGCCCGGCTCGGTACCTCTGCGGATGAATGATATGAACGCTCTTGAGCGCCCCCCTGTTGCTCCGGGTCTCTCTGCCGGGCATCCGACCCCGAAGGAGCCGCGGCTTCCGCCGCTGCGGGAGGATCTTCGTCTGCACGAAGGCCCGGACGCGGATGACGGGAGTCCTACTTGGGTGCTTGAAGATCCGGCGCGCGATCAGTTTTTTCAGCTCGGCGTTTTTCAGGCGGAGTGCCTGAAGCGCTGGCACTTAGGGACCGCCAAGGCTGTGGCTGCTGCTGTCGGCAAGGAAACGCTCCTTCGGCCGACGGCGGAGACGGTGGAGAATTTTGCGAAGTTTCTGATGCGGATGAGCCTCACGCGCGAAGCGGGAACTTCCGCGAGGCTCGCCGAACAGATGAAGCGTAAGCCCAAGCAGACGCTTTGGAAGTTCTTTCTGCACCACTATCTTTTTTTCCGCATTCCGCTGGTGGCGCCGGACGCATTCCTGCGTCGGACGCTTCCCTGGGTTGAGCGCCTCTTTTTCACAAAGACCTTTCTCTGGGCCACATTAACGGCGCTCGTTTTGGCGCTTTACCTCATCGGCCGGCAGTGGGATGCCTTTACGCATACCTTCTCGCATTTCTTTTCCTGGGAAGGCGCGGTTATGGCCGGCCTCACGATTGCCTGCACAAAGGTGATCCATGAGCTGGCTCATGCCTACACAGCCGAGCACTTTGGCTGCCGTATTCCCCATATGGGCATCGCCTTCATGGTGATGATGCCGCTCCTATATACCGATACGTCCGCTGCCTGGCGACTGAAGTCCAAGCGTCAGCGCATGGCCGTCTGCGCGGCGGGTGTTTTAGGGGAATTGGCTTTAGGCGTTTGGGCAGCACTCGCGTGGAGCTTTCTGCCCGAAGGCGGGCTAAAGAGCGCGGCCTTTATGCTCGCCACCACAACCTGGATCATGACGCTCGCCATCAATTCAAGCCCCTTCATGCGGTTTGACGGGTACTACCTGCTCTCGGACTGGCTGGGCGTAGCGAACCTGCATCAGAGGAGCTTCGCGCTGGCCAAATGGCGGATGCGGGAGCTTCTTTTCGGCTTTGGGGAGAAGAAGCCCGAATCGTTTGAGCCGTGGAAGGAACGCGCATTGATTATCTACGCGTGGGCAACGTGGCTTTACCGGTTCTTTCTCTTCTGCGGTATTGCGCTTTTGGTTTACCACGCCTTCTTCAAGCTCCTCGGCATTTTTCTCTTTTGCGTTGAGGTTTCCGTCTTCGTCATGCTTCCGATACTTCGTGAACTTAAGGAATGGGCGCTTCGCATCCTGAAGGGAAAAGCTGCGCCGCGCAGTCTGTGGCTCCTCTTTCCCATTGCGGGAATTTTGGCGGTGTTTTTCATGCCTTGGCGCTCAGAGGTAGCGGCGCCGGCGGTGGTGAAGCCGGCGGCAGCGGTGACGCTTTACACGCCGGCAGCGGCACAGGTCGAAGCGATTGAGGCTGCTCAGGGCGATGCGGTGAAAAAGGGGCAGGTGCTCTTTCGTCTTCGTTCTCCCGAGCTCGCCCATGAGCTTGAAAAATTGGAATCAGACCGCGCATCGCTTCGCTGGCGGGCGGAATACATGCGCATGAATCGGGAGGGTGCGGCTGACGTGCCCGCAGCACTGCGGGAGCTCTCTGCGCTCGAGCGGCGCATTGCGGAATTGAAGAAACGAACGGCACTCTTGGAAGTACGCTCGCCTGTGGACGGCCGAGTGGCCGACCGTATGGAGCCGCTTGCCGTCGGTGAATGGCTGCCCGACGGTCAGGCGCTCGCCGTGGTCGCAGCGGCAGCCGGCACTGACCGTCCGGCGCTTGAAATCGTGGGCTACGTGAGCGAACAGGATCTCAATCGCTTTGCGGCGGGTGCTTCGGCCAAGTTCATCCCCGAAGATGCCCTGCAGCTCGCCATTCCGGCAAGTGTCGAGGCGGTTGACGGCACAGCGGCTCGTCATCTTGGCGCAGTGCCGGAGCTCGCTTCTCATTTTGGCGGCGCGGTCGCATCGCTGCCCGCGCCGGCGGAGGTTGCCAAAAGTCTTGGCGTGGATCAAGGACAGGTTTTTGCGCCGAAGGAAGCCATTTACCGCGTGACGGCCGCGCCGGCTGGAGCGCAGCAGGGGACTGCGGCTTTGGATCTGCAGGTGCGCCGCGGCACCCTTTTGATTGAGGGCGAACGCGAAAGCTTGGCCGGACGGTTTGCCCGAGCCGCATGGTCTGTGCTGCTGCGGGAATCCAACTTTTAAGTGAGAGCGGCAGCAAAAATAAGACTTTCTATCGAACGTTCTGCCCGCGCCTCTTGAAGTCTTCGTCAATCAGCCGAAGGGTTTCTGCGTGAAGACGTCTGGCATGCGAAACAAGCTGAGCGCGAACCCACGTAATGAGCGGGTCATGGTCTGCCGCTCGGTGACGGAAGAGGCACGGGATCCAGGGAATGCTGATGCCGGCTTCCATCGGCATCATCGCAAGCGGGAGCGTACGGCAGAGTTCTGCAGCTGTTTCCTGCGGAATCCGCATCAGCATATCCGTACGGGCCGCAAGCATTGCCCCAGCCACAAAAAACGGCGTTTCGCAGGCCGTGCGTTCCGGACCGTGTGCGGGATGACGGGACATGGTCAGACGGTCGCTGCCGCCCGCCATCGGCACGACGACGCTGATGTGGGGCCACGCCCCGGTATCTGCTTCGGTAATCTCGCTGCCGGCAAGCCATTTTTGGTGAAGCGGGTGTCCGCGGCGCATGAGCAGAACGTGACCACTTGCGAAAAGTGTTTCTTCACAGAAGTCTGAGGGGACCGGGCGGCCTTCAGTGGAATAAAAGGCCAGATCGAGCGTGCCGGCACGCATATCTTCAAGCAGCGTAGGCGCTCGGTCAAAGACCGAGATGGATAAGCCCGGCGCAGCTGTTGCGGCCGTTTCAAGAAAGGGCATCAGCAGCGTATGGAAAGCGTTGTCAATGGCAGCGATGCGGAGCGTACGTACAACAGTTGCAGGATTGAAAGGCTCTTCGGGTTTGAAGAGCGACTCCAGCCGCAGCAGTTCTTCTTCAATGCGCGGCGACAATGCCAGCATCCTCGGCGTCGGATGCATGCGTCCGGCGCTATAGATAAAGAGCGGATCCTTAAACCATTGGCGTGCGCGGGCGAGCAGACGAGACGCCGTCGGAGCGCTGACGCCGAGCGCGTCTGCGCTTCGCTGAAGCACCGGATCACGCATCAGCCGCACAAGGAGGCGCAGCACCCGAATGCTGCCGGACTCCACAAGATCTTCAGGAAGGGTTCTCAGCGGAGGGCATGCAGAGGATGCGGACTCTTCAGACAACATGGCGAGAGATATTGAGTTTGACGCTAAGCGTCAGGCGCCTAGTGCCGTTGTGTTCGGGGGGACACCACAAATACAAAAGGGTCGTCGGCTTAAAGACGGGCGATCCTGCTTCGCTTTATCGCTTGGACGGCCTCACCTTTCTTCAGGGAGGAGAAGCTCTCCAAGGCGGTATGAATTTGTACCGTTCTTTGCCGCAGAGGCAAATGTTTGCTCAAAGCGGGGGAGCGGCTGTCGGTGCATCTGATGAACGAATATTGGCATGACCTTTTAAAAAATGAAAGGCGTCCTTTCCCGTACGGCAGTCAAACGCAAGGCTTTCCGCATGGTCGTGGCGACAAAGCGGCGGCACACTAGGCAAGAAAAGAAAGCAAGCACATGCCTGCAGAACCTTTCATCTCGGACCAAAGGAGATAAACCATGAAATTCCAACGTCGTCAGTTGGTCGCCGCAATGGCGGGATTGATGCTCGGCCTGTCTGCGGGTGCAGCATCCGCTATGGGCGGCCCGTCGGGCGCCGCAGTCGGCATGCCCGCACAGGGACATATCGGTGAAGTTATCGTCAACCCCTACAAGATTGCGCCGCTGACGGCCATCGTCCGCACGGGCGGCTACGTCGTTAAAAACGCCAGCGTGCGCGTTGTGCCGAAGAAGGGCGGCCGCGAGATCGCCTATAAAGTTTCCGATCGTCAGATTCGCACGCATGCCGGCATCCCGATTGCCGGTTTGTATGCGGACTACCTCAATACGGTGGAAGTGAGCTACACGCGCGTTTCTGCCGACGGCAAGAGCGAGGACTTCACGGATCGTCTGCAGTTCTATGCACCCCCCGTTTTCTCAATCAGCAACGGCATGCCTGGGCAGCAGCGGATGTTCAACGTTGAAGTGAACAAGGTGGATCCGGGCTTTGAAGACCGACTTTACCTCGTCAACAGCCAGCTCATTCCGATGGCGCCGCAGGGTGCCCGCTTTGTGTGGAACAATCCCGCGGGCGGTGCGCTTGAATGGACGATCAATTCTCAGATCGGCATTATCGATACGGCCGGTGATGTGCGCTGGTACCTGCTCAACGACCTCATCAATGATCAGTCCGACCCATGGACATCAGGCCTCATGATGGGCTTCCAGCAGACCAAGGACGGTGCTCTGACGTGGGGCTTCGGTCAGCGCTGGGTCAAGTATGACCTGATGGGCCGCGAAATTTTCAACCGCAAGCTTCCGCCCACGTATGCTGACTTCTCGCATGCTTATGACAATGCCGAGAATGGCCACAGCTTCCTGCGCGTCTCGATGGCTGACTATCGCCGCGGGGACGACAAGCGCGTCCATACCGTTCGCGACGTGATTATTGAAGTGGATCCTGACGGCGGCGTGGTTGATGATTTCCGCCTCTATGACATTCTCGATCCGTATCGCGACACGCTCATTAAGGCGCTTGATCAGGGGGCCGTGTGCCTCAACATCGATCCTGCGAAGGCCGGTCAGACGCTTTCGGCTGCGGACCTCGCCAACATGGATAAGAGCGACAAGTTCGGCGACATCCCGGGTACGGGCCCGGGACGCAACTGGGCGCACGTCAATTCCATTGACTACGATCCGACCGATGATTCGATTATCTTGTCGGCACGCCATCAAGGTATCGTGAAGATCGGCCGCGATCACCAGGTGAAGTGGATCCTCGCTTCGCCGGTCGGCTGGAAGAAGGGCCTCGCAGAGCGCGTGCTCACGCCGGTCGACAAGAACGGCAAGCCTTTGAAGTGCGAAGGCAGCCAGTGCGAAGGCGGCTTTGACTGGTCCTGGACGCAGCATACGGCCTGGCGCATTGACTCGAAGTCAACGAAGGACGTGATCTACCTCTCGGTCTTTGACAACGGCGACGCCCGCGGCATGGAGCAGCCCCCGCTGCCGACCATGAAGTATTCTCGCGCTGTGGTCTACAAGATCGACCAGAAGAAGATGACGGTCGAGCAGATCTGGGAAGTCGGCAAGGACCTTGGCTACGACTACTTCTCGCCGGTTACCGGCATCACGAAGTACATGGACGACAAGGACACGATGCTTGTCTTCTGGTCAACGGCCGGTATGGGTGCGTCGCCTGAAAAGGCCGGCAAGCTCGGCCGCCTGCATCCGCGGATCTGCGAATACCGCTGGGGCGACAAGTCGCTCGCTGTTGATCTGACGCTGTGGGACACCTGCGGCTATCAGGCCTTCCCGGTGAGCTTTGAAGAGGCCTTCTCGAAGAACTAATCGGTTCTCTTGAATAAGAGATCTTCAGACGAAAGGCGCATCTGCTTTCTTCGGCAGATGCGCCTTTTGGTTCATTGCTGCAAAGCGAAGTTAAAAACAAGTAGCAGCGTGTAAGTTAAAAGATCAAGCGGCTTTTAGAACACAGTTCTCAATCCAATGTTCCAACGCCAATTTTCCTTCACATCACTGCCGGACGTCCGTTCAAGATCAAGATAAGTGTAGGTCGAAGGCGTGATGTTCACGTTTGCTCCAAGTGCATACTCGACCCAGCTGCCGCCAATGTCGTCGTGCACGGTGGTCGAAGCCTTGCTGCTCGAGTAGCGTACGTCGGATTCTCCCTTAAAGTCATGCACGCCGGAAACACGGACATAAACCGTCCCGCGGTCGTTCGGGCACTTGAAGCCGGCACGCAGGCCTACACGGCCGAGCAGGGAGTCAAAATCCTCTTGCTCAATGCGGACTTGATTCGAAGTCGTGGCATTGTCACCGAGAATGCGGCCGTACGTCAGTTCGACCTGCGGCTCAACGAACACAGTCTTAGCGAGGTCGAAGCGCCAGCCGAACTCCGCCGAGAATGAATAGGCATTGTTGTCAATAGAGCCCTTCATATCTGCGATTTCGAAGTCGTTTGAAAGGCGCGAGTACTTGGCAATCAAGTCAAGGAATATGCCGTTCTGAGCGAACCAAGAACCATAGGCTGCAAAACCGTATGTGTCCGCATCTCCTGATCCCTGGGCATAGTCGACTGAGCCGTTCGTATAGCTGAAAGCGCCGCCCACAGTCCACTCGCCGATTTGATAGTCCGCACCCACTTGGACGGAGGTGCTTCGCAAAGTGACATTCTTCTTCCCGTACTCCTGCTCGGAGCCATAGAGGCGCGCCCAAGCTCCGATGCCGGCAGGACTGTCACGCAGTTCACCCATGCGCTTCGTAAGATCATTCATTTCGTGGCGCCACTGCAAGGTCGCGATGGACTGACCATCAGAGAGTGAGGCAACTTTGTCGCTCGCGCCAATCGTCCCGATGCTGATCGCGCCGTCTGCTCCGGTAGTGATTTCGATTTCACCGAGAACGTCTCCGCCTTCGATTGTGGCAGTGCCGCCCTCACGGATGTTGGCGCCGACATGGGTGAGAATGTCAGCCGCTTCAGCGTCAATATCCGTGATGTCATCGGCCGTGACGCCGGTTACCAGAACATTTGCACCCGTCCAGTCTTGGGCTACGTTTTCGGCCGTAAAACTGCCTGCCTTGTATGTGATTTTCCCGTCATCTCCGCTGCTCCTGGAGACGGAGAGATGAATGGTGCCGCCTGTACCCCGAAGGTTCTGGGCTGAAAGAGAAGCTTTTTGCTCGAGGCTGACGATACCGCTGCTGATAGAGAGATCCTCAATTTCTGCGCTTGTGCCATTGGTGAGGTTGACTATGCCGCCCGAGCTGACCGTAAGGTTCTTGGATTTGCTCTCTCCTTTGGCATTCCAGACGGCCGCATCGCTAAAGAAGATTTTCACGTTGGCGGCTTGATTCGCGATCCTGCCCGTAAGCGATGATTGAGCTCCGGTGAAGTTAAGCTCGGCCTTTGCCTCACCGCTCGCATCGATCGCGCCCCGTACATTCATGACTGCGGGAGACTCGCCGTCGGTACCGTTGATCTTGAGCTCGCCCTTCGTCAGCTTGAAGGCATTGGCATCCCAATCCGTCGCGGAATCGGCAGGACGAATAGTGAGTTCGTCGCTGTTGATCGTGACGCTGCCGCCCTGCATATGAACGATGCCGAAGTCAGAGTTCTTGTCTCCGTCTTGTTTGTCGTCCTCGATAATCCCGGTGGTTTCGAGCGTGACTTTGCCGGCAGTGACGCTAACGCTGCCGTTGCCGATCAGTTCTCCATCCTTCTTGAAGCCGGTAAAGATGGCACCTCTGGCGCCAGTCAGCGTAATGGCGCTGTTTTTGTTGCCGGATAACGTAATGGCTTGATTGCCAATACCAACATTTCTAACTGCATAACGAGTCTCAGCATTCATTACGAGGCTGTCAAACCCGTCGATACTCACTTTGTTCTTTGACGAACCATTTTCCTCAGAAATATATACAGCGCTGGCTTGTCCATTTAATGTGATGTGTTTTGCTGAAAGCCTTGCTGATGAGGTATCGCCGCCGAAATAAATGGCATTACGGGTGTTGGAAGTCAGGGTCAGATCATTGAAACCGCTGATCTCATTATGAAAATCTTTAAGCACATCCAGTTCTGAGATCAGCGTGGCTTTGCCGCCGCTGCCGATAAATTTAGCGCCGCCGAGGACTGCGCCAATTCCGTCAGTAGGTTTCCCTGTCTTTGTGTTGTTGGTCACCGTAATGTCGCTGCTCAATACATTGACAACCATCGGAGATTTTTCATTTTCGTTGCCGAATGCATAGAGCTTCTTGTGGGCGCCAGTTGGTTCAACTTTGCCTGGCGTAATGTTGAATACCAAATTAGAAACATTTTCCGCAATCGTACAATCTTGGCTGAAGTTTGAATCAAAGGTGCCGTTGGCTGAAATCGGTTGAGCTGAGACGAAGCCCGCGGATAAGGCAAGTGTGACGGCCGTAGAGAGGACGGTCTTGGAGATCATGAGGGAGACTCCTGTCTGGGGGTTAATGAATACAGTCAAATTACCCCCCCCCCCCTCTTGATGTCAAGGAAGGCTTTCAGTTTTATGGATTTGAAGTCTCTCTTCAAAGCGAAAATGCTGCGAGAAATCTAATAAATTCAGGTTGCTGCGAGTTTTCTGACGAGGCTTGAATTAGGGGCATAGCAGGGCCTTTGTTGTTGGCGCACGGCATCGCTTTTCCGGTTTAGTGAATGGAGCGCCGGCCCGGAAAGCGGAATGAGAACGGTGTGAAGCAAGCGGAGCGGCAGACGCATTGAGATGGTCGGTCTGACGCGAAAATCAACGGGCTGGCAAGCGAAAAGAGCCGTCCGACACAAACTTTTGACTCACTTCAGAGCGGATCGATTTGACGGATTCCTCCGCGAAAGATGGGACAGGTTTGAGTTAACGGGATGTTCTGATCCGATGTTCTGCCGTTACAATTTGCAAGGTTCTGACGGATATGTTTGATGACATTTCGCCGGATCAAAAACCATTCGCTGCCAGGAGTAAACGCCATGGGTTTTAAGTTTCCCATTCTTATTGCGGGTTTTTGCCTTGTCACAGGTGCTGTGAACGCAGAAGAGCTCAACGCGTACTCGATCATGCCTGAAAAGTATGCTTCGAAAATCTTCGCTGAGTTCACCAAAGACACCGGCATCAAAGTGAATTTCCTGCGCTTTTCTTCCGGTGAGGCCTTGGCTCGCCTGACCGCGGAAAAGAAGAACCCTCAAGTCGACGTTATGCTCGGCGGACCGGCTGACACATATGCGGCCGGCATCAAGGAAGGCATTTTTGAAGCCTACCGACCGAAGGATTCTGACGCCATTCCGGCCAACCTTCGTGATCCGGGGAACCACTGGACGGGCATCGGCATCATTCCGCTCTGCTTCTTAACGAATACCAAGTTCCTCGAAAAGAACGGCATGCAGGCGCCGACAAAATGGGCTGATCTCCTCGATCCCCGCTATAAGAACGGTCTGCAGATGGCTGACGCGCGAACTTCCGGCACAGCTACCGAACGTATTTATTCGCTCGTCAAGGTGATGGGCGAAGATGAGGCCTTTGCGTTCCAGAAGAAGCTCAATGCCAACATTCAGATGTACACGAAGAGCGGTGCGGGCGGGGCCATGCCGATTGCGACGGGGCAGTGCGCCTCGGGCATCTTCTACATCGTTGACGCGCTCGATATTGCTCAGCAGGGCTATCCGGTGAAGATCACGTATCCGGAAGACGGCGTGAGCTTCGGCATTGAAGCGACCGGCGTTATTGCCGGCGGCAAGAATAACGAGCAGGCCAAGAAGTTCGTCGATTGGGCGACCTCAAAGCGCTTTGCTGAATTCATCGTCGCCAACAAGATCAACTATGTGCCGGCTCGAACGGACGTTGAAACGCAGAATCCGATTCTGGATCTCTCGAAGATCAACGTGATCACGACCGACGTGACGTGGAAGGGTGACAACCGCAAGCGCTTCACTCAGCGCTGGATCAACGAGGTGATCCGTTAACTGCCTCGCCTAAGCGGAGAGATCGTCTGACTGAAGACGCTCTCCGCTTTTCTTTGAGTCTCGTTTTTAGGGTGCTTCATACGATGGCACACACTCAATCGCTGCCCCAACGCGGCGATGCCGCATCCCGATTCACGGTATTGATGCTGTGGGTTTTGCTGGCTGTCTTCGTTGTCTATCCGCTCGTGCGTCTGCTCGCAATGGCTTTTACGGCCGACGGGAGCTTCACGCTTGAGAACCTCCGCCCCTTCGTGGAAAGCTGGTATGACCGGCAGGCGGCAGTCAACAGCATTCTTTTGGGCTGTTCGGTGGGCGTCGCAGGAACCGTGCTGGGTTTTATCTTTGCCTTTGCCGTGACACGGCTCTCGCTGCCCAAATGGCTGTGCGCCGCGGTCAGTGCCGTAACGCTCCTGCCGCTTATTTCGCCGCCCTTCACAAGCAGTATTGCGCTCACGCTCTCGCTCGGCCCCAACGGCATTCTGCTCGACTTCTTCGGCCTTGGAAACTTCAATTTCTATGGATTCTGGGGCACTTTCATTTCAGAAACGCTCACCTTCTTTCCAGTAGCGTTCATGACGCTCTCGACGATTCTGGCGCGTATTGATCCGAATCTGGAGGATGCGGCGTATTCGCTCGGAGCTTCGAGCTTCAAGGTCTTCCGCACTGTGACGCTGCCCCTCGCGGCGCCGGGCATTGCCAACGCATTTCTGCTCGTTTTTTCCTGCTCGCTCGCAGACTTTGCAACGCCGCAGGTGCTGGGCGGTCACAGCTTCCCGGTGCTGCCGACGCAGGCCTATCTGGTCATCACCGGCATGTATGACTTCAAGGGCGGCGCAGCGCTTTCATTCATGCTGCTCATTCCCGCCATCATCGTTTATTCACTGCAGCGCTGGTGGGTCGGCAAAAAGAGTTATGTGACCGTTTCGGGCAAGGCCGGCGGCAGAAGCAGCGTGAAAGGCCCCGGACTGCTTCTATCCTCGGTGATCGTCGCGACGGTTGCCGTGGTGATTGCCTTCATTCTTTATCTCTACGCCATCATCCTCACGGGTTCGCTGGTGAAGGTCTGGGGCGTCAATAACGAGATCACGCTCGAAAATTACAGCTACGTCTTCACGCACGGCAGCAAGGCGATTAAAGATACGCTGCTGATTGCCTGCATCGGCACGCCGCTGGGCGGTTTGCTCGCCGTACTGGTGGGCTACGCCACGGCGAGGCTTAAAGTGCGCGGCAGCCGAATTCTGGAGACGGTGTCGCTCCTCAATTACACGCTGCCCGGTACGGTGGTCGGCATTGCGTACATCATTGCTTTTAACGACAAGCCGATCATGCTCACGGGCACCATCTACATCTTGGTGGCGGCTTATCTCTTCCGTTATTCCTCTGCGGGCATCCGCAACGTGATTGCAGCGCTTTCGCAGATTGACCCGTCTATTGAAGAGGCGAGTCGCAGTCTCGGCGCTTCTTCGGTGAAGACCTTTACGTCCATCACGATTCCGCTGGTGCTGCCGGCCATTCTCGCGGGCATGCGGTATCTCTTCATCCATTCCATGACGGCCATCAGTGCGACGATCTTCCTCGTGTCGGTTCACTGGACGCTCATCACCACCCGCATTCTGGAATGCATGACGGAGCTGCAGTTCGCGCAGGCCTGCGCTTTCTCCATTGTTCTTATCGTTCTCGTTTTCATTGCTTCGGGCGTCATCAATCTGCTTGCTCGGGCACTTTGCCGCAGCGGCGACGCCATCGGAGTTCACTGATCATGTCCATTTCACTCGAACTGCGCGGCATCTGCCGCACGTATGTCAAAGACAACGAAACCTTTTTGGCGGTCGACAACGTGAACCTGACGGTCAGCCCCGGAGAGTTCCTTACGTTTCTCGGCCCGTCGGGCTGCGGCAAGACCACCACGCTCAGAATGATCGCCGGGTTTGAAATACCGTCTTCGGGGCAGATCATCGTGGACGGCTCAGACATTACTCAGGTGCCGGCCAATAAGCGCGACATGGGATTTGTCTTTCAGAACTATGCGCTTTTCCCTCACATGACGATTTTTGAGAACGTTGCCTACGGTCTGCGTATTCGCGGGCTGTCGGGCGACGCGCTCGCTTCGAAGGTGCGCGAAGGTTTGGCGATGGTCGGCCTGGGGAACGCCGAGCAGCGCTATCCCAATCAGCTCTCGGGCGGCGAACAGCAGCGCGTGGCGCTCGCGCGCGTGCTGGTGCTGAGGCCCAAGATTCTGCTGATGGACGAGCCGCTTTCCAATTTGGACGCAAAGCTGCGTCTGCACATGCGTACGGAAATACGCCGCATCCAGCAGGATCTGCGCATCACGTGCCTCTATGTCACGCATGACCAGAAGGAAGCGCTCACTATGTCGGACCGCATAATGGTGATGAACCGCGGCCGCATCGAGCAGGTCGGCACGCCGATGGAACTTTATGAAGATCCGGCAACGCCCTTTGTAGCGGACTTCATCGGTCAGGCCAATCTCATTCCCGGGACGCTTTTGAATGCTGAAGACGGCTACGCCCGCTTTCAAATTGGAGAGGCTGTGCTCAAGGCCCGCATGGGGCGTCAGAACCCGCCCGCAAAGGGTGAAAAGGCGCTGCTCGTGGTTCGTCCGGAAAATCTTGGCTTCAGTCAGGATGGGGGCGGCATCGCCATGCGCATCGTTAATCGTCTGTTTGAAGGCGACCGCATCAACTACGAAGTGGTGATTCCCGGTCTGGAGCAGATGAAGCCCTTTGCCATGTCCGTGCCGTTCCTGCCCGGGACGAAATTAGCGGATGCTGATGCAGCCATATATGCATCCTTTATGCCGGATGCGGGGGTGGTTATCCGCGGGTGACTGCAGACCAACCGCTCAAATTCAAAAGAGGCAGCTGAGAAAGTTTGCTCAGCTGCCTCTTTTTTGAAATCCGGCTCTTTCGACAGAATCAGCAGATGCGCGGAAGCTGCTCGCCGGTAAGCCAGTCGACCATGCGGCGGCCGCCCATCAGGGTTTCCATCTCTACAAATCCCGGTCCTTCGGAGCGCACTTCACCAACTTTGGCTGCCCCCGCGCCATGCGGATCCGCCTTCATGGCGGCAAGCGCCGCATCGGCTTCATCGGCCGGAACGATGCAGATCAGGCGGCCTTCGCAGGCGCTGAAAAGCGGGTCGAGTCCAAGGAATTCACAGGCTGCGCGGACTTCATCCTTCACGGGGATGGCCGCTTCGTGCAGCAGAATGCCCACTTCAGATTCGGCAGCGATTTCATTCAATGTTGTCCCCAGGCCGCCGCGGCTGGGGTCACGCAACACATGCACATTGGGGGCTGCCGCAACAATCGCTTCCACCATGCGGCCGAGCGGCGCACAGTCGGAAACCAGCGTCGTGCCGAAAGTCATGCCTTCGCGCAGACTCATTACGGTCATGCCGTGATCACCGATGGAGCCGGAAACCAGCACAACGTCGCCGGGACGGGCTGCTTTGCCGGAAACCAAATGATCAGTCAGCCGCTCGCCGATGCCGGTCGTAGCGATGTAGACGCCGTCGCCGTGTCCTTTTTCCACAACCTTGGTGTCGCCCGTCACGATGGCAACGCCGGCTTCCTTGGCCGTTTCGGCCATGGAGATCACGATTTTCTCGAGGTCAGCGAGCGGAAAACCTTCTTCGAGAATAAAGGCCGCGGAAAGCCAGAGCGGCTTAGCCCCGCACATGGCAACGTCATTCACCGTGCCGGTCACGGCCAGCCGGCCGATGTCGCCGCCGGGAAAGAAGAGGGGTTTCACGACGTGGGCGTCACAGGAAACGGCTACCGGTTTGACGATAGGCGGCATGACAGCGCCGTCGTGGCCCTGAGCGAGCCACTCGTTGGTGAGGTGTTTGGCAAAGAGTTCGCCGATCAGCTGAGCAGAAGCCCGTCCGCCCGAACCGTGCGTCATGTCAACTGTGCCGCGGCGCACATCCAGCCGCCGTCCCAGTCCTGCACGTTCTGCCTTGAGATCATGAGTCATTGTTTTTCTCCGCTTGAAAGGTTTTGCGACGCTGACGGGCCGCAGGATCAGGCGTTTTTCTGAATTTCAATCGTGCTGTGACGGCCGTAGCTGTAGTACGCGGCGCAGGCGCCTTCGGAAGATACCATGCAGGCGCCAATCGGATGCGCCGGCGTGCAGACCGTACCAAAGAGCCGGCAGTCCTTGGGTTCTTTTTCACCGCGCAAAATGGCGCCGCATTCACAGGCCTTATTGTCTGCCACACGGATTTCCGGCATTGAAAAGCGCTTTTCGGCGTCAAATTCAGCATATTCCGGGCGAATCCGGAGGGCGGATTTTGGCACCGTTCCGAGACCTCGCCATTCAAAGGATTCGCGCGGCTCAAAGACCTGCGCCATGAGCTCGACCGCCTTGCGGCTGCCGTTTTCCGTGACGGCGCGGATAAATTCGTTTTCCACTTCGCTTCTGCCGTCGTTCACTTGACGCACAAGCATCAGGATCGAGTAGAGCATATCGAGCGGTTCGAAGCCGCACACCACCACAGGAATCTTCCAGTCGCGGGCAAAGTGCTCGTAGGGCTTCCAGCCGATCACGGTGGAAACGTGCGCCGGTCCCACGAGGCCGTTCAGCTTCGGCGCATCCGGACGGTCGGGCGCGGTGAGGAGAATATGCTCCATCGCCGCCGGCGTGAGCACGTGGCAGCAGAAAACGGAAAAATTCTTCAGCCCAAGCCGCTTCGCAGCGAGGATGGCAGCTGCCGTCGGAGGCGTTGTGGTTTCAAAGCCGATGGCAAAGAAGACCACCTGACGGTCAGGATTTTCGCGCGCAATCTTCACCGCATCCATCGGTGAATAAATCATGCGCACGTCTCCGCCCTCGGCCCGGCACTTAAAGAGAGACCGGCCTTTGGAGGCCGGCACGCGCATGGCGTCGGCGTAGGTGCAGAGGATCACATGTTCATTCAGTGCGAGGTTCATCGCCATGTCGATGCGGCCGATGGGCATCACGCACACCGGACAGCCCGGACCGTGAATCATGCGGATGGATTCAGGGAGAATGTCGCCCAAGCCCCAGCGGGAGAGCACGTGGGTGTGGCCGCCGCAGAACTCCATGAAGCGGTATTCGCGCTTGGGGTCGGCTTCTTCGCGGATGCGTGCGGCAATGCCCTTGGCGGTTTCGCCGGAACGGTATTCGTCGACGTACTTCACGCCGTTATCTCCTCAGAGTCAGCACTCGGGGCGGCGGGGTCGTTCGATGCCGCAGCGGCAGAAGGGGCAGCCAAGGCGGCAAGCGCCTTGAGCGTTTCCTGCGCTTCGGCTTCGTCAATGCGGTTGAGTGCAAATCCCACGTGCACGATCACCCAGTCGCCCGATTTCGGGTCATCAATCAAGGACACGTCCACGTCTTTTTCAATGCCGCCGATCATCGCGGCGGCGGTCATGCCGTCGGGCGATACGGTGGTGAGCTGAGCAGGAACTGCGAGACACATGATTAAATTCTCTTGAATGAAAAAAGTTCAATCGCTGCCGCGTCAGACGCGGGTCGGAGCTGCCGCGGAAGTTGCACTTTCGCTGCAGCCGGGGTCTCTTGAGTGATTGAACAGGGTTTTATCTTGAATGAAAGGATACTCGGCTCTGCCCTCAGCCAAAGCGAGGGACGCGAGCCAAGCCTGACCGAGCGCGAGTCCGCCGTCCCCGGGCGGCACGACATGCGGCAGATGCGCAGCAATGCCGAGCGCTTGGAGTCCGGCCGGAACGGCTGAAGCCAGTGTTCGGTTGAGAAAGCACCCGCCCGAGAGCATAACGTCGGCGCGGTCAGGGTCATGGAGCGTTGCGGCATCAATCCAGTCGACGAGCGCTCGAGAAAGAACGAGTTCAAAGGCAGCGGCGGCCTGAGCCTGACGGCGCTTCGTGCGGCCTTCCGGGTGCGCGAGAAAAGCCGCGAAGCTCTTCCAAAAAGGTGCGAGCGACAGTACGCCCTGTTCAATTGTCCAGGTCGGGTCAAAGCCGGCGAGAATCTGCGTTTCAGGAACGTGCCGCAGGATCGGCGCCGCCGCGCTTTCGAGCCGCATGGCGGCGGTGGCTTCGTCCTTTTGAATGCGGCAGAGTCCGAGAAGCGCTGCTGCGGCATCAAACCAGCGGCCGAGCGCTGAGGTTCTTGGCGTATTGGGCGAGGCAGCCAGCCGGGGAAGCGCAGCAAGCATCCAAGGAGACACTTCGGGGCCGGAAAGCAGCGGCTCAATCAAATCTTCACGATCGATCGAAAGCAGGAGTGCTGCGCCCATGCGCCAGCATTCCCGAGCCGCACGGTCGCCGCCCGGGAGCGAGAGCGCTTCCAGAGTGCCCAGCCGTTCAAAACCTTCGGCCGAGCAGGCGAGGAGTTCTCCGCCCCAAACACTGCCGTCGGGACCGAGTCCGACGCCGTCCAATGCTGCGCCGATGGTGCGTGTGCTGCGGCCGGCTTCAGCCATCACCGCTCCAACATGAGCGGCATGGTGCGCAATGGCGACAAGGGGTTTTTGGTGCTCATGCGCAAGCTTTTGTGCGAGCTGCGCGGAGAAAAAGTCCGGGTGCAGGTCGCAGGCGTAAGCATCGGGCGCTTCATCGAGAATTTTTTCGAGGTGCTCGGCCGCGAGCTCAAGTGCCTGACAGCTCGCCACATTTTCCAGGTCGCCGATGTGCTGCGTGAGGAAAAGTTCGCTGCCCCGGGTGAGTGCAGCCGCGTTCTTTAAAAAACTCCCTGCGGCCAATACGGCATGCGGCGCACGGCACCCTGGGGCGGCCGGCACCGCTTGAATCTGCACGGCTTCGGGCGTGACGCCGCGTCCGCGGCGCACCCAGAGCGGCAAATCGTTCACAAAGCGCACAACCGAATCATCGCACCGGATGAGAATCTCACGGTTATGCATGAGGAACTTGTCTGCAATCTGCCCAAGACGAAGAACGGCTTCGTCGTTGTCAATCACAAGGGGCTCTCCGCCGGGATTGGCGCTCGTCATGACGAGGAGTGATGGGCAGAGGCGCTCTTCAAACCAATCCTTCTCGGCGGGTTCACCCTCAAGCGCATGGAAAAGAAGCGCATGGAGCGGCGTATAAGGCAACATGACGCCAAGTTCGCTTACCCCGTCGGCGATGCCCGGCAGTTCAAGGCGCGGCTTTGTCGGGTCTTCCTCGGATTCGATGCGTTCGAGGAGAACGATGGGGTGGGCGGGAGAAAGAAGCATCTTTTCTTCCGCTGCCGAGACATGCACAAACTCGCGAATGGACTGAGTGTTTGCGGCCATCACTGCCAGCGGCTTCTCGCCGCGGCCCTTACGGGTGCGCAGCCGTTCAACCGCCAGAGGGTTCCGTGCGTCGCAGACGAGGTGAAAGCCTCCGATCCCCTTAACCGCAACAATTTCGCCGCGGGCAATCGCTGCGGCGGCAGCACGAATAGGGTCACCGGCATTAGGAATCGAGCGGCCTCCGGCATCCGTCCACGACAACTCTGGTCCGCACACCGGGCAGGCATTAGGCTGAGCATGAAAGCGCCGGTCAGCAGGGTTTTCATATTCCTTCAGACAGGCCGGACACATCGGAAACACCGCCATGGACGTCTGCGGACGATCGTAGGGAAGGGCGCGTGTAATCGTAAAGCGCGGACCGCAGTGCGTGCAGTTGGTGAAGGCGTAGCGAGAGCGGCGATTGGCCGGCGTAAAGACCTCTGTGAGGCATGCCCGGCACACGGATGCATCCGGAGTGATCATCGTTGAGACTTCACCCGCGGTTTCGCTTTTAACGATTCGGAAATCCGTAAAACCGACCGTCTCCGCCGGAAAAATTTCAAGCGTATCGATGCGGGCCAAGGGCGGGCATTCGCGGCGCAGCGCAGCCGGAAAAGCATCCAAAGCCTGCGGATCCCCCTCCAGACGGACGCCCACCCCCTGCGGGTCATTGAAGACTTCGCCGCGAAGGTTAAGTGCCGCGGCAATGCGCCAGACCGTCGGGCGAAAGCCTACGCCTTGAACGAGGCCGTTCACGCGTACGAGTCGGGCTTCAATGTCTTTAGCATTGACGTTGGTCGGGGTCACGATGTTCTCTTTATGGACTGAATGCTCTTGAAGAAGCTCGGAAGGCTGCTTCACGAGCAGCGGCTCCAAGCTCTTTCATCAGGAAGGCCGTCAGAGGCTTGCGAGCACGAGCTGAGCCTTTACCCAAGCAAGCCACTTTTCCAATCCCTCGCCTGTGGTGGCTGAGAGCTGGAGCACCTTGGCTCGGGGATTGACGCGCAGCACATTGGCTGCGGCGCGTTCAGCGTCAAAGCGAACATAGGGCAAAAGATCAATCTTATTGATGATCACCAGGTCGCTCGCGCGGAACATGTCGGGGTATTTGAGCGGCTTGTCGTCGCCTTCGGTGACAGAGAGCACTGCCACTTTATGCGCTTCGCCGAGATCAAATTCGGCCGGGCAGACGAGGTTGCCGACGTTTTCGATAAAGACTATCGAGTGTTCTGCGGGCGGGAGCGCGTCAAGCGCACGTTCGATCATGGCTGCATCGAGATGGCAGCCTTTGCCGGTATTGATCTGCAGCGCACGGGTGCCGGTCGCACGAATGCGGTCCGCATCGTTGTCGGTTTCCTGGTCGCCTTCAATCACCATGGTGGGCACATCGGAGAGCGCCTTGAGCGTTGTGCAGAGGAGTTCGGTCTTTCCCGATCCCGGGCTCGAGACGAGGTTGAGCGCGAGCGCACCGAGTTTGGCGAAGAGCGCGCGGTTCTTGGCGGCTACGGCATCGTTGCGCGCCAGAATGTCCTCTTCAATCGAAATGGCGCGGCCGGCGGACATATCCGCATCGTGCGAATGCGCCGGATGGTCATGCCCGTGACTGTGGTCATGCGGATGGGCATGAGCATGTTCATGATCGTGGGTATGCCCGTGATCATGATCGTGGTCATGATCATGAACCGTGAGCGTCACGTTGCCGTCGGCGTCAACATGTTCATGCATATGTGGGCCGGAATGGCCGCAGCCGCAAGTGGTGCACATGGATTTTCTTCCTATTCATCTGAAGTCTGCAGAGTGCTCATTTACCGCGAAGGCAGCATGGCGATTCTCTGCAGTTCTTTTTGTTCGTATGGCAAAAAGAGGACTTAAAAAAAGGGTTAGGGGCGTGTGCCGGCGTTCTGGACTTCAGCCGTGACTGTCCGCAGGGTCGTCAGCAGCTTCAAGAATGTCGATCACGCGCATTTCCGTTCCTCCCGTCGCGGCAAGCTGATAGCCGCCGCAGTCGGGGCAGGGATCGCCGTAGCGGTGAAGCGGAATGTTTTTTTGGCATTGAAGGCACCAAGCTTCGCCCCTCGGCCGTTCAATTTCAAGTTCGGCGTTTTGAGCGACGCCGCCCTTACGCACTGACTGCCAGGCAAATTCGAGACTGGGAATGTCAACGCCGGCGAGTTCGCCGATGGAGACACGCACGGTCTTCACGTGCCGGACATGGTTGGCATTGGCCGTGCGTTCAACAATTTCGATGATGCCTTCGGCTATGGAAAGTTCATGCATTGCTCGGCACTCCAATCAGTTCATAGGCGGCATCACTATAAGCCGCGGCAGTCTGCGGCGCACGAACACCGTTGTCCGTGCGCTCCGTGCGGGGAGCTGCCGGCCGGCGCATCGCTTCGACAGCGGCATCCTGAGCCTGTGTTCCCACCGCGGGCGTATAGGCAAATGTGATCGGCACGCAGGCATCGAGCGCAAAGAGCGCACGGCGCACTCGGACCTCAAGCTTGCGGCGTTCAAGATCGTTCTGCGGAAAACGGAGTTCCTTTACCACCGGCCGGGCAATGCGCTGACCTGGACCATTGGGGGAGAATTGCCACTCCGTGGGAGAGGTGATGCGCAGAGCAGTGAGCTCGCCCTGCGCAGAGACGGCCGCCGCATGGGCGAGGAGTCCCCGAGCGGTCTCAACGAGACAGATGCCCGTGCCGTCGGCGGGCGACGAGGCCGAAAGGATATGTGTAAAGGCGTCGCCCGCTTCGAGCGCTTCATCTCGGGCTTCCCGGCACATCGTGCAGGCCCGGTAGGCGCGAAGCACTTCAGCAGTTTCGACGATGCGCGCAGCCATCAGTACTGCGGGCTTGCAGCCGAAGCGGCTGAGGAGCCCCTCCACCACAGGGTGGTTCCGAAGCCGTGCTGCGGAACCCGTGAGCCGCGGCGTGCCCTGCCAGAAAGGCGCAAGGTCAAAACCCGGATCATGGAGCATGCGGTAGCAGAGCTCTTCGCTGAAGGCCTGCCTTTCGAGCGCGGCGTGATGCGGCAGCGGCGGAATTTCGGATTCCGGGAAGGCCCGCGGGTCAAGCGTTTCAGCGCAGGCGAGCATGGAGGCAAGCAAGTGGGCAGCGGGCAGTTTCGCCGCGTAAGTCTTCGCCCACTGCATTATCGCGGCTGCCGCTTCTTCATCGGGTTTTTCGACCAAGCCGCAGAAATCCTCCGGCGGCATTCCCCAAAGGCTCGTTTGAGCGATGGCGGCAGCGGCATTCATGGAGGCCGAGAGCTCTGCCCGCGTGCGCTGAGCCAAATTGTGTTCCGTTTCCGACCACGAGCTGCTCATCGGGAGCTTAAGCAAAGCGCTGGCTGCCTGAGAAAGGACGGCGCGCAGACGCCCGACAGCACGAGCGTCAACGGGCTCAAGAGCGGGGGCCGGAGGCATATCTCCCGGCATAACATTGAGCGCTTCGCTTTCAAGCTCCAGGCGAGAAGCTTCCAAAAGCAGAACGCGGAGGTTTTCCGTCAGCCCCTCAAGCCGCACGGCATCCGCCAAGAGACGCTGACGTTCGAGCTTAGAGCCGTCAAGTTTTTCATCTTCACCGCGGGCTGCCGACAAAGCGCCCTCAAACGCGGCCAGATGAGCGAGCGGACATAGGCCATAAAGGAGCGTCAGCATCCGGCGAACTTTTCCGCGGTTTTCCGGCAGCGATGCCGCGCGCGCAACAGCATTGGTGCGCGTTGAGGAAACGACTGCCGTCGCTCGGCTGCAGGGCTTTGACTTGATATGAACGCGGATGGAGGCATCATCAATGATCATGGCTTGATGCCCTCCGAGTGAGACGTTGGGCGAAGCGGATCGCCTGCGCCGTTGCCGGCATGCGTCGTATCTCTGCTGATGAGGGGCGCTTCAGGAGCGCCGGGCGCATCATCCGAGGGCTCCGCCTTTTTGCGGCGGCCGAAGAGTTCGCGGCGCGATACGGGCTCTTCGAGCTTATCGAAGAAGGATTCGCGTTCAGCGGGCTGAGGTTCCGGCTTGGGCGGCGTTAGGGGCGGCGTTGCTTCAATGTTCTTGGGCGGGGTCATTCGGATCGGAATGACGCGCCGAAGCTGGCCGTCCGCGGTCGGCGGCACCCAGGCGGCTGCGTCTTCATCGTCCTCCGGAATGGACTGCGCCTTAAAGAGCGTGTCTAAAGTGATTTTGCCGATGAGGTCAGCGGTTTCCTGATCGCCCACATCAAGGAGCGGGCTCTTGAGCGACAAAAAGAGGCACCGCCCCAAAATCGGATCTTCAACGGCCCGAAATGGAAAGTCGCCCGCCGGCAGTTCAATGATTCGGGTGCGGTCGGCAGGAACGTCTACCCATCCTTCTCTTGACCCGCAGGCATAAATGCCAAGCACTGCCCAGGGCGTCGTCACTACGCCGATCCAGTCGTTGCCCCAGCGCCGCCAGCCGGCAGAGCGCACAACGAGCTTGGGGTTGAGGATCGGGAGACCCGCCATGCGCGTTTTTTCAATCTGCCGGAGACCTTCGTCGAAAAACTCCGCCGGCGACTGCGTAAAAACGCGCAGGCGTCTGCTCGGATTCTCGCGTTGCGCTTCGGTCATGGATCTTTCTCCTCACTTCTCCATATTGCCGGAAGGTCATCAAAACTCGATCGGCTCCGGCATGGAAGACGTTTTGCGTCTGCTGACGGCATGCGACGCGTCCATGGTGCCGAAGCGGCGGGATGACCGGCCGGCAGCTGCGGCCTCTTTTGCCGTCCTTAACGGACGCTCCTGATTCAGGCAAAAGGCGCAGTCTGTTTTTTGCTCCCCGAGTATAGAAGGCCGCCGGTCGAGCGCCAATCCGTCGAAGGAATACGCTTTCCTAATCTTTAAGCAGTAGAAGCGCAAAACGTCCGTCCTCTTTGGGAGAGCCATTTTGCTGAAAACGAAACGGCCGCCAAAACGATATTTGAAAACGGAATGTCGTACCTTGAAGAGTTAATAGTGTTTTCCAATGACATTGATTATTCAGAAAATGCTTGGCTCTACACCTTGCTAGTACTTTTGGCCTATGCGAAGCGAGCATTAGGGGGGATGCGCAGAACAATTTTGGGTTTTAATCTTCTCACCAGCTGCAGCGACAAGTGTTTTCAGAACCTTTTCGCTATTTCTCGATATCGCGGGAAAAAGATTTTGGCAAAAGCAGTCTTAAATCCTTAATCGCGGCAGAATGAAAAGAAGCTTGCCTCCGGCGCACCCTCCAGCCGGTTTCCAAGCTCGACCCGCTTTTCTCTAACGAGGGGAGACCAACATGTTTGAAACGCAATACGAGGCGCTGCGCCGCCGCGGCATCAGCCGCCGCAGCTTCCTGCAGTTCTGCTCGCTCACTGCGGCGAGCCTCGGACTCGGGAGCGCCGGTGCGCAGGAAATCGCCCATGCGATGGAAACCAAACCGCGCACGCCCGTTATCTGGCTCCACGGCCTGGAATGCACCTGCTGCTCTGAAGCCTTCATCCGATCCTATACGCCGATCGTCGCCGATGTGGTGACGAACATGGTGTCGCTCGACTACGACGACACGATTATGGCTGCTGCCGGCGAACAGGCAGAAGAGTCGCTGCACGAGACGATCGAAAAGTACAAGGGCAACTACATTCTGGCTGTCGAAGGCAACATTCCGCTTCATCAGGGCGGCATCAACTGTGTGCCTAACGGCGAAATCTTCCTCAATAAGATCAAGCACGTCGCCGAAGGCGCCAAGGCTGTGATCGGCTGGGGTTCCTGCGCCGCCTGGGGCTGCGTGCAGGCTGCTAAGCCCAATCCTACGGAATGCGTGCCGATCACGGAAGTGATTACCGACAAGCCCATCGTCCTGGTGCCGGGCTGCCCGCCGATTCCGGAAGTGATGACCTCGGTCATTACCTACATCCTTACCTACGATCGTCTCCCGCCGCTCGACCGTCTCGGCCGTCCGAAGATGTTCTACGGCCAGCGCATTCACGACAAGTGCTATCGTCGCGGTCACTTCGACGCCGGTCAGTTCGCCGAGAAGTTTGATGATCAGGGCGCCAAGCTCGGCTACTGCCTCTATAAGGTCGGCTGCAAGGGGCCGACGACCTATGCGCCTTGCTCCACGATTCAGTGGAACGAAGGGCTGTCCTGGCCTGTTAAGTCCGGCCACGGCTGCATTGGCTGCGCTGAACCCAACTTCTTTGACAAGGGCAGCTTCTACGAACACGAAACGACCGTTCTGCCCCCGATCTTTGCGGGCGTTGAAGGCACGGTCGATAAGGTCGGCCTCGCCACTGTTGCAGTGGTGGGCGCTGCAGCTGCAGCGCATGCTGCGCTCTCGGCGGTTGCTCAGGCGCGCGCCAAGACCAATAAGGAAATCGGAGGTAAGGAATAATGAGCGAACGCAGAATCGTAGTCGACCCGGTCACCCGTATTGAAGGTCACCTGCGCGTGCAGGCAGTGCTGGGCGATGACGGCAAGATTGTCGACTCCATGAGCACCGGCACGATGTGGCGCGGCCTCGAAGTCATTTTGAAGGGCCGCGATCCCCGCGACGCCTGGGCGTTCGTTGAACGCATCTGCGGCGTCTGTACGGGTATTCACGCGCTTTCCGCCGTCCGTGCCGTTGAGGATGCAATCGGCATCAAGATCCCGAAGAACGCCAATCTGATCCGCAACATCCTGAATGCCACGCTCTACATTCATGACCATATCGTTCACTTCTATCAGCTTTCAGCGCTCGACTGGGTGGACGTTGTCAGCGCGCTCGATGCTGATCCGCGCGAAACGGCTGCTATCCAGCAAAAGATTTCGCCGCGCCATCCGCTCGCAGCTGTCGGTTACTTCCGCGATGTGCAGAACCGCGTGAAGAAGCTCGTTGAATCGGGACAGCTCTCGATTTTCAATAAGGGCTATTGGGGCCATCCCGCCATGAAGCTTCCGCCGGCCGTGAATCTGCTTGCGGTCGCTCATTACCTTGAAGTGCTCGACTTCCAGCGTGAAGTTGTGCGCATTCATACGATTCTGGGCGGCAAGAACCCGCATCCGAACTATCTTGTGGGCGGCGTCGCCTGCCCGATCAACGTCCACGATACGGGCGCCCAGGGCACAATGGTAAACGAAGTGACGCTTAACTATATGCGTCAAGTCGCCCAGCATGCCATCGATGTCGTCGCGAACGTCTATATCCCGGACATTAAGGCTATTGCATCCTTCTATCCGGATTGGTTCAAGTACGGCAAGGGGCTCGCCGGCATCAACATGTTGTCTTACGGTGACTTCCCCGAAATCGCTAACGACTATTCTGACAAGTCGATTCAGATTCCCCGCGGCGCCATTCTCAACGGCAACCTCAACGAAGTCTTTGATGTTGACACGCGCGATCCCGAGCAGGTTCAGGAATTTGTTGACCACTCCTGGTACAAGTATCCGGAAGCCGACAAAGGTCTGCATCCGTGGGACGGCATTACTGACCAGCACTACGAACTCCCGCCGGGAAGCGACGGTACGGAAACGAAGTTCAACTGGCTCGCTCCGGACGGCAAGTATTCCTGGATCAAGAGCCCGCGCTGGCGAGGTCACATGATGGAAGTGGGCCCGCTTGCCCGTATGGTGATCGGCATCGCTAAGAACGTTCCGCACTTTAAGGAACCGGCTCTCGAACTTCTCAAGGAATTGAATCTCCCGCTCGAAGCGGCCTTCTCCACACTCGGCCGTCATGCTGCCCGTGCGCTTGAGTGCCAGTGGATGACGCACAAGCTCGCACAGTACATTGATGACCTGACGGCCAACATCAAGGCCGGCGACGAAACTGCGGCCAATATGGAGTTCTGGGAACCCAAGACTTGGCCGAAGGAATGCCGCGGCGTGGGTCCGTGCGAAGCTCCGCGCGGCGCACTCGCGCACTACTGCGTCATCAAGAACGGCCGCCTCGAAAACTGGCAGGCGGTGGTGCCCACGACCTGGAATGCTTCGCCGCGCTCCAGTGAAGGGCAGAAGGGTACCTATGAGCTTTCGCTTATTGGTACGCCGCTCGCTGATCCGAAGCGTCCGCTGGAGATCATCCGTACGATCCACAGCTTCGACCCGTGCCTTGCCTGCGCTACGCATCTCTACTCGCCCGAAGGCGAAGAGCTTACGTCCGTGCAGGTGTGCTGAGGTCAAGGAGGACCTATGAAAATCGATCCAGTCACCTACGAAGTAGACATGAGTGCGGGTACGCACCCGCTTTATGTCTGGGAGGCGCCGGTTCGAGTGTGGCACTGGGCCATGATGGTCTGCATGTTCGTGATGATTGTGACCGGGTTCCTCATTGGGGCGCCTTTGGTTTCCAATCTCGGCGATACATGGGCTACCTATGACTTCGCCTACATCCGCTTTGCGCACTTTGCGGCCGGCATTATCTACACGGTGCTTTTCATCTACCGTCTCTACTGGGCGGTCGTCGGGAACAAGTACTCGCGTCAGATCTTCATTCCGCCGCTTTGGTCGTGGAAGTGGTGGAAGGGGGTTTTCGGTCAGGTTGCCTATTACCTCTTCATGAAGAAGACGAGCGCAGAGTACGCGGGTCACAATCCGCTCGCGCAGCTCGCCATGTTCGGCTTCTTCGTGTTGGGCAGCATCCTCCTCATCATCACGGGTCTTGCGCTTTATGCTCAGGCCTGGGGTGCCGACACGAGCTGGATGGCCTGGTTCGGATGGGTGTTCACGCTCTTTGGCGATGCTCAGGCCGTGCGTACGGTGCACCATGCACTGATGTACGTGCTGATTATCTTCACCATCGCGCATATGTACATGTCCTTCCGTGAAGACATCATGGGCGGCTGCACCACGCTCTCGTCCATGACCACGGGTCTGCGCATGTTTAAGCACGCCGGCGGTGATGAGCATTAATTCCAAATAAAAGTCAAACCATTGAAAAACTCACCTAGAGCCAGTGCTTTAGGTGAGTTTTTTTTCAATGCGCCCGGCAGCGTACGGGTGATTGTGTCAGGACCTCCCGGAGCGAGTTTCCGGGCGCTTGGGATATAATCTCCAACATGTAAAACCATGAGAGTAGTCGCCTCATCATCCGAGGCAGCCGAAATCATGGTTTTTTTGTATCTTTGTTATAAAAATCTTTTGTGTTTTGGGGACTTCCGCGGCTGATTCGAGAGCCGCTCTGTTGCTGCTGATGGAATTTCTTTTTGATCCCACCCTGTGGGTTGGACTTTTGACGCTTGTTGTGCTCGAGCTGGTGCTCGGCATCGACAATTTGGTTTTTATTGCCATTCTGGCCAAAAAACTGCCGGCAAAGCAGCAAGATCGTGCGCTTTATACCGGTTTAGGCATGGCTATTTTCCTGCGGCTGGCTTTGCTTTCGGTGATGAGCTGGCTGGTGGGTCTGACAGCGCCGCTGTTCACGCTCTGGGGGCATTCGTTTTCCCTGCGTGACCTTATTCTTTGCGCCGGCGGGCTCTTCTTGCTTTTTAAAGCCACTTCAGAACTTCATGAACGATTGGAAGCGCGTCCGCATGAAGAAAGCGCGGCGGGTTCTGCGACAAGTTTTTGGCTGGTGATCGTCCAGATTTTGATTTTGGATGCGGTCTTCTCCTTGGATTCCATTATTACGGCCGTCGGCATGGTGGACAATCTGGGCGTGATGATGGCAGCAGTAGTAATTGCCATCGGCGTCATGATGCTCGCCAGCCGTCCGCTGACGGCCTTCGTCAACGCACATCCCACCGTGGTGGTTTTGTGCTTGTCGTTTTTGCTCATGATCGGCCTCTCACTCGTGGCTGATGGGTTCGGCTTCCATATACCGAAGGGCTATCTCTACGCCGCCATTGGCTTCTCGGTCATGATTGAGTTCTTCAACCAATTGGCTGCCCGCAACCTTCGTAAGCATACGGAGAAGCTTCCCTTTCGCGCACGCACGCTTTCGGCGATTGTGAATTTGATGGGCCGGCCTGGCGAAAAGGTTGACACGGCTGCCAAGGGCACTGCCGCAGACGGAAAGCCTGACATGTTTGCTGAGGAAGAACGGCACATGGTTGAAGGCGTGCTTTCCTTGGCGGAACGTACGGTCAAAACTATTATGACGCCGCGCTGCGATGTGGTCTGGATCGATCTAGAACATCCCGCATCGGAAATTGCCGCGCTGATCAAGCGTGAGCCGCACAGCTGCTACCCCGTCTGTGAAGGGTCGCTTGACAATGTGATCGGGATATTAAAAGCGAAGGATTTAGCCGGCGATACGCTCAATCCTGCTGCTATTGCCGACATTGCTCGGCGCCGTCGTGCATTGGTGGTGCCGGAAACGGTCAGTGTGATCGGATTGATGAGGAATTTCCAAGAGGGCAACCATCACATTATTTTGGTGGCTGACGAATTCGGCATTATCCAGGGCTTAGTGACGACGCATGATCTTTTGGAAGCGATTGCAGGTGATTTTCCGGATGAAAACGAGGGACGCTTTATCGAACCGATCGCGGGAGGCTGGTCTGCAGAAGGCGCTGCTGACCTCTTCTTGGTCGAACAGACCACACAGGTGAGCGGACTGCGTCCCGAAAATGACAGCTGCGCAACGCTCGCCGGGCTGCTCTTGGAAAAGTTCGGGCGGATTCCGACAGCCGGAGAGTCCATCACGTTCAGCGGACTGCGGTTCGATGTGGTTAAAGCAACCCGCAGCCGTATCGAACGGGTGCGGATTTCCCGGGCTGATGCGCACTGACTGTTTGTTCGCTCATAAAGTCAGGAGCCAGCAGGGGGTTGTGAAACCGCTCTCCTCGAATTTTTCGAGCAGTTCAAAGGAGAGCATCCCTACGTGCAGTGCGGTTTCGCTAGCGATATGGACTACCAGAATTGCTCTGATTTGGCTCCAAAGTGCGTTGAGTACGGACAAATTTAGGCTGAATACTGCCAAGACGTCATACATATTTACGTATTACACATCGTTGTGCGGTTATTTGCAGGTGCTGTCCGAATCGAAGAAAATCCCCAGCCTTATAATCCTTAAAATATTCGTAACGAGCTGAAGTCCTTTTGAAAAGCGACTGGCATTCAACTGTCAACAATAAGAAGAGCCAATGAAGGAAGACCGTCCCATACTTGCTTACGCAGCCCGCATGCATGAAGAGGGCCGCCGTTTCCTGCTCACTGAGATGAAAAAGGCCGGCCTTGACGAATTGACGACGAGCTGCGGAGACATCTTCCAGGTGCTCTTTCAGCAGGAAGGTTTGAGTCTCACGGCGGTTGCGCAGAAGATTCGCCGTACGAAGTCGACGACCTGCGTCATGCTCGATCGACTTGCCAAGCAAGGCTACGTCGATCGGCTCCCCAGTGAATCCGACGGCCGAGCGAGCATCATCATGCTCACGGAAAAAGGCCGTGCGCTCAAACCCATCATGGCCGATATTTCAACCCGCATGAACGAACGCATTTTGGGATCGCTCACAGAGGATGAGGCTGATCAGCTTGAAATACTGCTCGCCAAAGCTGTCCGGACTTACGGCCCGGCTGTGGATGAAACCGGACAGGAAGTCGGCGGCTGCACCTGCAGCCGAGTGCTTAAGGGCTGATTGGCTGACTGCGGCCATGGACGGCATGCTTTCGGCATGAGCACATCTGCCGGCCAAACCTACGAACAGCATCAAAAAACGGCCTCCAGCGAAGAGCCGGAGGCCGCATTCCATTCAAACGCGCGGAGCTCTGCGGTTAGTTTCCGAGCGCCAGCGTAAATGTGCCGGCCGGATCCAAATCCGGAAGATAGTGCTTATAGTCGGCGACGATGCCGGCCTCCGGATCCATGTCGGCAAAGCCTTCCGGCCAGCAGACTTTGGCGATAAAAGCGCTCATGTGCCAGTCAATGATGGAACGCAGACTCCCGTGGTCGACGGCGTAGAAGCGCCGATTTTTCACGGCCGGGAGATTTTGCCAGAGCGCCCGGTGCATAAAGGCTTCGAGACACTTTTCCGCGGTCTTGCGGTCGACCGTGAAGCCCATCTGCATCTGGTCGCTCGCGCCGCCCGACCACCTCGAGCCGCCGATGATAATGATCTCCGGGTTCTGTGAGATGACGTACTCACGCGTAGCAGCGCTGTAGGGCTCGCGGTTGTTGGCTGAGATGCTGTCGGCGCCCACGCGGGCGAGCATAGCGCCCCAAAGGATGGTGGAGTTGTAGGTGTTGCCGTAGTTGCCGACGCCTTTGCTGCCGAGTTCCATATAAACCTTGGGCGGCTTCTTGCCGGCAGAGGCTCGGGCAACGCGTGCGTCAACGTCCTTGAGGCCGTCAATGGCTTTGCGGCAGAGTTCCTCGGCGACGGTGTCCCGACCCAGCATGCGGCCGATGATGCGTGTGCTGAGCACATGGTTCTCAAGCTTCATGGCGTGGTAGTCGGTGACGATCACACGGATGCCGGCGCGCTCAAACACTTCAATACGCTGAGTGTTGGCTGCGAACTGCGTACGGTTGATGATCATCGCATCGGGTTTCAAAGCAATGATCTTTTCAGAATTGAGGATGTCGTCGTGAAATCCGCCGATGGAAGGAATGGACTTCAGTTCCGGGTAGGCTGTGGTAAAGACCTGATATTCGCCCATGCGGGTGGATTCCCAATGATCCTGCGTCATGCCGACAACGCGTTTGAGGGCGTCTCGGCCGCCTACGAGCATGAAGTTCTGAATGTAGTTGGCGACGATGATCCGCTGCGGCTCCTGAGTGAGGGTGACGGTGCGTCCCGCGAGATCCTTGAAGGTGACGGGCCAGCTGCCCGCCGGCGGCAGGGCGGCGTTGCCCAATGCCGCTTCGCCGGCGGCGGCTTCAGCGGCAAAACTGGCAAAAGGCAGCATCGCCAAGGATGCGGCAGCTGCGGAAAGAAGAAGCGTACGGCGAGTAAGCATGAGGCACTCCGAAAGCGCAAAGGTTGATGAAGATAGAGCGGCTGATGGTGTTTCAGGGCATTCAGGTCGCAGCTGTGACATTCGAGAAGGCGGCAGCCGCGGGTTTTGTCGCTGCTGCGACGAAATCGGTGACGATGCGGATGCTTTTCCCCGACAGAGGATCCGAGACTTCAGCGAGGCTCGGTTCGATCACCTGTGTTTCGGTGAATCCCAGATCGATGAGCGCATGCAAATCCCATTGCGGACGAAGTTCCTGTGTAAGCGGCAGCGTCTGGGCAATGGCGTCAATCGCCGAAGTATCCACGTTGAGCATGTACTGCGGCTGGTGACCGAAGGGCGCAGGCATGTTGTCGTGATGACGTTTAAAGAGCGGATCCACAAGATGGCGGTAATGATTGCCGTCCTCATAAAGGAGACGGCCGCCGGGTTTAAGTACGCGCATCCATTCCTTGAGCGCCCTTTCCGGATGAGGCAGATTCCACAGCACATTGCGGGAGATGACGGCGTCGAAGGTTTCGTCGGCAAAAGGGAGCGCTGCGGCGTCGCATTGACAAAACGTCACATCAGCCCCGGCCGTCTTCGCATTCTCAAGAGCGCGCCGGAGCATTTCAGGGCTGGAGTCGCAGCCATAAGCTTTCCAGCCGCATCGGGCAGCGGTAATGGCCAGAAGCGCCGGTCCGCAGCCAACGTCGAGCACCGAACCGCCCGACGGAACGCCGCGCAGATTGCTGAGCAGCCGTTCTTGCCAATGCGCTCCGCGGGGGCCGTTGAGTTCGTCAGCGGTGCGCAGGCTGTAGCCTTCGGCACGAGTGTTCCAGTAGCCGGAAACTTTGTCGCCCAAAGAGGCTGAGGATTTAACGGAAGCGGTTTCACAGATGGGGGTGGTCGTCGTCATGGCGAATGCGGTGGTCGTGTTGATCGGAACTGCTCGAATGCGTGCAGGCAGGGTCATGCGCGTGCGGATGGGGGCCGTGGCCGTGTGTGCCGTCGTCAACATCAAGCGGCGTCATGGGGATCACGGTGAGAAGCCCCTCTTGAGAGCGTTCAACCGCGGCTTCCACGCGATAAACGACCGCCAGCTCTTCGGGCGTGAGTACCTCAGCCGGAGCGGCAAATCGGCGAATGGTGCCGTCGCCCAGCATGAGGAGCTTGTCGGAGAATCGAGCCGCGAGCATCAAGTCGTGAACAATGGCAAGGACGGCTGCGCCGGTTGTTTTGGCATAGCTGCGGGCGGCCTGCATGACGATCAGCTGATGTCTCAGGTCGAGCGCAGAAGTAGGTTCATCGAGCAGCAGCACGCGGGGACGGGAAACAAAGGCCTGCGCCATGAAAACGAGCTGCTTTTGGCCGCCCGAAAGCGAGGCAACAGGACGGTCGGCAAGGTGACTGATCTGCATGGCGTGAAGCGTCTGATCGACCCGCTCGAAAATGTCGGGCGTCACTCGCCAGGAAAGCCGGCGGCCGAGGCCGAGCATGACCATTTCGAAGACTGTCAGGCGGCTCTGTACCTGAGTGGGCTGCGGCAGGTAAGCAATAGCGGACCGGGGGAGTGCTTTCCCGTTTTCGCAGAGCGTTACGCGTCCGGAAGAAGCAATGAGGTTTGAGACGGCTTTGAAGAGCGTGGTTTTTCCGGCGGCATTTTGCCCGAGCAGACAAATGAATTCACCCGAATGAACGGTGAAGCTGATGTCGCGGAGCACTGTGCGGCGGCCGAAGCCGACATTGAGGTTTTCTACGCGAAGTTCAAGGCCGGTCATCAGTAGTCCCTCCGATTCTTAAGGAGCAGAACGAAGAGGAAAGGCACGCCGACAATCGACGTGATGATGCCTACTGGAAGCATGGCACCTGTTGAGATGAATTTGGATAGCAGCGAAGAAAGCAGAAGAATCGCTCCGCCGAAAAGCATGCTCGCGGGCATGAGGAAGCGCTGATCATCCCCTAAAAGCAGTTTGGCGCAGTGGGGCGCGACGAGCCCCACAAAGGCAATCGTGCCGATGAAACTCACCGACGCAGCGATCAGCACGGATGCCGTTGAAAAAACGAGAAGCCGCAGACGGCTGACTTGAATGCCGAGGCTTTTGGCACGTTCTTCGCCGATAGAAAGCGTGGTGAGCGCCCAGACTTTCGGCGCGAGAAGGAGGGTGCCGAAAAGAACTGCGCCCAAGGCGCAGGCCGCCGAAAGCCAGCCAGCACGCTCAAGATTGCCGAAGGTCCACCCGGAAATCAGCTGCGCCACTTCGGGACTTGCGACATAGACGAGAAATTGGTGCAGGGCCATGAAGAAAAAATTCATCACAATGCCTGCGAGAATGAGCGTTGTGGGCGTCATGCCGCGCAGCCGTCCCAGTGCAAGAATCAGCGCGCAGATTAAGAGCGACGCCAGAAAGGAGGCGGTCATGGTGCCAAGCCACAGTTCTCCCCCTACCGTAAAGCCTGCGGTGATCGCGAGCGCTGCGCCAAAGCTCGCTCCCGAGGTGATGCCGAGGGTGGAGGGGCTCGCAAGTGCATTGGCCGTGATTGTTTGAATCTGCAGTCCGGCCAGCGCGAGCGCAGCGCCGACGAAGAGCGCCGTCAGGGTCATCGGCAGGCGAAGCGACCACAAAATGAGCGCTTCCGGGGACTGACCCGACGGACCGGCCCAAAGTGCATTGAGCACTGCGCTCAGAGGCATGCCCGAAGAACCGGCCGTCAGATCAGCGGCAAAGAGCAGCGCCGTCAATGCGGTGAGCCCAAAGATAAGCGCCAGTCGGTGCTTTATCGCTTGTCGGTAATGGACGTGGCAGCTCATGGAGAGTCGTACGGAATCGGTTTAAAAGGGCGGTGCTGCGCCTTGCGGAGCACACCTGTTATGACAAAACAAAAAAGCATCATACTCTTTGCGGCTGTAAATGCATTAACCTTTTAGACCTAGTTAGAGAGGCTGGGCCGGCCATTGGGCTGCGTGAGCAAAGTCCGAGCTTATCGCTCGATATGTTTGCAGAGGGTGGCAAACGCTGCCATTCAGTTTGTTGCGTAAAACTGCCCGATAGTGCGCCAATGTGCGCTCGAGCAGACGGTCTGAGCCGGACAGAATGTTTTTCGGCTGAAACGAGACGATGAATTTCACTCAACTGGCATTGGTTTTTCTGGGCGGCGGCATCGGCGCATCCATGCGGTGGCTGCTCTCTGCATCTGCTGTGCGGTTCCTCGGCACAGCCTTTCCGGCCGGCACTTTCGCCGTCAACCTCATCGGCTGCTTTCTAATGGGTTTGGTGGTCGAGTATTGGAGCTGCCGACTGGGAGTATCGGCAAACCTGCGGCTCTTTCTCACTACAGGACTGCTCGGCGGCTTCACGACGTTTTCGTCTTTTGCGCTTGAAGCGGTGCTTCTCGGTGAGTGCGGCGCCTTGGCGCTTTCCGTGTTTTATGCGCTGGGCTCCTTGGTCTTGGGGCTTGGCGCCGTCGTGGGCGGCATTGCATTAGCCCGTGCTATTGCGGGCTGAATCGGTTCTCTGAACTCTAAAAAAACGCGTGCAGGCATCTGATGAAAATGCCCGCACGCAGTTTTTCTCAATAGCGGATGCCTGCGAAGAGCAGCGCTCTTCGCAAGCAAAGGCCGGCTGATTTATTTCAGTTCGGCTTGGTAGAAGTTGTACCCGCCGTCAGGCTGAATGTAGAAACCCGTCAGGTTCTTCGCACTGGCGGCAATGTTCTTTTCCGTCACCAGCGGGATCCACGGCATGTCGGCCCAGAGCTGCTCCTGCATTTCTTTATAGATCGCAGCCTTCTTGGTGCGGTCCGTGGTTGCCAGGCCTTCCTGAATCAGACGGTCGACCTTTTCGCTCTTGTAGTAGGCTTCATTGGAGCCCACCGGCGGCATATTTTCGGAGGCGAGGAGCGGACGAATGGCGTAGTCGAGTTCACCCGTGGAGCTCGACCAGCCGATGTAGTAAAGGTCGTGCTGGCTCTTATCGGGCGTCGGCACAGATTCTACGAGCGCGGTGCGCTGACCGGCCTCAAGTGCGCGGATGTTGGACTTGACGCCGACCTGAGCGAGCTGCTGCTGCAGGAACTGAATAACCTTCTGGGCGGTCGTGTGGTTGTAGCCCGACCAGAGATTGATCGTGAGGCCGCTGCCGTAGCCGGCTTCCTTCAGGAGTTCGCGGGCCTTCTTCGGATCATAGGGCCAGGGACCGAGTTTCTCGGCGAAATCAATGGCGGCCGGAGCGTAGCCCGTGGCCGGATCAGCGTAGCCCGCAAAAGCGACTTTGCAGAGCGCTTCCTTATTGATGGCATAATTGAAGGCTTCGCGGACGCGCTTGTCCTGGAAGGGCTTCTTCGACATGTTCATTTCAACATAGCGAAGAATGATGGAGGGGGTAATGTCGAGGCGAACCTGATCCTTCCCCTGAACCTGCTTGACTTGTTCGGCGGGCAGCGGGAAAGCAAACTGTGCTTCGCCCGTGAGAAGCATCGCAACGCGGGTGCTGTTCTCAACGACCGGCTTCCAGTTAATGGCATCGAGTTTCGGGAACCCTGCCTGCCAGTAGTTTGGGTTCTTCACGACGCGCATACCTTCGCTCGGATTGTATTTGTCGAGCGTGTAGGGACCGGTGCCGCAGGGTTCGAAAGCGATCTGCTTATTGGTCTTATTAGCGAGCGTTGACGGGCAGATCATGACGCCGGCCGGGTGCGCGAGCTGATTGATGAAGCTCGAGAAGGGCTTCTTGAGCGTGAAGCGCACCGTGTAGGGATCGACCACTTCAGTCTTTTCGATGTTTTGGTAAAGCATGTAGCGCTTCAGACCGTTGGCCTTGTTGGTCACGCGGTCAAAGTTGGCTTTCACGGCGTCAGCCTTGAATTCCGAACCGTCATGGAACTTCACGCCCTTGCGCAGCGTCACCGTATAGACGAGGCCGTCGTCGCTCACTTTGTAGTCCGTGGCGAGTGCATCGATCACCTTCATGTCTTTGTCGAACGTGAAGAGACCTTCATAGAAGGATTTCGAAGCGGTCTGCGACAGCGTATCCGAAGCGTCGTACGGATCAAGCGTCGTGAACGTGCTGGCAATGGCCACCGTAATTTCTTTCGGCGCGGCCTGCGCGGCGCCGGCGGCGACAAGGCTTGTGAGCGCGAGCGCGGCGGCTGCATGCTTCAAATTCATTTTGTTCCTCCAAAACAGGTGAGGCGCGGGCTGCCCTAATAATCGACCCGCAAAAGCGTTTCTAGACTAACCCGCTCAAACGATTCGGCATCACGGAATCTCAGTCGCAGACTGCAGAATTTCAGCCGATTTGACTTTTACGCAGTCGATGTAGGTAAATGTGCGCAGTTGGGGCTAGCCTGGTGCGGCTGCTTCATGGATGGTGTACTTAGGAAAACCGTATCAATGAGAGAGCGTATCGACGAGTTGTATGCTGAATTTGCAGATACAAGGAGGGAATAGTCAGACGAAAGGCCTGCCGGATTTGAGAAATAGCCGTCTTTTGGGAGGCAGTTATAACTCGGACCAAAACGCTGTTCGCCAATTTGCGATATACAAATCAAACGTTCAATAAGTGCAAGGTGCTCGCCAAGCGAGCGATAAAGCCCGCGCAGCTATTTGATTGGGACAACGTACCTCGTGGAGGGACCTTTCCCTTCGACAATGACTCTTCCGTTGGCCCTGAGCTCTTTCAAAAGCTTCAGGACGGTCGGCCGGCTTTGATTGATGTACGCCTCAATTTCGGAACGAGTTCTGCCGCTTGGGCTTTGTTTGATGAAAAGGATCACATCCGTTTCTCTGCTGGACTGCTCTTCGTTGATACGCGGCAGCTCAATTTGGAACGAACGAGCAATATGTTGAAGCTTTGGCTTTTGAGGATACTGTGCATAGGCACGGAAAATATCGCCGAAGCCCGTCCCCGCTTTTTCCATCCAATGCAGCCGCATGAAAATTTCAGCCAATTTGTCATTACGGCAGAAGCTCGCACCTTCTTTCATCGCTTCTTCAAGCGTCAGCTCTGGAGGGATGCCGCCAGGGGTGAAGAATGTGATAAGGTCCGGATGAATGTTGACTGAAACCTGCAGCGGCGAAGAATAATCGCGATGCGCCAGAGTGTTGGTAAGTGCCTCCCGCAATGCCAATGGCGGCCAAGGATAGACTTCTTTTCTTGAAAAATCTTTCGATTCCTTGTCGATGATGGGTGTATTCACTTCTGAAAAGCGTTCCCGCACTTTATTCCATTGCCATAAGACGGAACCGTTAACTCTTTGGGAACTTTCAACCTTTCCAGAAATATCAAAGGTGTTGACAACGACTCGATAGGGGTTCTGGTCCGAGAGGAGAAGAGCGAGATTGGTTAATTCATGCTCTCGGTTGAGAAGACCATAACCAAGCCAAGTGCTTTCTCCGAAAGAAATCTGCTTCTCATTGAAAACTAGGACCGCTTGTTCGAAAGTCAAGTCCAGTTCGTTGCATGGACGACTCTCCCAAGTTCGCGGATCACCGCGCTGAATAAGTTGAATGACTTCCTCAAGCGTCGCGGGCACGGTTTGGCCGCCCAAGCGAATGAATACGCCGCCCTGCGTCAGAACTTTGCCGCGCAGTGCATAGGGACGGCGTATTCCTGGTCTGACGAGAACACTCGCGAAGACCTTGCCGTCGAGAATTTGTTTTCGAATGTCAACTAAGTTGTGTATTGACGGCTCAGCACCGTCGCGGGCAAAACGCTGAACTGCACGTTCTACCTGGTCAAAGTCGCACCCGACGATTTCACCGTCATCTGCAACACCGATCTGCAAAACGCCGCCAAGACCATTGGCGAAGGCAATAAGCGTTTTTCTAGCGGTATCGCACCATTCTTGCTTGTACTCAAGCGTCTGGCCTTCGGGTTCTTGTAGTTTCATAACGAGAAAATCGGTCAATCGATTAAATTATGTTTTATCGATAGTAGCAGATAATATAATAAATTTTATCGATTTAGATCAGCTGGCACATTTATGTCAAGCCGGATAGCTTTCGTCATTTTCTCGAATGTCTCGGCCTTTAATATCCACATTCGTCTAGGAGGGCGGTGTGGACATCAACTGCCCCCTCCCCAACGGGCCTCCGGATGACGCAAAGCGCAATCATTTTGGTCAGCAATCCCTGAAGAAGCAACAAAAGCTACCTAAAACAGAGCTGAACGCCAAACAACACCGCAAAGTTTTTTCATGGCTCATGTTTGTGACTGCTCCCCGCTCAATCCCAAACGGGATTGACGAGGCTTCTCGCTTCATTGGCCGCAGTCTTGGTTTTCCGAGGTCTTATGTCGTCTCGACGAGCAGAAGGGCATTCTCCTCACGCCTTCACGTCTCAGTCGTGTTCCGCGCCGTTATGCAGGCACGTCCTCCGGAATCAACGGGTGGCACAGTCTTTAAAGACTCGGCCGCCATGCCCCCGAGCCCTTGCAGGCGAGGGTTTCTGGCGGCCGCTGCTGAAATGGGATGGACTTTTTATACGCATACAGAGTCAATCCCATGTACATGGTGCCGGATAGTTTTTCCTAAACGTTAAAAGTTAATGTGGATGCCCGCCATTGCCTGGCCGGAGAGCGGATCGTCCACGGGTGCATTGCTGGTGCGCGCGTCGATGAAGTCCTTATAAACGCCCACTGCAGCATAAGCTGTTGTGCTCTTGGAAAGCGGATATTCATAGGCAATCGTCGCGCCGAGGCGTTTGAGGCTGCTGCCGACATTGTCTTCGTCGGCAGCAGCAACGTCATCGTGAACTTTGGCGTCAAGCCAGGAAAGCGCCAGATCCGTAAAACCATGGCCGGTGGGGATCTTCGCTGAAACCGCTGCGGCGAAGCCCCGCATGTCGTCCAGACCTGTGAAGAGCGGATAGTCGCCGATGTTCGAGAGCGCCATGATGTGGTTTGCGCCGCGGAAGTACTGCGCCCAGCCGAAAAGCTCGAAAGCGGTAAAGTCGTAGCTGCCGCCGACTGTCACAGCGATTTCATCGTCGCGGCTTCCTTTCGAGGAGTTTTCATTCATGTATTCCAGAACGGTGACGAGACGAAGGGGACCGCGGTCATAAGTGAGCGCAGCGGCGCTGTATCGGTCCGTATTGGCCTTATTCTCGTCGCCGCCGTCTGTGCCGCCGAAACTGGTTTCAATGTCGAGCTGCAGTCCGTTGATGACGGGTGATTTGTAGAGCAATGCATTGTCGACCGAGAAGCCGATGAAGGGCATGGCGTACAAAGCCCCTGCGCCGTAACCGTCCCAGCCGGAGCCGAACGGGCTGGTGCGCTGACCGAGGATCTGGAAGCCCGCGGGTGTGGCGCCCGAACGCATCGTGCCGAGGCGTCCCATCCAAAGCTCGCCGTACTGCTTGTGCGAAAGATAAAAGAGCGAGCCGAGGTTAAAGAAGATGTCCTGTTCCTGAAGCTGACCCGAATCGGCTCTAAAACCGGATTCTGCAATGAAACCCACGGAAAGCTGATCGCTGATGTCCTCGTGAGCACGGATGGCGAAGCGGCTGGAGTCCAGCATGCTTGATTCCATGCCTAAAGCCGTCTCCGTGCCGTGGATGCCGTCGTTCACGAACGTATATTTAAGACCGGTGTCGTACATGCCGCCGATGGATACGCTGGCAGCACAGACTGCCGACGATGCAGCTGCCGCAAGAAGCGCAGCGCAGGCCGCGCAGCGGGAGAGAGGGAATAATTTTGGATTGAACGTCATCATTTGGCGCTCTCTGGTGTGGTTTGATTGGCGAAAGGCAGGTTTAGTCAGACGATGCGCTTTCAGGAATGTCGGCGTGCTGTGACGCCCGAAACTTCGGAACCAAGGATTGAAGAAGACTTCTGATGTGTGTGAGCTTTGGGATGAGAGAGGTTCCGCAGTGAAGCTGAGATGTTGCTTTGGAGTGTTTGTCCTCGAAGAAGGGTGAAAGGCTGCCTTCTGATGCGGTGCAGCTGAACGGTCTCCCGACTCTGAAAAAGGAGAAAAAACAAAGTCGGGAGACCGAGACGCGGAGCGTTACTTAGCGGTCTTCACGTACTCAGCGGCTTCCTTGCCGGCGATGCGGCCGGAATTCCATGCAAAGCCCAGGGCGAGACCCTGATACGGCGGGTAGGATGGAGCGGAGTAGAAGCCGTTGGCGTTGTTGCCGACGGCGTAAAGGCCATGGATGGGCTTCAACTCAGAATTGAGGGCCTCAAAGCGGTCGTTGACGCGCACGCCGCCCAGCGTCGAAAGGCTCACAACCTTTGCGCGCGCAGCGTAGAACGGGCCCTTTTCAACCTTGAACTTGAGGAATTCAGCCGGCTTGCCGAAGGGGTCCTTGCCGCTCGATACGGCCTGATTGTAGGCCTTCACGTCGGAAAGGAATCCTTTGGTTTCAAAACCCGCCTTCTGAGCAAGCTCTTCGAGCGTATCGGCCTTGAAGGCCACGCCCTGGCGTACAGCTTCTTCCATCAGCGCGCGGAAATCGCCCTTGCCCGTCGGATTGGCGGGACCGGCGCCGGAGACTTCAAACGGGAGCTTGTCGGCTGTGTAGGCGTCAAGCGTCTTGCCGTCAACGACGACAAAGTACTTGCCGCCCACGGAGTAGCCCGCGTTGGCCCAGTAGACGGTGTCGTAGATGAGTTCTTCATTGGCAAAGCGCCGGCCGGCCGGATCCACCCAGAGGAGCGGCGTCTTCAGAACGCGCACCAAGAGGTTCGAGTCGACCATGCCGTGGCTGCCCGCGGAAGAGGTCGAAAGACCGTCGAATTCAGCGGCGTGAATGAGCGCGCTGTGTTCACCCGACTTCTGGGCGCCGGCCTTCCAGGCCATATTGAGACCTTCGCCGTTGTTCGACCAGGCGATGCGGTTCGTCAGCTGGCTGCTTTCCATTTCCTTGGCGAGGCGATTGGCATCGCCGCCGTAGCCGCCGGAGGCGAGAATGACAGCCGAGGTCTTAATGGTGAGTTTGCCCCCGTCGGCCTTCTCGGCGATGACGGCCGTTACGTTGCCGTCCTTATCCTGAGTAAGGTCATAGGCGCGGGTCTGAAGCAGAAGTTTGCCGCCGAGCTTGCCGAATGCGTCATACATATTCTTGAATGCACCGGCATTGTCGACATAGCGATGGTAAATGCGCCAGCGGATCGGATAGGGGTTCTGGCCCTGCTGCGGATTCCAGTCGATAAGTTCAAGCTTGGCGCCGTGCTTATTCATCCAGTCGACGGTCGAAGAGGATTCATCGATGACGCGGCGGGTGATCGAGGCCGAGCTCAGGTAGTGGTTGTAATCCATGAGCTGCTTGTAGAGCTGGTCCTTCGTGAGCTGAGAAAGCAGTTCCGGATTGTTCTTGTACTTGGCTTTCTGCATGGAGGATTCAACGGCAAAGAGCCCGGAGGCGAGCTTGCCGGCACCGCCCACTGCAGGTCCCTTTTCAAGCACGATGACCTTGGCGCCTGCTTCAGCGGCGGTGACGGCGGCGGCAGTGCCCGAAGCGCCCGCGCCGACCACCACGATGTCGGCCGTCAGGGTCTCATCGGCGCCGACGGTCTTAGCAACCTTCACGTCGTACTTTTTCGGATCAGCGCCGGCCTTCTCGATCGCCGCAGCCACCGCCTTGCGGATGGCTTCGCTCGACACCGTAGCGCCGCTCATGCCGTCGACAGCCGTGGACTGATGCTCAACAATGGCAGGCGCCATTTTCTTGGCAGCAGCGCCGCCGAGTTCAGGGGTTTCGCCGGAAACGTCAAGCTTAACGTCGGTGATGCGGCCGTCCTGATTGAGCGTGACGGCAGCCTTGACGGTTGAAAGCTTGCCCTGAGCGGCACCCTCATAGGTGCCGGCAGTAACAGCAGCGACGGCCATGGCCGAAACACCGCACAAGAGCGCGGCAACGGCGGTCATGCGGAAGGACTTGGTGATCATGAACGGTTCTCCAGATAGAAAAGTGAGGCTTCGTATATGGTTGGCGGCTGCCCGAGGCTGTGAGGCGCTCGAACGGCACTCTTCAATAGGTCGGTAGCCTAAAGTTCAGTCGTTTTTTGAACAATCTCGGCGGAGCTACCGCATCATTGGGAAAGCTAATCGTGGCTGTGTTATTTTTTTCCGATTGAGTCCGGCAGCAGCATTTTGTTCAGCTCTTCATTCCATTCGTGCGCTCGTAAAGGAGACGTCATGTTTGAACCTCGTCATCTCAAAGCGTATTTGGCGCTCGTTAAATGCATGCACTTTGGCCGCGCAGCGGAAATGCTCGGTATTTCGCAGCCGACCTTGAGCCAGCAGATTCGGATGCTTGAGGAAGCGGTTGGTGCGCCGCTTATCAACCGCAGCAACCGCACCATGGAACTCACGCCGGTAGGCCGCGTTTTTGCTGAAGATGCGCAGCAAATTCTCACGCTCATGGAGCGAGCCAAACGCAATGCTGAGGACATTCTTTCCGGGGAAGAGGCCGAAGTGAAGCTTGGCGTCTGCCCCGGCACCATCAGCTCCGGATTCCTTATTAACCTTCTTGCAGAGTCACGACGCAGATGGCCGCGCATCAAAGTGCTCACGGAGGTATCTCCGCCCACGAATTTGGCTGCCCGGCTCTCCAAAGGACAGATTGATATTTATGCCGGATTAACGACTGGCGTTGATTTCCCGCAGACTGTAACCAGTCAGGTCATCGCAGAGTGGGATGCCGTACTGGCAGTTCCTCGGAGCCGACTGGCACTCGAGGAAACAACGTCTCCGGAATTTCTTAAGGATGAAACATTTATCTATCTGGAGGGCGGTGAAGCGGGCTATCCGCACGTAGTGGAAAGCATTTTGGGTTTTACGCCCAAATCGACTTTGAGCACGCCCTCGAGCCGACTGATGATGGCTTACGTGGATGCCGGCTACGGCGTCGCGCTTATTCCTGCGCCTGATGCAACGATACGCGGAACCAATACGCTCATTCGAGCCGTGGCCGGCGGCCGCGGCGTGATGAAAGCCCGTGCCGCTCGGCTCGCGGTCAACAATGCGCCGGCCGTGCGGCGTGTCTATGACGTCATCCTTGCGCTCTCGCGCAACGGCAGCGAATAACAAAACGACGCGTGACTGATCGGCTCACGCGATTTAACACATACTTCATCAGAAGATTGTGAAGGAAACTTGATTTGCCGCTTATTTCGGCGTTCTCATGCCGAGAGCTCGGTTAAAACGTCTGCACAGGCTTTTTTTGGTGTCTCGGGCAGATAAGATCAGCCTATGATCTTGTTTTACTGTACGATCTTGATGTATGTTTGTAGTATCATTGGAGCGTATGTTTGGGAGGATAATTATGGAATTTCAAGTAACTAGCCGCGAGTTTAATCGTAACTCTGCAAAGATTCGTGAGGAATCTCTTCATAAACCGGTGATCATCACTGTGCGAGGCGAGCCGACCAATGTGCTCCTTTCTTATAAGGAGTATGTTCGTGTTTTCAAATCTTCAGATAACCGCAAGACTGCAACTGAGCTTTTTGCTCACAAAAAAGCCGCTTATTGCGATCTCGAGTCCGAACTGGTGCGTAATAAGGAATTGGTCAAAGCACCGGAGTTTGACTAATGTTCCTTCTCGATACGAACGCTGTCTCAGAAAGCAGAAAGCTTGCAACCAGCAATGTTGATCCTGTCTTTAAGAACTGGATTGACGAAATTGATCCAAATCTGCTTTATGTATCGGTCATCAGTTTGATGGAACTTGAAGAGGGTATTCTCCGCATCTCCCGCAGAGATACTCGGCAGGGTATCGTGCTCCGAGAATGGTTTGATATGGAAATCAAACCGAATTACGAGGGGAGAGTGCTCGATATCACTCCTGATATTGCCTATACCTGCGCGCGTTTAAATGTACCGGACCCGCGGCCTTATCAAGATGCTTGGATTGCTGCGACAGCATTAGTACATGGCATGACTGTGGTGACGCGAAATGTTCGTGACTTTGTGCCGATGAATGTATCTTTGCTTTGTCCATTTACTCAGCCGCATTAATTTCGCTTGGGCTTCATTGGATGGAAAAGAATTAGTTCATGTGAAGTGAAATCTCATGTTTAAGGTTGGTCGAAATGCATTCGGGCATTTCGACCAACCTAATTATTTCTGAGTTGCCGCAGCAATCTTCAGAAAATTCTCGAGCTGATCGAGCCCCCGCTCGGTCAGCATGGATTCAGGGTGGTACTGAATGCCTTCAACCGGGAGCGTGCGATGGCGCAGCCCCATGATTTCACCGTCGTCCGTTTCTGCTGTCACCATCAAGTCTGCGGGGAGCGTGGTGCGGTCCACGGCGAGCGAGTGGTAGCGCACCACAGACAAGTCTTCGGGCAGTCCGGCAAAGAGTCCCTGACCGTCATGACGGATGTGCGACGTTTTTCCGTGCATCACTTTTTGAGCGTGAATAACGTCTCCACCCAGCGCTTCGCCGATGGCCTGATGTCCGAGGCAGACGCCGAGCATCGGCATTTGGCGTGCGAGTCCCTCGCGGATGAGCTCGAGCAGAATTCCCGCGCTTTCTGGACGGCCCGGACCGGGAGAGAGAACAATCGCGTCGGGGCGAAGGGCGAAGACGGCATCGACCGTTGTGCAGTCGCAGCGTCGAGCCGTCACGTCGCAGCCGAGGATCTGAAAGTACTGCACGAGGTTGTAGGTGAACGAGTCGTAGTTGTCGAGCATGAAAATCTTCATGGCAATCCTTCCTTTTGAAGCGTATTTCGGGCTCATTCAGTCGGCGAGTCCGCGGGCAGCGAGTTCAACAGCCTTCATCATGGCTGCGGCTTTATTTTTCGTTTCCTTATATTCGAGCGCTGGAACGGAGTCGTAGACGATGCCCGCGCCCGCCTGAATGGAAAAGTTCCGCCGCTTGGCGCCGCCCGGCGCTTTGGGATCATCAAGGTCCTCAAAGATCAGCGTGCGGATCGTGATGGCAAGATCCATCGCGCCGTCGTAGCCGAAGTAACCCGCTGCACCGCCGTAAAAGCCGCGCGGTTCAGGTTCAAGTTCGCGAATGATCTGCATGGCACGCACCTTCGGCGCGCCCGAGAGCGTTCCGGCAGGGAAGGCCGAACGAACAAGATCGTAGGCGTCGAGTCCGGGGGCGAGCTGGCCTGTGACGGTGGAAACAATGTGCATGACGTGCGAAAAGTATTCGACGGTCATAAAGTAGGGCGTTTTGACGCTGCCCGGGGCGGCTACGCGCCCTAAGTCGTTGCGTGCAAGGTCAACGAGCATCAGGTGTTCGGCGCGCTCCTTCGGGTCGGCGAGGAGCTCTTCGGAAAGACGTTCATCGTCAGCGGCAGAGGCGCCGCGTTTCCTCGTGCCGGCAATCGGCCGGAGCAGCGCACTGCCGTCGGCTTCGGTGCGGCACAGTGTTTCGGGAGAAGAACTCACGAAAGTGAGGCCGCCCATCTTCATAAAGAAGGTGTAGGGCGAGGGATTAATGCGGCGAAGCGCCCGGTAGAAAGTAAAGGGTTCAATCGTCGTTTCACCGGAAAATTTCTGGGAAAGAACGACCTGAATGAGTTCGCCGTCAAGGATCAAGCCTTTGGCTTTTTCTACCATAGCGCAGAAATCGTGTTCGGTCGTATTGGCCTTGAGAACGGGTACTGCAGCCGGATGCTGATCCGGGAGCTTTGAAAGATCGAGCGGCCTGCGGATTCTCGCCCGCACTGCTTCCACGCGGGCCGCGCCCGCGGCGAAAGCCGAACCGAGATCGGGGAATTCGTCGATGCGCACACCCGCAGAAATCGTCATGGTATGGCGGAAGTTGTCAAAAATGATCATATCTTCGGCCACCATGAAGGCTGCCGTAAGCCCATGAGGCTTGTAGCCGGTTTTGGGTTCGAAATCACCGCACATCTCCCAGCCGAGCGCACCGACAGCACCGCCCGTAAAGGAGGGCAGATCTGCAGGAGCCGCGGGACGAAGGCCTTCAGTAAGCGACCTCAGGGCCATGAAGGCGCCCTCTTTTGTTGCGGCTTCGGGAAGCTCTCGGCGTCCGTCGGCGTCCTCCATAAATGCTCGGCCGTCTTCGACCGAGAACCGCGCTCTGGGATTGAGGCCAATGAAGGAATTTCGGCCGAAGCGCTCGCCGGCTTCGACGGATTCAAGGAGAAACACATCCTCGTCATCCTTGAGCCGGGAAAGAATGGAGACGGGGGTTTCCAGATCGGCAGTAAGCGTGAGCGTTACGGGAACGTAATTGCCCTGCTGGGCGAGTCGGGCAAATTCGCTGAAGGCGAGCATGGCGGCATCCTAAAAGAGAATCATGAAATCGGAAGACGAAAAAAAACGGACCGGAATCACTGAACAAGGATTCGGTCCGTTCTTTTGGAGATCTGCGGCAGGCGCTCTGCAGCAGAGGTCTCGCGGCGGCTGAGGAAGCTCGAATGCATCAAGGCGCTGGGCGCTTTTCGTTCTTTTGCTCCTCCCGGCTGCAGACGCAGACGGGCGCCGACGGATCGAATCCGGGACGCCACCGCCAGCTGCGGGAGAGAAGAAGCAAGAACATGAAGGTTCCTCAATGGGGCATAAAGTACAGAATCACTATCGCATGATGCGGGGCAGTTCGGCGGGAGCGCCTCTCGGCGCTCCGCCTCGGTCGATTTGATCCGCATCAGAATCCGGTGCGGATAGCGGTCGGTTGCCTTGTCAATGTCATCCAATCGGCCAGCCGAGCGCTTCGAGCACATTGCGCGCCGCGGCTTCGGGTTCAACATTGTCGACCGAACAGTCCGCGGTGCCTTCATACGTAGCTCGTCTTTCCGCCCAAATGACGGAGAGCGGCCGCGACTGCGAGACGGGGCGCCCCATGGTCGGCAGTTCTTCGATGGGGCGCTTCAAAAGCGCTACGCGGCCGTTCTGCTTTAAGGCTGAGACATTTTTCACGCGCATCATAGTGCCGCCGCCCGTGGCAATCACCACGCCGCGCCGTGCTCCGGCAATGGCGGCAATGCGCGATTCCAGATCGCGGAAAGCGGGTTCGCCGTGACGGCGGAATATTTCGGGGATGGGGAGTTCCGCAGCAGCCTCGATTTCTTCATCGAGATCGATGAAGGGGCGTCCAAGCCGTGCTGCAAGAATGCGGCCGACGGTGGATTTGCCGCTCCCCGGCATGCCTGAAAGCACGATGTTTTCGAACTGACGCTTGAGGTCCGCGTGAATTTCTTCAGCGCTCGCTGCCGGTTGGGCCGGCGCGCCGTCGACGGGGGAGGCGATCGAGAGAAAATCGCGCGCGGCTGCTTCGGCCTGCACGACAAGCATGCGCAGGCCGTTGACTGCGGGGATGCCGCGCGCTCTCGCACGAAGCATGAGTTCGGTGACGGCAGGGTTATAAATGAGGTCGAAAACGAAGGAGAGCTTAGGGAGGAGGCCCAGGTCGCCGATGGGCGACACGCCGCAGACCGGGAACATGCCTACGGGCGTGGCGTTGACAAGAATCTCTGCATCGGCATGGCGGTTAAGCGCTTCGCGGCCTTTGGCTCCGCGAATGTTCACCATGACGGCAAAGGCGCCGAGATCCTTTAGGACCGCCTGCACGCATTTAGCCGCGCCGCCCGTGCCGAGGATCAGGGCTTTCCTGCCCTTCACTTTGATGCCGCTCGCACGGACAGTGTCGAGGAATCCGGCATAGTCGGTATTGTCGCCCACGAGTTTTCCGTCAGGACGGTGCACGAGGGTATTGACCGCGCCGACATGCTGCGCGGCGGGCGTCAATTCGTCGCAGTAGGGCAACACCGCTTCCTTATAAGGAATGGTGACGTTGAGGCCGTCAAACGGCGTTGTTCGCAGGAATTCGTCCAAACGCTCGGGCTCGCACTCAAAACGCTTATAGGCGTAGGCGCCCAGACGCGCGTGAATTTCCGGCGAAAGCGTGTGTCCGAGGCGGCGGCCAAGCAGTCCGCAGAGCAGTCCGGCGCCCGCTTTGGGCGGAATCGGTTCAGCATTGCGGTCGATGGTGACTTCCACCTTTGCACCGAGCCCCTTGAGGTCGGCCGCCAGAACGCGGTTCATGCCGGCCCCTTCAAGGGTGAGGCCGACGCCTTCGCGAGTCGCCTCGAGCAGAGCGGGCGCAGCCCCCGCAGCCGTGCAGGCGCAAATAAGCCGTTTGGCGGCATACTGCGGCGTTTCGCCTTCGCCGAGCGTTTTGAAAACAGAGAGCCGCCCGGGCTGATGCCCTTCAGTGCCGAGAGCGCCTTCATCGCAGAGCTGAGCGGCGAGCTGCCGCTGGCGGGAGCCCGCGATCAAAAGTTCGTAGACCGCTGCGACAATCGGCCGCTCGTTGGGCGGCACGCGTTCAACGAGCTTTTCCAGCAGTGCTTCTTCGCGCTTGGGCGCATGAATCGGCAGGTTCCGGCCGCGCTTACGCTCGCCGATTTCGTCGGCGATGGCCAGGCGCTCGACAATGAGTGCCGAGAGCTTGGCGTCAATGACGTCGATCTTTGCCCGCAGGTCAGCCAAGAGGTCGCTCGGCGCTTCGCGCAGCTGCGCGGGATGAGGGTGAGGTTCTGCCGTCTGCTGGTCGGTCATGATGAATTCAAACGTATCTTTTTGAAGGGTGGTATGGGGCGTTTCAGCGCGGTGCGCTTTCATTGGGCAGTGTTCTCGGCTCGTGCCTTTAAAGCTTCAGAAGCCCAGCACTCGGCATTGGGGAGGTCCTTTGAGAGCACTGCCGGCGGCGCGAGGAGGAGGTCCAGGGCAGCGAGCGCCGCAACGGCCTCTACGACCGGCACCGCGCGGATGCCAATGCAGGGATCGTGCCGGCCGGTGACAATCAGCTCGGCGGCTGTCCCCGCTTCGAGCGAGACCGTCTGCTGGCGGAGCGCAATGGAGGGCGTGGGTTTCATGGCTGCACGAAAGAGGATCGGTGCAGAGGTGGTCATCCCGCCCGCAATGCCGCCCGCGTGATTGGCCGCTGGTGCTGCGCCGGGAGCAGAGAGCTGAGGCTCCCAGGGGTCGTTCTCAGCCGAGCCCGAACGGCGTGCGGCCGCAAAGCCGTCACCAAACTCCACACCTTTGACCCCTGGAATGCCAAAAAGTCCGAAGGCGAGCGCACCGTCAAAACCCTCAAAGAGGGGGCCGCCCAAGCCCATGGGCAGTCCCGTGATCATGCCTTCGATCACCGCGCCGATGCTGTCGCCCGACTTTCGGGCGGCAGCGACGGCGGCGGCCATGGCTTCGTCGGCTTCATCGCTGAGCACTGGGAGTTCGCGCTCCAGCCGCGCCTGCAGCACCGCATCGGTTTCGCCCATGGGGCTGAAAGGCCGGTCTTCAACGGTGCCGACTGCGGCCAAGTGAGCCGCAACCCGAATGCCGCGGCGGGCAAGAATCTGCAGGGCAATGCCGCCCGCGCAGCAGATGGGAGCCGTGAGGCGTCCGGAGAAGGCGCCGCCGCCGCGAACATCCTGAAAGCCCTGATAACGCACCTGCGCGGGCAGATCCGCGTGCGACGGACGAGGGCGGTCAGCAATGGCCTTGTAGTCTTTCGAGCGCTGATCGGTATTGCGGATAAGGGCAGTGAGCGGCGCGCCGCAGGTGATGCCGTTCATGAGACCGCAGAGAATTTCAGGCTGATCCGTTTCGCGGCGCTGCGTCGAAAGCCGGCCGCCCGGCGCCCGGCGTCCCATAAAGGCGCAAAGCGCCTCTTCGTCAACGGCTTCGCCCGCAGGGAGCCCTTCAACGGTGCAGCCAATGGCCGCCGCATGGCTTTGTCCCCAGACGGTGGTGCGCAGATAAGTGCCGAAAGTGGTGTTCATGATGGAGTCAATCGTTTTGAATTCAGTTGCGGGTCTTGAGGTCGGCAGGGGCCGCGGAGCCCTTCATCCGCTCCAAATCCTCGAAAAAGTAGGGATAGGACTTGGCCGCATCCTCTGCGCCGTCAATAACTATGGGGGCGCCGCCGGAGGCGCCGGCCACGGCGGCAGCCATGACGATGCGGTGATCTTTGAAGCTTGAAATGCGCCCGCCCGAAAATTTTCGTGCGCTGCCGATGCCGTGCACCACCAGTTCGTCGGGGAGCTCTTCATGCGGGACGCCGAGCAGACGAAGGAGCTGAGCCGTGCTCTGCAGACGATCGCTTTCTTTAATGCGGAGCCGTTCGGCATGGGTGAACCGAGTTTCGCCCTCGGCGGCGCCGGCCGCCACGGCGAGAATCGGCACCAGGTCCGGAATCTGCCGGGCATCAATCGTCTGCCCGCGAAGCGCGGCGCCGTTTTTGGGAGGTTTGACCCGCACGGTTCCGACAGGGCCCTCGGAGGACGATTCAACCTGCGCACCGAAGCGCGACAAAATGTCGACGACGGCACGGTCGCCTTGGAGCGACGTGAGGCTGAGTCCCTCCACGGCGATGCCCTCGGGATTTTGCGTGAGCGCCCCGGCACAGAGCCAGAAGGCGGCATTGGACCAGTCGCCTTCGACCTGAACATCTTCGGGCGGCGTGAGGGCACCTCGGCCGGCAATGGTCCAGAGCGGCAGTCCTTGGTCGGTGCGTGATTCGGCAATTTCAACGCCGCTTTGCTGAAGCGCGGAGAGCGTCATGCGCACATAGGGTTCGCTCTCGAGCCGATCCTTGACGGCGAGTGTGCTTGGCCCGTCAAGAACGGAGAGCGCATAGAGGAGTCCGCCGAGAAACTGCGACGATACGGCGCCCGAAAGCGCATAAGCGCCGGGGAGAAGTCTGCCGGTGAGCCGCACGGGAAGTAGCGCCCCAGGAGAAGCCTCGGCATAGTCGAGCGTAATGCCGTGGCGCTCTAGTTCGCCGGCGAGCGGCTCCTGCGGTCTGGCGGGAAGCCGCCCGGATCCCGTAAAGATGACGCCGGCCGGTCCGCTGAGGGCAGCTGCGACAGGCAGAAGGTAGCGCAGCGTGGTGCCCGATTCGCCGCAGTCGAGCACCGGCGTTTCCGTGCGGGTGTTTAGTTCTGCGCGGCTGATGCCCTCTACCCGCGCGCCCGTCCCGGGGAGCCGTTCAATTTTGGCGCCGAGCCCCCGCAGGGCGCGGCATGTGGCTTCAATGTCGTTGGAGCCGCCCCGAAAGCGCACCAGCACGGCATGATTGGGCGCGCCCAGCGCGGCGGCAATCAGTTCGCGGTGAGCCCAGGACTTTGAAGGAATGGCGGCAATCGTGCCGGAAAGCTGTTGCGGGGAAACGGTCTGCTGCATGAGGAGTGGCTTCAAGTTGGCGCGGCGCTCCGGCCGCCCGTATTTTTCTTCAGAGTCCTGCGCGGATCCTCTCGAGGAGTTTCGCCCAGGACGTGCGCTCGATTCGGGCGCAGCCGGGTGAAACAGGCAATACCAGCGCGACATCGACGGCCCCGGCCTTTTTATCGTGCTGGCAGAGCTTAAGGAGCGATTCGGGCGAAAAATCGAGGTCGCTTCGGGCTTTTAAAGCCGCAGGAACGGCCGATGGGAGCCCCGTTTTGGCGAGAAGCGTCTCGAGATCAACGCGCATTTCGTTGGGAAGACGTCCTTCGCGAACCAAAGCCCGCGTGAGAATTGCCATGCCGATGGCGACAGAGGCGCCGTGAGAAAGCTCCCAGTGCGCTGCCGCTTCGACGGCATGCCCGACGGTGTGGCCGAGGTTTAAGAGTCTTCTTTCACCTGCTTCGCGTTCGTCGGCTTCGACGATGCGGCGCTTGACGTCAATGGCGGCCAGTATGAGGTCAACCGTCGGAAGGGGCGCGGGCGACCCGGGTTCAATGCCGGCAAGAGCCTCATGGACGAGCTGGTTCATGCGGGCGTCTATGCCCGCATATTTGATCATCTCTCCCCAGCCGCAGGCGCGTTCCCGCTCGGGCAGCGTGTCAAGCGCCTGCGGATCGATCAGCACGGCCTTGGGCTGCGAGAAGACGCCCATCAGGTTTTTGCCGGCAGGAAGATCCACGGCGGTTTTGCCGCCTACGCTCGAATCGACCATTGCGAGGAGTGAAGTCGGGATCTGCACGCAGTCGATGCCGCGCATCCAAAGCGCGGCAGCCAGACCGGCGAGGTCGCCGATCACGCCGCCCCCGAGCGCAATCACCGCAGAGCTTCGCGTGAGCCCGATCGCAGCAAAGGCTTCAAGCGCGCGGACGAGTTCAGCGGGCGTTTTGAACGCTTCGCCGGCAGGAATCACGTGAATGCCGGCACATTTGGTGCCGAGTGCATCTGCCGCCGCGCGGGCATAAAGCGGCGCAACGTTGGTGTCTGAGACGATGACTGCTCGTTCGGGAACGAGTGCCTGAAGGCGCGCCTTCAGCGCGTCATGACCGCTGGCATGGAGCAGGCCCGGGAGCGCCTCTACATCGTAGGTGCGTCCCGTTGAGACATGCAGAATGCGGGAGCGTTCGCAGCAGCTCATGACGCGCACACGCGGATCACATCTTCAGCCGTACGGACGGCGGAAGGGGCGGCCGTGTTGTGAAGATTCACGGCGGCGCGCACGGCGTTCACAGTCTTCACGACGCGCTCGAATTCTTCGGGCGTGATCGACTGCGGACCGTCGCAGAGCGCGGCGGCAGGGTTGTTGTGCACTTCGATCATCAGACCGTCGGCGCCGCAGGCCGCTGCTGCGGCAGCCATGGACGGAACATAGCGGGCGACGCCTGTGGCGTGCGAGGGATCGATCACCACCGGGAGGTGCGTTTTTTCGTGAAGCACCGGCACGGCAGAGAGGTCAAGCGTATTGCGGGTGGCGGTTTCGTAGGTGCGGATGCCGCGTTCGCAAAGGATGATCTGATCGTTGCCGCTTGCCATGATGTATTCGGCGGCCATCAGGAGTTCTTTGATGGTGTTGGCCAGACCGCGCTTGAGCAGAATGGGCTTATTGGTGCGGCCGAGTTCCTTGAGCATTTCGAAATTCTGCATGCTGCGGGCACCGACCTGAATGACGTCGACGTCTTCGAAGAGCGGCAGATGCGTGATGCTCATGATTTCAGTGACGATCGGCAGACCTGTGGCTTTGCGGGCCTTGAGGAGCAGGTCAAGCCCTTCGCTTCTGAGCCCCTGGAAGTCGTAGGGCGACGTACGCGGTTTGAAGGCGCCGCCGCGGAGCATCGTGGCGCCAGCGGCTTTCACGGCTTTGGCGATGCCGACGATCTGCTCTTCGGATTCAATCGAGCAGGGACCGGCAATCATGGCGAAGTGGCCGCCGCCCACCTTGGCGCTGCCCGCTTTGACGATCGTGTCCTCCGGATGGAAGAGGCGGTTGGCGAGTTTGCAGGGGTCACTTACGCGGCGAATGGATTCAACCGACGGAAGCGCCAGAATTTGGTCGGCGGGCAGATGCAGGCGGGTTTCGCCGATGACGCCGACGGCTGTTTTTTCCTGCCCCTGCATGACGACAGCACGAAGCCCTCGGGATTCAAGACGGTCCTTAAGATCGGTGATGTCGGTCGTTGTGGCGGTGGCCTTCATGATGATGATCATGGTTTCTCTCCGGAAGAATAAATTCGGGTATTGGGGTGGATTCGAGTGTCTGGGCTCGATCTCTTTGCCGCCGGAGAGTGCTGCTTGGCCTTGCTTGGATCCCGTCGTATCTTTGGTGCGGTGCGGGAGAGGAAGGAGCAACAAAAAACCTGCGGCGTTTGAGACCGCAGGTTTTGTGTTTTCGCTTGCCGAAACCTTTTATGCAGTCAAACGCGTCTTGTGCGTAAATCGCCAAAACGCGTAATAAAAGGACGATGCATGAAGGACGGTGTTCATTTCGAAATCGGTGTAAAGGAGAAATGAAAGCGAAGTGGTTGAGAATCAATTTACTCGCTCAGCCAAACTTTGCAAGGTTTTTTGAGAGCCGCTGAGAGAAATAATGACGCCGATTCGGGTTGCCTACAACTTCTTGCCTATAGCCCTGGGAAGTCATCGTAGGTGTTAACGACGGGAGACACTGAAGACTTGAGCCGAACTCAGCGCGGCTCGCCGGCAAGGGGCGAAAGTTCCTCAAGGTCATAGGGCGTCGTTTGATAGACGTAGTAGTTGAGCCAGTTGTGGTAGAGGAGGTGCGCGTGAGAGCGCCAGCGGTTAATCGGACGCTGCGCCGGATCGTCGGACGGGTAATAGTTTTCAGGAACAGAAATCTCGAGTCCTTTTTCAAGGTCCCGGCGATACTCCGCGTCGAGCGTGAAGAGGTCGTATTCGGGATGTCCGGTCACAAAAATTTGCCGCCCGTTTTCCGTGGAGAGCAGAAATGGACCGGTGCGGCGGCCCGAGGCAAGCACTCTCAGAGCGGGAACTGCGGCAAGATCCTTTAGATTGAGGCCCGTATGGCGGGAGTGCGGGACGAAAAAGCGGTCATCGAAGCCGCGCACGAGCGGGTTGGAAGGGCGAAGCACTTCATGCTCAAAGATGCCGAAAAGCTTTTCGGCCAGCGGGTGCTTGCGGATGCCGTAGTGATGCCAGAGCGCGGCAAATGCGCCCCAGCACACATGAAGCGTGGAATAGACATGTGTGAGACTCCAGTCGAAGATGCCTTTGAGCTCTTCCCAATAATTCACTTCGTGAAAATCGAGCTGTTCCACGGGCGCGCCGGTAATGATCATGCCGTCAAAACGTTCGTCTTCGACGTCCTCGAAGGTCTTATAGAAAGCATCGAGATGGTCGCCCGAGACGTGCCTGCCGCGGTGAGAGGCGGTCTGAAGCAGCGTGAGCTCTACCTGCAGCGGCGAATTAGCAAGGAGCCTCGCAATCTGCGTTTCCGTTGTGATTTTGGTCGGCATCAAGTTGAGCGCCAGAATTCGAAGCGGTCTGATGTCCTGTGTGCGCGCTCGGCCGGGCGACATGACGAAGATGTTTTCGTCAAGGAGGCGATCATTGGCAGGAAGCCCGTTGGGCAGAATGACTGGCATCGCGGAAGTGCTCCGTATGGGAAATCGAGAAGTCTCAAAGAGACGGCGGGCTGATCGAGCGCACTGAGAGGCTCGCTCACGGGGCGCTTCACATCCCCGCAATGAGTCTAAGGAGGGCGATGGCCGAAGCGGCCTGCGGTATTACGACCTGGACCATAAAACCTGCAGATTGCGCAGGATGGGTACGCATATCGAAAGCAGTTTGCGATGTCGGCAGTCTGAAAAGAAAACGTCGGTTTATGTCCCGTATGCCGACTCAGACGGTTTTAGGTAATAGGTAATACCGCTAATGGAGTATGACATTTTGCTTTCTAAAATACGCCAATTCGCCTAGAGGCGAAAAGTATAAAAAAACCATGAATACCATCCAAGGAAGCGAAAGTCATGACTTTTGAAATATGGGCAGCATTGGCTGTCGTCTGCATCACGGTATACGGACTGCTCAAACGCTGGGAGAAACGTTTGGTGCTCCTCACTTCCGGTTTCGCAATGTGTCTGCTCGCACTCGATCCGATTGCCGCTTTCAAGCAGTTCGATAAGTCGATGACCAATGCCTCACTCATCGTTGTGGTCTGTTCGGCGATGGGTTTCGCCCGAGTGATGAATATCACCGGGTGCGACCTGCATCTGGTGAGGCTCCTTACGAAGCCGCTCAACCGTCTGGGCATTGCGCTCCTGCCTTGCTGCATGATTGTGACGGGCGTTGTATCCATTGCGATTTCGTCTTTGGCCGGCATGTGTGCGGCCATCGGTCCGACGATCTGCGCGCTCATGATTCGCGCGGGTTTTCGGCCGGCAATGGCTGCCTGTACGGTGATAGCTTCGACACTGCCGTCTTTTTGGTCGCCCGGGTCTTCGCACAACGGGTTCGTAGCAAAGATCGCGGACTGGCCGATCATGGACTATCTCACCTATACGGGCACGCGCACGCTGCTGATTTCAATCGTCTGCATCATCGTGATGGTTGCGGCCTGTCTGCTCTTTGGCGACTATAAGAAAGGGGGCTTCGAGAACGACGGCGTTCACGACTCGGCAAACCAAGTGGAGCTGCCCGAAAAGGCTAATCTGCTCTGGGCTTTTGCGCCGCTTCTGCCGGTCATACTGCTCTTTGTGGTGGCCATCGGGTTCCCGCAGGTGAAGGTTTCCGTGGCGACAGCTATGCTGATCGGCGTGATCTACACGATGATCGTGACGCGCGTCAGTCCGGCGGATCTGACAAAGCGGTTCTTTGACGGCATGGGGCAGGGCTACGGCAGCATTCTGGGGCTCATCATTGCCGCCGGCGTTTTCGCCGCCGGCCTGCGTTCCTGCGGCGTCATTGACGTTTTCGTCGAGGCGCTTAAAGGTTCGTCCGACCTCGCCAAACTCGGCGCGGCCGTCGGTCCCTATGTGCTCGGCGTCATGACGGGTTCGGGCGACGCGGCGGCCTTTGCCTTTAATGAAGCCGTTACGCCGCACGCCGCCTCGTTCGGCATGACGATCCCCGACCTCGGCTACCTCGCAAGCGTTGCCGCTACGTTCGGCCGCGTCTCTTCGCCCCTGGCTGCCGGTGTAATCGTGATTTCGGGCATTGCAGGCGTGAGTCCGATGGAGGTGATTAAGCGTTCCGCACCGGTGCAGATCTGTACGCTTGCATTCCTCTTCTTTATCAGCTGATGCCTGCGGTCTGCTCCATCACTCTGAGCTATGACGGCCGGCGGATTTCCTTTTGAACGGGCGGCCCTTTCTTGAAGCGAATCAAGGATGGTTTTCCATAGCGGAACATTTCTTTCGGAAGGCGGCAGTTCCCATTTTGAAATCTTCGGGCGCAACGCTGCAGACGAGTGAGTCCATGGCGCGAGGATTGTTCGGATCGGTTCGCCAGGTGAGGTTCAGGGACGGATTGCCGCTTGAGGGGAGGCTCACGGCAATGGCTACCAGCGTCTGAACGCCGTCGGGCTTGGTGCCGGTGCGCCAAATGCTGCGGACGGGACCGTCATGCCGATCGCGGGTCATGGCCGCCATGTCCGTGATCTTAAGGGGTTTATCCGCAGCGGCGAGAAGCTCCCGAATGCGCTCGAGCCGGCGTGCGCTGCTCGAGCCGATTTTTTGGTTGAGTGCTTCGGATTCCGGTTCGATGAAGTGGTTGGTGTGGGCGGCCGTTCCGTGTTCCGTGATGCGGACAGTGGTTTGACCGCCCGGCATCACCTCAACGACGGCGATTTTGGTGCGGTCTGCCAGAAGGTAGTTCACCGGCTCGACAAAAACCTCCTTGTGTGCGAGCACTTCGTCGACTGAGGCGTAATGCTGCATGATCCAGTCGGTTGCGCTCAAGCGGTGCTTAAAAAAGCGCGGCAATGCCAGCCGCTCTTTGCGCGGAAGGCTCCCTGAAGTTGAACGGGCGAGGAAGAGCCCCTTCTCATTGAAGCCCATGTTGAAGCGGTGCTTGTCGCCCGTGAAGAGTCCCAGATAGGCATAGCCCTTTGAAGGCACTGCGATGTCAAAGCGCTGCGGCCCGGGGTGTTCGTCCCGGGTTTTAGCGGCGAGCGTTCCGCCGCCCTCGACCATGCCTTCGCCGACGGCGCCAAAGAGCGTGCAGGCAGGGGTGCCGGCTGCGGCGAAGAGGGCGCAACCAGCCCATACGAAGCGTCGAAAGGCAGGCGTGAACATCTTGGTTTTCTTTGGATGAGAGACCTAAGCGCGGCGCAAAGCTGGTTTGAGCTTTGCGCCGCTTCCTGGCCGGTCAACGGTTAATGAACGACTTTAGAACCAGGCTTTGGACTGGGCAGCCATGCGGCCGGCTTCACGCCCATTGACGAGACAGTCCATCACCGCGCACGCGCCGATGCGCACGGCGCCGTGAATGCCGCCCACGAATTCGCCCGCCGCAAAGAGGCCGGGAATCGGCTTGTCGGTCATGACGTCGAGTACCGCCGTGTCAACGGCGGTAGCCACGCCGCCCATGCAGTGGTGAACTTTGGGACTCATTTCAGAGACATAGTAGGGGCCCGAGCCGATGGGCTTGGCCGAACGATCGAACCGGCGGCCGAACTTCGGATCGCTCTGTTTGGCAAGATCATCGTTATATTGCGCAATGGTCTTTTTCAGAACTTCCGGAACCATTTTGTAGGCTTTGGCGAGCGCTTCGGCATCTTCATACTTGACGACGGTCTTCTCTGCAATCATCTGGTCGAACAGGCCCGGGCGGAGCTTTTCGAGATGTGCGACGCCGTCGCTGTCGCTCAATGCAAGCGCGTGTCCTCCTTTATTGATGACGGTGAGAATGGCATCCGTGCAGACTTTGCGGTCGCCGAATTCATTGACGAAGCGTTCTCCGGTAAGGCTCGAAAGCCAGAAGCCGAAGAGCGAGCCGGAAATAGAGGCAAAGTGCGTGGCTTTCCCCATGCCTTTTTCGAGCGGTGAGCACGACGGCAGGCACTGAATCCAATCGGCCTGAATGACGCGCGCGCCAATGCGGGAGACTTCGCGCCAGCTTTCCGACGTGGCGCCGGGCTGGTTCGTGGTGAGAAACTGTGCGCCCAGCTTGGGGTCGAGCTTCTGACGATACTTCACGTCAGCGCCGAAGCCGCCGCAGGCGAGCACTACGGCGCGCCGGGCGTCGATACGCTTCACGGTGCCCGCGGCAGGCTTTCCGAAGACATACCCTTCACGGATCTCAACGCCTTGAACGCGTCCTTCGGGGCTGCGCAGGATCTTCTCCATGAAGCAGCCCGTACGGGGCTTAACGCCGAGCGAAGCGAGCTTTTTAACGGCCGGCACAATGATGCCTTGGCCGGTGCCCTGCCGTGTGATGAGACAGCGCTCGGCGGAGTGGCCGCCCTTGCCGGTAAGCGTTGGATTCCAGTCCACACCGATATAGCTGCGTGTCCATTCAAAGGTTTCTGCGGCGTGTTCACAGACGAACCGAATATGCTGAGGATCGCCCAGACCCAGACCAATGCGCTCCATGTCGGCCATCAGTGCTTCGGGAGAGTCCTTGATGCCCTGCTCTTTCTGCACGCTCGAGCCCGGTACGGCGAACATGCCGCCCGAAAGCGAGGAGTTGCCGCCCACGAAAGCCATTTTTTCAAATACGGCAGCTGAAGCGCCCGCTTCGCGCGCAGCCAGGGCTGCAGCAAGACCGGAAAAACCGGACCCAATGATCACCACATCATAGATTTCGTCGAATTTTGGCTTTGGCGAGGACGATGCATCGGCAGTGCTGACAAGACCCAATCCGGCAGCTGGGAGCACGGCGGCGCCGCGGATAAGCGAGCGGCGTGAGAGATTATTCATGGTTTCCTCCTTTTTTGATATGAACTTGTGCCGCAGTCGTTGGCTGGCCTCCGAAGACTGCGGGCGAGCGGCCAAAGTCTAAAGCTCGAACGGGCGGTTCTCCAAGCATTGAGATGGCCGCAAAGCATTAAAACCGTAACAATCGGCGATAGAACTTTTAGCGGCGGAAAATGGGGTCTGTTAACGCGTTGCGGCGAAAGGAGTGAAAACGTATTACATGTGCATATTCCGTGTTTTTCATAAGTCCGCAGGATTTAAATGGCGCAGATAATGGAACGCAGCGGCAAGGGTCACAGGGATCCTTGTCTGAAAGTTTGGATGCGGAGAAAGATATGCGGAAGCTCTTCACAATTGGATTTCTTGCGGCTTTAGGTTTGGCCGGTTCGGTTCAGGCCGCGCTTCAGGACGGGACCTATGAGGTATCGGCAAAAGGCAATAACGGACCCGTTGTCTTCTCGGTTGAAATCCAAGGGCAGGCGATTAAATCCATCAAAGTGGTGCGCGGTGAAGAAACGCCGGGCCTGGGTGTTGAGGCCATTGCTATGATCTCTAGGGAAATTATTTCCCGGCAAACGACGGCCGTCGATGCGGTCTCGGGTGCGACGAATTCCTCGCGGGCTGTGACGGCAGCGGTCGAAGCGGCTCTCCAAAAAGCGGGCGGAACCGCTGCAGATCTGAAAAAGACGCATCAGACGGATGCTGCGCTGCCCACCAATAATTCGACGGATGTATTGGTGGTGGGCGCCGGCGGCGCCGGCATGGGGGCCGCAATTGCAGCCAAGGAAGCCGGAGCGAAGGTGCTCCTGATTGAAAAACTGCCGCTCGTGGGCGGCACAACGCTCTTGGCTTCTACAGCCTTTAATGCCGGCGGGTCCAAAGTGCAGATGAGCTCCGCCAAACCCTATACTGCCGCGGATTATTACGCCAAACTTGAAAAAGGCGCACGGGGTCAGGAACTTGCCAACGTGAAGCAGCTCGCTGATCTTTCCGGACCCACTGCGGATTGGCTAATCGGCATGGGTGCGGATCTATCCCGCGTGATCAACGGTTCCCAGCACACGCCCAAAGACGGCGGCGCGCTCGGCACGAGCCTGGTGCCCGTCATGAAGGCACGTGTGGATGCGCTCGGCATCGAAACGCGAACCGATACGAAGGCGACTGATTTGATCGTCGGTACAGACGGCCGCGTGTCCGGCGTTCGGGTGACGACGCCCAAGGGTTCTTATGAGATTCACGCAAAAGCGGTGATTTTAGCTACCGGCGGCTTTGCGTCGAACCCAGATCTCGTGAAGCGCTTCAGCCCGCAGTGGGCCGGATATCCGTCGACGGCCAGCGTCGGCGCGACGGGTGACGGCATCATCATGGCGGAAAAGGCCGGTGCAGCACTCTCGCAAATGGATCTGACCGGGCCGCAGACGGTGGCTTATGACACGGGGCACGGTGCGGTGTCGCTCACCAATGTCCGCTACAACGGCGCCATTCTCGTTAACCAAGAGGGCAAGCGCTTTGCCAATGAGCTCGGACAGACGGCCGCGCTCGCTTCGGCGATCACCAAGCAGACGGGCGGCGTTGCTTATTTGATTTTTGACCAGAAAGCTGTCGACCATGCGTCGCTGATGCAGGCCTACAAAGCGCGCGGCTACTTTGTTGAAGCGCCGAATCTGACGGATCTTGCAGCCAAACTAGGCATCAATCCGCAGGCATTGGGCGCAACCGTTACGGAGTGGCATACGGTTTATGACACCAAGAAGGATCCCGTCTTCGGGCGGAAGGATTCCATCTTCACGCGAATTGACACTGCGCCTTATTACGGACAAAAAATATCGCCCGCCTCGCAGACGACCTATGGCGGCGTCATGCGTGATGCGAAGAGCCGTGCCGTTCGGGCTGACGGTTCGGTGATTCCCGGGCTTTATGTCGCGGGCGAAACGGCCAGCCAGTTTGGTGCAGGCGTCACGATTGCCGTGGTGCTCGGCCGACTGGCCGGTACGGAGGCCGCTAAGGAAGTCGAAGCTAAATAATGAACGCTCGGCGATTGGGAAGCTGCTGCGGCGGCCTCCCAATCAAGCGGGAGATGCATAAGGCCGGCCTCGATCTTGTGCGTCTCACGCGGTGACGGTTCCCCGGCTTTTTCCCTAATTGGACAGCTCACAAATGACGGCAGTGCGCTGTTCGTTTCTGCGCAAGGCGCCTGAGCGGCGCATCAAAGGCAAAAGTCCTCCGCCAAGCGTTTGAACGCGGCTTGTCCCGGCCTGCCGTTGCAGAATATGCAAAGACCCTTTGCGTTCGCCGGCAAAAAAATGCTAAATCTGCGCATGGCGAGAAAAGCGCCCAGATTTCATGATTGTCACAGCTGAAAAACATCCAGCCCAAAGGAGAAATCATGAAATCAATGAAGCTCAGCAAAATTGCGGCATTTGCCGCGTTTCTGGGATTTTCGGCAGCCGTTGCCGCCAGCGGCGGCCCGAGCGGTCCGGCCGTTACTTATCCCGTCCAAGGTCATATCGGCGAAGTCATTGTTAATCCCTATAACGTTGCGCCTTTGACGGCCGTGATCCGCGACGGCGGTTATAAGCTCGATGACGTCACCGTCAAAATTCTTCCTAAACCCAACGGCCGCACGATCGAATACAAAGTCTCCAAACGCCAGCTTAAAACGCATGCGGGCGTTCCGGTGTTCGGTCTTTATCAGGACTACCTCAACACGGTGGAAGTGAGCTATACGCGAACCTTCCAGGGCAAGGCTGAGAAGTTCACTGACCGCTATCAGTTCTATGCACCGTCCATTTATACCCGTTCAAACGGCATGCCTAATCAGCGGCGTCCCTTTACGGTTGAAGTTCAGAAGGTAGATCCGGAATTTGCAGACCGTCTTTACCTCGTTGACGCACAGTTGAACAGCGTTGCGCCGCAGGGCGCCCGCTTCACCTGGAATAATCCCTCGGGCGGTGCGCTGGAATGGGCTTACAACACGAATGTCGGTATCATCGATACGGCCGGCGAAGTTCGCTGGTGGCTCTTTGATACGCTGATTGGCGATCCGGAAAACCCGTGGTACTCGGGCTACTTTATGGGCTTCCAGCAGACCAAAGACGGTGCGCTCACCTGGGGCTTCGGTCAGCGGTATGTCAAATACGACCTCATGGGACGCGAGATCTTCAATCGCCGGCTCCCCTCGGGCTACAGCGACTTCAGCCATTCGTTTGACAACGCCCAGAACGGCAACAGTCTCCTTCGCGTCGCAGCGTTCGACTACCGTCGCGCCGACAATAAGCGCGTTCACACGGTGCGTGACGTGATCGTTGAAATTGACCCGAATGGCGGCGTGGTCGATGATTGGCGTCTGGCTGAAATTCTCGATCCGTATCGTTCCAACGTCATTAAGGCGCTCGATCAGGGTGCGGTATGCCTCAATATTGATGCTTCCAAGGCCGGTCAGACCCTTTCGGCCGAAGATCTTGCCAAACAGGAGCAGGAAGGCGTCTTCGGTGACGTCGCCGGCGTGGGACCGGGCCGCAACTGGGCGCATGTCAATTCGGTTGACTACGATCCGACTGACGATTCCATCATCATTTCGTCGCGTCACCAGTCTGCCGTTATCAAGATCGGCCGCGACAAGAAGGTCAAATGGATTCTTTCTTCTCCTGAAGGCTGGCGCGAAGGCTGGGCTGATAAAGTCCTGACGCCGGTGGATAAGGACGGCAAGCCCATTAAGTGCGAAGGCAGCAAGTGCGAAGGCAGCTTCGACTGGAGCTGGACGCAGCATACGGCCTGGCGTATTGACGAAAAGTCCGACAAAAACACGGTCTACATTACGGTATTCGACAACGGTGATGCCCGCGGCATGGAACAGCCGGCATTGGCCGAAGATAAATACACGCGCGGCGTGATCTATAAGATCGATCAGAAGAAGATGACGGTCGAACAGATCTGGGAAGTGGGCAAAGATCTCGGACACGAGTACTACAGTCCGGTGACGGGACTCTGCGGCTATGAGGCCGACAAGAATTCTGTGACGGTCTTCTATTCGACGGCTGGATTGAGCTTCCAGAAGAAGAAGGGAACGGCCGCAGCAGCCACCTCACCGCATCCGTATCTCTATGAGTACCGTTGGGGTGAAACTCAGCCGGCAGTTGCGTTGAAGTTTACCGATGTCTTCGGTTATCAAGCCTTCCCGATCAGCGTGAAGAAGGCCTTCACGGACAACTAATCTGGGTTTGATCCGCTCTAGGCAATAAAGCGCTGAGAGCCGCAGTACGTCTGTGCTGCGGCTCTCATTATTTTCGTTAAGGGGTGTTTGCCGCGGCTGCCGCCGAACAGATAATGGAACGCACCCATTGATGAAGCGGACTCGCGTCCGTGCGTTCATGCCAAAGAATTTCCGGCGTCCAGAGAAATTGACTGCCTTCATCAAAATGGAGCAGTTCTATGGGCAGCCAGTTCGAGAGTCTTTGCGCAACGGCAAGCGGAGCGGCTAAAAAACAGTCGTTTTGCAAAATGGTGAAGAAGCCGGCAATAAAGTACGGAAGCCGGATAGCTTCAGCAGTTGCCAGATTCATTGAGAGCCGCGTAGGGCTTTCAAAACCCGATGGACGGTGAATAATGGGGAGCACTTGGCGGAAACCCCGCAGATCACCGGCGGTAATTCGGCCGTCCGGATGGGCGAGCGCCATCGGATGATCTCGGCGTACGACAACGCAGTGCGGACAGGTGAGCAGCCGCTGATGACGAAATCGGTCATTTTTGCGCGCTAAGAAATCCTGACCAAGAATGAAATCGATGTCGCCGGAAGAAAGTTTGCTCAGTGTTTGGTCGTCAAGTTCGGAAACGGAAATCTGCAGACGGGGCGCCTCTTCGGCCAGGCGCTTTAATGCCGGAGCGAGGAGCGCCAGATAAGCGTTGTCCGTGCAGGCGAAGACGAGCCGGCTTTCAATGTCTGCAGGATGAAAGGCGAGCGGATGCTCGAACAGTTTTCCAAGACTTTTGATTGAAGCTCTGATGTCCGGAAGCAGACGCTCAAGTTCGGGCGTTGCGATCATGCGCGGGCCGCATCGCTGGACGAGTTCATTATTAAAAAGTTTGCGAAGCGACGAAAGCATGCGCGAAGCTTTGGCCACGCTGATGCCTATGCGGGCGCTCGTCTTCGTGAGAGATTCGGTTTCGGCAAGGGTTTTGAGGAGCAAAAGGTCTATGTATTTGAGCTCGTGTATGACCGAAGCTGGGGCGGCGGGAATAATCTCGTCGGAAGGGGCGGGCTGCTGAGGCATTGTTTTTTAAAAATTATAAAGGTGATGTCTATTATGAACATTTTTGCATCACGCTTTATGAAGAATGCTCATTCTGCGGGAATTCCCTCAGCGGCAGCGAAATAAAGTTTACGAAACAAGTGAATGCAGTTTCTTCCATTATTTTGAAGCCCGAAGAATCATGATTCTTCGGGCTGCAGGTCATTATGAAATAAAGGCGTTTTTAGAAGACTTTGCGTGCGCCGATGGTCCAGCGCCAATTCTCTTGAATTTCGCCGCCGGAAGTACGTTCAAGGTCCACGTAAACGTTGGCGGTGTCGCTGAGCCGGAAGTTGCCGCCGACGCCGTATTCAACCCAAGTGCCGCCTAAGTCATCTTTGACCGTGCGGGAGGTGTTGTTTAAGGCTGTCGTTTCAACTTCACCTTGGAAGTCGTGAACAACCGAGAAGCGAGCGTAGATATTGCCCTTGTTTTCCGGGAAGTTGAAACCTGCACGGGCACCCAAGCGTCCGATCAGAGAGTCATAGTCTTTTTGGGAGAAGCGGGTGCCGTTAGATGCCGTGAAATCGTCACCAACGACGCGGCCGTAGATCACTTCAGCCTGCGGTTCAATAAAGGCGAGCTCGGAAAGATTGAACTTGTGTCCCACTTCCGCAGTGACAGCGTAGGCATTGTTGTTGTAGGAACCTGTCATCGTCTGAGCGGTAAAGTCAGCGTCGAGCCGAGCATAACGTGCCGTCAAATCCAGATAGGATCCATTTTCATGCTGCCACACGCCGTAAGCCGTAAAAGCGTAGGCTTTGTTGTCGCCGGAAATGCTGGTCGCTTCAACTGAACCGTCGGTATAGCTGAATGCGCCGCCGATTGTCCAGGCGTCCGCCACCTTAACATCGGCACCGATTTGGATCGTGGTGTTCTTATTGACCTGTCCGGCATCGCCGTACTTCTGTTCAGATCCGAAGACGCGTGCCCAAGCACCGATATTGCCGTTCAGATCGCGGAGTTCACCCATGCGCTTTTGCAGGTTGTTGAGCTCGTGACGCCAGGAGAAAACAGCAAGGGAATTAATCGTGTTGTATCCCTCAAGCTTTTGGTTGGCTTGAGTTATCAATGAAGTCGTTCCATTCCCATTGTCAACAACCTTCCAGCTGTCAGCGACCGCACCTTCAGCAGCTGAGAGGCTTAGCTTTGTATCAGAGCCGACAGAGGCTTCCAGAGCTTTGACTGCTTCGTCAGCTGACGCATATTTGTCGTTCTGGCTGCCAGAAAGAACGGCTTGGGCATTGGTATTCTCGTAGTTATCAATGTTGATTATCTGTTTATCAGCAGTATTAATGAGGAAAGTGCCGCCCGAGCCGTCGAGTTTGTCGCTTGTAATTTTTGCGCCGTCGTTAAGCGTGAGTGTAGATGTGCCGTTGAGCGTAGTGGAGGCCGTTTGAACTGCACCGTTGACATCAACCTTAACGGAATCGGATGCTTCAAGCTTTCCGTCAGTGCCTTCCCATTCATTAATCACCCAAGAGCCGGAATCCTTAAAGACAATGCTGCCGCCCAATTCCGCTTTGTACTTGCCGGAGGAGGCTGTCGCATCGCCAGCGCCGCCCAAGGTGACAGTAGATGTTCCATCCGTTTGCGAGGCAATAATCGTGCCGGTGATGTTGGCCGTTTTGTTAACAGTTAAATTAACCGCAGAAATATTGCCGCCTTCGACGTTTGATCCCGTGCGTTTTTTATTGTCGACTTTAATATCGCCTTTAAGGTTAAGCACATCGGCTTCAATTATTACGGATGTATTGCGATCAAAGTTGCTGTTCCCTTTAGCCTCGTTGCCAACATTGATATCCCCGGTCATATCCAGTGTTCCGGCTCTGATACTCAAAGTCAGCTTTTTGCCGGCATTACTCATCTTTCCGTAAGTGCCGCAAATATTGCCGTCGATGGTGAGTTTGTTGGCATCAACAATGACGGTACCCCATCCGCCGGAACCAATTACACCGCCTTCGGGACCTCTAGAGCCATCAAGAATAGCTTCATCGGCATAAAGAGACACCGTGTTCCCTTCATTGGCCTGAAGCAGGGCAACGCCGTAATCATCTTTGCCGTAAGTGGTATGGGCTTCAAACTGTTTGATTCGATTGGTTTCGGTGCCGATCAATACTTTGCTTGATCCATCTGTACCTTGAGCATTAATGAAGCCGTCACCTACGTAAGCAACGATTTCATCTGCCAAAATGGTCAAATGATTGTTGGCTCCCTTCATTTGAAATCCGCGATCAGCAGATTTTTCATTATCACCAATCGTCAGCTTATTCGTTTCAATCGTCAGCGAAGAGTTTCCATCTTGCCAGGCTGAAAAATGATTGAGACCTTCGCCGGGATTTATGGTTGAACCACTGGCAGTGATTTCGGCATTGCTGCCGAAATGAATAGAATTAGACTTAATTGAAAGAGAGGAGATATTGTCAGTCTCTCCCTTCAAGTAAATTTTGCCTTTCGTATCCAAAGAAGTGCCGACAGTTACTTGATTATTTAACTTCAGCGCAACATTCGTATCTTCGAATATCGAGTTCCCGCCGGTTGATTGACTAAAACCTTTTTCCAAGGTTCCCTGATCAACCGTCGCTGCATCTGCAGCTTGTGCGAGTACGGGGAAGGCTGCTGCAACCGCAACAGCGAGAAAAGCCAATCTTGTCGTAGAGAGTTTGCCCATCTTTACTTTTCCTATTTCACAGTTAACCAACTCGGGTTGAGCGAGTCTTTTCAAAAGTAAAGCGTTGTAACGATAAGGGTGGGGGGGGGTTACCCTTATATGGCCTAATATTATTTAGGAATCATTATGTTAAGCCAATGATAAGCTGCTGGAGAAAATAAAAAAGTGTTGGCTAAAGCAAACATATTGTTTACTTAAGCCGAAAATTCAGCTCTGAGTGGCGTCAGACACAGATACAGTTGGGGCACAAAGAAGAAAAAGCGCTCTGATTCCTAGAAGAATTCAGAGCGCCTAGTCGCGCAACAGAGCTGCCGTTCGTTTTTAAGCCGATGCGCCGAGCTTCTCAACTCTTACGGCGCACACCTTGTACTCCGGCGTACTGCAGATATTGTCGAGTGCCGCTTTGGTGAGCCAGTTGCAGTTGCCGTCCTGAAAATGGAAGGGCATCCAGCTTTCGCCGACATTGGTTTTGTCGGACACATGAGCGACCGAATCAATAGCGCCGCGCCTTGAAGTGACCTTCACGCGGTCGCCGTTGCTGATGCCGAGACGTTCAGCATCCTTCGTGTTGAGCTCAATGAAGGAGCGCCCCGAAATCTCGTTGATGCCTTCCGTTTTGTCGGTCATGGCGCAGGCGTTGTACTGATAGAGCACTCGGCCGGTGGTGAGCATCAGCGGATATTCGCTGTCGGGCAGTTCGCTCGGATCGCGGTACTGCGCGGTCGAGTAGCGGCCGAGACCTCGGGTGAACTTCCCAACGTGGAGAATCGGCGTACCCGGATGATCCGGACCCGTGCAGGGCCACTGCAGTCCCTGACCGGCGTTTTCGGCGCCGTCGAGCCGCGCATGGCTGATGCCGGCAAAGGACGGGGTAACCGAAGCAATTTCGTCCATGATCTGAGCGGGCGTGAGATGCGGCTGAGGGTAGCCCATCCGATTCATGATATCGGTGAAGATATCCGTGTCGGCGCGCGTTCCGGGGATTTCCACGGCTTTGCGGATGCGCTGCACGCGGCGTTCGGTGTTGCTGAAGGTGCCTTCTTTTTCGGCATAGCTGCGTCCCGGAAGCACAACGTCGGCATACTTTGCCGTTTCCGTGAGGAAGAGTTCATCCACCACCAGGAATTCAAGGTTCTTGAGGGCCTTGATGACGTGATGCGTGTCCGGGTCGGTGCGCACCGGGTCTTCGCCGAAAATGAAGAGTCCCTTTACTTCGCCCTCGATCATCTTGGGGAAGCAGTCCGTGGCATAGAGTCCTTTGAATCTCGGTAGATGGGTTCCCCATGCTTTTTCAAATTTCTCAACGATGCCGGGGGCTGCGATTTTCTGGTAGCCCGTGAGATCGCCCGGAGATGCCCCCATGTCGCAGGCGCCCTGAACGTTGTTCTGGCCGCGAAGCGGATTGATGCCGCAGCCGGGACGGCCGTATTTGCCGGTCACCATGGCGATGTTGGAGAGCGACATCACGCCTTCGGTGCCCGAAGAGTGCTCGGTGACGCCTAAGCAGTAGACAATCGCGGCGCGGTCCGCGCGGCCGTAAAGACGCGCGGCGGCAATGAGGTCGCGCGGGTCAATCGCGCAGATTTGAGCGACGCGCTCCGGCGTGTACGCCTCGACCATCGCTTTGAGGTCTGCGAAACCTTCCGTGCGGGACTCAATGAACGCGTGGTCAATCAAGTCGTCATGAATAAGCTGACGGACGATGCCGTTGGCAAAGGCGACGTTCGTGCCGGGCTTGAGTTTGATGTGCAGGTCGGCCGTTTTGGACAGTCCGATATCGCGGGGGTCGACGACAATGAGCCGTGTGCCGCGGGCGATCGCAGCGCGAAGCTGCATGCCGATCACCGGATGCGCCTCTTCTGGGTTGGAGCCCACGAGCAGGATCACCTGAGCGTTTTCACAGATATCGGAAATGGGATTGGTCATCGCGCCGGAGCCGAGCGTGCGCTGCAGGCCGGCAACCGATGGTCCGTGGCAGACGCGGGCACAGTTGTCGACGTTGTTGGTCTCAAAAACCGTGCGCGCCATCTTCTGGAGCATGTAGATGTCTTCATTGGCTGAACGCGCGCAGGCAAAAGCTGCGATGGCGCTCCCGCCGTGTCGGGCCTTGATTTCGCCGAAGCGCCGCGCAACCAGATCGAGCGCTTCATCCCAGGAGGCCGGTTCAAGTTCGCCGGTGATTTTGCTGCGGATGAGGGGCGTTGTCAGGCGCTGAGGCGAGTGAACGAAGTCAAAGCTCGCCGATCGTCCTTTCACGCAGAGAAGCCCGTGATTGGTCGGACCGTCCAGAGCTTCAGTGTCGACAATGCGGCCGTTTTTTACCACGAGGTTATATTGGCACCCGGTAGCGCAGTGCGGACAGGTCGTCCGCACGCGCTGGATTTCCCAAGAACGGTATTGGCGTCGGCGCTTCATAGTGATGGCGCCTGTTGGGCAGGCTCCTGCGCAGTTGCCGCAGGACTCGCAGTTCGTGCTTTTCCAGTCTTCGCCGAAAGGCGCAAGAATGGAGGTGCGCACGCCCCTGCGGCCGGTGATCAGAGTGTGGTTGCCCGCAGCGTTGTTGCAGGCGCCTACGCAGCGCTGGCAGCGAATGCAGAGCGCGGGATTAAAGGCAATGAAGGGGTTCGAGTCGAGGATCGGTCCCCCGGCGGGCTTAACGTCAAAGGGCGTCGTTTCAACGCCGAGCTCTCGGCAGCGGTCCTGCAGTTCGCAGCTGCCGTTTTTCGGACAGCTGAAACAGTACTGGGTGGTGTTGAGTCCGTGGTCGGCGATGATGAGCTGGAGGGCCGTGCGGCGTGCCGCAGTAATCGCATCCGAATTGGTGTGCACGACCATGCCGGGCTTGACGAGGGTGTTGCAGGAGGATACAAGGCCGGCGGTGCCTTCGACCTCAACCACGCAGAGCCGGCAGGAGCCAATGGAGCTCACATTCTTCAGGTAGCACAGCGTCGGAATATGAAGACCGGCGCTGCGCGCAGCCTCGAGAATGGTGGTGCCTTCTTTGACGGAGACAATCCTGCCGTCGATCGTAAAGTCAAACATATTGGATTCTCCCGCCGCAGGACGCACCTGCACCGAAGCAGTCGCAGCGCAGGCAGCGGCCGCATTCTTGCAGCACTTCTTCACTGCTCATGCCGATTTCGACTTCATTGAAGTCGCGCTTTCTGAATTTGACCGGCCGCTCGATCAGATTGACGCGCCCTTTGGGCGTGCGGTCATTCATGCGCGGAGGCGGCGCCGAAACGCCGCAGTCGAGGTAATGGTGAAAGCCGAGCATTTCATCAATATTGCGGGCGGCGACCTTGCCGGCGCCCACGGCTTTGATGACGGTGGTGGGACCGCTTTGGCAGTCGCCGCCGACAAAGACATTGGAAAAACCTTCGGCAGCGAGGAATTCGTCCGTCGTAAAAGCGCCCCAGTGCGTCTTCATGCCGAAGGCTTCAAAGGGCGAGGAAACCACATCCTGACCGACGGCCGCCACGATAAGGTCTGCCTCAAGGCGCTCAACGGGCTTTTGCGCATTGACGACGCCGGGGCGGCCGCGCGAGTAGGCGCTGATCATCTGCGGCTGCATCAGGAGCGCCGTGCAGGCGCCGGATGCATCGACTTCAATGGAAACCGGCGCCTGAAGCGGGAGCATCTCGACGCCCTCAGCAACGGCGCTTTCGATTTCTTCCTTGAGCGCCGTCATGTCTTCAATGCGGCGGCGGTAGACCAGATTCACCTCGGCTGCTCCCGCGCGCACCGCGGTGCGCACGCAGTCCATGGCGACATTGCCGCCGCCGATTACTGCAATCTTTTTGCCGCGGTAGTCCGGGTAGACGCCGTCGCCGATACTGCGCAGCATATCCACTGCGGAAATGACGCCCTTGGCGTCTATCCCGGGCAGACGAAGCTTTTTAGCCGCATGTGCGCCGATGGCGACGAAGACAGCGTCGCAAGTTTGCGAAAGCGCCTTCATTTCGTCGGTGCCGACGGGGCTCTCGAGATGGACATTGATGTTGCCCACGCCGAGAATGGCCCGGATGTCTTCGTCCAGACGCTCGCGCGGGAAACGGTAGGCAGGAATGCCGTAGCGCATCATGCCGCCCAAGTGCTTCTTTTCTTCATAGAGCTCCACCGTGTGCCCCATGAGCGCGAGGAAATAGGCACAGGTGAGGCCGGCGGGGCCTCCCCCGATGACGGCGATCGTGCGCCCGGTATCGGGCTGACGCTTCGGGGTCGGAACGGTGTCGGCAGCCGCTTGATCGCAGGCGTACTTTTTGATGGCGCGGATATTGATCGGCGCATCAATGAGCGTGCGGCGGCAGCGTTTTTCGCAGGGATGCTCGCACACATAGCCGCAGGCAGTCGGAAAGGGATTGTCTTTGCGGATCAGCGCAACGGCTTCAGCGCTGCGGCCTTCGGCCACGAGCGCGATGTAGCCCGGCACGTCAACGTGTGCAGGACAGAAGGTTTCGCAGGGCACCGACTGAGCGATGCCCTTCTGGCAGCTCTGCTCTTCCGTATGGTGCTTAAATTCGTCGGCAAAGCGGGTGAGGCTCTCGAGCACCATCTGCGCAGCGTCGTAGCCGATGGCGCAGTCCGAGCCCAAGCGGATGAATTCCGCCAGTGTCTTGAGCCGGCCGATATCTTCAGGCGAAGCTTCGCAGTCCACGATGCGGCGCATAAGCTTGGCGAGCTGAGGGAGGCCGTCCCGGCACGGCACACATTTGCCGCAGGTCTGCAGCGCACTCGCTTCAAGGAGGCTCAGCTGCAGCGCAAGCGCGCATTGTCCTGGAGGCGTGGCTTCGATGCGCCGAGCAAAACCATGCATGGTTTCTTCGTTGCGCGCATCAGTCACGGGGATGGAATGAACGGATAGTCTGGCCACGAACTTCTCCTAGATCTTCATGGCTTGCACCTTGATGTAGCTTTATGAATAGGTGCAGGTGGTTGGGGCTGAAGAGCTTGGCAGACTGTACTCACGTTATCCCTTAGCTCTATGGAGCGGCATTGTATCTTCCGATTGAACGTCTGAGAAGATCAACCTGCATATCTTTATAAACTTGGGAAAATTTCAGCCTTCAGGGATTGATTCGAAGGAATTAGGCCATTTGACGTATAAGTAATGAAATCCGCTGCGGCAGTAGGGGGATAGACAGCGTAAGCCGTTCCTTATATAACAGATAGTCTGCGCCTGATGTTGGGGAGCCCAGAACGCAGAAGACGATCAGCATCCCTGCAATGAGAATTGCAACCAATCGCAAAGACAAAATGCGGAAAAGCTGATTGAAATCCTGCAAAAGACTGCGGCAGAGGGAATTTCAGCCGACAATGATCTTGCCGGCAAAATTACGCCATGATAGGACAATCCCCTACATCTTCCGTATTGGTTGTATATTTGCAGTCCGTTGAGGGTTATCCCTGATTTTTAACCATCTTCCTGAGACGGCAGGGATCGCCCGCAGATGCAAAACGCAATAAAGGAGATCACCATGATTCGCACGTTTGCCGCTCTTGCTGCTGTTCTGACTGTCGGTGCCGTTCAGGCTGCCGATATGAATATGGATATGTCCGGCCATGAACATCACATGATGGCGGGGGACCATTCCATGCATATGGCAGCACAGAGCCCGGCCGTTCAGGCTGTCGGCGTTGTCAAGGCTATTGATGCAGCCAACGGCAAGGTCACGATTGAGCATGAACCCATTGCCGCCCTGCAGTGGCCGGCCATGACGATGCGCTTTACCTTCAAGGACCCCAAGCTCGTTGAAGGTCTGAAGGCTGGCGACAAGATTCACTTCACCTTCACGCAGGAAGGTCAGCTCTCGGTGCTCCAGAGCATCGAACACTGATTGCCCCAAGCACTGCCGGACTCTGCCGCGCACTGATCCGCCGCTCCCCCGAGCTTCTGGCCGAAACGCAGCAGCGCTTCAGTCCGCATTGCTTTGGTCGGCAAGTTTCTGCTTGATCGACCCTCAAGCCGTCATCCCTCGCCGGGACGACGGCTCTCCTCGTATTCTCCCTTTTTTGTCAGCCGCCCAATCGCCGCATCGACAAAATGACTGACGGACCGTTCCCATGACGTCGCCTTCCCCGTCCACCTCATCTTCCCCATCGACTCAGACCGGCCGCAGTCCGGTGCTCACGGTGCTTGCTGTGGTTGTCGCTTTGGCCGCCGGCGCAGCTGCCGGCGGGTATGCCGTTTGGCGGCACCAGTCTTCACTCGAACATTTCGCGCAGCGGCTCGGGCTCCTTGAATCGACACCAGCATCAGCAGCGCATTCGGCCTCTGAAGCCCCGCAGACGCCCGCAGGCGTCAAGCTCGCACAGCCCGATGCCGACGGCAAACCCGTGCTTTATTGGTACGACCCGATGAAGCCTGACGTGCATTTCGACAAACCCGGTCCTTCGCCCTTCATGGATATGGACCTCGTGCCGAAATACGCCCCCGTCGGCGCTGCCGCAGCAAAGCCCAAAGCCAAGGTGAAGCTCGCCGAACCGGATGCTGACGGGAAGCCCGTGCTCTATTGGTACGATCCGATGAAGCCCGACGTGCACTTCGAGAAATCCGGTCCGTCGCCCTTCATGGACATGGATCTGGTGCCGAAATACGCCTCCCAAGCCGATTTATCGGGCGGCGAGGATGAAAATCTTGAGCCTCAGGGCGTTGTCATAGATCCGACGCTCACCGCCAATCTGGGTCTGAAGACGGCAAAGGCCGAGGCGGGGCAGCTCTCGCTTTCGCGCTGGTTCCCGGCAGAAGTGCTCGTCAACGGCCACCATACGGCGCAGGTGCAGGCTCGGGCAGAGGGGTTTGTGGAGTCAGTCGCGCCGGTGACGGTCGGTGACTTTGTCAAAAAAGGGCAGCCGCTCGCTCAGCTGACCATCCCGTCATGGGTGGAGATGCAGAGTGAATATCTGGTGCTCGTTGAATTAAAGCGCAGCCGCGCTGAGCTCGACGCAGTGCTTTTGCGCCTCAAGCTTGCCGGCATGCCCGATGCCGACATTGAAGCGCTTCGCCGCACGAAGAAAGTCCGCACGAGCTTTCATATTGCCGCTCCGATTGACGGCGTGCTGACCGCTTTCGCGCTGAAAAACGGCATGAACGTCACGAAGAGCGATGCGGTAGCGGCGGTTGAAGGACTTGATCCGCTCTGGGTAACAGCTTCGGTGCCGGAGCGCTATGCCCCGTATCTGCCCCAAGCGAAGTTTAAGCTCTCCGTTGACGCCTTCCCCGGCCGCATTTGGGAGGCTTCTGCGCCGACAGTGTTGCCGGAGGGCGAAGCGGCTACGCGTACGCTGAAGCTGCGATTTTCGGTCGACAACCCCAATCTTGAACTGCGCCCAGGGATGACGGCCAAGCTTCTGCTTGCGGCGCCGGGGGCCCAAGGCATTCTCGTGCCCTCGCAGGCGGTGATTGACGACGGACGAAATCCCCGCGTGATCGTGCGTGAAGGCACGCGCTTCATTCCGAAGTCCGTGCGCATCCTCGGTGAATCGTCCGGACAGACAGCGCTTGCCTCGGGTGTTCAGCCCGGCGAAGACGTGGTGGTATCGGGCGTCTTCCTGATCGACAGCGAAGCCAATATTGAAGGGGCGCTTGCCCGCATGCAGCCGGCTGCCGATGGCCTGAGCGCCAATGAGGGCGCTGCGGCGCCCATGACGATGCCCGCAGATCCTATGAAACCGGCTTCGCCGGATGAAGCTCAAAGCGAGCCGAAGGGCAGCATGCCGCAGGGTATGACTCACGGAGCACCGGATGAGTCTCTCGGAACAGCGTCCAAGCCTCAGACGGTGCTCGACCTCAGCAGTCCGACGCCCTCGGCGGCAACACAACCCCAAGGAGCCGCGAAATGATTGAACGCGTCATCCGCGCCTCGGTTGAAAATCGCGTACTCGTTCTTTTCGGCGCGCTTTTGCTCGCGATCGCCGGCATCGTTGCGGTGCTGAAGACGCCCGTGGATGCGCTTCCCGACCTTTCCGACGTTCAGGTCATCATTAAGACCGATTACTCGGGACAGGCGCCGGAGATTGTTGAGAACGAGGTGACGTATCCCATCAGCACGACGATGCTCTCCGTGCCGGGTGCCTCGACCGTACGCGGCTTTTCACTCTTCGGCACCTCTTTTGTCTACGTTCTTTTTGAGGACGGAACGGATCTTTACTGGGCGCGTTCGCGCGTGCTGGAGTCGCTTAATTCGGCTGCAGGGAAACTCCCGAGCGGCGTCACGCCCGAACTCGGCCCGGACGCCACCGGTGTGGGCTGGATCTATCAGTACGCTTTGGTGGACAAATCCGGAAAGAACGATTTGGAAAGCCTGCGGGCGCTCCAGGACTGGTTTCTCAAGTATGAACTGAAGACCATCCCGGGCGTAGCCGAAGTGGCGAGCGTGGGCGGCGCCGTGAAGGAATATCAGATCATTCCGGATCCGGTCAAGCTCGAGCAGTACGGCGTTACGGTGGGCGACATCAAGACGGCGCTTTCCGCTTCGAATCAGGAAGCGGGCGGCGGTTCCATCGAGATGGGCGAAAGCGAATTCATGGTGCGCGCTCAGGGGTATCTGAAGACGCTTGACGACTTCCGCTCCATCGTGCTCAAAACAAATGCTTCGGGAACGCCGACGGTTTTGGGCGACGTCGCTCAGGTTCGCCTGGGGCCGGAAATGCGCCGCGGCATCGCGGAGCTTGACGGCGAAGGTGAAGTCGCGGGCGGCATTATTTTGCTCCGTACCGGCGGCAACGCCCGTGAAGTCATTGCTGCTGTGAAGACGCGTCTTGAGGAACTTAAGAGTGCGCTTCCCGAAGGCGTAGAAATCGTGCCGGTCTATGACCGAAGCTCACTCATTGACCGTGCCATCCAAAACCTCACGCATAAGCTTATTGAAGAATTCATCGTCGTTGCGCTCGTCTGCGCCATCTTCCTGTGGCATGTGCGCAGCGCACTGGTGGCGGTGATCACGCTGCCGCTCGGCCTCGCGCTCGCTTTCATTGCGATGCACTTTCAGGGGCTTAACGCCAACATCATGAGTCTCGGCGGCATTGCAATTGCCGTGGGCGCTATGGTTGATGCGGCCATCGTCATGATTGAGAACGCCCACAAGCATATTGAAGCTTGGGAGGAGGCGCACCCTGGAGCAGATCTTGCCGGCGCGGAGCGCTGGCAGGTCATCACGGAAGCTGCGGTAGAGGTGGGACCGGCGCTCTTTATGAGCCTCCTTATCATCACGCTTTCCTTCATTCCGATCTTCACGCTCGAAGGCCAGGAAGGGCGTCTCTTCGGGCCGCTCGCCTGGACGAAGACGTGGTCGATGGCCGCCTCGGCCTTCCTGGCTGTGGTGCTCGTGCCGGTGCTGATGGGACTTTGGATTCGCGGCAAGATTCCGCCCGAAGACAAAAATCCCCTGAACCGCTGGCTTGTGCGTCTTTATCAGCCGCTCCTCATGGGCGTGCTGCGCCGGCCGAAGACGACGCTCTTTGCGGCGCTCTTGGTGCTTATCGGCGGCCTATATCCGGTGGAAAAGCTGGGCGGCGAATTTCTGCCCCAGATTGCCGAGGGCGATATTCTTTATATGCCGTCTACGCTCCCGGGGGTGTCTTCATCTGAAGCTGCAGCCATGCTGCAAAAGACCGACAAGCTCATCCGTACCGTTCCGGAAGTCGCTACGGTCTTCGGCAAGGCCGGCCGCGCCGATACGGCTACTGACTCGGCGCCTTTGGAGATGATTGAAACCACCATTCAGCTTAAACCCGAAAGTGAATGGCGCCCCGGCATGACGATGGAAAAGATTATCGACGAGCTCGATAAGACTGTTCGACTCCCGGGTTTGGCCAACTTGTGGGTGATGCCGATTCGAAACCGTATCGACATGCTCTCCACCGGTGTGAAGAGCCCCATCGGCATTAAGGTGTCCGGACAGTCGCTTGCCGACATCGACGGTGCTGCCGAGCAGATTGAAGAGGCCGCGAAGACGGTTCCGGGCGTTGTATCGGCTATTGCTGAACGACTGACGGGCGGACGCTACGTTGAAGTCAGCGTTGACCGTCTCAAGGCTGCCCGCTGGGGGCTCACCGTTGCCGGCGTGCAGAGCTACGTTAAGTCCGCCGTCGGCGGAGAGATGGCGGGCGACGTCGTCGACGGGATCGCGCGTTATCCGATCACGATCCGCTTTCCGCAGAGCTGGCGCGATTCGCCTGAAGCGCTCCGCAATCTGCCGATCATTTCCGGGTCCGGTCAGAGCCTGACTTTGGGGGATGTGGCTGAAATCCGCACGTCGCTCGGTCCCTCGATGCTGCGTACGGAAAATGCCAGGCCGGCTGCCTGGGTCTTTGTCGATGCTCGTGATCGCGACATGGCGTCGGTAGTGGGGGATCTTCGTGAAGCTATTGCCAAGTCAGTGTCTCTGAAGCCGGGCGTTTCCGTGGCCTTCTCGGGGCAGTACGAATTGATGGAGCGCGCCAAGGATCGCCTGACGCTGATGGTGCCGATGACCATCCTCATCATCTTTGTGCTGCTCTATCTGGCGTTCCGCCGTTTTGCAGAGTCGCTCCTTATTTTGGGCAGTCTGCCTTTCGCACTTACGGGCGGCATTTGGCTCCTTTACCTGCTGGGCGACCGACTGTCAGTTGACGGGCTTCATTGCCTTGGCGGGTCTTGCGGCAGAGTTCGGTGTGGTGATGATCGTCTACCTGCGTCATGCCGTGCAGAACGATAAGTCCTTGGCCGATCCCAAGACCTTTACGGTGGAGGCGCTTGACCGAGCTATTGAGCATGGCGCGGCGCTTCGAGTTCGTCCGAAGACCATGACGGTGGCTGTGGTGCTCGCCGGTCTGATTCCGATTTTGGTGGGAACAGGCGCCGGCAGTGAGGTGATGAGCCGCATCGCCGCGCCGATGGTGGGCGGCATGGTAACGGCGCCGCTCCTTTCGCTCTTCGTTATTCCCGCAGCCTGGAAGCTCATCATGCTGCGGCGCAGGAAGCTTTAAGGCGAAACGCCGCAAAGCCATATGCATCGGCCGGTCTGCTTGCAGATCGGCCGCAGAGGGTGCTTGCGTAAGCTCAAGCTCTTGTCGAGAAGAATGGTCCTATTGAACCGAAAGAACTGCGGCATGAGCCGGCCGGAGCTGCTGCCTGTTTTGTGTTCCCGCAAAAAGCAAAGCCCCCGCAAGCCGTCCAAAGATTGCGGGGGCAGACTAGTAGGATTCCTAAATCGACAGGAAGGCTCTGGCAAACTTGTCGATTAGGAACCTTCTAGATCGATAGGCCGATTAGAACTTGTGGATCAAACCGGCGGCCACTTCAACAGAAGACGGGTTGATATCGGAAGTGGTATTGGCGAGTTCCTTGTTCACATCGTCGCGCATGTAGGAAGCGGCGGTGTACACAGAAGTGCGCTTGCTCAGGTTGTAGGCATAGCCCACAGAGAAGACCCAACGGGAAACTTCCATATCGCTGTTGTCTTCACCTTCGGCGTCGCCATAGGCGAGCAGGGCCTTGGCAGTACCACCGAACGCAGGAACATCAACACCAGCAGCTAAGCCCCAGCCCTTGGCGCCGTTAACGCCCGCGCCAGAGAAGGTATAGCCCTTGTCAAAGGCAGACTTGTCGTTAACATTCTTCTGGCCGAAAGCCTTGGCATTCTTGAAGTACTGACCTAACAGGTAGGGCTTCACAACACCGAAGTCGTAGTTGCCGCCCAAGGTGACCGTCAGAGAATCATCCATATTAGTAACGGCACCCGACGCATAGCTTTGATAGTTGATGGAATCAACAACGCCAACCAACGTCAAGCTATTGTTAACGTACTTAGCACCCAAGCCATAGTAACGATCAACAGAAGACTGGCCCTCAATATGAGTGGCATCCGTCTTGGCGGAGTCCGTGCCGAAAGAATACTGGGCATACATCGTCAGGCCAGCAAAGGTCGGCGTGGCATAGGTCACCGTATTGTCAAAACGGGCCCAGCCGTTGGCGGTCACAAACTTCGGGCCAATGGAATCACCCCAGCCGGATGAGAACGGGCTCGTTACACCAAGGAGACCGAACGTGCCGTTGGCGCTAGCGAGCTGACCAACACGACCGAAGGACAGCGTACCAAAAGCACCGGTGATGAAGAGGTTGGATTCACGACCGAAGAGACGGTCGGAATTGTCCATCTTGCCGTCGTCAGCAGTAAAGCCATTTTCGAGAACGAAGCCGACCTTCAGGCCATTGCCGAGGTCTTCAGTACCTTTCAAACCGAAACGGGAGCCAGAATTCTGGCCGGTCTTCATCTGGAAAGTATCCTGTGCATCGACACCGGAAATATCTCCGTCAGCATGTTCATACGAGAAGCCGTAGTCGACCAAGCCATACAGCGTGACGTCGGCAGCCATAGCAGAACCCGCAAATGCGCCAAGAACGGCGAGAGCAGCAAGTGTCTTTTTCATTTTTCAGAACCTTATGTGAGCAATGAAGTATCCTGCTCAAGGGGGTCGAGCAGGTCTTTTGTCAGGAGGCGAAGTTTCTATATAGGCTTGCCAACTTTGTCTGGGAGCAAGTCTTTACAAAGAACTTCTTTTCCTTAAGAACCCTAGTCAACAATGATTAGGGGACGCTGCAAATCATCCTGTACCCCCCCCCCCCCCCCCCCCCCCCCTCAAAACGTGTCTTATGGATTGACGTATCAAGGGTTATTGCAGCCCTTCTGATCATGTACGTCCACTTGTCCTCCCCCTTTCTCCAGGCGGTGAGCCTCCATCTCTTTTACCTGGGGAGGGTTCCTTTTTTCCTGGTGTTGGCAGGGTACTTCCTGGGCAGGAACATCACCTGGAACAAGGCGTTCAACCGGGCTTTATGGCTCTTCATTCCATTCATGTTCTGGAATGTGCTGTACGTGCTCCTTGTTCTGCCTCATGACGGCGCTCCTTTCCGCCTTGAGAATCTGGTCGGCATTCGAGACGTCTTCCTTCCGGGCATCAACCTTTTCCCCGCGGATGACTCCCATGCCGTTCCTCCCATCGGCCCTTCCTGGTTCCTGAGGGACATTATCATTCTCACGTTGCTGACGCCTCTTCTGGTACGCGTCAAAATCCTGCTGTTTCCTGCGGTGCTCCTCTTTTTCTGTTTCTTCAATGTGGCGCCGGACCACATGGAGACGATTTCCATTGGAACCTGTGCTTTTTACCTGCTGGGCGTTGCGCTCAGTTCCCGGCGGATTGACGACATTCATCTGGTGATGAATAAAAAATTCGGCATTTTTTTCTGGGTGAGCATTTTTATGCCCGTTGTGCTGATTGCGCTTTATTCCGTCGGAATGATTCCCCTGTGGAAAGAGACGGCCATTGGCATGCTTCTGGGAGTCATGATGATTATGTACGCAGGCATCTGGATGGAAAAGCACCTGCCCGGCCTGTCCGCGAAAATAGCGTTGCTGGCTCCCGCCTGTTTTCTGACGTTCATGCTGCACTGGCCCATTTACGATTTCCTGCCTCCCGTCATGAAAATCCAGCCTGTTCTCGCCGTTTTCACTCCGTTGCTGGTGTTTGCGGCCATCGTCCTGTTTTATTTTGCCCTGAAACGTTTCGCCCCGTTCCTTCTGCCGTATCTGGCCCATGTGAAACATGCCGGCCGGCGGCAAGAGCGGCGCAGTGCGTGTGATGAAACGATTTCTCCAATCAGGGGCCTTTCAGGGAGGAGTCAATCATCAGAAAGGGATGCCGGGAATCCAATGCCCGGAACAGGGGGGAGCTTTTAAAGAACCACGGGCAAACGGGTTCCAGGAAGCCGTAGATTGCCAGGTGAAAGGACTCCCGGTACATCCGTTGCTCTTCTTCCGGCTCAGGAAGGTAAATGAAAGAATTTGGCTGGATGGAATCCAGCACAGGCATCCCCCACAGTTGAAGGGAGAATCTTTTGATTTCAAACCGGAGGCGCATGTTCCCCCGGAAAACAACTGCCGTCTCCACCTGGCCCGCAGGGTTTGCCTTCATGAAAGCAAACGCTTTTTCCCATGCCCCGGGCAGAAGTTGGCAGGAGATTGTTCCACCCTGGTCGCGTTCCACCTCCTGAATGTCCTCCGGCCCAATGAGGGATTCCGGGCGGATGAAGACATAGGTCCGGACGGGGTTCGGGAAATCGGGGCAGGTATAGGGGATGGAACGGAATCTGCTTTTCAGGCGGATGGATTTTCCCTGCAGAAGTTCCGGAAGAAAATGCTGTTCCAATTCCCGGCTGCGCGGATGGATGGGATAAAGAGCCACGTTTTCCCTCACATGCCGTTTTTGCTGTTCCGTCAGCGGCAGAAGGGTGTTGTTGATGGCCCGGCACAGGGCATCCAGCCGGCTGTCATCCCCCAGACCGGGAATAAGAGTGGTGCGGGAAGGCATTCCCTGGAATAAGGGGGTGGACAGAATGGTTCCGCGCAGAACGACAGCAATCCTGTCCTTGCCGGGGCGTAGTCCGGCCGATGCCCGCTCCAGTTTACGGAATGCTTCTTCGTTCCAGGTGATGTCCAGGCTTCCCGGATGTTCCATATCTGGCTCCGCATGTCTGGCGCAGTCTCCGGAAATGATGGGAGAATTCCCCAGGAACAGATATTCTTCCTCTCCCGTTTTTTCCTGCCGGTGCGCCGGGAGCTTCCAGAGCCTGAAGCCCGGTACGCGGAGGACTCCTTCTTCCACCAGACGGCGGCTTTCCGGATGGACGGCGTACAGGGCCAGATCCTGTGGAATGAAGGGTGTGTTTTTTTCTGTGGGTGCCTGCCGGTTGAGCAGTTCCGCCAGTCCGGAGGCTTCATTTTTTCCGTCCAGTCCGGAGATTTCAAAAGTACGGGATATGACGGCCTGCACCACGGGGGCCGACTTGATTTTTCCCTGAACGACGAGGGCCAGCCTGTCGCGGCCCAGATTCATGGCGGAGGTTGCCGCTTTCATGGTTTTTCCGCCCTGTGTATTCAGGGTGATGTGGAGGCATTCTCTTCTCTCCGGCTCAATTCTTGCCTGTTCCACTTCCGATTCCGTGATGATGGGGGTATTTTTCAGGAACAGCCGTTCCCGCTGCATTTTTCCATGGCGGTCGCGGAATTCGTATGTATAAGGCGTGTATCCTTCCGGAACAGGGCTCCTTTCCCGGTCCAGCTCCTGGCTGTCCGGATGCACCATCCTGACGGAGACGGCGGGAACAGACGGCGGAACCGCTTTCGCGCGGGCCGAAAGCGGGAAACAAAAGGCGGGAAAAAGCAGTAGATAAAATAATTGACTCACAGTCAACGGAAATAGAACTTTTGGAGAACGGCAAGCAAGAGAAAAGTTGATTCGGCGCACAACAAAGGAGATCGGTGTTCCCGGCGCCTGGGGAAGCCCTCCGCGGAACAGTACGCTGGCGGAAGCCGGCAGGCAGGCGGGACATCAGCGGGATGCCATGCCCTCCAGGATTTATTGCCGCGGCTTGCGGCGGGCAGAAGAGGGCGGAGATGATGAAGGGCCGGAACGTCTGGGAGCTCCGTATTCCTCCGGTACTTCCGCCGCCAGGGATACATCTTCCGGAAGGCTGCTGTCGTCGTAATAATTTTTCATCCTCTTCTGGGCATCCTTGATCAGGGTGGCTTCCGCCCATTCCTCCACCGTCATGTTGTCCCTTCTGGCGGCTTCTTCGATGAGTTTGTAATCCTCGGAACTCAGCATGACGACAAAGGGCTTCCAATTGGCTCTTGCCGCCTCTTTCAGTTTTTTCTCCCTTTCCGTTTTTTCCATCATGAGCCGGATGAGAGCTTCCTTGTCTTTGGGGATGGCCACCTTGGCAAGCCAGTTGCGGACCGTGTTGGGAGACACGAAGCATTCCGCCGCAAAATCATTGCGGGAAATGTTCTGCTGTTTCAGCCAAGCCTTGATCTGCACTTTGAGTTCGTCCTGATTCTCACTCATGCACCCTTTGTAACGAAAATGGTGCTATTTTTCAACCTTTTTTGCATAAAGTCATTTTAATGGTATATTTTTGTTGACTGAAATACCGTTTCAGGTGCATTGTAGGGGCGCAAAAGGGCTGTTAAGGCCGTTATTGCACCAAAAAAAGGATTTTTATGAAGACGGAAAATAAAAAAAAGAGTCAGAAAAAAATTCAAATCAAGGGGAAAATGCCGTTATCGGTCCATTTTTTCCGGGATGCGGAAGCGGACGCGCTGAACATGGAACGCTGCCAGCTGGATAAAGCCACCCTGATTGCCTGTGCCGTCAAACGCCTCCGGGAAGATTTGGGGAACGTTCCCGATTCCGGTAAAAAACCTTCCGCATGACTCAGGAGATTTACTGGGAACTTCTGGCCTGGCTGTTCCGTTCCTTTCTGGCGGTGACTGCGTTCGCCTTTGTCGTGGCCGGGTACCAGACCCTGCGCAGCCGCCCGCGCAGGGGCCGCAGCCGTAAAAAATAGGAGGGCAGGGGGCCGGTTTACCGTCCGTCACGGAATGCCGTCCCGCTTTTTAAGGGAAATGTTTTTGACCTTATGGGGCATTGAAGAATTCCGGGGCTGTGCTCCTTCATATTTGGGCGGTCCGTCATGAAAAGCAGGCGGAAATCTGCCGGAGAAAGTGGACGGCTGCCTTTCTCCGGTAGAAGGGCGTTGCAGGAAGAATGGAAAAATTCCGGAAAAGGTTTCCACTTTTCCGCCAGCGCAGATTCTCTAAACGGCTGTCATCTTCCCAGGGGCCGGCCGGATGGAAATCCGTATTGCCAGAAACGGGGAATGGCGGTAACATTCCGCCGCTATGAGTATTGAGAGTTTCGCAAATCAGCATGTGCTGGAGTTGGTGGCTTATCAGCCGGGCAAGCCGATTGAGGAGACGGCCCGGGAACTGGGCCTGAATCCCCATGATATTGTGAAACTGGCGTCTAATGAAAATCCTCTGGGGCCGTCCCCGAAGGCGGTGGAGGCGATTGCCCGTGCGGCTGCCGGCGTGAACATTTATCCGGACGGAGCGGCTTTCCGCCTGCGTTCCGCTATTGCGGAGTTCTGCGGCGTGGAGTTCGGCCAGACGGTAGTGGGCACGGGCAGCAGCGAAGTGATTGAACTGATCTGCCATGCCCTGCTGAATCCCCGTGCGGAGGTGGTGGCCGCCAAACACGCCTTTTCCATGTACCCTATCATGTCCAAGCTGTTTGGCGCCGCGTACGTGGAAGTGCCCAACAAGGAGGACTGGACGCATGACCTGGACGGCTTCCTGGCCGCTATTACGGAGAATACGCGCGTCGTGTTCATTACGAATCCCACCAATCCCGTAGGCACCGTAGTGGGACAGCAGGAAATAGACGATTTCATGGCGAAGGTCCCGGAACATGTGCTGGTGGTCTTTGACGAGGCGTACCGGGAGTTTTCCGACAATCCTCCGGATACCCTCAAATTTGTGCGAGAAGGCCGCAACGTGGTTGTTCTGCGCACCTTCTCCAAGGCTTACGGCCTGGCGGGGCTGCGCGTGGGCTACGGCATTGCGCCGGAACCGGTTTGCAGCATGCTGCACAAGGCGCGTGCTCCGTTCAACCTGCATGTTCTGGCCCAGGAGGCCGCCCTGGCCGCCCTGGAGGACCGGGAGCATGTGCGCCGCACTGTGGAGAATAATAAGGAAGGCATGCGTTTTTATGAGCAGGCTTTCCGGGAAATGGGCCTGGAATGGATTCCCAGCCAGGGCAACTTTATCCTGGTGAAAGTGGGCCGGGGCAAGCAGGTGTTCCAGGATATGCTTGCCAGGGGAGTCATCGTCCGCGCGCAGGACGGTTACGGCCTGCCGGAATGGATACGCATCAGCGTGGGCACTCCTGCGGAGAACGCCCGCTGCATTGAGGTATTGAAAGAGGTTCTTTAAACAGTTTTTCCGTTTTTCGTGTCTCACCCTGCATGATGATCTCCCCGGAACAGTATATTGACGGTCTGGAATGGCGTTACGCCTGCAAAAAATTTGATCCTGAAGCCCGTCTTGAACAGCCCACCTGGCATGCGCTGGCGGAAAGCCTGCGTCTCAGTCCCTCCTCCCTGGGGCTTCAGCTCTGGAAGTTTGTCGTCGTGACCAACAGGGAACTGAAGGCTCGCCTGCGGGAGGTTTCCTGGAACCAGTCCCAGGTGGAGGACTGTTCCCATTACGTGGTGCTGTGCTCCCGGCGCGACGCCACCAGGCGGGATGTGGACCGTTACCTGGCCCAGATTGAATTCACGCGCCGACCCTCCGCTGAAAAACTGGCTTCCTCCGCCGATTTTTATACCAGCTACGTGGAGGCTCTGGCTCCGGAAAAGATGCATGCCTGGCTGGATTGCCAGGTGTACATTGCCGTGGGGTTCCTGCTCAGCGCCGCCGCCGCCCTGCGGGTGGATTCCTGCACGATCGGCGGCATGGACCGCGCCAAGTATGATGAAATCCTGGGCCTGGACGGTACGCCGTACCGCTCTGTGGTGGGGGTGGCTCTGGGCTACCGCGCCAAGGATGACGCTTATGCCCGCGAGGCCAAGGTGCGCTTTCCCGCCGGAGAGGTGATTGATATCCGCGCCTGATTTTATTTTTTGTCCGGAACGGGCCGCCCTAATAGGGACGGCCGGTTCCCGTTTTTTGCCGTGGGGGGGCGTTTTGCCGTCGTGCGGCATCTTTTTTCCCTGCAGCCCGGGGCTCCACGTTTTTTATCTCGCCAACAACGGGTTCTTTGGGATAATAATTTATTGGAACAGGAGGGAAAGCCTCTCTTGGCCGGCGGTTTTCCTTCATGAAGCCCGGCGCGCGGCAATCCGTTTGGGCGGAATGTCCGTCCCGCCCGGTTGAGAGAGGGAGAATTCTTCCGCTTTTCTCCCTTTCTCTGCAAGAAAGGGGCGGCGGGCGCGTAGTTTTTGGAGCAAATCAGACATTTCCTTTTCCTAAACAAGACTAAAACATGAAGAAAAACCTATTCCTGATGATCGCCGTTCTTGCCGCGTCTCCCGTGATGGGGCAGGACGCCAAGCAGATTGCGGATTCCCTTTCCATCCCTCCGGTGAAAGCCGGAGCGAAGCAACTGCCCATGCCGAGCGTTTCCGGAGCCCAGATTAAATTGCTGGGGGCCGACTATGAGCAGCTCGTCAACAGCAAAGGCAAGATAGCCCCTGTTATTTCAGATACCCCCGTCAACGTCAGCTTCAAGGTGACCAAGGACGGCAAGGAAGCCGTCAGCAAGGATTATGAAATCATGCTGCAGGCTCCTCAGGCCGCCCAGGGCAACCCCAAGCCGCGGATTATCCCGGAAATCCTGCAATGGAAGGGGGGAGAGGGAGAATATAAGCTGGGGAATACGGTCACCATAGCATGCCCGGACAAGGAGCTGGGCAAATTGTTTGCGGCGGATATGGAAGACGTGCTGGGGAAGAAGGTCAAGCTTGTCGCCCCCGGGGCGAAGGCGGATATTTCCCTTTCCCTGTTGAAGGGCGGCAATCTGGGCAGGGAAGGATACCGGCTCCAGATTGCCAGGGACGGCGTCCGCCTTGGTGCGGCGGCTCCCACCGGCCTGTTTTGGGGCACGCGCACCCTGCTGCAGATGCTCCGCCAGACGCCCGGCAGCGTGCCCTGCGGCACGGCCGTGGATTTTCCGCGCTACCAGCTCCGCGGGTTCATGCTTGATGTCGCGCGCACGCCTTACCCCCTCAGTTACCTGAAGGACGTGATCCGCACCATGGCCTGGTACAAGATGAATGACCTGCACCTGGTCATCAACAACAGCTATATTTTCCACGAACACTATGTGGACAACGGCCATGATCCGTTCAAGGAAAGCTATGCGGCTTTCCGTCTGGAATCCAAAATGAAGGGAAAGGACGGAACGCCCCTGACAGCCAAGGATCTTTTTTATACCAAGAAGGAATTTGCCGACCTGGTCAGCTATGCCAGAAAGTACGGCGTCAATATTGTTCCGGAGTTCGACACGCCGGGTCATGCCCTTTCCTTTACGCGCCTGCGGCCTGATCTCATTTATAAAGGGCCCATGAATCATGAGAAGCGCCGCTGCGAGATGCTGGACGCCGCCAACCCGGAAACGATCGACCTGGTGAGCAAGGTTTTTGATGAATACATGCTGAAGGATCCCAAGTTGGGCCGTCCCGTGTTCGCGGACTGCGGCGTGGTGCATGTGGGGGCGGATGAATTTTATGGGGACAAGGAAGATTACCGCCACTTTGCAAACGCCGTGCTCAGCCATGCCCTCAAGCGCGGTTATACGCCCCGCATCTGGGGAAGCCTCAGCGCCAAGCCGGGCAAGACCCCGGTAGTCAGCAAAGGGGTCCAGATGAACCTTTGGAGCACCGGCTGGATGAAAGCATGGGAAGCCGTCAACCAGGGCTATGATGTGATCAATACGAACGATGGAGCCCTTTATATCGTTCCTTTTGCCGGCTACTACCGGATGGACAGAAACCATAAGGGGCTGTACAATAACTGGATTCCCAACCGCATCGGCAATGAAACGCTGCCTTCCGGGCATCCCCAGCTCCTTGGGGGCACCTTCGCCGTCTGGAATGATGAAACGGACATTATGCATACGGGGTACGCGCCTTATGACATTTGGGGGATCATTTCCGGTTCCATGGACGTGCTCAGCCAGAAACTGTGGGGAACCGCCAAGGCTCCGGATACGTTTGAACAGCATCGCGAGCTGGTTTCCTCCATCGGCAACGCTCCGCGCACCAATCCCCTGCACAAATGGAAAGACAGCCAGCCCTTGACGGTGAAGCCTTCCTCCCTCCCCCAGAAGCTGGACAAACCTGCCCTGGGGCCGAATTACCGCCTGACCATGGAACTGGAATTGACTGCCGCGCCGGAAGGGAAGGAGCAGGTGCTGCTTGCCGCGCCTGAGGGCGAATTGCTTGCGGTCATGAAGGACGGCACCGTCGGATTCCGCCGTGACGATTCTCTGGAATTTTCCTTCGGCGCCAAGCTGCCCGTAGGCAAGAAGGTCAAGGTGGAAATTGTGGGAGAACCGGAGAAAACCAGCCTGTTGCTTGACGGGGAACCTGCCGGAACTGCCGTGCTGAAGAATTTTTCCGACAAGTCCAAGGATTTTTCGGACAAATTCAAGCATCGTCCCAAAGTTCACCGTTCCACGTTCATTCTGCCTCTGAAGGAACTTGGCTCCTCCTTCCAGGGGAAGGTGTTCCATATGAACGTACAGCCGTTGTAATTCCCGGCATTTGGCCAGGCCGCCGCCTTTGACGGGGCGGCCTGCAGCCCGGCATCCCTGCCGCATGGGATGCCGGGTTTCTTTTTATGGAAGGGGGGGGGAGGAGAACTTCCGGAATGTTTCCCGATGTCTTTCCATTATTCCTATTCCGGGAAAGAAAGAGGGTCACGGATGTTCCGGAACTTGTTTTCAGTCCCGCATGCCCCTGTATCTCATGGGGCGGTAACCGCTGTTTTCCAGCATGGAGCGGCTGAACACATGCTCCGAACATTTCCAGGCCGGCAGGGGGCCGGCTTCACTGCCCAGGAACCTGCTCTTTTCCGTTCCCTCCCACTGAATGAACAGGAGCACATGGCGCCCCGGCACAATCAGGATGTCTCCCGTCCGGAGGTCTTCCCAGGAGGGAAGCCGCGTGCAGAGGGCGGGGAGTTCCCGTGTGGAAAAGGGCCTGTCCAGCCGCCAGCAGCGGGAGACGAAGCCGGAGCAGTCCACTCCGGCGGCAAAGCGGCTGACGGCGGCGTCTCCCGCGGCCTGCTTTTCCGGGGTGCCCATGTCGCCGGCCGCAGCGGGAAGCCCTCCGTTGGCGGCATCCGCCTTCAGGCGTTCGGAGAACTGTCGCGGGGTGTCGAAGCCGCCCCATTTGTACGGCATGCCGATGGAACGCATGCCCGGTTTCCACCATGCTCCGGCATCATATCCGGCTGCGGAGGCGTCCGGCGTGTCTGTCCGGATGCCGTCCCCGTCCGTTCCGTGGCGGACATTCCGGAGAGAGCCCCTCCAAATCATGGAGGTATAGGCCCGGCTGGCTGCCAGGGTTTCACGGCGGGTGACGGAAGAAGCGGGAGGCGGGATTTCCGGTATTCCCGGGGCGCAGGCTCCCAGACAGGCGGAGAAGACGAGCAGCGTCAGGGCATTGGTCATGCCCGGCAGTATGGCTTCCGGCCTGCTTGGTGGCAAGGATGATTGCTGGAGAACGTTTTTTATTCAGGGGACGGACGGTCTGGAAGCTTGACTACGGGGAGGAATATGTAAAAAAGGTCTCATCAAGGCGGAATGAAACGGAAAAGGTTTCCGTTTTCCTTCATCCGCTTTCCATCTCTTTATTTTTATGGACGAAGAACAACAAATCATCCAGGAACCGGTTCAGGAGCCCGCCCCTGAGAAACAATCGGATAAAACGCAGGCTATCCTGACGGCGGTTTCTCCGCTGGTGGCCGTCTTTTTCGGAGGCTCCGCCGGCGTGAACATTATTCCGCCCCTGATCTGCTGGCTGGTCTGGAAGGATGCCAACCCTCTGGTGGACAAAGTAGGAAAGAATATTCTGAATGCCCAGATTTCCTGGGCGATTTATACGGTTGCGGCCTGTCTTTCATGTTTGATCCTGATCGGGTTCGTGCTCGCCCCCGTGGTGGTTATCGCCTGGATCGTTTTCTCCATTATCGCTGCCGTCAAGGCGGCGAACGGGAATTACGATTATGTGGCTCCCTTCACGATTAAATTCCTGAAATAACGTTTTTCCGTTTTTCAGCAGATCAACAGATGAAAAAACCGCCGGTACGGAATGCCGGCGGTTTTTTGATGAGGGCTTTCCATTTGCCGGAGGGGTTCAGATGGGCATGTCCTTTTCACTGCCGCCGTACATGAACGTATGGAGCAGACGGGTAACCTGATTCTGTTCCGCGTTCAGCTGGGCGGAGGGGCGCAGCGCGGCGTACGCCAGTCCGTCATGCCCCGTGAACTCCCTCATATGGAACCCCTGGAAGCTGGTCATGGGTTCACTGTCATGAAAGAGCTTGCCCCTCCGGAGCAGTTCGTCAAAGACATGTTCCGCTTCCCGCGTGCGCGTCAGAGCGTTTTCCGGGTGGGGGATGCGGATTACCAGCGCTCCGCCGTCCCCGCGGAAGTTGATGCCCGCTCCGGCCATGACGTCCGCGGAAGGCTGGCTGGTGACGCTGCCCAGCAGCAGCACGCCGTCGTCTATCAGATGGATGCGGCTGGCGCGGGCTTCCTCCTTTACGTGCAGAACGCCTCCGTAAATGCGGGTGGATGCATTGCCGGAGAGTTTTCTGATACGCATCAGGCCGTGCCTGATGACGAGTTCCGAGCCCTCCGCCGGCAGATCCACTTCCGAGGCGAAGAGCCAGCCGTCCGTCATGGCGATTCTGCCTTCATGCTCCCTGGTGCCCTGAATGCGCCCCTGGCCCATCAGAAGGCGGCCGCCGTTGATTTCCAGGCTGCCGTTGGCTTTGTCCCCCAGGAAAACGGTCATATGATCCGGCAGATTGCCCAGGAGCGTCATGGCGCCTCCGTTCCGGATGACGAGGTGGGCGGTGCGGTGCCCGTGGTCCGGCTGGTTGGGGCCGCCCACGTAAACAGGAGCGTTGATGATGTAAAGATTTCCGCCGGAATCAACGGTAAGGGAATCCTGAATGTCCGTCTGGCCCTGCACTACATCATTGCTGATGGTGACCGGGCACATGTAGGAGACACGGTTCATGGATGAGGCTGAAAGCGGCATCATCCCTGTTAGAATGAATGGGTTGATATTGCTCATGGCTCTGGTTACATAGTTGGTTTGACGTTTGAGGCGCGATGGATGCGCTCCAATGGTATTAGACCATCCGTCCGGGGAAAGTGTTCGCGTAAATTTCCCTTATTTTTCCCGGAAGGGGCACTGTTCATTCCCACTCCACACGGGTCAGCTCCAGTTCCCGCCCGCGCAGGATGGCCAGGGCCGGTTCTCCGCAGCCGGGGCAGATGTAGCCGTGTTCTGTAAAGGAAAAATCCGCCCGGCATGCGTCACAGCGGCACACGGCCTCCACCCAGGCGACGTCCAGGGCTGCATCCTGCGCCGCATACGAGTCTTTCAGGGCCAGGAAGGCGGATTGAAGGGCTTCCGGCACCACGCCGCTCAGGCTGCCGATGGTCATGTGCACGCGCCTCAGCCTGTTTCCCCCGCGTTTTTCCATAAGCCGCCGGGCCATGTCCAGCGCGCCTTCCATGATGCCTACTTCATGCATGGGCGTTTTTCCGGGCCTGATGTTCCGCCAGGGCGCGGGCGATGAGGGCCTCCGCCGTGTCCAGTGCCTTCGGCAAGGCTTCCTGCACCTCCGCGGACATGGGGCGGCAGAAATCCGTATGCAGGGCCTCCACTCCCACCAGCGTGATAGCACGCGGCAGGGTGCCGCACAGCTGGGCCGCCCCCAGCACTTCCTTCATGCCTATCTGGTGGGGAGACATAACGCGGGAAAAGTGGCGCGGCAGTTCTTCCCGGCTGCGCGTGACGACGGTTCCCGGCAGGGCCCCCGTCCTGACGGCGTCCAGCAGGATGAGCGTGTCCGCATCTTCCAGCAGGGGAAGCAGGGTCATGCCCTGCGTTCCCCCTTCCTCCACGTGGACCAGCGGGCCGTAGTCCCGTTCCTGGAGGCGGTGGGCCAGCTCCACGCCTGCTCCGTCGTCCCCCATGAGCGGGTTTCCGATGCCCAGCACGAGCACGGGATAGGCATTTCCCTTCACGGGGCAGCCCCGCAGTTCTTCCGTGTATGGCTCCAATTTCATGTCAAGGGGAGGGCGGAGAGGTTATTCATCCCGGAATTTGACGCCCTTGCGCAGCCATCGTCCGCCGCTGAACATGGAGGAGATGGTGCCGTCCCGGTCCACGTTCCCGGAAAGGATGGAAAGGTACACGTGGATCATGGCGAAGATGATGAAGCACCACATGCCGATCAAATGCACCAGGCGCACGTACGGAATGCCTATCAAGTCGTTCAGCGGCATGAACCAACGGTAGAACCAGTGGCGCGGCTCATACAGGGCATACAGGGCCAGCCCGGTCACCACCATGGTGGTGAACAGGACGTACACGCCCGTGTATGTCCACTGCTGCAGGGGATTGTGGCCGATGTAGCGGGGGCCGTCATAACTGCGGGCGAACAGGTAGTCCACCGCTGTGGCGTACAAATCCTTCCACTCCTGTCTGGAAACGGGGAACAGGGCCCGGAAACTCTGGTATTTGTTGGAGGCCATGAAAAAGCAGGAAAAACGCAGCATCATCACCACCACCAGAATCCACCCCAGCGCGTAATGCACGAAGCGGAGCGTTCCGAATTGGAAAGCCCCGTGCAAATCCCCCATTTTCAGGAACCACCCTTCCGCGATGCAGATGCCTGTGGCGGACAGGCCGATGATGCAGAGCACCCACGTCCAGTGCAGCACGCGCAGAGGCCAGTCCCAGACGTGGAAATAGCGGAAATTGGCCTTGGCCATGGAGAGGCGGCGCACATCCCTCATGGCGTGCATGGGCACGACGCCCAACAGGCGCCACGGCGCGCCGGACCGGTGGACGGCCACGGCCACGGGTTCAAAGCCGGAGGGGGAATGCTCTTCAAAGGCCTTGTTCATGCGCTCCTTTTCCAGGGAGCTGACTTCGCACAGTTTTTCCAGCGCCTTCAGATTGCCGCGGGCTACCATGAAAGGGGAGGCGTCCGCCTTGTCTGCGGCTTTCAGAACAGCCGTGCTGTACGGCCTTTCCCGGGAGGGAGCCTCCCAGGAGTTTTCCCGCTGGGCGTAAGGGAGGGTTATGCCGCGTTCCCGCGCGGCATGGAGCAGGGCCAGGTCTCCCGCGTCCCTGCTGCCGTTGGGGGAGGCGCACACGGCCAGAGCCAGGATTTCTTCCGGAGCGTACACCGGACTGGCCGGAATGGCATCCTCCACCGCCAGGGTGAGGTCGTTATCGATAAGAGTCGTTTTCACGGGTCCTGTCTGGTCAGAATGGCCTCCCCTTCTTCGTCAAACAAATGGACGGCGCAGGATTGGCACGGGTCATAGCTGTGAATGGTGCGCAGGGGCTCCACCGGGCGGGAGGGGTCCACCAGCGGGTGTTTCCCGGTATGGGCCAGGGAATATTCATATGGCCCCATCTGCCCCGCCGCGTCCCGTCCGGAACTGTTCCATGTACTGGGGACTACGGCCTGGTAATTCACCGTCTGGCCGTTTTCAATCCGCACCCAGTGGCTCAGGCTGCCGCGGGGCGCTTCCACCCAACCCACGCCCTTGCAGGAGGAGGGCCAGGTTTCCGGTTCCCATTTTTCCGGGTTGAAGGTGGAGGTTTCCCCGTTCCTGATGCGGTCCGTCATTTCCTGGAGCTGGTCCACCATCATGTCCACGTTGATCAGGGCGTCCAGCGCACGGCCGTATACGCGGCCCAGCGTGGAGTTCATGAAGGCGTTGTCGCGCGGCAGGCCCAGCTTGTCGCAGGCGGCATCCACCCGTTCCACGATGGCGGAAACCCCCTGGGCGTAGCCAATCATCATGCGGGCGTTCGGACCCACGGCCATCGCGTGGCCGTCATAGCGCGGGGCTTTCACCCAGGTGTACTGCGGGTGGTCGGAAAGCCATTTGTAGGGCGGCCTGGGGCCGTTGTAGTCCGCATTCGTCTCCCCGTCATACGGAGCCAGGCCCGCGTCCCTGCCTTCCGTATACCTGTACCAGGAGCTGGTGACGAATTCCCTGATCTTGTCCTGGTCAAAGGGAAGCACGTTCCTGTAATCCCCATTCAGAAGCACGCCGGGCTTGATCATGCCTTTGCCGGCGGGGGCGCCCGTGTTGATTTCAGACGGAGCCCCGGTGCAGAAAAAGTTGGGGTTGGACGCGCCAATGTGGGCGTAGTCCTTATAAAATCCGGCGATGGCTACAATGTCCGGATAATATACTTTATGAATGAAATCGTGGCAGGTTTGCACCAGCTGCTTCAGGTAGCTCAGGGAAAACTGGTTGATGGCCTGGTCATTGTTCATGTTGATGGCGCAGGCCATGCCGCCGACCAGGAAGTTCGGGTGCGGGTTCTTGCCGCCCAGGATGGTGTGGATTTTGATCATGTCCCGCTGCCAGACCAGGGCCTGGAGATAATGCGCCACGCCCAGCAGATTCACCTCCGGCGGCAGCTTGTAGGCCGGATGGCCCCAGTAGCCGTTCGTAAAGATGGAATATTGCCCGTAGGCGATGGAGTCCTTCAGCTTCTTCTGCACTCCGGCGAAATACGCGGCGGAGGACAGGGGCCAGTCGGAAAGGGACTTGGCGATGGCGGCGGTTTCCGCGGGATCCGCCTTCAGGGCGGACATCACGTCCACCCAGTCCATGGCCTGGAGCTGATAAAAATGGATGACGTGGTCCTGGATGCCCAGGGCTCCGCTGACCAGGTCTCGCATGAGGCGGGCCTGGACGGGCACCGGGTACTGGAGCGCGTCTTCCACCGCAGCCAGGGCCGCGATGGCGTGCGTACCCGTGCAGACGCCGCAGATGCGTTCCACAAAAGCCCAAACGTCCCGGGGGTCCCGCTTGCAGGCGATCACCTCAATGCCGCGGTACTGCGTGGTGGACGTCCAGGCATTTTTGATGACACCGTCCCCGGCCTCCATTTCCACCCGCAGGTGGCCTTCGATGCGCGTTACCGGGTCAATGACCACCCGGCTGGATTCCGGAACGTCCGCTGATGTGTAATTGCTCATGGTAATCTGGTGGTGAGGGCTTCTGGCTATTCTTCAGTGTCCTTGTCGGGCGAGCCGGGAGCGTCCCCGAAGGCGGGCAGAGAGACGTTTGCTTCCTCCTTCATGTGCTGCTTCCTGTAATGAATGGCGGAGCCCACGGCATGGGCGGCGATTGCCGCTCCGGCGCCGGCTACGCCCACAGCCCCGATGATGTTGGCGGAGGCTTCCACGCCGAAGCCGTTCACGTTCGGCAGCGTCTTGTAAAACGGAGTCATGCGGTCAAAGAAGTACAGCTCCGTACAGCCGATGCACGGGTGGCCGGACTGGATGGGGAAGCTGACGCCGCCATTCCATTTGACGATGGGGCAGGGAGAGAACGTATCCGGGCCCTTGCAGCCCACCTTGTACAGGCAGAAGCATTCCCGCGCGTTCTCGTCGTCAAACACGTTGACGAACTGTCCGGCGTCGAAATGGGCGCGGCGCGGGCAATTATTGTGGATGCGGGTGCCGTATGCCATCAGCGGGCGCGACTCCAGGTCGCATTCCGGAGCGCGGTCAAATGTAAGGATGTACATGATGACGGCCGTAATCACGTCTCCGATGGGCGGGCAGCCGGGCACGTTGATGACCGTGCGGTCTGTCAGGATGTCCCGGATGCCCACGGCCCCGGTGGGGTTGGGACGGGCGGCCTGGATGGAGCCGAAGTACGCGCACGAACCCACGGCCAGGATATGGGAGGCGTTTTCCGCGCAATGGCGCAGCATGTTCTCCACGGTATCTCCGGCCACGGTGCAGTACACCCCACCGTCATTAACCGGAACGGACCCGTTGATGACGAGGATGTGGGGCTCCCTGATCGCGTCTTCCAGAGCCTGGTTGGCGGCCTCTCCTGAAGGGGCCATCAGCAGTTCCACGTAAGGCATGGAGACGGCGGAAAGCACCATGTCCCCGATTTCCTCGTTATAGCTGCGGATAGTGCTTTCCAGGCATCCGGTGCATTCCTGAAGCTGGAGCCAGATGACTACGGGACGTTTCAATGCGGCCATCTTGTCCGCAATCTCCTGGGCGTTGGAAATGCCGCCCGTTACAGTGGCAACACCCATCAGGGAGATCATTTTCAGGCACCATTTGTTGAATTCGCGCCGGCTGACGCCGCGGCGCTCCATGTGTTCCCCCAGAGTTTCCCCGGGACGCCATGTAGTTAAAATCTCATGATTCAGGGAGGCCTGCTCCGCCTCCTGCATGGAAGGTTGCTGAATGCGCTTCATGTGCGTGGTCCAAATAAGAACATTTCCATTTAGACAGGATTTCCGGGAAATGCGATCAATATTTTCCAGTTTTCCGGGAGGGCTTTTACCAGGACCAGACGTTCTGGATCTGGAAAACCACCGCCGTTTGCCCTCTGCGGCCGTTGACGGGATTCTTGACAAGCTGAATATCAGGCTGGAGAGTCATGGTGGGCGTCACCTGGGCCACGTACGTCAATTCAATGCCGTATTCATTCCTGTTCACGTACGGGCCGTTCTTTTTAGCCCCCTGCTGCCAGAGGAAACCGAGGCCCAGGTATCCGTCATTGGATGCGCCCTTTCCCCGGAAGGGGGAAAGAAGCACCAGCCCTGTGGTGGCCGCGCAGCGTACGCCGGTCAGCGTGGCTGCGTCATCGCTTGCCCAGCCGCCGCGGAAGAACCACCCCAGGTGGCTGCTGCGGCCCAGCTGCTGCTGGAAGTTTACGGCCACGCCGCCCCCGTTTTCACCGTTGCTGGTGGTGAAAAAGGGCTGGAGGCGGTACACGCCGGGGCCCATGCTGCAAAAATCTTCCGCCACGTAGCCGAATTCAAGCACGTTCGTCCAATTGTCGGAATTCAGGTTCCGGAAAGGATTGTGGTTTTGAGCCATGTTATTGGCGGCAGTGGCTCCCATCACGTAAAAGGAGGTGGTTGGCTGCCACGCGAAATGGAATCCCAGGGAATTATCCGTCAGGGGGAGTACGGGATTATTGCCGAAAACGCTGTTGGTGAGGTTATTGTTATGGGAATTGGCGTAAGCGTTGTGGTCCATGTAGTTGGTGGTGTCCAGCTGGCCCGCCATCAGCAGAAGCTTTCCTCCCGCTCCCACCCATGCCAGGCTCAGGTTGCTCAGGTGGGGGTCCGGGCCCTGGAAGGAGCTGGTGGGGTTCTGGAGTGAGCCCAGCGTGGTTTTGGGGCCTTTACTGCCTTCATTGAAGTCAAAGCCGTTGCCGAAGTCGAACTCGGAGGCCAGGTACAGGCCGCTGCCCGTGGAATGATTGCGGAAGATGGTGATATTGGTCAGCAGGGAACCATTGTAGGAGGGGAAATCCGTTTTTCCGTTCAGGCCGCCGCCCGTCAGCCCCGTGTAGTTGAATCCGAACTGGGCGGAATAAGTAATGCCGTATCTGGAGAGAGCGGTCTTGAGCTTTTGCGCTCCGGTGGAAATCATGTCTTCGCGTATCCAGGCGTTCGGTTCCGCACAGGTATTGCCGAAAACGTAGGAACTGTCCAGGTACGGCATCATTTTAAGGGGCCTGGCCTCAAACCATTCCAGGCCGGGAGCGGAAGTTCCGCCTTCATGCTGAAGCAGTACGCTGGGCCTGGTGGGAACGCCGGGCGTCCTTTTGGTGATTTGTTCTTCCGGGCGCATTCCTTTCATCAGGCTGGGGCTTATTGCCCTGCCTTCCAGAGTTTTCACGCGCAGACCGCGTTCCGTGTTCAGGTAAGCAGGGGAAGCCGCCGCAGCGGGAGCCGCCTGTTGGGCAAGGGCGGGACTGCAGGAGGCTGCGACGGCAACAGCGCACATGGAGGGAAGAATGGCATGTCTCATACAGACAGTCAGACAAGGCTTTTCCCGGAAGTATCATAACTCCGTTTAAATGCTGACACGAATATTCGTTTTTCTCCGTCTTTCCGGAAAAAGGAAAGGCGGGCTGTCCTTCAGGGCCTTTTCCTAAGACAGGCATGATAGGGCAAGCGGAGGGGTAGCTCCCACCGCCGTATTCCTTCCGCAAAAGAAATGGAACCAGTTGGAACATGGTAGCTTAGGGAGATTATTGTTTTTTGCAGGGGGCTGTCTGAATGTACGTCGGGTGAGGGAGCCAAAAGGAGTGTAAAACGGGAAAAAAGCATCAGATTTTCTCTGTAATTTTTATTGCGAATTTAGAATCCGGGAACAATAACAAATATTGAAAATCAACGTCTAATTCATCTTAATCAGTTGTTTTTTAATATCATATATAATTTCTGGTCTTTTTTTATTTCATCTTATCCGAATACAGGTAAATATGTTATGAGAAGGAGAAAATATTTAAGTGCGCAGCGGATTCTAAATCCCCTATATGTACCGCACTGGGAGAGCGCGTCGCTCTTTTCTTTTCAACCTAGAACAGTCAAATGAAGAAAACATTATTTTTGCTTTCTTGTGTAGTAGCTTCTTCCCTCATGGTTCAGGGGGCAACCGTCCTTACTTTGGATTCCAGTGAATTGCAGGCAGCAGGCGGATCATATACCCTGACGGAGGGTATAAACTCCGGTTACGGCAATTTCTCCGTGACCATGGCCCTGGACGCTCAGGCTTTCCAAAACGCCATTCTGGCAGGTAACGTCAAGGCGAATATTTTTTCCGCCAATAATAATATGATCGGCCTGGGCCTCAACTACGTTTCTTCAGGAACTCCCACGGCGGGCATTTATGGTTCCTGGCAAGGAGAGAACTACAACCGCACGATTACTTCTGTCAACGGTTCTGAACTCAATTTGAATACGAGATTGAAGGAATTGTTCACCGAAAACAGCTATGAATCAGCCGCCATCACTTATCAGATTACCAGCACCGGAACCTGGACTTACCTGACTCTGGTTGATTCCGAAGGAACCGTCACCACTTATGGTGGTCAGGATTCAGGGTTGAAAGCGAGCGGGTTCGGAGCCCTGACTTCATTTACCTATGGCACGGATTACGTCAAATACCTTGTCGTGGATAATACCACGTTGCAGGCTGGTGCTTCCCAGGAAGCCAATCTTAATGCCATTGCGGCGGCTGCCGTTCCCGAACCGGCCACGGCATCCCTCAGCCTGATTGGTCTGGCTGCCCTCATGATGCGCCGCAGACGTGCCTGAGCCGGGGAGTCCAATTGCTGTTTTACAGGAGGCGGGAAAGATCCCGCCTCCTCTTTTATTATCATCAGGAGGGAAGTATCCGTATCCGTCAAATCATTCCGGGAACTCCCAGGCATGGGCTTTCCAACGGCAGCTTCACCAGTTCCGCCGGGCTGTTTTGGATGATATTTATTTGCTTTTTCCTGACCTGGAAGCGGCAAAATTGCCGTTTTCATGTGTTTTAGAGGAGGCATTTCCGCGCTTCATGCAAAGATGCAGGGTGGAAAATAAGTTTTTCCCATGCCGCTGCCGTGGAGAAACGGTGGCGGAGAAAGCGTTGAAACGTGTGTTCGGCCTTTATTAGCTGACAATAAAAAAGCAGTTCCGCCATACATGCGGAACTGCTTTGAAGGAAATAATAACGAGAACTGCCGAGGTTTATTGCACGGCAATCGTCTGTTCGCGGTCGGGGCCTACGCCCACGGTTGTGACGGGGCAGCCGATGAGCTCGCTCATGCGTTTGACGAATTTCTTGGCCTGTTCCGGAATCTCTTCCCAGGAACGGCAGGAGGAAATGTCCTGCATCCAGCCGGGCACCGTTTCATACACGGGCTTGCAGCGTTCCCATTCATCCACTGTGGCGGGCGGATAAGCCAGGATTTCCCCGTCCAGATCGTAACCCGTGCAGATTTTAATTTCCGGGCACTTGTCGTAGCCGTCCAGGTTGGTCATGGCCATTTCATCAAAACCGTTGAACATGGCGGAGAAGCGCAGCAGCACGCCGTCAGCCCAACCGCAACGGCGGGGGCGGCCCGTGGTGGCGCCGAATTCGCGGCCCATGCTGTGCAGATGGTTGGAGATGTCTTCATCCTCCGTGACGAAGGGGCCTGCGCCCACGCGGGTGGTGTAGGCCTTGCAGACGCCGATGATGCGGTCAATTTTGTGCGGAGGAACACCCGTGCCGGTGCAGGCGCCAGCGGAAGAGGTGTTGGAGGAGGTGACGAACGGATAGGTGCCGAAGTCCACATCCAGGTAAGCTCCCTGGGCCCCTTCAAAGAGGATGCTTTTTCCGGAGGCCACGGCTTCGTGCATAACCGGAATGGTGTTGGTGATGTGGGGGCGCAGCACATCCGCGGCGGCGCTTACTTCCGCCACCATTTTTTCTTCATCCATAGCGGGAAGGCCCATGCGTTCCATTTCCGCATTCGCCATCTTGATGCGGCGGCGCAGCACTTCGTCAAAAATCGCGGGATCCCTCATATCCGCCATGCGCACGCCGATGCGGCGTGCCTTGTCCGCGTAAGTGGGGCCGATGCCGCGCTTGGTGGTGCCGATGGCTTTTTTGCCGAGGGCGGATTCCTGGGCGGCGTCCATTTCCTTGTGGAAGGGAAGGACCACGTGGGCGCGGTCGGAGATGAGAAGGTTGTCTTTTGTAATGGTCACGCCCTGGCCGCGGAGTTCATTGATTTCCTCCACCAGGCCGATGGGGTCCAGCACCACACCATTACCGATGACGCAAAGCTTGTCCGGCCACAGGATGCCGGAGGGAACCAGGTGGAGAATATATTTCTTTCCATTGGCAATTACAGTATGGCCGGCGTTGTTGCCGCCCTGGCCGCGTGCCACCACGTCGGCGGATTCCGTCAGGAAATCGATCATTTTGCCCTTGCCTTCGTCGCCCCATTGGGAGCCGATAATAATGGTATTCATGATAAAAATGGAACTCGAAGACCTTAATGAGATTCCTGCCTTATGGCAAGACAATCTTACGGAATTGTTAAGTTTTCCTGACCAGTGGCGGGAAGCCCGGCAGGGCAGGCGGGAGGGGCCGTGCCGGATTATCCGGTTTCAGGAACGGAGAGACCGCGGCATTGGGAGGGCCGTGCCGCGGGGAGGAAGGGGCGGCCTGCTGAAAAGGAACTCAGCGGAAGTGGAGGGCGGAACGGTGCGCTTCCTCCGGAACCAGCGTTTTCCAGATGTCTTCATCCGCAGCGATCATGCGCTGGATGTCCCGCGGCGTGTGGCGCAGCAGGAATTCATTGAAAAAGGGCACGTCCACCACCAGGCCGTTCGCCAGGAAGTGCTGGTACAGGTGCACGTATTGTTCCGGCGCGCGGAAAGTGCGTGCCGTGACGAATTCCCCGGATTTGCGGTTGAGCCACGGGGAGACGTACAGGCGCGTTTTGTTCTGGAAGGTGCGTCCGAAGGATTCCAGAATGCCTCCGGGAATGTCCTCCGTCCATTTTTCCTTGAACAGCTCATTCAGCAGGCCGATGGAGAGGGCGATGGCAATGGGTTCTCTCGTGTAGCGCGCCAGCAGCCCGGACAGGTTGTCGAAACGGGCCATTTTGGTAATCAGAACGTTTTTGCCGAGAGCCTTGAGGCTGTCCGCCCTGTCCAGGAATTCCAGATGGTCCACATCATCGCCGCGGAGCAGGTTATTCATGGATATTTCACAAATTTCCATGCAGCGGTCCGCCTGCGTCTCATTGATGTGGGAGAGGAAGGTTTTTTTCACCTGGGCCATGACTTCCAGATGCAGATTGCAGACGGGGTTGAAACTGCCCCTCATCAACACGATGGGGCGCTTGTACAGCACATCCGCCGCCTGGGCCACCTGGCCGTTCGCCAGGAACAGGGTGGCCGGCGTCAGGCCGGACTGGACGAGCTGGAGCGCGAAAAGACGGTTGTCCACCATGGAAAAACCGTGGCCTTCAAAACGGACGACATCTATTTCCACCAGCCGGGGATCCAGATTGTCCACCAGGGATTCAATGAATTCCTCCAGACGGTCCCTTTTGAAAAAGACGGCGTGCAGGATGTTGACGCCCAGGATGCCCAGGTCCTTCATCTGGCGGTCGTGGTCCGGGTCGTTCAGGCGAACGTGAATAATCAGGTCGGACGGTTTTGCCTCCGGTTTCAGCTGGAAGCGCACCCCTATCCAGCCATGCCAGGGGCCGTTGTCCCGGTAGCCTTTGACTTTTACCGTATTGCAGAAGGCAAAGAAGCGGGTGTCTTTGCCACGCTGGGGGCCCAGGCGGTTGACGAGCTGGGTAAATTCGTAGTCCAGCATGCCTTTCAGTCGTTCTTCAGAAACGTAGCGCTTGACCGGCCCGTACAGGGTGTCGCTGACGGTCATGTCATAAGCGGAAATGGTTTTGGCCACTGTTCCGGCGGCTCCGGATGCCCGGAAAAACCAGTTGGCCGTTTCCTGTCCGGCTCCGATTTCCGCAAAGGTGCCGTAAATGGTGGAAGCCAGGTTGAGTTGGAGGGCTTTGTCCTGTGTTTGCGCTAGTGCTTTGGAACTCATGGAAAGCGGGAACCGATTTTTGATTTTCAATTATTGGTGGGAAGAAGCCTGCGGGTGGCGTCGCTCATCCAGCCGGAGTGCAGAAGCTGGTCAATAATAACGGCCCGGTTTCCGGGCAGGTCTTCCGGATAGCGGATGAGCACGCAGGTGCGCACGGGGCCGTTGTAAAGCAGCCTGGTCAGTTCCAGGGCAAGCGGGGAATACCTGTCCACGTACGCATTCAGGCGTTCCCCGTTGGGGAACTCAAGGGTGAAGTTGAGATATGACGTGTTGCGGTAGCTTTCCGCGGAGGATTCCTCCAGGAAAGGGGGCTGATAAATGCCGGACATGCTTAGGATGATTCTGACGGGAACGGGGGTGGAGGGCTTTTTGGCTTCCAGCTCCGCCGGAAGCATGGGGGAATAGCCCTCCCAGGCTTCCCAGTCCAGCTTCCATTTTCCTGAATTCCGGTCATACAGGAAAACCGCAGGGCGGATAGTGTTGTCGTCCATCAGCACGGAGATCTGAAGCAGGTCCCCGTTTTTGGAGCTTCTGCCCGCTTCCTGGGGCAGGTAGTCCTTGTATTGGCCGTAGGAGGCCCAATAGGCCATTTTGGGAGCTACGGTTGCGGGATTCATTACGTAGTTGAGCCTCTCTTCATCCGATTCCGCCATGCAGTAGAGGGCCAGTTCATTCATGGCCGCCGTAATATGGGGGGAAATGGATTCCGCCTTCCGGTCTTCCTCCCTGCGGCTGTGGGCTATGAGGTATTGCCGCTCCCTCTGCTGCAATTGCTCCAGCAGGTCTTTATTCACTTCCTGTGAAAAGAGCGCTTCATGATCCACGAACCGGTCTGAGATATTCAGAAGTTTGGAGTTTTCCGCTTCCATATCCCTCCCGCGCAGGAACATGAACACGCCCAGAAGGGAAAGAACCAGTCCCGCGACAAAAAGCCATATATGCCAGGTGGGCCGGCGTTCACTGCGCATGGTATCCGCGGCGGCAGCGCGGTATTCCGGCTCTTCCGGGGCCAGGGCGGCGCAGCGTGGCGCGGCAATGGCCGGAGCGGCGTTTCCCTCTTTCCTTTTACGGATTTTTGTCGTGGATTTATTGGGGCCCGGAGTGGTGGGCCCGTGAACGGAAATGGTCCGTTTGTCCGTCTTTTTCTTTGGTGCGAGCGGTGTATGCGGAGCGGAGTACGCGGAAGTGTGCGGAACACCGGCGGCAGATGGCGGAATAGCCGTGTGTTTCGGATTTCCGGGCGCTTTCTCTGCAGCTTCAGGCGTCCGGCCCGGGAATGTTGAAAGCGCTTCTTCCCGTTTGACGGCCGTGACAGCGGAGTGGCAGACGGGGCATTCCACACGGCTGCCTACGCAGGCGGCCCTGACGGCAAAGGAATTGCCGCAAATATGGCAGAGGCAGGGGACGGCGTCCTGTTCTTCCGTTTCCGGCCTGGGCTTTTCTTCCTGCCTGGCTGTGACTGAAGCGGTGCAGATGGGGCATTTTACCTGGCGTCCCAGAAAAGACGCCTTCACGGCGAAGAGGTTGCCGCATGACGGGCATGTGCAGGCTACCGTGTCCTGGGATGGGGAAGGCATGAGGGGAAAAAGTTACAGGTGGATGAATTCCGGCACGGGAATGGTGATGGGCCTGGGCGCCGGCAGCGTAATGCTTGTATCCGTATGGTCTGAAGAAACGGGATCTGCGGAAATGGCTTGCGCTTCCGGCACGTTTTCGCCAGCCCCCAGCAGTTCAAAGTTGCGGTTGGCCGGGACCTGGTTCAGCTCCGTATGGTAGGGATCGTCCCCCTGGAGGATAGGCCTGGTGGGCAGGATGGGCGGCAGGGGAAGAATGCGGTTCTGGGCCGTGAAGGTGGAGACGGGTGCGGAGACGTCCTCCCCGTGGAGGTCGCAGAAAGGCAGGCTGGAATCCCCCTTGCGGAGGTATTCGAATATGGTGTGTCGGCGGTATTTTTTATCCGACGGGTCAATGTCATAACAGCTGTGCGTGGCCCTCTTCCCGGTGGTCAGGCAGATTTCCACCCGTTCTACGCTGGGGGGAGGGGCCAGTTCTCCGGCAGGGAACTGCCGTTCCGCTTCCGTGATGGCGGTGCCCAGCACGGAAGCGCAGGTGTCTGACGAGAAGGCTCCGTGATAAATGGGCTTTTTGCCTTCCAGGAACCCTACCCAGATGCCGCAGGTAATGCGGCTGTCATACCCAAACAGCCAGTTGTCCGCGAAGTCGTACGTGGTGCCTGTTTTCACGCCGCCCTTGAAGTTTTTCGGCAGATACGGGGCAACGCGCTGGGCTGAACCGTTTTTCAGGGAAGAATTCAGGATGTTGTGAAGCTGGAAAGCCGTGGCTGTGGATGTGGCCCCCTTCCGTATCTGGGCATTGTTCCGGGTTTCAATCGCCTGGGTGGATTCCCAGATCAGCTGGCCGTCTTCATCTTCTATCCTGTCCAGATAGTAAATATCCTGAGGGCGGGAACCCCCGTTCGGGATGGCAGTGTAGGCCAGCGTCATTTCCTTCAGGGAGGCAGGCTCCGTGCCCACGAAAATTTTGGGGCGGTAAACGGGATTTACTTCCGTGCTGCCCGCTTCCCTCACGGGCTTGCGGATGCCGAAATCCGTCAGCTTCTTGACGAACGGGGCCGTGCCCATCTCCATCCCCATGCGCAGGGAGGCGGCGATTTTGGAGGCGGACAGGCCGCGGTGGGCGGTAATCATGCCTTCATAACGGTTTTTGGAGTTTTCCGCCCCCCATTCCCCCAGGATTCCTTCCGAACCGCCGATGCCCGTCAGGCGGTTGTCGATGGCATCGTCCAGAATGCGGGTGACAGGGCTTTTTCCCGTGTCAAAGGCTGTAGCGTACAGGAAAGGGAGGATGGAGGTGCCGGTGGGGCGGGCTCCGTCCCTGATGGCGTCATACTGGCGCTTGGTGTAATCCCTGCCTCCGTGGTAGGCCAGGACGGCGCCTGATTTGTTGTCCACCACCAGCAGCGCTCCTTCCAGATAGCGCGGCTTGTTCGCGGAACCGCTGTGGTAGTCTGCGGCCTTCTGATGACGGTAACCGGGTTGTTTTTCAATGTTTTCCAGAGCCTGTTCCAGGGCTTTTCCGGTAACTTCCTGGAGCTGCCTGTCAATGGTGGTGTAAATTTTAAGCCCGGCGGCATTGACGCGCTCCTCCCCCAGGTATGCGGTGATTTCTGAGGAAATGCGGTCGTAAATGTGGGAGACGCCGCGTTTCAGCGGCTTGGGATTCAGCCCCAGCTCCATGGCGGAGAGGCGTTCCGCTTCATCCGGCGTAATGTATTTCTCCTTGGCCATGCGGTTGAGAACGTGGTTGCGCCATTTCAGATTGCTAGCCGAATTATTCAGAGGGGAAAGTCCGTTCGGGTTTTTGATCAGGGCGGCGATGGAGGCGGCCTCCCGGGTGGTCAGATCCGCCGGCTCTTTGCCGAAGTAGCCCAGGGAAGCGGCCCGGATGCCGTAAAACCCGCTGCCAAAGTAAACGCGGTTCAGGTAAAATTCCAGAACCTGGTCCTTGCTGTACCGTTCCGTAATGCGGCGCGCCAGCGCTATTTCCACGAATTTGCGGCCAAAGCTGCCCTCATTCCTGGCTTTGGCACGGTTTTTCAGGTCATACGCATTTCTGGCAAGCTGCTGGGTGATGGAGGAGGCGCCCTGGTTGGCGTCCCCGCTGTTGTGGATATACTCCCGGCCTGCCCGCAGAATCCCCAGGAAGTCATAGCCCGGATGTTCCCGGAAGCGGGAATCTTCCTGGGCAATCAGCGCATTAATCATGGCGGGGGAGATTTTGTCCAGCGTGACGTAGCTGCGGTTCTCCACATAAATACGGCCTATTTCCTCCCCGTTCCGGTCATAAATAATGCTGGGTTTTTCCAGGTCGTTGATGCGTTCCAGATCAAATTCCGCCGCCCAGTTGTCATAACGTTTCCAGGCCATCATGAATCCGAAGTATCCCACGGCCGCGCCGATAGCCGCCATCACCAGGCACCACAGGACAAGCTTTCGGATAAAGCTCCAGAATCGTTTCCTGGGCTTTGCCTTGGGATGCCGCCTTTTGTTGGCCTGCATGTGCCTGCGGGGAGCTTGTGAACTTAATTCAGCCATGAAGATGAAGCAGGATTGGTCCTGAGGAGAGGGGAAAAGGTGCAAAAATCCTAACGGATTCCCGTTTGTTTAGCAATACCGTACATGGCGGGCGGGCGAAAAAAGAAGGCATGCGCGCCCCCTGAGTATTCCTGGACGCCGCCGGGCGCCTGAGGCAGCCGTATCATCCTGCAGCCCGGGCTGCTCCGTCTTCAGGAAAAAACGCTCTCCGGCCCGTCCAGGGATGCGTCATGGCGCAAATGGGGCGGCCTTTCATGCGGCTGTCAGCCTGGAACAGCGTTGAAAATATTGCCTGCCCTGGTAATGCCGTGTTCCATGGTGTACAGCACGGCGTCCTCCGCCTTGCCAAGCGTCACGTCCAGAAGCTCGCGTTCCTCCGGGCGGAATTTGCCCAGCACGTGCCCTATCATTTCCCCTTTGCCACGGGGCTGGCCGATGCCGAAACGGAGGCGCGGGAATTCCTGGGTGCCCATGTGGGCGATGAGGGATTTAATGCCGTTGTGGCCGCCTGCGGAGCCTTTTTCCCGCAGCTTGATCACGCCCAGGGGGAAATCCACTTCATCATGAATGACGAACACGCTGCGGGGATCCAGTTTGAAAAACCGCATCATGGGGCCCACGCACAGACCGGATTCATTCATGAACGTGGAGGGTTTCACCAGCAGGACGCCGGGGCCGGCGGCCACCTCGCACTTGCGCTGCCTGTCCGCCTTGAATACGGCCCCCCACCGGGCGGCCAGGCGGTCAAGCACCATGAACCCCGCGTTATGGCGGGTGTCTTCATAGGTTCTGCCCGGGTTGCCCAGGCCCACGATCATTTTAACGGGTGCATCCACAATGGAAAAAAGGGAAAGAGATGAAAAACAGACGCTTCCTGCAATCCGGGGAGCGTCTGGGTGCATCCTGCATCCGTTCCGCGGAGCAATCAACCGTTCCGTGAGACAGCCGGGCATTTATCCGGCCGCCTTCTTTTTCTGACGTCCCATCAGGAAGCCGGTCAGCACGTCTTCCAGGGAATCTCCGGTTCCGACCAGGCGGTAGTCCGCATTGATATCCGTGCAGATCCGGCGCGTTTCTTCCAGATAGCTGGCCACGATAGCCCGGTACTCGTCCGCGATAAGGTCCGGCTCCGTAATCAGGGAGCCGCCGCCTTCCATGTCCACGAAGCGGATGGGGCGGTCAAAGTCAAAATCTATTTCCAGCTGGTCCACCAGATGGAATACGGCTACGTCATGCTTGCGGAAATGGAGGTGGCGGAGGGCGTTTTTAAGCTCCGCCGTATCTGTGAACAGGTCTGAGAAAATCAACACCAGGGCGCGGCGGCCGACGCGTTCCGCCAGTTCATGCAGGGTATCGGGAAGGACGGTCTCCCCCTGCGGAGAATGCGTGTCCATCTGGCTGATGAGCACGTTCAGGTGGGCGGGGCGGCGGGAGGCGGGGATGTGCAGCGCGGTGCCGTCCTTCGTCTGCCGGGCAAAACTCAGTCCCACCGCGTCTCCCTGCCGGATGGCAATGTAAGCCAGGTTGGCCGCCAGCCTGCACGCGCGCATATACTTGGTCTCCACCTGCTCCGGATGATAATTCATGGAGCCGGAAAGATCCATGACGATGTAGGCGCGCAGGTTGGTATCCGCTTCAAACTCCTTGATGTAATACCTGTCCGACCGTGCATACGCTTTCCAGTCCAGACGGCGCGTATCGTCTCCGGCCACGTATTTGCGGTATTCCGCAAACTCCACGGAGGAGCCGCGGCTGGCGCTTCTGTGGCGGCCGGATACGTTCCCCGTCATGCTGTGGCGCGCTTCCAGGGGAAGGTTCCCCAGGCGGCTGAGCAGGTTGTGATTCAGGTATTTCATGGGGCAGGGAAAGGGGATTGATGATGCCGGGACGGCGGTCAGATTTCCGCCGCCAGGCGCGCCACGGCCTTACGGGGCGTGATGCCCTGGGATTCCGCGGCGAAGTTGGTGACCACGCGGTGCATCAGCACAGGTTCCACAATGGCGTCTATGTCTTCCCTGCGGACGATGTAGCTGCCCTGGAGAGCGGCGCGGGTCTTGGCCCCAAGAATCAGGAACTGGACGGCGCGGGGGCCTGCGCCCCAGGCTACATACTGCTTTACCCATTCCGGGGAAGTTTCCAGGGTGGGGCGGGTGGCGCGCACCAGTTTCACGGCATACTCGTAAATATGTTCCGGAACGGGAACGCGGCGCACCAGATCCTGGTAAAAGATGATTTCCTCCCCGGAGAGGATGTGCTTGAGTTCCTCGCTCCGGGTTCCGGTGGTTTCCCGGGCGATGCGCATTTCCTCCTCCTCCGTGGGGTAGTCCACTTCAATCAGGAACATGAAGCGGTCCAGCTGGGCTTCCGGCAGGGGGTAGGTGCCTTCCTGTTCAATGGGGTTTTGGGTGGCAAGCACGAAAAAGGGGGGGAGCAGGGTGAAGGTGCGGCCCATGACGGTGACGCGGCGCTCCTGCATGGCCTCCAGCAGGGCGGACTGGGTTTTGGCGGGGGCGCGGTTGATTTCGTCCGCCAGCACGATGTTGGCGAACACGGGCCCCTTGATGAACTCGAACTGGCGCTTGCCGCCGGCGGAATCATCCTGGATGATGTCCGTGCCGGTAATGTCCGCGGGCATCAGGTCCGGCGTGAACTGGATGCGGTTGAAACTAAGGTCCAGCGTTTTTGCCACGGAACTGACCAGCAGCGTCTTCGCCAGGCCCGGAACTCCCATCAGGAGGGCATGCCCGCGGGAAAACAGGGCGATGCTCAGCAGCTCCACGACGCGCTGCTGGCCAATGATCATTTTGCTCAATTCCGAGGAAAGCTCCTTGTAAATGGCGCCGAGCCGGTCAATGGCGGCTACGTCGTCGTCGGGCAGAGTGGGGGTGACGGGTTCCATATTGCAATTTCATAGCACTTTCCGGGCCGTTTTCCACCAAATAATCGCGCCACGTTCATTTTCCCTGCTTGGAATGGGAAGGGAAACGGGGTAAGGAAGGGGCATGCCGAAAATTGCACTCATTCAACTGTCCGCAGATGCCCGGCCTTCCGTGAACAAGGAAAAGACGGAATCCGCCATCCGTGAAGCCGCCGCCAACGGCGCGCAGATTGTCTGCACCCAGGAACTTTTTACCACGGAATACTTTTGCAGGACGGAGGAATGCGATTTATTCGACCTGGCGGAACCTGTTCCCGGGGAATTGACGGAAGCCCACAGGAAACTGGCGGCGGAACTGGGCGTGGTGATTGTTGCCTCCGGCTTTGAAAAGCGCGCCACCGGGCTTTACCACAATACCGCCTGGGTGGTGGATGCGGACGGTTCGTTCCTGGGCATGTACCGCAAGATGCATATTCCGCAGGATCCCGGGTTTGAAGAAAAATTCTACTTCACCCCCGGCGACCTGGGCTATAAGGCGTTCGACACCAAATTCGGCCGCATCGGCGTGCTCATCTGCTGGGACCAGTGGTACCCGGAAGCCGCGCGCCTGACGGCCATGCAGGGGGCGGAAATCATTTTTTACCCCACGGCCATCGGCTGGCTGCCGGAGGAAAAGCCCCTGCTGGGGGAACAGCAGCACTGCGCGTGGGAAACCGTACAGCGCGGCCATGCCGTAGCCAACGGCTGCTATGTCTGCGCCGTCAACCGGGTGGGGACGGAAGGGGAAAGCGAATTCTGGGGGCAGTCCTTTGTGGCGGACTACTATGGCCAGATTGTGGCGAAGGCTCCCGTCAGCGATGAAGCCATCCTGTACGCGGACCTTGACCTGGACGCATTGGAAGACCACCGCCGCATCTGGCCCTTTTTCCGTGACCGCCGCATTGACTCCTACGGCGGCATTACGGAACGCTGGGGCAGGTGAACCTTCCCCCTTTGCCCGGTTTATGTATTCCGAGGAACCATTGGAGCGGCAGTGGGCGCAGGTCCGGGAAGTTCTCCTTGACATGGAAGAACAGTGTGATGATTTGGTCATCGACTGCCTTCAGGGCATGGTTGGGGAGCTGGGATGCCAGGTAACCGTGCGGAGGCGTGAGCATATTCTGACCCTGTTGAGGGAACTCAATCATCTGTATGATTGCGGAATTCCTGCCAGGGAAATGATTTGCGAAGAGGACGAAGAATACTGTTTTTCCTGGATTTATGAGTTTGATTTCTACCTTGGAGATGCTGATTATCTGCTGCATTTCGTCGTTGACGCCGCCCTGAATTCCAATGGCATCGTCAATAAATATCTGACGTTGGAAAGGCAGGTGTACCGGAAAGGTTTGTGCCTTAAAGCGAGCGAACCCATGGTTCTTGACCCTGATGCACTGGAGCGGTTGAAGGAAAAAATCGTTTCCGCTATGGCCTGTCCTCCCAATACGGGCCGTTTTCTGGATTGGGATGATGATTAATCTTTGGGAGGCTGAGTGTTTTTTACGGGGAAAGATGGCGTAAAAAAGCCGCCGTTTTTGAAAAACGGCGGCATGGGAAGAAATGAAGAGTTTTCCGGCTAGCCGCAGATGACGGCAATCTTGATGCCTTTCATCTGGACGTTGGTTTCCAGGGCTTCCGCGATTTCATCCAGCTTGAAGCGGTGGGAGATCAGCTTGGTCAGCGGCAGGCCGATGCCGTAGGCTCGCTTCAGAAAGTCGAATGTAGTTGGGTAGTCCTGCGGGGAGTACACCCAGGAGCCTACAGCGGTCACCTCCTTGTTGCAGAGGTCGTAATGGTGGTTGATAACGCTTTCCCCTCCATCCATGAAAAAGCCCACTTCGCACAGGCCGCCGCCGCGCTTCACGAACTTCCAGGCGTTGGCCCCGGCCTTGCCTACGCCCGTGCACTGAAAGACGAAGTCCGCCAGGCGGCCGCCGTTGTCCTTTTTCACGGCATCCAGCAGTTCGTTCAGATCCGCGTACCGGGTGAAATTATACGTGCGGGAGGCTCCCATTTCCCTGGCCAGTTCCAGGCGGGAGTCATTGCCGTCCACAGCGATGATGGTTTCAATGCCCAGCGTGCGCAGCGTGGCGATTTGAAGAAGGCCGATGGGGCCGCAGCCCTGCACGAGCACCACGGAATTGAACTTGAGGAGCCCGGTGGACTTGGCGCGTTCCAGGGAATGGACCACCACTGCGGCGGGTTCCACCAGAATGCGCTGGTCCAGCGTCATGCCGGAAACATTGAAAAATGTGGAGCCCTTGCGGATGACGAGGTACTCCCCGAAGTAGCCGTTCAGATGCACGTCGTCGTCAGGCATCAGGCCATACACGCCCACATTTTCGCACAGGTTGGTGCGGGCCGGAGTATTCAGGCAGGCGTCACAGGTGCCGCAGGGAATGATGCAGGTGACGATCTTGTCCCCCAGCGCTACGGGATTTCCGGCGGTGTCTTTAGTGATATTCCTGCCCATGGCGACGATTTCCCCGGTGCCTTCATGGCCCAGAACCACGGGGCAGAGGCCGAAGGGGTCCCGGTTGTATTCGTGGCCGTCCGTTCCGCAAACGCCGCAGGCTTCCACCTTGATCAGCATTTCATCGTCTCCGATGGCGGGAATGGGATATTCACGGATTTCAAATGTCTTTGGTGCTGTCAGGACAGCGGCGCGTGCGGTTTGTTGCATGATGTCCTTACACTATCCTTAGCCGCCCGGATTCTTCAAGAACAAATAGTGATGAAAGGAACTCCGCCTGTTGAAAACGGGAGGAATTTCCTTCCCGGTCCTTCCTGCAATACACCCTGGCGCCGGATGTCCATGATTCCCGGAAACATGGAGAGTCCGGTCCTCCTGCTGTACGGTTTTCCTGAGAAGGAAAAAAATCATTGTCTGACACGGGAAAAACGGTAGTTTCCGGAAAGGGGCGGCATTCGGGAAAGCATGCCTCTGCGCGCAGCGTTTTTCCGTGAAAGGGTAACGTTTTTCCATGGAAGGCCGTTCATTTGGCTTGCGTGGCGGGGGGATGGAGTGCAAGCTGTGCGCGTTATGCTCGACATCCGTGTAATACGAGAAAATCCGGAAGAAGTGAAAGCGCGGTTAAAGCCCCGCAGCGGCGACGCGTGGAAGCTTGTTGATGACGTTCTGGCCTGCGATGAGGCGCGCCGCAATGCCGAAACGGAAAAGCAGGCCTTGCAGTCCGAGCGCAATGCCACCTCCAAGCAGATCGGCATGCTCAAAAAGAAGGGGGAAGACACTTCCTCTATTGAAGCGCGCGTGCGCGAAATCGGGGACCGCATCCGGGAACTGGACCGTGTCGCGGAGGAAAATGCAGCCCAGCTCACCTCCCTGCTGATGAACATTCCCAATCTGCCGCACCTGGAATGTCCCGTGGGCGCGGATGAAACGGCCAACCCGGAAATCAAGCTGTGGGGAGAAAAGCCCGCCATTGAAAACCCGAAGGACCATGTGGAACTGGCCGCGAATCTGGGCATGATTTCCTTTGAAGACGGAGCGCGGATTACGGGCTCCGGTTTTGTGGTGTACCGTGGGGCGGGCGCCCGTCTGGAACGCGCCCTGATCAACTTCCTGCTGAATACGCAGACCGTGGAAAACGGTTATCAGGAAGTGGGCGTTCCGTTTGTGGTGAAGAGGGAGTGCATGGAAGGCACCGGCCAGCTTCCTAAATTTGAGGAAGACATGTACGGCACGGAAGACCAGCAGATGTTCCTGATCCCCACGGCGGAAGTTCCGGTCACCAACCTGTACCGGGATACCATTTTACAGGAAAGCGACCTGCCCATCAAGATGGCCGCGTACACGCCCTGCTTCCGCCGGGAAGCCGGAAGCGCCGGCCGCATCAACCGCGGCATGATCCGCGTCCACCAGTTTGACAAGGTGGAACTGGTGCAGATTTTAAAGCCGGAAGACTCTTTCCGGGAGCTGGAAGTTCTCCGCGGCCATGCGGAATCCATCCTTCAAAAACTGGGGCTGCATTACCGCGTGATTGAACTTTGCACGGGCGACCTCGGCTTTTCCTCCGCCAAGACGTATGATATTGAAGTATGGGCTCCGGGACAGGGGAAGTATCTGGAAGTTTCCTCCTGTTCCTGCTTTACGGACTACCAGGCGCGCCGCATGCGCCTGCGTTACAAGGATGCCGACGGCAGGAACCAGTTCTGCCACACCCTGAACGGTTCCGGCACGGCTCTGCCGCGGCTGTATGTGGCCCTTCTGGAAACTTACCAGCAGCCGGACGGCTCCATCCGGATTCCGGAGGCGCTTGTGCCGTATTTCGGCGCGGACTGCATCCGTCCTGAACAGGCTTGAACCTGCGTTTTTCCCGTCCCAACCCTGAATCAGCCCATGCCTGACGAGGGCCCTCTGGAACATTACCTGACTGTTTCCCATGAGCCGGAACCGGACATTTCGGAACCGGCTCCGGAACGCAGTCCTGGACCGTGGCGGGAAAGGGGCATCATGCTGGGCCTGGGCTTTCTGCTGGGGTGCATCGGGGCTTATGCGCTGGTTTACTCGGAAATGTCCGGCGGCATGCGGTCGCTGAAGCAGTCGCTTTCAGAAGAACGCGACTTGAACGCGTCCCTGCAGAAAGAACGTGCCCATCTGCGGGAAACGTTGGAACAGGCACGCATGGACGCTCTGCTGGAGGAACGCTCCCCCCTTTCCGTGACGGTCGGCGGTATTCCCAAGACAAGCCGCAGGCCCGTTCCCCAGCCTCCGCCGCTTACGTCATTATCCTCCGGAGGGCTGGCATCCCCGTCTTCCGCGCCGGTTCCCGGTTCTTTGGATGACCGTCTGGTCAATCCGGGGCCGGAGGACTGGAAGGAGCGTTACCAGTACGCCGCTTTGAAATATAACCAGGTGGTGGAGGATTACAACAGGCTGAAGAAACTTTACATGAACCTGGTGGGCCGGAGCGGTGCAGCCGGCGGACTGGTGACGGGAGCCCAGTTTTACAAAGCTCTGCGGAAAGATACCCGTGCGGAGGCTCGCAAGCTGGATGAACGCTACATGAAGGGAGGGATGCGGGGCAGCGAGCTTCGGGAACTGGAACGCAGCCGGGACGAGATGAGGCACCGGGACTGGTGGTTGAAAAAAATGGCACGCCAGTTCCAGATTGATTAGATACGTGGGTGTTGCCGGCGTGAAGGATTGTTTTTGTGAAACGCCCCTTGCTGAAATTCCCGTTGCATGGAATCTTTTTGCAGAGAGCCGAACGGTCACAAAAAGAAATTCCTTTCCCAAAGAGCCGGGATAAAAAAACAAAATCCGAATACGCAGATACCGGTATCTTTTTTTGCGGGATGCTCCTTGGATATTGAAAATCAGGGAACAAAGTAGACCATGCCCGCTTATTTCAGTGTTCGGTTCGCATCGGATTCCGCAGACTGCTGATCTCTGAGGCGGAAAAACTATCCGTCAGCACAGTTCCGCTGCAATGGCGTCCACGAGCAGGCGTCCGCGGCCTTTCAGGATGAGCCTCTGTTCCGGGGAAATGTCCGCCAGGCCCAGTTCCCGGTATTGTTCCAGCAGAGGACGGGATTCCGGAAAGATGCTTTTCACATCCTGCGCCAAATAAAGGTTAGAATAGTTGCACTATTAATAATTTATTCGGCAGATGTGAACCAGGGCTCTTTAAATGAAGCTTCTATATGCTCTTGGGATTCATTCCGGGAATCAATGAATTTGGCAACGTCCAGGGCTGATTGAGCTGTAGGTTCCAGAATAGTATCGAAAAGAAGATCACTGCCTCGGTAACAGGTGTTGTCGTCCATTTTCCTTTCATTCTGCATGGGAAGGAAAATAACCAGAAGACGGCTTTGAAGCTGGAGAATGCGCAAAAGAATAAATTTCTGCATTTCCGGTGATGCTGGGATAGATAGAACCTGCTTTTTCATGTCGGCAGCGGATCCTGTAAGTTTTTTAAGGATAGGTGAAACTTCCGTAGAAAAAGATTTTGCCGCTGCGTCTGCGGAATTTTTATCCACGATGGAATTATACCAATTCTGTACCTTGCCTACAGGTATTTCATAGGTTTCAACGAATGTCTGCCATGCCTTTTTATCTTGTGCCTCAGAAAGCAATTCATTCCTTGGAGGGTCATAAGAGAGATTTTTCAACTCTTCCTGGCTCAGACCGTTAATTTGGCAGGCGTCTCCATAGCATGTTGAATCATAAATAAGGAGGGAAGATGCAAATGTGAGGATGATGGAATATTTCATGATTATCAGGTATTGAATCATGATGGAACGGAAAGGGGAGGAAATGGTAATCAGCACAATTCTGCTGTAAACTGCTTTTTAAGCAGATGGAGTTTCAGGCCATGATTCCTTGAAAACGGTTTCAAAACTTTCCTGTGATTCGTTCTGAGATTCAATAAATTTTGAAATGTCAATCATTGATGGGGATGTTAATCCCAGAATAATTTCAAAAAGTTTTGTGCTTCCACGGTAGCATGTTTCTGGACTCGCCTTTTCTTCATTTTGCATAGGCAGGAAGATAATTAGCAGTCGTCCCTGCAGCTGAGAAATGCGTAAGAATATGAATTTCTGCATTTCAGAAGAAGCTGGAATAGCAAGAGCCTGTTTTTTCATGTCTGCAGCCCGTCCCGTTAGTTTTTTAAGAATAGGCAGAACATCCTTGTTGAAAGAATCGGCTGCGGCATCGGCAGATTGTTTATCGACAATGGAATTATACCAATCTTGAACCTTACGGATAGGGATTTCATAGTTTTCAATGAAAGTCTGCCATGCTTTTTGATTTTGTCCGGTGGAGAGCAATTCCTTGTTGGGCGGTTCGTAAGAAAGGCTTTTCAGTACTTCCGGCTCCAGTCCATTGATTTGGCAGGTATCCCCATAGGATGCTGAACATAAATAAAAATGGAAGATGCAACCGGTGAGGAAGATTGAGTATTTCAAGATCATCAGATTATGGAAGCATGACAGGGTTCCTGAATGAAGGGGAATAAAAGAAGGATGGAAATTCAATAGAGATCAACGCAATTTCTATGTAACCTGCTTTTTAAGAAGATGATGTCTCTGTCCATGGTTCTTTGAAAGCTGCTTCAATGCTTTCCTGGTCTTCATTTTGAGTTTCAATAAATTTTGAAATATCCATGGCTGTTGTTGACGTTAGACCTAGAAATATGTCAAAGAGTTTTTCACTGCCATGATAATAAGCATCGGAACTTGACTTTTTACTGTCTTGCATAGGAAGAAAAATTATTAGCAAGCGGCTCTGCAATGTGAGGATACGTGAAAGAATCAGTTTTTGCATTTCAGAAGAAGCTGGAATAGCAAGGACTTGTTTCTTTATATCAGCAGAACGTCCCGTCAGCTTTTTAAGAATGGGCAGGACATCTCTCTTGAACGCATCGGCTGCAGCATCAGCGGAATCTTTATCCCTGATGGAATTATACCAATCCTGTACTTTACCTACAGGCACTTCATAGGTTTCAACGAATGTCTGCCATGCCTTTTTATCTTGTGCCTCAGAAAGCAATTCATTCCTTGGAGGGTCATAAGAGAGATTTTTCAAATCTTCTGGACTCAGACCATTGATTTGACAAATATCTCCTTGGCAAACTGAGAAATATATAAAAGCCGACGATAAGAATGCTATGGTGGTTGATTGTATCATGAAAATTAGGGATTAAAACGTTTAATAGGGATAAGATGGCGTTCTCCAACATCAATGCCGTTTGTGTCAGCTGATTCAAGTATCTGTTCCCAAGTGGCTCCGCTATACTGTAAAATAGAAGAAACTAAGGAAGCACAATTTGATCCATTTTCTGTACTTTCTGGATTTCGGTTAGTTGATGGATTGGTTAGATATCGTTCCTGCTCATTATAACTTTGTGAAAAATGAAGAACTTTTTGAAATAGTTCCTTGTTTTGAATGGCTATGATATTTGTAAAATTTGTAAATTTTTTATCATGGTTGTTTTTGAACCAGTTTTCAACAGCTACTATATCAGGATTGTCATTTTTATGGTAAACCATGTTAGTTAAGCAATCAATATATTTGCTGGCTACACCTGCTTGAGCAAATGGAGGAGATAGGGATTCATAAATCCACTTATAATAAACGGTTCCGGCAGCTGGGATGATTTTGAGTTTTTTTCGGTATTTGATTTCTGGCCCTGCATCCCCTCCGATAGTGATGATTTTCATTCCGGGGATAGCGGTGCAGTTAGCAAGCCCAGGGTTCGGAAGATTTAATTTTACCGGGTCGTCAGGGACAAAGAGCAGAAAGTGATGGTTTGCCATGGGCAGTCCCTGGCAGGGGCGGATGGCCCAGTAAATTTCTCCTAAACGATTGGGAATGCCTTCGTAATAAAAGCTTTTATCACCGATGGTCACACGAATTAGTTCTGCTTCCGTTGGAGTATAGGTGATGCATGGGCCTTTGCCGATGGGTTTCCAGGCGCCGTTGTTTGGTTGGAACGTATGGTTGCACGCCAGAATAACTCCATTAAATCGTTGCGGGCATTTGGAGTAAGTTTGAGCTTCCCATGTGATGGATATGTCTTCGGAGTTTTCGGAAGGCCCTTTTGCCAGGTAAATTTTGTTGATAGCGAGCCGGAGTTCTGTTTTTTTCTCCAAGAAAAGGTGGCTTTTACTATATGGGATCGATTTTTCTCCAATGCAAATGTCCACGACAATGGGAGCGACTACAAGGCTGATGCCGTCCAAATCACTTGTGCCCGGCTTGGGATTGTAATAGGTTTGCGAATATTTGATTTGGAAATTGTAAGAACCTGCTTTCAGGACATGCGGGCAATCCCGGCGCCCTTTGGAAATGTCATGCCCTTTTCCGTATTCTTTTAACCAGTCTGTTTTTTCTCCGTTCCCTGTGGTATAAGAAATGTCGCACCCATCGTCGGAAACCAATGAAAGCCACGCAACAGTAGTAGGTTGGCTAATACGTTCATCCTTAAAATCCTTGAGGGAAATTTTTCCATTATAAGGAATAGTAGAGGGAGATTTTGGGTCAGTGACTTTCGTTGTATTTGGGATTTTCACTTCTCCGGCGCAGCATTGTTTCAATTTATCTGCAAGCTGGGAAAGATTGGCTACCACTTCAACCGGAGACAGGGAATATTCCAATGTTGTCTTCCCTTCATAAATTTGTTGTCCTTTTGCGAGGAGGGCAGATAGTGCAACAATGCCGGCAATTGCAAGCAAAACAGGCATTTGAAGAAAACATCGGGAGATGAATGCGTTGTCCATATGATGATCAGGCAGGTTGAATGAGATTATTTTTTACGCTTTTTTTTGTTGGAAGCGGGTGTTGTCCATTTCCGGATTAAAGCACGGGCGCCTTCCATGCCCCGAATAGGCGGAATAAAGGATGCTGCCCACTGGGCTTTTTGCGGTTCATTCATGCGTATATAAAGATTGGCTAACCGGTATCCGCAACGGGCCATTAAATAAGGATCTTCTTTTCCATGCCGCAGTGTCCTTATAAATAAAAGAGCTGCCAGTTTTCTTTGCATGCCGGTTCCTTTTTCCATGGATATAGCTGCGCTTTCCCAAATTTTTAAAATGCGAGACCGAAGGATCAATGGGCATCCTTCCTCCATTTCCAGTTCCATCAGGGCGCAAAGCGATAAAGCTTCCATATCCAAGGGGGAGTACCGGGCGGAGTACGTCCGGAGAAAGGCATTTTCCAAAAATCCGGTAAGGCAGGAGCGGCGTTGCCCTGATTGCATATTTTTATGCTGCATCAGGGCTGTCAATTCATTGAGGCGGGCACAAACATCACCAGGTGTTTGTCCCATGGCGGTCCGTTGAACGAAAAGAGATACGCCTTCGTCAAAGGTCAAAGCCGGATATTCCCGGACAAATTGATGGATTCTCGGATTCTTTTTAGCAAAAGGAAAGGCGGATAGGGATTTCCGGAAGACCTGCCTTTTTTCAGAAAGAGGCGTGGATTTCAGGTAAAGGGGCAGGATGAACGTTTGGGGCTCCTGTGGTGATGCCGGCGGCTTACTACTTCCCCATGCGTGGTTAAAGGAGGCCTGCAACAGGAAAAGAAGTCCTGCCAGCAAAGAAACAGAGGAAATGTTGAACAGCGGATGCATGGAACATATCTGTCTATTTATGGAATAATGGGAGATAAAAATTGAAAAATGTCAAGAAATTAATTTTAATCGTTTTTCTAATTTATTTCCAACTTATTGATATTAAGTTAGGAAAATAATGCCATTCAGCACAGTTCCGCCGCGATGGCGTCCACGAGCAGGCGGCCGCGCCCTTTCAGGATGAGTCTTTGTTCCGGTGAAATGTCCGCCAGGCCCAGTTCCCGGTATTGTCCCAGCAGGGGGCGGGATTCCGGCAGGATGTATTTCAGCGGCAGCCCTTCATCCGTCCGGAGCATCAGGGCAATGCGTTCCAGACGGTAGTCTTCCTCGGTGACGGGTTCCTGTTCGGAAAGGGGGAGGCCGTTTTCCAGCGTGCTGCGTATGTAGGCGTCCGTATCCCGCGTGTTGGAGTACCGTATGCCGTTGATGGTGCTGACCGCGCCAGGCCCTATGCCTACATAGTCTTCTCCCTTCCAGTAGGCCATATTGTGGGGGGAGAGGCAGCCCTCCCGGGCGTAGTTGGATGTTTCATAGTGGCGCATGCCTGCCGCCTCTAGCATGTGTTCCGCCAGTTCAAAAAAGGATGCGTCTTCGTCCGGATCCTGCCTTTTCTCCCCCCGCAGCAGGCTCCGGAAGAATTCCGTGTCTTCTTCATAGGTGAGGTTGTAGGCGGAGATATGGTCCGTTCCGGCGCGGACAGCTTCCTTCAGGGTGGCTTCCCATATGGAGAGGGTTTGCCCCGGAATGGCGAACATGAGATCCATGTTGATATGGGCCATTCCCGCATTTTTCAGCATTTCCACGGAGTGCAGAGCCTGGGCCGGGGTATGTTCGCGCCCCAGCAGATGCAGGATGCCGGAATCCAGGGATTGCACACCCAGGGAGACGCGTGTCATGCCCAGGCTGCGCCAGAAGCGCACTTTTTTTTCCGTAAAGGTGGCGGGGTTGGCCTCAAAGGAGAATTCGTCCAGTTTGTCCACGGGCACGAGACGGTCCAGGGTTTCCATGAGACGCCCCAGATGCGTGTCCGAGAGCATGGAGGGCGTTCCCCCGCCAAAGTAAAGCGTGGCCGTTTCCCCTCCGCGGTTCGTGGCCAGAGCGGTTGCGCGGGATTCCGCCTCCCTGCCCAGAGCTCGGATGAATGATTTCATGTCCGTGGAGGCCGGCGTGTGCTTGAAGAAAGCGCAGTACGGGCAAATACGGTGGCAAAAGGGAATGTGGACGTAGAGGTGCACGGAAGCGGGGGATCAGCGTCTCCGGCGGCGTCCGGAGGACCCATTCCCATCGCCTTTCTTGTCCTGGGAAAGCTCCAGAATTCTGTCGGAAGCCTCTTTCATTTCCGACTTGACGCGGGATTTCTCCGAATCGTCAGCCAGAGACATGTAGTTTTTCGTCAGGGCGCTGTAGAATGGGTGGATTTTCGTTTCCTTCTTGTTTTTGGGCTTGTATTTGAACCCGTCCGGACAGGTGTCCAGCATGTTTTTCATCCAGGGGACCAGTTCTTCCTTGGGCAGGGCCTGGCACAGGGCGTCCAGAGAAAAGGACATTTCCTCCTGATCCACATCCTTGGGCGCGTTCAGCGCATTGTTTTCATCCCGGTAGAAGCTGGCGGCTTTCTTGAACCCTCTGTCCACCGTCCTTTTAAGCCTGTCCGTGCCTTGCGCCTTGGCGTACGCGATCTGATAGGCGGCCTGGGGTTCCGGGTAGGAGTTGCGCTTGGATTCGGATTTGAGCCAGGACATGAGTTCGGTCCACTGGAAGGTTTTGTAATCATATTCCTGCTTCAGGGCGTTTTCAAGAATCACGGAGCAGAGTACGTTGACGTATTCCTTGGTGTGGCTGGCAAGCATTTCCTTGCCGTTCTTGTCGCCACGGCCTACGGAGGGAACGTATTTGCGCGTTTTCCAGAGTTTCCTGATGCCCATGCCGTCCGGCAGGGCCTCCCTCACTTCATCCACCATCTTGGTGGCTCCCATGAGGTCCTGGGGTTCCTGCTTGAAGAGGGTGTACCAGGCTTCCGTATAGAACGGGTTGGCTTTGAGCACAGTCCTCATGGCGGTCTGCGTGAATGCCTTGGGAAGCGTGCCGGAGGGGTCGGCCGCTTCTTCCGGGGAGGAGCCGGCGCCCGCCAGTTTGTAAATGTTCATGGCGAAGCGGCTGTCAATGAACTTTTCATAGTCGAGGTTCATGGACAGGGCCAGTCCGGAATGGTATTCCGCATTGCCGGTGCGCGGTGCGCTGGAATCCCGGAAGTACCAGAATCCCGTGGTGGCTTTCAGGGTGTCCACGCTCTGGCCCACGCTCAGCCAGCAGCCGTTGCCGGTGAAGTGGGTGGTCATCAGGTTGCCGTGGCCGGGTTGTCCGGCGGGGGCGGCGGGAATGCCGCGCGCAATCTGGGAATTGCGGGAGATAAGGGACATGGTGCCGCACACGCCGCCTTCATGAAGCTTGCGTTCGTTGGATTCCCGGGACCATTCCGGATCCGGGTCAAAGCTGAACAGGATGGGCGGCTCTTTATCGTCATCCGACCGGTAGGGGCCGTACAGCCACAGGCGGGTCGGCCCACGCTGGCCCATGTAGCGTTCCCACACGCTGTCGCACTCACGCAGGGGGCGCGTTTCCGAAAGGGCCATCATGGCCGGCCAGGGCGTTCCTTCCAGGGAAACGCCGGTCCATTCCACACGCTTGCGGTCCACGTCGCGCAAATCACCGCAATGTTCATATTTATCCACAAGGTAGGAAAAGAATTCCACCGGAGTGGGGAAGGGGTCCCTTTTGCGCCTCAGCTGGCCGTGGCGGTACATGTATTCGTGCAGAAAGCCGGCCAGGTTGTCTTCCGTAATGGCGGAGTCCCCGATTTCCGAGACGGTGGGGTATTTCCTGAGCCAGGCCTGCTTTGGGGTGATTTTTTTGCGGTCCAGATAGGCTTCCACCTTTTTGTAGCATTCCTCATCCACGGTGCGGGGGGCGTTACCATACCAGTTGACGGGCGGTTTTCCGGCGCAATACAGGTCCGCTGGCGGAGGCATGACTCCAGAGGATCTCAGGTCATTCAGCTTGCCCAGGGCATCAATGTAGCGGCCCTGCTGGGTAAGGTCGAAGGCCCCCATGCCGAATTCGCGGCGTCCTACTGCGAACGCCAGAACGAGCTGGTCATATTTTTCCGTCGTTTCCAGCCCCAGTTCATCAATCATGAAAGCCACATTGGTGGCGACGCTGGGATCCGGCGGGAAAAACATGGCGAAGACCTCACGATTGTTTTTCGTGTTTTTCAGCCATTTTTCAAAATCCGGAGAAAAACTGCCTCCGCGTTTTTTTACGTAATCCCGTACGTAGGCTTCCGCGTAATAGGGATATTTGTTCAACAGTTTTTCAGAAAATTTCCCCTTGGACGCGATAGCTTCCTCCCGTAAAGCCTTTTCCATGGCAATGACTTCCGGGGAGGGGGAAAGGTCGGGAGCAGGCGGTTCCGGTTCAGGCTCCGGTTCCGGTTCGGGAGCGACCACCACGGGTTCCGGTTCAGGTGCGACTACCACGGGCTCCGGTTTTGGCGGAGCGGGCTTGGATTTGGGCTTGGGCGGAGCCGGTACGGGCACGGTAACGGCTTTAGCGACGGGTTCTTCTTTATCCTTGAGTATCTGGTAGCCCAGAAATCCGAAGAGGGCGAGCATCCCGGTCACAATGACCGTGATGACCGGGAACCCTCCGGAGTGCTTTACCCGCGGCAGCGGCGTTCCGGGGATGGTGGCGCCGACTACGGGTTTCCGCAGTTGCGGTTGCTGCGGTTTTTTTGCGGGGCGGAGAGCCTGGGCATGCGCTACAGCCGGCTGGGGCTGCGCCGGAGAAAGCGGGTAAAGGAAGAGCACGGTGCCGAATCCCCTCAGCTTGCTTTCTGCATTTGCTGCGTATTGGGTTTCAAAAGCTTCCCGGGCCTGGGCGAATTGGGATTCATTTTCCGGAAAGACAGCCAGTTCTCCGCTGGCCAGGTCACGCGTAACGAGGCCCCCGGGGCAGAATTCGCGTATCAGGACGGCATGGCCTTCCGGGGAAAGAGCCTGGTACAGATGATAGTCCGGACCGCTTTCTACAAGCGCCGTGATTTTATAGCCGCCTATGTTGAAATGGGGCGGCAGGGCAGGGGGAAGAGGGATTGTCATGACTAATCAAGAGGTCAAAGATCCCGTATATTCAAAAAGGTTCGGAGCCGTTTGTCAATGCCGGAGTGAGGAAGCTGCGCCATGAAACGGGAGCAGTTATCAGCACGGAACGCTTCCGGACGGCGGGAATACGAAACACGCCGGTTTCCGGAAAGTGTGGCATTTCTGCGGCGCGATGCCGCGCAGGAAACGGCTAACGGATGGTGACCTTGGTGCCGATGGGAGTGTGTTCAAAGAATGTCTTGGCCATGTCCTCCGGCAGGCGCACGCAGCCGTGGCTGACCGGATATCCGGTGACAAAACCCACATGCATGCCGTAGCCTCCCGTAATCCGCATCCAGTAGGGCATGGGGGCGGGGTCGAAGTAGGTTCCTGCCGGCGCTCCGCCAGCCCTGGCGTTGTAATCCCCGTTGACGACGGCTCCGGTGGATTTGCTGCGCAGAACGCCGTATGTGCCGGATTTGTAGTTGGCGTCTTTCTGGATGATTTTGTATGTTCCCCTGGGAGTGCCGTAGCCTTCCTTGCCGGAAGACATGGGGGAAACGCCCACGAGCGTGGTTCCCACGTAGTAGAAGACTTTCTGCTGCTTGAGGTCAATGATGATGTGCTTTTCCCCCTGGGTGCCCGCCGGCAGGTCCCAATATCCCTGGCCCAGACGGGCTTCCGGAGGCAGGTCCGTGTTGACGCCTGAGGTGGCGCCCACTCCGGACAGATAATCGTCCCGTCCGGACATTCCCTGAATTTTTCCGGTGATTTGGTCAAACAGCGGGGGCCTCTCGTACGATGTGCAGGAAACAAGAGCGGAGCTGATAGAAACTAACGCCAGTATGCCGGATTTCATGGGAACGGGAAAATGACAGGCAGGTTATGGGGCCTGTCCTCCTTTTTGTCAAGATTTGCATGCTGTTATCCGTTGCTTATTCCGGGGGTATCTGTTATACACGGCGAACCATTTCATTCATCCCTATTTTCATGAGCGAACAATACGATCTTCTTAAAAGCATTCTTTTGGAAAAATCCGTGCGCACGGGAACTTTTACACTGGCTTCCGGCAAGGTGTCCGACTTGTATGTGGATTGCCGCATGACAGCCCTGGACCCCGTAGGAGCCACCCTGGTGGGCGCTCTGGGCTGGAAGCTGGTGAAAGAGGATATTTTGCCCCGTTTCCCGGAGGTGGCGGCCATCGGCGGCATGACCATGGGGGCGGACCCTATTTCCCTGGCCGTCGGCATGACCAGCGCTCTGGAAGGAGCGGAAAAGAAGCTTCAGGTGTTCACCGTGCGCAAGGAGCCGAAGGACCATGGACGCGGCCGCCGCATTGAAGGCAATTTCCAGGCCGGGGATACCGTGGTCGTGGTGGATGACGTCATCACGACAGGAGGCTCCACGCTGAAGGCTATTGACGCCATTGAGGCGGAAGGGGGCAGGGTTGCCGCCGCCCTGGTGCTGCTGGACCGCGAGGAAGGCGGCCGCCAGGCGATTGAGGAACGCGGCATTCCCGTTTACCCGCTGTACACCAGGACTTCCCTGTTGGGCCGTTAATCCTTTTCCGTTCATGCTCCCGGCCCTGATCGGCATAAGCGGCCATGAAGTGGGCGCGGAGGAAGAGGCTGCCATCCGGCGTTGGCAGCCGGCGGGTTTCATTCTGTTTTCCAGGAATATTGATTCCGTGGAGCAGGTGCGCGGGCTGACGGAGTCGCTGCGGAAACTTTGCCTCCACCATCCTGTCATTGCCGTGGACCAGGAGGGGGGCCGTGTGGTGCGCACTGCTTCCCTGGGCCTGAATTTGCCCTCCCCGGCTTCGCTGGCCCGGCTCGGTTCGGTTGGCGGCGTAGTGGAACTGGGCGCGGTGACGGCTCTGGCTCTCCGCTACCTGGGGGTGAACCTGAATTTTGCCCCGGTGCTGGATATCTGCCATGATCCGTCCGCGGCCAACGCGCTTCCCGGCCGCTGCTGGGGAGATAATGCCCAGGACGTCATTTCACGCGGCGGCGTTTATGCCTCCAACCTGCGCCGGGGCGGCGTGCAGAGCTGCGGCAAACATTTTCCCGGCATGGGCCGTGCCCTGGCGGATCCCCATTTCAGCCTTCCCGTGGTTGACCTGGATGAACGGGAGCTGTTCAAGACGGATTTGCTGCCTTTTCTGGCTCTGTGCCCGGCATTGTCCTCCATCATGTCCGCCCATATCATGCTGCCTCAGATTGATCCCGATTATCCCGCCACCTTGTCCGAACGGGTGATCAGGGGGCTTCTGCGCGACCGCCTCGGTTTCCGGGGCGTGGTGTTTACGGATGATTTGTGCATGGGGGCGATTACGGCGCAGTATTCACCGGATGACGCCGCTTTCCTGTCCCTGCGGGCCGGATGCGATCTTCCCCTGATTTGCCATGACCCTCTTCCCTGGCTGGATGGGCTGGCTTCACGTCTGGAAGGTTTGAACGCCTATGACCGGGAGGATTCTTTCAAACGGGTGGAAAAGCTGAGCGACTCCCTGTGTTTCCCGTTTCCGGAAAAGGCTTCCCTGTGGGATTCCTGCCTCCGCCGTGCGGAGGCTCTGTGCCGCCTGGAAGAGGACGGAGGAGAAAAGCTGCCTTCATCCCCAGTCCAGAAATATTGAGGCAGGTGCCAATGACGGTTTTTGCCTGAGAATATGCCGGGAATGTCCCGGAAGATTTATTTCCGCGGCAGGGGGAATAAAAAGAGTGCTGGCTGATCAGCTTCTTTTGCGGCGAGCCGCCAGCAAGGCTGCTCCAAACAGGCCCAGGGAAGCCGCGGCGGGTTCCGGAACGAGGTGGTTGTAGATGCTTGAGGAATAGACTTTGACATAATCGATGTCGAATGCGGCTCCGGAATTGGCCAGCGTATTCTGGTCAATTCCTGTATCTCCTTTATTTTCCACCCAGCTGCCTCCAATCTGCTGGTCGATGATCAGGTAGAATTCGTTTCCGTCCTTGTCAAAGGGCCAGTTGGCGTTATCGGGTTTGTTGAATGAGCCGGTTGCTTTTCCATCCACATAAAAGGTGATGCCTTCTTCCGTCCATTCCATCCCGTAGGTATGCCAGTTTGTTTTTTCTTCGCCGTCGCTCCAGCCGGGGGTGACCCCCTGGGAGTTGTCCTGGTTGGAAACGCCGTTTTGCGACCAGTGGATTGTCTGGTAAACACGGCCTTCGTAATTCAGGTGTTCCATGATGTCAATTTCCCCTCCGACAGGCCAGCCGATGCTGTCGGATTTGGGCATCATCCAGATGGCCGGCCAGACGCCCTGCACGCAGTCGAATCTGGCGCGGACTTCTACGTAGCCATATTGGAAGGAGAAGGTTTTCAGGGAATATACCCCTCCGCAGGCGTATGTCCTGGCTGGGGCGGTCTGGTTGGTTTGGGTGGTGTAGTCCCCGTATTTTCCCCACAAGGTCATGGCGGAGTTGCCGTCCTTTTCCCGGAATTCCACAAGGCTTTCGTCCCGGGATTGGTACTTGCGCCAGTCCGGGGCATTATATCCTGCGTAATCAATGCGGCTCCAGTTGTGTGCGTTCAGCGATGAGCCGTCAAAATTGTCTTCAAAAACGAGCTCCCAGTTCCTGTCAGAAGCCCAGGGAGTCGCCGCCATGACGGAAGATCCTGAAAGTGAGAGAAAAAGGATAGGAAAAAGGAGCGTTGTCCTGATGAACATAATAAGGAAATATAGGGGAGGCGCGGCTTGGTGTCAATAGACAAGAAATTGGCTGGCCGCCCCGGCATGGAGCAGGGAATTTCCTCCCTCCTTAAAATGGTATGTCCGGTTTTTCCAGCAGGGACACGGAGATTGGCGCCCCTGCCGGGATTTCCTCATCACAAGTTTTTTTATTATTCCTGGCCGCAGGTGAAAGCCGTTTAAGACTGGAGAGCCATATTTCTGACGGCGTTTGCCTTGTACACGTGCAGTTCCGCAAGGCGGACTTTTCCGCCCTTCTGGAAGAGCTTGACGCGCAGCCTGTTGGTGGTGACAGGGTCAAACGTCCGCATGCATTTGATAAATCCATTGCCCGGAAGCTGGAGCATGCGCAGCACTTCCGGTTCATTGGCGTACATGGCTTTCTGAGCATCGCTGACGCCGGCAGTAGAGGCCCCCAGGGAGCCCCAGTGAATAGGAATCCACTTGCCGCCTTTGTTGGCTTCAATGACTAAACGGTTGTTGCCCTTTTCAATCTTGATGTCCACGGCGCGCAGGGCGGCAGGGGATTTCAGGGTGAGTTCCAGCACCAGGGGTTCGTCTTCCGAGGGGGACGCGTCCAGTTCTTCAACGGTGGTAGCGTCCCTGTCCAGTAGTTTGGCCGTATCCACACGGCCTCCGGTAGAGGCTTTCAGCTTATAGTCCGCGACTTCCTCCGTGGAACTGCCCAGCAGTTTCAGTTCACGCACGCGGCATTCCAGGCCGTGCCAGTCCGTGGAAACGCGGAACAGGCAGCGGGAACCTTGAGTCAGGCAGGAGTCATTCGGGGAAACCCAGGTTGTTTTCTTTTTTTTGTCCGTTTTGTCGTACACCTCTATCTGGTTGCCCTGGGAGGCCGCGGAAATGTAGGTTCCGTCCGGCAGATGGAAGGAGCAGCCCCAGTTGCCGTGGTCCCGGATCAGGATGCCCGGCACCCACAGATGGTTGCAGTTGGTGACTGAGAGGGCTTTTTCCGGGCATCCCACTTCAAAGCCGCCCACGGCGATGGGGCGGTCGTATTCCACATCCAGGTCATTGACGCGCCATTTGATTTTGGCGTTCATTTTCTGCACGCCCGGCTGGGTGGGGCCGCTGAGTTCCTTTTTGTAGGAATAAACGTTCCACTGTCCGCCGAATTTGGAATTGGGCGTCCAGGAAATGGTTTCCATGGGGGAGAAGGTGGTCGTGTCGCTGAATTGCACCGTGCCGGCAAAGTCATATTTGTAGGCGGAATTGGCTTTTCCTTCCAGTTCCTTGTCGCGGTGAAGCCCCAGGGCGCGGCCGCCCAGCGGCTGCTGGACATCCACGGTTAAAGAATATTCCCCGGGTTGGGGGTTATCGTCCTTGCGCTTGGGTTCAAAGAAAATGCGCACATCCATGCCCAGAACCATTTCCGCGCAGGTGGCCCTGGTGAGATGATCCACCCCGGGAATTTCCATGATAGCCTTGGCGATGGGGAGGGCGCGGTTGTTGACGACATTGATAAGCTTAAAGCGGCAGCCCTGTTCCACAGGAATGTTTTTCAGTTCCCGGATGGCGGATTTCAGGGAGGCGGGCGCCTTGGCCCCAAGCGCCGCATTTACCATGGACCAGTTGCGCACGTAGGTATTCAGGAAGCGGGATTCCGTATCGATGATAGGGGGCACCTTCCGGAATGTCTTTGCCTGAAATTCCGGCTTGCCCGTGATTGCCAGGTTCCGGCGTTCCGCGCAGAGGGCCGTGATCCAGATGCTGGTGCGGATGTAGGTGCCGATGACGGGATCCGCCGTCATCAGTTCCAGGCGGTTGGGGTTCTGCATCATGCCGCCGTCAAAGGGGCGCAACAGCGTCAGTTTCCATCGGAAAGCCTCCATGTTTTTGTAATATACTTCCGGATTGGTTCGCCAGTAGGCGGGAAGGGCCCACATGATGGAGAGCGTCTCGGAGGAGTGGCCCTGGTCACAGCCGCCGATGGGGCCTTCACCGTACATGATGCGGCTGTTTTTGGTGTACAGTTCCGGTCCGCCGCAGATGAGGGAAGCAATGTAGTACGGGCCGTGACGGCCGGAGTAGGTTCCCCCGCATTCACGGTCGGGTTCAAAGGTGAAGGTTTCCGTCATGCGGCCATAGGGCCCCATGCCGGTGGGGCAGATGGACTGGGCATGGTCCATCATTTTGTCCAGCACGCCGTCTTCCGTGCGCGCCGGAGTTTTGCTGGCCAGCGCCAGGAACAGGCACATGTGGGAACCTCCGATGCTGACACCTGTTCCCCGGTAGCCCGGGTGAATGCCGTGGCCGGTGACGAAGTCCCCGTAAAGGACTTCATTTTTCATGCGCTGCACGCCGTTGCGGATGGCCGGAAGCACGGAGTTGTCCCGGTAGCGCAGCCAGTATTCGCACAGGAAAATGCCCGCGGAGGCCTGGGGGACGGCCCACCAGCACTGGGAGCCGGAGAAGGCGATGTACTGAGCCGCTTTTTTAATGACGGGGTCATACTTCGGGTTGCCCGTGGCCATCAGGGCCAGGCCGGCCCAGCCTGTATCATAATGGTTGCCGCAGTAGCCGCCCGGGCGTTCCCAGGAGCCGTCCTCGCGCTGCTGGGCCGCCAGCCATTCGCTCATCATATGGACGACCGCCTTGCTCTTGGCGCAATTTTTGGGGAAGCCGAGGGCATAAGAACCCAGCTGGGGGATTTTGAAGGTGACGTTTTTCACGTATTTTTTCACTGCGTCCGGCAGGGCAGCGGAGCCGCCCACCTGTACGGTCACGCCCACGGAGGCGGACCACCTGGGGGTTCCCGTTCCTTTAAGATTCCAGTCACCCTTGGGGATATCAAAGACCAGGGAAGAGACGGCGTGCGCCTGCCATACCTTGCTTTTGGCGTCGTACCTGGCTTCTCCGTAACCCACGGTGTATTGCTGGGCCTTGGTCAGCGGAACGGTTCCGCCGGGGCCTTCCAGCCTCAGGTCCGACCATTCGAAGCCGTCGCTGCCGATGCCGTTGCCGCCGTCATCCACGCGCAGGCGCACCTGCTGGCCGCCCTTTACCGGAATGGAAAGGGAAACGGGCTTTTTAGCCCGTTCCTCCCGGAAGACTTCCTTCCAGAGAGGCTGGATGCCCTGGATTTTTTCCACGCTTTCCGCGGGAATGAGGTTCAGGGTGATTTTTCCGGCGCCTTCCGCCTTGTCCACCAGAAGGCCCGCGTGCATGTCCAGGCCGCGCCGGTTCTGGTGCTGATAAGGGCCGTAAAGCACGTCCAGGCTTTGCGACGTTTTGAAGAGGTGTCCGTCAATGCCCAGGATCAGGTCACCTTCTTTGACGTATTTTTCGGCAGGGGAACCCTCAATCACCTGGGTGACCGTGTAAAGGTTCGCCACGGGTTCCCCGTTGGGGTCCAGCATGGTTTTGGGGAAGAAGCCGCGGAAGTTCGTGTCCGGCCAGGAGGCGTCCAGGCCGCGGGCGCGGAAGCCCAGAGGGCCGAAGGTGGTAATCCAGCCTTTGGCTACTTCCTCGGAATTGCCGAACCAGCTCGTGTACAGCTCGGCGTATTGTTTTCTCCACTGGTTCAGCGGCATGGGCTTGGCGAATTTTTTCACATAGGCGTTCACATCCCCCATATTGGTTGTTTGCCTGGCGGCTTTCCCGCGCGGACGCACTACGGGCGCAGGTTTGGCGGCAGTCTGTCCCTCCTGTGATTCCTCCCGGTTGGCGGGCTGTTGCGGTTCCGGCTGTTTTCCGTCCGCAGCGTCATCTGCCGGGGCGGAGGAGTTTTCGTCAGGCTGTGCCGGGGCGGCTGCGGATTTTTCCTCCAAAGCGCCCGGGACGTCTTCATTCCGTTCCCCGGAGGAAGTGGCCGGCGGCGTTTTTTCCGGCTGCTCCGCCAGTCCGGACGGGGAGAGGCCCGCGGCGTTTTCCTGTTCGGGGGAGGCTTCTCCCCTCACGGCGGGCGGGGCGGCTTTCTTTTCCGGTTTGGCGGCTCCCTTCTTTTCCCTGTTGGAGTGGGGAACGTCCGGCTCCTGAGCAGAGACGGGTTTTTCCGCGGGGTTCCGGGTGAAATAATAGGTTCCGCATGCTCCTCCCAGCAGGAGCAGGGTGAGAATCCATATGCCGGCGGAGTTCTTCTTTTTCCGCAGCTGGGGAAGGGAGCCCGCATGAACGGGCGCCGCCCCGGCGGTTCCGGGAGCGGCCAGGGTCCGCTGATCGCGCTGGAGGCGGGATGCCGCAGGGGCGGCCGTGCCGGGAGCCGGCTGCGCGGCGGCATGGCCGCCGGGAATGGCATAAGCCAGGTACAGGGTGCCCAGAGCGGGGATTTCCCCCAGGGAGCCCGTGCGGAACTGCGCTTCGAAATCATTCTTCAGCGGAAGAACTTCCCGTTCAATATCCGTGTTTTCCGGATAACGCAGTTTCCCGCTTTCCGGGTCGCGCACAGCGAGCCCCTGGGGACAGAATTCGCGGAGCAGGTATTGAACATGGTCGGCGTCCGAAGCGTAATAGACATGGCAGAGGGAATCCGTCTGCTTCAGGGATCGGATAAGATAACCGTTGATATTAAATCCGGAAGGGAGGGGAGGCGTATGTTCCATGGTCACATGACAGGTGATTATCCGACTGCCTGTTAGCATATCCGGAGGCTTCTATCAATGTAAAAAGAGGTTTTCTGGGGCCGGAGCGTGTGACGCGATTAATTGATTATTTGCTTGAATGCATGGCAATTATGTGGTGCAAGCAAGGCTCGCTTTTTTGTTTTTCCATTACAATCATGAGTTTCGATATTAGATTAGACGCCTTGCAGTATCATTCCCAGCCCCGCCCCGGCAAGGTGGAAACGCTTCCCTGCAAGCCCTGCTTTTCACAACGGGATTTGACGCTTGCCTATTCCCCGGGCGTAGCCGAACCCTGTCTCCGCATTCAAGAAGATCCTTCCCAGAGCGCCCTGTATACCGGGCGTTCCAATCTGGTGGGCGTGATCACCAACGGCACCGCCGTTCTGGGGCTGGGCAATATCGGCCCGGATGCGGCCAAGCCGGTGATGGAAGGCAAGGGCGTTTTGTTCAAGGTATTCGCGGACATTGACGTTTTTGACATTGAGCTGAACGTGAAGGAGCCGGAAAAGCTGATTGAAACGATCAAGACCATGGAGCCCACCTTCGGCGCCATCAATCTGGAGGACATCAAGGCTCCGGAATGCTTCATGGTGGAGGAACGCCTCCGCCAGGAGATGAATATTCCCGTGTTCCATGACGACCAGCATGGAACGGCGGTGATCTCCGGCGCCGCCCTTCTGAACGCCGCCGAGTTGACGGGCCGCAAGCTGGAGGATATGAAGGTCGTCGTCGTCGGGGCCGGGGCCGCCGGCATTTCCTGCGCCAAGTTCTACATGACGCTGGGAGTGCGCCGCGAACATATCTATATGTTTGACTCCAAGGGGCTGATTCATACCGGGCGCATTGACCTGCACGCCACGAAAGCCCAGTTCTCCCAGTCGGAAGACTGTTCCCTGGAGGAGGCCCTCACCGGAGCGGACGTGTTCCTGGGGCTTTCCACCAAGGGATTGCTCACGCAGGACATGGTCAAGCTGATGGCTCCTTCCCCCATCATTTTCGCCTGTGCGAATCCGGACCCGGAAATCACTTACCAGGATGCCAAAAAAGCGCGGCCTGACTGCATCATGGGATCCGGACGTTCCGACTGGCCCAACCAGGTGAACAATGTTTCCTGCTTCCCCTTTATTTTCCGTGCCGCCCTGGATGTGCGCGCCTCCGTCATCAATGAACAGATGAAAATCGCCGCCGCCCGCGCCCTGGCTGATCTGGCGAAGGAACCCGTCCCTCAGGAGGTGATTGACCTTTACGGGGGCGCCCCGCTCAGCTTCGGCATCGATTACGTGATTCCCAAGCCCATTGATCCCCGCATCATTGAATGGGAATGCCCGGCGGTAGCCCAGGCGGCCATGATTTCCGGCGTGGCCCAGTCCCCCATCCGGGATATGGAGGCCTATACGCTGGAATTGCGCAAGCGCATTGCCGCGGCACGTGAACGCGTCGCCGGCGTGGTGCGCAGCTACCTTTAACGGGGATCCCGGCGGGAAGCCGGAAAACCCATGCCTCCGGCGTTCGCGCCGGGCGGTTGCAAAAACCGGGTGGACTGATGTTCCGCCCGGTTTTTGCATGCCCGTACAGGGAAGTGTTTGTTTGGCGGGGATACTGCATCAGAGCATTCTGGAGGCGGAAAGAGGGATTGCGGGCGACGCTTCCTTCCGTATGAATTAAGACGGACATGCTGTTGCCCGGCGTTTCCCTGTTGAATGCGGCTTGGTGAATACCACCATAGTGAGGCTGTTTTCTTCTCTTCGTCAGGCAAGAAAGAAATTCCCCTATGGTCAGATGGAGGAAATGTTATTTTTATCTGGTATTTTCAAGCCATGTGGAGAGAACCGCAAGATATGGCCGGGCGGAGGATCGTCTTCGCTCCGGTCTTTGGTAAAGGCTTGTCTTCATTTAGGCGTTAGCCAGCCGGAGGCGCATCTGTTCCGTCTGTTCCCTGTCCGGGATAAGTTCTACAAGCGTCTGGCTGTTTTCCTCCAGGGAATCAAGCTGGTCGAAGTCCTCCGCCGTGCGGATCGCCAGGTAGCGCATTCCCCATTGTTCCGCAATGGCCTTGAAGGAATGGGCGTGGGGTTGCACCAGCAGTTTCCTCATGGCTTCGGAGTGTCCGTCCGCCCCGGGCAGGGCGCGGAAGATGCCGCCGCCCCCGTTATTGATGACGCCGAGGACGCGGGTGCCCCTGTCCAGTTGGGGAAGGAGCGCCAGGGCATTGGAATCATACATGGCGGTCAGGTCGCCCACGAGGGCCCAGGAACGGGAGCAGCGGGCGGAGACCCCCAGAAAACCGGAGATTTGCCCGTCAATTCCGTTGGCTCCCCGGTTGGCGCGGACGTTTTCCGTGGGGATGGCTGTCTGGGCGAAGCTGTTCCAGTACCGCACGGGCATGGAGTTGCCCAGGTAAATGCAGTCTCCGTCCGCGGCAAAGCAGGAGAAGGAGCGCACCATGGCCTGTTCGCTTTCCGGGCAGGTGATGAGCAGTTCCTCCATCAGGGCTTTTCTGCGTTTGTTCATGGAGCGCAGTCCGTTCACGTCGCCCACGGTATCTATATCCCCCAGCGCATGCAGAATAGCCTCCAGATTTCCGGTGACGACGGTGGAGGGGCGGGCCAGCCCGGAGAAGCCGGTGCGGGTGACGGAGAAGACTTCCGTGGCCGGAATGTCCTCCAGGTCGCGCCAGAAGCGGGCCACGGGCACGTCCCCTAATCTAAGCAGGACGGCGGGCGGATGTTCCCTCAGCAGGGCGTCCGCGTCCGTCAGGGCCAGATGGGCCAGCTCTTCCCGGAGCCCGGAGGTGGCGTCCGCCACCACGGGGGCTTTCAGTTCGTTGGCCAGCCACCGGGCCGGGGCCTGTTCCGTGGGGTCCAGGCCGCCGATCATGACTACCAGCCCGTCGCGCGATTTGAAGCGCAGGGCCCGGGCCAGCTCCGCCAGGGAACCCCGGAATCCGTTTTCCTCCGGAGGCTCCGCCGGGTAAAGGTCGCAGATGCCGGGGTTCCAGGCAGGGTCCGGGTCCGGCAGGCACACGTTGATGTGGAGGGGGGAGGCGTAATCCCAGTCTTGCAGAATGTCTTCCGGCAGGCTTTCCGGCGTTTCCAGGTCAATCGTGGGTGCGTAAATGCCGAACAGGTCAACTTGTTCGATGGCCTGGGGAGCGGCGGAACCCCGGCAGGCCGCCGGACGGTCTGCCGTGAGCAGGAGCAGGGGACGGCGCTGGTAGTAGGCCTCCACCACGGCGGGGAGCAGTTCCGCCGCCGCCGTTCCGGAGGTGGTGACCACGGCCACGGGCAGCCCCATATCCTGAATGCGGCCCAGCGCAAAGAAGGCGGCGGACCGTTCGTCAAAGTGAGTCCATTTCACCAGATCCTCCGCGGCAGCCAGCACCTGGAGCAGCGCCACGTTGCGCGCGCCGGGGCAGACCACCCACTCGCAAATGCCGCCCAGGCAGCATTGGGCCAGCAGGGATTTGACGAAGGATGCGGGGGAGTTCACGGGAATCAGCCTTGTTTTTTTGCCGCCCTGGCCGCTTTTTCAGCCAGTTTGGCCTTTTCCTCATCCGAAAGAATGCGGGGAAAGACGGGGGCGGGCTCATTGATGCGGTGCCCTGCGGGGAGGATTCCCCACTCCAGCGCGGCCGGCGTAAGGCTCCGGAACAGGTCCCCGGCGTTGAGCTGGTCCAGAATGCGGGCGGAGGCGTCAGGGAGGACGCAGCCGATGAGATAGCCCGTCTGGGCGCAGCATTCCAGCAAATGGCGCAGCACGCAGCGGAGGCGCGGGGCGGAGGCTTCATCCTTGGCCAGCTGCCAGGGCTGCTGCTGCTCAATGTACGCGTTGCAGGCGGAAACCTGGGCGTTCAGGGCCGCCAGGGCATCGGAGACCATGTTGTCGTCCATGTATTTGGAAAACAGGGTGACGGCTTGGTCCATGGTGGCGCGCAGGGCCCTGGAGGCTTCGTCATCATATGCCTCCGCGCCGGAGATAACGGAATCGCAATAACGGCGCGTCATATTGATGGAGCGGTTGCACAGGTTGCCGAGGTCGTTGGCCAGCTCCGTATTGTACAGCATGACCAGGCGGTCCGCATCAAAGTTGGCGTCCTTCCCGGTGGTGATGTCCCGCACCAGGTAATAGCGCACGGGTTCCGGGCCGAACTGTTCCGCCAGCAGGTTGGGGTCCACCACGTTGCCGATGGACTTGGACATTTTTTCCCCGTTGATGTTCCACCAGCCGTGCACGAGCAGGGTGGGCATTTCCTCGTCGGAGAAGCCCATGGCATGCAGCATGGCGGGCCAGTACACGCCGTGGGCGGGCACCAGGATGTCCTTGCCGATGACTTCGCAGTCCGCGGGCCAGAGTTTGGAGAAATCCGGCAGGCCGCTGTCCGGCTCCGCCAGATAGCCGGCGAAGGAAATGTAGTTGATCAGGGCGTCAAACCAGACGTAGGTGACGAATTCGGGGTCGAACGGGAACTCGATTCCCCAGGAAAGACGGCTCTTGGGGCGGGAAATGCAGAGGTCCGAGTCAAAGTCAATGGCGTTGAGCACTTCCGCCTTGCGGAAGGCCGGAAGGACAAAATTACTGCTCTTTTCCACGAACTGCTTCATCCATTCCACATGGTCGGTCAGGCGGAAATACCAGTTTTCTTCCTCCAGTTCCACCACTTCCCCCCATTCCGGGCCGAAGTTGCCTTCCGCGTCCCGTTCCTTGTCCGTCAGGAACTGTTCCTGGCGCACGGAATAGAACCCCTTGTAGGATTTTTTGTAAAGCTGGCCCTTGTCCTTCAGATCCGTCAGGATTTTCTGCACGCAGGCCTTGTGGCGCGGGTCCGTCGTGGAGGCCCATCCGTCATTGCTGATGCCCAGGCGGTCCCACAGCGCCTGGAACTGGGCGGTGATGTTGTTGACATGCTCCTGCGGCGTAATGCCCAGCTTTTCCGCCGTCTGCTGCACTTTCTGCCCGTGCTGGTCCACCCCGGTCAGGAAATAGACTTCCTCCCCCTTCATCCGGTGCCAGCGCGCGAGAACGTCCGCCAGGACTTTTTCATAAGCGTGCCCGATGTGGGGCGGTCCGTTGGTGTAGTCAATGGCCGTGGTGATATAGTACATGCGGGGGACGATACTCCTTTCCTTTTATTTTGCAAGCAAAGTCATGGCGGCGCCCCGGGAGCGTTTCCCGGCATGGGAGGGAAGAATAAGGCGCTGCCGTGGGTGAAACGGCGGAAGAGGATGTGCGGATATTCCCTTTCCGCCGCGCCGCGACCTTTTCCGCACGGAGACCCAACAGGAGAAAATCCGGCGGGGCCGGATGTCCCCGGAAAAGTTTCCCCAATGCATGGTTCCGGGAATGGACTCCATTGCCGGAGAGCGTGCAACCTGTTTTTAACCCTGGGCCTGTTGCCGCCGGAACCCGCGGTTTTGGTAAGCTTCCTCCAGCTGGTTGAGCGCCCGTTCCAGGATGGAGCGGGGACAGCCCGCGTTCAGGCGCATGAAGCCTTCCCCTTCCTTGCCGAAGATGGAACCGTCGTTGAGAGCCAGGCGCGCGCCGTCCACAAAAAACTCCACCAGCTCCTTCTGGGAAAGGTTCAGTTCCCGGCAGTCCAGAAAGACCAGGTAGGAGGCATCCGGCATGATGGCCTTGATTTTGGGCATGCGGCGGCGCAGTTCCGCATCAATGAAGCGGATGTTTTTCTGAATGTAGTCCAGCGCCTGGGCCAGCCATTCCTCCCCTTCCGGGCCTGAATAGGCGCTGATGAGCCCGTCGTACGCGAAAACGTGCCCTTCCGCAAGCTCCCTGCCGCTGACAAAGTCCTGGTATTTCGCGAACAGGTCCGGATTTTGGCAAATCACGTAGGAACTGCCCAGGCCGGGCACGTTGAAGGTCTTGCTGGGCGCCATGTAGGTGACGGAGTTCATGCGGGCGTGTTCGGAAACAGTGGCGAATACGGTGTGCCTGCGGCCGGGAAGGGTCAGATCCGCATGGATTTCATCAGAAACGACCAGCGTGCCGTTTGCCGTACAGATTTCAGCCACGCGGCGCAATTCCTCCGGACTCCATACGCGGCCCCCGGGGTTGTGGGGATTGCACAAGATGAACATGCGGCAGCCATGCACGGCTTCCTGCATGTGGTTGAAGTCCATGCGGTAGCGGCCGTTTTCCAGAATGAGGGGATTGTTGACGATTTCCCGGCCGTTTTCCCGGATGATCATGGCAAAGGGGTGGTACACCGGAGGCTGGATCATGATTTTGTCCCCCTGTTCCGTAAAGCATTGGATGGCGCTGGAAATGCCGGGAACAATGCCCGGAGCGAAGCCTATTTCCGAGGCGTTCACCTTCCACCCGTGGCGTCGGTCCATCCAGTCCCTGATGGCTTCAAAAAAAGCGCGGGGCTTGACGGTATATCCCAGGATTTCGTGCTCGCAGCGGCGTCGGATAGCTTCCATGATGAAGGGGGGCGTCCTGAAGTCCATGTCTGCCACCCACAGGGGAATCAGGTCGTCCCGGCCCCAGCGGGGAAGCAGCGCTTCATATTTCAGGGCTCCGGTGCCGCGGCGCTCAATTACTTCGTCAAAATCGTACTGCATGGAAGGTTTGTCTGGCGGCCAATGGTCAGGAAAGAGGGGTAACGCCTTTTTTCAGGATGATGTTGCCGTATTTGGCCGTTTCCCCGGTAATGACAACGGCATAGGCCTTTTTGGCCCGTTCATAAAAAGCGTAGCGCTCCATTTGCTCAATTTCCCCGTCATAGTTCAGCGCCTTGCGGTATTTGGCTTCCACCGCAGGGTTCAGAGAGTCCCCCGGAACCGGGGCCATCATGATGACGGGCGTTGCGTAGGCATCCAGTTCAAAGAGGGGGATGACGGCAGCCAGCAGGGCATCCGCTCCCAGTCCGTCCGCCCTCAGCACCGTAGGGTTGAAGGTATGGCCGGGGAAGTGGGCGTCTGAAAAGACGATTTCGTCGCCATGCCCCATTTCCGCAAGAATTTTCAGCAGGGAAGGGCTGATGAGGGGAGAAATATTTTTTAACATGCCCCGCAGTATAGCACCAGCCCGCGTTCCGGTACTATCATAAAATTGGGGTGATGCCGGTCATGCCCTCTCAGCCGTTAACAGTCTGGAAGCATTTCCGGACGCATTCTTCCATTTCGGGCATTTGCTCTTCCATGCTTTCCACCAGCCTGAGCTGGGTGCGGGCCCGGTGCAGGTTGTGCCGTTCTTTTTTCGTTTTGAAATAAACGTCCCCTTCCAGGTAGTCTGTCAGGAAGCGGATTCCCGTTTCCAGCGTGATGAGCAGACCGGAAAAAGCGAGTTTGGAGACTTCCTGCGGCGTGATGAAGTCCCTGGCGGCCTCCAGGTATCCCTTGACGACGGCCTCGAACATGGGCATGCGCAGGAAGGTTTTATCCAGATTTTCTTCATCTTCAGCCGCAGGGGAGGTCATGGTGCGCACCATGTCTCCGAAATCGTACAGGACGCTCCCGGGCATGACGGTGTCCAGGTCAATGACACAGACAGCCTTGTCCGTCTCCCTGTCCAGCATCACATTGTTGATTTTCGTGTCGTTGTGGACGATTCTGACGGGGAGCTCCCCCCGTTCCTGGAGATCCAGCAGCACGTCCACATAACGTTCACGGCGGCGGATGAAGTCCAGCTCCTTGCGGCAGGTATTCAGCCGTCCGTGGGAGTCCGCTGCCGCGGCTTTTTCCAAATGGTCAAAGCGTCTGCGGGTATGGTGGAAGAACGGAATGGTTTCATGGATGTCCTCCGGATTCATGTCACACAGGAGCTGTTGGAAAGCGCCGAAAGCGCGGGCTGCTTCGTAAGCCTGGCGGGGATGGTCCGCCACGTCGAACGTGTGGGTGTTTTCTATGCAGTTGTAGCAGCGCCAGAAGCCGGAACCGGGAATTTCCAGATATTTGCGGCCGCCCCGCGCGGAGTACAGGTTCAGCGTCTGGCGGAAGGGCGTTTTCAGCACCCGGAGCATTTTCCAGCGGATGTGGTTGGTCACCTTTTCCACGTTGTGCATGACATCCCTGGGGCATGGGAACACGGCATCGTTCACGCGCTGGAAGATGTAGCGGCGGGTGGTGCCGTCCGGCTTCCTGTAGGTGGCCCGGAAGGTCATGTTGATATGGCCGCTGTTAATGACGTCGCAATGGAGGAATTCTCCTGCGATGGCGAATGCGTCGCTCAGGGCGGCCACTTGCTTCTGAAGGGAGGAAGTGTGGAAAACGGCAGACAGGGGCATGGGGAGTTAAGAAAAGCTCCGGCATGATTGATGGCACATGCCGGAGCTTGCGTTGGTTGAGTGAATGACAGCCAGATTGTTAGAAGGTGTAGGCAACTCCTACCCCGGCGACGAAGGTGAAATTGCGGTAAACCTTGGAGGGCTCCCTGTAGGGGAAGCGGGCGGAGGCGCCGCGGTGGTTGGCCGCCAGGCCGCCGTTGCCGAGCCAGACCGTACCCACGAACGGAGTCACGGTCAGGTCTTTCGTGGCCTTGACAGGGGTGGAAACCGTCAGGGAAATGCCCTGGGTTCCATTGGCGTTCAGGGAATTGCTGTCAAAATAGCCGGCAGTGGCGTTCCAGGTGCCCGCCACGATGACGGAGGTGGATTTGTTGACGTCATACCTGTACCCCAGAGTATTGGTGAACCACCAGCCAGTCATCCAGCGGAACGTATATTGTACGCGGCAGTCCCAGAAGAAGTTTTCCAGCCCTTTGCCGAAGTCATGGTGAATGTCCAGAACGAAGCTGTGTTCTTCCGGCCTATTGTGGCTGAAAGCAGGGAAGCCGGAGTTGTTGCCTGTATTGTGGATGTTGAAACTTCCGGGGATACCGCCGTGGACAAACTGGTAACTCAGAGCCGCGATAGTGGATTTTCCGAATTTGCGGCTGACGCCTAAGATGGCCGAGCCTTCGTCGCAAATGCCGGAATCATTGTGTTCCAGACCATTATCCGTCAGCCACTGATATTTTAATCCGCCTATCAGGGAATATTGATTGTTCAGTTGATAGGCGCCGACGGCTTCCAGGGGAATGACATGATCACTTGCGGAATTCTGGAAAGCCAGACCGCGGCTGATGTATTTGGTAGCGTAGCCTGCTCCCAGCTGGGCGGAGAATGTCTTGCCGCCGTTATTGGCGTTTAAAACATCCAGTGGAAGCTGGATATCGGCAGTAGCCATGCCGGAAAAAGCGGCCATGGCCGCACATGTAGCAATAATGGTTTTATGTTGCATAATTAGAGGGGAAAAATATAATAACAATATTTTTATTTTTAGCAAGTGTATCTTCAATACCAGAAAAGAAATATGAAAATATGTTCAATGTATGACAAAAAGTGTTAAACATTTGACGCATTATTCATCATGCAAGGGCATTTTTTTCCAAAGAGAACTCTATAGCTTCCACAAAAGCCGGTTTTATTTAAATGTTTCCCCGCCGGAGCTGCGGCAGACGTGTTCACGGCTATGGCTTTTGTAAACCTGATGATGCCGTGGATTCTTTTTGTAGCGCTTCCTTTAACTGGGGTTTCAGGTGCTGGAAGAGTTTGATGGAGCCTTTGCTGGACATGTGGTCGCTATCCTTGTACAGAATTTCCCCGTGTTCATAGGCGTTGAACGGCCTGTCTTCCGGTATATAGGGAAGTATGCGCAGGACGGTGCAGAGCCCTTCCTGTTCAAGACGGTCAAGGATGGGAAGCACGGCGGCATGATCTTCCCTGTATTTTTGCCGCGTGCAGGTAAGGCTTTCCAGGCCTTTTCCCGTTTCCCCCCTGCGTATGAGGTTCCTGATGTATTTGGCCACGTCATTTTGCTTGATGAGCGGAGTGGGGGCCAGCAGGATGACTTGCTTGCCCATCGCCCGCAGTTCGGAGATAAATGCACGGAGGGAGTTTGAATAGGCAGGTTCGCCGGAGGGAAGCGGCTTCAGCTTCCAGTCCATTACATTTTTACTGTCGTAACGGGCGCTCCAGTGCTGGGCTATCACCACATGGCTGATTTCCGGGTGGACGTTCAGCCATGCCATGAGGGCCTTTATTTTTTTCTCGTCGCAATAGTAGCTTGCATCAAACGGCAGCGCGGGCAATTCCCTGTTCCAGAATGGGGAAATGACGGAAGAAACGTAAATCCCGGAGATATCCAATTCCCTGCATGCTGCGTCCAATCCGCAAAAGGCCGCAGAGGCGTGGCTGTCCCCCAGCAGGACTATGGATGGAGCTTCGGCAGGGGAACCCAGCTGCAGCAGGCCGGGTTCCGCACTTCCCTTGAAATCGGCTCTGCTGACGAAGGCAAAGATGTTGTTATTGAATTTGATGGCTTCCTTATCAAATCCCCGGGCGGCTTCAGGAGATTTGATTTCCGATGCGCCATGCAGCTGGGGGCTGGAAATGGAGTTGATTTCCTTGTTGATGTAGTTCCGGAATCCTTCCGTCTGCCTTCCTTCAACGCATAGAAGCAACGCGAAAAGGTACAGGGGGATAAACCATTTCATCTTCATGCGCTTTTTCTCTACTGCAAGGTACAGGAGACCTCCCAGGACTGCGGACGCCGCTCCGATGGCAAGCATTCCGGGCCATCCGGGGGCATGGAGAAACCACGAATGATAGAACGCGATGAGGGGCATATGCACCAGGTAAAGGGAGAACGAGATTCCTCCAATCCACAGCAGAAGTTTATTGTTGAAGCAGTGGGCCAGCCTGCCGGATTCCGCATACCGGATCACCAGGCATGTCCCCAAAACTACGGCCGCCGAGCAGAGGGAGACATCCTTTCCGCGGGAAAGGGCAGGTACGAGGATGCATAACATTCCAAGGATGAAGAGGAGAGCGTTTTTCTTGTTGTTTCCGCAACGTGTTGAACTTAAGGGGGGGGGTATATTGCTAACAAAATCCCCGCGCAAACCTCCCACAAACGGGGCAGCGTCATGTAATGGGAGGTGGGGCGGACCTGCTCCCAGACGGGCAGGCCGATTTCCTGCAACAGGTTGTGAATGGGATAGGAATAGGCCCAGAGAAAGGCCCCGATGCCGGCGATCCAGAAAAGAGAGGCGGCCGCCCGTTTGGGAAGGTAACGGTACAGGACGCATCCCCCCGCGAACAGAAGGTAAATCTGCGCCGTCACCGCCAGGTACCACATGTGAAGGAACGGATTGCCGGAGGAATCCTGCGCGAAATAGTCGGACTGGATGACGGCCAGGAACCTGTTTGCGGCGCCTATCAGCGTATATCCGCCTGTGGAGCTGGCTGTCGCCAGATCCGTATAGTCCAGAAAGAACATGCCAGCCAGAAGAGTGAGCGGGACGATGACGGCAACCGGGGTAAAAAGTCTTAAGACTTTTTTACGGGCAAATTCCCCGAGACGGATTTGCATCTGCTGTTTCTGGAGGGATTTCATGAGCAGGTAGCCGGAAATCACCAGAAACACTTCAACGCCGAAGTAGCCGTAGGGGAAATGTTCCGGATTGAGGTGGAAAAGGATGATCAGAATAATCGCGAGGCCTCTGAGTGAAGTGATTTGCTTCATGTTAATTAAGATGTACTTTAAATTTGAAATATATTTGTGAAGGGATGCTGAATGCTGTCCATTGTTTTTTCCACTGACGGCATAACTATAAAATAACTCTCATGCCGAGCCGGAAGCAGGATGGAACGTTAGTACTTCATCCGGCAGATGGGCGGCCTGATTTCTAATCAAAAGATTGATAAAAAAATGCGGAATTATGCAAGAATAGTCTTGGCGCAAGATTTTCAAAATGTTTTAGATATTGATATTTAGCAAATTGCTCCGATCAAAAATCGGAAAGATCAACGAAACAAGACTAAAGCAAATAATGCCGAAAAATTATGATGCGATATTTATTTCTGTTTTTTTAAAAAGGAATAAATTTTTTCGTCAACGATAGTTCTATACCACCATCCTTGGAGGAAATGCCATAAAAAGCCTTCTTTCCCATCCAAAAAGCCCAGTCTTAAAAAATAACGGTAACAAAAGTAGAAAAAAGAGCGCCAGAAAAGAGGAATGCGTGCATAAATATTTTTTTGTCTGCGTTTATTTCTGGAATGCCTGCTTAGTTCCTGATTAGGGCTGCATTCTCTATGTTCCTGATCCAGCAAGATGCGTGCCTCTCTCTTCGCGTAGTTTAAGTGTTTGGTTATCCACCATTCCAGGTTATTGAGATTGTTGTCGGCGAATTCTATGTCCGTATCTTTGATTATTCCTTCCTGAACCAGCATATGTTCATCCATGAGGCGATTCTCATAGCGGGCTTTTCCCGTACGAAACATCCGTACTAAACGGATAGTGCCTGTACCGTGTTTGATGCGTTTTCCCAAAAAATAACGGACCAGGATGAAAGATAAGGCATTTACCTCTGGAGTAAGATCAGCCGTAATTTTTTTTAATTTCTGCAGGCTTTCCGGCATTAAATATTCGTCTGCATCCAGTCTGAGAATCCATTCTGTTTTAACAGGACAGTTATTTAACGCCCAGTTGAATTGTTCTGCTTGGTTGCCGGGCCATTCGTGCTGAATAACATGAACCTGTTTATATTCTTTGCAAATATTTATCGTTGCGTCTGTGGAAAAACAATCAATGACGAATATTTTTTCTGCAACGGAAAGAAGATTCTCAATGCATCTGCGAATGTGAATTTCTTCATTATAAGTCAGAATAATCGCGGAAATATTCATGAGTTTTAATGTCTCCCTCCTGTTAAAATAGAATATGCGGTTCCTGTATTTTTCTGTAATATGCGGGCGATGACGATACTTGCCAAGAGGATGATGAGAGGCGTTGTGAAGTAGCCAAACAAATAAAGAAGTTTCAGGGGAGGAAGGAAGAGTGTAATTGCCTTTTTATAGATATTTATCCACGGTTCATGGAATACGTATATAAAAAATGTGTAAGGAGCCCAAGAAATTATTTTATCTAACCAGTTTTTCTTGGCGGAAAATAAATCATATAACGTCCATACTGAATAAGCGCCAAGAGTCAACCTGAGCATATTCAGAAAAGGCAACTGAAACTCCGGATAAAAACAGTTGACAGCGCACCATATGAGATAAAGCCCCGAAGGGATAAAAATAGCGTTTTTGTTCTGTTGCCGTTCAATATTGATGCCGTTATAGGAAATAAAACCCCCCATTAAAAAAGCAAGCAATCCCTGCATGTTTTCTCCCCCCCATCCGTAAATTCCTATAGTTACGCAGAGGATGAGAAATATGACGACAGTGGCCCATTTGCTATGGAATAAAACATAAAATATGGGACAGAACAGAACAAAAAGAATCAGGTATTGAAGAAACCACAAATGGAAAGCGGCCGGCTCCCAGAAAATGAAAAGAAATAATTCCGGGATACTTTTTGTTTGAAGCAGAGTCAGAAAATCCGAATTGATTTTTGATCCAATGTCGGGGATGAGCTGAAGAAAAATAATGGAAAGGAAAAATAACAGATTCCATAATAAATAGGGAAGTATCAGGGAGTGTGCCCTCGTACGCATTTTCCTCAGTATTTTCTGTATTCCCCCCCCGTCTTTTGTCTCTCGGAAAAACAGGTATCCGGAGATGAAAAAAAACAAAGGAATACAAAATCTTACGATTTGACAGCCAATCCAATCTTGAATAAATGCATTGATTTCCCAGGCATTGTTTTCCACAAAATAACTGTGAGCGACCAGAACCCCAATGATGCTGATAAAAGAGAGAATTTTTAATTTTTTACTGAACTCCGGATTCATGAAAATGAGTAAGAAGGGAAGTTTGTCCAATACATCTTTTTTAAGAAACCCTGCCGGATCTTTTTAGTGGCACCATTTTTTATTTTTGCGGAAGAAATGATCGAGGATTCGGCAGCTGCAACCGTGTTTTTCAATAGCAATATACCTGACAGAACCGTGTCTCCCGGCACAATCCTGAGGCAGCCTTTAATCATGGTAGGTTTTACGATTAGTTAGAAATTCGGAGAATAGATATTGTGAGTGCCCTCGGAGCATGTTTATATTGCAACCGATGCGAACGGATTTGCCACGTTGGATAAATCTCGTACAGTAAATGTGACTTCTCAAGGCCGAAGAAGAAAAAGAACCCACAGTCATCGTTTTAGGACTAATTGATGATGTATTATACATGCTTACGGAGCAAGTTAAGCCCACTATGGTTCCAAAAAGGCAGGTAAGAAAAAACGGAATTTTTTAGAAAATATGGAAATATCGGGATCGAAATTCGGTTGACGGGAGAGTACATGGTGTTTAAGAGTTTTTTCCTAAAAGGAGAAAGCTTTATTGGAAAAGGTGGATAATCAGTCATGATTATTGACTGTTCTTGTTTTAATAAATTTTGCCGGATTTCCTCCAACAACCGTCCATGATTCTACGTTTTTGAATACGGCGGCTCTTGCGCCTACCACGGCGCCCTGACCAATGTTTACTCCCATACCCACAAAGGTATCGGCGGCTAACCATACGTTATTGCCAATCATTATCGGAGCGGTTTGTAGGGGCAGCATTAAACTGGAAATATCGTGCGAAGCTGTGCACAAACAACTTCCCTGTGAAACAACAGAATCATCTCCTACTGTAATCATATCTTTACTATAAAGATTTGTGTCAGGTCCAATGCAAGCCCTTCCTATTTTCACGTTCCAGGGAGCAAAGATGGTACATGATGAATAGATATATGCATCCTTATCTATTGAAGCGCCAAAACAACGGAGCAATGCGATGCGAACAGGGTTAAATGGTCTTCCCTTTAGACATCTGAATAAGGTATGGTTGATAAGGTACCATATGGCTCTTCGAGCTAAATGGGGTTTATATTCTTTATATTGGCTAAGGTTCATCGCTTCATTCTTAGGGTTCGGTAAATAGGATTCAGATACTTCTTCATGAATCGTGCGATACATGAAACCAGTATGATACTCGTCCTAACTAATAGAGACATGCCCAGTACCTCTTTTCTAGCTCTGTCAGCCTCTGTCAAACCTAACGCTTGGTTGTTGTTGGAAATACCGGTAATGTCAAAATCCGATATACACATGGGGACTTGTAAAATATTTCCTTTGGCATATTTCACTACTTCGAGATTTAATTTATAATCAGCCGCAATTTGATAACTCAAGTCATACTTAAGTCCTTTCTCCTTTAAAAACTGGCAATTATAAAAAATAGATTGGTGCGAAGCGAAAGCTCCATACCATATTTTTTTATAACTCCGTGAAGGTATTATGGGTGACTTACCTTCTACGGAAGATTCCCGATAATCGCCATAAACCAGCTCCGGAAAATACCCGGAAGACTTGATGTAATTTACGATTTTGCTTACAACTGACTGATCGCTAAAGCAGTCCCCACTATTCATAAATAGTACATAATTACCTTTCACCGCTTGTAAACCTTTATTCATTGCATCATAAATACCTTTATCCGGTTCTGAGATCAAGGTTCCTAAAAACGCTTCATAGCGATATATGCATTCTTTAGTGCCATCAGTGGAAGCGCCATCTACAATTACATAGTCTATGTAAGGGTAGTCTTGGTCCAAGACACTGTGTATAGTACGTTCAATGTGGTTATGATCATTATATACTATGGTAACTATAGATATAATTATCTTTTTCATGGTTACTTCTTTTCCATATTAAGTGGCGGTCTCTTGATTTTTGTTTAATGCATGGAGGTATTGCGATAAATCAATTTTGTTTCATTCATATACAAATTCCGGTTTACTGCATTCTCCCAATAACCATTTATAAAGTGTAGCCATCATTTCAGCCACCTTATCAGCCGCATATTTATCAGAAACAAGCCTCTTGCCACGAATACTCATAGAGGCTATTTCCTTATCAGATAGATGCAAAGCCTTTTCTATAGTGATGGCTATATTATCTACTGTTGCGTTTATCCACCATCCACAGTGATGAGTATTTAAATCTTTCCATGGAGTGGTCGTGTTGGCTATTACAGGAGTGCCTACAGACAAAGCCTCAGTAACAGTCATGCCAAAATTTTCAAAATCACTAACAAGACACAGAACCTTCAAATTGGCCAGTTCCTGGAATTTGGCCTTACCATTTACAAACCCATGAAAAGTAATGTGACCATATTTACATTCAGCTGCAAGACCCTTTAAATACTTCTCATATTCTGGCGTCCCTTCACCCATCAGTATCAGTTCTGCATCCGCCACTTTGTTACCTAATTGTTTCCAGGCTTTAATGAGTTTATCTGCCTTTTTAACTGGATGCAGTCGTCCTAGAAAACCTATGCGTTTTAGTGAATGGTTTTCAATAATGGTGTCAATCCATTTCACAGGAGGGGTAGGATTAGGAATTACAGCTATAGGTCCTTTATAACCAAAGGTTCGGATAAACTCCATTTCTTTCTGGCATGTGGCATGAAGACATGTAGCGGAAGCGATATCGTTCCTGTGGCCTAAGGAAAGAATGAGCTTTTTTCTCCAGAAGCTTCTTTCCAGAGCCCGGGGATAAAGCATGCCATGAGAGGAAAGAACGCAGGGTTTGCGGAATTTTCTGGCCGCGGCGCAGGTGGCGTGGTTAATGTCCAGCCATAGGCCATTGGTATGGTAGAGATCATATTGCTGATTCTGCTGTAAAAAATGTCTACAATGGCGGGATATTTGAAGAGGCGTTTTTGCGTCAAAAGGGACGGTTTTAATAAAAGGGGCCTGAATAGAAGAGGTGGCCCTGTTCCCAGAAGCAATGGTCAGAATGTCGGTTCGGCATCCTAGAGCGTTCAAACCAGTGGCTAAGTCGAAGGTGCAGGTTGTTGGACCTCCCGCTTTAGCGTCCATAGAAGCGATGGTATGTAAAATGTTCATAGAGTCATATTTTATCTTGCCAAGGTGGTAATGGTCGGGACGATGTTTTACCCTGAATGAATGAGAGGATGGAAGTAAGATAGCAGGCCGGAGCCTGCCCTGATATGGTTGTTTTTGCCCAGGATGCAATGCCTGTTCGTTCTTTTTGCGTAATTGGCCCTTTACTTATCCAATGGCGCAGCTCCCGTTCCAGGCTGCCTTTTTCATTCCATGAAAATGTTCCTCCCCTATGTATGCCGTCCAGCAGGCATGACGCGCCGCAACGATCGGAACATAAAACGCGCATGCCTTGCTGGAGCGCTTCATTGATGACGGCGCCCCATCCGTCATACATGCTGGGAAGAATAAGGAGGTCATGGGACTGCATGATGCGCAGGACATTTTCATTTGCCTGTTTTCCAAGGTAACGGAAGTTGCCTTCTTCATGAATGAGGGATTCCGTTTCTTTGACCAGAGGCCCTGTACCAATGACGGTAAAAGTGTCAATTTGAAAGCGGAACGATTTTAATGCATGAATCAAATGGAGGATTCTCTTGTTGTTGTCCAGCCTTCCTACGTATAGGAGTCTGGGGGCTGTTCGGCTGTTTTGTTGGTCGGTATTTTGTTCATCTGCGGAATGTTTCGTTTGTTCTGTGAAGTAGCCCCATTCAAATATTCTGGATGCAGGCCATCCGGAGCGCCGGTAGGCTTGCACGCCGAATTTTCCCGTTGCCAGCAAGGCTTGAATTTTCTTTCCGTATTTTAAATAAAGAAGAGCGTATTTAAGCCGGCGCAGTTGGCCGGAAATACCTCCTGTCTGATAGGGTTCCATGTAGATGAGCGTAGTCCTTTTCAGCTGGATGCATTGTTTGAATGCTCGGAAAACCATGGGATAGGCATCTATTCCTGAAAAGACGTGGATGGCGGTTTCATTGGAAAGAATCAGTTGATGAATACGCTGTTCATCAGGAGATAGTTCAAGATGGACATTTCCCATATCCGGGATTTTCCATCCACTGTCCGTCCTTTCCTCTTCAAAAGCTCTTTGGACGGCCAGCGTTACCTGGTGTTTGCTGGCCAAGGCATTGAGAAGAGCTGTTTGATGGATGCTGATCATATTTTGCCAGAAGAGGAATTTCATAGGCATACAATGTTAGTGATATTTTTATTCTGCCATGCGGAAGCGGCTCCTACGGAAAGCCATAGAAGGGCGCAGAGAGGGCTTCCCGCCGCAAAGACATAGCCTTCAACCATCATATGCATTCCAAAGAATACAAGACAGACTTGGGCAGGCGAAATGACATGCATTCCGAATGCAGCTGACGGTTTTTTCAGGATCTGACTGGCAAGAATCATTAAAAATGGGATTCCACCCAAGAGGCCGGTCATGGCGAAGACAGCTCCATAGGAGGTCCCCGGTTCCACGGCTCCGGTATTCAGAGTCCGTATATCAATTCGTATTTCTTTTTGGGAAGAGAAGCCAACTCCGTATATGGGAGAAGACTTGAATTCCTTAATTCGTTCGTTCCATAAACTTTGTCGTGAGGATAAAGTTCCGCCTTTTTCCATATTGGCTTGCTGCTTGTTTTGCAAGCCGTCAGCAAAGTTGCCGATAAGGGGCGATGCTGCTGTGAAGCATAGAAGAAGCACGAAGATGATTTTGGGAGCTTTGCGTATATGGTCTTTAGTAAACATGAACAGGACGTACAATGCCGTCATCACCGTGGCGAGGAAAGCGCCCCGGGAAGATGAGAGAAGCATGGAACACAAACAGGTTCCCAGCATTAGCAGAATGAGCGGAGAGAAAGTGGTTTGAGAGAAATATCGTTTCAAGATTTTGTATAAAAGCCAATTCGCAGCAATGCCGGCAACCGGCCCAAGAAGCATGGATTGCGGCGTAATTCCGCCAAATGAACCTGAAAAGGAATCATTAACGTTGATGATTGTTCTCATGTAATTGATGCCTAGGAAGTAGCAGAAGAAGGAGGCTACTCCGACAAAGACACATAGGTTCATGCACCATTCAAAGGCTTGGATGCGGAATATATCCAATTGCTTTGATGAAACCAGCGGGCTGACTGTCAAGAGGAGGAGAATGAAATATACCAGCCGTTGCCATGGCTTGAAAATAGCAGCGGGATCTGCCAGAATAATGCTCGCGGAACACGCAGCGAGTAAAAAAATTATAAGAAAATTGATGTTGGTTATTTTTCTTAGAGCAGAAATGTTCAAAGGAAGAACCAGCAGAGCTGCGGTATAAAGAAAAGAAAATTGATTCAGCGGTCCCAGAAGGGAAGTGGATATGGCCGCCATGAATAAAAATGCCCATGCGCCGTGCTGTGAAATATATTTAAAAATAGTTTGCATTCAGGATATGTTTTTTATTGGTTTGGCCGGAACTCCTGCTGCGATGCACAGGCTTCCTATGTTTCCTGTTACTACGGCTCCAGCGGCGATGACGCTTTTACGGCCGATTCTGGTTCCCGGCAGGAGTATGCTGCCGGTGCCGATCCAGACTCCATCTTCAATAACCACATCTTTGGAAATACCCTGTCCAGCCGTTCTTTCCCCTACCGGGTCAACTATGTGCGTTCCTGTACCAATATAGACTTTGGGGGCAATATCTACTTTGGCGCCTACGGAAATCAGGGATGTGGAGACCAGCATGCTTTCATGCCCTATCCAGGTTCCTTCTTTAAGAATAATATGGCCCGCACCCAGAAACCTGGCAGAGGAGCAGATACGAACATCATGCCCTATTTCGTAGCCAACCAGACGGAGAAGACTTCTCTTAATGGAGAAGCATCTTGTTTCCGGGAGCAATTTTAATAAAAATAGAAGGAATGCTTTTTTCATATTTTAATCAAGAATAAAGCGAAAAAAACGTGAATAATCCTTGTATGTGATTATCTTTTCCTGGATGGTAAGCAATTTATTGATTATTCTTTTGCGGGAATAACGAGGATAGCCTGATACATTGTGCAAATGGAAACAGATTACGTCGGCGTCGGAAAAGACCCGGGAGGGAGGCGTTTCCGTCTTATGCTCAAAAAGATAGGCATACTGCTCCAGCTGTTTTTTGGGTTCCAGATGATTAAGGAAATATGCATGGCATCGCTTGCCAAAAGCGGCTATTGTTTTGTTTTCAGCAAGGGTTTCAATGACCCTGAAATACAGGTCAATTTTATTGTTGGGGATCAGAAAGCCGTTTTTCCCGTTTTCTATCAAATCCGGAATAGCTGATCTTTTCAAAAGATTGCATATAGGGATGGTTCCGGTGGAAAGAGCTTCCACAACCAGCATGGGGCCGGTATCCAAAAGTGTCGGGATAATGATAGCATCCGCTTTTTCAAGAAGTTGCAGAAATTCATCCCGCGGAATATTGCCACGGAAACTGATGCGTGGATCCTGAAGACGTTCTTGCCACGTTTCAGAAACGCTAAGGCACCAGTTCAAATGAAATTTCAAAGGAGAATGGATAAGTTTTTCCGCCAGGGAGCGCATGATGAAAGCTCCCTTGTTTTTACTTTGCCCACAGGCGCATATAAGATTGATGGAATTCTGAGTTTTCTCTTTGTGTTCGGAAAAGAAAGGAGATTGATTCCAGTTGGTCTGGTGAATGCAAACGAATTTATCCGAAGGAATCCGGTATTTGGCCGCCGCTTCCCTGCACATGGTCTGGTTTTGGCAAACGATATAGTCGACATATGGCCAGTTACAGCACGCGATTTTACCTTGTATGCCAAAGTTGGTTAGAGTTTTTCCATGATAAAATCCATGCATCACGGATATTTTGACAATTGACTGGTCTAAAACCGGCCATAAGCCGGACAGATAGGAAACATCATTGTTGATGATAATATCAGGGGCAAGAGTCCGGATGGAATCCAGGAGAGCAATGACAGCTGATTTTTCCTGCCGATATTCGGCAGGAATATGGAAAAAGGAATAGTTATAATTTGTTTTGTGTGGGAATACTTCTTTTCCTTCCCTGACCAAATAGACGGTGACGTGATGTCCGGCGGAAACAAGGCCTGTAGCAAGATCATGGACATAAGAGGAAATTCCTCCCCCCTGGCCTACAGAGGCAAGTCCTGTCGTAGTAATCAGAATATTGTAGCTGGTTTTCATGCTGCTTGTCATTAGTCTATTATTGTGAGGCCGATGCTTCGAGATATTGCTCTTTGGGCTTCATAGGTTTTGTATGAGAACATTCCATTTGACTGATATCTTACTTGGGGAAAATGCTTTAATATGCTCACGGGCGTTTTCCGCTAGGATGCCCAAGTCGTCCGGGTTGGCAGCAAGAGAAATAAGTTTGTTCGCGTATTCCTGTTCATTGAATGGCTGGATCAGTTCCCCCGTTTTTCCGGGCAGGATAATGTCTCTGGCTGCCGGGTAACTGTCAAAAGCCAGGGGGACGCAACCGTGTTGCATGGCCTCCGCAAGAACAAGCCCAAAGCCTTCAAAGGTGGAAGTCAGGCAAAAAAGCGAGGATCGCGCATAATAGGGTTCAGGCTCCTGAAATCCTTCAAAAGAAATATTTTTGAGGTTCAGCTTATGTGCCATTTCTTTCAACATGCCGGCATCCTGGCCGTTGCCTACAATGTCCAGATGCCATCCGGGAAATTTTTCTTCAAAAATTTTCCAAATACGGAGCAGGCGGTCTATTCCTTTCGCTGCGTTATCAAGCCTGCCGACGAATAAGCAGCGGCATTCCTTTTGGCAGGGCGGGATATTCTGAGCTAAATCGGGAATGACATTGGGAATAGATGTTAATTTACAGGAAGGAGTCTTTGAATAAATTTTTTGGAATTCTTCAATTCCTCCTGAAGAAAGGGTGATGATCCGGTCGTAGTTGAGAGTAAGATCACGGAATAGTTTTTTCTGCAATATGCTGGCTCGTAACCTTTTTATATTCAAATAAATATTGTTATAGATGAAATTTTTCAGTCTGCCTGAAAAGGAATTTTCAAAATGTTTCTTTTTAATAAAGCGGTAGTATTTCAGATAAGTATACTGGGAACTATGTTGGACTGCTACAAATTTTATTTTATTTGATTGTATCTGTTTTCTGTTTTTGAAAATGCCATATTTTCCTATGATGCCTCCTTCCGTCTGGTCAATGATGAGTTTTGTTTGTTTTTGGCGGATGAGATCGTTGATAAAGTTCCTTTTCTCTTTTTTATTCAGTTTTTGGGGGATGAAAATAAGAGGGACCGGAGGGCGATAGGGGACATTCAGCCTGTTTTTTTGCTGACAGAGCAAACTGACATTGTGTCCGGAATCTCGTAAAAGGCATGCCAACTGATGGGTAGCCTTTTCCATGCCGCCCTGTTTGCCCAGAGGTTCGTTAGGTAGGTAAATAATAATGTTACTCATTGCCGTTTTTCAGGACATGAAGCCATTTTCGGGTTATCATTTCTTCTTTGTAATTGTCCAATACTTTAAAGTTGGGCCTCCTGTAGCGTTCTTTCATCAGGCCGTCCAGGGTTTTTGTGTATTGCTTAAGATTGAAAGCAGGGACAAGCCTGCCTGTTTCCGTATCCGGAATCATTTCCTTTGCGGCATGGAAACTGTCAAAAACCACAGGAATGCATCCGTAGGCCAACGCTTCATTAACCACCATAGGCATTCCTTCATGTGTGGAGGTGAGACATACGATTTTTGATTTTTTGTAAAAAGGTTCGGGGTTCTGATGTCCCATGAAAAAAATTCGTTTCAAATGATATTCTTCGGATATTTTTTCCAGGTTTTCTCTGTATTCTCCGTCACCGACAATATAGAGACTCCAATCGGTATGGACAGGTTGAAGTTTTTTCCATACGCTCAGCAGCCTGTCTACTCTTTTGTCAGCATAACTGAGGCGTCCTACGTAAAGAAGAATATTTTGTTTTGTACCGGGAGATAAGCTTTCAGGAATTTGGAATGTCAGAAGGTTGGGGATGGCATATAATTTGTGGGCATTACGGGTAGAGGTGAGGAAAAGGCAGTCCTGAATATATTTTTGAGAAAGCACGACCACTTTGTCTGAATATTCAAGCAAATGATTTAGTTTTGCTTTCTTTTTGCGAATGGCCATGTATTTTTTCCATGGAGCCGATACAACGCGTGCAACTGTTTTCAATTTGGCTAGCCATGTGTTCCCGGATGGGGGAATGAGGGACAGGAAATGATCAAGTCCTTCCCAGATGGAGAAGTTAATAATGGAAACGATGGTGGCTTTTGTGTTCAAATGGGCGTGGCTGAAGAAGAAGGATGAGTCGGAGGCGGCTCCTTCATTCAAAATAAAATTGATATTTTGTTCATCGCAAAGTTTTTCTGTAAAATCGGCATTGCGTCTGCTGAACAAGTATTCGGAATCCGGCAGGGAGTATTGCGGGAATTCATTATTTTTTTCTTTGAAAGGGTGAAGAGAAAGAAAAATAATACGGAACCCTTGGCGAACAAGCAGCCTGGCCAGGAGAAAGGAGGCCTGTTCCGTGCCTCCCTGAATGGAAGTGATGGGATAATCAAAGTAGATGAGTATATTTTTCATGGCTATCATATGAAAGAGCCTTCCCTTCCGGAATGATCAGACGGTATTCCCCTGTGAACGATTAAGGGACAATCTGTTTGCGAAAAATGTTCAGAGGCTGTTATTTCGAGGTCTTTTTCAAAGAGACGTACAAGTCCTTGCGATTTGATTTTGCCAGGCATGCCTGCGATGAATGGAGCTTTTACATTTTCCAGAGAATAGTCCCGATTGAGCAGGGAATGGGATGCTACTAGCGAATATGGGGGGAGAACCGTTCCCTTGGCAATATAAGACCCTGAACTGATGAAAGAACCCTGACCAATTTTTACGGGAATGGCGTATGGATTAATATTTCCTGTCCGTATATTACGAAAAGGATGGAAATCCGTGTCGTAAATGCAGCAGTCATGGGTAATGGCGACGTAGTCTTCAATGACGATAGAGCGGTAAGCTCTGATGGAACCCTGGGCACCGAGACTAACATAACGGCCAAATTCCAGAAAGGACTCAGGCTTGCTGGCGCCAATGACCACATTGACGCTGCTGCGGAAAGGGCCTTTCCACCGGATGGTACCGGATAGCTGAAGCAAAGTGCCGGCATAGTTAGTGCTGAACCGGTCATAATCATATCCGAGACGAATGAGTCCCGGTTTCAGTTCTGAATCGGGAATATCAAGGAGCAGAGCTCCCCCTTCCCGTGCTACCGTTAATGATCCGTGTATGAAAAACGGAAAGTGTTTGGCCTGCCTCCATGGTAAAAAACTAATATTGAACCACAGGGTTTTGACGATATTCAACTTCCGTTTTTTTTCTAAATATAATCTGAAGAAAAAACGATGGATTTTTCTAATAAAGGATATTTTAGATAGCAAACAGGCCATAATTGGTATTTTTTATTTGATGAAGTCCAAAATCATTCCAATATGGAGGCGGGGAGAAATGTTCCAGAGCGTTTTGATGAGGTGGCGATCCGTAAGCAAATAAGATAAATAGAGTGTGCGGAAGTGATGGAGAAGTTTGCTGCGGTAACCTGACGACGGAAGATTAAGTACTGCAAACAGGGATAGAAGGCGGCATTCCGTCCGCATTCGTCTTGTGGAAGCCTTTTTCTGTAAATGGAGCATGGTTTCTACAAACAAGATTTCATCCCCTTGTCGAATGTCTGGAGGAAACTGGCGCGAATTGATGGCGGAAGTTTCTCTTTTAATATAATGGTAAACTGTTTGTGGAGTCATGGCTACGAGATGACTGCGCATGGCAAGTTGAGTTACTTGCAGAAGATCTTCTCCGATTTTAAGAGAGAGAGGACAAAGCAGAGGATGCTCAAACAATGATTTTCTAAACAAAAGCCCCCATAGGTGGCCTTGCCATGTTTTCCTGATGGTTGTCAGCCATTCTTCTCCGGAAAGGGTAGAAAAAGGGATATAGTTCATTCGGGCGATTAGCTCTCTCTTTTCAGTCAAGTGAAGAGTGGTACCGGCTGTGATGTCAGCCTGGGTTTCCACAGCCCGTTCTACCAAAACTTCCAGGGATTGAGCCGGTAAATCATCGTCCGCATCCATGAAGAACAAATATTGTCCGGTAGCTTTTCGCATACCGTAATTGCGTGCTTCCGTGACACCGCCCCTGTTTTGCCTGAAGGTGCGAATCTGGGGATAGGCATGATCAAACCCCTGAACAATTGCCCGGGAATTGTCGGAAGAGCCATCATCAATAACGATGATTTCCAGGTTTTTGTAGGTTTGCCCCAGGCAGCTTTGCAGGCATGAATCAATGGTTTCCTCTGCGTTATACAAAGGAATGATGATGGAAACAAGAGGCGGAGAATCTAGAGTCATGAAAGGCCGATTTGAGCAATAATTTGACTGGTATATTCCGGGTCGGAAGATAGTTCAGAAAGACGATTTCCTGTTTCATTGACATATCTCCACGGCACCGGAACCTTTGACGTTGCTTTCATTTGAAACCACTCGTATTCGATGTCGATATGTCCTACGTCAATAGATTGTACTCCGTGTTCCGCTAAATCATGAGCCAAGACCGTTGCTGTTGGGCCCAGGGCGATTAGAACCAGAAAATCCATTCCTTTTGCTTTGTCCAGCGTCGTTTCCAGAATAGCATGGTAGTAGTTAAAAGCGTTTTCCGCCGGGCAGACGATTCGGCGGATGGATGCGGCTCCTTCAAAAAGGTCATTGTGAAAACCCAGTTTAGAACCTGTACCTTCCACCAGAATGAGGTGACGGTTATGGAAAATCTGGCGCCAGAGGCTGATGTATTGCGGAGTTTCCGTCTTGTCTTTCAGATGTTCGTAAAATCTGCTGATCTGCGTGTTTAGATAGGGGCCGGACTGGAAATATTTGTTGAAAAGGGTCAGTCCGTTTCCCCGGAATAAAAAATCCTTCCAGAATTTTCTGGATTCTTTATTGTAAGATGAGATGTCGGAAAAAACATCAGGGATGCAGACCCGGTGTTGCGGTATTGGGTTCCGGGCTATTTCCCTAAGGCGCCTGGCTAATGCCGCATCCTCTTTTTGAAATCCAATAGGATAGCCTTCCATGAGAAGTATTTCCCCATCCCCATACCTGCTGATGGATATGCGGTGCTTAAGAATATATGACAGGGAATCTTTGATGCTGAGGACTTTCGGATGGCGGCCGAACAGGTATGATATTTTCAAAAATACGCCGCGAAGTTGAATAAAGAAACATAGTAATATTTTTTTCATGGGAGATTATGAAAAATATTTTAAATAAAGGGGAATTCCTGCAATTTTTGATAAAACCAGCCGTATTTTTTCTTTCACCGGAAGATTTTTCGTCCGGAAAATGGAGGAAAGGCTGCATGAAATGGTCCGGAAATGGTTGAGAGAATCTTCATAACGGGAGGAGATTTTTTTTGGGGTTCTGTTAATCCCCACCATCATAAGAAAGCATTGATGGTAATAATTGACAAACAGGGGGGAATTGTGAAGATCAGGATAGCCAGAGGCAGCGTGGACGATCCGTTCATAAGCCTGGAAACGCTCCTGCATTTTTTGTGGGTTAGCTCCGGATGCCATTATTGAGCCGGGACGAAGGTTGTATCCATAGCCTCCTAAGCCGGATGAATATAAACAACCGATTCTTTTTGCCAGGTCAGGGATAATATAAGTATCTTCAAAAACGGTGCCTTCTGGAAAGCGGAGTTGGTCAAACACGGCCCGGCGGAATATTTTATTCCATACGGCGTGATTGACTTCTGGAGACATGCAGGCTTCCAGGATGTCACGTTCACATTCCCACATTTGTGCAGAATCTGCCCCTTTGCGGGGATTGGGTTGATTGTACGGATAAATATATGGGAATTGAACGACTGTGATATGTTCGTTTTGTTCTAGAATTTCAAGATTGGGCTTGTAAGTATCTTCCAGAAGTTCATCGTCACTGTCCACGAACGTTATATATTTGCCTTTGCAAATATCCAGGGCTCTGTTTCTTGCGGAAGATATCCCGGAATTGGCCTGATGAATGACCTTGATCCTTGCATCGCAAAGAGCCAGACGGTCGCAAAGGGCCGGGCTGTCATCCGTAGATCCGTCGTCAATCAAAATAATTTCCATTTCCACGTTTTGCTTCAATACGGATTCTACGCATTTCTCTAAAAATGCCGAAGTGTTGTAAACCGGGATGATTATGGAAAGGGTATGGGCCATATGGGATGATTTTATTTATTAAGAACCATGTTTTTTAAATCATATATTTCCTGAAATCTGAAGAAGAGCGATAATAGAATAAAAATGGCTATGTAAATACAGGAAGACATTGCCAGGATGAAAAAGGGATTTTCCGTTATGTAAAAGGCAGGGAGCGCACAGAAGAAGGAGGCAATGCTGAGGCCGATGATGGGAAGAATGTCTTTAATTTGCTTTTTGATCCCATATTGAATCAGTCTCTTGGTATAGTAGGAATTAATTCCCAGTTCCAGAATGGATAAAAGAAGGAGGCCGCAGCACATGAAAAAAATCCCGAAAGGTATGGTGGCGCACAGGATCAGTACGCCCAGGATTTTTTTCCATACTTCAAGACGCAGGAAAAGATCGCTTCTTCCTTTGGCTTGAAGCAGATTGAGGTTGAGGGCGTTCATTGGAGTGAGCGCGAGAGAGAGGGATAAAATTTGAAGAAAAGGCACACAAGGAAGCCATTTTTCTGTTAAGAGCGCAGAAACGAGAGGGGATGCTGTAAGGACGAGCAAAAGCATGCAGGGGAGAATGATATATGCCATCATGCGAAGGATTCTCCGGAATACATGTTGGAGCTGTTCATCATTATCCTGTATTTGACTCATCAAAGGGTAAGTAACTTTGGAGATAATGGAATACAGGGAAGACATGGGGAGGCGGGCCATGGTGTTGGCACGTGTATAATAGCCTAGATCCGCTGCAGAGAATCTTTTGGCAATGACGAATTGATAGGCATTCCGGTAACAGGAATCAAGGAGTGACGAAATCATCAGCTTACATCCGAATCCAAATGTCGAATGAAAGGATTTCCATGAAAACTCCAAACTCGGTTTCCAAGGTACAAAATACCAAAGTGCAACAGTTGTTAATACGGAAGATAAAAAACCCTGTAGCACGAGAGCCCATACTCCGTAACCCATATACGCTAGAAAAATGCCGATAATCCCGGAGATAATAAAGATGGGAATGGAGAAAATAGTTTGTTTTTTGAATTCCATGTTGGCGTGGAGCAATGTGCCGTGTACAGCTCCCAAGGCTCCTGTAATCAGGGTAAGTCCGGAAATCCGGGTAATTTCTGTTAAAAGAGGTTCATTAAAGTAGGATGCTATGAATGGGGCGGAAGTGTATAGAACTAGGTAAATTAAAATAGAGACAGCAGTATTGTAATAAAAAACGGTGGCAAGATCTGTTTGAGTCCGGTCTATTTTTCTGATAAGTGCCATGCTGAGTCCTCCGGTTACAAAAATGCCCGAAATTTCTATAAAGATACTTATAGTTCCTACTAGGCCATAGTCTGACGGAGTCAGCAAACGTGCCAGAATAACACTAATGAGAAAACTTACGCATTGGTTGCCAAATGTGAGAATAGCACTCCATTTGACTGCGGTTTGAGCATTCTGTTTCAGGTTATTCATAGGCCGTTTTTTATGATTGGAGAAGAAGTTTGGTTGATTTCCAGTTATTTCTTTTCCATAAAGTATAGGAACGGGCTCTTTAAGGACAGGATTTTATGGAATATGCGGGATATGTCATAATGCCACGGGTAAGGGAGGTTGTTTTTTCTGAATGCCTGTTTGTTCTGGCGCGTATTCCGCAAGATGGCGCGCAGACCCGATGTGCTGGAGCCGCCAGTGCGCATGAATACCATGTCGCGGTCGATATAAGTGGTGGAGATCCGGTTTTTTTCTATAAAACGTAGCATCAGCTCAAAATCCGCCGCACTGCCGATAGAGGGGTCAAAGCCGCCGTAACGAATAAAGCAGCCCTTTTTACAATAGAATGTGGGGTGTGCCGGGCTCCAGCCGCGCTGGAAGGATCCAGGACTGTATTCCGTTCCGCGCCATGTGCGTACGGTGTCCCTTACTCCGTTGATGTAGTGCAGATTACCGTGTACGGCATCTGTTCCATGCCAGGCAAATGCCCTGGCGATGGCTTTCAGTACATTTTCGTCCTGGTAATAGTCATCCGCATTCAGAAAACCGATGACATCTCCTGTGGCCATGCCTATCCCCTTGTTCATGGCATCATAAATTCCCTTGTCCGGCTCGGATAGCCATTTCATGCGGCCGGAAAATTGATGACTGTATTTTTCAATCAATTCCACAGTTTCGTCCTTGCTGGCCCCGTCCACCACAATGCTTTCCACGTCCGGATAGGTTTGCCGCAGAATGCTTTCCAGCGTGTCTTGCAGTGTTGCAATGCTGTTATAACAAACCGTAATGACTGAAATTTTCATTTTTGGCGGGGGGGAGTGGAGGAAATTTATTGGATGCTTTTCTGATGGCTCCTCATGATAAGCTGGGTATTTGCCCTGAGACCTTTGGTAGGCAAGTCTTTGGGGATCAAGGGATGGGCGGGTACGCTCAAGGAGGGGACAGGTTCTTTTCGGATACTTCTTAAAATGAGTTGCGTATTTTCTTTCAATCCGTAGGTCATCAAATCTCTGGGCTTCAGTACACGGGCCGGTGTACTCAGGGCATCCGGACGCTGCTGAATACCTTCTCTCTCGACAACCTTGAGGAAGGTGTAAAAAAGGATATTCAGGTCGTACCGGAAGGTCAGGTGGCGTTGGTAGCTCAGGTCATAACATACCCGCTGACGGAAGGTGAGGTTGTTGCGCCCGCGAATCTGGGCCAGCCCCGTGATGCCCGGGCGCAGGGACATTCTTTTTTTCCGGGTGGAAGGGGTAAAAATGGCCATTTGATCGGGAATCCAGGGGCGTGGGCCGATAAAGCTCATGTCCCCCAACAGAACGTTGATGAGTTCAGGCAGTTCGTCCAAGGAGGTGCTGCGCAGCAGGGAGCCCAAGACTGTTGTGCGTTCTTCATCCGGGAGTAGGTTCCCTTCTTTGTCCCTGGTGTCTTTCATGGTTTTGAATTTGATGATATGAAAGGGTTTGAGGCCGTGCCCGATGCGCTTTTGCAGGAAGAAGGGAGATGTCCGCTGGACGATGGCCAGCAGAATAGCCAGAATGGCTAATACCGGAAACAGGCATATAAGGCCGAAGAGTGCACCCGTGAAATCCAGGGCGCGTTTTCCGTAGCGTCTGTAAAAATTATGATTACGATACAGCGGGTTGCTGAAGGGGATATTAGTTATAGGGGCTGACATGGGTGTAGTACGAGAGGTTGTTAATAGGGTAGGCGGAGTTAGTTTTTCAGAGGCATGCGTTTGGCCATGGCGATGTTGTGGCTGTCTGTCCCCCACCATTCGTAAAGTTGACGGGTGCGGAACGTTTGTGCCAGGGCTGCGGCGGATTTGCCGTAAAATCCTTTCAGGGAGCCGACATTGCCCTGATATTTGACGCCTTCCTGCCGGGCCAGTTGGAGGAAATCTTCCTGTTGCAGGAGGCGGCCATAGCGTTCAGGGTGCGCCAGGACAGGGGTATAGCCTTTGTCCCGGACGGAGCTGATCATGTCCTTCCAGGCGCCAGGAAGGTAGTACTGGGGCAGTTCCACCAGCAGGTGGATTCCGTCGTAGGTCAGGGGAGTGTATCGGCGCAGCTGCTCATTGAACTGGTTGTCCAGCATGTATTCCGCCGCGAGCCGGAGCTGGAATTGTTCTTCCCTGGTGTCGGCAAGCAACTGGTCAAAACGGCGGCGCAGGAAATCGGGCGTATTGTCCGGGTAGCGCGCCATGATATGGGGGGTGCAGTAAGCTCCTTTGAGTCCCATGGCCTTGAGCCGGCGAATGATTCCCAGGCTTTCTTCAAGGCAGGCGGCTCCGTCGTCAACTCCCCATAGAATATGGGTGTGCATGTCCATGCCGTCCGGAAAGAGGCTGGATGTCGCATACCGGGGAGTGAACAGGTTGCCGAACATGATTGCTGCCGAAAAGAGTAAAGAGCAGGGAAGAAAGCCTTGGGCTTATGCATTGCCTGTGTCTTATTAATCTTGTTTCCTGGTGGTTTGCCGTGGTTCTCCGGAGCCGTATCCGTATTGGTAACCGTATCCGTAGCCATAGTAGCTGTAACTGGAGGACTTGAAGTTGACGCCGTTGATGATGTACGCCATATTGGGAAGTTTTCCCTGATCGGCCAGTTGCTGGATTTGGAGCAGATACCGTTTGTCGATTTTTCCGCTGCGCACGGCGTACAGGGTAATATCGCTCAGGGATGCCAGAATGGCGGTGTCTGCCAGAATGCCGTAGGGCGGAGCGTCGATGATAACGGCGTCATATTGTTTTTTCAGGATGCCCAGGATTTGACCCAGCAGAGGATGACTGAGCAGGGTAACCGGATTGGGCACCATGGGGCCGGTGTAAAGGATATCCATTCCGCGGGAGTTTTCCCTTAGGGGGCGAATGATGCCGGTGGTGTCGGAGCTCTGTTGGAGCAGAATGGAAGTGAATCCTTTGCGTCCGGAACCGCCGAGACGCCGGGTCAGGGAGGATTTGCGGAAATCTCCGTCAATAAGCAGTACTTTTTTGCCGGCATAGGCGAAAGCTGCGGCCAGATTGGCGGAGGTGAAGGTTTTCCCTTCTCCGGGGAGGGTAGAGGTAACCAGAATGACGTGTCCTCCCTGTTCCGGCCTGGGGAGCATGGAATCTACGTTATTGCGCAGGATGTGGAAGCATTCCGCGATGACGGAATGTTCGTCCTGAATGAAAAGACCGGTATTTCTACTTTCTTTTTTGTTCATCTGGGGCAGTTCGGCAATGACAGGCTGCCTGTTTGTGGACGGGAGATCGTGTTTATTGTTAACCTTGTTGTTCAACATGGCCGCTCCCATGAAGGCAAATATGCTGAACAGGGCACCTCCCGCCGTTCCTCCCGCGATGTATTGAATGGTTTTTGGGGAAATGGGAAAGTTGGGCCCATGGGCGGTTTCCAGAACCCGGGCGCTGGATTCCGTTACCGCCATAGCCAGGGCGTTTTCCTGTTCCTTGCTTAAGAGCATCAGGTAAAGTTCCTCCTTAACCTTGTGTTCGCGGACCAGGGGAATGATTTCCTGTTCCCTGCTTGCTGTCTCCGTGAGTCGTTCAGTAAGGGAATCCCGTTTGCTGATGAGCTGGTTGAGCTTGAGATTCAAATTGCTACGGTAGTTGGAAAGAGCTTTGTTGGCGGCCGCCCTGGTGGAATTCATCCTGTCGCGCAAGCTCACTGTAATTGGGTTCTGGGAACCGGCGCTTCCTGCAATTTTCTGATATTCCAGATAGGCTTCGTTATAGTGTTCTATCTGCCGGGCAATACCGGAATCGGGAAGTCCGGTTTCCACGGAAATCAGGCCCTGTTTGCGTTCGGTTTCCTTAAGATTGTCTGCCAGGATGGCTGCCAGTTTGATTTGTGTTTCGAGATCGAAAATTTCTTTTTCCAGCGCCTGGGACGTGCTGAAGTCCGCGCTCATGGTGGTATCCGTATCCTTGACAATATCGCTTTTCGTCTTGAATTCGGTGATCTTTTTGTCCACGTCACTCAGGGCGGCTCCGAGTTCTTTCAGGCGGCTCTGGATGAAGTTTTCCGTTTTAAGGGCCGCCTTGTTTCGTTCATCCTTGGAAATTTGGTTGTAAACCTGGATGAGGTGGTTGAGGACGTCTTCCGCTTTCTGGGGATTACTGGCCGTCAGGGACATTTCCAGAAGGCTGGATTCTTTGGCGTCCGGACGGGTGACTGTCAGTCCGTGGAGCAGGTTGTTAGCAGTTTCAAGCACGGGCTTGTGCCGGACAATGACAGTTTTTTCATTCCACGCATCGGTCATCAGGGATGTTGGATGGATGGAAATGACGGCAAAGGGAAGTGTAAGAGGTTTTCCGTAAAACCCTTCCAGCTGGACTGATTCCCCCTGGTTATTGGAATGGCTAAGCATGAACCTCTTTTCATCTAGAGGCGTGATCTGCAGGGTACAGGCTCGTTGCTTATCGATCCGTTCAAAATGGACCAGCAGGGGGCTGGTTTTGTAGAGGTCGATTTCCCTGAAATCTTTTTTTTGCCAATAGGAAGTGTTGAGATTGAGGTCTTCCACCACTTTTTTCATTAATGCGGTGGATTTGAGGATGAAGCTTTCGTTGGCCAGGTTGGCTGCGCCGGAATCGATGCCCAGCTCTGCCATAATGCGTTCCGAAGATGCGTCACTGCTCGTTTTGGCATCGCGCATCAGGACGCTGGCCGTCTTCTGGTAAATGTAATTCTGTCGGCCGGCTAGGTAGTAAGCCGCCGTACCTCCGGCGAGGGCTGCCAGAATGATGATAAACCAGTAGCGGCGCAGGACGAGCAGCACCGTGTCCAGGGAAGTTGTTTCTTCTGTGTTTTCCGTAACAGGCGGAGTGGGAGCGGTATTATTTGCCATGGAGGAAAGAGGGTGGAATGTTGTTTGGAAATACTGGACCCCTGGGGAAGCGGTCCGATGCAATCGGACCGTCCCTATATTTCCGTTCACAGGTATGATTAAGCCGGATGAGAAAGAGGCGGAATGTCCGTTACAGGCACAGGGCGATCACGGCCAGAGTGACACCAAGCCCGGAGAGGCCCCAGCCGTACCATTGAGCAGCGTCGCTGCGCGTGTTGACCTTGCGGTCTGAGGGTGTCACGTAAATGATGTCGTTTTGCTGGATGTAATAATAAGGAGAAGTGAACAAATCCTTGCTGCGCAGGTCGATACTGGCGATTTGGCGGGTTCCGTTGGTTTCCCGGATTAGCGTGACGTCCCGGTTGCCGTCAATATTAAGGTCTCCGGCCCGGCTGATGGCCTCAAGAATGGTTACGCGCTGTCCTTCAATAGTGTAGGTTCCGGGAGCATTGACTTCGCCCAGAACGGAGAATTTGAAGTTCATGATCTGAACATTGACGGAGGCATCCCGGATGTAGTCATTGTTCTTGAGAGTAGCGGCAATGTCGGAGGCCAGCTGGGAGCAGGTTTTGCCCGCAGCCTTCATTTTGCCGATGACGGGCAGGACGATGCAGCCCTGGGCATCCACCAGATATCCTTTGGGTTTGTTACTGGAGGTGCCGCTGGAGGAACCGATTTCAGACATGGCAAAGGGGGCGGTGAGCTCCGGCTGCTTGCTGCTGACTGCGATATAGAGTTGGTCATCCTTCTGGATGGTTGTCTGGTAGTTTGCCTTGATGGTTTCCCTGGAGTTTCCGGAAACATCCTGGATATAGAGGACTTCCTTGGGGCTGACGCAGGAGGGCAGGAGAGCGGCTCCGGCCATGGCCAGGGAGCACAGAATGACTTTATTGATGAGGTTGTTTGTATTCATTTGGTGAGGGAGGAGGAAACGTTGCTTTTGGGAGGAAAGATGGCGATAAAAACAGGGAAAGAGGCCATTCCGGCTCAAAGGATTTTCTTCCTTGGCCCGGAAGCACCACGGGAATGGCGTGATGCCCTCCATGCTTTTAATCTTCCGGAAGTTTGAAAGAAAAAGGCCGCTATATGTTCAGTCATCATTTTAAATTTGATGATTTTGATTTTTTTTGTTTGAAACAAGCAAGGGTTTGAAAAAGGGGGATATATTTCCCCTCACATGGAAAAATCGGGAAAATAATCATCAATAATGAAAAGATACTGGCAGAAGCAGTACCGCCGGGTAAAATGCCGGGGAGTGGCCGCTGACTTGCCTGCACATGAAAGTCGTGACTGGTTAACGGATTGTAATTTCAATGCCATGAGGAAGAGCATTCTCAATTAGCGGATTAACTATCCGCTGGAAAAAACCATGTATTGCACAATGTCCTCGCACAATGATGGGTAAATGTCATAATTGATTGAAAATCAAATTATATTTATTATATATCATGAAATTTGAAATAAGCTCGGCCAAAAAACATTCACAGATATTCTCTATGATTTGCCAATCTGTTTTTTCCGCCTGTGAATCTGCGTAAATTCCTTTTTTTTAAAAAAATAGTTTGACAGCGGATAGTTAATCCGCCCGCAAAAAAAGAGTCCGAATTTTTCATCCGGTTTCTCACAGGTCATTACATTGACCAACAACGATTTATACTTATTCAGCATACTGTTCGTTAAGAGCTTCCACGATTCCCCTGGAAGCTTCCGGAATGTTGATACCCGGGCCGAAGATAGCCACAACTCCGTTTTCCTTCAGGAAGTCATAGTCCCGGACGGGAATAACACCGCCACAGAAAACCAAGATGTCCAGAACGTCTCTTTTTGGTTTCGTTCCAGTTTTTTATGGGATACGGGCATGCCCGTATCCCGGAGTTCGCTTTCCAGGTCTGCAGGAATGGAACAGCCGCGTGTGGAAACGAGAATACGATCCGCCATCTGATCCACAAAGACACCGGGGATTCCATCCCCTGCCCCGTCCATGACCCGGAACATATCCGTATCCGGCGGAATCAATTCCCTGTTGCGTTCCACGCAATGATGATCATTTCTCTCTACGGCAGAGCAAAGAGTAACGGATGAAGAACGTTCCCGCAATGTCAAAGAAGCAGGAGCCTTATTTCCTCCGGAGCAAGAGTTCCGCCAGGAAAAAACGGTCACCCGGACGGCCCAGTTTTCTCAAATCGGATGATTACAAAAAATTGCCTGCAAGGCAGAACCTTGCAGGCAACAACATTTTTAACTGCCGGAAAAGAGATTCTCAAGCTCTTCGGCGGCGAGCCATCAGGGCCACCAGCCCCAGCAGGCTCAGGGACGCCGTGGCCGGTTCCGGAACGCTGGCTGTTTCTCCGGAAATAGCCAGAGCATTGAACGTAGGCGTGTGGGCGGAACCCGGAGTATTCACCGTCAGAATAATTTCGCCATCTTCATTGGCAATAACGTCACTAATGGTGTACCCCGTGGGAGTCCGGGCCTGAATTGTCTGAGAGTTCGCACCTATGGAAGGATCCGCGCTGCCGTAGGTATTGGAAGTCACCAGGGAATTCCAGGCACCGGCCCCCTCAAGCGGACACCCGGTAACAAGGGCAATCTGGTAGGAAGCACCAGCCACCAGACCGGAAATAGTCAGGGAAAGAGAAGATCCTTTGGGGCCGGAGATAAAGGTCTGCCAAGAGTTTCCGAAAGAAATCTGGTTTTCCATGAAAGAATCCAATCCCTGTGTATCAAAAGAAGTTCCGGAGGAAACCCAGTCCCCAGAAGCGGCGGAAGAAGCAGAACCCAGATTCGCGGAAGAGGATGCCGTAGCCAGGGTTGCAACAAATCCTGAACCGGAATCGGTTACAGAAACAGTCTTGGCAGGAGTTTCCGGAAGCAGAGAACTGTTAAAATCAAATAATACAGTAGCAGCACTCGCGGAAAGCGCGGATACCACAGCCAACATGGAAATAGAGGCGATTCTTCTCATAAATAGCAGGTAAACAGCAACTGATTTCAGTAAGTAACGGATTTGAAATTCGCTGGATGTTTCATAACTCATGAAAAAATGTCGAACGGCACATTTTTTTTAATAGATATTTAGGCTAATAATAAATAATCAAATGGATATGAAAAATAATCATTGAAATTGATTCGGTTTTATTGATTTGCGGTGCAGGGGCGGTCTTTTCTCAGGTAAAAAAGGGAATTCCTGGCGATACTCTTCCAGAGTGGCAAAAGTGTTTAAAAACCGTATTTCCGGTCCGTAAGCCGGCAATTCCTGTTTTGAGGGAAGCGGATTCGGGCAATTCTTTTTCTTCCCTGTTTAGCCTTGAGTTTGGGGCGAAGAATTGCTAGAATAGAAACAGGTATGGCATTGGATATGCAGGAACGTCATGCATTTGAGCATGAAGAGGGGCGTTCCCCTGTTTGGATTGGAATGGCATGGGGTGCCGTGTCTTTGTTGGGGGGGGTGGCTCTTCTGGCTGCTATGCTGACATTTGATGTGCGGGAAATAGGCTGGAGTTATTTAAATGGCTCCGGGCTGGTTATACCGGGTACCTCCAATGTGCTGGGAACGGCGGGATTATATGGTGCAGGAATTTTTTATTGGATGCTGGGAGGCATGGCCTGGATGCTGGTTATCCTGTTGGAGTGGTGGGGGCTTTACCGCCTGCTCCACCATGGAAGGCTGCCCCGAAGCGTGGTTTACGGCGGTTTGTTCCTGTTGTTGTTCGGATGCCTGTTTCTGACGGCCGGGCATGTGCCGGGGAATGAATGGGTGGCGCGCCACCAGATTCAGGGCGCCGGGGGGCTGGCGGGCCATTTGCTGGGAACTGGTCTGTTTCTTCCGTTGGCCGGGAGATCCGCTGTGCTGGCGTTTTCTGGGCTGGGCTATTTGCTGGCCTTGGTTTATGCCGCCGGGATGCGTCCCCGGCCGTTTTGCCGGGCCATGCTGCGGGAATGGCGTGCCTGGCGTATGAACAGGAAGGAAAAAAAACTGGCGCGACAGACCGCTCTGCTTGCCAGGGAAGCTGCCCGCGTGAGGGCCAGCATGGAAGATGCCGCTTTGTCCGCTCCCAGGCCGGTTAGAAAGGGCCGGGCTTCCGTTCCCCGTCTGCAGCGCACCGGGGACGATCTGGAAAGTTTGTATCATGAAGCGGCGGCGGTTGCTCCGTCCAAGCCGGAGGATTCTGTTCCGCCTCCCAGCGCCCCGCGAACCCAGGGCCGCCTTCCCCTGGCTCCGCGCCCCAGGATTACCGTTGCGGAACCGGCGGAAATGAAGCCCGCGCCCAAAGAGCAGCCTTTTTCCAAATTGTCCACTCCTCCCACGGAGGAATTCCGCGAGTATGAGCTGCCTCCCTTTGAACTGCTGCATTATGAAGAAAAGCCGGAAGGCCCTACGGCAGAGGACAAGGAAGAAATGCTGGAAATACAGCAGAAGATTATTGATACCCTGACGACATTCCGCGTGGACGTGACGCCTGGGGATATTACCCGAGGCCCGACCATCACCCGTTATGAAGTGTATCCCGCGCGCGGCGTGCGCGTAAATACTTTTGACCAGTATGCGAAGGATATTGCGCTGGCGACCAAGGCGGAAAGCGTGAACATCGTGGCCCCCATTCCGGGCAAGGATACGGTAGGTATTGAAATCGTCAACCGGAAGAAGGTGGCCGTTCCCCTGCGGGAACTTTTGCAGGATCCCGCTTTTTGTTCCCCCAAGAAAAAGATTCCGCTGGCGCTGGGGAAGGACGTGTATGGACGTACCGTGATCGGGGACTTGGCGTCCATGCCGCACCTGTTGGTGGCCGGCGCCACCGGATCCGGAAAATCCGTGTGCATTAACAGCATTATTTCCTCCATGCTCCTGAAATTCCGTCCGGATGAACTGAGGCTTATTCTGGTGGATCCGAAAGTGGTGGAAATGCAGCCTTATTCCAAGCTGCCGCATCTGATTGTTCCGGTGGTGACGGATCCCAAGAAAGTTCCCAATGCCCTGCGTTGGTGCGTGAATGAAATGGAGCACCGCTATCATTGCTTTGCCAAGGTGGGTGTGCGAAACTTTGAAGCTTTCAACAAGCGCCCGCCGGATGTTCCTGCGCAAGAGACGGAGGAACCGGAAGACGGGCAGGTGGATGAATCTTTGGCGGAATCCATTGCCAGAGACCTGGAATCCCAGGGGGAATGGCCTGTGGAAGAAGATGATGAACTGGATCTGGAGGACGACGGAGTTATTCCTGAACGCTTCCCCTACATCGTCATTATTATTGACGAACTTGCGGACCTGATGCAGACAGTAGGAGCGGACATAGAAACGAATATTGGACGTCTTACCCAAAAGGCCCGTGCCGCAGGCATCCACCTTATTGTGGCGACGCAGACGCCAAGAAGGCAGGTGGTGACGGGGACGATCAAGGCCAATATCCCGACGCGCATCGCTTTCCAGGTGGCGAGCGGTACGGATAGCCGTGTGATTCTGGACAGGCAGGGGGCGGAAAAACTGGTGGGCAAGGGAGACCTTCTGTATTTGCCGCCGGGTTCCGCCCAGGTGGAGCGGGCGCAGGGAGCCTTTATCTCTGACGATGAAGTGGAAGCCCTGGTGGCCCACTGTGCTTCCCAGGCCAAGCAGAAATTCCATGAAGAGGTTCAGAAGTCCCTGGACGAGCCTTCCCGCGGAGGTGCGGACAGTCCGCTGGATGACGCGGAAGAGGAATGCTATGCCAAGTGCCTGGAAGTGGCTGTTGTGGAACGTAAGGTAAGCACCTCCCTGCTGCAGCGGCGTTTGAGCATTGGATACGGCCGTGCAGCGCGCATGATGGATTTGCTGGAATCCCGCGGCATTATTGCCCCGGCGGATAATACCAACCGTCCACGCAAGGTGCTGGTGGAATGAAACGATGAAAAAACTCCCCATGAGACGAATTGTTTCCCTGCCTGTTCTGGCGGCGTTTGTGGTGCTGGGGGCCTCCTGTTCCCAGCAGGTGCAGCAGCCCGTTAAGAAAGCAGTCCCTCCCCCCGTATATGTGGGCAAGGTGGAGCAGGTGTATCCTAATCATCATTATGTGCTGATTGCTCTGGCCGGGAATGTTTATGAACCGGGAACCGTGCTTATCTCCCAATCTCCGGGCCGGGAAGAAAAATGCAGAGTCGCCAACCTGATTGTGACGGAGGAGCGAATGGGGCGTGCGCGCATTCCTGCGGATATCCGCAGTGGCGCTGTGGAGGCGGGGGACCTGGTGTTCCTGTATCGGAACCTGGCTGTTCCGGAAAGTACCGGAAAGATGGATGAGCAGAAGCCGGTCAGCCCTGAACCGGAAACGGATGAAGACAGCAAGGTTGTTGCTCCGCCGATTGCCCCGGACGGCGGCAGGACGGCGGACGGGCTGATGCCTCTGCCCGGGGAGCAGCCTGTTCCGGCCTCTGCGGATCAGGAGCGGATTTCCCGAGAGCGGGAGAAAATACTCCGGGAGTTGGAAAGCGTTCCGGACAGGCTGGAAGAACCGTGGAGCAGGACTTTCTCCGGAAAACCGGTGGAAAGATAACCGGATGCGGAGGTATCCGCAATGTTTCCCAGGGCGGGAAGGAGCTCCTGAAGATGAGGCCAGGTATTGGGAATTCAGATATCAGTTTCTTTGAAACGGACGGATGACCTGTTCCAGTATTCCTGATAAACCCGATCCTCCTGTCCATCCAGATTCAACTGGTACAGGCGGAAAGTGACCGGAATATTTTTGGGTTGCCACAGCTCTTCATAGGAATATTGGTAGCGCATGCCCAGCTGTTTCATGACGCCTCCGCTGCGGGGATTCCTGATATCGTGTGTGGCCGTGATGTAGGGCATGCCGTCTTTCTTCAACCGGGCGACAACAGCCCTGGCCGCCTCCGTGGCAAAGCCTCTGTGCCAGAACTCCTGAAGCAATCCGTAGCCGAGGTCATGGCTGTCGTCCGTGCCTGCGTGGATATACCCTGCCGGGAGGTTGCTGTTTTTCGGGCAGATGGCGTAATGATACCCGTAAGGCCGTTTGTACACTTCCCGGTACTTTTCTTTGAACAGGGACGCCGCTTCTTCCAGGGAGGTTAATGGAAACCACGGCAAATACGTGTTTACCTCTTCATTGCTGTAAATATTGAACAGGGCCTCCAGATCATTTTCCGTGAATTTTCTCAGTATTAATCTCTCGGTTTCCAATAAGGGGGTATTGGCGGAATTCATGGGTGGAGCTTAAGGGTTTTTTTCGTTTAATTTTACTGTTTGCACAGGGGTGTCAAATGATCCGGTTCATGCTTAGGCCTGATGCTGCGGTACGGGTTCCTGCCTGTTTCCCGGGATGCCGTTTTGCTGCCGGCGCGTATGGGGGGACAGCAGAAGCGTGCATGGCGACAGTTTTCCCAAATGGGGAAACTGCCGTATGTTTTTCCGGATATGTCTATTTTTTAGATTCATTCAATATTTGCTTGTTTTTTTCACGGCGTCTTATTAGGATGCTTTCGTTTACGCAACCAGATGACTAATTTATGAAATCCATCAAAGGAACAGAAACAGAAAAGAATCTTCTCAAGGCTTTTGCCGGGGAGTCAGAAGCGCGCAACCGCTACACCTACTTTGCCGGCGTAGCCAAGAAGGCCGGTTACGAACAGATTGCCGCTATCTTTCTGGAAACGGCCGACAATGAGAAGGAACATGCCAAGGTATTTTTCAAATTGCTGAAAGACGCTTGCATTGAAGTAACGCACGCCGTCTGCACGGCTCCCCTGGAATCTACGGAGGATTGTCTGCTGGCCGCCGCCGCCGGTGAACATGACGAATGGTCCGACATGTATCCTGCATTTGCCGAAGTAGCGGACAGGGAAGGCTTCCCCGCCATTGCGGAAACTTTCCGCAAGATTGCCTCCGTGGAGCAGCACCATGAAGCCCGCTATCTCAAGCTGGCTGAAAATGTGCGCGAAGGCAGGGTTTTTGCCAAGGAAAAGGAAATCCAGTGGAAGTGCCGCAACTGCGGTTATGTACATACCGGTTCCACTGCCCCCAAGGTATGTCCGGCCTGTGCGCATCCCCAGGCATTCTTTGAAGAACTGGCGGATAACTTTTAATAACCTTTTCTCCAGGAATATGATTGGGGCCGGTTTCACGAGTTGATCGTGCAATCGGCCCTCTTTTTGGACTACGGACGCCTTACGCTGATGGACAGGGAACGAACGGATGCGGTATGGAAAAAATATGGACGCAGCCTCTGGAATTTTGCCGGAAGCTACGGCTTGGGCATTGCCCTGATGCTGATCCTTCTGGTGCTGACCTTTGCCGGGACGCTGCACCAGGTGCGGTTGTCTTCTGCCATGGGGTCGGAGGCTGCCATAGAGTCTTTTTTCGGGGCGGCTTATGTGCTGATACCGCTGGGCGGGGAGAACTCCCTGATTTCCCTGCCTTTGCCCGGCATGGGCATTACTTGTGTCCTGCTGTTCGCCAACCTGCTCATAGGCGGGGTATTCCGTATCCGGTGGACTTGGAGGCACGCAGGCGTGCTGGTGGCTCATGGGGGAATTTTGCTGCTGCTGGCCGGCATCATGCTGGGCAACAAAATGACGGTGGCTGTGGAACAGGTGGAACTGCCCCAGGGGGACCGGGTGCACGAGTATTCCCTTCCGTTTGATTTGCGCCTGAACCGCTTTGTGCCGGAGTTTTATCCGGGGACTTCCAAGCCTAAATCCTATGAATCCCAGATAACCGTTTTTCCGGAATCCGGCGGTCAGTATGACGCCGTTATCCGCATGAATGAGCCTCTGCGCCTTTCCGGCTGGACGCTGTACCAGATGAGCTGGGGCCAGGATTCCCTGCATCCGGGCAGGCTTATCTCCATTCTCCGTGCTTCCCATAATCCCCTGGAGCAAATGCCCAAATGGTCCTCCTACATCATCGCTGTAGGGCTGCTGTGGCATTTTGCCTGTGTTTTTGGCAGATACCTGCGCCGCAAACCCGGTCTGGCATCTGCCGGAACGGCGGCGACGGATGAACTGCAGGCCGTTTCCGCCCCAGGCGGGAAAAAACGTCTGCGCCTGGCTGGCATTTGCCTGCTGGTAGCGGCCATCTTTGGCGTCGGCATGCTGGCGGCGCGGCCTGACGTCCATCCGGTTCTGGTGGAACATTATGTGCCCTGGTCTCCCTTTTTGGTGGAGCGGGCCGGGGCCATGGCCGTCCAGGACGGCGGCCGCCTGAAGCCTGTTTCTACTTATGCGGGCTTCCATCTGCTCCGGACACTGGGCAAAAGAAGCTTTGTTGTTGATACGCCGGAAGGGAAAAGGAAGCTCTCCCCGGTGGAATGGATGCTGGACTGCATGTTCCGTCCGGAACTGGCGGAACAATACCCTGTTTTTCTGGTCAATCGGGAAGAGGTGGTCAGGCGCCTGCACCTGCCGGACCAGAAAGACAAGCGTAAAAAATACTCCTACGCGCAGCTTGCGGAACGCTGGGAGGAAATGACCCGTGCCGTCCGGGAAATCCGTTTGTTGGGAGAAACGAATCTGACGGAAGCCCAGAAGGAAATTTTGTCCCTTTCCCGCAACTTTGACGTAATGCGGGGATGGATGCTTGTCTCCCGGATCATGCTGGAAAACCCTGCCGCCATGGAACGGATGGAATTCCCACGCTGGTTTCCTTCTGCCGGCCGCGATGGAGAACGCCTGTGGACGGCTGCCCCGGATAAAGCTGCCGGAGCCTTTTTGGCAATGGCGTCCCTACTGGAACGCAAAGCTATCGGCATGGAAGGGGCGGAGGCTTCCGCACTGCGGATGAAAGCGGAAGGCCTGCTGCTGGAAAAGCTGGCGCAACCCAATGAAGCTGCCTCCGCCGGAGAGCGGCACAGCCTGGAAAGAGAAATTTTCTACTACCGTCTGGATCCGCTTTATATTTCCCTGGCCGTTTTTGTGGCGGCGTTCGTGTGCCTGCTGCTCTGTGCGCTTTTCCGCCCTGCCGCCAACGCTCCCCTCTGGCGGCGTTTTCTTCGGCCCGGAGGTTTCAGCCTGGCGTGGCTGACAGGCGCGGGCGGAACCGTAGTACTGGCCGCGGCGCTGGTCATCCGCATGCTCATCACCATGAGGTCCCCGGTGGGCAACACGTATGAAACCATTGCCTTCATCGCCTGCATGGGAGTGCTCTGCGCTCTTGTGGTGGAACTTTTCAGTAAAAAGGGAATCGTACTGGCGGCGGGGCTTTTGCTTGGGGCTTTCTCCTGTCAGATGGGTATTCTGTATGAAGCCTCCCAGGCTGTGGACCATATGGATCCCCTGGTGGCCATCCTGCGCTCCAACTTCCTGCTTTCCACCCATGTCATTACCATTGTGCTGGGGTACGCGGCCGGGTTGCTGGCGGCGGTGCTCTCCCATATATACCTGCTGGCTTCCCCCTTGCGCCTGATTGGCGGAAAAACGGAACAATCCCTGGACCGCATGGCTTACGGCATCTTGTGTTTTTCCCTGGTGTTTACGCTGGTGGGAACGGTTTTTGGGGGGATTTGGGGCAATGAATCCTGGGGGCGCTTCTGGGGCTGGGATCCCAAGGAAAACGGAGCGTTGATGATTGTACTGTGGCAATTGACCGTATTGCATGCCCGGAAAGCCGGATGGCTGTCTTCCTGGCTGCTCCACTTCAGCAATGTAGTGGGCGGCGTTATCATTGCCTTTGCCTGGTGGGGCGTCAATATGCTGGGAGTGGGGCTGCACTCCTACGGTTTCACTTCCGGTCGGGATGCGTTAGACATGTTCTATTGGTCCGAAGCCGTATTGTGCGTTCTCTTCATTATCCTGCATTACCGCGCGCTCCGGCGCGTAGATGTCAGGTAGGGGAGCAGGTTCCGGAAATAATACGGAAACATATTCCCGGAAAGGGACAGGAAATCCTTGTCTGCCTTCTTTCCATTTTCTGGAATTTGTGGTGTCCGGATTTTACAGTCATGGAGAACAGGGAAATGAGGACGCATTTTTTTTCATTTTCTCCTTGCCGGGCCTGCTTTCCCGGTATATATTCCTTCCACCTCATGCACGGATAGCTCAGTGGTAGAGCGGCTGTCTTACACACAGTTGGTCGGGGGTTCGAATCCCTCTCCGTGTACCATTAATAAACCCTGCAAGTTTAAAGGCTTGCGGGGTTTTCTTTTAAGAAGGAATTATCATCATGCTGTATTCCGGTTTCCGTTCCCGTTTTGAGTGTATCTCCCTCCCTTTTTCAATTTGCCCGAAGTGTTGTTTAACTCCCCCGGATTTTTTAGTGAAAAACGGCTGCCGCACCTTTCGGCGGGGCAGCCCGTAAATGGAAGCGGTTCCTGTATAAGAAACGAATCTAGGCTCCGAAATCAAGGGTTTTAGGTTCTCGGCTCCAGACGCGGTGCTGTTTCATGGCCGTGATGAAGGGGAGCATCAGGGACTTGGTGTCCTTCGGCATGAGCAGCCCGGCGTCATCCATATCCTGGGGCAGGGAGGCTGCCTCAAGCATGGCTTTGGCGTTGCCGGGCAGTCCGATGGCTTTCAGGTGCCTGTAGGCCTGGCGCAAATGGTACTTGGCATCTCCGTCTTTCAGGAGCGTTGCGATGCTTTGTTCCCCTTCCGGGACGATGACGGAGTCAAACAGGACGGAAGGAGTGCCGGACAGGGTTCCGTCAACAGGCAGATCTTCCCCTTCTTCCGTTGTTACGCTTCCCATGTGCGGGGCAATGATTTGGGGGTGGATGCCTTCTTCATGCAGGGCCTCGCAGATTTCTTTCACGGATTTCAGGCTGACGCCGTCCGCTGCCAGTAAAGAGACGCAGAGGCCTTTGAGGTTGCCGTCCGTATGGGCATACAGGCTCAATGACGGATCTTGTTCCAGGCCGCAGACGGGCCTGGGAAGTTCCCTGCTGAGCTGTTCCCTGGTGAGTTGAATTCCCAGGTTGCGGGCCACTCCGCTTGCCAGGTCCGGATCAATGCGTGTCAGAAGGTCCACCACGCGTTCCCGGATATAGGGGCGCGTCACCTTGCCCAGCTCAAAGCTGAACGCGTTGATAATGTGCTCCTGTTCCACCGGAGTTTGACTCATCCAGAACAACCGGGGGTGGGAATAGTATTCCGCGAAGGAGGGGCTCCGCAGACGTTCCTTGACACCGCTTACCGTCTGGGGGCTGGTGGTGAAGCCGCCTTTCTCCGGGGGCGTTTCTCTCGGCCAGTTGTTCCCGATGGAATTGGGATCATAGTTGGCCGGAGAGGCGTCTATCTGCATACGGTGGAAGCCGTCCCTCTGGTTGTTGTGGAAGGGGCAAATGGGGCGGTTGATGGGAATTTCCGTGAAGTTGGCTCCTCCCAGCCGGTGCCGCTGGGTATCGCTGTAAGAGAAAATACGGCCCTGGAGCAGCGGATCGTCTGAAAAATCAATGCCCGGCACGATATTGGCGGGGCAGAAGGCTACCTGTTCCGTTTCCGCAAAAAAGTTGTCCGGGTTGCGGTTCAGCACCATTTTCCCGACGATTTCCACGGGAACCAGTGCTTCCGGAATGAGCTTGGTAGCGTCCAGAATATCGAAGTCGAACTGGTCTGCGTCTTCTTCCGGGATGAGTTGCAGCCCCAGCTCGTATTCCGGATAATCTCCGGCTTCAATGGATTGCCAGAGATCCTTGCGGTGGAAGTCAGGATCGCGTCCTGTCAATACCTGGGCTTCATCCCACACCAGGGATTTTTTCCCGTACAGCGGTTTCCAGTGGAAACGGACGAAAGTGCTTTTTCCTTCTTCATTGACCAGTTTGTATGTATGGATGCCGAACCCTTCCATCGTACGGAAGCTTCTGGGGATGCCGCGGTCCGACATGGCCCACATGACGTTATGCAGAGTTTCCGGCTGCAGGGAGACGTAGTCCCAGAAAGAGTCATGGGCCGTCTGCCCCTGGGGCATTTCATTGTGGGGTTCCGGTTTGACGGCATGAACGAAATCCGGAAATTTGATGGCATCCTGAATGAAGAAGACGGGCGTGTTATTGCCTACCAGATCATAGTTGCCTTCCTTGGTATAGAATTTGGTAGCCCAACCGCGGATATCCCTTACTGTATCCGGAGATCCTCTGAAGCCCTGCACGGTGGAAAAACGCACAAAGACCGGGGTTTTTTCTCCCGGATCCTGCAAAAAAGCCGCTTTGGTGTACTTGGAAAGGGATTTGTACACCTGAAAATAACCATGTGCCCCGGAACCTCTTGCGTGAACCACGCGTTCCGGTATCCGCTCCTGGTCAAAATGAGCCATTTTCTCCAGAAAGTGGAAGTCTTCAAGCAGAGAGGGGCCTCTGCTTCCTGCTTTAAGTGTGTTTTGATCATCGGATATTTTAACTCCCAGGTTGCTTGTGAGGGCCTGTCCCATGCCGTTGGAGCGCATGGCATCCAGCTCCCTGATTTTTTCCGTAGCGTTATCCGGCATCTTCATGGAACCGGGCGCGGAAGGTTCCGCATTGGGCGGCGTAGGTTTTGGAGTGGGTTTGATCAATTCCGGATCAATTGTATCCGTATAATGGGGAGCAGCTTCTTTTCCATTGGGAAAAGGGGCGGCGCTGTCTTCCATGGGCGGTTTCTTTTTTTTCATTGGCTTGTTCATGAGGGACCGGATTTTTCTATGTGGGTAATAGTTCGACTTCCCTTTTTCCGGGGATGTTCCGTCCTGTTTTGTCATCAGTATTTCTCCGGAGCTGATGAAAATTTTTTTATAGAAACTGTTATTTAAGATTTTATGTAATAAAGAACGGGCTGTGCGGAGATGCCTTTTTGATTGGCATGGCTGTGGATGTCTGTATTCCATGTTTCATTGGCGGCAGGGAGAAGCGGAGATAACCGGGGTACGGCCGCGGGCTGGCAGAAAACAGTCGCCTCCTTTCTGAGCGGTGTTTCCTGCATCTGGTTCCGAAGGAGGAACGGAACCGTGTTGCCGGAAGGCAGGGCAGGGACGGTATTGCGTACATGATATGGAACGGAGCTTCCACAAATTTTCATAGACGAGGGGAATAAATAGGTTATGATTTTTATGTCAATCGGGTATTGGAGAAAAGGCTCGCACCGTCCGGCGCGAGGCGGTTTTCCGGTATGGAACCCTTTTCCTATTAATTTAAAGTAATGACGGTGCAAGAAATAGCTGAACAGAGTTTGAAGAGCCTTCTGGCTTCGCTGGGGTTTTCCGCGGATATCGAAGTAACGGAAACGGACGGCATCGTGTGCCTGAATATTTCCTCCCCGGATTCACAGTACATCATTGGAGGGGACGGGGACAGGCTGGATGACCTTCAGTATCTGGTCAACCGCATGATCCAGCGCAAGATGGAAGATGCTCCCCGCGTGAAGGTGGATTGCGACCATTACCGGGAGCGCAACGAAGCCCGTTTGCTGGAAAAGGCCCGTTCCCTGGCCGAACGCGTCCAGGAGAGCGGCAAGCCGATGAAGATGCCTCCGTTGAATGCCTACCACCGTCGCCTGGTGCATAATGCCCTTCAGTCCATGGAAGGAATTGTGACGGAGTCCGAAGAAGGGGACAGCCGTTACAAGCGCATTACCATCAGAAAGGGCTGATGGATGGCAGTTTATTCATGAGGGCTTTAGCGGTCATTGCGTTTTTGGCGCTGGCGTTTCCGGGACGTGCGGAAATGGATGCCCTTTCCGTCTCCTGTTCTGCGGCTCCCTCCCTTCCCTCCCCTGTTCTGGTTGTGTACGGTTCAGAGGAACCTGGTTCAGCGGAAGCCCGTTGGTTGAAAGCTCTCCAGCCGGGCACGGAAGAACGCCGCGCGCTGGATGAATATGTGCGTGACGTGCAGTTTGTCACGGTTCCCAGACATCCTTCCGTGAAGGATTGGGAAGAAGACGGCAGCCTGTCCCGTGCGGCGATGCATGGTGTGCGCATGCTGCCTTCCGTGGTTTTTCTTGACTCCAAGGGACGTGTATTCGACCTGGTGGAAGGAGGGTCCTCTGCAGCTTCCCTACGGGAAAAAGTGTCCCTGCTTGCGGAAAAAGCGCAGCGCGTGCGGCCGGTGACGCGGGTGAATGATATTCCGAAGGGCGGGGACCCTGCGGCAGAAGCCTCCGCCATTTGCCGGGAGCTGGAACAGGTGCCTCCGGAAGCCTGGTTCCGGGATTATCCTGGCACCATGAAGCGTCTGGAAAAATTGAACTGTACGGTTCCGGCTTTTCTGAACGCCCGGGAGGCGGCCCTTCGTCTGGAGAAAAACAGGAAAACGGCCGAATTGCTTGGCGAGTCTTTCCGGGCCAGCAAAGCTTCTTCCATACGAACATGCCTGGAAGCATGGCGTGCCTGCGCGGATGACCCCTCGTTATCCGTGGAGGAGCGCCAGTTAATTCTGCTCTCCATGGTGCATCCCCTCTGGGTACGGCTGGAAGAGGTTCTGTACCGGGAAGCCCACACTCCGGAAAGCGAGGATGCCTTCAACCAGGCGGTTGCGGTTTTGGAAGAGGTCCGGGACATGAACCGTTCCAGCGTTTGCGGCAGACGGGCGCACCAGCTCAGGGAAGAGCTGAGAAGAGCCCGTCTGGCGGCTGCGCGGTATGATTGATGTGTCTTTCCTGAGTTGCCGGAAATGGACAGGAAGGCCCCCCTGCTTCCGTCACGGAATCAAGGGATGCGTTTTCTTCCGTGATTCCTCTTTCCACAGGAAGGACCGGGCAAATTGGCTTGATTTTGCCCCTGTCCGGGGCTAGTCTTCGAACCGTTATGACAGATTCATCCATCCCGGACATGATGGCGGAGGCTCGCCGAGGCCAATGGACTGACCAGCAACTGGCCGCCAAGGCTGTGGAACTGGCGGAGTCCATTTTAAAGCAGTCGAATGCCGGGATGAGAGGGAAAGAGAAGAGGCAGGCGCAGCAAATGGAGCGCATGATGAATGATCCGGCGGGCAAGGCGTTTACGCTGGCGCTGGCGGATCGGGTGTTCCGTCCTTCTTCTCCGGCGCGGGGCGCGGAGTTGTTCCGCTATCTTCTGGACGGATATGGCGTTCCCCGTTATTTGTCTGCGGCCGACCGTTTCGCCATGAAGATGGGGGGGAGATTTTCCGCTCAATTTCCGGGTGTGGTCATGCCCGTGATTACCAGCCAGTTGAGAAAGGAGAGCTCCAATGTCATTCTTCCTGCCGAGGATGGAAAACTGCGCCCCCACCTGCGCCGCAGGCGCAAGGGCGGCATCCGAATGAACATCAACCAGCTGGGAGAGGCCATTCTGGGTGAAAGCGAGGCGCACCACCGTCTTCAGCAGGTCGTGGACCGGCTGACAGACAAGGACTGTGACTATATTTCCGTCAAGATTTCAGCCATTTTCAGCCAGATTCATCTGGTAGCCTTTGAAGAAACCGTCAAATTGATTCAGGAGCGCCTGCGCATCCTGTATCGGGCGGCCATTACCAATGCGGTGACGTTGCCGGACGGTTCCAGAAAGCCCAAGTTCGTGAATCTGGATATGGAGGAATACCGTGATCTTCATCTGACGGCGGAAGCGTTCAAACGTACGTTGATGGAGGATGAATTCATGCATCTGGAGGCGGGAATTGTGCTCCAGGCCTATTTGCCGGATTCCTGGGAGGAGCAAATGAAGCTGTGCGCCTGGGCGAAGGAACGCGTGGAGCAGGGGGGAGCGCGCATCAAAATACGCCTGGTGAAAGGCGCCAACCTGGCGATGGAGAAGGTGGAGGCTTCCATGCATGGCTGGGCGCAGGCCCCATATGGCACGAAAGCCCAGGTGGATGCCAATTACAAGAGAATGCTCCATTACGGCTGCATGCCGGATAATGCCAGATATGTGCAGTTCGGCGTGGCTTCCCACAACCTGTTTGATTTGTGTTATGCCATGTTGCTGCGTGAGCGGGAAGGCGTGCGTGACCAGGTGGAATTCGAAATGCTGGAAGGGATGGCGAACCATCAGGCGCGGGTCATCCGCCAGGCGGCGGACGGTCTGCTCCTTTATGCCCCTGTGGTTCTGAAGGAAGATTTTCACAGCGCCATTGCCTACCTGGTGCGGAGGCTGGATGAAAATACCAGTGAGGAGAACTTCCTGCATGATCTCTTCGGCATGACGCCGGGGTCCCGGAGCTGGGAGGTCCAGAAAAAGAGGTTTTTGAAGGCCTGTCAGGAAAAGGATGAGGTGAAGTACGGCCCCAACCGCACGCAGAACCGTGCTGCGGACCCCATTCAGCCCTCACATTACCGGGATGCCTTTGCCAACGAGCGGGATACGGACTGGTCTCTGAGGCAGAATGCGGAATGGATCAACGGGATGATTGCCGCGGAGAAGGAAAAATCCGGCGAGGAAATCCCTCTGGTTATAGATGGTGAGGAAATTACGACTAATCTGTGGGGCGTGGGGCGCGATCCGTCCCGCCATAATGAAGTTTCCTATAAATTCGCTTATGCGGACTTTGACCAGGTTGAACATGCCTTGGTCACGGCGGACAGGGCCCGTTCCTCCTGGGCGTCCAAAAGCATTGGCGAACGCGCTGAAATCCTGCACCGGGCGGCGCAGGAGCTGTCCAGAATCAGGGGGGAAGCTATTGCTGCCATGGTGAGGGATGCCGGGAAGGCTCCCACGGAGGCTGATGTGGAGGTGAGCGAGGCTATAGACTTCTGCCGCTATTACGCGGAAGGCCTTGACCGTGACGGAATGAACGACGGTGTGGAAATGTCCCCGCTGGGTACCATTTGCGTGATGTCTCCCTGGAATTTCCCCTTCGCCATTCCGACGGGCGGTGTAGCTGCCGCCCTGATGGCGGGAAATACCGTGGTGTTCAAACCGTCTGAACTGGCCGTTTATACGGCTTGGCAGATTGTACAGGCGTTCTGGCGCGCCGGTGTGCCTAAAAACGTCCTTCAATTCGTGCCGATGCCGCGCAATGAAATTTCCCGCAAGTTTTTGATGGACCCCCACTTGAACGGCGTGATCATGACGGGATCCTTCCGCACCGGGAAAATGTTGCGCGAACTGCGGCCTGACCTGCATGTGCTGGCTGAAACCAGCGGAAAGGATGCCATGATCATTACCGCTACGGCTGATCCGGATCAGGCTGTAAAGGATTTGGTGAAAAGCGCTTTCGGTCATTCCGGACAGAAGTGTTCCGCCGCCAGCGTGGCTATTGTGGAGGCTTCCGTTTATGACAATCCCGCCTTTTTGCGTCAGTTGAAGGATGCCGCCGCCAGCCTGAAGGTAGGCGGGTCCTGGGAAGTCAACTCCGTGGTGACGCCGCTCATCAGGGAGCCGGAAGGGAATCTGCTCCGTGCGCTGACGCAGCTGGAACCCGGGGAGGAATGGCTGCTCAAGCCGGAACCTTCGGAAGACAACCCGTGCCTCTGGTCTCCCGGCATCCGGCTGGGGGTGAAACCGGGAAGCTGGTTCCATCAGACGGAATGCTTCGGTCCGGTATTGGGAATCATCCGTGCGGAAAACCTGGAGGAAGCCATTGACATCCAGAACGACTCCGAATTTGGCCTTACCGGCGGCCTTCAGTCCCTGGATGAACGGGAAATTGCCTTGTGGAAAACTAAAGTGCAGGTAGGCAACGCGTACATCAACCGTGTCATCACCGGCGCCATTGTCCGCCGCCAGCCGTTCGGTGGGTGGAACCATTCCTCCATGGGGCCTGGAGCCAAGGCCGGAGGTCCCAACTACCTTACCATGCTGGGAAGTTGGGAGGAAAAGGCGCTGCCCCAAAAGCTGCGTACGCCGGGTGAACGTATCTCCGGACTGGTGGAAAAACTGTGTTCCGAGCTGCCGGACTGCGCCAAGCGCATCCGTTCTGCGGCCGGGTCCCAGGCCAAGTGGTGGATGGAGGAATTCGGCGTGGAACATGATCCCTCCCGTGTTTACGGAGAAAATAATACCTTCCGCTATATCCCGGTGAAGGGAATTCTGGCCCGTGTGGAAAACATGTCCGACGATGACGTCGCCATTCTGCTGCTGGGGGCGAAACTGTGCGGGGTGCTCCTGCACCTGAGCATAGGGACGAGCCGCCCTTGGATTCAGAAAATGCATGGTTACTATGCTTCCCTGACGGTGGAAACGGAAGCGGAATTGATCGTCCGGATGCCGGAAGCGCTTCAAGGCGTACGGTTCCTGCGTGGAACAGATATTTCCGAGGCTCTGGCCAATGCCGCCCGTGCCCGGGATGTGGAAGTACTGGACCGTCCCGTGCTTGCCAATGGGCGGTTGGAGCTGCTGGGTTATTTCCGGGAACAGGCTGTTTCCGAAACCGTTCACCGCTACGGCAATCTCATCCCGCCGCCGGGCAGTTTTAAAACAGACAGCGTGTGAAGGGTAGGGAAGGCCTGAATCCCGGCTTCCGGGTATCTTAGCCATAAAAATGAAGGAAAATCCTCCTGCCGGGTCAAAAGGAAAACATGGGTGTTGGGGGTGTTTCCCTTTCGTTTCGGAATAGCTCTTCACCGAAAGGAGAGGGGGGAAAGTTTCACTTGCAAGGAGGGAAGAGGAGTATCCTGTTGAATGAAATATGAACTTCGCCGAATGAGAAAATTTTCACTAGGCCTCACGGTGAACAATTCCGGTGGGGCGGGAAAAGGTTCCATGCTCCTTATGGAGGAAGAGGCGTGGAAGCCTGCAGGAAGCGCAGGCTTTCCCGAAGAGCTTTCCCCTGTTGCCGGGGGAGGGATTGGGTGCTTTTTGCTTCTTTTCTCCATTTAATGATAGAACGTTTCCGGGAAACGGGTATATTATCAGGAACGTTTGCGATGACGCGGCGCTGTTTTTTCCACGTAACCATGAACACCAACCAATCATTGAACTCCCGCGGCAGCCACATCGCCTGGGTGGACTTTCTGCGTATCCTGGCCTGCTTCCTCGTTGTCCTGGCCCATTGCTGTGATCCGTTCGTTGGAAGTTTTGACGGTTCCTTCAACTTTAAATCCGCTGTCTTCTGGGGAAGTCTGGTACGGCCGTGCGTGCCTTTGTTTGCCATGATCTCCGGAGTGTTGCTCTTTCCCGTCACCTTGGAAATGGGCGCTTTTTACTCCAGGCGCCTCAAGAGGGTGGTGGTTCCGCTCATTGTCTGGTCACTGGCGCTTTCCTTGCTCTACTTCGGATACTTTGCCGCAGGCGTTCAAACGGCCAGCCCCAATATCGTGATGGACACTTACACCTGGAGCGCCACCGTCGGCAAGCTGTATACCTTCTTCTTCAACTTCAATTATGATACCACGCCCCTGTGGTACGTATACATGCTGGTGGGCCTGTACCTCTTCATGCCCATCATGAGCGCGTGGCTGACGCAAGCCAGGAGGAAGGATGTGAAAATCTTCCTGGGCATCTGGATATTCAGCATGACTCTCCCCTACATCCAGATGCTTGCTCCGGCACTGGGGTATGAGGGCAATTACGGCAATATGGGTATTCTGGGTGTTTGCGATTGGAATCCGTATGGTATGTTTTATAACTTTTCCGGATTCCTGGGATACATGGTGCTGGCGCATTACCTGACCAAATACCCGCTGGCCTGGAGCTGGAAAAAAACGCTGTCCATTACTATTCCCCTCTTTTTGATTGGTTTTGCCGTTACGTTCTTCGGCTTTCTGGAAACGCAGAAGCACTTCCCCGGTCAATATTCCAAGCTGGAAGTGCTCTGGTATTTCTCCGGAATCAATGTATTTCTGATGACCTTTGCCATCTTTACCATCGTCAGCCGGCTCAGAATCAAGGCTGGTCCAATGCTGAGCAAGGTGGCGGCGCTTACTTTCGGCGTGTATCTGTGCCACTTCTTCTTTGTCCAGTGCTCCTATGACTTCGTGAACTTCATCGGGCTGGGAGGGCTGCCCTCCGCCGTAAAAATTCCGTTGATGGCCTGTCTGGCCTCCGTTGTCTCCGCGGCGTTGGTATGGCTGTTGAGCCTGAACAGGTGGACGCGCAAAAGCATCATGTAAACCGCAGATATTTTTCGCAGGTCGCTTCGGGGACACGGCAGTACCGGGATGTCTCTTCTTTTGTGGAAAAGAGAATGAAACGGTTTCCGGGGAGAGGCCTGCAAGATTCTGGACGGGAAAGAGGGAACAGGCTAGGATGTCCCAGCATCGTGTACAGGCCTAGGTTGCCGGAGATTCGGGCTTTTTAACGCATGAAAAGCTCCTTTCCCGGTCTCCCTTCCGCCGACCCCAAGCTCACAGAAAATTCCCGGGACACCGGCGATTTTCGTAATCCGTTGGGGTTCTAATCTTGACAACTATCATCTCTTTTTCACGGCCTGGAATCTTTGTACCTCCCATGGGAGGTTGGCGCAAAACACCCGTTGCACTGTTGATAATCAAACCATAGACGTTCAGGAGTCGCACTCTCACGAGTGCGTGGATTGAAACATGTTGTCCACGATGTAGGTAAAGCCCTTGTACGGTCGCACTCTCACGAGTGCGTGGATTGAAACTTTGAAAATTGACGCGCCCTTGCTGTTTTTTTACAGTCGCACTCCGCAAGGAGTGCGTGGATTGAAACCAGGCCCGTACCAGAATGAGGACACGGATTTATTGTCGCACTCCGCAAGGAGTGCGTGGATTGAAACTTCCTACGGAGAATACGGAAGGGACAATGCCGATGTCGCACTCCGCAAGGAGTGCGTGGATTGAAACCGGTTGTCCGGGGTGCCGAAGGAGATACCACCTAGTCGCACTCCGCAAGGAGTGCGTGGATTGAAACACTTTGGATTTTCAAGGCATGAATCAGGTTCCCGGTCGCACTCCGCAAGGAGTGCGTGGATTGAAACCGGATCATAGCCGCGCTGGTTAAGGTGGTAGGTAGTCGCACTCCGCAAGGAGTGCGTGGATTGAAACCAGGACGCGCGGGGAATTTTCCCCACGTTGGCGTCGCACTCCGCAAGGAGTGCGCGTGGATTGAAACGGAAGCCTCAGTACATCACACATCGCCGCCTGTAGTCGCACTCCTTGCAGAGTGCATGAAGAGGACGACGAGGCGGTGGGCTGGGGCGGCCTGTTGTCCTCTTGCAAGGGGATGGCAACAATGTTGCAGACATAGCACAGGAGAGGTGGTCAAGGGCGTTTTTCCACAATGCTTGATAATTTTTCTACAAAGTGTTGCTACGTTTCAACTACTTAAAGAACCCAATTTCCAAAAAATTCCAGGATTTTTGAGGCTGGAAGGCTTGTCAGTTAATTCCTCTATTTATTTTTCAGAAAGGGGGTGCTGATGCAGGTTGAGCTCCGCAGGAGGAATGGCCTGGAGCAGAGCCAGGATGGGGTCCTGCGGTGCGGCGCCTATTTCCCGCTGGCGTTTGAATTCCTCCTCTTCCTGCTGAAGGGCCGCCAGTTTGGTGTCTTCCACCAGCGCCTTGAATTTGTCTGCCTGAGAGTATTCTCCGTCCTCGTCCCGGAAAACGCGGGCCAGCCAGCGGCGTTTTTCTTCTGTACTGAGCAGGGGATTGTTCATGTGCCGGGGAATGTATTTTTGTCCAGCAGGTTTCCGGCAAGCTGTTCTCCATCCGCAGTGGGCCGGTAAACATAAGGGCGGCTGTCTCCAATGCGGTTGACGTATCCCTGCGCAATGAGATCCTGCAGGATATTGGTGACGGTATTGGGGTGCAGGCGTGTAGCTTCCGTAATGGTGCTGTGGCGCCTGTACCCGGCAATGACGGCCAGGATGACCTGGGCACTGCTGAGGCGGAAGTCCAGCCTGCGGACGTTGGAGGCAAATATCTGTATGAAATCCAGTGCTTTCATGAGCATTTATTCACAATTTATTATTATGTTATTTGCTTATTATTCTCATGTTATTCACATTCTTCCGGGCAAGAGGGCGATTTGATTTTTCGCAGCAAATCCAGCAGCGGGTTGGAATCATTGGAAAAGCACTGCACCGCATTGACGGTTGCCGCCTGAGGAAGAATGATTTTATGGAATTCCTGGTTAAGATTCTGGCGCAGGCTTTGGTTGCCCGTCAGGGGCATGGCCAGTTTTTCCGCCAGCCGGGTGGCCAGTGCGTCCATGAAGAGGGGATCGAATTGGTCGGCGTTTTCAATATCGGCAATGTAGCTTAGGGGCAGCGGGGCGCAGGAAGCATGAATGCGGCGTCCCTGCATTTTCCATTCCGAGCATTCCACATCCAGAACGCGCAGGCAGTCTGCGGGCAGCGTGAATTGATAGGGAGTCAGGGAATTGGGCGCCTGTGCGGAAACGGAGTCCAGCGTGGTTTGCGTGGCGGCGAAGGTCCAGCGCGCCATGCAAAGGGTTTCCCTGCGGGCCGGATGGTAATGAAGAACGCAAAGGCGGGATGCCGTGGATTCATTGGCAATCAGCGCGTCCAGAGGTGCCTCCCCTATTTTGGAGAGAGCCGCGTTGCAGATGTCCAACGCGGATGGCGTATCCGGCTGAAGTAAGGATTCATTGATCATAGCGCCCTATGTTTTGGAGGAAACGGATGCGGAATGCACCACGTTTGGAGGCGACCTCTTTGATGCCACCAGTGGCATATATGCGTCCGGTTTTTCCTCAGGTGCATTTTTTGCCGATTCGTTTATTTGATAAATGCAAGCACCTGCCCGGATTGCCTGGGCGGGTGGGGTAAGCACCCTTTCCTTCCATGGAAAAAGAACGCTCCCGCCGCATGGATTGTCTGTGAGGTGGGCGTCCGTCATCCTCCGGAGCCTTTATCCGGCAAACGGGAAGGGGAATCAGTATCAACCATGAATAGAAAGCAAAAGAAATTATGGGATTTATGAAACCGTCCACTCCTTCCGCTTCTGCTCCGGAGCAGACCATCCCGGTCAAGGCGGAGAGCGTGGAACAAGAAGTAGGGGAAGATTATCAGGCCCGGGAACGGCAGAGGCAGGGAATGATTTCCACCATTCTGGCGCGCCGTCATTCTTCCGCCGGGCAGGGGGAGGTCAATCCGCGGACTCTGCTTAGGAAAACTCTGGGATAGGCGCTGCCATGGAAGAAAGAGTTGCGGAATTGAATTCCGTGTACAAGTCCCTGGCCGCCCAGCGCGCGCCATGGGAGACGTGGTGGGACCGTCTAAGGGATTACGTGCTGCCTCGCCGCCTGAATCGGGAAGGGGAGGTTTCGCTACCCAACAGGGACGCCATGGACCGCATGACGGATACTACGGCTGTGGAGGCATGCCAGAAGCTGGCCAGCGGCCATATGTCCTATATTACGCCCAGCCATGACGTATGGTTCAAGTGGTCGGCTCCGGACGACCGGGGAGGCGACGAGGCGGAGGCCTGGTATAACCAGTGTTCGGAAATTGCCCTGAAAGAATTGTCCGTTTCCAATTTTTATACGGAGATCCATGAGTGTTTTCTGGACCGGGTGGCTTTGGGGACCGGAAGCCTGTTTACGGGCACATCCTCGGACGGAAGGCTGTTGTTCACCAATATTCCGTGCGGGCAGTTCGCCTGTGCGGAGAATGCGGAAGGCCGGGTAGATACCTACGTCAGGGAGTTTGCCTACACGGCTCATCAGGCACGCTCCATGTTCGGGGTGAAAGCTCTGGGGCCCAAGGCTCGGGAAGTTCTGGAGCGCGGAGGCAATCCGTATGCCACAACTCTGAGGTTTCTGCATGTGGTGCGCCCGCGCACCCGGCGCAGCCGCCGCAGGGAGCAGGCCTCCCACATGCCGTTTGAAAGCGTTTACCTGTCTCTGGACGACCAGGTGATCGTGGAGGAAGGGGGATACATGGAGTTCCCTTATCTGGTAACCCGCTTTTTGAAGTGGGGCAGCGGCCCGTACGGTCTGGCTCCCGGCAGGCTGGTGTTTCCCGCCATCCAGCAGGTGCAGTTCCTGAACCGTATTCTGGACACTCTTGGCGAGGTGGCCGCCTTTCCCCGTATTCTGGAGCTTGCCAATCAGATTGGGGAGGTGGATTTGCGGGCCGGCGGCAGGACCGTCATTACCCCGGAGGCTGCTTCCCTTCACCTTCCCCGGGAATGGGCTACGCAGGGCAGGTATGATGTCGGGATGGACCGTCTGGCACAGAAGCAGGATGCGATACGCCGCGCCTATTATCTGCCCATGCTGGAACTTTGGAGCGGGCACCGCGGCAATATGACCGCCACGGAGGTCATGGCGCGGGAGAATGAGCGCGTCTTGATGTTTTCTCCTTCCTTCACACTGTTTGTGAGTGATCTGTATTCCACAATGACACGCATTTTTTCCCTGCTGTTCCGTATGGGCAAGTTTCCCAGGCCCCCCCGTGCGGCATTGAGGGAAGGGAGGGACGGCTCCGTTGCCGTGGGAGAACCCAGGGTTGTCTATCAGTCAAAGATTGCCCTGGTGCTCAGGCGCTTGCAGAGTGAAGGGATGGACCGCAGCCTTCAGCGGCTGAATATGATGATACAGGCTGCCCCGGATTTGGCGGATCATGTGGACTGGGACCACTGTTTCCGCCTGTCCGCCCGGGTGGACGGCGCCCCGGAGAGCATGCTGAGGCCCTGGGCCGATGTCCGCGCCATGCGGAAGAAACGGGCGGACCTCCGGCAGGGAGCCTCCCCGGCTCCGGCGGAAGAGGATCCTTATGCTTCCCTCAATCCTTTGCTTGACCAGTTAACCGCGATTCAAAAATGAACCAGGATACGACATTGCAGCAGGAGGCCTCCGTCCGGGAGGCCCGTCTCAAAAGGCGCCAGCTTCTCCGGGTGTTTGACACCCCGGACGGGCGTGAGGCGCTTACCTTTCTGGAAACCCGTTTCCAGACTGATTTGCCCGTTTTTCAAGGAAGTCCGGGGAATTACGACCCTCTGGACGCCATGAGGAGGGATGCCTACAGGGAGATCTTTCTGTACATCCGCCGCCAGCTTCAATTAGCCATTAAAGAAACCACAGAAGAAGAGAAAAATGATTGATTCCATTGATAACAGCATGGCCGCTCCTTTCAGGGATGCGGAGGGTTCCGGGTTCGTTTCCCCGGAGACGGACGCACTGTCCGAAACCGAAGTTCAAACTGAACCTTTTCCTCCCCTTCTGGGTGAGGACGGTGGTTTTGCTCCGGACTGGTACGCCCGGTTTGATGAGTTGAAAGGGATGGAGAAATCTCTTTCCAAGTTTAAGACGCCGGAGGCTCTGGCGAAGAGTTACGCGGAGCTGGAACGCCTGCGACGTTATCCCGGCGTGGAGAATGAAGAACAGATGGCGCGGTTCCGCCGGCTGGCCGGATTGCCGGAGTCGGAGGAAGAATATCGCCTGGAACGTCCAGAATCCACGCCGGAAAGCGAATGGAATGCTGACTTGGCAGAACGCATGGCCCGCACGGCCTATCGTTACGGAGTGCCGCCGGAGGCAATGAACGCTCTTCAGGAGACGATGGCCCAGGCATATGATGAGGCCCGCGAGCACATGGAAGATGCCCGGATGGAGATGGAAATGCAGGCGGAACAGTCCCTTCAGCAGGAATGGGGTTCCAATTATGAACGCAACATGGGCAGGGCTGCTGCCGTTCTTCGGCGGCTTGCCTCTGAAACAGGGGTGGATGCGGACGCTTTACTGGATAATCCGGGACTCGGTTCCAATCCGGATGCAATCCGCCTGTTGTACCAGGCATCACGCCTGCTTGATGAAGCTCCTCTCCATCATACAGGAAATGCGGTGCCTTCCCCCGCGGAGGAAGCCATGCGGATGGAATCGGATCCATCCCATCCTCTTTATGAGGCGTATATGAATGTGAACCATCCCAATCATAAATATGCCAATGAGTTATATGATCGTTTGACTACCCGTTAATTTCCCGGACGTTTTAACCGGTGGAGTCTCATAAAAAGCAAGCCCGGCGGAATGCTTTCCGCCGGGCTTTTAATAGTCATTGTTTCATCAGGGAAGGAGGGGGTAAGGGCTGGGGCCTTAAGCTGCCCTCCTACCATTAGCGTCCCGGGAAGGGGCTTGTGTTCAAAAAAAGTTGGAAAAACATTTTTCCCTGTATGGGAGACCAATGAGGTTAAATACTCATTATATCTTTCACTGTAAGTGAGTAAAGATAGGATTATCCCGTATTTTTCTTATCAACGCAAACTTTTGCATTAACCGTCTCTTTATGCCGGCATTTTTCAATTGAGCCTGTTACGGGGAAAAGAAGATGCTATGTCTATTAACTGGAGGGAGGCAATGAAAAACCCCGTCCGGAAAGGAACGGGGTTTTAAGAAAAATGGTACGCGGTATAGGATTTGAACCTACGACCTCCACCATGTCAAGGTGTTGCTCTACCACTGAGCTAACCGCGCGTTTGTAAGTGCGGGCGGATTATTACCCGATTAAGGAGGAAAGAGCAATACTTTTTTTGAGAACGCCTCATTTTGGGGACAGGGGACGGAAGCGTTCCTTCTAGGAAAAAGACACCGATTTCTCTTCCTATACAAAGTATTTCTGCTAGTCTGAGAGGAACATTTCACAGAGTATGATGAACAGACATTTTATTTTTGCATTGTGTACTGTGCTGGGGTTCAGCGTTTCCGGCATTTCCATGGCTCAAAGCGTTCCCACGGACAAGGAAGCCGCAGCCAAGGCTGCCAAGGCGGCGAAAGTGAAATTCCGCTGGGGCAAGAGCCTGAAAAGCGCTCAAAAGCAGGCGGAGGAAACCGGCCTTCCCATTGTTCTTCTTTTCACGGGAACGTCCTGGTGCGGCTTTTGTGTTAAGCTGGAGAAAGAAATCCTTTCCAAAAAGGACTTCAAACAAGGCATGGACGGCGTGGCCATTGGCGTCAAATTTGAGTTCGGCAGTTCGGATTTCAGCAAGTCCAAGGAAGCCAAGACGTATAACATTACCGGCGTGCCGGCCATGGTGGTGGTGGATGCGGATGGCAAGGAGCTGGGCCGCACGGGTTATGTTCCCGGCCGTACTCCCGCCCAGTACGTTGAATTTTTCAAGAAATACGCACCCAAGACTGCGGAAGGCAAGTAAGGCAGGTGTTCCGGAGAGGAGCTTGATTAACAGGAGCGGCGGACGAGAATCCGGCGCTCTTTTTTTGTTCCGGCAAGAGAGGCTGGAAATTTGTTCGCTGGACTGCTTTAAGGCCACCATCGTATAAAATTTATGACAAAGCATATTGAATGAATGGGTTACGTATCAGGTCCCATCTGCATGCCTGAATTTACAAATGCATTTAGCGGATTAAAGGAAAACCGGAAACTCACCCATGGCGAATTGGTGAGAGCCATCCGGTTCATGATTGCAGCGGAATATGAAGCTATCCAGCTTTATACCCAGCTTGCAGAATCCATAGACCATAAGCTGGCCCAGGAAGTTCTGCTGGATATTTCCAATGAGGAAAAGGAACACGCGGGCGAATTTCTCCGCCTCCTCCAGGTGCTGGCCCCGGACGAGCAGGGCTTTTATGACGAGGGGATGGGGGAAACGAATGAAAAGATAGACAAGCTGAAGGCGTCCTGCCCGGACGGCGCATGCAGCAGTTCCGCCTCTCATTGACGGCGCCTTGCGTATGGTTAAAGCGCCCGGTTCCCCTGCAAAGGGGGCCGGGTATTTTCATGATGCCGGGCTTTTGCTTCCAGCTCGGCCGCGCAGCGGGCGCAGAAGGCAATGCAGCGTTCACAGGGGCGGGAGGCGTAATAGGCGGCAGTCCTTTCTCCGGGGCGCGCCGTTTCCGCTGCCAAGCTCTCCGGAGACAGCCCCAGTAGTTCCCGGCAGTAAAGAGTGCCGAATTCCTGTTTGAAGGAGGCGGCCAGGGATTGGACTAGGGAAAAGATTTTTTCCTTTTCCCCGGTTTCCGGGGAACTGTTTCCGTACAGGCTTCCCGCCAGCATGCTCATTCCGCAAAAAGCGCCGCATACCTCCCGCATGCGTCCAATGCCTGCCCCCAGGGGAGAGGACAGTTTCAGGGCCGTTTCTTCCGTCAGGCCGCAGACATCTGCAAAAGCAGCAAAAACGGATTGGGAACAATTATATCCCTGGTGGAAATAATCCAGCGCCCGGGCTGCCCGGTCTTCCTTGGAAGGGATCATGGGAAAAAGGGGGGTTACTGCTCTTTTTCTGCGGACGTGTCCGCTGCGGCTTTTTCCGGCTTGTTGCGGTCCGTCAGACGAAGCATGAGTATGTAACAGACGGCCAGAACCAGCACGGCCAGAATAAGGGGGAGACTTTCGCTCTTGACGGTGCGGATCAGCTCCTCCGGAGATTTGAGCAATTCCGGATGCCGTTCCCCGATGCGGTGCCCGTACCAGGCGAGTACCGTGCACCAGGCAAACGAGCCGAGCACGGTGACCAGGGAGAAAATGCCGAATCCCATGCGGACAATGCCGGCGGGAATGGAAATGAGGTGGCGGATGACGGGCAGAAGGCGGGCGAAGAAGACACCGGAAACTTCGTACCGCTGAAGGAAGATTTCCGCCTTTTTCACCTTGTGGGGCGGCATGAAAAAGAATTTGCCCCAGCGCATGATGACCGGGCGGCCCACGATTCGGGCCACGGCGTAGGTAATGGCAGAACCCAGCCAGGAGCCGAACGTTCCGGCAGCCACCACTCCCCAGAAGTTCATGGATGCTCCTTCCTGGGCGGACAGGATGGCCGCGGGCGGGATGACCACTTCGCTGGGAACGGGAAAGATGGAGCTTTCCATGGCCATCAGGACGATGACACCCGCATATCCCCAGTCCTGCACCCAGGACATCCAAAGTGAGATCAACTCATGCATAACGGCGCGTATCTTGCATTAAAATCCTTGAAAGGAAAGTCTTTTATTGCGTCCCGGGAACGGGGCTGGTAAGGTAGGAAGGCGTCCGGCGTGCGCCGATGCAGATAGTGATGAAGCTTTATATTATAGCAGGCGAAAAGAGCGGGGACATTCATGGTGCCCTGCTGTTGAAGAATCTGCTGCGCCTGATGCCCGGCATGGAGGTCGCAGGGCTGGGCGGCCAAGGCATGCACGCGTTATGTCCCGGCGTGGAAGACTGGGCGGATGAAGCCGCCGTTATCGGCGTGGTGGAGGTGCTCAAAAAATACGGATGGTTCAGAAGGCGTTTTCTCTCCATTCTGGAGAGGATACGGCAGGACCAGCCGGATTGCCTTGTTTTGATTGATTATCCGGGGTTCAATCTGCGGCTGGCGGAGAGGGTCCGCAAGTGTTGCCCCCACACCAAAATCGTTTATTTTATCTCCCCGCAGGTGTGGGCATGGCATCGCGGGCGCATTCCCAAGATGGTGCGCATGCTGGATTTGATGATGTGCATCTTCCCTTTTGAGGCTCCCTTGTTCCAGGAAGCCGGCCTGAGAACGGAGTTTGTGGGGCATCCCCTGGTGGATGAAATTGCATCCATCCGTAAGGAGGGCGTCCGGGAGCCGTCACTGGTCGGTCTGTTTCCCGGCAGCCGGAACCGTGAAATTGACAGGCATTTCCCGGTATTTATAGAGGTAGTGAGCCGTCTTTCCCGGGAACGGCCGGAACTGTCCTTTGAAACCGCCGCTTCCACGGAGGCTCTGGCGGAAAGAATGCGCGGCATGGCGCGGAAGGCCGGCATGCCGCCGGAGCTGTTCCACATTGCGGTGGGGGGATATCATGAGCTGATGGACCGCGCCGCCGTGGGGGTAGTGGCTTCCGGCACCGCCACCATGGAGGCCGCCTTGCACCGCCTGCCGTACACGCTGGTGTACAAGGTTCCCCTGCTGACGTACTGGATGGCCCGCATGCTCATCAGGATACGCTTCATCGGCATGGTGAATATCCTGGCGCAGAAACCTGTGGTGAAGGAGCTGATTCAGTTTGATTTTACGCCGGACAAGGTGATTGGTGAAATAGAACGCCTGCTTGTTCCGGAAAACAGGGATGCCCTGCTGAAGGAAATGAAACAGGCCTCCGACAAGTTGGGGCAGGGAGGGGCGGCGGAACATGCGGCCCAGGCCGTCTGCCGCCTGTTAAAGGAATAACAGTACCTTTTAAGAATTGGAGCCGGGGAAGCGTTTTTCCGGTTCTTGATGCAGGAAAATGGGAAAGGGGGAAGAGAATAGCCCTTCAAATTCCGGAAGCAGGTCATCTGGCTCGCTTTTGACCGCCCAGTCTGAATAGTCGGAGACTGCCGTGATGCAGCAGATAAAGTCCCTGCAGCCGGGAAAAAGTCCTGAGGGTGGTTGTCCCCAATGCCGGGAGGCTTTTGAAGTCCTTCCGCCGCCATGTCTGGCCCATACGGGAAAAAGGAACTTCCGGAATGGAGACATTTCCGTAGAAAAGAGAAGCGCCGGGCGAACCCGGCGCTTCTGGTGTGTTTTACATTGGCAGCAAGTATGTCGGGCCGGGGTCAGACTACCCCCTGGTCGATCATGGAATCCGCCACTTTCACGAAGCCGGCGATGTTGGCGCCGGTGACGTAGTTGGTGAAGGATTTGTCGGAGGAGTATTCCTGGGCGTGGGCTACGGCGTTTGCGTGGATGTTGGCCATGATGGTTTTCAGCTTGTGGTCCACTTCTTCACGCGTCCAGGAGAGGCGCTGGCTGTTCTGGGACATTTCCAGGCCGGAGGTGGCCACACCGCCGGCATTGGCGGCCTTGGCCGGGCCGTACAGGATTTTGGCGGCCAGGTAGGTTTCAATGCCTTCCAGGTCCGTAGGCATGTTGGCGCCTTCCGCCACCAGGGTGCATCCGTTCTTGATGAGGGTACGGGCGTCTTCCCCGTTGATTTCATTCTGCGTGGCGGAGGGGAAGGCGCAGTCGCACGGAACGCTCCAGGGGCGCTGGCCTTCAAAGTACTGGGCCTTCGGGAACTGCTTCACGTATTCCGCAATGCGTCCGCGGCGCTTGTTCTTGAGTTCCATGACCCAGGCCAGTTTTTCCGGGGAAATGCCGTCCGGATCGTAAACATAGCCGTTGGAGTCGGACATCGTGACCGCTTTCGCGCCCAGTTCGTTAAGTTTTTCCACCGTGTACTGGGCTACATTGCCGGAACCGGACACCAGGCAGACCTTGCCCTGCAGGCCGTCGTTGCGGGTGGCAAGCATGTTCTGGGCAAAGTATACGCAACCGTAGCCGGTGGCTTCCGGACGGATGAGGGAGCCGCCCCAGTTCAGGCTCTTGCCGGTGAGAACGCCGGTGAATTCGTTGCGAATTCTCTTGTATTGTCCGAACAGGTAGCCGATTTCGCGGCCGCCCACGCCGATGTCCCCCGCGGGAACGTCCGTATCCGCGCCGATGTGGCGCTGAAGCTCCGTCATGAAGCTCTGGCAGAAGCGCATCACTTCATTATCGCTCTTGCCCTTGGGGTCGAAGTCGGAACCGCCCTTGCCGCCGCCCATGGGAAGGGTGGTGAGGGAGTTTTTGAAAACCTGTTCAAAACCCAGGAACTTCAGGATGCCGAGGTTGACGCTGGGGTGGAAGCGGAGGCCTCCCTTGTACGGTCCGATGGCGCTGTTGAATTCCACACGGTACCCGCGGTTCACCTGAACCTTGCCCTGGTCATCGATCCACGGCACGCGGAACAGGATGGTCCTTTCCGGTTCCACGATCCGTTCCAGAATCGCGTGGTCTTCATACTTGGAATTCGCGGCCAAAACCGGTTCAATTGTGCTGAGCACTTCCTGAACGGCCTGGATGAATTCTTTTTCGTGGCTATGCTTGGCCTTAACCAAGTCGAGCACGCGCTGGGAATATGTCTGTGCCATCTTTTCTGTTGTTGTATTTGGGTTGACGCTTTACGCGCAGTTTTTCGCACGCGCTTTCCGTTTATCATTCCGCGAAGCGGGCTGGCAATCATTTTTTTCCCTGGCGGCTTTCAGGGGTCAGTAAGAAAATAGAAAATATGTTTATATGTTGTGATTTGTAAACTGACCCCGTTCTTGCTGATTGACGCCTGCCAAAACTGCGTGTTTCGGATGCTGGGGACATGGAGTTTGTATGCGGTTATTCGGGTTCCTGTTTCCATAAGGCGGATTTTGAATCCGGTGTCCATGCAGAATGGATGACAAAGGAAAAAATTATTAGGAACAGACAAGGCGGCAGAGATGGAATGTTACAAACAACGCTGGGTGGGAGCCATCTTGATTTCCGCATTGGTGGCAGAAAGCCGGAATTGCCGCCATGGCTTTTTCAGTAGTTCCGGAACCGGCTGCGGCATCCGTGGGATTGCTTGGGCCGGTCTGCATGATGATGTGCCGGAGAAGGGGCAGTCCTTGAGTGCTTCCTGCCGCGGGATGACGGTTTCATGCTCGGCGCATCCTTGTGGCGGGAGGAAAATTTTTCAAATTATTCCGTGGGAGGAACGGAGGTCAGGAGCTCAGGCGCTCGATCCACGCCCTCGTTTTCAAATCCGTTTCCGCCATTTTTTTTGCCCGGTGGAGCAAGGTTCCCATGGATTTGGGAATGCCCATGTGCAGCCGGTTGCTAATCCAGGCATACGGTACCAGCGTGCTTTGCCGGACGGCCAGGGCGATGATGAGCTTGGACGGGTGACTGTAAGGCGTGACAAGCAGCTCCTCCTCCGACAGGCCGAATGCTTTCAACCCGTTTTTGACGATGATTTCCGCCTGGTATTCCCCGATTTCCGACGCGCGCATCCCCGTCGTGACGGGCTTTCTGCGCGCCAGCCGGGGAAGTTCCCCCACCAGCCTGGCACGGAAGGCGCTGGAGCCGTAGCACCAGCCCCGCTGGACGGTGCCGGGGCCAACGTGGCCGGCGGGCAGCAGGGAGCGTTCATCCATGCGTTCCGCTTCAAAGCGGCCCATCAGATGGTTGAGGTACTTTTGGCGTCCGTCCTCCGTGTCGTCGCAGCCGAAGCAGACGAGGCCGCGTTCCGGATGAATCCATTTGGGTCTTTTTGCGGGAGAGTCCAGCCATGCGGGCAGGCTCGTCCATTTGCAGCCGGAAAGGAACGTATGGCGGCGCGCTAGGCCGGACCGGGCCGGATTCAGGTGGATGTAGTCAATGATAGTTGAAAAATAGTGGGCGTTATCCGCTTCCACCACCATGGCGTGGTATCTGCCCGCGAACAGATGCCCACGCATTCGGTGGCGCGCGTTAAAACGCTGGGTATAAGCGGTCTGGAGCCATTTCATGCCATCCACCAGATTGGCGCGCGCGGTTTGGAAAAGAATGTGGTAGTGATTGGCCATCAGGGCGTAGGCGTACACGGTCCATCCGCTTCTGCGGGACGCCTCCTGAAAAGTCCGCAGAAAGATTTCCCTGTCTTCGTCATCCAGATAAATGGCGTCTCCGCGGTTGCCCTCGCTCTGCACGTGATAGACTGCTCCGGGGTATTCTATTCTCAGGGTGCGGCTCATGCCGGAAGCGTACCGGAAAAGGTCTGAAATGCAAGTTTGTTGTTATTTTTAACCTGACCCCTATTGTGAAAAAAGAAGAGGAAAAAAATACGCTTCCCGGCTCTTCCGCGTTTTCCGGAGGAAGTAAATTTTGCCGGAGAGGCTCCGGGCAAAGGTCTTTGGAAGAAGTCGGATTCACTTTCCGCAATGGCGGCAGGGCGCTTGTGCCGGGGAAAGCATGCCTTTGCCCTGTGTTTTTTCATGAACGGGATGGAGAAACATCCCCGAATACGTCGTCTCTCTGATGCCATGCCCGGATAAGGCGTGAAAGGAAGGCGGGGCGCTGCGGACACGGAGAAAGGAAAATGTCCTTTGGACGGGCCGGGTGTTCGGTTTTGAACGGACATTTCCCGTAATCCGAGGATGGAAGCGGCGTTTTTTTCCGCTATTTCAACGGATGTTAATGCGGAAAGGCAGCCCTTATTGCAGCTTTTCCCTGCGCATGATCTCGGAGAGCACCAGGTAGAGGTCCGTCTTGTTGACCACGCCCAGCAGCAGATCGTTGTTCGGGTTCACAAGGGCCAGGGATTCCGCGCAGTGGGGGCAGGAGAAAATGCCCAGGGCTTCCGGGAGGTGCATGTCCGCAGGAAGCGTAGGCATGTCGTTGCGCAGCACATCCATGGCCAGTACGGCCTGGGCCAGCTCTTTGTTGCGGGCAAAGGCCGCCACGTCTTCCGCCACCACGCTTCCCAGGTATTTGCCGGTCGGGGAAGTGACGAAGATGGGCTGGGCCGGGTTTTTAATGAGCATGGCGGCAATGGTGCCGAATTTGTCCAGGGGATGCACAACGGGCGGATCCTTGCGCGCTACATCCTGAAGCTGTACCTGGGCCAGGGGTTTGTCAAAGGTGCTTCTGGGGCCGAAGGCCAGGGAATCATGGTACATGGACTGGGCTTTGGTGAGCCTGGCCATTCCATAGGAAACCAGCACGCCGATGATCAGGGGGAACATCATTTGCCCGGCCATGGTGAATTCCACCACCAGCACCAGGGAGGTGATCGGGGCGTTCGCAGCTGTAGTGAAAAAGGCGGCCATGCCCACCAGGGAATAGGCGATGGCATGGTCCCCGGGCACCCCCAGCTGGGTAAGAGCCGCGCTGAACAGGAAGCCGCAGACGCTCCCGATAGTCAGGCTGGGGGTCAGGGCGCCCCCCACGGTTCCCACGCCGAAGACGATGGCGACGGTGAATATTTTCAGGAACAGCAGGACGGCGGCTCTCGCGGCGTCGAATTCATAATGAATGAGGGAGGTGATGATATTTTTGCCGTTCCCTACGATTTCCGGGTAAAAGATGGCGATGGCTCCCACCAGCACGCCTGCCGCCGTCAGGCGCACGGGCAGCCATTGGCGCTTGCCGTTCAGGTACCGGCGCGATTTTTTGAGGATGAGGAGCCAGAAACTGGCGACCAGGGAGGCCAGGGCTCCCAGCAGCACGCACCAGAGCACATGCTGGTTGCCCGCCAGAGAAACTTCCTGCTGGAGCTGGTAGATGGGGGCGGGTTCATGGAACAGGCCCATGGTAAAGTACCCCGCGCAGCTGGCAACCAGCAGGGGAGCCAGGAAATCAATAGTCAGCGCGCCCAGAACGATTTCACTTACGAACAGACCGCCCGCCAGGGGCGTATGGAAGGCGGAGGACATGCCGGAGGCGGCGGCGCAGGCCACTACCAGGCGCAGGCGAGGAGCTGAGAGGTGGAAGAAACGCCCCAGGGCGGAGCCCGCTACGGCGGCGGCCTGCACCAGCGGGCCTTCACGGCCGATGGATGCGCCGGAACCTACGGAGAAAACGGCGGACAGGGAACGCAGAAGGCTGGGCTTGGGAGGCACGTATCCATTGCCCAGCGCCACGGCTTCCATGTATTCCGTCGCCTTGGCCGGCACAAAGCGGTGGGTGAAGAGAAGCGTAAGCCCCGCCAAAAGGCCGCCCGCCGCCGGAACGAAGATGCACCAGGCCGGGTCCTGGCTGGCCATTTCCTGAAAGACCTGAATTTGCCTGTAGCTGGTCCGCCCCGTCAGGACGTCCTGCACCAGTTCCACGCCCATTTCAAAGACAAGGGCCATCAGGGCACCCAGCGCTCCGACGACGACCGCCCAGATGAAGATGACCTGCTTGTCCCCCAGCTTGATTTTTTCACGCAGGCTCAACGCCATGCGCAGCCATGACCAGGAAAGGCGCGTCTTTTCCGCAGGCTGGTTTTTCTTGTCCGTCATTGCAGGGCTTGTTGAAGGGACGCCAGGAGGCTGGCTTCATCTCCCGTCCATTCCCCATTGGGGCCCAGGGGGGCGTTTTTATGCCACCGCAGCAATTTCTGCATGGTGGTCAGGTAGCCGGTCACCATGGCGGCGGGCACGCCCAGCATCACAATGAGATGAGCGTTGCGGGAATCGTCCGGCCAGAGGACGCCCTCTGGGCTGATGCCTACGGTGACCTGCATGGAATCCAGCGCGCTGGTGCGTCCGTGGGGGACGGCCAGGCCGTGATCCAGATAGGTGGTCTGCGTTTCCTCACGCAGAAGAACCGCATTCTTGATGTGTCTTAGCTGTCGGTCGTCAAGGACTTCCGCCATGGAATCCGTCAGGGTTTCCAGAGCCTGTGCCTGAGTGGTTGAGGGCTGGAACGTGCGTACGTGAATTTGAAGATTGTCTGCCACCGGGTCTTCTGAAGGCTTTTGGTTTTTCATTCTATGAAGGGAGGCATGATTATCAAGGAAATTCTGGCCTGCATACGGGGGAAGGAGGCTTTCCCCCGTGAATGGGAGGCGGGAAAAAGGGGGAGGAAACCTTTCCGGAGGGTTTTTTGACACAATGGCGGCGGAAGAGCCTGCTTTTAGGCTTTTTCTTCAGCGGGAATGAAGCTACCCTGCCGCCATGATGCAGGATTCAGAAGTCATCAAACTCGTCAAGCCCGTACCTTCCGACCGCCTGGCAACCCAGGTGCTGGTGGCATGGTACCATGCGGTGCGCCCCAGGTGGAAAAAGCCGCTGGACCTGGCCATTACGGCCTTTTTTGTGTTGATGGCGCTGTATTCCTTTTCCCTGCGCCCTTTGCCCTTATTCGCCTGGCTGTCCCTGGCCGGGGCGCTGATGGCGATTATCCTGTCCTGGTTTTACGTCCCCTTTCTGGCAAAGGCCGCTCTGGCCGCCAATAAAAAGGTGCCCATGTACCATCAGGAAAAGGATTACGTTTTTCATGAGGATTACCTGACGTTCTCCAGCAAGGGCGTTGACCCCATGAATATTCCCTACGACCGTTTTTCCACGTTGTGCAGGACGCGCCACGCGCTGCTGTTCCTGTTCGGCAAGAAGCTGGTGCTGTGGCTGCCGCTCCATCTCATGGATGCGGAACAGCTGGAAAGCATCATGCGCAGGTTCCGGAATCATGGCGTGGAAGTGAAGGATGCCTCCTGATGCGGAGGGGCAGCCCGCGCCTTCCTGAAGGAAGGGGCCAATTTGCCGTTTCAGCGCCTTTTTTGTTGAGCGCGGGATGAAAACGGGTAGGGTGTCTCCATGTCACGTTACCATGGAGAACAGGTTCTGGTGGTTCCCCGCGCCGCCTTTGAGGAAGCGGGCTATTTCCAGGGACACCGGGAAGGCGGGGATCATTATCTGAATACGTTCATGAAGCCGGGCGTCGCCTCGTTCATGGACCGGGAGGCTGCGGAAAATGATCCTTCCCACAAACAGATCATCGCCTATGCCATTTTCTGCCACCAGGGCCGCATTCTGCATTACACGCGCGGAGGCTCCGGCGGCGAGGCCCGCCTGCATGACAAGGGTTCCATCGGCATCGGAGGCCATATCAATCCGGTGGACCGCCAATCCGGCCATGACGACGTTTCCACCTATCTGGCCGGAGTGGAGCGCGAAATCCGCGAGGAACTGGTTATTGACGGGAACTGCACCCAGCGGGTTCTCGGCGTGATTAATGACGATACCAATGACGTAGGGGCCGTGCATCTGGGCATTGTCCACCTGTTTGAGCTGGATACGGACCGTGTGCGCGCGAATGAAGCAGCCCTGGCCAATCTCCGTTTTGTTTCTCCGGAGGAACTTTCCGGGGAAATGTTTGAGAAACTGGAGACCTGGTCTCAGCTCGCACTGGAACTGTTTAAAAACAGAGGGGCCTGATCTCCTCCCGTTCCATGAAAAACGCCCGGGGAGGGATGGATGCTTTTCCTTTTCTTCTCCGCCGTTTTTCCGCATGGGAAGCCCCCGCCGGCGTTGCGCCGGCGGGGGCTTCTTTTGTCCATCAGGGCCTGAAGAAAACGAAGGGCCTCAATGGGACATTTTTCTGCGCCTCCTCCACAGGAGGGGGGCCAGTCCGGCCAGGGCCAGGGCGGCGCTTCCGGGTTCCGGCACCTGGGCGAAAAGCATGGCGGAATTGGCCTGAAGATCCATGGACATGGCCGCGTCGTACAGAACACCGTCGTTCAGGAATTTGATGTTGTCCAGGCTGGCAGGTATCTCTGTCAGGGAGAGTGTGTAATTGGTTGTTCCCGTGATGTCCACGACGACCGCATCTGCGGCGAGCCCCTGAAGCGTCAGGGAGGCGTGTTCCCCCAGAATAAGCGTGGTCAGGTCAGAGGTTCCGTTCAGGATAAGGCTGCTTCCCGCCTCAATGGTTACGGTGAGCGCCCCGCCCAGGGAATCCAGCGAGGTGCGGGTCTGGTTGACGGCGGAAACATGGGTGAAGTCACTCAGGGAAGCCTGGAGGCTGTCCACGGTTACATGGTCCAGCACCAGGCTCCTGTCTCCGCTTACATTGGTTCCGCCGCTGATGTTTCCGGCGTACTTGTCAAAGCCGTAGGCCGTCGTTCCTGAGGAAAGATTCTGGATGCGTACGGTGGAGTTTCCCTTCACCGTTCCGCCGGAACCGCCGCCGGAGATGCTGCCCCAGGAGCTCCCGTTATAAAGCGTGGCCGTGTTTCCGGTGATGGTGACGGACGTGTCCCCCTGAATGGAACCCGCCTTGCCACCGGCGTAAACGTCCCCTTTAACCAGGCCTCCTGTCAAGCAAACCGAGCTTCCTGCCAGGATAGAGCCTCCCTGGCCCGCGCCGTAAACGGAACCGCTGATAACGCCGCCTGTGACGGTGACGTTGGCGCCGCCGGAAATGGAGCCTGTCAGGCCGCCGCCCATAACATTTCCGGTGACGGAGCCGCCATTGATGTAAACATGCGTGTTTCCTCCAATGGTGGTGGTTCCGATCCTGGCATTGGCGAAGATGCCGCCCATGATTTGATGGTTGAAGGTGCCGGAGTTGACCACAATGTCTACATTCCCCTGGATATCCGTGGCATAGGAGCCGACCACAGAGGAGGAATTACTGCTGGTGAAGGTGCCGAAGGAGGCGTTTTCCGCAGAGAATTCCAGATAAACGTTTCCGGTGACGCCGGCGGCGTTCACGGCACCGAAGACCGTGCTTCCGCCTGTGGCGGCATCCGTGAAACGGAGGAAGACGTTCCCGTTGAGCGTGCCGGAAGCTCCGTGAGCTCCGTACCAGGCGGAGGCCTGTCCCTCCTTGGAGATGGTCAGCCAGACGTCCCCCGTGTAGTTGCCGCTGTTCGCATAAATATGAGTGGCGTTTCCGGAGGTAATGGAGACGTTTACGGAATTCCCCGTTCCCCCTGCGGAGGAATCCGCCTGGGCGCGGGCATTAAAGGTACCGGAGCCGGCCAGATTATCAGCGGTTTTGGTGAATCCCTCCGTTTTCCACTCAATATTGCCTTCCGGTGTTCCACTCTGGGTGAAGGAGCCGGAAGAAATAAAAGACTTTTCCGCGTTAAGCGTTCCGGAAGTGGCAGGGGCATAGGAACCCGTGCCGTCCAGGGCCAGGTCGTGCAGAACAGCGGTTCCGCTGCCGTTGTATTGAATGGTGAGGCCGTTGCAGCCGGAGCCGGAGGTAACGGAAAGCGCTTCCCCAATCAGCATGTCCCCCAGCCAGACGTAATAGCCGCCTTTCAGCCCTTCCAGCTCATTGCCGCGGATATATGCCATACGCAGGTTTTCCGCATTGGCGGACATGTCCAGGGAATACAGAATGGCATCGCCCCATTTGATGTAGGCCTCATTAATATTGAGCGTGCCGTAAAAGGAGCTGTTCCCCAGGCTGATGCTGAAATCGGAGGCAGTATCCCATCCGTCTGCTGCGCCGTTTCCCAGAACCAGGTTGCAATCAAAGGTAAAGCCGTTTTGCAGATCCGTCCCTTCCGCCCAGGAATAGGAAATGGAGCTTTCCCCGGATTGCCCCAGGCTGATGCCGTTCTCGTCCACAGTGACATTGGCGAGGGAAAACCCTTTATTTTCCAACTGGCTGTTCGAGCTCCATGCGGGGGATTGCCCGCCCTGGTGAAAATTGATGGCCAGGCCGCCAGCTGCTTTTCTTTCCTGTCCGGCGGTGCGCCCCGCGTAGCCCATGGCCCTGGCGATATTGCCGGCCATAAGCAGATCTCCCTGGGCATTGGGATGGAGGCCGTCGCTGCCGGGGTTGTTGAACATGGAGCTTACGCCGTAGAACGGCGTGGAGGATGTTACGTCAATGATGCCGGCATTGACGTCAATGACCGTGACGTTCTGCCTGCCATTCCCCCATGTTTTCAGACGATCATTGTAATCAGCCACGGCCTGGTGGGTGGCGTCCGAATTGCCGTTGGAGTGCCGGGTCCAGCAGGGAATGGTAAGGATGATGACATTCGCATGTTCATTGGCCTGGAACATGGCCTCCACGATGGTGTCCATATCGTTCAGGAGGTTTTGGGAAACGGAGTCAAGGCGGTTCGCCAGCGTGGCATTGTTTCCGTCGGAAAGGAGATCGTTGGTGCCGATCATCATGAAAAAGGTATCCGGCGTATTGTCTCCGGTGAATGTCTGGCCTGAATAGGCGCTTCCGTTTGCCTTGGTGCCGGAAAGCCCCAGCCAGTTGTTAATGTTGGAGCCGTCAAACCTGCTTCCGTTGCTCCTGCCGGATATTTCCCATGCCCTGGCGCTTGCCTGAGAGGAATGTTCATTGTTGAATATCTGGCCCCCGTAGGAAGTGCCCGCAGTAACTCCCCCGGAATCATTGCCGGTTTTGACGCCTTCCGCCCGGTAGGAAATGCCGTTGTCTGTAAATATTTTATGGAGGGCCCAACGGTAGGAGGCGCTGTTGACCCCGTGGGTGATGGAATCCCCAACGAACATGACGTTTCCCAGTTCCGTGCCCGCCGGGGCAGCGGTTGCTGCGGGGAATGCCGCCGCCAGGGCAGCCAGGAGGGGGAGAGGGAGCCGGACTTTCATCAGAGCGTCAAGGAAAAATGAAAAGGATATTTGAAAAAGAGTGAAGAAAACGTCCATCCCTGAACGGAGCAGGAATGGACGCGGTAAGGAAAAAGTCAGGCCCTGCGGCGGCGCATCAGAAGGATGCCCAGGCCCAGCAGGCCGAGAGAGGCCGCAGCCGGTTCCGGAACGGCGCTCAGGGCGTATGCCTTCATCTGCTCTTCTGTCAAAACCGCCGTGTACAGATCAAAATTGTTCAGGGTATATTCCCCCGTGATTCCATTCGGGACGGACCATGTGTTTCCGGTGGTGTCTTTGGCGGAGAAATTGATCTGAGTCATGTTCTGGTTGCTGAAAGTGGCTGAGCTGCTGAGGTCTCCCAGCGTGGTCAGTGTGGACGTGTCGTCCCCCAGCATGGCGGAGATGGAAACATTTCCCCTGTTGAATGTGTAAAACAGGGTCAGGGGGGTGCTGGCGGAATAACCGGAAAACGTTTGCGTTTTCCAGGGGGAGGAGGCAGCTGGATTTCCGCCATAAGCAAAACCTCCGGCGCAAAGAGTGAGATTGCCGGACTCCGTAAGCTGAAATCCCAGACCTTCCAGATTTTTGTAAGAGCCGGTGTTGTAGGTAAACAGCAACCCTACATCTGAATTTGAAGTGGCTCCCAGCCCGGAAATGGTGAATGCCATCGTCCAGCTGTATGCGTTGTTTAAGCTAATAGTTGTGGGGGATGACACAGACAGTGTATCGCCGGAGGTTCCGTTATAAACGGTGGTTGCTTTTGAATAAGCCGCGTCCAGACCGTCGATGGAAGCCCCGAAGGACAGGCTGCCTCCTATGGCGGCGATCAGGAGAGCAAGATATTTAGTCTTCATGTGAGTGATTACAACAGTTGCTAAAAATGTTTCCGCGTAAGAAACTTCCGTTTTTTATCGGATTTCTAATCCGCCAACAATTAAAAATATTGAAGATAAATGCGTTGTTTGCCTCAATACATTGATTTTCAGTAGTGTTTCCGGGCGCTGGTCTTTTCCCGGCCCATTTCTTTCGCCATGATTTGCCGAATTTTACTCCTGTTGGGAAGCTCGAATTGCCGCAAACGGATTAGAAATCCGGCGGGAGGCGGCACATCAGCGATGAAAGCGGGAGATGGCTTGTTTTGTTGAAAACGGCGGAATATCGGAATCAACGGTCATGAATTTCTGAAAACGCGATGGAATTGTCCTGCGGCCCGTTGATCGTGAATGAACGGGAATTGGGCAATGCCGACATGGCCTCCGTTTCCGCGGGGAAAAAGGAGAAGGAGCGGTTGAGGGCCTTGCGTTTTCCGGATAGGGGCGGAACAGGAAAAGAGCCCCTCCGTTGGGAATTCCCGTCCCGTGGTTCCTGCTGCCGGGACGGAGAAGGCGGTTGGCGAGCCGCCGTTTTTTCCGGGCCGGAAAACAAATCCTCCGGCAAGCTGTGCTTGCCGGAGGGAGAAAAAACAGTCAGGTATATTGCCTGTTGTCAGGGGAAGCGCCTTTATCGCCCGGAAGGGCCATCCATGATAGCCTTGTGGCTCATGTTCCAGCCGCCGCCCAGGGCCGTGTACAGGGAAACCAGCGTGCTGGCGTGCTGGTAATAGTACTGTGAAAGCTGAATCTGCGCGGGGTAGAGGTTCTGCTGGGCGTACAGGACTTCAATGTAGTTGGAAAGGCCTGTGCGGTAGCGCTCAAAGGAGAGTTTTACCGCCGTGTGGTAGGCTTCCACGGCCTCGGACTGGGTGGCGGTGATGCTCCGCAGCTTGTCCCTCTGGATAAGCGTGCTGGAAACTTCCGCCAGGGCATTGAGAACCGTTTGTTCATAATCGTTTCTGGCCGCCAGGAATTCGGCCTTGGCCGCCTTTTCGGAAGCCGTCAGCTTGCCCGCCTGGAAGAGGGGGCCGGTCAGATTGGTTCCCAGGCCCCAGCCGCCGCGGCGTCCCTGCACGTGGCGCAGGTCTGCGGAGGCGAGACCGCCCGCCGCCGTCAGGGAGATGGTCGGGAAGTAGTTGGCAATGGCTACGCCCACCTCGGCATTGGCGGCACGCAGCTTGTATTCGCTCTGGCGGACGTCGGGCCTTCTGGAAAGGATGTAGGCCGGAATGCCGGCGGGAACCTTAACGTTATAGGCGATGTCCCGGGTGCTGCCGGAACGGCGGATATGGCCGGGAGCGCGTCCGGCCAGGACGGAGACCGCGTTTTCCAGATTGGCGATTTGCACCTGAATGGCGGGAATCTGGGCCTGGGAGGAAGCCAGGGCCGCCTTGGCGGAAGCCACCTGGAGCCTGTCGCCCACCTGGCCTTCGAGCTGTTCGTCAAACAGGCGCAGGCTTTCGGAATAGGATTCCACGGATTTCTGCACGATGGCAAGCTGTTCGTCCAGCTGGAGGAGCTGGAGGTAGGAGTCCGCCACCTGGCGGAGCAGGGAAAGCATAAGCGCGCGCTGGCCTTCTTCGGAAGCCAGGTAGTCTGCGCGGGCAGCTTCCGTCATCCGGCGCGTCTTGCCCCAGATATCCAGTTCCCAGGAAATGCCGGCGTCAATCGCCCCTGGCGTCAGTGTGTTTCCGGTAGTCTGGACGATGCCGCCTCCGGTATAGTTGGAGCCTTTGCTGACGGAGCCGGAATAATCCGCCCACGGGAAGAGCGGGGCCTCCGTAATGGTGATGTACTGGCGTGCCTTTTCCACGCGCGCCATGGCGGCTTTCAAGTCGCGGTTATTGTTGTAGGTGTCCGTCAGGAGGTCCTGAAGGTCCTTGTTTTTGAAGACTTTCCACCAGGGCAGGTCCGCAATGGATTCCGTCGCCGCGGGGGCTCCCCTGAATGCCGCGGGCATGGGCATGTCCACCGGTTTGAAGTCGGGGCCCATCATGCAGGAGGAGGCGGCAAAAGCCGTTCCCAGAAGGATGGCGCGTGTGATGTATGGGTTTCTTCGCATATGCGTTGAGTCTGTTTTCAGATGGTTGCAAAGGGGGTTACCCTTTTAATGATTCATGGGCTTCGTGGAACAGATGCTTGCGGGCGATGATTTCATCCGGGTCTTCCGTTTCCACCGTCTTACGGGCGACGCGGACGCGGAAGAGTTTCATGATGAAATAGAAGGAGCACGGAATCAGGAAAATGCCCACGACCGTCGCCATCGTCATCCCGGCAATGACCACAATTCCGATGATATTGCGGGAATAAGCGCCGGAACCGGAGGCCAGCGCCAGCGGAACGCAGCCCAGAATGAAAGCGAAGGAAGTCATCAGGATGGGGCGCAGGCGGATTCTGGCGGCGGAAAGCGTGGCTTCCATCAGCGTTTTGCCGCGTTCCATTTCAATGACGGCGAATTCCACGATCAGAATGGCATTTTTGGCCGCCAGGCCGATGAGCATCACCAGGCCGATTTGCGCGTACAGGTTCAATTCATAACCGAACCAGTACAGGCCCAGGAACGCGCCAAGGGCCGCGATGGGCACCGTCATGAAAATGCTGAGGGGCAGGGACCACCGTTCATACAGGGCCGCCAGGATCAGGAAAACGAAGACGGAGGAGAGCAGGAAAATCTGCACGATGCCGATGCCGTTCTGGATTTTTTCTTCCTGATAGCTCATGTCCGCGTAGCTGTAACCCATGTCGGAAGGCATGCTGGCTTCAAAGGTTTTTTCCAGCGCTTCCATGGCCTGGGAATTGGAGTAGCCCCGGGCGGGCGTGACCATGAGTTTGGAGGAATTATACAGGTTCTGGCGCAGCAGGAATTCCGGCCCCGTGATATCCGTGATTTTCACGAGGGTGGAGAGGGGTACGGAACTGCCCGTGTTATTCTTCACGTAGAAGTTCTTGAGCATGTCCGTTCCCGTGCGGTCGCTGCCCTGAGCCTGGATGTACACCTGCCACTGCTGGCCGTAAAGGGTGATGTAGTTGATGAACAGGGACCCCATGTAGGCCTGGAGCAGGCTGTTGGCTTCACTGATGCTGACGCCCAGCGTGGCGCATTTTTCTTCATCCAGCCGCACATCCTTCTGTTCCACGGCGAAGGACATCACGCTGCGCACGCCGCCGTTGTTGTTCGGGTCGAATATCGGAAGCTTGTTCGCTTCCTTCACAAAGATGTCCGTCTGTTCCGCCAGGTATTCCGTGCCCTTGCCGTCGCGGTCTTCCAGCATGAAGGTGACGCCGTTGGCGGAACCTACCCCCGCAATGGCCGGAGGCTGGAAGCACATGGTGACCCCTTCGGAAATTTTCGTGGTCAGCAGGGCGTTCAGCTGGGCGGTGACCGCCAGGGCGCTCTGGTCCGGATTGGGGCGTTCCTCCCAGGGCTTGAGCATGACGAAGAAGAAAGCGTTGTTCGTGCTCTGCACGCCCGTCAGCAGGCTGAAGCCGGAAATGGCGATCACGTCTTTCACGTTCGGATTCTGGCGGATGAGTTCGGAGACCTTGTCCGCGGCGGCCGTGGTCAGCTGGAGGGAGCGGGCCTCCGGCATAATCAGGGCCGCGAACAGGTAGCCCTGGTCTTCATCCGGCAGGAAGCCATTGGGGATTTTCTTGGCTACGGGGACAATCGCGTAGGCGATCAGGGCCAGCAGCGGAATGGAGATGATGAGCTTGCGGGTCAGGAAGTGGCACACTTTGGTGTAACCGCTGGCCGTGGCGTCATAACCGCGGTTGAAAATGCGGTAAAAGAATTTCAGCGGGCCTCCCTTGGACGGATCCTTGGGTTTGAGCAGAATGGCGGACAGAGCCGGGGAGAGCGTCAGCGCGTTGAACGCGGAAATGAGCATGGAAATGGCGATGGTCACGGCAAACTGCTGGAACAGCGTGCCCGTAATGCCCGGCAGCAGCAGGGAGGGCAGGAACACCGCCGCCAGCACCAGGGCGATGGCGATGACGGGCCCGGATACTTCCTCCATGGCGGCGAAGGCCGCCTGGCGGGGCGTGAGGCCGCGCTCCATGTGGGATTCCACGGCTTCCACCACCACGATGGCGTCATCCACCACCAGGCCGATGGCCAGCACCATGCCCATGAGGCAGATGGTGTTCAACGTGAAGCCCAGAAGAGGGAACAGCGCGAAGGTGGCGATGATGGAAACCGGAACGGCGATGGCCGGAATCAGCGTGGCGCGCCAGCCTTGCAGGAAGACGAACACCACCAGAACCACCAGCAGGAGGGCTTCCACCAGCGTGTGCTCGATTTCCTCAATGGAGGCGCGCACGGCCAGCGTGGTGTCCAGCGTCAGGTTGTACTCCATTCCGGCGGGGAAGCTGCGGGAGCGGTCCTCAAAAAGCTTGACCAGAGCGTCCACCGTGTTGATGGCGTTGGAGCCGGGAGCGGCATACACGGCGATGGCGCCGGAATCCCTGCCGTTGTATTTGCTGGATACGTTGTAAGTCTGGGAGCCCAGCTCCACCTTGGCGATGTCTTTCAGGTAAAGGAGCTTGTTCCCCTCCGCACGGATGATGATGTTGCCGAATTCCTCAGCCGTCTGAAGGCGCCCCTTGGTCTGGATGCTGTAGGTGAATTCCGTTCCGGGAGGGGCCGGCTCCGCGCCGATCTGGCCGCCGGGAATCACGGTGTTCTGCGCCTGGATGGCGGACTGGACTTCTCGCACGGAGATGTTCTGGGCGGCCATTTTGGTGGTGTCCAGCCAGATGCGCATGGCGTAGCGGCCCGCGCCGAACACCTGCACGTCGCCCACGCCGGGAACGCGTTTCACGGGGTCTACCAGGCTCACGTAGGCGTAGTTGCTCAGGAAGATGGCGTTCAGGCTGTCGTCCGGAGAATACAGGTTGACCACGGCCAGCGGGCTGCCCGTGGACTGCGTGATGGTGATGCCCATCTGGGAGACTTCCGCGGGAATCTGGGCGGTGGCCTGCCCGTAGCGCATGTAGGCCAGCGTCTGGTCCATGTTGGGGTCCGTGCCGACTTCAAAGACGATGCTCAGGGAGCAGATGCCGTTGTTGGCGTTAGTGGAAGTCATGTAATCCATCCCCACGACGCCGGAAATGGACTGCTCAATGGGGGAGGCTACGGAATTGGCCACCGTCTCCGCATTCGCGCCCGGGTAGGTCGCCTGCATCTTGATGGTGGGCGGGACGATGTTGGGATACTGCTCAATGGGGAGCCCCATCAGGGACAGGCCGCCGAGCAGGATCATCACGATCGAGATGACGATGGCGATGGTCGGGTGTTTGATGAAGAAGCTGGACATGGCGTTAAATCATGAAAATGCGCGGGGAAAAAGGGAAGATGCCGGGTCTCCGGAGAAGGGAGGTTATTTGGCGAACGGCTGGGCTTCTCCATCCTTCATTCCTTCCGGCGTTTTGGCCTTTTCAAAGGACTGGGCCCCTATGGAAGGCATGACGGGCTGGGAAACTACGGGCTTGTAGGGAAGCGGCTTGACGGGGGCGTGCCCCTGCACCTTGGCCGCCTGCATGATTCCCTCCACCACGATGGGGCTGTCCTTCGTGAAGGTGGAATGCGGCATGGGAATGACGTTGATTACCTGCATGCCGTCAACGACGGGGCCGAGGTTGACGACCTGCATGTGGGGAATGTTCTTGTCATCCAGGTAAATGATGAATTTGGCGCTCTGGGCGGACAGAATGGCGCGCGGAGGCACCAGCGCGGCGTTTTCCAGCGTTTTCACCGTGGCGCGGACGCGGACGAACATGCCGGGCCGCAGCGTCAGGTTCGGATTGGGAATGTGCCCGACGATGTTGATGGTGCCGGTCTGGGCATCCACATTCCTGTCAATGGCTACGGGTTCGCCCTGCATGGGGTATTCCGTGCCGTTGGCCAGAATCACGTCAAACTTGATGTGCTTCTGACTGGTCAGATTATTGTCCATGGAGTTCAGGAAGTCCCGTTCGCTCACGGAGAAATCCACCCGGATGGGGTCAATGGAGGAAATGGTGGTCAGCGGCGTGGGGCTGGAGGGCGTCAGCAGGTTGCCGATGGAAGGGGTTGCCAGGCCGGCCAGGCCGGAAATGGGGGCTGTAATGGTGGTGAATTTAAGATTGATCCTGGCTTCGTCCACCTGGGCCTTTGCCGTGGCGATGGCGGCTTCCGTCTCCTGGACCTGCTGCAGGGCGTCGTCCAGCTGTTTGCGGCTGACGGAGCCGGTCTTCACCAGCGGGGTGTAGCGTTCCACGTCCAGTTTGTATTTTTTCAGCGTGGCTTCATATTGTTCCAATCTTCCCTGGGCCTGGTCCAGCGTTGCCTGGAACGGGCGGGGATCAATCTGGAAAAGCACCTGGCCCTTCTTGACATAAGCTCCGTCCCGGTAATCCTTGGAAAGAAGGTATCCCGTCACCTGGGAGCGGATTTCGGCATCTTCCGTGCCGCGCAGGGTGCCCACCCATTCCTGCCTGATGGGAACATCCTTCGTGACCAGTTTGGTCACCTGCACTTCGGGAACGAGCGCCGGCGCCTGGGCGGCGGAATCCTTTTCCCCGTCACAGGAAGTTAGCATGATCACCGGGGAGCAAAGGAGCAGGGTTGTTGCGGCAAACGTCAAAGGCTTGTTGTACATAAATGAATGCGGTTGGTTGCGGCTGGTGCCGGAAGGTGCGGCAAAGCGGAAGAATTTTCTCTTCTTTTTCTTACAAAGTCAACGCAAAGATGTGTTCTGAATTTTGCAAAATGTCTGTAACCTTTGCATAATGAAAGGATAATTTAATTAAACAAATGTATAATATGTGGCTTGCGCCTGTGCCGTCCGGAAGCGGCGGCCTGAGGCTTTTTGATTTCAGGATGCCAGCCGCCTCTTGCGGAGCATGGCGTCCATGCGCGGTTTTCTGCCCATGAAATCCATGAACTGCCGCATGGGAGGGACCGCGTATCCTTTTTCCAGAATGGTTTCCCGGAATTTTCCTGCCGTTTCCCTGTCCGGTCCTCCGGCCCGTTCAAAGGCTTCGAAAATATCCTTGTCCAGAACTTCAGCCCATTGGTAGGAGAAGTAAAAGGAGGCATAACCCGAAGGGGAGGAAAACAAATGGCGCGCCGTGCGCAGCTTGCCGGCTCTTTTGAAATTTTTGAAATAGTCCATGTCTCCCGCTACGGCGGAATCCACATCATCTAGAGAACCGGAGGAGAAACGTTCCGGTTCCGCATGGACGGCCAGGTCCATCTTGGCGTACAGGAGCTGCCCGGCCAGCGCGAGGGCTGGCGTATTGCCTCGGGAGGCGTCCAGAGAGCGCAGCATCTCCTCCGGAATGGGGAGTCCCGTTCGTTCATGGCGCGCAAAGCTTTTCAGCACGTCCGGCCGCCAGCACCAGTTTTCCATAAATTGGGAGGGGACTTCCACAAAATCCCGCGGCACGCTGGTCCCCGCCAGGGAAGGAATGGAAACCCTGGTAAACATCAGGTGCAGCAAGTGGCCGAACTCATGGAATAAAGTCCTGACTTCCCGGTGGGACAGTATCACCGTGTCTCCTGCCGCGGGAGACCATGCCCAGGCGCGGCTTGCCCGGGGTCTCCGGCGTGGACGGGCTGCCCGTATCCAGGGTGTTCATCCACGCTCCGGCCCGTTTATTGCTACGGGAGAAAAGATCCAGGTAAAAGGAACCCAGCCGGTTGCCGTTGCCGTCGTCAATCGTGAAAAAGCGCACGTCCGGATGCCATACTTCCACGGCTCCGGCGGATTCGCCTGCCGGGATGCCGGAGAGGGACTGCCGCGCCGGAACTTCCTTCACGCGGATGCCGTACAGCCGCTCCGCCAGGGAAAACAGGCCGTCCAGCACGCGGGGAAGGGGAAAGTGGCGGCGCAGCTCCTCTTGGTCCAGCCGGAAATGTTCTTCTGCCCGGAGATTGGCGTAATATGCCACGTCCCAGGGATTCAGGCGGGCGTTTTCCTGCCCCGTAAGGCGGGCCTTCAGGCTGCGGAGCGTTTCCATTTCACGGAAAAAGGGGGCCTTGATCTTGTCCAGCAGCTCATTGACGAACTTCATGGCGTTTTCCCCGTTTTCCGCCATGCTCTCGCGCAGGGCGTAATCCGGGTATTCCTTATATCCGCATAAATGTGCTTTTTCACGGCGCAGGGAGAGGATTTCCCTGATGACGGGTTCCGTGTCGCATGCTCCCGTAGCCAGAGACTGGCGGTGTTCCCATAAATCTTTCCGGCATTCTTCCCTCCGGGCTTTTTCCATGACCCGGGCGGAAGCCGCGGAATCAAGCGTGAACGTCCAGCCCGGACCGGACTGGCCGGGATGGCGCTTCAGAAATTCTTCACGCGCCTGCTGCAGGGCGCTTCCGTCTATCCCTTCCAGAAGGGCGGCGTTCCGCACCGTCCAGGTCCAGGATTTCCTGGCATCCATATACAAATTGTTGAAACGCTGGGAGGCGAGCGTCAGTTCCCTGTCAATGGACTCAAGCCGTGCGCGCTTGTCCGGCGGCAGATCGGCGCCGTTATCCCGGAAGCTCTGCATGCTTAGCTCCATGTACCGTTCCTGTTCGGGGCTCAGGTGAGTTTGCCGCAGGCGTTCCTCCGCGGTTTTCAGGACTTTCCACAGGGCCTGGTCTTTCGTGACGGAGGAAAGGAAGGCGGACACGCGGGGAGCGACCGAATCCATGGCCTTGCGAAGTTCCCCGCTGTCGCACAGGCTTTTCAGGACATAAGCCTTGCACATGCCTTCCGTAAGGAGGTCATTGCTTTTCTCCAGCGCTCCGAACGTATTTTCATACGTCATTTCTTCCGGACGGAGGCGGCTGATTTCCTCTATGGCTGTCCGGGTGAGGCGCATGGCTTCCTGAATATCCGGTTCCAGCTTGTCCTGGGTCAGCCGGCTCCAGCGGATGGGACGCTCCCTGTCCAGGAAAGGGGGGGCGGAAGTGGCCGCCGGGGAGGGAAGGGCCACGGAGAAGAAGAGGAAAAAGAGATGAAGAGACTGCCTGAGTAAACTCATGGCGGCCATCCTACCGGAAGCAGGTTTCTCCTTCAAGCCTTGCGCTTTTCGTGTCTGCATCAGGGGAAAAGCCGGGGCCCGGTCTTGAACGGCTTCCCGTTTGCATGTATGAATCAAGGGGATGTCCACCAAAATCTTTCTCTATGATACTACGTTGCGGGACGGCGCGCAGAGTGAAGACGTCAATTTGAGCGCGACGGACAAGGTCCGCATCGCCCGCCAGCTGGATTATCTGGGCATGGATTACATTGAGGGCGGCTGGCCCGGCGCCAATCCGGTGGAAACGGAATTTTTCAACGCCATGAGAGGTGTCGGACTAAGGAATGCAAAGCTGGCCGCCTTTGGAAGCACGCACCATCCTTCCCATACTCCGGAGACGGACCCCACGCTGACCGCCCTGATATCCAGCGGCGCGCGGGTGGCCGCGGTTTTTGGGAAATCCTGCCCCCGCCATGTGGAAGTGGCCCTGGGCATTTCCCGGGAACGCAATCTGGAAATCATCGGCAATTCCATTTCCTTCCTTAAGAAAAATATGGAAGAAGCCTTTTTTGACGCAGAACACTTTTTTGACGGCTTCAAGCGGGAGCCGGAATACGCCCTGGCTGTGCTCCGGACAGCCTGGGAACATGGAGCGGACTGCCTGGTGCTGTGCGATACCAACGGAGGCACCATGCCGGAGGAAATCGGCTCCATTATCAGGACGGTCAGGGAACGCCTGCCGCATGCCCTTCTGGGCATCCACGCCCACAATGACTGTGAACTGGCCGTCGCCAACAGCCTGGCCGCGGTAAACAGCGGAGCCATCCAGGTGCAGGGGACCGTGAACGGCATCGGGGAGCGTTGCGGAAATGCCAATCTTTGTTCCGTCATCCCCAACCTCCAGGTGAAGATGAAAGGCTTTTCCTGCCTCAGCGGCGCCTCCCTGACGCGGCTCAAATCCACTGCCGCCTTTGTCTCGGAAGTATCCAATCTGGCGCCTTTCCGGCGGCAGCCCTTCGTGGGGAACGCCGCGTTCGCCCATAAGGGTGGAGTGCATGTCAGCGCGATTATGAAGGAAGCCGCTTTGTACGAGCACATCGACCCCTCCCTGGTGGGGAACGCCCAGCGCGTGCTGATGACGGAGCAGGGCGGCAGGAGCAACATCCTTTCCCTGTCCCGCACCCTGGGTTTTGAACTGGAAAAGGGAGACCCCCTTCTGGACGTGCTTTCCGCCGCCGTGAAGAAAAATGCCGCGCTGGGGTATGATTACGTGGCCGCCCCGGCCAGCGCGGAGCTGCTCTTCCTGCGGCACATGCCGGACAATGCCTTGAAACCGTATTTCAACATCCTGCGCACTGTGGTGCTGACCTCACGCCATGAAATGGACCCGGACATGATGGTGGAAGCCTCCCTCAAGCTGGATGTCCACGGCAATGTGGAGCACACCGCCGCCGGGGGCTTTGGCCCCGTGCATGCGCTGGACAGGGCTCTGCGCCGCGCCCTGACGCGCTGGTATCCGGAATTGGAGCAGATGCACCTCATCGACTACAAGGTGCGCGTGCTTTCCCCCACCCGGACGAACATTCCGGAGGCGGAGGATGAAAACGGAACCGGCTCCAATGTCCGCGTGCTTATTGAGTCCTCGGACGGCGTCGCCACCTGGACCACTGTGGGCGTTTCCTACAACATTATTGAGGCCAGCCTGGAAGCCCTGGCGGACGCCGTCACGTACAAGCTCTACAAGACGGAACAGGCCAGATGGCGTGCGGAATGCTGATGGGCGGCGCTCCTTTCCGGGGGACGTGGGCGGTTCTCATGGCTTTTCCATTTTCTTCCCGTTCCCTTGCGTGGGGCGGGCCGGAAGCTGAAGGGCGGAAAAAGCTCCTCCTGCCGGTTGAATGGCTCAAAATGAACAGGAAGAGGAGCAATGAGCTTCGTGAACAGGTTCGGGCGACGGTGTCCTTTTTTGAGACGGCTCCTGTGTTCTTTCCTGTTCTCCATTCATGTTAGTCAATCACGTTGCCGCAGTTAACGCCGGATTGCTGCCAGTTTGCCCGGAGAACGGATGCCCTGCCGGGAAAATACCGTTATTTTTCCGGTTTTTGCTTCCCGGCCGCATCTGCCGGGGTAAATAAAACATTGACCCGCCAGCGGGGAAGCTTTATCCTGAAATCCTCATTCAACCAGAGGTAGATTACAGCCGTGGAGGACGATATTATTTGTACAGAAAAAATCATTGCGGAACGCAAGACGTTCTTTCTTGATCTCAAACAGAATGCGCGCGGCAAAGTGGTGCGTATTACGGAAAAGGTGAGCTCCAACCGGGACCGGATTATGGTGCCTGCGGAAATTTTGGATGATTTCATCGCCGCTCTCCAGGATATCCGGGAGACCCTGAAGCAGCAGGGGGAATAAATTTTCCCCCTCCCTCCTGTTTTTTATTTCACCAATAGCGGGGCTGCGGCCGTCCCGCCATTTCTTAGTATCCGGGGCATTGCAAATCCGGCGGGCAAAAAGCCGTTTTGTCTGAATTAGGCGTTGTCAAAAATAAAAAAGGGAGTATTTTTACTCCCCGGTTTTGCCGTCCCCTTTTTTCATATTCCGGAGCATTCTGCATTCCGGAGGCGCGGGGACGGAATGTTGATGCAACCATGAATATTTCAGAGATATGACGACACAACAGGAATTGACTCCGGAATTGATACGGGCTGCGCTGACCACGGTAAAATTTCCGGGGTTCAGCCGCGACATCGTATCTTTCGGGCTGGTGAAAAAGATTGACATTGACGCTGAAAACAACGTCACGATTGATTTGGTGATTGAGAGCAAAAATGCGGATATTCCCCGTTACATTTTTGAAGGCGTTCACGGCGTGATGAAGCATTTGCCCGGCGTGAAGCACTGCGACGTCAATATCGAGCATAAGGCTCCGGAAGCCAAAAAAGGAATCAATGACGATCCCTCTACCTGGAAATCCTCCGTTCCCGGCGCCAAGCACGTCATTGCCGTGGCTTCCGGCAAGGGCGGGGTGGGCAAATCCACCGTTTCCGCGAACCTGGCGGTGGCCCTGAGCAAGCTGGGGTATTCCGTCGGTCTGGTGGACCTGGATATTTACGGCCCTTCCATGTCCTTGATGTTCGGCACCAAGGAACGCCCCGGAGCCAATGAGAATGACGAATTTATCCCGGTAACGGCCCATGGCGTGAAACTTCTTTCCATGGGGCTGCTGATTAATGAATCCGATCCTGTAGCGGTGCGCGGTCCCCTGGCGACACGCTACGTCCAGCAGTTCCTGCGCAACGTGGCATGGGGGGATGTGGATTTTCTGATTCTGGACCTGCCTCCCGGCACCGGAGACATTCAGCTGACCATTGTCCAGACGGCCGAACTGGACGGCGTGGTGGTGGTGACCACCCCGCAGGAAGTGGCGCTGATTGACGCCCGCAAGGCGATCGGCCTCTTTGAACGGGTGGAAACCCCCATTCTGGGCATAATTGAAAACATGAGTTATTTCCAGTGCCCCTCCGACGGCAAGATTTACCATATCTTTGGCGAAGGAGGCGGCGAACGGGAAGCGGCCAAACTGGGAGTGCCCCTGCTCGGCAAGATTCCGCTGGATATTTCCACCCGCTCCGGCGGGGACGAAGGCCGCCCCGTGGCCCTGGAAGATCCCGGGCAAAATCCGGTTTCCGCCGCGTTCCGCCAGGTGGCTGAACAATGTGCCCGCGTGGTGCTTGACCGCTGAATGTCCCGGACGGGGCGGAAGGCCCGGTACGGTTGGTAACCCTTAAATTTGAAGCCGGATTGGAGCCTGCCGCTCCGGTCCGGCTTGTTTGCCGGCATGTTCCGGTTCCTTTGAATGAGGAATGCATGGAAGGAAATAAAAAAATGAATAAGACGTGGAATTTGAAGGAAATGAAAAAGTTGATACCGCTGGCCCTTCCGGTGCTGGTGGTCAACCTCTCCATTGTGGGCATGGGGGCGGTGGACGCTATTGTGGCCGGGCGCGCCGGCGTGACGGACATGGCCGCCGTGGCCCTGGGGTCTTCCGTGTACCTGCCCGTGGCTCTCTTCGCCTGCGGCGTGCTGATGATCATCGGCCCCGTGATTGCCAACATGCGGGGGAAAAGCCATGAAAGCCGCGTGGGCTACATGACCAACCACGGCCTGTGGCTGGCGTTGATGCTCAGCCTGGTTTCCATGCCGGTCATTTATGTGTTGAGAAATGTATTCGGCTGGATTTCCGATGACGCCGCCATGTGCCGGATGGCTTCCGCCTACATGTTCGCCATTATGTGGGGCCTTCCCGCCAACCTGGGGTTCGTGGCCCTGAAGAGCCTGAACGAAGGCTCCAACATGACGCGTCCCGCCATGTACGTGGGATTGTGCGGCCTGCTGCTCAACATTCCCCTGAACTACATGTTCGTCTTCGGCATGTACGGTTTTCCCCGCATGGGCGGAGCGGGGTGCGGCGCGGCCACGGCAGTCATTTTCTACATTGAATTCCTGCTGATGTTCCTGCTGGTTTACTTCAATCCCAAGCACAGGCCGTACCGCAGGCACATCATTTCCTGGCGGCGGCCTACGCCTTCCGTCATCACGCACCTGGTGCGTCTGGGCGTGCCGATAGGCGTTTCCCAGCTGTGCGAGGTGATGCTCTTCTGCGCGGCGGCTCTGGTGCTGGCTCCGCTGGGAGAGACTCAGGTGGCGAGCCACCAGATTGCCGGGAACGTGGGAGGCCTGGTGTTCATGCTCCCGCTCTCCGTAGGGCTGGCGGCTTCCATCCGCGTGGCGTACCATCACGGCAGGAATGACCTGGCAGGCACCAGATCCGCCATTCTGTCTTCCTATGTGCTGGTGCTCACCATCTGTCTGTGCACCTTTGGAGTCATCACCCTGTTCCGCGAGCAGATTGTGCACCTGTACAATGACTCGGAGCTGATTGTCAGCACGGCTTCCGTCCTGCTGGTTCTGGCGGCGGCCTACCAGCTTCCGGACTGTTTGCAGGTGCTTTCCGTCGGGGTTCTGAGAGGATTCCGGGACACGGCGTCCATTACCTTCATTACGTTCTTCTCTTATTGGATGGTAGGATTTCCGGCGTGCTACATCCTCGCCCGTACGGACTGGATTGTCCCGGCCATGGGAGCGCGCGGCATCTGGACGGGATTCATCATCGGCTTGTCTGTAGCGGCGGTGCTGCTGCTCTGGCGCGTCGTCCGTACCGTTAAACGGGAGTTTAAGATGATGCGGCTCCATGAACAGTAAGGGACGCCCCCTCCTGTTTTTATGGAGAGGTTAATTCCCCTCTTTTTCCGGGATTGCCTTCTCAGCAGGGATGAGTTTTCCTTGTTCCAGGCTTCGCGGGTAGGGGAAGAGTTTTTTCTCTTCGCCAAATTTTACGGTCATTCGGCCGGAGGATTCGTCCAACTTTACTACAATGCCCGTGCCGTATTCCCGGTGGGTAAGGAGCGTCCCTTTACGAATACGCACGTTCGGAGCGGGCGGAGGTTCCTCTTCTTCCTCTTCCGGACGGCAGGCGATGCGGTCATCCGCCGTTGGGGAGGGAAGGGCTTTTTCCTCTACAGCGCCGGCCATGGAATCCTGCTGGGCCCCGGCCATCATTTCATAGTCTTCCCGGCTCAGGACGGTAGCGTACAGCCCCACGTTTTCCTCCGCGTGACGATTGATACCCGTATAAACAAGACTGGCGTCTTCATACCGTTTGAACTTGTACACGGCATCATTCATCAGAGCTTCATTAAAGACGTTCAGGCTGACGAGCAGTTCAAAATCTTTTTCCGTCAGCCCGGTTACTTTCCGGAACAGATGCGGCTCCAGTTGGGTGATCACATCTTTCAGGCAGTATTCCCGGAAGTCTGACAGATACATGAAGATGGGGATTCTGGCGGCAAATTTGATCAGTTTCTGCTGTATCTGCCTGCGCAGGGATTTGATTTCCTTTTCTTCCTGTGAGAGGTCTTTTTTTTCCTTAGGGGTTAGATCGTCTTTTCCTTTGCGCATTCCTTTGACGGCATCTGATTTGTTGATAATGGTCTCAAGATCACTGTTCAGATTGCGGAAGCCTTCAATGCTCATCAGGGCATCCATGGCTTCCCGGCTGGCAAGCAGGCGCTGCAGGGTGACGTTATCCACATTGACCAGCAGGGCGCTTTCCCAGCGTCTGGCCAGCAGGGTGGCGCTGGTTCCCGCCATGGCCATATCCAGTATTTCCGCGGCTTCCACCTGTTTCATGGCGCTGCCGTCGTAGGCCAGCACGGGAAGAAAGCTGATGAACTCCTTCACCTTGGTTTCCGGATTGCCCGGGTTGGCGTTCAGGCGGCAGCTGTAGTCAGCTATTTGCTTAAGGGCGCGGTCCAGGGCAAAGTCAAAGACGTAGCAGTTGGGTTTGACGATTTCTTTTTTCCCCGGCTGATCACTGTCCACCGTCCACGGGCTTTGCACCCGGAAGGCTGCCTGAAAGTAGGTTTCCGGGCTGGAGAGATTGCGCAGCATGAAGATGCCGGCCCAGGGCTTGACGGTAACGCCCGTGGTCAATTTGCCGCAAGAGAGCGTAATGGTTTTACTTTCCAGCGGATTGCCGCCCATGGCCTTCAACACGGGCGGCAGGGCGTTCGCCCCCGTGCCGGCTTCCGGTCCGGCGCAGACGATGACCTGATAGTCGTGGTAAAAGGTATTCTGACGTTGTTGCAGCAGGTTGTTCATGGCGTGGCAGGAAGCCACATCCGGCAGGAACCACAGGGTATGGTTGAGCAAACTCATCAGCCGGGTATCCGAGTAAGGCATGGGGGGCTTTTTGCCGCCCAGCTTCAGCTCATCCGTCGCCGCGGCATGATGGGAGCCGCGGATCAGATCCAGCCATTTCTGGACGTATTCTTCATGAATAAAACGGGCTTTATTCCCTTTCCCTTCCGCCTGGAAGAAGACGTTCAGGTCAAATTCGTTGAACTCTCCCCCCATAGCGATTTGCCGGATGTCCTCCGGCATGCGGTAAGTGAGCAGCACCATGCGCGGCAGGGCGGCATACGGGTTATTTTCCCCCTGCCAGGCAGCCTTGGCGCGCTGCTCATCGGAATACGTCCAGCTGTAAATTTGTTCTTCAATAAACTCGCCGGAGTTCAGGGCGCGGAACGGCGTTCCGGAAAGGTACAGGTAGTGGTCCGCAGTGATAGGCAGATCCTGTTCATCGCAGACATTGCCGGTGTTGGTTTCCGGGGGCGCGGTGTTGTATTCTTCTTCCTCATCCTCCATCAGGAACAGAGCTTTGGCGTTTTCCTTCCACGCCCCAAAGTGGTATTCGTCAAAGATAACCAGATCCCAGTTGATTTCCCGCACCCATTCATGCTGGGGCTTGATGCCGCCCGTTTCCTTATTCACCCCCAGAAAGTCCTGAAAGGAGCCGAAGCACACAATAGGCTGTCCGGCGTCCGCCTGCCGGTATTGCTCGTCAATGGGCTGGGCGTCCGGTCCTTGTTCCCGGCAGATGAATTGCCAGCCTTCAAAGTCCAGGTGCGTTTCCAGGTCTTCCTTCCACGCCGTCTGCACCGCCGGCTTGAAGGTCAGGATGAGCGCCCGGCGCGCGTTCAACCGCCGTGCCAGCTGGTAAGCGGCAAAGGTTTTGCCAAAGCGCATTTTGGCGTTCCACAGAAAACGCGGCGTGCGTCCATCCGCGCGTTCCGCTTTAAAGTAGTTCAGCGTCCGCTCCACGGCTTCCGCCTGTTCCGGGCGCATGGTAAAATCCCTGGTACGGTTTTCCATGTTGGCCGTCCGGGTGCGCACCGCCAGCCATGCCGCCCTGATTTCTTTCTTCGTACAGCGGAACCATTCTCCGCCCACTCCCTCCACGCCTTTTTTCTCCAGCATCCGGTGTACGGCATGGTCCGTAAAGCTGCTTCCATCTTCATACAGAGCCGGTTCCGCGAAGATAACCCGGTAGGGTTTCTTCCCTTCCGGCCTCAAGGTAGGGTACTGCTGCGCTACGCGTTTTTCCACATCCACCGCCGTGTACCCCACTTTCAGACAACCGGGATAGCTGGCGTCCTCATAGGCATAAATCATTGGCCGCGCATTCGTCTTCCCTTCAAAAAAACGCCCGTTCTTTTCCATGGTTTTTGCTCCTCTTTTTCTTGCTCCCGTTAACCTTCCATCGGACGGATCATACTTTCTATGAATTCTATTTCTTCTCCCGTTAAACCATATTTTGCGTAAAGTTCTTCATCCGTCCACGCCTTACTAAAATCCTGCATTGGTACAAGGGAGTAGACTTGAGCAGCAGCATGCTGGGTATTTTTTTTCAAAAGGACCATAAAACGGAAGAATCTTGTTCGAATGTAAGAAATAACGTTTTCCGCTTCTATTTTTGTTTTAAATGGTCCAATAAACAAATATGTTTCTGTACAACAAGTTCCTGGTTTTCCAAGAAATGGTTTACCTATAACGAAGGTTGGAAATTTTCCTCCCATACCGTATGCTGCAGAAATAAATACTTTGTAAGTATCAATCCATGAAGTATTTTGTAAAATTTCTTCTTTTCTAATGTATCCAATATGATTATTGGCATAAAGAGTTATACTATCATATTCTTTTTTATCTCTCCCTTTTATATATGTTCTAAGCCCAAAAGGTTTTTGACTGCTAAATAATTTACTGATAATTGGTTCGTTATATTTTTGAACTTTTCTTAAAATTGATATAGATTCGTTATAGCGTATAAAAGTTTCAGCTTGGTTTTCCAGTAAAGGCCGAATCATGCTTGATATTTTTGTTCCTTGAATAGTTTTAACTAAACAATTTTTATAATATTCACGATTCCATAAAAAGTAACAGATGCCGCCTTCTATTTGAACACCAGGGAAACATTCGGAAGAGTCTGGATAATCTACGATTTGTTCAAGCCTTTTATCATTCAGCATTTCATTTCGGAATTGATTGAGTCCTCTCCCTCCAGAAAACCATCGGGATGGAACAATCATTATCAAATAACGGGGAGCAAGTTTTTTGGCCTGTTGAATAAATAAATGATAAAGAGGAATAGCTCCGCCTCTGCGTCGTTCCTCCGTGTCGCCTCCGTCACTGAGTTGGTAGGGAGGATTACCGATGATGACATCAAAGTTCATAGGAAACAGGTTATTCGGATTGTTGGCGTGGATGAATTCGTAAGCGTGGCTTTCCAGTCCCTCTTGTCGTGCCTGTTCTCCATAGGCGGCTTGAGAGGCGCCGCAAAAGACGCATTTGCCGCCCCTCCAGGTGTGTGTGATGTGTTTGTAGCGGATGTTGCCCTCGGCATTGTCAAAACGAACGACGGAGTAAGGCCCATTGGGGTATTTGGAACAATACACTCCGCGGCGGGCGAGAAGGGACGTCAGCTCCGTAATGGCGATGCCGAAGAGCTGATTTCTGAAAATGTGTTCCAGGCGCTCCTCCCGGTTTGGGAGGTGAGCTTCCAACCCCTTGTTGAGCCTTTTGGCAATTTCCCTCAGAAAGACGCCGCTCTTGCAGCAGGGGTCCAGAAAGGTAACGGAAGGGTCGGAAAAAAGCTCCTGCGGGAGCAGATCCAGCATGGCGTTGGCAATCTCCGGCGGCGTGAACACCTCGTCACTGGAAAGATTGGCCAGACAGCTCAATACGTCAGGGTTATGGATGTTATTGTTCATGATTCCGCTTCCGGCAGTTTGCGGTAATCCATGGGGGGGAATTCCCGCGTCGGAGATTTGGGAACGTATTGCAGGGAAAGTTCCCCTTCCGCCTGTTCCAGGGAAGTCCGGGCGCTTTGATCACGCAGGAGTTCATCCTGGTGGAAATCCCGGCGTTTGATGAGGGTTCCGCCCACGGCGGACCATTCGGAAAAGAGGATAGGCTCCTGAGTATCCTGGGCGGAAGCATCTACTTTTTTCATGCTCAGGGCGTTGCCGTTAAGAATATTGCGTTCCAGGATAAAGCGGACGGTTTTCTGGCATTCCGCGGAGGGCGGACGTTTTAAACGCCGTTCATATTCCGTCAGCCACAGGGTCAGCAGGCGTTCCCGGCAGGAGCGGACGTTATCCGCCAGCAATTCCACCCCATAGATAGACATGAGAGCCAGCACGGCGCGGAACTCATAATCCGCCGGGGAACTGCCGTATTGCCGGCGGACGGTTGCCAGCTTCCTCAACAGGATAGGGGCCAGAAAGGCTCCTTCTCCGCATGCCGGTTCCAGAAAGCGGCTGTCAATGCGTTCCGCTTCATGCGCCACCAGGTTGAGCATGTCATTCACCAGCCAGTCAGGGGTGAATACTTCTCCGTGTTCCGCTACCCGTTTACGGGATTTAATTTGAGATAACTCTGACGATAAGGAACCCACTTGGGGAAAATAGGCTGATTCCTAATCAGCAAGAGTCCTATCCATGTTTTTTAAGTGTTTTTACAGTGATAAAATGAGGGAAAATAAAATTTCCATATCTGCGGGTGAAAGTATCAAATTCCCATTTATGCACGTATTTCCTTATTATTTTTCAGTTCTTTCCGTTTTAGACTTGATGCTGATTAGGAATCCGTTTGCTTATCTTTGCTTCATGACTCAACAGGAATTGACGGAAGAAGAGGCCCTGCTCATTTGCTGGATGCGTAAAAAACGCGTGCAGGCCGCGGAAATGATGGTCATGGCGCGCTTGCTCCGGGGAGTGTCGGCCGGGATGGCCGGGCGGCTGCAATGCGTGGAGCTGGGGATTAAGGAATGGAAAGCGATGAAAAAGACGGTCAGTTTTTCCGTTTGCGTGGCGGAGTCCCTGAAAGCCCGGGCGCATCGGCGGCGACGCACGCTGGAAGAAATCCGGTGCGTTACGGCGCGGATGGTGAAGTCATGGCCGGAATTGAGGCATAAGATGATGCGGGGACTGAGGCGGGAGGATTGCCAGCGCATCCTGAATATATTCCCGACGGCCAGCGGACGGCGCAAGGCGCGCGTCATTCTGCACGGAATATGCGCTTTTGCCTGCCGCAGAGGATGGGCGGGGAAGAACCCGGCAGCGGAGACGCCGTGCCCGCTGGTGAAGGAAAGAAGGGTGCCTGTGCTGACGCCGGAGGAGTGCCGGAAGCTGATGACGGCGGCGCGGGAGGTGTGCGGCGGCGAGTGTCTGCCGGCAGCCGTGCTGATGCTGTATGCCGGAGTGCGTCCGCAGGAGGTCAGAAGGCTTCAATTCCGGCATATCAGGCTGGAAGAAAAAGCGGCGCTCATTCCGGCGCGGCATTCCAAGACGGGAGGGGCGCGGCGGGTGACCCTTCGGCCGGCGGCGTTGCGGTATTTGCGGGCTTTCCGGCATCATTCCGGGGAAGAACCGTTGTGCCCGGCAGGATGGGAACGCAAGTGGCGGCTGGTGCGCGCCCGCGCCGGCTGGAATAACAGCCGGCCGTGGGTGCAGGATGTATTAAGGCACACGTTTGCCAGTTACCACGCGCTGGAATTCCGGGATTATGCCGGCTTGCAATGGGAGATGGGGCACCAAAACGCCCATTTATTGAAAACCAGATATCTGAATATGGATGAAATCAAAAGGCAGGATGCCCGTGCCTTCTGGCTGGCGGCGTAAGCCCTTCTTCTCGGGAAAACAGAGAGGTTGAATAAGAAGCAGGGACGTTCATGCAAAGCGGGCGGTCCCCTCCATGAAGGGAACCGCCCGCAAACGGTTTGAGCAGATGCTTCGGAGATTTTAGCCGATGCGTTCCACTTTCACGGAGTGGGACTGGCCGTTGATGATGATGGTCAGGTCACGGGAACCGGAAGGGCCGCTTACCCGGGCGGTGATTCCGTTGTCAATGACGGTCATGGACGGCGCGGCCGCCGGAGCCGCGGCGGGAGCGGTGTTCACCTGCACGGGGGCTTCTTCCTTAGGTTCCGGCTTTTTGTAGAAGTCTTCCACCTGCTGCGGGAACATGGCGTAGATGACGCAGTGTTCGTCGTCCGTGGGGAGCCCCTTTTCCGCAAGTTTCCTGCGCAGGTCTTCCATGCCGGGCTTGATCAGGTCCGCCGGGCGGCAGGTGATTGGTTCCTTGCCCATCTTTTCCGCGCAGAGTTTCTGCACTTCCGGGTCCACGGGGGCTGAGGTGCGGCCGTAGTAGCCCAGGGCAATGTCCGCCGCCTGGGGGGTGATGTTCTTCCAGCGGCCGAACTTGACGTTCAGCATCGCCTGCACGCCTACGATCTGGGAGGTGGGGGTCACCAGCGGAATCCAGCCCAGGGCCTTGCGGACTACCGGGATTTCCGCGAATACTTCCTCAAATTTGTCTTCCATGCCCTGTTCCTTGAGCTGGGTGCGGAAGTTGGAAAGCATGCCGCCGGGGACCTGGTAGCGGAGCGTGTCAGAGTCCACCACTTCGTTGCGGTGGGAGGCGAATTTGCCCAGACTTTCATAGACGGGTTTGAGCATTTCGGAGATTTCAATGAGCTTGTCCGCGTCGTAATCCGGCTTGCGGGGATTGCCGTTCAGCAGGGCAAGCATGCGCAGGCAGTCCGGCTGGCCCGTGCCGTTGGCGAAGGGGGAGATGGAGACATCGCACGCGTCCACTCCGGCATCAATGGCGCTTAGGTAGGTGGAGGCTCCGAGGCCGGCGGTGTCATGCGTGTGGATCCAGACGGGAATGTTCAGGTCTTTCTTCAGGGCGCTGACCAGTTCCTGGGTGACATACGGAGGAATGAGGCCGGCCATATCCTTGATGACGATGGCGTCCGCCCCCATGTCCGCGAGTTCCCGCCCCATGTCCACAAACGTCTGTGTGGTGTGCACGGGAGAAGTCGTGTAGCAGATGGTGCCGTGGGCCTGCGCTCCGGCTTTCTTGGCGGCGCGGATGGAGGTTTCCATGTTGCGCGGGTCGTTCACGCAGTCGAAAATGCGGAAGATGTTCATGCCGTGCTTGGCGCTCATGGCGACAAAGGCTTCCACCACGTCGTCCGCATAGTTGGTGTAGCCCACGATATTCTGGCCGCGCAGCAGCATCATGTGCGGCGTCTTGGGGGCCGCTTTTTTCAGGGCGTCCAGCCGGTCGAAAGGCCATTCTTTCAAGAAGCGCAGCCCGGCGTCGATGGTGGCGCCGCCCCAGGTTTCCAGGGCGCTGAAGCCCATGGAGTCCAGAATGGGGGCGATGGGCAGCATGTCTGCCGTCTTCATGCGTGTTGCCGCCAGGGATTGATGCCCGTCGCGCAGAACGGTGCAGTTGAATGTAACAGGATTCATTATTTAGTTAACTGTTGTTAAAAATTGAAGAGGTGGCTTCTGGAGGGTGATTTTCTCACAGCCTCCCTTGCAGGTCAAGCATACAACAGCGGATTCCCCGGAAGAACTACTGGACGGGGGCCGTCAGTCGCGCCAGGTTGCAGAGCATTTTGAAGCCCAGGGATTTGTTGTTGTAATCCGCCAGGGATTCCCTCTTGGAGGAGGAAAAATCCCGCTCCAGCATGGCTTTTACCTCCGCGCAGGCGGAGGGGGAATGGATAACGGCGGTTATTTCAAAGTTCAGGGCCAGGGAACGGTTGTCCAGATTGGCGGTTCCCACGGTGGCTATGTCATCGTCCATCAGAACCACTTTCTGATGCAGGAACCCCTTTTGATAGGCCCAGAGCTGGATGCCGTATGTGTCCAGGTCCCGAAGGAAGGTAAAGGAAGACAGTTTCACCAGAATATGGTCTGCCCGCTCCGGGCGCAGGATGCGCACGTCCACATTCCGCAGAGCCGCCGCCTGCAGGGCGGCCATGACCCCCTCGTCCGGGACGAAGTAGGGCGTGGCGATCCAGAGCCGGCGGGTGGCGCTGTTTGCCAGAGCGATGAGCGCGGTTTTCCAGGCGGGAATGACGTCTGCGGGACCGGAGGGCAGGATGAGCAGGGTTTCATCTTCCGGCTGGGGCGTGATTTCCCAGCGGAGGCGGGGAAGGGAGGAGGGGCCGCATTTCAGCATGGCCCAGTTCCAGTCTTCCAGAAAGCTGATTTGCGTTTGCTGGACGGAAGGCCCTTCAAGCTGAACAAACGTGTCGCGCCAGTAGCCCAGAGCGCCCTTGCCCAGGTATTCCCTGCCTATATTCATGCCTCCGATGAAGGCGGTGGAGCCGTCCACCACCACCAGTTTCCGGTGGTTGCGGAAGTTCAGCCGCAGGATGTTGCTCAGGAAATGGCGCTTCCCGTTGAAAGGTTCAATGTTCACTCCTGCTTTCCGCAGGACGGAAATGTAACCGGGGGGGAGCTTGTGGGAGCCTATTTCATCATACAGCATGTAAATGCGGATGCCGGCCCTGGCCCGTTCAATCAGCAGCTCCTTCAGGTTCTGCCCCACGGAGTCGTTTTTGATGATGAAGAATTCAATCAGGATGTAATGCTCCGCGTTCTTGATGGCGTCGTAGATGCGCGGGAAAGCATTGGCCGCGTCAATAAGCAGGCGGCAGGAATTGCCGCGGCAGACGGGCAGCCGCACGATATTGGAAAGCGTGCGCATGATTTTTCCCGCCGTGTCGGATGACTGTACGGCATACGGAACCATGCAGTTTGTAATTTTATCCGTCAGTTCCCCCCATGCGGATTCGGGGTCCGTCTGGCGGCGGCGCGTTTCCACATATCCGCTGAATCTCCGGCGTCCCAGGATCAGGTAAAAGGGGACGGCAATATATGGAAATGCCAGCAGGGAAATGAGCCACGCGATTGTTCCCTGAGGCGTGCGCGTATGGAGCAGGGCCGGAATCAGGCAGAAGGCGCCTGCAATGTGGCAAAAGGCGGCAAATCCCAAATATGGCTCTTCAGGAATGATCATGGAACGGAAAACCGGAAAAGATGCGGGGGATGAAAACGGCGGGGAGAAGTGAAAAGGCTGGCTTTTGGAGCAGGAGATGATACTAAGGTGGCGCATGCTCGTATTATCACGGGTCCAGGGATTAGAAAAGCGTAATTTAAGGGAATGAAGCAGTATTTGGCACTTTTGGAGGATGTTTTGACCAATGGGGCGGGGCGGGAGGACCGTACCGGAACGGGCACCATCGGCGTGTTCGGGCGGCAGAGCAGGTATGATTTGCGCGACGGTTTTCCGTGCCTGACGACCAAGAAGCTTCATTTGCGCTCCATCATTTATGAGCTGCTCTGGTTCCTGAAAGGGGAGACCAATATCAGGTTTTTGAAAGACAACGGCGTCAGCATCTGGGATGAATGGGCCGACGAAAACGGGGATCTGGGGCCCGTGTACGGCGCGCAGTGGCGCTGCTGGCCGGGAAACGACGGAAAACCCATTGACCAGATTGCCAGACTGATTGACGGCCTGAAACATAATCCCTGGTCCCGGAGGCACATCGTCAGTGCGTGGAATGTGGCCCTGGTGGATGACATGGCCCTCCCTCCGTGCCATTCCCTGTTCCAGTTTTGCGTGATTCCCGCCCAGCCGGGAGAAGAAAAGCACGGCCTTTCCCTCCAGCTTTACCAGCGCAGCGCGGATCTTTTTCTGGGGGTTCCCTTCAATATAGCTTCCTATGCGTTGCTGCTGCTTATGACCGCCCAGGTATGCGGGTATGAAGCCCGGGAATTCATCCATACGTTCGGGGATCTGCACCTGTACCGGAACCATCTGGACCAGGCGAGGGAACAACTCTCCCGCACGCCCCGTCCTCTTCCGGTCATGAAGCTCAACCCGGAGGTAAAAACCATTGACGGATTCCATTATGAGGATTTTGAGCTCGTGGGGTATGATCCCCTGCCGCACATCAAGGCTCCCATATCCGTTTAGCGCATTCATTCCTTAATCCATCATGTCACAACCCGTTACTTATACAGGAGTGGTCGCCATGGCCCCCGACCGCGGCATTGGTTACCGGGGGGCGCTCCCCTGGCATCTGCCGGACGACCTCAAGACGTTCAAGCGCATTACGACGGGGCACCCCGTGCTGATGGGCCGGAAAACGTATGAGAGCATAGGCAGGCCTCTTCCCGGCAGGCAGAACATCGTGCTGACCCGTGACCCGGCGTGGACGGCGGAAGGCGTTCAGGTGATCCATTCTGCAGGGGAGTTGGAATGTCTGGATTTGATGGATCCGGAAATCATGGTTATCGGAGGGGCGGAGATTTTTTCCCTGATGATGCCGTCCATGTCCCGCATGTGGGTTTCCAAAGTAAAGGGGGAATATCCGGCGGACACTTTTCTTCCTCCGTTTGAGAACCGGCTGGAGCGTGCCGTCCTGAAGGAACGGTTTGAAGATTTTGACCTGTATTTGTACGAGCAGGTCAAATAGCCGCTCTTGTCCGTAACTCCGCTGGAGGCGCTGAAGCATAAAAAGACGGAGCGGCCAGGGCCGCCCCGTCCTTCATGGAGCAGTTTTCCTTTACATTTATTCCGCCTTTCCGGCAAACAGGCCTTTCACCCATTCGCGGTAACGCTGGAACATGGCGTACAGGGCCGGAATGAACAGAATGCCCACCACTGTAGCGAGAATCATGCCGTAGAAGGTGGAGATGCCAATGGCTTTGCGGCTTGCCGCTCCCGCTCCGGAGGCGATGACCATGGGGAATACCCCGATGATGAAGGAAATGGCCGTCATCATCACGGCGCGGAAGCGCTGCCGGGCCCCTTCCAGGGCGGCTTCCTGGATGGGAACGCCGCGCTCCCGCTCCATCTTGGAGAACTCCACCATCAGAATGGCGTTTTTCCCGGCCAGGCCCACCAGCATCACCAGGCCGAGCTGAGCGTAAATGCTCAGGGGCGTGTTGCAGATAATCAGGCCGAGCAAAGCGCCCAACAGGGCGACGGAGACGGAGACAATGACGGAAATGGGCACCGTCCAGCTTTCATATTGCGCCACCAGGAACAGGTAGCCGAAGAGCAGGGCCATCCCCATCAGCAGGACGATTTTCCCATCGTTCTGCCGTTCCTGATAGCTCATGTCCGTCCAGGTGATGGAGTAATTTTCCGGCAGCGGAATAGCCTCAATCTGGTTCATCAGCTCGCCGCTGCTGACGCCGGGTTTTGCCTGGGCGGTCACTTCCGCGGACATGAGCTGGTTGAAACGGGATATTTGCCGCGGCCCCACCATGTAAGACAGGGTGGCTACGGAGCTGAGCGGCACCATCTGGCCCTGATCGTTCTGAATGTAGGTGTTCATGATGTCATTGATGGTGGTGCGGTCCTCTGCCGCAGACTGCATCTTCACCTTGAACGTGTAGCCGATCAGGTTGAAATCATTGATGTACATGGAGGCCAGCTTGCTTTGAAGCGTCGTGAAGATGCGGCTGACGGGCACGTGCATGCTCTGAGCCTTTTCACGGTCGATGTTCAGGAAAAGCTGGGGGGTGTTCGCCTCATACGCGCTGCGGGCGTACATGGTTCCCGGCAGTTTGTTGATTTTGTCCAGCAGGTCGTTGGTCACTCGTTCCAGGTCTTTGGGAGTTTCCTCCCCGCTGGCCTGGAGCATGAAGGAGACGCCACCCGTCAGGCCCAGCCCCATGATGGCGGGCGGGCTGAACACGGTGGCCTTGGCCGCCGGAATTTCATCACACAGAACGGAAGCTTTCTGCATGATGGAATCCAGGGAGAGCTCCGGCGTCTTGCGTTTGTCCCAGGGGTCAAGCTGGGCGATGCACATGCCCAGGTTTTCTCCGTTGCCGCCCATGAAGCTGAATCCGGAAGTGGAGGAAACCTGGCGCACGCCGGGGATGCTCATCAGCTTCTGTTCCGCACTGCGCATGGCCTGTTCCGTACGGCCCAGCGTGGCGCCCGGGGCCAGCTGGATATCACAGAAAACGGTGCCCTTGTCTTCCGGCGGGAGGAAGGATTTGGGTACGGTCTCAAACAGTTTCCAGTTGCCGACCAGGACAGCGGCCAGCAGAATCAGCGTAAGCCACGCGCGGCGCACCATGATGCCGGCGCATTTGATATAGCTTTTGCGCGCCCATTCCAGAGAGGCGTTGAAGGGGCGGAAGAGGCTGAACCTGCTCTGTTTCTTTTGCTTCCTTTTCAGCAGCAGAACGCACAGCGCGGGGCTGAGCGTCAGGGAATTGATTGCGGAAAGGCAGAGGGCCACGCACATGGTTACGGAGAATTGCATGTAAATGTTCCCCACCATGCCGCCGAAGAAGGCGATGGGCACGTAAATGGCTACCGTCACCAGCGTGGTGGCGATGATGGCGCCTGTAATCTGGTGCATGCTCTTCCTGGTGGCTTCTTCCGGCGAGAGATCCTCCGTCTCCAGAATGCGCATCGTATTTTCCACCACGATGATGCCGTCGTCCACCAGGGACCCGATTACCAGAATAAGGCCGAACATGGTCAGCACATTGATGGAAAAGCCCAGGGGCAGCAGGATGGCGAAGGTTCCTATCAGGGAGACGGGAATGGCGAGCGCCGGAATGAGCGTGGCGCGCCAGTCCTGCAGGAACAGGTACGTGATGCCCACCACCAGAATCAGGGCGATGACAAGCGTTTCCACGATTTCCGCCATGGTGGCGGAAATGTATTGCGTGGGGTCGTAGCTCACGACGTAGCTCACACCTTCCGGAAAACGTTTTTCCAGCTTCTCCAGCGTGTCTTTCACGCCGTTCATGGCTTCCAGGGCATTGGCGTCATCCAGGCGGTACACTGCCATGTTCACGGAGTCTTCCCCGTTGTTGCGGCTGCTGCCCGTGTAGGTTTCCGCGCCCAGCTCAATGCGGGCAATGTCATCCAGCCGGGTAACGTGGCCGTCCTGGCCCGTGCGGACGATAATCTTGCTGAATTCCTCCACGGTCTGCAGTCGTCCGGTGACGTTTACCTTATATTGGATGAAGTTGTTTTCCCCTTCCGAGCCGATGGAGCCGGCCGCGGCCTGAACGTTCTGCGCCTTGATGGCGTTGGAAACGTCATCCGGCGTGATATTCAGGGCGGACATGCGCAGGGCGTCCAGCCAGATGCGCATGCTGTAATTCTTTTCCGGCATCAGGTTGACGGCAGAGATTCCCGGTACGCGGGCGACCTCATCCTTCACCCTGGTCTTGACGAAGTTGTTCAGCTCCAGGGAACTCATGCTGGTGGACCGGAAGGCGAAGAATCCCAGGATGTCAGAGGAGCGTTTCCTGATCTTGATGCCCTGGTCCGTCACCTCCTTGGGAAGTTTGTATTCCACCCGTTTCAAGGCGTTCTGAACGTTCACCATGTTGATGTCCGAATTCGTACCGCTCTTGAACGTCAGGGACAGGGAATACCCGCCGGTGTTATCCGATTTGGAGGAGAAATAGAGCAGGTTTTCCAACCCGTTGAGTTCTTCCTCAATGGGGGAAGCCAGCGTTTCCATCACCACCTGGGCGCTGGCGCCCGTATAGGTAGCCTGCACGTTGATGCTGGTGGGCGCGATTTCCGGATACTCCGCAATGGGGAGCTGGTTCAGGCAGATGCCGCCCGCCAGCATCATCAGGATAGCGATGACGATGGCGAATTTGGGGCGTTTGATAAACAGGTCCGCAATCATGGGTAGCTCAGTTTTGAACGGAATATACCGGATTCACCTTGGCGCCGGGACGCACCTTGTGCATGCCGTCGATGATGACGACTTCCCCTTCCTTGACGCCGGAACTGAAACACTGTTCATTATTGACCGTGTTGCCCAGCGTAACGTCCCGACGTTCCACGACGCCCTGGTCGTTGACGATGTAAACGTAGCTCTTGTAGGCATCGTGCATCACGGAGGAAATGTTGGCCGCCGGGAAGCGGTCCACATTTTTCTTGGAAAGATTAACCGTGACTACGCCGCCGGGCGTCAGCACGTCTTCCGGATTGGGGAATTTTGCCCAGACGTTCAGGGTGTCCGTGGTCGTCTGGACGGTATTGTCCGTCATGAAAATCCTGCCCGGCTGGTCGTATGCCTTGCCGTTGGCGAGGTTGACGGACACAAGAGCGTCTTTCTTCATATTTTCCTGGGTGCCGAACAGGGAAAGGAAATCGCGTTCACTGATAGGGAACTTCACGTACACTTCATCGATGCCTGTAATGGTCACCAGGGAACCGGAGGTGGGGGTAATGTAATTGCCCGTGGAAAAAGTGACGCGGCCTGTGCGGCCCGTGATGGGTGCCGTGAGCCTGGTATAGTTAAGATCGTCCTTCGCTACCGTAATGGCGGCGTTTGCGGACTGGATTTCCGCTTCCAGGGCATGCATGGTGCTCTTGGCGTTTTCCACCGTGTCCATGGAGACGGATTTGGAGGCCAGCAGCCTGTTATAGCGTTCAAAACTGTTTTTTGCGTAAAGCAGTTTGGCTTCAAGCTGGGCCTTTTTGGCTATCGCTTCCTCCACAGCCGCCCTGTAACGCGTGTCCTCAATCTCAAACAGGAGATCCCCCTTCTTCACGACCTTTCCTTCCCGGAAACGGGTGGCTACGATGTTGCCGGAGACGCGGGGCTGCACAGCCACCCGGTCAATGGCTTCCACCTGGCCGATGTACTTTTTGTTCACCGCGCTGTCAATAGCGGCGGCTTTCTGGACGAGTACGGTGCTGGGCTTGGCCGCAGCCCTTCCCGGCGCTCCCTGGGAATAACCCGGAACAAACAGAGAAAAAAGCAGGCCGGAGCCGGCCAGCAGGCGGAGGGGCGCCTTCCGATGATGCGTGTGTTTTTTCATGTGGTATTATTTATTGTAAACGTGTTTGTAGAGGGTATCCACAATGCGGCAGAAATTTTCCTTGTCCTCTTGCGACAGAATGCTGAACAGGGTGTCCAGTTTTTCCTTCATGCCGTTGAAAAGCATCTGGAACCTGGATTCGCCTTCCTCGGAAAGGCGGATGCACAGGGAACGCCTGTCGCGGGGATTCTCCTTGCGGTCGAACAGGCCTTTCTTCACCATGCTGTCCACCAGCAGGGAGGTGGAGGGAATGCTCATGCGGAGATAATGGGCAAGCTCTTTCAGGGGAATGCCTTCCTGGCGGTTGGTCATCAGGTGGTTCAGGGCACCCAGGGCGTTCATCTGCCGGACGGAAAGCCCCATGATTTTCTGGTAATGGCTCTGGTCCACCTCATTCAGGTTATCCCTTTTGAACTGGTGAAGGATCGTCTCGAATTTGTGAACGGAGGCTGTGATATCCGCGGCAGTCTGAAGCATGGGGGTGTTATGTCAAAACCGGTTAATTGTTGTCAAACTAAAACAAATAAAGTTGAGAAGTTATTGCTGTATTGAAATAAATCGGGTAACTGAAAAGTTACGGTTTCTTCACCGTACAAACCGCCGACGGTTGCAGAAGTTGCAAAAAAAGTCTTTTTTTCTTGTCACCGGGGTATAAAGGCGTGTATAAGCCTCCACGTCCCCGCCGCAAGGCAGGGACGGCATCCAAGGTTATGGAGCGGTAGCTCAGTTCGGTTAGAGCGCCAGCCTGTCACGCTGGAGGTCGCGGGTTCGAGCCCCGTCCGCTTCGCCACCTTGTTCAGGAAAAACAGCCGCCTCCGGGCGGCTTTTTTGCATTCGGACTTTTACTGTTCCTGCATTCCGTCTGCTGTTTCAAGAAAGCCGTCCGGGAGAACAGCGTTTTTCTGAGGCATTGGGACAGAATTTGCTTTTACGATTCGTTTCCCGGCGATTTTGCTTTGTAGCAACAGCAGCAAAGCGTACCGCATCCCTTCCGGTTTGCGGGAAAATGCCCGTTTTCCCTTACCGTCGGAGAATTGCTTTCCTGCAGGGCAGGGGAGCGTGCTTGATTTGGGCGCAATCTTCCCTCATGATGTCGGCATGATTCTGGAACTGCACTCCCCGTTGGACATGCATCTTCACCTGAGGGACGGCGATATGATGAAGCTGGTCGCTCCGTTAAGTTCCGCCTCTTTTGCCGGGGCGGTCATCATGCCCAACCTGGTGCCTCCGGTGGCTGATGCGGGTGCGGTGCAGGCTTACCGGCAGCGGGTGCTGGACGCTTGCGGAGACGATGTATTCCAGCCGTACATGACGGCATTTTTCCGCTCCTATTCAGAAAAGGAATTGTCCCGGCTCAAGGAACTGGTGTTCGGCATCAAGCTGTACCCGGCAGGAGCCACCACGAACAGCGAAGGCGGCGTGAAGGCCATGAAAGATGCGGAAGCTACCCTGTCCATCATGCAGGAAATGGATATTCCTTTGCTGGTGCATGGCGAAAGCCACGGCTTCGTGATGGACCGGGAGGCCGAATTCCTGGATGTTTACCGTGATTTGGCCACGCGCTTCCCCCGGCTGACTATCTGCATGGAACATATTACCACGGCCGCCGCCGTGCAGCTGCTGGACGAATTTGAAAACCTGGCCGCCACGGTAACCCTCCAGCATCTTCTCATTACTTTGGACGATGTGGCCGGTGGCATGCTGAGGCCGCATCTGTTCTGCAAGCCGATCGCCAAAAGGCCGGAAGACCGGGAAGCCCTGTTGCAGGCTGCCCTTTCCGGGCATCCCCGCCTCATGTTCGGCAGTGACTCCGCCCCCCATCCCATCCATGCCAAGGAAGCGTGCGGATGCGCCGCCGGCGTATTTACCGCCCCCATCGCTCTTCCTCGTCTGGCGGCCCTGTTTGACGAACACGGGGCCCTGGACCGGTTGCAGGGCTTTGTTTCCGGTCATGCCTGCGCTTTGTACGGGTTGAATCCGCCTGCCAGGACGGTCCGTCTGCAGCGGCGTGAAATGCTGGTGCCGGACGCTTATGAAGGGCATGGACAGAAAGTGGTGCCGATGGATGCCGGATGCACCATTCCCTGGAGACTGATATAAGGGGCTTTTCCAGGGGAAGATGACAGAAAGCTATTTAAGGGAACCGTCTTTATACTGGATATTCCGGGCGATCTCACTACAATCCCTGCCCATGGATCGGATTCGCGTTTATACGGGTGGAGTTGCTTCCTGTAATGGTTACCTCTTTAAGACGAGGGATAACGCTTACGTGGCGGTGGACGCTCCGTCCGGCTTCGCGGACTGGATTTATTCCAAAAAGCCCGATATCATCATCACGGATCTTCTCATCACCCACCAGCATTTTGACCATGTGGAGGATGCCTGCCGCATGCGACAGATTTTCGACTGCCGCATTCATGCCGGGCAACCTTACAATGAAAGCCTGACGCTGGAAAAAATGGCCCGCGACGCCTGGGGGCTTCCCCTCAATGTTCAGCCGTTTGTGGTGGATGAAATACTTACTCCGGACATTCACACGGCGAATTGGGGCGGCCTGTTGTGGCATCTCCACCAGGTGCCCGGCCATTCTCCGGACAGCATTGTTTACGATTTGCCGGATGAAGGAATCATGTTCACAGGTGACGTCATTTTTGCCGGCTCCATCGGGCGGACGGATCTCCCGGGAGGAAACCTGCGCCTGCTGAAACAGGGCATTGAAAAGAAAGTGCTCAACCAGCCCGCCACGACCATGATTTTCCCGGGCCACGGTCCATATACCAACGTGAAAAACGAACTGCTGACCAATCCGTTCATCTCCTGACCGCGATTCCCGCGCCGCTGTACGGAATCGTGTTCTACTCTTTAGCAAGCATACAAGATCAATGTTATTTTCAGAATTAGGTTTATCGGAACCCGTCTTGAAGGCGGTGGAGAAATGCGGTTATGAACATCCCACCCCCATTCAGGAGCAGGCCATTCCCATCATTCTGGAAGGCAGGGACCTCATTGGGGCCTCCCAGACGGGGACGGGGAAAACCGCCGCTTTCGCCCTCCCGCTGCTGACAAGGATTCGGCCCATCGGCAAACCTCAGATACTGGTGCTGGAACCCACCAGGGAACTGGCCGACCAGGTGGCGGAATCCTTTGCCGAATACGGTGAATTCACCGGGTTGAAAGTAGCGTTGCTGTATGGCGGCGTGGGGTACGGAAAGCAGACGGAAGACCTGAAAAAAGGGGCGGACATCGTTGTGGCCACTCCCGGCCGGCTGGTGGACCACTTCTACCGCTGCACCATGCGCTTCGGAGAAGTCAAGGCCCTGGTTCTGGATGAAGTGGACCGAATGCTGGACATGGGGTTCCTGCCCATTGTCCGTAAAATCGTCAACCTCTGCCCGTGGGAAGGAAGGCAAACCCTCTTTTTCTCCGCTACCATGCCTCCGGTCATCGCGGGATTTGCCAAATGGTGCCTGACGGACCCCGCGGAAGTCACCATCGCCCGGCGTGAAGTGGCCGCCACTATCAGCCACGCCTTTTATCCGGTGGCTCTGGATCAGCGGGATGAGCTGCTGCTGGCCCTGCTCAAGGGAACGGATTTCCGTTCCGTCATGATCTTTACCCGCACCCGCAAGGAGGCGGACGCGGTATGCGGCATGCTTAAGCACCATGGTTACCGCGGGGAAGTGGCCGTCATGCACTCCGACATTCCCCAGAAAGAGCGCATGGAGGCGCTTAAGGGATTCAAGAGCGGAAAATACGATATTCTGGTGGCTACGGATGTGGCGGCGCGCGGCATTGACATCAGCGGCGTGACCCACGTCATCAACTACCGCGTTCCGGAAAATGCGGAAGACTATGTGCACCGCATCGGCCGTACCGGCCGCGCGGAAGCTTCAGGGGATGCGTTCACGATCATGACGGCGGATGAACTGGACTTTGCCACGGCTGTGGAAAATTTCATCGGGAAACCCATTGAGCGCAAAAAACTGGACGGGTTCAATTACACGTACACCGCCCTGTTGGAAGACAAGCCCGTCAAATCCGTCCGCAAGCCCAAACCCGCGGGCCCCAAGCGCCGCAGGCGCTAAGGAGGGGGAAACATGATGTTTCTCTCTGATGGAATGAAGATCATCCCATGCGCATTCTTGCCATAGACCCGGCCATCCGCAACACGGGTTATGCCGTGGTGGAGGGCGACTACCGACGGGCGCGCGCGCTGGACTATGGAACGCTCTCCATTCCCCGGAGCGTGTCCCAGTCCGGCTGTCTGCTTGCCATCAAGCAGCATTTGGGCAACCTTATTGACAAATGGAACCCGGATGAAATGGCGGTGGAGCGCATCATCTATGTCCAGTCTCATCAGACGGCCATCACGATGGGCGCGGCCAAGGCGGCCGTGGTCATTGCCGCGGCGGAAGCCGGGCTGCGTATCATGGAGTACTCCCCCAAAAGCGTGAAACTCTCCGTCGTGGGGCGCGGAGCCGCTCAAAAAACGCAGGTCGCCTTCATGGTGCGGGCTCTTTTGGAACTCCGGGAAACGCCGGAATCCGATGCCGCCGACGCTCTGGCGATCGGCCTTACCCACCTCTATTCTGCGGATCCTCTGAAGGCCCACATGATGGAGAGGAAATATATTTAGCAGTGAGGAAAGATGATTAAAAAATCCGTACTTGCCGTGGATTGGAATCAGACCATGCTTAGCTACGCTTTAATCACTGATTCAGGCCTTCAGGGTTTGAACGTCCTCCCTTTCCCGTCCTGCCACGCCTTGAGCAGAGAGGCATACATTTTATTGAGCTGTTCCAGGGTCGCTACACGGAATTCCACGGTATTCGTATTCGGGTAAATCTTTGCGACGGTTGTATCCGGGTCAATGCTTCCTCCCGTCGCCCGGTTGACGGCGCCGGCCCCTAGTTCTTTCGCCCGGTCAGTCACATTCTTGATGGCGTTGATGCCGGAATGTTGCCCCAGCGTTTCCAGATAATAAAACTTGGTGGGCGTATTCCCCAGAGTAATCAGCGTCACTTCATACACCATGCAGGCATTGTCCAGAATATACCTGTGCTGCGCCACCGCTACAATCCGGCTGAGATGCACCACATACTGCCCCTCCGGAAAATTGCCTATCCAGAACTGGCTCTGGTTGTAGTCGTCCGTGGAAGGGGTGGCGGCTCCTTTCCTGGCCTGGGCGGAAAGAGGTGCGGCTGCACAAACAAGCAGCGCTAAAACAGGAAGGAAAAAACGTTTCATGATTTCCATTTAATATTAGCCCTTACCCTATGGGAAGAAAAATCGTTGAATGTTGCGGGGACAGAATATGTTTAGCCCTTGAGAAATAGCCATTCCTTGTTTCAATTGCTTTCCTGCGCCGGAAGGCATGGCCGTTTGAACAATATTTGCTGATACGGTTAATGATGTTGAGAAAAATAATGCCGGTACTCTTCAAGAGGTAATGAGCTCAGGGAACTATGATATGGAAGTTCCCATGGAACTTATCCATGCATCCGAGCAGTTCCCTGAATTTATCCGTATTGCCTTCAATTTTAATCATGCCTTTGTCCAACGCCGTCTTTAAGGGAATTGCGCGCGTGGCAACCAGGGCGAAGTGGAGTTTGTCTCCGGTAATGACTGCGTCGGGGTGTTTGACCGGTTTTCCTTCGCGGTACATCAGTACTTCGTTTTCAATCCAGAAACCGTATGGTTTTCCATTTTGGGCAATCCAGTTGAAAGCCAGCTTTTTCCCTTTGGTCTTTTCGCTATTCAGGCTGACGCCCAGGTAGTCGAACAGCAGTTCAGGAGTCAGGGCAGATAACGTGTCCGTCAAGACGAGTTCGCGGGAATTTTTAAGCAGACCGCTTCCCGGTTCCCCGGCATTGACGAGAAGTTCATTGTTTCGGAATAAGGACTCCGTTTGATAACCGAATTGTTTCAACATATTTCCTGCAAGATTCATTATGTTGCCGCTTTTTAGATTGGCAAACATAACGTGCCTTGATGCCCCGGCGTTTTGACGATAGTCCTTTTGCCCGGTGATTTCCGAAGAGCTAATCTTGATTCTGCCGTCTTCCGGCATCGGATTGATTTTTTCCGCAATCTCTGCGGGAGAATACCCTTTGCTGACCAGATTCAATATCCGGTCATGCATGTATTTGCAGCTGCGGCATTCCCTGGCCAGGAACCGTTTAATATTTTCTTTTCCCATTCTGGGCCGATGATGTTGTGCGAATAAAATTTCTATTTTGTCTTCATAACGCTGAATGGCTTGATCAAGAGCTTTCCACCGGTTTTTTGCGTCCCTTATGTTGGATACTCCCAGAGTGCAGATATCATGCATGGCCCTTGCCGTGTCTTCTCCATAAAAAAGCGCCTTGAATTGGGGAAAATACATTAGTGCGGCAGGAGAGGTTCCCATTCCGGGAACCGTCATGAATTCCACTTCTATGCCGTCTATCCTTACTGTTCCACCTGTCTTGGCGGTAGTCCCGGCAGGCGGGAACGCTGTGATGATTTTACCGGAATCAGCGGCGCCCCTGCCGGAATGCAGGGCGCTTTTTACCGTTTTATCAAAAGGAGCGGCCTCCATGCGGGCAGAATCTTTTTTCATGGTATTGCCCGCATGAGCCTTTTCCGGGATGGCTTTTTGCGGAGAGTTTCCCTGTATCGGTATCTGCGTTCCTTTGGAATTGATGTCCTGCCCGGATGTCACTCTTCTGGCATGGGCAAAATGGTCGATATGGGGGTGTGTATGGACGATGGCTTTGACAATCCGTTTTCCCGCTTTCCGGTAGTAAAGGTTAAGACTTTCGGTCATGATTTCTTCCGGGACGAAAGGGGTAATGATCATGATGCCTTCCTGTCCCTCCATAATAGTTATGTTCGGAAAACCGTTCCCGTGAATCTGGTAAATTCCTTTCGTGACTTCAAACAGCGCTCTTCTGGCATTGGAACGGGAAATGCTCCGCGCATCCGGTTTGTCTTTGGGGCCTTGTTCCGCATCTTGCGTGCTGTGAGGGTCATTTTGGTTTGCTCCGTACACTCCGCCTCCCCATACGGACATTGCCAGAAGCGCGGTGGCCAAATAATTTATTTTTATGATCATATCGGAGCTTTATTAATGGAATGCGCGAAAAATAAAAGGGAGGCCGGCTTCCCGGAGTTTACTATGTGAAAACAATAGACTTGCCAATAAAGAACAATGTTCGAAAAAAGGCAGGATGTTAATATCTGATTACTAAAATTTTTAGCTGATTGGACGGCATTCCCGCTGCAAACGGAACATTTTCCGTCTTTATTTTTCTGATGGAAGGTGGATGATGTCCGGGCCGCCTGGAAGGAGGGGGAAAAAATCTGTAAAAGGATTTTTTGCCCGTTTTCAACAGGCTTATGGAAGAACATGGCTGGAAATGCGGAAAAGGTTATGTTAATGAACAAGGCATGGAAAGATTGTATCGTCCGAATGTTGCGGGGATGATGGTCCGGCAGGACGGGAAATTATTGATTTGCGAGCGTTCCGGGCAGAAAGGGGCCTGGCAGTTTCCCCAGGGCGGGATTGACCCGGGGGAAACGGCTTTGGATGCCGTGCGGCGCGAGATTAGAGAGGAAGTGGGTTTTTTACCGACCCAGTATGATATTGTGGAATCCCGGAAAGGGTATCGTTACGATTATCCGCCGGAGGTGCTGGAGTATGTCCGTGAAAAGCGGCGGCAGCCTTTTGTGGGGCAGGAGCAGGAATATTTCCTGTGCCGGCTGCATGCGGACGCTCCGGCCCCCGACCTGGACAATCGGGAGTTTTGCGCCTATCAATGGATAACCCCGGCCGAATTTAAGCTGGAGTGGCTGCCGGAGTTTAAAAAGGAAGTTTACGCCAGGGTGCTTGAAGATTTCTTTAATGTCCGGGCGCTGGATAAGTGAAGTGGCTCAGCAGGTCGTGTGCGGCGGAAACGGGGTCCATCTTGTCCCCCGCCACCATGTTTTCCAGAATGGGCATGCGGGACGCTACGGCGGGGTGCTGTTCAAAGGCGGTGAGCAGGGCTTCATGCACCAGGGCCTGCACCCATGAGAGGGACTGGCTCCGGCGGCGGTTGTACCAGAATCCGGATTCCTTCATGCTGTCCCGGAAGCGGAAGAGCGTTTCTTCAATGGTGTCCAGACCGCGTCCCTCCAGGGAGGAACAGGTGAGGACGGAGGGCGTCCAGCCGGGAGTGGGGCTTTGCAGGTAGTGGAGCACCATTTTCAGTTCCTGGCAGTGGGCTGCGGCGCGTTGGCGGTTGTCGCCGTCATCCTTGGTAACTACCAGGATATCCGCGAGTTCCATAATGCCCCGCTTGATTCCCTGGAGATCGTCTCCGGCTCCGGTGATGAGCAGGAGCATGAATATGTCCACCATGGAGCGCACCGTAGTTTCCGACTGGCCGACCCCCACGGTTTCAATGAGAATAATGTCAAAGCCCGCGGCTTCGCATGCAATCATGGTTTCACGCGTTTTCCGGGCTACGCCGCCCAAAGAGCCTCCGGAAGGGGAAGGGCGGATGAAGGCGTTTTCCTCTCCGGAAAGTTCCTCCATGCGTGTTTTGTCTCCCATAATGGAACCGCGGGAGACTGAAGAAGACGGGTCAATAGCCAGCACGGCCACCTTGAAGCCTTTTTTGCAAAGGTAGGTGCCGAAGGCTTCAATGAAGGAGGATTTTCCGGCGCCCGGAACGCCCGTGATGCCGATACGGACGGCGTTGCCCGAATGGGGCAGGAGCCTGGAGATGAGGGCGCGGGAAGATTCCTGATCCCGGACGGCATTGCTTTCTATCAGTGTAATGGCCCTTCCCAGCAGGGCGCGGTTTCCGGCCAGTACTCCCTGGGCCAGTTCTTCTACGGAGGGGCGGTGCGGACGTGCAAATTTCATGTTGCTCATGGAAAAAGAATGCGGATTATTTGAAAGGCGGTTCGTTTTCTTTGGTGCGCTCCATATCATAATTGAAGCGTTTGAGGATGAATTGACGGTGGTCGGCCAGCTTGCGCCGGAAGTTCTCCCAGGAACGCGCGTTCATCGGGGACCAGCCGGCTTCCGCAATGGCGCAGGCGCGCGGATAGGCGCGGTAGAGAATGTGATCCAGGGCAGGGAGATGCTCTCCCCACACGGTGCCCTGAACGCCGATGATATGGTTCGCTTCTTTTTCCGGTTTGCCGTAGGCGGGATCCAGCTTATAGCTTTGTTCCAGCGTGGTGGTGGGCATCCATCCCCGGTTGTTTTGCCCTGGAATTTGCGGATAGTCCAGGTAGCAGTGTTCTCCGGCAGCAATGATCAGGGAGAGTCCCTGTTTTTTTGTTTCTGTGATGGTGGACGGAGTCTGGCCCATGCGCCAGGTGAAGACGGCGTCTCCTTTGTTGTAAATGTTGGCTTTGGCCCACGGTTTTTCATACCATAGCTGGATGCGCTTGCCGTGAACAGCCAGCATGGAGGACATTTTTTTGATGAATTCCTTCAATTCCTCATGGACGTCCTTCATGCCTTTTTGCTCCCGGTACCGGATGCTGAGGGGACATTGGGCCCAGGTTTTTTCCAGGGGGGCTTCATCCCCGCCCAGATGGACGATGCCGGACGGGAAGATGTCTTTGAGTTCCTTGAAAACAGCGGCATAAAATTCCCATACTTCCGGCTTGTGCGGGCAGATGAGGTGGAGAGTGACGCCTTCATCGGTCTTTACTTTCGTATCCGGGTTCGGGAAGCAGAAGAATTCGGGATAGGCTGCCGCCAGGGCCTGATTGTGGCCCGGCACGTCTATTTCAGGGATGACCTCAATGCCGCGCGCCGCGCAGTACGCCACCAGCTCCTTCAGTTCCTGTTTGGTGTACATCCCCTCATGAGGAGTTCCGTTGCGCATGCTTTCTTTCCGTTTGGAAGAGATGCTTTTGAGTTTGGGGTAGCCGGGCACCGGAAGACGCCATCCCTGGTCGTCCGTCAAGTGGATCTGGAGCTTGTTGAATTTGTAGTAGGCCATGAGGTCTACGAATTTTTCCAGGTCCTTGACGGGGATAAAATGCCGCGCGGGGTCCACCATGAGGCCGCGCCAGGGGTAGCGCGGCTCGTCCGTAATGACGCCGCAGGGGATGCCCTCCGGCTGCTCCGCCAACTGGTCCCGGAGTTGGCGGAGAGTTGCCAGCCCGTAAATTCTGCCCTCCCTTCCTCCGGAAGCGAGGTGCGCCCCCTGAGGAGTGACCGAGAGCCGGTAGGCGGCCGTTCCCAGGGACGGGGCTTCCCGGTCGGAAAGAAGTTTCAGGGTTCTGGTACTGTTTTGCTGCAGCTCCGTTTTTCCCGGCTCCGGGATAACGCTGTATTTTTCCGCTGCGGCGGCACATGCCGTGTGTGCGGAAAAAATGGCGCAGGCCAGGATGGAGGGCAGTTTGAACATCACGGTAAGTTGTTTCGGAAAAGACTCTATCATGGTGAAGGAGGCGTGATAAGGAAAAACGGCGGGAATTACTTTTTGTTTTTCCACGGGAAGGCGGGTTCATTCTCCCTGGTGCGCTCCATATCATAATTGAAGCGTTTGAGGATGAATTGACGGTGGTCGGCCAGCTTGCGCCGGAAGTTCTCCCAGGAACGCGCGTTCATCGGGGACCAGCCGGCTTCCGCAATGGCGCAGGCGCGCGGATAGGCGCGGTAGAGAATATGATCCAGGTCCGGCAGGCGTTCCGCCCATATGGGGGCATGAACGCCCCGGATATGGCCTGCCTCGTTCTCCGGTTTTCCAAAAGCGGGATCCAGTTCATAACATTTTTGCAGGGTGGTGGTTTTCATCCATCCCCAGTTGTGCTGCCCCTGAATCTGGGGAAAATCCAGGTAACAGTATTCGTTGGATGCCATAATCAGGTCCAATCCCGCCTTTCTGGCCTTCTCAATAGACTGGCATGCCTGGTTTTGCCGCCAGGCGTAAACCGTTTCCCCCGGATGGTAAATGCCGGCATTCCCCTCATACCAGAATTGCGGTTTTTGTCCGTTTTTGGCAAGCAGGGCTGTCGTTTTCGCAAAAAAGGCTCTCATTTGTTCCTGTTCGTCTTTCATGCCTGCTTTAGTCCGGGCTTCCCGGCACAGAGGGCATTTTCCCCAGAGTTCCGTAGGGGCCTCATCCCCGCCCAGATGAACCGTGCCGGACGGGAAAATATCTTTGAGTTCCTTGAAAACGGCGGCATAAAATTCCCAGACTTCCGGCTTTTGGGGGCAGACCAGTTCCCTGCTGTTTCCCGCTGTCGTCCGCACGTTCATGTCCGGTTTGGGGAAGCAGAAAAATTCCGGGTAGGCGGCATGGAGCGCCTGGTTGTGGCCCGGCATGTCTATTTCAGGGATGACTTCAATCCCCCGCTTGGCGCAGTACTCCACCAGGCCTTTCAATTCCTGTTTGGTGTACATCCCCTCGTGGGGGATTCCGTCTCCGAAGCTTTCCGCCCGCCTGGAGGCGACGCTTTTCAATTTGGGGTAACCGGGCACGGGCAGCCTCCAGCCCTGGTTGTCCGTCAGATGCAGGTGCAGCTTGTTGAATTTGTAGTAGGCCATGAGGTCCACGAATTTTTCCAGGTCCTTGACGGGGATGAAATGCCGCGCGGGGTCCACCATGAGGCCGCGCCAAGGGTAGCGCGGCTCGTCCGTAATGACGCCGCAGGGGATGCCCTCCGGCTGCTCCGCCAACTGGTCCCGAAGCTGGCGGAGGGTTGCCAGCCCGTAAATTCTGCCCTCCTTTCCTCCGGAAGCGAGGTGCGCCCCCTGCGGTGTGACCGTGAGCCGGTAAGCGTCCGTTCCCAGGGATGGAGCTTCCCGGTCGGAAAGAAGCTGTAAAGTTGTTGCTGTTTCTTGCTTGAGTTCCGTTCTGGACGGCTCCGGGATAATGCTGTATTGGGCTGCCGCTTCTGCCGGAGGGGAGAAGGAGAGCAGAATGCCGCCGAGAAGGAATAAAAGACGTGCCATATTTCCAATATAAACGGGGAGGAAACAGGTTCTGTCAAAGAATCATCTTTTGCTTCCAGATTTTTTACCGTCTCCTTGTTGTCCGGTTTGTGGGAAGGGGTAAAAAGAAAATAAAAGAGCCGTCTCCGGAGAGACGGCTCTTTTATTAGAAGTGGTAGCCCTATGAGGACTCGAACCCCAAAATACGGAACCAGAATCCGCTGTGTTACCGATTACACTATAGGGCTATGTAACGGACGCTTTGAAAGCGCGGGCGCATTAAAGCGGAACCGGCCGTTTTTTGCAAGTTTTTTTTTACTCAAAGATATGTTTTGATTGGAAAAAGGCTGTGCAGGGAAGCGGCAGGCTGTTTTTTCCGGAATTATCCGGCCAGGCTTTGAAAGTACGCCTGCACATGTTCCTCTGTGATTTGCTGGCGGTGCGCCTGTTCGTGCCTGCCCTGGGCCTGCCGCCATGGGGAGGAAGGGGCGGTGTTGATGCGTCCGAGCTGCTGGGCCGTATATTTGCCATAGAAGTTCCAGATATGTTCCAGAAAGGGAATGATGTCCGTTTCCTCCTCCAAAGGGGGCTGGCGGCGGCTGGGATGTTCTATGGAAGAGTAGGGCGGCTGATCCTTGTATTCATGATAAATGGAAGGGAGTACCGGACCGGAAGGCCATGCTTCCACCCGTTCATTGATCAGAAAACCGCCTGTCCGGTGCAGATGCCACCAGTCCGCCAGAATGACCAGATGGTTCAGTTTGACGGGCGTCAGGACGTGCCCCCTGGCGTTCGACTGCTGAATGAACCAGTTGCAGAGTTTTTGCGTGGTAGTGGAGTTTGCCATGTTGAAATGGATTGCTTTTTATTATAGGGTGCCGCAGGTATTTCTCAACACTAAATCCGCTTGCAGTCCCAGCGCTCGGCGGTCGGGATAGGCAAACGGCTGTGGCGGGATCCGGCAGGTCCCCGGGATGCTGTTTCCTGCTCCGTGGGCGTAACGCCTGAAAGCATGGCGCAGGTTTTCCAGCGGGGCTTTCTCCCGGATAGCCTCAGCTGAGGCGCCTGCTTCCTCCGGAGCCGGCAGGATCAGGCCGTATGAATGCGGCGTAACCTTCCAGGGGGGAGGGAGACGGTTAAAGGGAAAGAAAGCGCGCTCTACGGACAACGTCTTCCGGAGAAAGGGAGTAAAGGCTGTCCAGCAATGATACGGCAAAGGAACCGGGGGCGGGGCTCTGTTCAAAGGCCATTTCTCCGGCAATGCCCATGAGTACGGCTGTGGAAACGGCCGCCTGCAGGGGAGTGGGGGAAACGGCGGCGCAGGCGGCGGACAGTGCTCCCATGGAACAGCCCACGCCCGTGACCCGGGACATCATGGCGTGTCCGTTTTCCGTGGCGGTTACCTGGCGGCCGTCCGTGGAATAATCCGTACGCCCTGTAACGAGCACGGCCGCCCCTGTGTGCAGGGCCAGTTCCCTGGCCGCATGCAGGGCGTCTGCGCTGGAGCTGGTGCTTTCCGGCCCTTTCGTGACGGAGGAATAGCCGGCCAGGGCCATGATTTCAGAAGCGTTTCCGCGGATGATGCGGGGGGATTGTTCCTTCAATTGCCCCGCCAGCCGCGTGCGCAGGGAAAGAGCCCCTACGGCCACAGGATCCAGCACCCAGGGGATATTCAGCCTATTGGCTTCCCGCACCGCTGTTTGCATGGCGGCTCCCTGTTCGCGCGTCACGGTGCCCAGGTTGACCAGCAGGGCGCCTGTTCCGCTGCGGAGCATGTCCGCCGCTTCTTCCGCGTCGTTGAGCATGGCGGGGACGGCGCCTATGGCCAGCAGGAGATTGGCCGTCAGGGGCTGGACGACGGAATTGGTCAGGGAGAGAACCAGCGGGGCCGTTTCCCGGATTTTTTCCAGATCGGCGGCAACGGCTTGAACAAGGTCTGTCGGTGAAAGCATGGCGTAAAAAAGTGCTTGATTGTCCGGTGTTTCCTGCGGTTCGTCCGTCAGGCAAGAGCCCGTGCGGCGGCTTCCGGATTCTCCGCTCCGCAAATGGCGGAGACAACGGCAATTCCGGAGGCGGTTCCCGTGGCGCGCACTTGCCGGGCCCGTTCCGCGTCCAGGCCGCCGATGGCGACAACAGGCAGGGGAGATTGGGAAGCCAGAGCGGCGAAGCCTTCCACGCTCAGCACGGGAGGGGCGTTCAGTTTGGAAATGGTGGGAAAGACGGGGCCCATGCCCAGGTAGTCCACCAGGGATGCATCCACGGCGCGGAGCTGTTCCTTATTGGAGACGGACAGTCCCAGGATTTTATCCGGGCCGATCATGGCTCTGACGGAGGGAACCGGAAGATCCCTCTGGCCGATGTGGACGCCGTCTGCTTCCAGCGCCAGAGCCAGGTCAATGCGGTTGTTGACGATGAAGGGAATACCGCGGGAGGCCAGGAAATCCCGTATGGGCAAAGCTTCCCGGTAACAGGTTCCCGCATCCGGATTGGTGGAGCGGTACTGCACCATGGTAACTCCTCCGTCCGCCGCTTTCCGGACGGTTTCCAGAAGGCTGTAGCGGCATTTGGACGCTTCATCCGTGACCAGGTAGAGATGGAGATTGAATTTTTTCATGGCAGGGAATGGAAGGAATCAGTCCGTAAACAGAGGGGTGGAAAGATAGCGGTCTCCCGTGTCCGGCAGCAGGACAACGATGGTCTTGCCTTCATTCTCCGGGCGCCGCGCCACCTGTGTGGCGGCCCAGAGAGCAGCGCCGGAGGAAATGCCCGTCAGCACGCCGTCCGTGCGCGCCAGTTCCTTCCCTGTGGAGAAAGCGTCTTCATTGGTGACGGTGATGACTTCATCGTACACGGAGGTGTCCAGCGTTTCCGGAACGAATCCCGCGCCAATGCCCTGAATCTTGTGGGGGCCGGCCATGCCCTGGGTCAGCACGGGGGATGAGAACGGCTCCACAGCCACGACCCGGATGCCCGGATTACGGGATTTAAGGTACTTGCCCACGCCTGTGATCGTTCCTCCGGTACCCACGCCCGCCACAAAAATATCCGCTTTGCCTTCTGTATCATTCCAGATTTCCGGGCCTGTGGTGCGGAAATGAGCTTCCGGGTTGGCCGGGTTGGCGAACTGGCCGGGGATAAAGCTGTTGGGCAGTCCCGCGGCCAGTTCCTCCGCCTTGGCGATGGCTCCTTTCATGCCCAGCGCGCCGTCCGTCAGCACCAGTTCCGCGCCGTAGGCTTTCAGGAGGTTGCGGCGTTCCACGCTCATCGTCTCCGGCATGGTCAGTATAATCCGGTACCCGCGTGAAGCGGCCACCGCCGCCAGGCCGATGCCCGTGTTTCCGCTGGTGGGCTCAATGATGACGGAATCCGGCTTCAGCTTCCCGGCGGCTTCCGCCGCGTCAATCATGGCCTGGGCAATGCGGTCTTTCACGCTGCCGGCGGGGTTCAGGTATTCCAGCTTGGCCAGGATGGTGGCGTTCAGGCCGTTCCTGCGTTCGTAATTGGTCAGTTCCAGCAACGGGGTGCCGCCGATCAGTTCCGTAATGTTTTTGTAAATTTTCATGGCTTGTAGGGAAAGAGCGTTGCTGCCGTCAAATCGTTAGAGAATGGCGCGGAAGCCTTGTTCCAAATCTTCCAGAATATCGTCGATATGTTCCGTCCCGATGGAGAGTCGCACGGTGGATGGCGTAATGCCCCCCGCCTTCAGTTCTTCCTCCGTCATCTGGGAGTGGGTGGTGGAGGCAGGGTGAATCACCAGGGACTTGACGTCCGCCACGTTCGCGAGCAGGGAGAATAGTTCCAGGCTTTCGCAGAACTTGCGAGCTTTTTCCGCGCCGCCCTTGATTTCAAAGGTGAAGATGGAGCCGCCCCCGTTCGGGTAATATCTCTTGTAAAGGTCGTGGTCCGGATGGTCCGGCAGGGAGGGGTGGTTCACTTTTTCCACCTGGGGATGGGAGGACAGATAGTCCGCTACGCGCAAAGCGTTCTGCACATGGCGTTCCACCCGCAGGGAGAGTGTTTCCAGCCCCTGGAGAAGCAGGAAGGAATTGAACGGGCTGATGGTGGCTCCCGTGTCCCGCAGCAGGGTGGCCCGGATTTTGACGATATAGGCCAGATTGCCGCATACCTCCGCGAACACGGCTCCGTGGTAATTGGGGTTGGGCTTGCTGATGCCTGGGAACTTGTCGTTCTGCGTCCAGTCGAATTTGCCGCCGTCCACAATCACGCCGCCCATCACCGTGCCGTGGCCGCCGATGAATTTGGTAGCGGAATGCACCACGATGTCCGCTCCGTGTTCCAAGGGGCGGAACAGGAAGGGCGTGGCAAACGTGCTGTCCACAATGAGCGGGATGCCGTGGGCGTGCGCCACTTCCGCCAGCGCTTCCATATCCACAATGTCGCAATTCGGGTTGCCCAGGCTTTCCACGTACAGGGCCTTGGTATTGTTCCGGATGGCCCTGGAAAAATTCTGAACGTCCCTCGCGTCCACGAAAGTGGTTTCTATGCCGGCATCCGCCAGCGTATTGGCGAAAAGATTGTACGTTCCGCCATATACGGTGGAGGAAGAAACAATGTGGTCCCCGGCCCGGGCGATGTTCTGGATGGCATACGTGACTGCGGCGGCCCCGGTGGATACGGCCAGCGCGGCCGCCCCTCCTTCCAGGGAGGCGATGCGTTGTTCAAAAACATCTGCGGTTGGGTTCATCAGGCGGTTATAAATATTGCCCGGCTCCGCCAGGGCAAAACGGGCCGCCGCCTGTTCCGAGTCTTTGAAGACATAGGAAGTGGTGGCGTAAATAGGTACGGCGCGCGCATCGGTGGCCGGGTCCGGACTTTCCTGACCCACGTGGATCTGGCGTGTTTCAAATCGATGGTTCTTGCTCATGTTTTTATATTCCTATCGGAAAACTAGGAAATGGATAACGAAAAGAAAAGACCATGTCAAGCTCCGGGTAAAAAAAACGGGACATGGGCCGGAATGGGAAAAGGTGGAGAAATGTTCAGGCCCGCGGCCGCTGCTTAAATGCCGGCTCCGTAGTCGCAGCCGATTTCCTTCTGCTGCTCGGCCAGATCTTCCAGCGTTACGCGGCGCAAATAATTCTCAATGACTTGCTGGAGCCCGCGCCAGAAAGGCAGCGTGGCGCATCCTGCCGCCCGCGGGCACGGATTTTCGTGGGGAGCCGTGCAGGAAATAGGCAGAAGGGAGCCTTCCGTCAGTTTCAGGATTTCTTCCGTGGTGTATTCGCGCGGATGTCTGGAAAGGCGGTATCCTCCCGCCTTTCCCCGGAAGCTCTGGACAAATCCCGCTTTCAGGAGGATGGCGATAATCTGTTCCAGATAACGTACGGTAATGTCCTGCCTGGCGGAAATCTCCTTCAGGGAAACGTAGCCTTCGTTGCGGTGGTGGGCGAGATCAATCATCAGGCGCAATGCGTAACGTCCTCTGGTGGAAACCTTCATCATATCGGTTAAATAAACGATATTTCCGGATGCCCGTCAATAGGGAATGAAGGTTCCACGCGGAATGGCGGGCTTCTTCCCCGGTTGAAAGTCTAATAATTGTAATGGCGGGGAACCCGGGGGCCTATTCCGGTAAAAATTTCCCAGGAAATGGTGCCGGCCTTTTCAGCCAGTTCCGTCACGGGAATATGCGGCCCCATGATTTCTGCGGTCATGCCCGGTTCCGCGTGAGGCGCCCGGCTGACGTCCACGATGATTTGATCCATCGTCACGCGCCCGAGAAGGGGGCAGGAAACCCCGTCCACCATGACGCGGGCGCCCTTATGGGCCAGGGAACGCAGGTAGCCGTCCGCGTAGCCTATGCCCACGGTCGCCACCCTGGTGGGATGGTCCGTCACATAGGTGCCCCCGTAGGAAATGCCGTGGCCTTCCGGCAGCGTGCGCACCACCGTCAGGCGGGAAAAAAGAGCCATGGCCGGCCTTAATTGAGAGGCCCATGGGGAGTCAATGGGGGAAAACCCGTACAGCACCAGCCCGGGGCGGCACATGTTGTTGGAGGGGATTTCATAATCCAGGGAGGCGGCGCTGTTGGCCAGGTGGCAATACTTCAAGGGCAGTTTCTCCCGGATGCGGGCGGCCATCCGTTCAAAGAGGGCGATTTGCCTGAGCGTGATTTCCCGGTCCTCGTCCGCGCAGGGCAGGTGTGCTCCCAGGCCTTCCGGATGCAGGCTGTCCAGTTCTCCCAGGCGGGAAAGCAGTTCTTCAAGCTGGTCCGGCAGGAATCCTCCGCGGCCCATTCCCGTATCCACGGAAAGGTGGATGGGCAGCGTCTTTCCGTACAGCCGCGCCAGGGAATTGTAATGCTCTGCTTCCTCCATGGTGGAAATGAAGGAGCGCCAGCCGTTCAGCACGATTTCCTCCCGTTCCTCCGGGAACGCGGGGCCCAGGATGTAAGGGCGGGTGCGGCAGCCCGCCTGGCTGATGCGCCGGGCTTCCCCCACATTGGCCACCCCGAAGAAAGCGATGCCTTCCGAATCCAGCGTGCGGCAAACCTGTTCCAGCCCGTGGCCGTAGGCGCCTGCCTTCACGACGGGCATGTAATATTCCCCTTTGGCCGCCTGCTTGACGACATTCAGGTTATGGCGGATGGCCCCGAGGTCGATTTCGGCCCAGGCGCGGGGAGGGCTGGTTGCTGGCATGGTTGGAAAATGGCGGAAAGGTTGGAAAAAGAGGGGCGCCGGACGTTCCCGGCGCAGGGGATTGTCCGCCTTTGGCCACGCAATTCCAGACGGATTTTTGTCAGTCTTTCGAACTTTCAGAAGGTGTAAAAACTGCCATGTGCTGAAACACATGGCAGTTTGATAAAAATGCTTTTGTTACCGGTGTGACTGGCTGGCAGTCAGGAAAATCGGTTTGCATTTCAAATTTTGTCTTGAATCCGTTGGGAATTAAAGTGATGTTCAGATGTTTTGTCAACTGTTTTTTTTCTGAATGGAATAATTTTTAAAATACTTGATGGAATGCAATATTGGCATATAATATGAATTAAAGCAGTTTTTTTGTGATGTCGCGTTCTCTCACTTTTTCGTTTGATATTGGTTACGCCTCCATTGGGTGGGCTGTCATTGCTTCCGTATCCCATGATGATGCGGATCCCTCTGTTTGCGGTTGCGGTACGGTTCTGTTTCCGAAAGATGATTGTCAGGCATTTAAAAGGCGTGAATACAGGCGTTTGAGACGCAATATCCGCTCCCGGCGTGTTCGCATTGAGCGTATCGGCAGATTGCTGGTTCAGGCGCAAATCATCACGCCGGAAATGAAAGAAACTTCCGGGCACCCCGCTCCCTTTTATTTGGCGTCAGAAGCGTTAAAAGGGCATCGAACTCTCGCCCCGATTGAGCTTTGGCATGTTCTCCGCTGGTATGCTCATAACAGAGGGTACGACAATAATGCCTCATGGTCTAACAGCCTTTCAGAAGATGGCGGGAACGGTGAGGATACCGAGAGAGTGAAGCATGCTCAAGATTTGATGGATAAACATGGGACGGCGACCATGGCGGAAACCATTTGCCGGGAGTTGAAACTGGAAGAAGGCAAAGCGGATGCTCCGATGGAGGTTTCAACGCCGGCTTATAAAAATCTCAATACCGCCTTTCCTCGCTTAATCGTGGAAAAGGAGGTACGGCGCATATTGGAGCTTTCCGCGCCTCTGATTCCTGGGCTGACTGCGGAGATCATAGAGTTGATTGCGCAGCATCATCCTCTGACAACGGAACAGCGCGGCGTGTTGCTTCAGTACGGGATAAAATTGGCTCGGCGTTATCGTGGAAGTCTTTTGTTCGGGCAGTTAATCCCCCGTTTTGATAACCGCATCATCAGCTGCTGCCCTGTCACGTGGGCGCAGGTGTATGAAGCTGAGTTGAAGAAAGGCAATTCTGAGCAAAGCGCCCGTGAACGGGCAGAAAAACTATCCAAGGTGCCCACGGCGAATTGCCCGGAATTTTATGAATACCGCATGGCCCGGATTTTATGCAATATCCGCGCAGACGGAGAACCTCTTTCTGCAGAGATACGCAGAGAATTGATGAATCAGGCCCGACAGGAAGGCAAGTTGACCAAAGCCTCTCTGGAGAAGGCTATTTCTTCCCGTCTGGGAAAGGAGACAGAGACTAATGTAAGCAACTATTTTACTTTGCATCCTGACAGCGAAGAGGCTCTTTACCTGAACCCTGCCGTGGAAGTTCTGCAAAGAAGCGGCATCGGGCAAATTCTTTCGCCGTCTGTGTATCGAATTGCCGCCAATCGCCTGCGTCGCGGGAAGTCCGTTACTCCAAACTATTTGTTGAATTTGCTTAAGTCTCGTGGGGAATCTGGCGAGGCGTTGGAAAAGAAAATAGAGAAAGAATCTAAAAAGAAAGAGGCGGATTATGCCGACACTCCGTTAAAACCCAAATATGCGACGGGGCGTGCGCCGTATGCCCGTACCGTCTTGAAAAAAGTGGTGGAAGAAATTCTTGATGGAGAAGATCCGACGCGTCCTGCCCGGGGGGAAGCGCATCCGGATGGGGAACTGAAAGCGCATGACGGTTGCCTGTATTGCCTCCTTGATACGGATTCTTCCGTGAATCAATACCAGAAAGAACGCCGTCTTGATACGATGACCAACAACCACCTTGTCCGTCACCGTATGTTGATTCTGGATCGCTTGCTGAAAGATTTGATTCAAGATTTCGCTGACGGGCAAAAAGACAGAATCTCCCGTATTTGCGTAGAAGTTGGCAAGGAGCTGACGACGTTTTCCGCCATGGACAGCAAAAAGATTCAGAGAGAACTAACTCTGCGCCAGAAAAGCCATACGGATGCCGTCAATAGATTAAAACGGGATTTGCCGGGGAAAGCGCTTTCTGCCAACCTGATACGCAAGTGCCGCATTGCCATGGACATGAACTGGGCATGCCCGTTCACCGGCGCAACGTATGGCACGCATGAGCTGGAAAATCTGGAACTGGAACATATCGTGCCCCATTCTTTCAGGCAGTCTAACGCACTTTCTTCTCTGGTTCTTACCTGGCCGGGAGTCAACAGGATGAAAGGTCAGCGCACCGGGTACGACTTTGTGGAGCAGGAGCAGGAGAATCCTGTGCCGGATAAACCCAACCTGCATATTTGTTCCCTGAATAATTACAGGGAATTGGTTGAAAAGTTGGATGACAAGAAGGGGCATGAAGATGACCGCAGGCGCAAAAAGAAGCGCAAAGCCTTACTGATGGTGAGGGGATTGTCTCATAAACATCAATCACAAAATCACGAGGCCATGAAGGAAATAGGCATGACGGAAGGCATGATGACGCAGAGTTCCCACCTGATGAAACTGGCATGCAAGTCTATTAAAACCTCTCTGCCGGATGCGCACATCGACATGATTCCCGGCGCTGTTACTGCTGAAGTTCGCAAGGCGTGGGATGTTTTTGGGGTCTTTAAGGAATTATGCCCGGAAGCTGCCGACCCGGACTCCGGCAAGATTCTTAAGGAAAACCTGCGTTCTCTCACTCATTTGCATCATGCCTTGGATGCCTGTGTACTGGGGCTTATTCCTGATATCATCCCTGCTCATCATAATGGTTTGCTGAGACGTGTTCTTGCCATGCGCCGAATTCCGGAAAAACTGATACCTCAAGTCAGGCCTGTTGCGAATCAGCGTCATTACGTCCTGAATGATGATGGACGCATGATGTTGCGTGATCTTTCCGCCTCTCTTAAAGAAAATATTCGTGAACAATTGATGGAGCAGAGGGTCATTCAGCATGTCCCTGCAGACATGGGCGGCGCTTTACTCAAGGAAACCATGCAGAGAGTGCTTTCTGTTGATGGAAGCGGGGAGGATGCCATGGTTTCTCTTTCCAAAAAGAAAGATGGGAAGAAGGAAAAAAATCAGGTAAAAGCAAGCAAATTGGTCGGAGTGTTTCCGGAAGGCCCGTCAAAATTGAAGGCTCTTAAGGCAGCCATAGAAATTGATGGCAATTATGGAGTGGCGTTAGATCCCAAGCCGGTGGTGATCAGACATATTAAGGTGTTTAAGCGAATCATGGCCCTGAAAGAACAGAACGGCGGCAAGCCGGTGCGCATTTTGAAAAAAGGCATGTTGATTCATTTAACCTCGTCTAAAGATCCCAAGCATGCGGGTGTATGGAGAATTGAATCCATACAGGATTCAAAAGGTGGCGTAAAATTAGATCTTCAGAGAGCGCATTGCGCTGTACCTAAAAATAAGACGCATGAATGTAATTGGCGTGAAGTAGATCTCATTTCTTTATTAAAAAAATACCAGATGAAAAGATACCCTACTTCTTATACGGGAACTCCACGATAAGGCATTTTACATGTCATACCATATTCTAAGCATAGATGCCTATACATGCCATCTGAGCTGCGACAAGGGCCAACTCAGATGCGCGGATGGAGAGAATTCTCCCCGGACGATTCCGCTGGAGGATGTGGGGGCTGTTGTGCTCAGTTCTTTTAAGGCGACGCTCACGAGCAATTTGCTGATAGAACTGGCCAGGAAGAGAATAGGATTTGTGCTGTGTGAAAGCTACAGGCCTGCCGTGCTGCTTCTGCCAGCGGATCGGTCTACGGATACCGGTCTGCTAAGACATCTGGCGGATATGCCGGCCCGTTTGCGGAACCGCCTTTGGCAAAAGACTTTGGATGCCAAGTGTGGGAATCAGACGGCTCTGGCCCAAGCATGGAATCCGCATCATCCCGCCATTGCGGAGCTGAAGAGAATGGCCGTGACGGAAAAGACGGCGAGGGAAGCAGAGTGCGCCCGCCTGTTCTGGAGCGTATTTGCGGATACATGGGCAAACTCCGATTTTCGCAGGGGACGTCATGAGGAGGGGTTTAATAACCTCTTCAACTATGCGTACGCTATTCTGTTGTCTTGCATATTGCAATATCTCTTTGCTCTGGGGCTGGATCCCTGCTTCGGCATTTTTCATCAATCCCGGGAACATGCAGCGCCTTTGGCTTATGATCTGATGGAACCCTTCAGGCCTGCCTTTGACGCCAATGTGGCCCGTTGGATTCATTTGTGCCTGCGGGAAGGAAAAACAGAAGAGAGAGCAGGAGAAATCACCCGTGAGTTCAGGCAACATATTACAGCCACCTTGCAGGCTTCTGTCATGTACCGGGATAAACAGCTGCCGTTGAAAGCGGCGGTAGAGGCCGTTTGCCGCAGTTTCCGCAAAGCAGTTCTTGCCGGACAATCCGGACCGTATGAACCATGGCTTATGACAACTATAAAATGGGCTGGCTAGTTGTGTTCTTTGATCTTCCCACAACCACGCCGGAAGATAAAAAAAACTATCAATATTTCCGTAAGGCTCTTTTAGAAGACGGCTATACGATGATTCAGTATAGCGTCTATGCCCGCGCGTGCGTTACTCAGGAAAGAATGGCTACCCACTCCCGCAGAATCCAGAAAATGATACCGCCTGATGGTTCTGTCCGCTGTCTTTTCGTTACGAATATCCAGTGGGATAAGATGTTCGTTTTTCATGGCAGGTCTTGTCCCCGACAGGAGGTTTCCCTGCCTCAGCAGATGCTCCTCTGGTAAAAATATCGGATGCCGTATTTTTTTATAAGTCGCTGAACATAAAAATAAGGCACAGTATCTATTGTACTGTGCCTTATTTTGGATTCAAGGCAAAACCTGTCCATTTGGCTTGAGTATTTTTCCCCATTGTACTGTGCCTTATTTTGGATTCAAGGCAAAACCGTCCCCCGTGCCCCGGAAAATATCGTCAGATTGTACTGTGCCTTATTTTGGATTCAAGGCAAAACCATCCGTGCCAAGGGGGCCGCAAGTGAGAATTGTACTGTGCCTTATTTTGGATTCAAGGCAAAACACTCACTAGGTGCGCGGTTGTGTCATACAAATTGTACTGTGCCTTATTTTGGATTCAAGGCAAAACTCTGTGTAAGTCAGATTGTGGCTCATACCAATTGTACTGTGCCTTATTTTGGATTCAAGGCAAAACTTGTCCTGTTCGCGGAGACCATTTCCAACGATTGTACTGTGCCTTATTTTGGATTCAAGGCAAAACTCAAACTGGTGAGCCGGGTATAATCCCCCCATTGTACTGTGCCTTATTTTGGATTCAAGGCAAAACAAGAGTTCGTCCCTTATAACATTTGGCAGAATTGTACTGTGCCTTATTTTGGATTCAAGGCAAAACAGATAATGCCGCCTATGGTCTGGCAACCTTATTGTACTGTGCCTTATTTTGGATTCAAGGCAAAACCTATGGCGCAGGACTGCCCGCCGCACAAGCATTGTACTGTGCCTTATTTTGGATTCAAGGCAAAACCTGTGAATCGTCCCACTGTAGCCATGCAACATTGTACTGTGCCTTATTTTGGATTCAAGGCAAAACTAACATACAGTACTTTACCTCGGCGGTCGAATTGTACTGTGCCTTATTTTGGATTCAAGGCAAAACAACGATTGCGTTGATTGCTTCGTGAGCGTATTGTACTGTGCCTTATTTTGGATTCAAGGCAAAACACGCCACCTGGGCGCGGGAAGACTGGGCATATTGTACTGTGCCTTATTTTGGATTCAAGGCAAAACCATAGCTGATTGCACCCTCACGGCGGTCCAATTGTACTGTGCCTTATTTTGGATTCAAGGCAAAACTTGCACTGTGCGCCAGTTGCGGCGAAGCTGATTGTACTGTGCCTTATTTTGGATTCAAGGCAAAACTTGCACTGTGCGCCAGTTGCGGCGAAGCTGATTGTACTGTGCCTTATTTTGGATTCAAGGCAAAACAGATAAAGCTGTTCATGGCTTTTCTCCGGATTGTACTGTGCCTTATTTTGGATTCAAGGCAAAACAAAAGCTCGCAATCATCCGCAAGGTTGCCAATTGTACTGTGCCTTATTTTGGATTCAAGGCAAAACCAGGGCTTGAATGCCGGATTTTTATGACAGATTGTACTGTGCCTTATTTTGGATTCAAGGCAAAACGTACTTTTGCCATAATGGAATCTTGAGCATATTGTACTGTGCCTTATTTTGGATTCAAGGCAAAACTTACTAACTCGCTCGCCCGTTTATAGACGTATTGTACTGTGCCTTATTTTGGATTCAAGGCAAAACTTGTGCTTTTCGCGGAGACCATTTCCGATGATTGTACTGTGCCTTATTTTGGATTCAAGGCAAAACAGAAGCGCAGATAATGGGTTGCCCACAGAAATTGTACTGTGCCTTATTTTGGATTCAAGGCAAAACTTCCTCTTTCCGCTTCCCTCCTCTTTGACTATTGTACTGTGCCTTATTTTGGATTCAAGGCAAAACTAGAGTTGCGTTCCTTATCAATTTAAAATTATTGTACTGTGCCTTATTTTGGATTCAAGGCAAAACTCGTCCCTATGGATGAAGCTACCGCGAGGGATTGTACTGTGCCTTATTTTGGATTCAAGGCAAAACATGAGACATTGCAGAATCCTAAGGGAAGTTATTGTACTGTGCCTTATTTTGGATTCAAGGCAAAACTTAAGCGGAAGGCATCTTATCTTCAATGGGATTGTACTGTGCCTTATTTTGGATTCAAGGCAAAACTCGTACTTTACGCTGAAACTGTTACCGACGATTGTACTGTGCCTTATTTTGGATTCAAGGCAAAACTTGTACTTTACGCTGAAACTGTTACCGACGATTGTACTGTGCCTTATTTTGGATTCAAGGCAAAACTATGCGTCGCGGAACCTCTTGCCCGGCTGCATTGTACTGTGCCTTATTTTGGATTCAAGGCAAAACCCATGCTTCAACAGATGGGGGCTAGCGTGGATTGTACTGTGCCTTATTTTGGATTCAAGGCAAAACAATGGACGCGAGGGCCTCCTTTCAATCCCCATTGTACTGTGCCTTATTTTGGATTCAAGGCAAAACCACCGCCGCTGACTTCCCTCCACATGGAGAATTGTACTGTGCCTTATTTTGGATTCAAGGCAAAACTCAACCTTAACCGTCCCCAAATATAGGGAAATTGTACTGTGCCTTATTTTGGATTCAAGGCAAAACAAATGCGCCTCCGGTCTGATGGAGCAGGGGATTGCTCCGCCTTTGGCCGCGCAATTCCAGACGGATTTTTGTCAGTCTTTCTTTAACGGAACGGGAGAAACAAAGCTGTGCGTCCAGAACATGGCGCCGGTTGCGGAGGTGATGCCCTCCATATTAAGATAGCGGGCCAGCAGCAGGGAGGGGGAGGAGTGTCCCATCTCCTTCTGGAGAAGGTTTTGATTGCAGAAATGGGCCAGGTGGTAGGAGGCGTAGGTATGTCTCAGCACGTCCTGAACCCATCCGCTTTTTTTCAGGATGCCGGACCGGCGCCTTACTTCCCTCCATTTCTTTTCCCAGTTGGGCGGGCAGACGGAACGGGCGGGGGAACCGGCGGAAGACATCCGGCTGAGGATGGAACCCAGCACGGGAAGGATGGAAACATGGCGGCTCCCTCCCGTTTTGGTATGGGTGGGCGCCAGTGAAACCAGGCCGGATTTCAGATTGATATGCTTCCACGTCAGCCTTTTGACCTCGTGGGGGCGTATGCCCGCGTACAGCATCAGGGCGCAGGCCGGCAGGCATGCTCCGTGGAACAACTGTTCCGCGGTGTGGAGAAGCCGTTTTGCCTCGTACAGGGAAAGGGCCCTGATGCGTTTTTCCCTGAGGATAGGGGGAGGAACCAGAAAGGCCGCGTTTCTGCGGCACCACCCGCGCTTCAGGTAAAAATTCAGGATGCCGCTCAGGATCAGCCGCCCCTTGTGCCGCTGGCGGGGAGTGGAAAAGCTTTTGCGGAGATAACGCTCGCAATCTTCCGGCGTGATGGAACGGACCTGTTTTCTTGCCAGTTCCGGGCATTTTTTCATCATCCGGGCAGCCATATAGCGGATTTCCTGCAGGGTGCGGGGCCGGCGGTGTTTCCTTGCTTCCAGGCTGGCGCGGACAGCCTGGGAAAACGGCACGCTTGTTTCCCTGTCGGCAAGAGCCTCTCCTCCCAGCCGTATGCATCGTTTGGCCCGGGTTATTCTGTCGCCTCTTCCGCGGCTGGTGTCCAGGAGGTCCTTTAGAAGAAGGAAAGCGTCCATGGGAGGAATGCCCAGGGAACGGATGAGGAGGATTCCTGTCTGATCCGTGTCGGTGGGGAAAGAGGAAGTCGGTATGTTCATGAAGAACGTTGTAGCAGAGGATTCCCAATCCGTACACAAGTCTAAAATGTGATGATAACAGCTATAAAGATCAAACAGGAACGGAAAAGGAAATGAAAGATGATAAACAATGATTCATAAAAATATGTTAGATTTTTTTCTACATTATTCGATATAAATGTACGGATTGGGAATCCGTTAGAACAGGCAAAAAATGAATGTTTTTATTTCCTTATTAATCATATTTGGAACAGTCTTTCTGGTGGGAGAACATGTTTTGGCTCGAACTTTGGAAACGGGAAGAGCGGGTGGCTATTACACTCATTCCGGGAAAGGGGATAGAAGCGCCAGAGCCAGGTTTGAACGGTTCAAAAGCAGAAAAACGCCTACAACTAGAACCAGCATAACCCCGATTTCCGTTTCAGACCAATATGGGAACAGGTATCGTGGGGATTTAATTACCAGCACTTATGACCCTTCAGCCAAAGCCAGGGCGGGAGCTGCCGCCTGGGATAAACGTCAAAGCGCCAAAGCCAAGACAATCATCAACCAGGCGGAACATGAAGCCCAGTCAAAAATTGCCAGGGAAGAAGAAGCTCAGGTCTTTCGCGCATCTCTGTCACGCCTTCAGGAAGCCGTAAAACAGGGAAGGGTGGACAAGGTTCTTGCAGACAAGATGGTAAAGGTTTTGTCCCTGCGCGTCAAACAGGGAATAATGAATAGAAGGGAGGCCGCTGGCGCTATTGATTATTTGATTCTCAATAATAAAATTAATATTAAATAACGGAATCATCAGGATAAATGGGTGAAAGCTGGTATAAATATTGATTGTTAATGAGTATGATTCATGCAATATTAAGTATTTTGGTTGGAGCGCTGGGAGGGTTGAGCGCCAGGGTGATTTTTTCTTTTGCGGCTTCCGTCGCCCTGCTGCCCCTGTCTTTATTCTCTTCAAGAAGGGAAACTCAAGTGTCTACAGTACAAGCCGTTTTGGCTTTGTGCTTAACTGGTTATTGCTGTTTCCCTGTATGATTTTGCAGTAATAAAAAGCTGGAAAGGAATAGTGGAACATTTGACGTGGGGAGACTATATAGGAATTGTTGTTTTCTGCATATTTTCTGCCTGTATTCCTGACAGCCGGGTAGCAGACATGACAGGATACTGTAAGTATAACAGCATAATATGAAATGCAGGTGTGCATAAAATCGAACCAGCATATGCGATAATGAAGACAACCCCTATCAAAAAAGCATTTACTCTGTGGAAGCACGGAATTGCCGACAATTATGAACGCTTCTTAATTGGAATATTTATTCTCAAGATAGTTTTCTTGGTAGTTAATCCAAGTTACTTCCCTGATGAACTCGTCGAAAGCAATTTCTTTATATCACTTGCCATTTATGTCGCCCTTCCGTTACTTGCTCTCTATACTGTTATCTGCATTGGCTATGCTGCCTTTCTTTATCTCATAGAATTTCTGGATTATTGCGTAGAACGGATTAGGACCTCTGGTAAACTCCTACTCTACAACCGATTCGTGTGGTTCTTGGCCGTAGCAAGTTTTCTGAATTTTCTTGTCTCAATGATTGTCAAGTCCAGTGCTCCGATGCCAGTTTACATCTTGTTTCATGGAGGTGCTACCATTATCTCCGGGATTATAGTATGGAAGGTACCTCGGGTATCTACAGTATCTGCTACTCCCCGTCGTTCCCACGGCATTACCATCCTATTTTACATTGTAATGATGATACTTGGTATGAAGGCTCTCCAGTATATGGCTTCAACAGATTCCAGCGGTGTCAAAGAGAGCAGGATTACCCGAGGAAGAATCACGGTGGACAGTTCACCTAACCTGAAAAAGCTTGTGACTGGCTACAAGTCTGAAGAAGACGAGAGAAATAAGAGGTTAGAGGATTTGATGAAAAAATTAATTATAAATAAGTCAAATGGCTAATCTGAAGAGAAAGAGAGAAAATAATAATAGAGTAGAGGAAAGTCCTAAATTCCAAATTAGCGGCCCTCTCTTACTTTATGCATCAAAGACGCCAAGTCTCCCAGAAATACTAGACTCGCCGCATTGATTTTTAACTTAAACTCATAGAAAAAACTAAAACAATGAAGACTGGAACTCTTATCGGATACGTAGTATGCGCAGTTATTGGTGTTGCGTTTGTTCGCTCGTGCAATAAAAATCTCCTAAAGGATTATTCTCATCCCCGGGCGGTAAAACGGGAGGGTAACGGGTTAAGCTCAAACAACCTAGAAAGCGATGCTGAAGCTCGCCTAGTAGTTAAGCTTATCAAGGACGCGGGTAAATATGCAGAAACTCACACGAGAGATGAGTTTGATAAATTTTTCCAAAATACATTAAATAAAAGCAGTATTGGAGAAGTTAATAGAACCCGATTGAGAGTAGCTTGGGAACGGCTAAAACAAGACAACGGAGATGAAATTGAACGTATTCACCAGTTCCAACAGGACATTCAGGACTGTATCGCAGAAACCCTTAAAGGAAACTTTTAAACAAATCAATCGATGAACTTCATTTTTAACTGACTATTCGACGCTCCTAACGTAAGTACCCTCCTCTGTTTAATTTTCTACAAGGGCAGATGACATCATACTGTCTCACATTTTCATCAAGGACAGGAGGGATTTCAGTATTTTTCTATTATAAGGTTAATAAGAAAAAAGCCACTCCTTGTTAGGGAGCGGCTTGGGGAGAGAGGCTGTTTCCTCCGGGCCCCTTACTTCAGCAGGAGCTGTTCCATCAGGGCCTGGGAGGACTGGGCCAGCACGGCGGGATCGTCCAGCATGCCGGCGCGGAGCAGGGCGGTATTCGCGATCTGGTCCGCCACCATTTGCGCCAGTTCCGGGTTTTCCGTCCGCAGGGCGGAAAGCTTTTTCACCAGCGGGTTGGAGGGGTTCAGTTCCAGCTGCGGGTGGCTTTCCGGCACTTCCTGCCCCATGGCTTTCATGTACGCCCTCATTTCCGGCCCCATGTCATTGCCGCTTTGCAGGGCTACGGCGGCTCCGCTGACCAGGCGCTTGCCCAGGGTGACTTTGGAGAATTTGTCCGGGTACAGCCCTTTCAGCCATTCTTCCAGGGCCGCGGCTTCCTCCTGGGGCAGGGCGTCCTTCTGTTCCTCTTCCAGGGCGGGGAGTTCCACGTCGGCGCGGTCGATCATCGTGACGGGCTTGCCGTCCACGCTGGACAGGGAGTCCAGCACGAATTCGTCCCCATGGTCCGTGAAGAAGGCCACTTCATAGCCGCGGGCTTTGAAGGCTTCCAGGTACGGGCTGTTTTCCAGATGGGAGCGGGAGGGGCCGGTAAGCGCGTAAATGGCCGTCTGCCCTTCCTTCATGCGGGTGACGTAGTCTTCAAATGAGGTCGTTTCCCCCGGTTCCGTGGCCGTGGATTCAAAACGGAGCAGCTTGCCCAGGGATTCCTTGTTCGGCCAGGAGGTGACGACGCCTTCTTTCAGATAGCGGGAGAATTGCGCGTAGAATTCCCTGTAGGTTTCCTGATCGTCCTTCGCCAGTTTTTCCAGATGCTTGATGAAGCGTTTGGTGATGATGTCGCTGATTTTGCGCACCAGGGAGTTGTCCTGAAGCATTTCGCGGGAAATGTTCAGGGGCAGGTCCTCGCTGTCCACCACGCCGTTCAGGAAGCGGAGCCATTCCGGCAGCAGGCCTTCCGGCTTGGCGTCAATCAGCACGCGCTTGCAGTACAGGGCCACGTTGGCGTCCACGCGGCCGAATCCGAACATTTCCGGATTGCGCCTGGGGATGAAAAGCAGGGCATTCAGGGCAATAGGGGCGTCCGCGCTGAAGTGCATGTAGGACAGGGGTTTTTCATCCGTGTGGGCAATGAACTGGTAAAATTCATCATATTCCTCCGGTTTCACGTCGGATTTGGACTTGGACCAGATGGCCTGGACGGTATTGACGTGCTCTCCGTTGAAGTTGAGAGGGAACCCCACGAAGTTGGAGTAGCGGCGCAGGAGCTCCTTCACGCGGTATTCCTGGGAGAACTCTTCATATTCGTCTTTCAGGCGGATGACGATGCGGGTGCCCCGGTCCAGCGGTTCCGCCAGCGTTTCGATGCTGTAGCCTTCCCGTCCGTCGGAAGACCAGCGCAGGGAGGCGGCTTCCGGTTCATAGGAATGGGTGAACACTTCCACCCGGTCCGCCACCATAAACGAGCTGTAGAAGCCCACTCCGAACTGGCCGATCAGGTCCGCTCCGCCTTCCTGCTTCTGCTTGAGGGCCTCCATGAATTTTTTGGTGCCGGAGTGGGCGATGGTTCCCAGGTTTTCCACCAGGTCCGCTTCCGTCATCCCGATGCCGGTGTCCGCAATGGTGATGGTCTTGTTTTCCTTATCCGTGGTGACGGTGATTTCCAGGGGCTTGTCCGGCTGGTAAATATTAGAATCCGTCAGCTGCTTCAGACGCAGTTTTTCCAGGGCGTCGGAAGCGTTGGAAACAAGCTCGCGGACAAAGATTTCACGGTCGCTGTAAAGGGCGTTGATGACAATGTCCAGCAGCTGCCGGACTTCCGCCTGAAATTGATGTGTTTCTGTATTCATATGGAAAAATGTTTTGCGAGCGTCATTATACGGCCCCCGTCAAGGGGGATGGACAGTTTTTCTCCCTGGGCCCGGGCGTCCCATGTCACACAAAGGGGCTTTTTCCCGGGCATGGGGGCCGGGCGTTTTTCCTTGAAACAATTCCGGAAACCGAACAGTATTATTTAACAAATGATTTTCTCACCATTGTTGAAAAAGGGGATTCTTTTACTGGCCCTCTGCGGCGTGTTGGGCGGCGGCGTTCTTTCCGCCCAGGAAACAGGGGGCGCGCCGATTACGGAGGAGGGTTTGAAGGCATTGGATTCCAATGTGTTCGCCAATGAATACATGTTGGCGTTGAAGCCCAATGTCACGCGCGACCGCATCGCCAGAATCAAGGATCCCTTTGTGCGTGGGCTCGCCGAGCAGATGGCGGAGAAGAAATTTGACCGCAAGGCCCGCGCCCTGACGGCGGAGCCGTATGAACCGGTCAAGGATCTGGCGGAACGCCTGCGCACCAGCCAGTACAGCAAATTTGAAAATCCCACCGGCATCTTTTTTGAAGAGGGTGAGGACGTATTGCTGGTCATGGGGGATTCCAAAGGTGAAAAACTGAATCTGGTTATCCACAATTTCGGGCGGGACGGAGGCCACAGCTCCTATCCGCTGAAAGAGGGGGTCAACATCATCAGGGCGAAGAACAAGGGGCTTGGCTACATTGAGTATTTCACTCCCAATTACAAGAAGGCGCCCAAGGTGCATTTGTCCATTCTGTCCGGCAAGGTGAATGGAGTTTTCGTGGGAGGCGTCAGCAAAAACAGCGACTGGAAGAGGATGCTGGAAAACTCCCCCACGGAAGTTGTGGACATCGTGGGCAACCGCGTGCATCTGGTGTATCCGGTGGAGGAACTTAAACAATTCTGCCCGGACAAGGGGGAGGAGCTCATTGCCCTGTACGACAGGATTATCGGCATGGAGCAGCGGATCATGGGCCTGTACAAGTACAGGATGCTGCCCAAAAACCGGATGTTCGGCCGTGTGATCTGGAACGGGTTCATGCATGCGGACGGCACGGGAGCCGCGTTCCATAACGGCACCATGAAGGAGGTCGGCAATCCGGACAAGATTCCCGGCAGCGCCTGGGGGATTGCCCATGAGTTCGGCCACGTCAACCAGGTGCGCCCCGCCATGAAATGGGTATCCACCGGAGAAGTGACCAATAACATTTACTCCGCTTACGTGAATTACATGCTGAATCCCTCCAGCATGCGCCTGGAGCATGAACGCATCAACGGCGGGGACGGCAACATGATTGGCGGCCGCTTCAACGCCTACTTGAACAACGGCATTTTGAAGGGGGAAAACTGGCTTGTCCAGAGCGGTCCGGACAAGCGTTCCGGCGGGGATAACCGTCCGATGGTGCACGACCATTTTGTCAAGCTGGCTCCCCTGTGGCAGCTGGAGCTGTACTTCAAGGTAGCCGGGAAGGGCAATCCCGACTTTTATCCGGACATCTTTTATAAGGCCATCAAGATGGATACCAGGGGCAAGAAGGATGGAGAGCTCCAGCTTGCGTTCATGAAGAACGCCTGCGACGCCGCCAGGCAGGATCTGACGGATTTTTTCCGGAAAACGGGCATGCTCAAACCCATTGACCAGGAACTGGACGACTACACCTGCGCCCGCATGACCATCACGGAGGCCGACTGCAAGAACCTGATTGCCTACGCCAGGAAGTACAAAAAGCCGGAAAGCCCCGTCATTTATTATATTTCCGTCAATAGCGCGGAAACATACAAGAACCGCCTGCCTGTCCGCGGCGTCTACAACCAGGGCGTTACGGAGCAGGGCAATCGTCGCATTATTTCCCATGACGTGTGGAAAAACGCCGTCGTCTTTGAAACCTACAAAGACAGGGAGATGGTCCGCATCACCATGGCGGGGACAGATTCCAGGGATAATTCCTCCACCACGGTTCCCTATCCGGAAGGCTCTACGCGGATTGAAGCCGTTTCCTGGGACGGCAGGCGTACGCTGGTGTACGGCAAACGCCCTTCCAAATGAAAGCTTAAGAGGTTAGCGTGTTCGGGCGCCGCCGTCCTCCGGGACGGCGGCGCTTTTTCATGGCAGGGGGAATGGAAAGCCGCAAGGGGATTGATCCCCTTTGATGGTCTTTTCTCCATACCGTATCTTCCGGACTGCTGACAGCCGGAAGACTGTCGCTTTTGAACAGGGGCGGGGGAGAGGCTGTATAACATGGGATGGATAAGGCAGGAACTTCCGGAGGCATCAGGGGAAAGATGCTGTTGTTTGCCGCCTTTTTAATCGTGTGCTTTAATCTGCGTACCGGGTTTGATTCTCCCGATCCGCTGTTGGGAACGATTGAAAGGGATATGGGGCTTTCCCTGGAAAATTCAGGGCTGTTCGCCCTGCTGCCCGTCTTTGTGCTGGGGGTGGCGGCCCCCATTTCTCCGCGCGTGGCGCGCCGGATGACGCCGTGGAAAATCATTTTCTGGTTCCAGCTTCTGGCGGTAGCCGGAATTTTGTGGCGCAGCTGGGACGGCGTGGCGGGGTTATACGGCGGCATGGTTCTGATGGGGCTGGGCATGGGGATTGCCGGAGCGGCCATTCCCGGACTGATCAAACACCAGTTTCCCGACCGCGCTTCCGTCATGATGGGCGTTTACAGCGCCATGATCGGCGTGGGCAGCGCTGCGGCTTCCGGCCTGTCCGTTCCCCTTTCCAATATGCTGGGAGGCTGGCGTTTCGGCCTGGGGATCTGGATTATTCCCATCCTGCTGGGGATGCTGGTGTGGGGCGCTTATTTTCTCAGGCATCCGGACGGCGTATTTCAAAACGATCCGGCGGCATCCGGACGCAGCCTGCTGCGCAGCGGCAAGGCATGGCAGGTTACCGTTTTTTATTTGAGCCGCGTTGGGGCTGCCTATTTCTTTTATACCTGGATTCCCATCTTTCTGCGGCAGCGGGGCATGAGCTATGAGGACGCCGGTTTCATCCTTTCCGTGGCCATGTTCGCCCAGCTGCCCGCTACGCTCTCCGCTCACGTGCTGGAAAAGGCTATGGGAGGGCGGGGCCTCCTCATCGTGATGGCCATGGCGTTGGCGGCCCTTTCCTGCTGGGGCATCCTGTATCTTCCGCTGGACTGGGCCGTCTGGATGGCTGTTCTGTTCGGCCTGGCGACGGGAACCGTATTCAGCCGCGGAATGGCGCTGATGGTGGAACGGGCCCGGACGCCTTCCGAATCAATCAGGCTTTCCGGCATGTCCCAGGGAATCGGCTTCACCATGGGCGCCCTGTTGAGCCTGCTGTTCACCTCCTTCCTGCATCAGGGAGGCTCCTTCCTGCCGTTCTGCCTGGTTTATACCTTTTTCTGCGTGCTCGGCATGGTTTCCGGCCGCATGTCCGCCCGGCCGGGATACGTGTAATTTTCTGGGGAGATATTCATGATTAAGTATTAGTGATTAGGAAGCGGGGTTCATTGTTCTTTCCCTCTTTTCCGTATTCCGCCATTTTCTCTTGAGTGACGTCCCTGCGGCCCGAAGGGCTTGACGCTGGCGGGGGGGGCGGGTAAGCTCTTGCCCGTCAAATTTTATGAAGGAAGAGATTGTACGCATCCAACGGGACGCTCTGGAGCGCATCGCCCAGGCGTCTGACAGGCGCGGCGTGGAAGACGCGCGCGTGGCCATCCTCGGCAAAAAAGGGGAATTGACCCTGGCCCAGACGGGTATGAAGGACGTTCCCAGGGAGGAAAAACCCGCCGTCGGCCAGTTGCTTAACGAGGCCCGCAAGGCCATTACGGAAGCCCTGGACGCCAAGCTGGAAGAAGTGCAGGCCCTGGCGGACAAGGCCGCTGTGGCCGGGGTGGACCTGACGCTGCCGGCCCGCTCCCTGCCGTCTGGCGGGCTGCACCCCCTCACCATCGTGCGGGATGAAGCCGTCCGCATTCTGCGCCACATGGGCTTTGCCCTGGCGGACGGCCCGGAGATTGAGGACGAGTTCCACTGCTTTGACGCGCTGAACACGCCGGAGGATCATCCGGCCCGCAATGAGAAGGATACGTTTTACTTTGATTCCGGCAAGCTTCTGCGTACGCATACGTCTTCCGTGCAAATCCGTTCCATGGAAAAGCAGATGCCTCCCGTGCGCGTCATCGCTCCCGGTTCCGCCTATCGCCGCGACGAAATTGACGCCACGCACCTTTCCGCCTTCAATCAGCTTGAAGGCCTGTATGTGGATACGGACGTTTCCGTGGGCGACCTGAAAGGAACGCTGGAATATTTTCTGCGCGCCCTTTTCGGCTCCGGCACGGAGGTGCGCTTCCGCCCCCATTTCTTCCCGTTCACGGAACCCAGTTTTGAAATTGACGTCAAGCTGAAGGTGGACGGCCAGGCCCCCCGCTGGGTGGAGATTGCCGGCTGCGGCATGGTGGATCCCAATGTTTTTGAAGCCGTGGACCGTGAACTGGGGCTGGACCCCCGCTCACAGGCCCGCTACACGGGGCTGACCGGCTTTGCCTTCGGCATCGGCCTGGACCGCCTGGCGATGATCCGCTGGGGCATCAGGGACATACGCGCCCTGATTGAGAACGATGTGCGCTTCCTTGCCCAATTCCAATAATCCTTACCTGTTTTCCCGTTATGAAGATTTCCCTTAACTGGCTTTCCCAGTATATTGACCTGTCCGGCCTGAGCGTGGATGAAATGTCTGACATGCTGACCTTTGCCGGCATTGAGGTGGAAGACATCCGCCAGCAGGGCGTGGATTCCCCATACGTGGTGGTGGCCCGCGTGGCCGCCGCAGAACAGCATCCCCAGGCGGACCGGCTGAAGGTCTGCCAGGTGGACGTGGGCGACGGCACGCTGCACCAGATCGTATGCGGCGCGCAGAACTACAAAGTGGGAGACAAGGTGCCCTGCGCCCTGCCGGGAGCGGTGCTGCCCGGCAACTTTGAAATCAAGGTGGGCAAGCTGCGCGGCGTGGAGTCCCGCGGCATGCTCTGTTCCGCCTCCGAGCTGGGGCTTCCCGACAAGGAGCACGGTCTCTGGATTCTCCCCCAGGAACTGGAACCCGGCACGCCTATTTCCCAGGTTGTCAAGGCGGATACCCTGGTGGAAGTGGAAGTGACGCCCAACCGGCCGGACCTGCTTTCCCACAACGGCATGGCGTATGAACTGGCCGCTATCTCCGGCCGGGAGTACAGGCCCGTTTCCATTGACGACGCCGGGGTGGAACTGGAACCCGCCGGAGACTTCGTGCGGCTGGACCAGCCGGAGCTGAACCCGTACTACACCGCCGTAAAAATCAGCGGCGTGAACGTGCAGGAAAGCCCGGAATGGCTGAAGGAACGCCTGGTAGCCGTCGGTCTGCGCCCCATCAACAACATTGTGGATATTACCAACTTCGTCCTGCATGAACTGGGAACGCCCCTCCATGCCTTTGACGCAGCGAAAGTGCAGGGCGGCATCGTTACCCGCACCGCTTATGAAGGGGAAACTTTCAAGGCTCTGGACGGCCAGGAATACACGCTTAACTGCACGGACCTGGTTGTCGCGGACCAATCCGGCAAGGCGCTCGCCATCGGCGGCGTGATGGGTGGGGAGGAAAGCGGCGTGACGGACTCCACCACGGATATCATTCTGGAGTCCGCCTGGTTCAAGCCCTCCTCCGTGCGCGCCACGTCCCGCAGGCTGGCCCTGTCCTCCGACTCCTCCTACCGCTTTGAACGCGGCACTTCCGCCTGGAATGTCCTGCGCGGTTCCGTGCGCGCCGTGGAACTGATTCTCCAGCTGGCGGGCGGAACGGCTTCCCCGACGTATGTGGCCGGTTCTCCCGTTCCTAATCCGGCGCATGCTTCCATGCCTTCCTGCGGGGGGGCGGACGGCCCCGTTTCCGTGCCCGCTTCCCTGAAGCAGGGGAAGGGCGCCACGGTGACTAATGAACTGGGCTTTGTAAAACTTCCCTGGAAGGCGCTGGATCAGATGTCCGGCGGTTCCATTTCCCATGAGGAAGGGGCACGCATCCTGACGGCGCTGGGCCTGAAGCAGGTTCCGGAGTCTCCCGAATGCTGGCTGATCCCCCCCCACCGCCTGGACCTCACGCGTCCGTGCGACCTGCTGGAGGAAATCGTGCGCGTCTTCGGCCTGGACGGCATACCGTCCCGCTTCTCCGGCCCCTTCGTGGCGGAATCCCCGGTGGATGCGGCCTACAATTTCCAGATGGAGCTGCGCCGTAAGCTGGCGGCCCTGGGATTCTATGAAACCCAGACCATCAAGCTCATTGCCTCTGAATCCGCGGACGGCGCCATTGCCCAGGTGAAGGACGCGTTGCCCCTGCGCCCCCTTCAGGACGGAGACCTCATCCGCGTGTCCCTGCCGCTCAGCGAGGATCACTCCGTGCTGCGTCCCGCCCATACGCCCGGCCTGATTGCCGCCGCCGTGCGCAACAGCAACCAGGGTGTGTCCGGCCTGCGCTTCTTTGAACTTGGCCGCGTCTTCCGCAATACGGGCGGCGGCAAGGGCAGGGACATTGAAACGGATACCCTGGGTATTCTTGTTTCCGGGGACCGCACGGCGCGCTCCTGGGCGGACCCCAGGCCGGAGCAGGCCTCCTTTGAGGACCTTCTGGCCGTGATGGCTGCTCTGGCGCCGGGCCACCGCTTTACGCTTACGCCTGCCAAACCGCGCGAACAGGCCGCCCTGGGGGCGGATGTGCAGCTGGACGGGAAAGCCTGCGGCTATTTCGCCCGCCTGTCCTTGGCGCGCTGCCGGGAGCTGGGCCTGGGCCAGCCCGTGTACGTGGCGGAACTGGATCTCCGCAAAATGCAGGAAATCCTCACCGCGCCTGTGAAGGCTGCGGAATTGCCCCAATTCCCCGGCTCTTCCCGCGATGCGGCCATGGAGCTGCCCCTCTCCACGCCCAATGCGGACATTGTCAAGGCCGTGGAATCCGCCCGGGAAAAACTGCTTGTCAGCTATTCCTGCTTTGACGTGTTCACGGACCCCTCCGGTGAAAAACTCCCGGCGGACCGCAAATCCATTGCTTACACCTTCCTGTACAGGGATCCGGCCAAGACCCTCACGGCCGCGGAAGTGGACGCCGCGCACCAGCGCGTGCTGAAAGCCCTGACGGATAAAGTGAAGGGCCTTTCCTTCAGGTAACTTCCGTTAACGGGCCGCGCGTTTCATGAGCTGGAACGCGCGGCCTGCTTTTTATTTTTCATGCATTTGACTTTCCTGCGCCACGCGGGCCTGGCCGCCGCCCGCATTCTGATGATGGCGGCGTGGTTCGGCCTCTCCGTATGGGCGGCGGGCGTGGTTTTTTACAACGTATGGGGAGGTCCCGTGCTGGTGTGGTTGTACGTGGCGGCCATGGCGTGCGCTTTCGCCCTCCGCAGAAAACGGCCCGTATTATGGCGCGCTTCCTGGGGAGTGCCGGCCCTGTTGCTGGCGTACTACCTGTGCATACCGGCGACGAACGATAAGGAATGGCAGCCGTCCTGGAGTCGCCTGCCCTCCGTGGAAATCAACGGAAATGAAATCGTGGTGAAGGACGTGCGCAGTTTTATCTACCGGACGGAGCGGGACTTCGACGCGCGCTATGTGACGCGCCGCTTTGACCTGGACAAGCTGGCTACGCTGGATTTTGCCGTGAGCCACTGGGATGGGATGGAATTCGTGGCCCATACCATGTTGTCCTTCGGTTTTGAGGATGGGAAGCATCTGGCCCTGTCCGTGGAAACGCGGCTGCCTGAAGGGGTGGAGCAGGGAAGTGTCCCTGGCCTTTACAAGCAATTCAACGTGATTTACATCCTGGCGGACGAAGAAGACCTGTTCGCCCTGCGCACTAATTACCGGAAAGAGGACATGTACCTGTACCGTATCAACATTGACAGGGAAAACCTGAAAAAGGCCTTTCTGGGGTTTGCGGAAAAAATCAACAGTCTCCATGAACGCCCGCGCTATTATCATACCGTCACCGCCAACTGCACGACGGAACTGGTGGATACGTTCAAGAACTATCTGGGCGTGCGCCGCTGGCAGTGGACTCCCGTTTTTAACGGCATGTGCGATCAGAATGCCTATGACCGCGGGGAACTCCTCCACCTTCCCGGAGAAAGCTTCCGGGAGCTGAAAAAGCGCTCTTTTATGGGGCATGGAGGGAACGGTGAGGACTGGCCAGCCCTCCGCCGCCGCTGGGAGGAGGGCTGGAGGACGTTCGCGTCCGCTCCGGTCAAAGAGTAGCGAACTGGAAGTGCATCCAGTCGTAGTCGCGGGAGCGTCCCAGGGATACGGCCCCTTCCGCTTCCACGAATTGCCAGAAAGCGGTGTACTCCGGTCCGGACAGAACCGCTTTCGGCGCGGAGACATTTAGTCCGTTTCTGTCCGGATCCATGTCCACGGCGATGCCCCAGGCATGCATGGATGTGGCTTTTCCGCCGATAATGGAGCGGTTGTTGAAGCAGCCGCCATACAGGTCCAGCCCCAGTTCCCTGATTTTCTCCATGCCGTAATGGTCCAGAGCAGCCTGGAAGATGCGGACGAGCGGTTCCGCCACCAGCTTGTGGCAGCGCATGGTGGAAACAGTCGTGTTTGTTTCCCACGCCAGCCGCATGACATAAGGCAGCTTGATGCTGGTCATGTTGCTTTCATCTCCCGCACGGCCGAAGACGGATTTTCCGGAACGCACTTCCTCCTGGCTGGGCCAGGAATGTTCCGGTTGGCGGATGTCCAGCTTTTCCAGCAGGGCCAGAGCCGTCTTGGGGCCGGGGATGCCGTCAGCATCCACGCCCAGGTGCTGTTGAATCAATTTCCAGTATTTTTTCATAGGAAGCCACGCTAGAAACTCCCTCCGGAAAGTTCCACATTTTTCCTTTCAGCGTCATTCCTGCCTTTCCGGCGGGGGGCAAAAAGAAGCCATCTGTCCTTTTATGTTGCGGAAAAGATTCATTCTGCTACACTTTTATTTACCTTTTATTTTATGAATTCAGAACCATCAAACGTTGTCAAATTTTACAATGGGGAACAAATTCCCCTGGAACTGCACAAAGTCCGCGTGGTGCAGAAGCTGCATCTTGTTCCCGTGGAACGCCGTCTGGAAGCCGCACGGGAAGCCGGGTTTAATACCTTTCAGCTCAGCACGAACGACGTCTATCTGGACATGCTGACGGATTCCGGCGTCAACGCCATGAGCGACAACCAGATCGCCGCCATGTTCCGTGCGGACGACGCCTATGCCGGTTCCCAGAGCTTTGACCGCCTGAAGCAGGCCGTATGGGATGTCTTCGGCAAGAAATACCTGCTTCCCGCCCACCAGGGCCGAGCCTGTGAAAACATTATTGCCCGCACCTTTGTGAAACCCGGAGACGTGGTTCCGATGAACTACCATTTCACTACCACGCACGCCCACATTGACCTGAACGGCGGAAAGATTGAGGAACTGGTGGCTGATGAAGCCGTCAACCCGGTCAGCACCAATCCCTTCAAGGGCAATCTGGATCCCGCCAAGCTGCGGGACTGCATCGCCCGGCACGGGGCGGACAAAATTCCCTTCGTGCGTATGGAAGCTTCCACCAACCTGATTGGCGGCCAGCCCTTTTCTATTGCCAACATGAGGGAAATCCGAGGTATTTGCGATGAATTCGGCATCATGCTGGTGTTGGACGCCTCCCTGATCGGGGAAAACGCCTATTTCATCAAGATGCGTGAAGACGAGTTTAAGGACTCATCCTGCGCGGACATCCTGAAAACCATGTGTGGTTTGGCGGATCTGGTGTACTTTTCCGCCCGCAAGGTTTCTTCTTCCCGCGGCGGCGGCATTTGCACGAATGACCGCGCCATTGCCAAAAAAATGGAGCATCTGGTTCCCCTGTTTGAAGGCTTCCTGACCTACGGCGGCATTTCCGTGCGGGAAATTGAGGCCATGGCCGTGGGCCTGTATGAAACCACGGATCTGACCGTGATTTCTCAGAGCCCCTCCTTCATTGAATACTTTATCGGCCAGATGGTGGACATGGGCATTCCATGCGTGACCCCCGCTGGCGGCCTGGGCGCTCATATTGACGCCGGGCGTTTCCTGCCCCATATTCCGCAGGAGGACTATCCCGCCGGGGCTTTGGCGGCGGCTTTCTTCATCGCCTCCGGCGTGCGCGGCATGGAACGCGGCACGCTTTCCAGCGTCCGCGACGAAAACGGCAAGGACATTCTGGCGGATGTGGAACTGCTCCGCCTGGCCTTCCCGCGCCGTGTCTTCACATTATCCCAGGTGAAATACGTGGCGGACCGCATGAAGTGGCTCTATGACAACCGCGATTTGATTGGCGGCCTGGAATTTGTGGAGGAACCGCCCGTCCTGCGCTTCTTCATGGGCAAGCTCCGCGCCAAGAGCGACTGGCCTGAAAAACTGGCGGCCAAATACCGCCGGGACTTCGGGGAAAGCCTGTAAAGGTTGGTTCTCCCGTTCAATTCCGGATTGGCAAGGGCTGGACCGTCAGGTTCAGCCCTTATTGCGTTGGGGGAGGCGTGTCTTTGCGGACATCACCCTTCAATGTTTCCGCCGGAAAGCGGCCGGAATCAGAAGTTAAGCAGACCCTGTTTCCAGCATACCCAGCCGATTGCCGTTGCGATGAGCAGGATGATGAGGAAAGCCGTGCCTGCGGAAGATTTTTTCCTGGCCTGGGGAAGAGCCTTCCTCGATACTCCGCCGGCCTGCAGGGTGCCTACTGCCGCCATGGCGTTGATATAGTCATTCCATGCCTTGGCGGAATGGAAGCGGTTGCGTTCGTCCGGCGACAGGGCTTTGTCAATTCCGGAAAGGAAGTTCATGGGATAAGTTTTCCGCAGGGCCGCGTAACTGGTCACTTTCGGGTTGCGGTCCACCACGGAACGCTGGTCCGCAGGATGGGGAACCTGGCCCGTGAGCAATTCGTAGAACGTGGCGCCCAGTTCGTACATATCGCACCAGGGACCTATTTCGCTCCGGCGTCCGGGGTAGAATTCCGGCGGGGTATAGCCGGGCGTGATCTGGACGAGCCCCTGATGCTGGAGGGTCTTGGTGCGCACGGCGCCGAAGTCGATGAGCTTGGGCGTTCCGTCCGGCTGGATGAAGATGTTGCTCGGCTTGATGTCGCAATGGTACACACCCATGGAGTGAAGGTAGTGCAGGATGTCCAGCAGGCGGAACAGAAGATCCGTGGCCTGGGCCGGTTCCATGGTTTGCCCGGTGGCGTGCATGGTGGTCATCAGGTCGAACAGGGTCTGTCCCTGGATATTCTCCATGACGTAATAGCAGGTGCCGTTGGCGTCAAACATGTCAAACACCTGGACAATGCCGGGATGGCTGAGCTGGGACAGGACGGAAGCCTCCTGCCGGGAATTGGAAACGCTCTGGGAGAAATTGACGGCGGTCTGTTCGTTCCGGGGACGGACGAAACCGGTTTCCATATCCCGGCAGGCGTAGGCGTCCGGCATGCATTCCTTGATGACGACATACCGGGAACCGGGGTTGTCCAGAGCCAGGTACGTGATGCCGAAGCCGCCGGCGTTCAGCACGCTCAATATCGTATATTTGTCTTGCAGAACAGTATTGTCCGCAAGCGGATAAACCAGGGTTTCTTGTTCCATGTCAGAGGAGAGGACGGGTTGGAGCCGGGAAAATCTTTAATTTAATACGCAAGTTCTGTCAAGAATCTCTCCGTCGTATTCAATAACAGGAAACGCGGAATTCATATTCTTCCACGCTGCCGCGTTCCAGGCAGGCGGCCAGCCAGTCGAACAGGGCTCCGAATTCCCCGCCCAGGGTTTCCCCCGTATCGGCCTCCAGCGTCTTCAGCCTTCCGGCGGCCAGCCGTACGGGCGTGAGTTCCGCCAGCAGGGCGGCGCATTCTTCATCTCCGGCTTTGAAAATTTCTTCCGCGCCGGGGAGTTCTCCCAGGCGTTCGTCCGCAATTTCCAGGCAAAGCACCCCTACGCCGAACTCGGCGGCCAGCCCGCGGAGGGCGGCGCATTCGGAATCATCCGGCAGTTCCCCCACAATGACCAGTTCTCCGCACTGTGCCCAGCGGGACGTGGCCAGAGTCCTGAAAAATTCCCTTCTGCCGTCTTCTCCTCCGGGCATGCGGGCTACGCAGACGCTGCGGATGCCCATCATGGGCGCCCCGATCATGCGGCGGCGCTGAAGTGCGCTTTTGTCAAAAACAAGCGCGTTTCCCTCCCATTCCCCCTCCGGCCATTCCACAACGGCCAGATCCGGCTTTACCCAGGAAGTTCCGGTTTCACTGGTACTGAACACGAAAACGCCTCGGCCCGTGGTATCGTACTGGCGCACGGCCAGGGCCAGCGCCTTGGCGCGGCAGTTCAGGGCGTCCGGTTCGTTTTCCCCGAGGAACAGGGGCAAAAGCCCTCTGGGAGCGCGCTGCCCGTCCCGTTCCCTCATGCGCCTGTAATAGCCCTGGCCGCGTTCCACCTTGGCGATTTCCGAATCCGGCTCGGAAGCCATGAAAGAAAAATGGTAGCGCAGGGATGCGTCCGAATATTCCTCCCCCAGCCTCAGGCGCACCAGGCGGATGAGTTCTGTTCCCTTAATGGCCTGGGCCGGATCGGAAGGCAAAAGTTCCGGGAGCAGTTCTTCCAGCTGGGATCGTAAACTCATACGCGCTCCATGAGAACACGGGAGAAGCGCTTCTTCAAGGCGGAAGGAGTTCAGCACATGAAATAAAAAGCTCTTTTATTTGCTCCGGAATACGGCAAGATGAGTCGCATGGCATGGATTACCTCCGGTTATATACCTTCGCCAGGGCGCATGGCCGTAATCGCCGGTACCACCTTTACGCAGCTGGTGCGCATGAAGGTGTTTCTCTTTCTTGGGCTCTTCGCCGTGGCGCTGCTGGCTCTGAGTTCCTTCCGCCTGAGCGCGGTGCTGGGGCCGGAAACCGGGGGAATCAATGAACTCGTGCTGCTGAAAAACTCCGCCTACGGCGCCATGCGGGTGTTCGGCCTCTTTTTCTGCGTGGCGGCTACGGCTCTGATTATTCCCAGGGATGCGGAGGACCGTATTCTATACACCATCCTTTGCAAACCGGTGCCGCGCATCGACTATCTGATGGGGAAGGTGCTGGGTGTGCTGGCTCTGACCCTGGTTGCCGTGCTGCTGATGGATGCCGTAATGACGCTGGTGCTGTGGATGCGGACGGATACGGTGGTTGCGGAGCAGATAGCCTCCCTGAAAGGCCGTTATACGTTGGAGGAAATGCAGCCGTACCTGGACAGGATCCGCCTCCAGGGAGCTACCTGGAACGTGCAGACGGGGCTGGGCGTGATGATGTGCGAGTTTGTCGTTCTTTCCTCCCTCACGCTGTTGATGTCCTGCGTGACGAACGGCACCATTATCAGTGCGCTGCTGACGTTCATGATCTATCTGGCGGGGCTGTTCCAGACGCAGGCTCTTTCCCTGTGGGTTGGATCCGGCACGGATGGCCTTTCCTGGTGGGAAGTGGCGGGCAGCAGGCTCTTTTCCCTGATTTTTCCGAATTTCCAGATTTATTCCGTGACGGATTCCGCCCTGAACGGTCAGTTTATTCCCCTTTCCCTGTTCGGAACCCTGGCCCTGATTACGCTGGGGTACTTCGTCTTTCACATGACGCTGGCGGCGTGGCTGTTCAGGAAAAAGGAATTTTAACGGGGACAGGTATGGAAGACATCATCAATGCGCGTTGCGGCTGGGCCGGAACGGACGAACTGTATATAAAGTACCATGACGAAGAATGGGGCAGGCCCGTTTCCGATGACAAAACTCTGTTTGAATTTCTGGTGCTGGAGAGCGCCCAGGCGGGATTATCCTGGCTCACTATCCTCCGGAAGCGCGAAGGATACCGGAGAGCCTTCCATGGCTTTGATGTGGAGAAAGTGGCGCGGATGACGGCAAAAGATGTGGAACGGTTGATGCGATTTGATGGAATTGTCAAAAACCGTTTGAAAATCAACAGCGCCATCAATAATGCGAAACTGTTTATGGCCGTTCAGGAAGAATTCGGCAGTTTTTACCGGTACGTCTTGTCGTTTTTCCCCAATCATCAGCCCATTGTTAACCATTTCAGGGCTCTGGCTCAAATTCCCGCTGTTTCTCCGGAGTCGGAAGCCATGAGCAGGGACATGAAAAGGCGGGGATTCAGGTTTTTCGGTCCGACGATCTGTTATGCGTTTTTCCAGGCAACCGGGTTTGTCAACGACCATATTGAGGGCTGTTTCTGCAAAGCGGCCCAGTACGCAAAATCCCAACCGCATGTCCAGCCAAAGACGCTGATAACAGGGCCGGAGGGAACAAACGCGGAAATAAGGCATTCTCGTCCATAGCCATGGGCCTTCATTGGCATTTCCATTTTCTATAAATCGCTTATATGTTGACTGTAAAAAATCGTTAACCATGAAAACAGGTATCATCGGACTTGGAAAAATGGGAGGCGCCCTGTTGCGGGGCATGCTGAAAGCCGGAGCAGCGGTTCCGGAGGAAGTTTGGGTGTACGATCATCACCATGAGAACATGCAGGCTCTGAGGGAGGAATACCCCGGAGTTCATGAAGTGGCCTCGGAGGCGGATGCGGCGGACGCCGTGGAAGTCCTGATTCTGGCCGTGAAGCCGCATGGCATCCTTCCTCTCATTTCCTCTCTTTCCGAACGGGGAGCGGAGCTTCCCCTTCTGATTTCTATCGCTGCCGCCGTTTCCCTGGATGATATGGAAGCCTGCGCCAGCGACGGAACGCGCATTATACGCGCCATGCCCAACACCCCGTGCATGGTTTTGGCCGGCGTCATCGCCTACAGTACGGGAAACGGCGTAAAAGATGAAGATGAAGAGGCGGCCCGGAAGCTGCTTTCCGGCTGCGGCTCCGTTTACAAGGTGGCGGAATCCGGGATGAATGCCGTTTCCGCCATTTCCGGTTGCGGCCCCGCCTACATGTTTACGGCTCTGGATGCGCTTGCAGACGCAGGGGTAGCCATGGGATTGTCCAGGAAAACCGCTTTGGGACTGGCTGCGGAAACCATGCGGGGGGCTTCCCTGATGCTGGAACGGACCGGGAAGCATCCCATGGCTCTCCGGGATGAGGTCACTTCCCCCGGAGGAACCACGATTGCCGCCCTGAATGCGCTGGATGAATGCGGCTTCCGCAATGCCTGGATTCAGGCGGTGAAAAGCGCCGTACGGCGCGCGGAGGAAATGGAGGAGCGGTAACGGATGCTTCTTCTGGCTTTCCCGGAGCCGGCTTTCTCCGGAAAGGACGGCCTGGTGGAGAGCCTTTATTTGTACCGGAACGGCGTTTCCCTCTGCTTCCTCAGCTCCGGGTTTTGCAGGTTGAACTGGACCTTTCTGACGGATTGGAGCGGAATCCGGACCTTGCCGACTGCGGAGGAGCGCCCTTCCATGAACCCGTTCCGGATAGTTTCCAGGGCCAGGGAAAGGACGCTCTGGTCCGTCAGGAAAACGCGGGTGTCTGAGCTGTCTTCCGGAAGGTCTTTCTCTTCATGGCCTTTTTGGTTCAGTGCGCGTACCCTGACGGTGGGAACGGTGACGTCATAATGGTCGGACTTGATGCGGATGGAGCCTTCCTCCTGAAGGGAAATGGCTCCTCTGAGCACGTCTCCGTTTACCAGCAGAGCCTTGTCTCTGGGGGCGGCCGGGTCGTAACGGGAAATGATGTCCAGCTCCTCCTCCAGATGGGGAATGGCTCCATTCCAGTCAAATACATTCAAATGGAACACGGCCATGTTCAAGCTGTCATAACCTCCCAGGGCAAGAGTGTTTCCCGGTTTGAATTCGTGTTTCCCGGCGCTTTCTCCATCTTCCCCTTCATCGTCTCCGCTCTCGTTTTCAAAGATAGTGTCCATCTCTTTGACTTCCTCCCACCAGGCTACCTGTTCACCGTTGACGTACAGGTAATAATTGCCCTTTTCCGGATCGGCGTAAAAATGAACGTCGGAACGCTTGACGCTCTTGTCGGCATACCAGTTCCGCTCCGTGTTCCTTTTCACCCTGCCAAGCGTTCGGTACTGGCCGGAACTGTTCTTGGAAAGTTCCGCTTTTTCCAGGGAGAGATCCAGGTTGATGCTGTTTCCGGATTCGGAATCCTGCCAGAGGGCAAGATTAATCCGGAACGTATTGGTATGGTAAAGGGAGAACTGCACATGGAGGCGGGGTGGCATGGGGAAGGAAGTTTGCAGTTCCGTATTATTGGAGCCGCGCATGAGCCAGTATCCGTTGCGGCATTCGGGCAGCGTGCTTTTGGCTGAAGACTCCCAGCCCTGCAGGGATTCCGTAGCGTTGCGCAGGTAGGCTTTCTGTGAGTCGAACCCGATGTGGCGCACATATTTGCGGTCCACCTGAAGCAGGCCGCCCCAAGCGGTTTGGAGTTGAAGATTTTCCGCATCCAGCGCCTTCAGGGTGCCGTAAACCTCGTCCCCATTGGCCAGCCTGATGATGGAAAACTGTTCCGGTATTTCCAGCGGACGGGAAGAGACCAGCTCGTCAAGCTCTCCCATATGGACATCCACGGGTTTGGAAAGAATGCTGGAACGGACCTTTAGGTAAGGGCGGTTCATCGTATCCATGCTGCCCGGCAGTTTTTCCCCGGATTTAAGCGTAATGACCCCTTCCGAACGAGCATGAGGCAGAAGGAGGGCGGTCGGCAGGGCGCAGGCGCACAGGAAAAGCGTAATTGCCTGTTTCATGGCGGGATCAATCAGGGAGTGGAACGGGATGGCTGGGCGGGATTCAGGAATTCCACGCGGGTGATGTTTTTCAGCGGAAGGGAAATCTGTCCGAGCTGCGGATGCCGCAGGATGATATTCAGGGAATCCATGCTCAGAATATCTCCGTGCAGGCGGGAACCGTCCTTCATCTGGAGGCTGTGGCGGGCTGGGGGGCGGGAGTCGTCTTTCCTGTTCCGTTCCGCAAAAAAGACGGTATCCAGATACTTGGCCGGGATGGAAAAATCACGGGGAATGCCCGGATAATCCTTGTCCGTGGAAAGCGTCAGCGTTCCGGTTTTACTGTCGTAACCGCTGACGGAACCCGGAATGGCGTCTTCTTCCTTTGTCAGGACAAGGTCTGTCTCTGCATTCCCGTTTTTGGCCACGGATTTGGCGCTCAGGGTGATGGAGGAAAGGGCCAGTTTGCTGATGGTCAGGGACACGTGCCCTTCCATCTGGAGGCCGAAGGCGTCTCCCTGTAATGGCTGTTCCGGCGGGCTGGGGTCTGTTATCAGTTTGGGCGGCAGATCGCCTATCAACAGCTCGTAAACCTGCTTGTTTCCACCCTGGCGGGAGGCTGTCAATTGAATATCCACGCCCTCCGTCAGAATGGGGGCCGGAATGGCCGCTTCCCCCAGCACGAGGATGCCGGATTTCTGTTCCCGGAGCAGGGTGCATTTTCCAGGCGAGATGCTGAGCATGAGCCTGTTCAGGTTGCTGCCGGAATTGGACCGGAAAGGAATATTTTCATTCCCCCCGAAACAGAAGACAATGCCGGAGCGGTCATTATTGCCGTCCATGGTGATGGTGGTGCGGAAGGTGAAGGAGGAAGGATCCAGGCCGATATTCTTGTACAGGGGTATCCAGGTGGGGTAATCATTGTTGCCCAGCCGGTACTGGTACTTGTCCCCCTGGACTTTCGGCTTCAGGGCATTCATCAGTTTTCTCCCCGCCTGGGTGCGGTAGTCTTCCTCCCGGTTGCCGGAATAAACCCAGCTGTTGTCAAAAATCAGCGGTTCCTGCCAGAAGCCCTTTTCCTGCAGCGTATTCAGCCGGAACCCGGCCACCTGGCTGCGGGGAACGGAACGTTCATGGCCCAGCATGTCCCGGTACTGCACTTTGTCCTGTGTGATGGAAATGATATTGCACGGGATAATGTCCCTGTGCCCCGCAGCCATGAAAATTTTGTCCCGGGCGCGAAGATCCGGAGAGGCGGTTCCCGTAAAGTAAAGAGCGCGGATTCCCGACGGGAGAATGACGGCGTTCTGGCGCATGGCCGGGTGCTTGATGACGATGCCCTGTTTCCCGTAAGAAATGATTTCCCCGCGGAGGCGGTAATTGTTATCCGTAACCACGTCGATGACGGAATTGGCCCAGGCGGTCAGCAGGCAGGCCGGGGCCAGCAGCAGGGAAAGGCGGATTCTATTGTTCATAGATGGGTAGAAATCTGTAATTAAGCGCAAGGGAAAGCAGGGCGGCGGAAGTGGAATATGCCGCGGAATGATCGGAAAGCCAGGACCCGTTGGGCGCCTGGGAGGCTCCCAGATAGCGCATATTTTTGTAATTCCATTCCTTCCACACTTCCTGGTCCGCATGGAACAGGGCCTGTGACATGTAATATTCAAAATAAAACGGATAAGTGGAATCCCGGTAATTCAGGTGCTTTTTCAGGTAGGCCAGGGAATCCTTGAAGGACGGGTCCGTTTTCAGGCGCGCCAGGGACAGCGTCAGGGAACCGATGGCCGTGAGGGTGACGCGGGGGCCCGCCGGCCCGGTGTAGCCGTAGGCGCCTTTCTTGTCGCGGCAGGAAGCCATGTACTTGAGGCCGCGTTCAAAAGCCTCGTCCGGCACGGGAATGCCCGCATTGCGCGCCGCGAACAGGGAGACGATCTGGCAGCCGGTCACCGTGCTGTCCGCGTCCGTGGATTCCGGGGAATAGCGCCAGCCTCCCGTTTTGTTTTTTTTCTGGGCGGTCAGTGTCAGGGCTACGGCCTTGCGGAGGGCGGGGCCTATGCGGTCGTCCCGCACCATGCCGTAGGCTTCCGCCAGGGCGAGAGTGGCGAAGCCGTGGTTGTACATGGAATCCCCAATGTAGCCGGATACCTTGTTCTGCCTGGACAGGATGTAATCTACGCAGCGGCGCACCATGGTGGCGTACGGCCCCGCGTTCGGATCGTCTCCGTGAGCCAGCACGGACATAAGGCAAAAACCGATGATGCCGGGCTCCCTCCCGTAAGTTCCATCATAGGTTCCATCCGTTTTCTGGGCATTCTGAAGATAGCGTAGCCCCTTCACATACATCAGTTCCACCTGGGGCGGCACGGAAGAAGACGTTCTCATGGGGGATTGGGCCGCTGCATTTTGCGGTGCGGCCGTCATGCAGCAGGTCAAGAAAGCGGTAAGCAGGAGGCGGGGATTTTTCATGGAAACGGGAAGTTGCTGTTCATGCGTGAAAGGGCTGTCCGGAGAGATGCGTCTCACTTCTGCAAAGTCTTGTTGTAGGCGTCCAGCGCCTTGCGGAATTCGGAAGGCATGTCGTCTGCGGACATGCCGGTGGATTTGGGAACGGAACGCGTTTCCGCAGCCGTGTCCGGATTGGAAACGCCTTTATCCTGGGAGGAGGCCATATTGGATTTTCCATTCGCTCCGCGTCCGGGATTGTTGCCGCTGCCTCTCTGGGAACCTTCCTGCCCTTTCCCATTCCCTTCCTGCTGTTCCGCGGACTGGGAGTCGCTATCCATGCCGAGCAGCTGGCGCAGCATGTCCATAAGAGCTCTTCCTCCCGGCTTGGGCCGGCCGTCGGCCCCGGTCATCTTGGCCTTGGCTGCCTGGTAAATCAATTCAATCACATCCGACTGCGCGGCCAGCGTCTGGCCTCCGGTATTGTAAACTTCCAGCAGGTCCACGGCGTCATTCATGGCATGGCGGCATTTTTTCAGCAGGTCCACTACCTCCTCATTGGTTTCTCCCAGGATAAGGTCGGAAGTGTCCGCCTGGAGCTCGTCCTGTTGTACTGCCAGTTTGGATGCCGTTTCCCTGTGCTTGGCGGAATATTCCGGAGCGGGAGCCGGAGCGGCGGCGCAGGGCAGGGAAAGCGCCAGAATCATGGCTGGAAAATTGGCGGTATTCATGGGGCAGGGGGGGGAAGTTTTTTTCGGTGTTCCTGTTCGGCGGCGCGGGTGCGCATGCGGATATCCTGTTCCTGTTGGATCATGCGGATGAGTTTCAGCATGAATTCAAACTCGGCGTCGGAAATGGAGGACTGGCTGCCTCCCCCGCCGCCTCCTCCTCCCCCGCCGCCGCGGCGGCTCTTCTTATAGTCGTCTATCAATTTGGCCCAATGGCGCAGAGTGGAGGCATACAGGCGGGACTCGTCAATGGAGCGGGCTGTGATTGCGTTCAGGATATTGCCGTGCACCAGGTCCAGCTTCTCCCGGAGGGAGAAAGCGTTCATCTGGTTGTACAGGTCGCTGTAAATGCGCTCCCCGGTGCGTGACTTGTAATAGCTGAGGTCTTCCAGAATCCAGCCTATGTCCTGCGTGGAGGCATTTTGAAGGGTGGCGATGGTTTCCATTTCACGCCTGGTGGAAGGGTCAAGCTCCTCCATGGTCATGCCCGCAATGGTGTTGATCTGGCCGGCCAGCGCATGGGCGATGGAATCCTCCTTGGATGCGGCCTGCCTGAGCCGTGCCACGAATGTGCTGGCCTCCATGTCCTGCGCGGACTTGGAGAGCTGGTTCATGGCGTCTTTCAGCGCCTGTGTGGCTTCGGAATGGGAATTCTCCCCGTCGTCCAGGTCTTTCCTGCTTTCCTGCTCGGAGCGGCTCTCGGAGGCGGAATCCCGGAAGAGCTTCTGGGCCATCTTCATGGACCCGTCGGGAATGGGTTTGAGCATGGAAATTCCTTTCATGAATTCCTTCATGCCGGCCGGGTCTATCTGGGAATTGCGGGAGGCTTCCTTAAACAGGCTTTCCGAGCGGTTGAGCAAGTCTCCCAACTCGCGCCTGTTGGCCTGCTCTTCATCGGCCAGGGCGTGCAGGCGTTCCTGGGACTCCGCATCTTTCAATTTGCCGTTTTCCATTCCTTTCAGCCGTTTTGCTTCGTCCGCCATGGCGTCCATGCGGCGGATCATGCCTTCCAGATCGCTGGTGATGCGTTCCAGTTCATTGCGAATCATCTGGGCGTGCTCGGACTTGGAAAGGACGAAAATAATCATGGGTTCCGAATAAACGCGTTTGCCTCCCGGTTTGTAATCCTGCGTAAACCCGCGGATGACGACGCGCTGGGGAGATAGCTTCAGCGCCCTGGCCTGGAACAGGAATGTTCCTTTCAGCCCGGTCTGCGTGGGCTGTCCGTCCGCCAGCACTTTCTCCCCGCGGAGGCCGGGCGCCGGTTTGTCCGCACCGGCCGGTTTTGGAGCTGAGGCTCCGTTTTCATCCTCATTGCCGTCGTAAAAGGATTTTTCACCCTGCCATTCCACCCCCATTTCCCGGAGGCCGAAATCGTCCGCCGCTTCTACCTCCAGCTCAATGCTGGTATCCTCCAGTACGTAGCGGTCGTTTTCGCCGCCTCTCAGGTAAATGGAAGGCTGTTTGTCTTCAATGGGTTCCAGTTGTATCTTCACGGGCCGGGAAGCAGCCAGCCCGTCGCTGTCCATCCAGTCAAGCTCTATTTCCCTGGGCTCTTTTTCCAAAAGGATGTTCGGAATGATGACGTTGCTTCCTTCCACCCGGAGCGGATGGCCCTGCGCGTCCTCCGCAGACTGCAGATGCTGGGAGGCGGACACCTTCAACGTCAGCGTAGAGCCTTCCGGGGCGGAAATAACTCCTGCTCTCATGGCTTCCCTGCCGTTGGCGCGCGCCATATAGGCAGGATAGGCTACGCCGGCTTCGGCTCCCAGCAGGGAAGGGCGCCCCTTCGGGATGATGTTCAGCCGTCGCACGGCATCCCCTGCAAAGAACTCCAGGCTGTCCGCCTGTTGCATGGGGGGGATGTGGATCTTGTATGCGCCGTCCGCAAGAGGCGCTTGCTGGCTCACCCTGTTGCGGAAAAAATACTCTGCCGTCTGCGGGCGGGTTTTGGTTCCCTCCGCCAGCCGGATTTCATACAGGCAGCTCTCTCCCATGGGAATGACCAGGGAATCCGGGGTGGGGGCCAGCTGGGTGAATGTATAGCGTTCCGGAGGATTGAACGGGCGGACCCAGCGTTTCAGGGCATTCCCTGCCGCTTCCGGGCTTACCGCACATACGGCCGCCGTGCATGCGGCGAGAACCGCCAGCAGGACGAACAGCTTCCTGTGGCTGGGCCGGGGGATGTTCACTGTCAGATCCCGGGCGGACACTTCGCGGGCCACCTGCTCCATGGCCGCCTCTTTCAGCTTTTCGGAACCGTATTGGCGGCCGTGCTTTTCTGAATCCAGTTCGATGACGCCCAGAAGACGATCCCCCAGGGCCGCGTCCGTCCGGGAAATCAGCCGCGCCAGCTGGGCTTCCGTGCGCCTCTGCCACACCCACCGGAAACTCCACCAGGGAATAAACACCGCCAGGCCGGACACGGCGATGAAAAACAGGAGCCAGCCGACGGCGGGAGGCGTCTCCCACAATCTGTCGGAAAGGTACAGGAGCGCGTAGGAAAGAATGACGGCAATGCCTGCAAGGCATACGGCTTCCAGCATCTTCACCGTTCTGAGGCGGCGCCGGAAAGTTCGGAGCTGCCTGACCAGCTGGGGAGGGAGTTTGACGGTAGTGGAAGGGGGCATGCTTATTCCCGTATTTACGCCATGGACATCGTTTTTGCAAGTTTGCCTCGCGTGATGAAGCAAATTCGCATTTGCAGGCGGACGGAAGGATTTTTCTCGCTGGACTTTACACTTTGATTTCCTAAAATAATGTTGCGCTTTAAACTTGGCCTGGTTTGCGCATAGTTAAAAACCAACATATTAGGCCTTACCCATTGACTTCGCCATGCAACAGGGAAATAAAACAACGGCTCCGGAAATTGATTTCGGAGAATTCGCACCAGCCACATACGCCGAATGGCGCGAGGCAGCAGTCGCTGCCCTGAAAGGGGCTGATTTTGACAAGAAGCTTTTTACCAAGCTTGTGGAGGGAATTACCCTGCATCCCATCTATAACAAATGGGATGAACATTCCCCGGTAATGCCTGCCGGGCAATTTCCGTACCGCCGCGGAACGCGCGCCTTGGGCTATATGGAAAAGCCCTGCGAAATCGCCCAGAGCATTCCCGCTTCCTCTCCTGAGGATTTCAACGCCAAGCTTCTGCATGACCTGGAACGCGGCCTGACCGCCGTAAACATCCAGCTCAACTGCAAATGCGGCCTGAAACTGCGCAAGCAGGCTGACTGGGATACGGCTCTCAAGGGCGTCCGGCTGGACGGGCTTCCCGTATATGTCACTCCCGGTTCCTGCGGCCTGGGAACCCTCTCCATGTTCCTGAACACCTGCAAGGCCGCCGGCGTCAAGACGGCGGATCTCAGGGGCGGCGTTCTGTATGACCCGGTGGGGAAAGCTGTGATGAAGGGTTCCCTTTGCGGGGGAAAAGGCATCTGCGCCTACTATGACCAGATGGCCGTAATGACCAAATGGGCCGTCGCCAACGCTCCCGGCTTCCAGACCATCGGCGTCAGCGGGCTGCCTTACGCGGATTCCGGCGCTTCCGCTTTTGAAGAAGTGGGCGCCATGCTGTCCACTGCCGTGGCCTATCTGCGCGCCATGGAGGAACGCGGCCTCTCCGTGGATGAAACTGCGGCGCACATGCGCTTTACGGTCTCCATCGGCGCCAACCTGTTCCTGGAAATCGCCAAAATCCGCGCCTTGCGCGAACTCTGGGCCATCATCGTCAAAGAATGCGGAGGAAGCGAGGAAGCTGCCAAAATCAGGCTCCATGCCCGCACCTCCTTCTGGACCCTCTCCAAGGTGGATCCCTGGGTCAACCTGCTGCGCGGCTCCGCCCAGGCATTCTCCGCCATCATGGGCGGCGTGGACAGTATTGACGTTCTGCCCTTTGACGCTGCCGTGCGCATGCCGGACGAATTCTCCCGCCGCATTGCCCGCAACTGCCCGCTGATTCTGCTGGGCGAATGCAATCTGGACAAGGTCGTTGACCCCGCCGGCGGTTCCTGGTACCTGGAAAACCTGACGGATGAAGCCTCCCGGAAGATATGGGAATTCTTCCAGGGTATCGAAAAGGAAGGCGGCATCGTCAAGGCTCTCAAAGCCGGCAGCATCCAGAAGAAGGTGAACGCCACCGCCGCCAAACGTTACGAACTGGCGGACCAGCGCCGGCAGTCCATCGTGGGCGTCAACCAGTATGTCAACCTGGCAGAGAAGAAGCTGGAGGCGCCGGAAGGCTCCTGCTGCTCCGCCCACAAGGGGCACGGCTGCTGCAAGAATGCGGATATCCAGCTCCCGGAAGTGGAAATGAGCGTGGACTCCGCCTGCAAGGCCGCCGGAGAAGGCTTTTCCACCTGTCTCATCAACAAGGCCCTGGTGGCCGGGGTTGACTGTAAGTGCGGCGAACCTCTGGAAATGGAAGCCCTGCCGAAGCGCCGCCTGGCGGAACGTTTTGAATCCCTGCTCGCCAAGGCTGACGCCTGGGTGGAGGAAAAGGGTTCCCGGCCGATGGTCTTCTTCGCCAACATGGGGCCGCTTCGCCAGCACAAGGCCCGCGCGGACTTCTCCCGCGACTTCCTGCGCGCCGGCGGTCTGGATGTGGTTTATCCGTCCGGCTTCCAAACTCCGGAAGACGCGGCCAGGGCGGCTGCGGAAAGCGGCTGCGCCGTATGCGTCATCTGCTCCACGGATGACACTTATCCGGAAATCGTCCCCGCCTTCTGCAAGGCGCTCAGGGAGACCAGACCGGACATGATGGTGGCCCTTGCCGGTTATCCGGCCGACTATGTGGAAGCATTCAAGGAAGCCGGCGTGGACATCTTCATCCACGTCAAGGCCAACTGCTACAACACCGTTGAAGCTATTCAAAACAAAATTGGCCTCTAACAACCACCAACCTATTCCACCCAATGAGCAATATTCCTGATTTTGCATCCGCCTCCTATCCTGAAATCAAGGCTGGTGCCCCGTCCCCGGCTTCCGAAACGGAAACCTGGATGACCAATGAACAAATTCCCGTGCCGCCCACCTACTCGGAAAGCGTGTACGACGACTGCCTGCACCTGGACTTTACAGCCGGTGTGGCTCCCAACCTCCGCGGACCGTATGCCACCATGTATGTGGCGCGCCCCTGGACGGTACGCCAGTACGCCGGCTTCTCCACGGCTGAGGAATCCAATGCCTTCTACCGCCGCAACCTGGCGGCGGGCCAGAAGGGCCTTTCCATTGCCTTTGACCTGGCGACGCACCGCGGCTATGACTCCGACCACCCCCGCGTGGTGGGTGACGTGGGCAAGGCCGGCGTGGCCGTGGACTCCATCCTGGACATGGAAATCCTCTTCAAGGGCATTCCCCTGGACAAAATGTCCGTCTCCATGACCATGAACGGCGCCGTGCTGCCTGTGCTGGCCTTCTACATCGTCGCCGCTCAGGAACAGGGCTGCACGCTGGACCAGCTCTCCGGCACGATCCAGAATGACATTCTCAAGGAATACATGGTGCGCAACACCTACATTTACCCGCCTGATCCCTCCATGAGGATTATTGCGGACATCTTTGAGTTCACCTCCAAGTTCATGCCCAAGTTCAACTCCATTTCCATCTCCGGCTACCACATGCAGGAAGCCGGCGCTACGGCGGACCTGGAAATGGCCTACACCCTTGCGGACGGCCTGGAATATGTCCGCACCGGGATCAAGGCGGGTATTGACATTGACGCCTTCGCGCCGCGTCTTTCCTTCTTCTGGGCCCAGGGCAAGAATTACTTCATGGAAGTGGCCAAAATGCGCGCCGCCCGCGTGCTGTGGGCCAAACTCATCAAGCAGTTCAACCCCAAGAACCCGAAGTCACTGGCCTTGCGCACGCACTCCCAGACTTCCGGCTGGTCCCTCACGGAACAGGACCCGTTCAACAACGTCACCCGCACCTGTATTGAGGCCCTGGCCGCCGCCTGCGGCCATACGCAGTCCCTGCACACGAACTCCCTGGACGAAGCGATTGCCCTGCCGACGGACTTTTCCGCCCGCATCGCCCGCAACACCCAGCTTCATCTTCAGGATGAAACCACCATCTGCAAGGTAATCGACCCGTGGGGCGGCTCCTACTATGTGGAATACCTGACCAATGAGCTCATCCGCAAGGGCTGGGCCCACCTTCAGGAAGTGGAAAAACTCGGAGGCATGGCCAAGGCCATTGAAACCGGGCTGCCCAAGATGCGCATTGAAGAAGCCGCAGCGCGCCGCCAGGCCGCCATTGACTCCGGAAAGGAACCCATCATCGGCGTTAACAAATACCGCCTGGAACAGGAAGCCCAAATCGATATTCTGGAAGTGGACAACACCACCGTCCGGGAAGCCCAGATCGCCCGCCTGCAGAAACTGCGCGCGGAACGGGACTCCGCCGCGTGCGAAGCCGCGCTGGAAGCCCTGTCCGAATGCGCCCGCACGGGGGAAGGCAATCTCCTTGACCTTGCCATCAAGGCGGCCAAGGCCCGCGCCTCCCTGGGTGAAATCTCCTCCGCCCTGGAAAAACACTTCGGGCGTCATAAAGCACCAATCAAACTCATTACCGGCGTGTACGCTCAATCCTATGGTCAAGATCCGCTGGTGGAGGAAGTCCGCAAGATGACGGATGACTTCGCCGAACGCACGGGGCGTCGTCCCCGCATCCTCGTCGCCAAAATGGGCCAGGACGGCCATGACCGCGGCGCCAAGGTGGTCTCCTCCGCCTATGCCGACCTCGGTTTTGACGTGGACGTGGGCCCGCTCTTCCAGACGCCGGAGGAAACTGCCAAAATGGCGATTGAAAACGACGTGCACATGATCGGCATGAGCTCTCTGGCCGCCGGCCACAAGGTTCTCCTTCCCGCCCTGGTGGAGGAACTTGCCAAGCAGGGCCGTCCGGATATCCTGGTCTTCTGCGGCGGCGTTATTCCCGCCCAGGACTATGACTTCCTGAAGGAACACGGAGCTGTGGCCATCTTCGGCCCGGGCACCAACATTCCGGAAGCTTCCAGGGAAATAATGGAAGCTCTTAACGAACAGTACGCTGACTAAACGGAATTTCCTGTTTATCAGGTAAATACCTGTTGCGAGAGGCCGGATGAAAAATCCGGCCTCTTTTTTGCGGGCGGATTGACTATCCGCTGTCAACTTTTTCTAAAAGAATTTATGCAGATAATAGGGAGGGAAAGCCTGATAAAAAATACAGAAGAACAAAAAATGTCCGCAAGCATCTTGCTCCGCAACTCATTCATGAATTCAAGAAATGTTTGTGATTTCATTGAGAAGAAAGGAATTTTATGTTGTTTGAAAGTTATTGACATTTAACAACTTAATTATCTCATTATTATTTCTGAATTTTTACAGCAGTGCTGAACTGCTTCAGCGGATAGTCAATCCGGCTATAAGCTGTCCGTGATGAAGAAATTATTTGTATCGTCTATTATGACGGCGGTTTTGCTGCCCGGGTGGGTCAACGCAGAAAGTCCTGGTCTTGTTACGCTTCTGAGCCTTACTAAGCCTCAGAACGGTGTTCTTTCCTCTGGCAATTCGTCATTGACGTGGAGTGAAGGAACAACAGGAACGTCCTTGGACAATTTCGCCATTTCTTTTCAGCTTACGGAAACAAGAAATACTTCCTCTCCCCAAAATATTTTCTCGATCTCACGTACCAACGGGGGGGCGTCTGGTAATGCACTACAGCTGACTTCCTCCTCCGCAGACGGCGGGTATACCTGTTTATTCTCCTATGCAGGTCAGAGTTTTGATATGAAGGCGACAACTGAAAAAGGCAGTCTTCTTCTCACGCTGATTATGCGGAAAAGCGAGGATGGAAGCTCTGCTTCAGCTACCCTGTACAGCGGAACTCAAACCTTGGGAAAAGTTTCTTTTAATTTCACCTCCGGTACAAGCTCTCTGAAATGGGATCAATCCAGTATCTGGACGAACACGGCGAAGGAGACATTCACTGACATTAAGCTGGCGACGTTTAATACCGAAGTCATGGATACAGACATTCTCAACGCTTTTGGCTTGCAGGTTCCGGAACCGGCTACGGCATCCCTGAGTCTGCTGGGGCTGGCGGCCCTGATGGTTCGCCGCCGCCGGAAAGCCTGAAAACCTTGTCCTGCCAGCAGTTAAAGGCGTTTTTGCCTGCAAGGTCCAGCCTTGCAGGCGATTTTTTAATGTCTCTGTTGATGAAGGAGGGCCGTCCAGATGACCGTTTTTCCTGGCGGAACTCTTGCTCCGAAGGAAATGAGGCTCCTGCTTCTTTGACATTGCGGGAACGTTCTTCATCCGTTACTCTTTGCTCTGCCGTAGAGAGAAATGATCATCATTGCGTGGAACGCAACAGGGAATTGATTCCGCCGGATACGGATATGTTCCGGGTCATGGACGGGGCGGAGGATGGAATTCCCGGTGTCTTTGTGGATCAGATGGCGGATCGTATTCTCGTCTCCACGCGCGGATGTTCCATTACTGCGGACCTGGAAAGCGAACTCCGGGATACGGGCCTGCCCGTATTCCACAAAAAACTGGAACAAAACCAGAAAGAAGCGCCCGTCCAGATCGCCGGGCCGCTCCTTCCCCTGCAATTTACGGCCTTGGAGCAGGGAGTGCGTTTCAAAATAGACATGTCCGCCGGTTATTCCCAGGGAATTTTTCTGGACCAGCGCGACCACCGCCGCCGGGTGAGGGAAAAAAGCGCTCCGGGCATGAGGGTGCTGAATACCTTTGCCTATACGGGGGCCTTTTCCGTTTACGCCGCCCTGGGGGGAGCGCAGACAACCACGCTGGATCTGGCGCAGCCGTGCCTGGACTGGGCCAGGGAAAATTTTGTTCTGAACGGCATTGACCCCTCCGGCCAGTACTTTTGCAAGGGGGACGCGCGCCGCTGGCTGGAACGGTTCTCCAGGCAGGGGCGAACCTTTCACGGCATTATTCTGGACCCTCCCACGTTTTCCCGGGATGACCGCGGAAAGGTGTTCCGGGTGGAATCCCACTACGGGGAGCTGGTGGCCCTGGCGCGCGAATGCCTGGAACCGGGCGGCTGGATGCTGTGCACCAGCAACTGCCGCAAGCTCAGCCACGAGGAATTCCGCAGGATGGTGGCCCGTGCCGTTCCCGGTTTCCGCCTGACCCGTGACCCCATGCCTCCGGATTTCTCCGGGGAGGATTATTTGAAAAGATTGTGGATAGATTGAAAATGAATATTTTATGAAAAATTTCCCTCTCTGTGGCTGACGCATTTTGTCCTTTTGAAAATGCTTCCGCTTTGATAGAAAGCCGCCCAATTACTTTTTTCTATGAAAAAACTAGCCTATGTTGCTGGACTCTTCGCTCTCACGTGTGCCCCTCTTCTTGCCGCTCTCTATGAGGGGCTGGAGGTGGGAATGGACAAGGACCAGGTGCTGAAAACCCTGAGGCGGAGCAAGCAGCTTGAAGGTCCGCCCACGGATGCCCTCCTCGCACGCACCGGACTCAACGGCGTGTTTAAAACCAGGCAGGCCATAGGCGGTCAGACCTTTGCCCTGAACTTTGACTATGACCCCTCCGGCGGCTTGAGGGCCGTTGTCTTCTATTCCCGGAGCAAGCACCGCGGTTCCGAATATGAAACCAAACTGAAATCCGCCTATAAGGCCCTTCTGGTGGGCCTGACGGAACAGTTCGGGGAACCGGTGAACATGCCGGAATGGGTGGCCAGGGAATCCCTCCAGGAAGGCCGCATCCAGTACATGCACATGTGGAAGGTATCTCCCGGCGTTTTCCTCATGTCCGGCCTGGGCAACATGGGAGCCATGGAGGGCTACTTCCCCCTTTTCCGTTTTTCCGGTCCCTCCGGCATGCCTCCCAAGTCCAAAAGGGACAGGGAGGAACTGAAAAGGGAATGGGCGGCCATCCCGGAATTTCCCGGTTTGAAGGAGGCGGAACTCCACATTTCCGACGCTGTGCTCGCCATGGGTTCCAAAAAGTATAAAGATGCCTTTGAATGTTTCCAGCAGGCGGCGGAACTGGGCTGCCCCCGTGGCTACTGGGGCATGGCGTTCCTGTATGACCAGGGCAAATACGGCGTGAAGAGGGATAAGAAAAAAGCGGAGGAAATGCACCGCAAGGCCGGAGCCGCCGGCTATGCCCCTTCCGCCTCCAGATTCGGAGCTGCGTGGCCGGATGCGGCGCGGGTTCTGGGACTAACCGCTGCGGAAGCCAGGGAGCAGGCCCGCACGCGTCGCCGGGCGGCTGTGGAAGGCTATGCCTCGGAACAATATAACCTGGGCGTGATGTATCAGACCGGTTTCGGCCTGCCCAAGGACATGGCCAAAGCCCGGGAATGGTTCCAGAAAGCGGCGGACCAGGGAGACGTGCAGGCCAAAAGCGTCCTGAAAAAACTCCGGTAATTCTTTTTCCAACCCATGACCATCATGAGCTTATACGCACAACAACTCGTTCGCTACCCTGAACTGGGCATCTCCCTTGATTTTTCCAAACTTCCACTGGACGACGCGTTCCTGTCTTCCATGCAGGGGCGGATAGACAAGGCGTTTGCCGACATGAAGGCGCTGGAATCCGGCGCCATTGCCAATCCTGATGAAAAACGCATGGTGGGGCACTACTGGCTGCGCAACTCCTCCCTGGCTCCCACGCCGGAATTGAAGGCGGCCATTGATGGTCCCCTGGCGGACGTCAAAGCCTTTGGACGGGACGTTCTGGACGGCAAAATAACGCCTCCCCGCGCGGAACAATATTCCGCCGCCCTCGTCATCGGCATCGGCGGTTCCGCTCTTGGCCCGGAGCTGGTGGCGGATGCCATCCCGGCGGCAGGGCTGGACATGTTCTTTCTGGACAACACGGACCCGGACGGCATGTACCGGGTGCTGGAATCCCTTCCTCTGGAAGAAACGCTTGTCGTCGTTATTTCCAAATCCGGCGGCACGCCGGAAACCCGCAACGGCATGCTGGTGGCCCAGGATTTCTTCAGGAAGAACGGGCTGGAATTCGCACCCCAGGCGGTCGCCGTCACGGGAGCGGGTTCCCGGCTGGACAAAACGGCTGAGGCGGAAGGCTGGCTCAAGCGTTTCCCGATGGAAGACTGGGTGGGCGGCCGTACCTCCGTCATGTCCGTGGTGGGGCTGGTTCCCGCCGTGCTTCAGGGCGTGAACGTGGATGACCTGCTGGAAGGCGCGCGCCTGATGGACGAAAAGACCCGCCGGGACTGCGTGAAATGCAACGCCTCCATGAAACTGGCGCTGGCCTGGTACAAGGCTACCGGCGGCAAGGGGGAAAAGGATATGGTGGTTCTCCCTTATAAGGATGCCCTGGTGCTCTTCTCCAAATACCTCCAGCAGCTCATTATGGAATCCCTCGGCAAGCGGCTGGATCTGGAGGGCAACGAAGTCTGCCAGGGAATTTCCGTGTACGGCAACAAGGGGTCCACGGACCAGCATGCCTATGTGCAGCAGCTCCGTGACGGCGTGAACAACTTCTTCGCCACCTTCATTGAAGTGCGCGAATGTTCCGCGGATGCGGTGGAAGTGGAGGCGGGCGCCACGTGCGGAGACTTCCTCCAGGGCTTCCTGCGCGGCACCCGCCAGGCGCTGGCGGAATCCGGCCGTTCCTCCATCACCATTTCCATCCCGGAGGTGAACGCCAAAACGCTCGGCATGCTGATTGCCCTGTTTGAGCGCGCCGTCTCCTTCTATGCTTCTCTGGTCAACATCAACGCCTACCACCAGCCCGGCGTGGAAGCCGGCAAAAAAGCGGCGGGTTCCTTTCTGGCTCTGCTGGGCAGGGTAAGGGGGGCTCTGGGAACCGCCCCGGAAACCGCCGCCCAGATGGCTGCCCGGCTGGATGCGGACCAGGAAGCCGTGTACCATTGCCTCGTGCACATAGCCTCCGGTGATTCCTCCGTCAAGTGGGTGCAGGCTGACTGTGCGGATGAAGACACCTTCTGCAAGGCATAAAAAACAGGGCATATTATTTCCGGCGGCCGCTTATCCGGTTGATAAGCGGCCGTTTTTCTTTTCCGGGCAGCCATGAAAAGAAACTCGCTGCGCTTTTATTCCCAGGTAATTCCGGGACCGCCGGAAAACAGGAAGCGGCGTTGCCCGGAGGAAGAGCGGCTCCGGACGGGACAGGCTGGAAAAGCAGGGGTTCGGCATGCTTTCTTTCTCCCGAAAACTCTGAAAAATATTTTTGTTTTCCGTACAATTTCGGATTGACAAAGCAAGGGGCCGAAGGCATCCTCGTTCGACCCTAACTCGCTATTGGGTCTTCTGTTGGCTCCTTTGGTCGGTGTTTGGGCAGAATCATTAATTCGACTACAATAATCGATATGTCCACCAATTCCTGCGCGTGCAGCGCATCTACTGACAAATTCGTCTATTCTTTCGGCGGAGGGTCCGCCGACGGCAATGGCAGCATGAAAAATCTTTTGGGCGGCAAGGGCGCCAACCTTGCGGAAATGGCCCGCATCGGCCTTCCTGTCCCTCCCGGATTCACCATCACGACGGAGGTTTGCACTTACTACTACGATCACGGCTGCACTTATCCCGCCCAGCTTGACGCGCAGGTCAAGGAAGGCATTGCCAGAATGGAGCAGATCCTGGGGCGCAAGTTCGGCGATACGGAAGCTATGCCCCTGCTGGTGGCCGTGCGTTCCGGCGCCCGTGAATCCATGCCCGGCATGATGGACACGATTTTGAACCTCGGCCTGAATGAAAAATCCGTGGAAGCCATGGTGAAGGCTACGAACAACCCCCGTTTCGCCTGGGACTGCTACCGCCGCTTCGTGCAGATGTACGGCGACGTGGTGCTGGGCGTGCAGAAAACCCCGGATGAAGACCACGAACCTTTTGAAACCGCCATCGCCGCCATCAAGAAAGAACGCTTCGGCAGCGAGGACGTGGAAGACACCAAGCTTTCCGCCGACGACCTGAAAGAACTGGTCTCCCGTTTCAAGGCGCTGGTGCTGGAACGCACCGGCCATGAATTCCCGGAATGCCCCTGGGAACAGCTTCAGGGAGCCATTGGCGCCGTGTTCGGTTCCTGGAACAATGATCGCGCCATCGTGTACCGCCAGAAATACGGCATTCCGTCCGAATGGGGCACCGCCGTCAATGTGCAGGCCATGGTCTTCGGCAACACGGGTGAGGAATCCGGTTCCGGCGTGGCGTTCACCCGCAACCCCGCCTCCGGCGAAAACGAATTCTATGGCGAATTCCTGATGAACGCCCAGGGTGAAGACGTCGTGGCCGGCGTGCGTACGCCCGCCCCCGTTGCTGCCCTTCATGAAGTGATGCCCGCCGCCTTCAATGAACTGGTGCGCATTCGCGAAGTGCTGGAAAACCACTTCCATGACATGCAGGACTTTGAATTCACCATCCAGGACCGCACCGTTTACATGCTCCAGACCCGCAACGGGAAGCGCACCGGCGTGGCCGCTTTCCGCATTGCCTGCGAAATGGTGGAACAGGGCCTGATTGACTGGAAGACCGCCGTGCGCCGCATTCCTGCGGACCAGGTGGACCAGCTGCTGACCCCCATTTTTGACCGTGAAGCCATCAAGAGCGCCAAGGTTCTGACCCGCGGTCTTCCCGCCGGTCCCGGCGCCGCCACCGGACGCATCTACCTGAACGCGGAACGCTGCGTGGAAGCCGCGGACAGAGGTGAAAAGGTTCTGCTGGTCCGTCTGGAAACCTCTCCGGAAGACCTGCGCGGCATGATTGCCGCTGAAGGCATCCTGACCGCCCGCGGCGGCGTTTCCTCCCATGCCGCCCTCGTTGCCCGCCAGATGGGCAAAGTCTGCGTTTGCGGCGCGGATGAAATCATTGTGGACTACAACAACCGCACCGTTTCCGTTGGCGACGTAACCGTCAGCGAAGGTGACTACCTCTCCATTGACGGAACGAGCGGCCTGGTATACGCCGGCAAGGTGGAAACTTCCCCCTCTGAAATCATCCAGGTTCTGATCTCCAAGACCATGAAGCCGGAAGACAGCCGCACCTACCAGAACTTCGCCAAGCTCATGCAGTGGTGCGACGACTGCACCAAAATGAAAGTGCGCACCAATGCGGACTCTCCCAAGCAGACGGAAACCGCTATCGCCTTCGGCGCCACCGGCATCGGCCTCTGCCGCACGGAACACATGTTCTTTGAAGGGGACCGGATCGACTTCGTCCGTGAAATGATCCTCTCCACCAAGAAGAGCGACCGCGTAGCCGCCGTTTCCAAGCTCCTTCCCTACCAGAAGGGGGACTTCAAGGGCATCTTCAAGGCGCTCAAGGGCCTGCCGGGCACCATCCGCCTTTTGGACCCGCCCCTGCACGAATTCCTTCCCCAGACGAAGGAACAGCAGCTTGACCTGGCCCAGAAAATCGGCATGCCTGTGGAAGTCATCATGCGCCGCGTATCTGAACTCCATGAGTTCAACCCGATGCTCGGCCATCGCGGCTGCCGTCTCGGCATTGCCTATCCGGAAATCACGGAAATGCAGGCCCGCGCCATCTTTGAAGCCGCTGTGGAAGTCTCCCAGGAAGAAGGCTTTGCCGTGGTGCCTGAAATCATGGTTCCCCTGGTGGCCTTCAAGAAGGAGCTGGACATCCAGAAAGCCATCATTGACAAGGTGGCCCAGCAGGTATTTGAGGAAAAAGGCGCCAAAGTGGACTACCTCGTCGGCACCATGATTGAAATTCCGCGCGCCGCCGTTACGGCTGACGAAATCGCGGAAACCGCCCAGTTCTTCTCCTTCGGCACCAATGACCTGACCCAGACGGGCCTGGGCATGAGCCGCGACGACTCCGGCTCCTTCCTGCCGCAGTACCAGGAACTGGAAATCATCAAGAAGAACGTCTTCGCTTCCATTGACCAGAACGGCGTCGGCAAGCTGATGAAGATTGCCGTGGAACTCGGCCGCTCCACCCGCCCGGACATCAAGCTGGGCATCTGCGGCGAACACGGCGGCGACCCCGCTTCCGTCAAGTTCTGCAACACGCTGGGCCTGACTTACGTGAGCTGCTCTCCCTACCGTGTCCCGACCGCCCGTCTGGCCGCGGCCCAGGCGGCTTTGGAACAGGAATAAACCTTTTTGTTAAGGGTTAATAGACAAGCCCGTGGTTCTCCGGAACCACGGGCTTTTTAGCGGATGGAATAGCCTTGGCGGATATGGCTTGAACCTGCGGGCCGATTGTTCCATGTGCGCGGGTGGACATACCTTCACAATTCTCGCCTTTCCCGGAGGCCGCCAATTTCAATTCCGGCGTTTTTTATGCCGGAACCATGCTTTCTGGATATTCGAGCATAGGGTTCGGCTTGATGATTCAAGTATTGATGGTAAAGGCTGAAGAAAAATGACCAACAGTTCTTGCAATCCGGTGCGCTGCCGGATTTTCCATAGTTGGGAATAAACGCCATAGAATCCATTCCGGCTGTTTATTCCGGACAATGAAAACATGGTTTATTATCCTGCCAGCGCTCGCTTCAGCATTTTCCGGTATTCTTCCGCCGGCACTTCATAGGTTCCGAATTTCAGCAGATGCGGCGTAGTCCACTGGGTATCCAGGAAAAGGAACTGGTGCGCCCGCAGGTATTGCACCAGGGCCACCAGGGCAATCTTGCTGGCGTCCGTTTTCCGGTGGAACATGCTTTCCCCGAAAAAAGCTTTTCCCAGGGCTACTCCGTACAGGCCTCCCTGCAGCCCTTCCTCGTCCCAGCATTCCACACTGTGGGCGAAGCCCATCTCGTGAAGCTTGCCGTATGCTTCTTCAATCTGCCCGTCTATCCATTGTTCTTCCGGCTGCTCCGTCCGGGCGCAGGCATGCACCACCTCCGGAAAAGCGGTATCCATCCGGAGTTCAAAAGGTTTTTTATTCAAAGCCCGTTTGAGGCCGTGAGGGATGTGGAAGCGGTCGTCCAGCGGAATCAGGGCGCGCGGGTCCGGTTCGTAAAAGGAGATTTCTCCCGTTTCCGGGTCCGCCATGGGAAAACACCCCTGGCAATAGGCGGAGAGGACAAGTTCCGGCGTCAATCTGTCATTCATCTGATATGGTCCAGCAGTTTGCCCAGGGCGGGGGAGTTCAGCGCCTTGCGGTCCGGAGATGCCATGGGCAGCCCGTGGATTTTGTCCAGCGGCACGAATTCCTCTCTTTCCCTGAGGAGAGGCGTATCCGTCACATGGTGGATGTAGCGGGTCACCCTGTAGCGGGTAATGCTGTAGGTCTGTTTCAGGACATGGGGCAGGGAAAGGGTGTGCTCGTCCTCCCTCTGGGGGAAGCGGTACATGCCGGCATGGCGTTTGCCCTCCGGGCATTTGGCCAGCAGGACGGATTTGCCGCGGATGTAAAGAATGTCGTGATGCTCCACCCGGGTGACTTGCGGCTTGGGATTTTTGACGGGAAGCGTTTCCGGCCGTTCCGCGGAGCAGAAGGGGCGCACGGGGCACAGCAGGCAGTTCGGGGAACTGATGCTGCAGCAGGTTTGCCCCAGTTCCATGATGGCTGAATTGAATTCACGGGCATGTTCCGGGTCCACCAGGCTTTCCGCGCGGCTCCACAGGTATTTTTGGCCTTCCGTGGAATCCACAGGAACGGAATAATTGTCTATGCGGGCCAGGACGCGCGCCACATTGGCGTCTACGATGGGAGCCGCCTTGTTGAAGGCGAAGGAGAGGAGCGCTCCCGACGTATAGGGGCCGATGCCCGGCAGGCGTTTCAACCCTTCCGCGTTGTCCGGGAACCGTCCTCCGAACTTGTTGACGATTTCCCTGGCGATGGCCTGGAGGGAGCGCACGCGGCGGTAATAGCCCAGTCCTTCCCAGGAGCGCAGGGCCGTCTGCTCATCCACGGCGGCCAGATGACCCGGGGTGGGGAACTGGCGCATCCACCTGTCATATCTTCCCAGAACGGTGGGAATGGTCGTCTGCTGCAGCATCAGCTCAGAAACCAGGATGTGCCACGGATCCGTTGTCCGCCTCCACGGGTAGTCTTTCCCTTCGCGCCTGAACCATTCTACCAGCGCGTTCCGGAAAGCATGGACGTTAAAATGGGAGGTGGCGTCAGTCATGTTTTTGTTCAAGGGCCCGGCGCATGGCGGAAATATCCGGCTTGATGCCGAACCAGCGTTCAAAGGAGAGGGCCCCCTGGTGAACCAGCATGGAAAGGCCGTTGGAAACTCTGGCGCCCTGAAAGCGGGCTTCCATCTGGAAGGCATCGTCATGCGTCTGTAAATCGTAAACCAGATGGTGGGCGGAAAGCAGTGCAGGGGGGACGGGGGAAGGGTCCGTAGGCTTCAGGCCGAGGGAGGTGGCGTTGACGATCAGGTCCGCATCCTCCACAGCGGCATTGAAACGGGGCGTATTGTTCTGGTGGGCCGCCAGGCGGTCGGAGGCCCCTTCCAGCCTGTGTTCGTCAATGAAAAAGGAACTCAGCCTGTTTTTAAGCTCCTGAAGCTTTTCTTCCGATCTTCCGGCCAGCGTCAGCCGTTCACAGCGCTGCATGGCGCAGGTGTAGGCCAGGGCAAGCCCGGCTCCGCCGCAGGAGCCCAGAAGGGCCACTTTCAAATCGCGCAAATCCACGGAAAATTCTTCCCGGATGGCGCGGGCGAAACCCGGGCCGTCCGTATTGAAGCCGGAGACGGAACCGTCCTTTTGAAAGACGAGCGTATTGACGGATCCGGTGGCGCGGGAAAGGGCGTCCGTGTCGTTGCACAGGGAACAGGCCGCCTGCTTGTGGGGCACCGTCACGTTGGCTCCCGTGAATCCCCTTTCCCTGAGAAGCCGCACCACTTCTCCGAATTCTTCCGGAGCGGCCTGGATGCGGATATACCGGGCGCGAATGCCCGCCGCGTCCAGCGCGGCCTGCTGCATGGCGGGGGATTTGGAATGGGCAATGGGGAAACCGATTACGGCCAGTCTGGCGGGAACGGTTTCCCCGGCGTCAAACGGATGTCCTTCATCCAGAAGGTCAGCCAGAGTATAGTAGGGTTTCATGGAAAATAAAGGTGCGGCTTCAGGCGTATGCGGCGGACTATGAATGAAATGCTGCCGGATTTCAAGGCAAACGCCTATCATTCCTTTTCCCCGCGCGGCGGTTTCCGTCCGCTTTTTCCGGAAAGTTCATGCTGGACGGGGGCCGGGAAGGCCGGAAAATCGTCTCTCCCGGAAAGAATGCCTTCTCCGTAAATTCGCCGGGCGGAACCCGGCAGCAGCCGGATTCCGCCCGGAAAGAGCGGGTATGGAATGATTTATTCCCCGCAGCCGCCGTCCTTGTATCCGCAGGAGCGGCAGGATTTGCATTTGCCGTCCTGGACATAGGCCAGGGAGTGGCACTGCGGGCAGAGGGAGGCTCCGTTGAGCATTGTTCCTTCCGGAACCTTTCCGACGGGAATTTCCGGAAGGGCCGGAGTAGCGGGATGCGCCGGAGCGGTGATGATGCGGGGGGGCAGCACGCTTACCGTCGTATCCGGAGCCTGGCCCGGAAGGCTGACGCTGGGGATGGAGAACACGTCCCGCAGGCGGTAGCCGTTGCTTTCCGGGAAAAGCCACGCCAGAATCTTGGCAATCAAATCCACCACGGAAGCGCAGGAGCGGATTTCCGTGCAGGTATCCGCCTCCGTATCATCCCCCACGCGGCAGAACCCGGAGGGCTCGAAGGAGTAATTGCGGAAACCCTTGACCACTTCCTTGAGAGGCACGCCGAACTGAAGGGCGGTGGAGAGGAGCTTGCAGTAAGCTTCAAACATGCCGGAAGCGAAGGAGCCGACTTGTCCCAGGCGTCCGAAAACTTCCCCGCAGGTGCCGTCCGCATAGACGCCTACCGTCAGGTAGCCCGTCAGCTGGCCTCCCACGGAGAATTTGACGGTCTGGCCCAGGCGGCGGCCGGGCAGCTTGCGCTGGCGCGGCTTGGATGCCTCCGCGATGATTTCGTCAATGGCGTCTGAGCCGGCATTCACCAGCTGTTCCCAGACGTGGTTGGCCTTGAACATGCGCGTTTCCGGGGTATCCACCACGTAAACGGCATTCGCCTTGGAGCCGGCGCGGAAGATGGCGATGCACTTCACGCCCAGTTCGTGGGACATGATGAGGGAGTCGTAAATATCCTGCACGCCGGCGGAGACGGGCATGTTGACCGTCTTGGAGCACGCGCCGGAGATGAAGGGCTGGAGGGCGCCCAGCATCAGCACATGGCCGGCGGGGGAAATGGCGCGGATGCCGTTGCCGTTGGTGGCGGCGCAGTCAAAGACCGGCAGATCCTTCTTATTCAGCCACGGAATGGATTCAATATGGGCGGCCCCGTTCACTACGGCTAGTTCGTCCGCCGTCAGCACGGCCATGTTGGCCGGGTTGCTGATATAGGCCACTTTTTCCTGAATTTCACTGCGGGATTCCGTGCCGGAGAGCAGGCGGCGCCAAGCGAGGCGCACGGGGCCGGCCTGGTCATTGCAGGGGTCCACAATGAGCTGGTTCACGACGGAATCCATATTCCCCTGGAACGCGGAAATCAGGCCGTCCAGACCCGCCACTTCCAGAGCGGCTTCATTGACGAAGTCTTCCGGGTAACCCAGAGCGCGGAGGCCTTCCAGGGCCAGGCGGTTGAACATCTTCAGGGAGCCTCCGCCCGCCAGCTGCTTCCATTTCACCAGCGTGTAGTCCGGTTCAATGGAAGTGGTGCCTTCGTCATAGCAGCCCAGCGGGGCGGAAATGGTGCCCGTGGGGGCCATTACGGAAACAAACGCGTTGCGGTGCGCTGTGGCCTTGATCACCTTCGCCCACATGTCGGAAGCGGCTTCCGCCAGTTTGGCCGCGGGGGCGATGCGCTCCCTGTTCATCATGGTAGGGGCCTTGAAGCTCTTGAGGTAGGCATGCAGGGCATAGGAGGCGGTGAGCCCCTGCGCTTCCGGCAGGATCCCTCCGGCATTGGCGATGATGTTCTCAATCAGGTCGTCCAGCGTCTTGGAATCCTTCTGGGAGGGCAGGGCGCTTGCCAGTTTCTGGGCTGCGTTGTGCAGGCGCAGCACGGCGAGCAGGTCTTTCTTGCTGGCGGGGTATTCCACGTAGGAGCCCAGTTCCGCGCCCATTTCCGCGGAGGCCGTCCAGCAGGCCGCCGTCAGGGCGCTGCAAAGCTGGGAGGCAATCCAGCGGCCTTCGTCGGAATCGTAAGGCACGCCCAGGGCCATCAGAGAGCCGCCCACGTTGGCGAAGCCGATGCCTGTCGTGCGGTACTTGTAGGTGCCCTCCGCGATTTCTTCAATCGGGAAGCCGCCGCGTTCCACATTCAGGTCCGCGCAGACCATGGCCAGGCGGGCGGCGTGGGTCAGGGCGTCCGCATCAAAAACGGGCTTGCCGTCCTCTCCCTTGATCAGGAAGCGGTAGGCGTTGAAGGAGGAAAGGTTGCAGCTCGTATTGTTCAGGAAGACGTATTCCGAGCAGGGATTGGACGTAGTGATGGTGCCGATGGACTTGACGGGGTTCCACAGGTTGATTACGTCGTTATTGTGCACGCCGGGTTCCCCGTTGTCCCAGATGGACTGGGCCATGGCTTCCAGAAGTTCCTGGGCGCGGAATGTCTGTTCAATGTGGGCCGGATTCGTGACCCAGCGCGTGTAGGTATTGCCGTTATTGGCGAGCGCCTGCCAGAAATCCCCCTTCAGGGAAACGGAATGGTTCGCGTTCTGGTGGGAGAGCGTTTCCCCGTACAGCAGGGCATCCATGTGCGGGTCAAAACTGTTCCGGGTGGCCAGGGGCAGGGAAAGAATGACGCGGGCGGCGGCCTTTTCCGCCGGAGTGCCGGCAACCAGCTTGGTCTCCGCAATCTGCTTGAGCTCCACGTGCACGTTGTGTTCGCGCAGGATAACCTTGGCGATGTCTTCCTGGCGGTTCTTCGTATTGATGAATTCGAAAATATCCGGATGGTCGCTGAACATCAGGACCATGCGTGCGGCGCGGCGCGTCTTGCCTCCGGATTTGATGGCGCCGGCCATGCGGTCCCAGCCGCGGTCGAAGGAGATGGGGCCGGAGGACCGGCCCTTGCCGCTGATGGGCTCCTTGGAGGACCGGAGGGTGGACAGGTTGATGCCCACGCCGGAACCGGACGCGAAAATACGGCCTTCCGTCGTCAGGTGGTCCAGAATATCCTCCATGCTGTCTCCCACTTCCGTCAGGAAACAGGCGGAACACTGGGGATATTCATACGTGGACTGGACCGTGAAGGTTTTCAGATTGTTCTTGGTCCCCTTGGTATGGTAGGCCTTGTTGCCGTGGCCTGTATAGCTTTCCCTCAGGTCCGGGCGTCCCCAGCGCCACTGCTCCCAGTGGCCGATGTTGAACCAGACGGGGGAATTGGGCGCCCATATCTGCTGTACCAGCATGGCCTTGATTTCCTCATTGAAAATTTCCGCGTCTTCCAGTGTGGCGAAGTAACCTTCTTCCCATCCCCATACGGTATAGGTATTGGAAATGCGGTCGTAAATATTGCGGAAGCTGTCTTCATATTCCAGGGAGCCGGGTTCGCTGCCGAAAAGGTATTTGTCCGCCGTGATTTTGACGGCGTTGTCATCCCAGTGGGCGGGAGCTTCCAGACCCAGACGCTCGTAAATGGTCTTGCCGGTTTTCCAATCCATAATGCGGACGTCGCGGCGCGTCCAGTCCACTTCATCATAGGGGTGGACTTCATTGTGTGAAAATCTTCTGGTGAATTTCAAACCGCCCAGCAGGTCTTTCCTCTGGGGGAGGATGATTTCCTGGCCTGTGCGCAGTTTGAGTATGGTTTGCGAGTTGTCTGTGGTCATTGGCTTGCGAAGTAGAAAGATTTGGGAACAATCCCGTAAGGCTTGCGCTTCGTCGTGGGGCGGCGGCGCGTAGCGTGTGCATTATCTACTGAAAAATAATCCTGATGAAAAGGAAATATTGTACAGTATTTTTTTATATACACTATATATTGTGTTGTTTGTCCTGTTTTCTAGAAAAATTTCTCCTGTCTTGCGTGATTTTTTCTGTCTTCCGCATGCTTCTTTTTTTGTTTGGCGAAGGGGGGGCGGCTGGGCGTTTTGGCTCTCCCCCGGAAACGGGCTTTTCATGAAAAACCCTGGTAATAAGAGTACATTAACGGCGCCGGGAAAGCGGAAGAACACAGTCTTTCTGCAAATACGCAACAATGGATGCCGATTGTTGCTAATGAGTAAATGATGCTGGTTTGTGGCGGAAAAAGCCCTCCGATGCCCCTCAGTTTGTTTTTACCTGTCATATGCCATGGGGCCATCTTTCCGCTTCTCAGGCAGAGAGACGTCTAGGCGGAATCCCGGAGCCCGTTTCCAAGGGCATGAAGCGACCAATTCCGGAGTTTGGAACGAATATTTTCCTGCTGCGGGCGTCGCTGGTTCAAAGGAGGGCCGCCCCTGTTTGTTCAGGGAAAAGAGCGGGTACGGAAGAGGCCTTTCCCCCCTCCCCTAAATGGACTTGATGAACGGGCTGCAGCGCGTTAATCTAACGGCCATGAGATTGGCTACCCTGATCTGGCTGGCCGGCATTGCATGCTGCGTGCCGGGCATGGCCGCCGAACCCCAGCAGAAGGAACAGACCGCCGCGGAAAAAGCGGACCGCCCCCGCCAGCAGGAGATATCCTTTCAATGCATCGCTCCGGTTCCCGGCTTGCCCGTTCCCATGGATTTGACGCAGGCGGACGGAATCCGGCTGAACGCGCTTGACGTTACTGTTTCCCTGAAGCAGCACCAGGCTTTCCTGATTTACACCTGCGCGCTGGATATCCCCAGGGGAATCAGGGGGAAAACCATTTCCGTAGGCGTGCCGTTCCAGTACGAACCGCCTGATGAACAGGCCAATGCCGCCAGGCAGGAACCCATACGTAGCCTCCCTTTTACGAAAGCGGTGCAGGACGTCGTCACATCCGTGGATGATCTGAAATGTGATTTTTCCCTGGTGGAGGGGCGGCATCTACAGGCGGACGCTCCCTCCATGTTTCCCATTGCCGGCATAACTCACTGGCTGGTGGCCCAGGTTCCCAACAAGGCGGGAATCCATGTTCTTGCCTTCCAGTTCTCCGTTCCTTATACGCAGGACGTTGCCATTACGCCGGAACCGAAGGTCCACATGGGGGAACCGCGCCTGACGCTGCTTACCTCTCCGGTAATGACCTGGACGGGGGGCACCCCCAGGGCGGTGGTCAATGTGTACAGCTCGGAGATGACCAACCAGTCCGTCAAGCTGGATCCCTCTGCGGATGCCAAATCCATTGTGACGACGCCCAAAGGCGTTTATACCTGGTCTCTGCTGGGAGCGGACGGCAGGCCTTACGCTCCCTCCTTGGTGCTTACTCCGGGCCCCGGTTGGGTGCTGGACAAGGATGGGCGGATTACCGTCCGCGGAGAAAAAGGCGTTTTGACGGACCAGTACGATGTAACGGCCAGCTCCACCCTGGACAGGGACCCTTACGGGGCTCCATGTTCACCGGACAACCTGAAAAAAAGTTCCGGCTATTGGGCGGAAAGCGTTTCCGGGGACGGCCAGGGGGAAACCCTGGAAATCAAGCTCAGGAAACCCGGCCGGCTGCTGGGAATCATGCTGGAGACCGGCATTTCCCCGGTGACCGACCCGGAAAAGGATTCGGAAGCCCGGAGGCACCCGAATATTGCCTACTCCATGTTCAGCCGCCCCAAAGGCATTCAGGTGACGCTGAACGGAACTTATACTTTTGACGCCACGCTGCGGGATGACTGGACTCCGCAGATCGTCGTGCCTCCATATTACAGGCAGCCTGTGCACACCATCAAAATCAGGATTAATTCCATTTATCGCGGAACAGGGACATCGGACACCTACGTCGGCATCCTCAAGCCGATTATACAATAAAGAACTTTCCGGGGCTCTTTTTTTCCGGAAACGGGCGGGCCGTTTTGCGGGGATTCCGTCGGAAGCGGCGGGGCAGGGAAGAAAGATTCCCTTTCAATGGCGGAACAGGGAACTGCCCGTGCGGCCCTTGGGATAACGGCGGAAGGGGAGCGTGAGCAGATACATCAGCGCCAGTGCCGGAACCTGCATCCACAGCAGGTACCAGGGCCATGGCCCGAGAAAGTCCAGCACGGACCCTCCGGCGGGAGTGGCCACGGTAAACCCGTAATTGGTTCCCAGAAGCATGTTGACGGGATGAATGGCCACCAGGTACGCATTCGCCAGCAAAAAAGCCCACAGGAAATCCCAGCGCGCCGGCTTCCATTCCAGAGCCAGAGGCAGGTAAAGCGCCGTGATGACTGTCACGCCGTGGGACAGGAAAAAGGCAAAATACGTCCATGAGGGGAAATCATGGGCCACGGAAGGAGTCACCAGCCCCTGGAGGGTGGCGCACAGCACGCAGTAATAGGCCACGGAGCGCAGCCGCCGGGAGGGTATCCACAGGCTCAGGGCGCACACCACCTGCATGACGGAGCAGAAATGCAGGGGGAGCATCCATGTCCAGTTCTTTTCCGGTTCATCGGCCAGCATGGCGGCCAGGTCGGGAACCAGGCTGAACAGGCAGGCCGCCCCCAGCCAGAAGGTAGTGCGGTTTCTGACGGTTTTCTTGTATGACTGCCCCAGCTCCAGGATGCAGGCTCCCGCCGCCAGGAGTGCGGCCAGGGCAGCCCAGTGGGAAACACCTGCGAATTCCAGTGGAGGGACGCCATTCATGCAACCTTCACCATAACAGAAAGAGGGGGGAGGGGCAACGCGAAAAGCGGGATGGGTTTCAGGCTTGCAAATTCGCCTTCTCCGGGCATACTTGCCTGCGGATGAAACAGGGCTTGTTCATATTGGTCTGCGGTTTGCTGGCGGCCGGACTGACCGGGTGCGACGATTCCAGTGAACGTCGCGCCCGTTATGCGGAAAAAAAGCCCGCTCCGCGCCCTCTGGAAAGGACGTTTGACCCTCCCAAAAAAGTCCTCCCGCCCGCAAAACCCAAGAAAAAGGCCCCCGTATGGATGGATTACAAGGGAGAGGACATGCGGCAGCTTACGGAACTTTCCGGCCGCAAGGTGCTTCTTGTTTTTTACGCTTCGTGGAGCCGCCCGGCCATGGATTACGTCCAGGCGGTAAAATCTTATGCCGAATCGCAGGACGGCAAGGCGTTTGCCGTGCTGATAGATGCGGACGCCTATCCGGACATAGCTCGCAAATATGGCCTGGAAGCCGTCCCTCTGACGGTTCTGTATCTGGAAGGGATGAAGCTGAAGGATATGGTTGGCGGCATTACTGCGCCGCGCCTGAACGAACTGATTGAGCAGACGATACGGGTGCAATAGAAGGGTTTGGCTGCGGCAGCCTCTGCGCGGTGCGGAGGACGGTTGATTCCCTGTAGATGAACCTTCTGTTTGTTGTGCTTTTTTGCTCCGTACCTGAAAGGACTTCCCTTTCCCCCGGAGAATTCCGTTCCTGGAGGCATGGATTTTATGTGAACGCTGAAAAACCTGGGCGGCAAGCCGGTAAAACCGGAACAGGGAAAGGGGGCGTCATTCCTCCTGTGTTCCTGTGACGGCCATTCCGCCCGCAACAGCATGCGGAGAGAGACGCCCTTCCTTCATTCGGGAATTGGAAGGAAACGGGGGGATGGCGTTCCTCTTCCGGGAAGGGGCTGCTTTTCTTGCCGCATGAAAAAGCCGGTTCACGGGAACGTGAACCGGCGCGGAAAAAAGAGTTGATAAATACTGAAAAAATCAGGCTCCCAGGTTGAACGCCTTATGCACTACCCGGGCCGCTTCCTCAATATCGGATTCGTCCACCATCACGGCAATCTTGATTTCCGAGGTGGAAATCATGCCGATCTTGATATTGGCGTCCGCCAGGGCCTTGAAAGCGGTGGCTCCCACGCCTGAATGGGAACGCATGCCGATGCCGACCAGGGAAAGCTTGGCCAGTCCCGCTTCCGTTTCCACCTTGACGGTGGAGCCGAGGGCGGCCATAACCGGTTTGAGGGCGGCCTGGGCGCGGCCCAGTTCGTTGGAGGGCATTGTAAAGGACTGGCGGACATAGCCGTCATGAGCAGTATTGGCCAGAATCATATCCAGGTTGATTTCCGCTTCTGCCAGAGCGCCCAGTATCTGGGCCGTGTAGCCGATTTGGTCCGGAATGCCGGTAATGGTGACGCGGGCCTGGTTGCGGTCAATGGAAATGCCGCGGATGACGACGGCTTCCATGGAGGGGGTTTCTTCTTGCACGATTGTACCGGGGTTGTTGTTCATGGAGTTGCGAACTTCAAAGACGACACCGAATTTTTTGGCGAATTCCACGGAACGCGACTGCATCACCTTGGACCCGTTGGAAGCCATTTCCAGCATTTCGTCATATGAAAGGGTTTGTATTTTCTTGGCGTCCTTGACCACGCGGGGGTCGCAGGTATAGACGCCGTCCACATCTGTGAAAATCTGGCACACGTCCGCTTTCAGGGCGGCCGCGATGGCGATGGCGGAGAGATCGGAACCGCCGCGGCCCAGCGTCTGGACCATTCCTTCTTCCGTAACCCCCTGGAAGCCGGCGCAGATCAGGATGTTGCCTTCCAGCAGGTACTTGTTCATCAGCGTTGGGTCAATGTTGTGGATGCGCCCCCGCGTGTGGCTGCCGAAGGTGGTGATCCCGGCCTGCGCCCCCGTGAAGGACACGGCTTTTTCCCCCAGTTCATGCAGAGCCATGCAGAGCAGGGCGATGGACTGCTGTTCGCCGGTGGCCATCAGCACGTCAAGTTCGCGTTCGCAAGGGGTTTCAGATAATTCCCTGGCAAGCCCGATCAGCTTGTCCGTCACGCCGCTCATGGCGGAAACGACGGCGACCACCTGGTTGCCTTCCCTGGCGGTTTCATGGATGCGGCGCGCTACATTGCGGATGCGGTCAATGGTGCCGACGGAGCTGCCCCCGAATTTTTGAACGATAAGAGCCATGTAACAGGATGATATGTAGGTTAGGATTGAGGAAGAAGATGTTCTATGCGCAGGACGCGGGGTTCCGCCGCCACGCAGGAGATGCGGGTTATTTCCTCCAGAGCCTTCTGGAGCTGGCCCCACGGGCAGGAATGGAGAATGAAAACAAGGTCGTTCCAGGGGGCTCCGCCCTCATCAATATGGCTGGGGAGGGAAGAGGTGGCGGAAATGCCGATGCCGAAGGTGGCCAGAATGCGGGCTATTTCCGCAATGACGCCCGGCTGGTCCACCACCTGGAAGCGGACGTAATACGGAGTGACCGTATCATTAATGTGCATGATCCCGCAGGCCTTGGCATAGGGATTGAAGCCCGTATGGTATTCCGGATAGCGGCTTTCCCGCATGGCGGTGATGACGTCGCTGATGACGGCGGAGGCTGTGGGGTTCTTGCCCGCTCCGCGGCCGTAAAACAGCGTTTCCCCCACAATATCCCCGTTGACGGAAATGGCGTTGAACACGCCGTTCACGGAAGCCAGGATGTGCCAGTCATGGACAAAACAGGGTTGGACGCGCAGTTCCAGGGCGTCTTCCTGCCCCTCATGGTACCGGATGACGACAAGGAGCTTGATGGTATAGCCCAGTTTTTTGGCAAACTCGAAATCCCGGCTGGTGATGTTCTCAATGCCTCTGACGTAAATTTTATCCGGGGAAATGGTTGTCCCGTAGGCCAGCATCGCCAGGATGAGCGCCTTGTGGGCGGCGTCCCAGCCGTTGACGTCCAGGGAAGGGTCTTCTTCCGCGAAGCCCAGCTTCTGGGCCTGGGCCAGGGCGTCCGCGTAATCGGCCCCGTGTTCCCCCATGGCGGAAAGAATATAGTTGGACGTTCCGTTGATAATTCCCACAATGGAATTGATGTGGTTGCAAATCAGGGAATTCTGCAAGCTCTGGATAATGGGGATGCCGCCGCCGGCGGACGCTTCGAAATAAATGGGGGTGCCCATTTCCGCGGAAAGCTTGAAGATCTCCGCTCCGTATTCGGCCAGAAGAGCCTTGTTCCCCGTAACGACGGGCTTGCCGGCACGGAGGGCCAGCGTCACCATATCGTAAGCCTGGCGCGTTCCGCCAATCAGCTCAATAATGATGTCTATCTCCGGGTCGTTTACCAAATCCTGCCAATCGTCCGTCAGCAGTTCCCGGGGAACGACGGTTTCCCTGGGCTTTTCCAGGTTGCGCACGGCGATGCGCTTGAGCCTGAAAGGAATCTTGCTCCGGGCTTCCAGAAGGGCGTGATTGCGGCACAGCGTTTCATAAACGCCGGAACCGACCGTTCCCAGCCCGGCAAGCCCAAGTTGTATAGGTTTTTCCGTCATTCCTGCCGGGGGATTATGCAAAAAAATCCCTGTAACGCAAGAGCTTTTACCGCCCCGGAATGCCGTGTGTGCGATGCTCATGGAATACCCTTCTTTCCGGCATTTCCCTCCACCCCCGCATGTTCCATGCGCGGCAGGACGATTGCTGGATTTTCAAGAATCTGTGCGGATGATGGGGGAATGGCGTTCAAGCTTGCTCCGGGAGAGGATGAATCCTGAAAAAAGGCAACAAAAAACCCTCCTTGAAGGAGGGTTGGATTGGCAGCCCCACCAGGACTCGAACCTAGAAATACTGAACCAAAATCAGGTGTGTTACCAATTACACTATGGGGCTGTCTGCTCAGGCGTTTCTGCCGTTGCGGGGCGCAGTAAATCACACGGGGCGCAGTCTGGCAAGAGAAAAAATCCGAACGGAGGGAATATGCCTCTCCGGCGATGTCCGGAACAGGCAGATGCGGATTCCATTTCCCTTCCCTGGTAGAGCATCTTGCCATGATCAGCTGCTGACCCCGTATTGTTCCGGATATTCCGCTGCTCTGAGGGCTCCCTCATCCCCGGAAGAATCATTCAAATAACTCTTTTTCCTGACATCCATGATATTATCCGCCCACAGCTCACACTGGCTCATGACGGTTTGAAGAGCCTCCGGCACATCATCGGGCGGGTACTTGTATTTTTTCAAAAGACGTTTGATCATGGTGCGCATTTTTGCCCGCGCCTGGGTGCGTTTTTGCCAGTCGATGGTGCTGTTTCTGCGCAGAGCCTCCGTTAATTCCCTGCTCATGGCGATCAGCTCGTCATTCTTATAGAAATCCTTAACGGCCTGCGGCCTGTTCAGTGCGTCGTAGAAAGCTTCTTCTTCGGGGGAAAGGCCATGATTTCTTCCTTCCTTGCGGGCTTCCGCCATCTGTTTCGCGAGTTTCAGCATCTCCGCAATGACTTCTTCATTGGTAATTAACCCATTGATGTAGGAATTAATCAGCCGTTGCATCTTCTCGCTGAATTTTTCCGACTTGACGATGTTGGTCCTCTTGTAAATGGAGACCTGTTCCAGAATCAGCTTTTTAAGCAATTCCAGGGCAAGGTTCTTTTCCTTCATCCTCGCAATTTCCTCAAGAAACGTTGGATCAAAAAGAGAAAACTCCCTGGAAACATCGGAAAACAAATTGATGACGCCTTCGCTCCGGATGCTTTGTTTTAACAGTGCGTTAATTCTGTCGTTCATCTCCTTCAGGGAAATTTTCTTCCCGGCACCCGCGCTTCTGAGCCTTTGCACCAGAACCCGGACGGACTCAAAGAAGGCGGCTTCGAAACGGTCGGTTTCCTGGGTGATGGAGGCGCACAGGGACAGGGCCTGGCGCAGCATCAGCGCTTCCCTGAGGAAACATTCCTGTTTCTTTTCCTTATCCCTGCCAATGATAAAATTAACCGCTCCGCTGATGCATCTGGCTCGTTCAAGATCAGTACCCGTCGTGAATCCGGAATAGTCAAATCCATGGAACAGATCCCGGCAGATGCTGAGTTTTTCCAGGAACTTGGGATGGGCCGCTTTGGCCACGTCGGTATCTCCGTAGTTGGCTTTATCCCGGCCTGTGTAATCATTCATCGCCTGCTTCAGGGCGGAAGCGATGCCCACATAATCCACCACCAGCCCCCCCTTCCTTGTCGCCGAACACGCGGTTGACGCGGGCAATGGCCTGCATGAGGTTATGGCCGCTCATCGGCTTGTAGACATACATGGTCGCCAGGGAGGGCACGTCAAACCCGGTCAGCCACATATCCACCACAATGGCGATTTTCATCGGGCTGTCATTATCCTTGAACTCCCTGGCCAATTCATTTTTGTAGCTCTTGTTGCCGATGATTTCCCTCCATTCTTCCGGATCATTATTTCCGGAAGTCATCACCACTTTTGCCTTTTCTGTCCATTCCGGGCGCAATTCCAGCATGCGCCGGTAAATTTTCATGGCGATGGGGCGGGAATAAGCCACAATCATGGCCTTGCCCGTCAGCAGGCCTTCCCGGTAATGCTCATAGTGGTCCAGAATGTCGCGGACAAGGGAATCAATGGTGTTGTCATTGCCCAGAATGGCTTCCATTTGCCCCAGCTGCCGCTTGCTGCGTTCAATCACGTCCGGGTCGGCGTTGGCGGCCATGATCTCGTATTCGTCATCAATCCGCTTCAGGGTTTCCTGATCCAGATTCAGTTTGATCACCCGGCTTTCATAGTAAACCGGCGGGTGGCTCCGTCCTCAACCGCCTGAGTCATGTCATAGACGTCAATGTAGTCCCCGAACACTTCGCGGGTGCTTCTGTCTTTGGTGGAGACGGGAGTTCCCGTAAAGCCGATATAGGTGGCATTCGGCAGGCTGTTGCGGATGATGCGCGCCGTGCCGACAACTCTTTTGGCAATTTTCTCGCCTTCTTCATTTGTGGAAATCCTGATCTTTTCCGCCAGCCCGTATTGCCCACGGTGGGCCTCATCCGCCATGACGATGATGTTTCTGCGTTCGGAAAGAGCCTCATGGGATTCCTCAAACTTCTGCATGGTGGTAAAGAAAATCCCGTTGGTTTTCCTCCCCTGTAAAAGTTTTTTCAGGTGTTCCCTGCTTTCTGCCCGGATGGGTTCCTGCCTCAGGAAGCCCTTGCATTTGGCAAATTGCCCGTATAACTGGTCGTCCAGGTCGTTCCTGTCGGTAAGAACAACGATGGTCGGGCTTTCCAGAGCCTCTTGCAGGAGGTGGGCGTAAAAGACCATGGACAGTGATTTGCCGCTCCCCTGCGTATGCCAGAATACCCCGCCCTTGCCGTCGGTAAGAGTGGCGTTCCGGGTAGATTCAATGGCTTTTTTAACGGCAAAATACTGGTGGTAGCCCGCCAGTATTTTCACGGTCTCTTTTCCGTTATTGGAAAAACAGATAAAGTTTTTAAGAATATCCAGCAGGCGTTGTTTCCGGAACAGCCCCTCGAAAAAGGTGTCAAACTGGGCGAACCTGGTATTTTCATAACTGCCGTCTACCGTTTTCCATTCCATGAAACGGTCTTCTCCGGAGGTGATGGTTCCGGCCTTGGAAGTCATTTGGTCGCTCATCACGCAAATGGCGTTGTAAACAAACATGGAGGGGATTTCTTTCATGTAATTGCGGAGCTGCCGGTAGGCTTCGGAAGCATCCGTCTCTTCCCGGGAAGGAGATTTCAACTCAACAAGCACGACAGGCAGGCCGTTCAGGAACAGAATCATGTCCGGCCTCTTGCAGCTGTTTTCCATGAATGTCCATTGATTGGCCACAACAAAGGAATTATTGTCCGGATTGTTGTAATCCGCCAGGTAGACAATGTCGGAACGCACTTCGCCCTTGTCGCGGTATTGTACGGAAATTCCGTTTTGAAGATAATTCATAAACACGGCATTCCGCTGTACAAGCTCTCCATTATCAATATTTTTTAATTTGTTGAGCGCTTCCGTCACAGCCTCTTCCGGCAAAGCGGGGTTTAAGTGGAAAATGGCGCTTTTCAATTCATCTTCATAAAAGGGAAGGTGATAGTCTCGCTCCACATCGGGCCCGTAAACGTGGGTGTAGCCCATGTTCTGGAATAGTTCCACTACAGACTTTTCATAGCTGTCTTCCGTGTATGCTCCTGCCATCTGAATGCGTGCTTCAAGGTTGATGATGAATGTAATTATACAACTCTCTGTTGAAAATCAATCATTTTGTGATGGGGAGGGATCTTGAAATATTGGTTGTTATGATATTGATATGTTGTTAACAAATTGAGACGAGAAGAGGCTGAACAGGCCAATCATTGATCCGGCTAAATGATAATTTAGCGGCTTAGATCTTGATGGAGGAAACATCAATCTCGCCGGA